>JACXTT010000024.1_pt1 | contig 220250 bp, 215 predicted proteins | sample 9270951 | NCBI WGS metagenome assembly JACXTT01 (sample SAMN15532306, study PRJNA645909) | rock metagenome | isolation source: weathered quartz diorite | place: Puerto Rico | collected 2017-06-21 | reverse complement strand
TCGCGATGGACATGGAAGACATGATTTCTGCGGTGCAGAAGAAGCTGGGCGTGCAGGTGGATGGTCGAGGCGGGACCGAGACCTGGGGCGCGATTTATGCCTACATCGTCAAACCAACGGTGCGAGGAGAAGCTCCCGCCGAGGCGATTGAAGAAGTCGACGGACGCAGCGAAAAGAATATCGCGACGCTACTCCCAGAAGTACGGCCCATCGCCCGCGCGTTGGTGCAAAAGGCCGCTCAAAACGGGATTCAAATAAGGATCATTAGTGGCTTAAGAAGCTATGCCGATCAGGACGACTTGTACGCACAGGGCCGTACCAAGCCCGGTGATAAAGTCACGAATGCACGGGGCGGGTACTCGAATCATAACTTCGGCATCGCGTTTGATGTGGGAGTCTTCGAAGGCACGAAGTACCTCAGCGAGTCCGTCAAGTATAAGGCTGTCGGCGTCCTTGGAATGGACTTGGGTCTCGAATGGGGTGGCAACTGGAAAACGCTGGTCGATGAACCCCACTTCCAGCTCCGTCCAGGGTGGGCTATGGATGTCACGGAACCTGAAATGCTGGCGGAACTCAGAAATCGCACCGAGAATGGGACGCCGTTCTACGCATAGCTTGTAAAGGCCCCCGAGCAGCAAGGGGCTAGAGTGCCACGGGCCAGGGAATACCAGCTAAGAGGCGTGAGCGAGCCAATGGCTCTGTTCGTCGCGTATCGGTTCGTGCCCGGTCTCGGCACTCACGCGGCTTTCGGGATTCGGACATGGCACGCGCTTGACGCTCGTGATCGCCCCAGTCTCCTCACGGTTCAACAACGAATCACTGACGGCTCGCTCCAATTGGGTTCTTACTTGGTCTCCCGCTGACTGCTGTGCTAGAGTTCTTCTGTTGTATGCCTTCCTAAGGAGGACGTTGCGATGAAGATGCTCTCTGTAGTCGCGGTACTAGTTGTCTTCGTGTTCGGTACCGGAACAGCTCAGGCCGACGGTCTCTTTGATAAGATGCTGGACCGTACAGTGGACAGTGCCGAACGTAAGGCGCGCGACCGGGCGAATCAGCGTATTGATCAATCCATCGACAAGGCGATCAACAAAACGGAAGAGACGGTCCAGTGTGTCGCCACCGATCAGGAGTGTCTGAAGCGGGCCAAGGACGACGGTAAGCAGGTGTCGATCGTCAACCAGCCAACCCTGTCCGATTCCGTGAAGTGCGTCGTGACGGATACCATCTGCCTGAAACAGGCCAAAGCACAAGGAAAGAAGGTCGAGATCGTTGAAGAAGCTGAACTCGACACGCTCCGTTGTTCGATGGCCGACGCGGGATGCCTCAAGCGTGCAAAGACCATGGGAAAGAAAGTGGAAATCACTGACTGAGGCGCGGCCCGTCAGCGCATACGCTCAACAAACCCCACGACATTGATCGTCATCAAGAAAAGTGGGGCACTTCGTTTTTCTTTCTACCGCATCATTCTCCATTGACTGACGCACCATTCTTACAGTCTACTCTTTAGTACGCAGCTTCCTTCCGGTAAGCTACGGCTAGCAAGGCATCCCTGTATCTCAACCAGGTAGGTCACCATGAAATCATTTCCATTTGTCATTCTGGGCGGTGGCGTGGCCGCTGGGTATGCGGCCAAGGAATTCGTCGCGCAGGGCGGTGGAAAGAAGCAGCTCGCCATTGTGACGGCGGAGCATGTGCCAGCATACGAGCGACCGCCCCTGTCAAAAGAGTTCCTTGTAGGGGAGAAGAAACCCGAGGATATCTTGATCTCCGACACGCAGTTTTACCAACGTCAGGGGATCACGCTGTTTCGAGACTTCGCCGTGCACAAGATCGATTTCAAACAACGCCTATTGCATGGCCCATCTCGCCGCATGATCCGGTTCCAGAAGTTGCTCATTGCGACCGGTTCGACCGTGCGGAGACTGAATGTTCCAGGCGCCGATCAGTCCTGGATCTTTTATCTTCGTCAATTGAAGGACTCCCAGCATATCCATGCGCACATCAAGAAAGGCAAACAGGCGGTCGTGATCGGCTCCGGCTTCATTGGGATGGAAGTGGCGTCGGTGCTGACACGGGAAGGCATGCAGACCACGATGGTATTTCCTGCCGATCGAGTCTGGCAACACGTATTCACGCCGGAGGTTTCGGCTTTCTTCGAACGACAGTTCTCGCAACATGGCATTCGCTTCATGAAAGATCAGACGGTCGTCGGTTTCGCTCGCGAACAACGTCAAGGCCAGGTCCTGTTGGATTCGGGCAAGCGTCTGCCGGCGGACCTCGTCGTGGCGGGGGTCGGCGTGACGCCCACCATGGAGCTTTTTCATCGCACACCTCTGGTGCACAATGAGGACGGCATTCGCGTGAACGCTTTTCTTGAGACGACGATGGATCAGGTTTGGGCGGCTGGCGACATCGCCAACTATCCGGACATCATCTTCCGTCGTCGCATGCGTATCGAACATTGGGACAATGCGGTGGAGCAGGGTCGGGTGGCGATGCGCAATATGATGGACAAATTCCAGCCGTTCGTGCACGTGCCCTATTTTTTCTCCGATGAGTTCGACCTCTCGTATGAATATTGGGGGGATGCGAAGGGGCACGATCAGGTCGTCTATCGCAGTGACATGAAGAAGAAGCAATTGAGCGTCTGGTGGCTCAAGAATCGAAGGCTCTGTGCCGCTTTGCTCATGAACCGACCAGACGAAGAACGGCAGTACGCCCCTCGATGGATTCTTCGGCGAGCCAAGCTCGATCCGCGTGCGCTCCGCACGGTAAAGAACCTGAAGTCTCTGGACCGGACCTTCGGCCGCGAGTAGGCAAGGCAAGTACAAGGCGCCCGCAGCCAGACCGCTTCATGGTCGATGGCAGTCGTGGTAATTCCCACAGCCGCTTCGATGCTGTCGGCACATCGTGAAGGCGGGAGAATTCCACTCACTATTTCCTTCTCTCTTACAATTTCTGGTTGATCCGTTCCGTATAGCCGGTCAGCTCAACGTACCCTTGGCCCTTGAGAGGCCGGCCCTGCTTGGTACCTGTCACCGCGACCGCCCCTTCCCAATAGGTGACTTGCGCACTTCGCGACGTTCGCAGTTCCTGATCGTCCAATAATGGAACCAGATCCAAGGTAAGGTCCAGAGAGGGAACGGTTAGCCGCCATTTAGCAGGATACGTGGCCTTGCTTGCGGAGCTGGTCCATGTGGCAGTCGACGCGATCTGAAAGTCGGTCAACAGGAGGTGTCGTGTCTGTCCGTCCGGCGATACCGCCGTGCCGCTGGAGGCCGGGTCGGAGGTGCCATCCTTTCGACGCATCCGATACAGCATAAGCTCGCTATTATCGTCCAACTGAATGCTGAACCAATCCCACCCGACCAGATCGTTCCCAAGATCGGCCGATCCGAATTCATGGTCCATCCAGCTCGTGCCGGTCACATCGAATGTCTCGTTGTCGATCGTCAACTGCCCGGTCGTCGCAAGTCTGGTGAACGAATAGTAGTGTGAGGCTTGTCCGATGGCATCCCCTTTTCGGCTGATGCCGTCCGAACCATGGGTGACGAGCGGCTTGGCCGGTTGCATCGTGAGCGTAAGGGTATGGGTATCGTCGCGAGCCGTCACAGTATGGGCGGCGATGGAGTCCGTCGAAGCCTCGGCCCGCCAATCATCGATCCAAACGCGGAGTCGCGATTCATCGGCTCCTGCCTTGCCTAACCCTTCACGGCTGAGCTTTTCGGAGAAATGAAATCGCCGTCCGGTGATGTCGGTCATGGCAAAATGGGCAAAATACAGGTGGTTGACCGACCATTTCGACGGTAGAGTGTTGATATCCTCCGGTGGGACGGCTCGGCGGAAAAAGGTCAATTCAAAGCCGAACGACCGGCCGTTCTTCGACTGGAGATGGCCGGTGTAATACCACCACTCTGTGCGATAGAGCGGGTGCGACCCATGATCCTTGGGAAAGTCGTACCGATACCCGGCCGTCGCATACTGAAACGGGGTCGGAGATGGATTCGCACCGAACGTCATCGAAAGATGAACGCTCAGCACGGCAGTAAGCACAATCCCGATTCGCACTCCGCCTTGCATGCGCTACCTCATTTCGGCAATACAGTCAGGGAGGATCACCAGTACTGGGTTCCCCTATCGCCTCGGTTATAACACGCGCGTTTACCACGAACAAATCGACCGTCTGTGAGCGGTGTTTGACATTTCATAGCAGCTGGCCGATCGACGCACAGCGTTGACAATTTTCACAAGTCTCGGCTATCGTGAGTCATGCAGATCGATCGTGAGCATGGGCCGTCGAGTACAGGCCCATCCAAACATGCGGAACCCTTTCCGATTCCCGACCGCCTCCCCGTCTTTCCATTACCCAATGTGGTCTTTTTTCCGAAAACGTATCTGCCGCTTCACATTTTTGAACCGCGCTACCGCCGGATGGTCGCCGATGCGACGATGGGTGGTCAATGCATCGCCATGGCGTTGCTGAAAGAAGGATGGGAGTCGGACTACTATGGAAATCCGCCAATCTATCCCGCGCTCTGCATCGGACGGATTGTAAGTGTGCAGCCCTTGCCGGACGGCCGCTCCAACATCTTGCTGCAGGGACTCGAACGTTGCGAGATTGCCGAAGAGCACTTCGAAAAGCCGTACCGTGAAGCGACGATTCATATGACCCCGATACGATCGGACGAGGGATTGTCGAAGGACGTTCGGAGCGGTCTCATCGACGTGCTCGGGCGCTACCTCCAAGCGAGAGAGGATAGCACGGCATGGCAAGGGTTCTTTCGCGAGGAAGTCAGCGACGAAGTCCTGGTCAACACCCTCTCAACCTACCTCGACTGTACTCCTCTGGAAAAACAATTTTTACTGGAAGCAGACGGACTCCACCAGAGGGCGCGTCGGTTGAACGATCTGGTTCAGTTCATGCTGCACGAGCCTCATGGGGCGAAGGGCTGGGAATAATGGATCGCGCCATCGCAATCAACGTCAGCCGTCTGTGCAAAACGTACGAGAGCTATAAGGCGGTAGATGACCTGTCGTTTCAGGTCTACGCGGGAGAAATTTTCGGTCTGCTGGGGCCGAACGGCGCGGGCAAGAGCACCACGCTTCGCACCCTCATCACTCTGCTGCATCCGACATCGGGCACCGCGACCATCATGGGTTACGATACGGTGCGCGAGGCGGATACGGTACGAACGCTGATCGGATATGTGCCTCAAGAACGAGCGATCGACCGGTTCCTCACCGGGCGCGAGCACCTTCAATTGTTGGGAGCCCTTTATCACTTGACGAAGGATGAGGCGTCCAAACGCATCGCCGAGCTGCTCAAATTGGTTGAGTTGGATGCCCATGCGGACCGACCGGCCAAGACCTACTCCGGCGGGATGAAGCGCAAGCTCGACATCGCGTGCGGGCTGCTGCCAGACCCCAAAATCTTGTTTCTCGACGAGCCCACACTCGGCCTCGACGTGCAGAGTCGTCTCCGGATTTGGGACTACGTCCGAATGCTCAAAGCTCGTGGGATGACGGTGGTCATGACGACCAACTACCTGGATGAAGCCGATCAATTGTGCGATCGACTGGCCATTATCGACGGAGGAAAAATCAAGACGCTGGGCGCGCCGGCTGAGCTCAAGATCGCCCTTGGGGGGGACATTGTGTCCCTGACCCTCAAAGAGACCAGCCTGATTGCATCACTCGAGCGAGACCTGAAAACTCGTCCGGCAATTAAAGCTGTCCGGGCGACATCCAAGGGCTTGGACATCAGAGTGGAATCGCCTGAGAAGGCGTTGCCGACGATTCTAGAATCGGCCAATCGGTTGGGTTGCGGCATCGAGTTTATTCAATACAACCGCCCGCGCTTAGACGATGTCTTTATCGCGCATACGGGGCGGGCCATCACCGAATCGATTCAGGAAACCGAGTCGGTATAAAGGAGAGCCGTGTCTCATTATTGGCAAGAAATCAGCGCGTTGACGATGCGATGGGTCCGACGGTTGAGCCGGGAGAAATTCAGCATGCTCTTCACGCTGGTGCAGCCGATGCTCTTCTGGCTCATCTTTTTTGGGAACCTGTTCCAACGGGCCGCCGATACTCAGGTCATGCAGGCCCCGAACTACATCAGCTTCCTTGCCGCCGGTGTCGTGGTGATGACCGTCCTGAACAATGGTTTGGCCGGCGGGGTCGATTTGTTATTCGATAAGGAAAACGGGTTTCTCGAACGCCTGATGTCCACGCCGATTCACCGAACCTCCGTCATTCTGAGCCGCTTCATTTTCGTCATGGCGATCACATCGATGCAGGTCCTCGTAATTCTTGGCGTCTGCTACCTCTTCGGCGTTCATCCTGCGACAGGCATCCTCGGCGTGGCAACGATTCTATTGATCGGAATGATGTTCGGCGTCGGCTTGACCGCAATTTCCATGGCGATGGCGTTTTCCGTGAAAAGCCACGGTGACTTCTTCTCTGTGTTGGGATTTCTTTCCCTGCCGATGATTTTCCTCAGCTCTGCGTTGGTTCCCTTGGCGGCCATGCCGGGCTGGATGAGTTTCCTCGCACAGTTCAATCCGATGACCTGGGCAATCGACGCGGTACGGCCCTTAATCCTATCCGGCTGGGGTGACGCCTTACCGCATGTGGGGATGGTGCTGGTGGTCATGCTCGTATTTGACGCCCTGTGTTTGTATGGTGGCGCCAAGGCATTTCGCCGGGCGATGGGATAATGACACCGTGAAGCGTCGATCGCTTGACTGACGCCTGAATCCGTCGGATCATTGATTTATTGCCGGACCGTTCAAGCTTGGCACTGTGACGGACAACTCAGAATTTCTCAAAATGCTGATTCCTGAAAGTCAAATTCGCGCGCTCATACGTCTCCTATCTGATGAGGACGATAGGATTGTCCGTACCATCAGCGGAAGACTCATCGATATCGGTCCATCGGCCGTCCCGCTTCTTCAAGAGGCGGAAATCGAGCAGCCGGAAATGGCTGATCGAATCGCATCCGTTCTCGAGGAAATCCGAGGAGGAAAACTGGAGGACGAGCTGGCACACTTGGTCGCTCTGACGGACGAAGGCATGAGCCTGGAAACCGGCGCTTTCCTCATTGCCCGCTATGCCTATCCGGCGTTGGATGTCGCTCGCTATTGTGAACGGTTGGATACGATGGCCGGCGAAGTTCGAGCACGAATCGGCTATCGAGCGTCCGGAGAGGAAGCTGTCAATGCGCTGAACCGGTATTTGTTTGCCGAACAAGGGTTCAAAGGGAACACCAAAAACTATTATGAAGTCGAGAACAGCTACCTCAATTGCGTCATGGATCGGCGAGTCGGTATCCCAATCAGCCTGTCGGCGGTCTATCTCTTTATTGGGCAGCGCTTGGCGCTGCCGCTGTTCGGCATCGGTATGCCCGGGCATTTTTTGGTGAAGTACGAATCCGATCGCTACAAAATCTTCATCGACTGTTTCAACCACGGCGCCTTATTAACTGAAAAGAACTGTGCCCGGTTTTTAACCGAGGCCGGCTACGGGTTCGACGACAAGTACCTGCAAAAAAGCCCGGTTCGAGCAATATTGTCCCGCATGGTGAAGAACCTCTTGGCGATCTATTCCAAGGCGGGAGATCCCGTCAAGACGGCGCGCCTGACCAAATTTATCGAAATCCTCGGCGGCGCTCCTCGCGAAGAAGGACTGTAGGCGCTACAGCCGTATCGTCATTCCGTCCTTCCCTTTCCAAATCTTTCCTCGATACTGCTCCGCTGCCTGTGCTTTAACGTCGTATCGATCCGCGATCGGATAGAAGTGCGAGAGAACGAGCTGCCCCACACCGGCCTCCTTTGCCACCTGACCGCACTGCCCGGCGTGCAGATGGGTGGGGCCGGGACGATTCGCCGGGAACGAACAATCGAGCACGGCCAGGTCGGCATCCGCACAGAGCGAGACAAGTGCGTCGCAATACTGCGTATCTCCTGAATACACGACGGCCTGACCTCGGTACTCGATCCGATAACCGACGCTCGAAAGGTCCGGGACATGGACCACAGGTTTTGGGATGACCCGTGTATCCCCGATCGAAAAGGGTTTGCCGGATACCTCCTTCATGACTACGCGGAACGGGGCTGATGAAAAACTGGGGAAACTGTGCATGATCGATCGTAAGAGACGGATCGTGCCTTTCGGACCGATCAAGGTCATCCCGGGACGATCGCCTCCTCCGTATTTGGTATAGATCACTGCGTCGAAGAAGAAGGTGATAAAGTCGGAAAAATGGTCCGCATGAAAATGGGAGAACAAGACATGCGTGATCCTGTGTCGGTCGACGCCGGCTTTGATCAGGTTCATCAAGGTGCGCGGGCCGAAATCCAGGAGAATGTATTGATCGGTGCGCACAAGATACCCGGCCGCAGCGCGTGTGGGATGCACATTGGTCCCGGAACCAAGAATCGTCAGGCGCATGGGTCGGATCGGTCAGGCATGGGTTAAGAAGTGATGCTCAGTTGATCAAGGATTGTTTGAGCCTCAATCACGTCAGGGTTGGGGCCTTGTTCGCTAAACCTGGCACGGGCAACATGCAAGATGCCTTTAGCCATATCCGGTTTGTTCAGTTTGCGCAAGAGCCTGGCCAGGCTCGTCGCGGCTCTCAGTTCGAGCATTCGCGCCTGCTGGTCATGGGCAATCTGTACGGCCTGGGAAAAGCACTGCTCTGCCGCTGAGATTGATTGGCTGGATTGCGCGAGTAATAGCTCGCCCTTCAGCCGAAGCAGTTCAGCCTGCCAGCACAGTTCTCCCTGGATGACCGCGAGTTCTTGTGCCTGCTGAATAGCCGCCAACCCTTCCGCTACATGCTGGTTTCGCAAATGACTCTCTGCAAGCACTGCCAAGGTATGAGTGTTGTTGAGACTCGCGTTGGCTCTTTGTGCTGCCGAGAGCCCTTCGACTAATCGTTCGAGACCTCTCTCGTTTCCTTGTTCGGCCAGCGCCCACCCTTGAAACGACATCGCCCATGCCAACGGCACTTCAAATGAGTACTTGGTGGAAAGTGTGATGGCCTCTTCGGTCAGGCTCAGGGTCCTATGGGTGTCACGGAGAGTAGAACAGATCCACGAAGCGGTCGCCAATGTAAATGCCAACGTGTACGGGTGTTCCAGCTCTCTCGCCATGGCGATGGCCTCTGTCACCAGCGTTTCGACCTCCTCAACCTCGCCCAATATCCATGATGTTCTCGCCAGCATCATTCTCGCGGTGATACCGGGATCTTGGGTATAGGGTAAGACTTGCGAGCGATGTCGATCCGGATCGTACAGCGACTTGGCTTCACGCAGATGTGTCTTGGCTTCCACAAACCGGCCAAGGAAGGAATAGGTCGAACCCACACTCTCGTGCGCTCGAATCAGCAAATCTGGATTGTGTTGGTGACGTGCCCACGAGAGGAGACTTTCAGCCAACGTACACGCCTTGGCGAGGGGCCCTCTGACCAGATGGAAGACCCATAATCCCCATATGGAGAAAAAATATCGCTCGGAACTCGGATTCTCCTGCGAGAGATTTTGTGCTCTGAGATAATTGCGCTCTATTTCATCGGAGGCATATCCTCGTAACGCCAGTAAGGACGCGCCGCGCGCGATGAGCAGATCCAATTCCAACGCATTGCGCTCCGGGCTTTGCGGCAGCGTCTCCAGCAACTGTAACGTCCGATTAAAATGGCTGAGCGCTTCCGCATCCGCAGATCGGGTGGCATCTCTCAGAGCCGCAAGGTGCCAATAATGGACAGCCGAATTCACCACCCCGGCCTGTTCATAGTGATAGGCGAGCAACTCCGGTTCCGTTTTGACACGTTCCGCGAACCTGTTTTCGAGGGTTTTGGCGATACGGGCATGGAGGACTCTGCGTGATTTTTTAGGCAGCGTGCTATAGGCAGCATCTTGAATGAGTGCGTGCTTAAAGAGGTACCTGACAGCAGGGATATCGCCTTCTTGGAAAATGAGCCCTGATGCCTTCAGCAAGTGGAGCGCATTTTTCAATTCTCCCTCGGTGATATCAACGGCCTCCCGTAACAACTCGTAGCTGAACTCTCGTCCGATCGACGCCCCCATTTGGACAATGTCCTTGGCCGGACCCAATCGGTCTATCCGTTCCATGAGCAAGGCTTGTAAGGAGTCAGGAATGGAGAGGTCCCTTAACGGCGCCTTGAGCGTGAACGAATCTTTCTCTTCGGTCAACAATCCGGACTCCAGTAAGTTTTTCGTCAGCTCTTCGATGTACAGAGGAACCCCATCGGTCTTGACCAGAATCGCTTGCTCAACTTCGAGCGGAAGCGCTTTTCCTCCGGTCATCGATTCAAGAAGCTCTACACTGTGCCGCCGAGGAAGCCGGCTCAACGTCAGAAACGTCACGTGACTGTAATCCACCCAAACCGGCTTAAAGTCAGGCCGAAAGGTGATGATCACCAACACGCGCATCGGCTGGATGCGGTCGATAATCCGTGTCAGCAGGTCCATCGTTGTCGGATCGAGCCAATGGGCGTCTTCTACGATAAACAGTGTCGGGCGAAGACCTGCCAGTCGTTGGAGTTGCCGCACAAGCGCTTCAAGAGTCATTTCTTTCCGTTTTTCAGACGACACGTTCGGTGGCGAGCGTCGGTCATCTGCCCGAATCGAGAGCAGGTCCGCCAGCAATGACACCGTGGTCTGGTCGTCGATGCCGCTGTTGACGGCCAGCGCGTCGAGCTTCTGCAGTTGCACGGTAGGAGTGTCGTCACTGCTGAGCCCGGCTGCCTGTCGGAGATACGTGATGACCGGATAGAGTACTGTACTAGTGTGATACGGAGAACATTGAAATTGAATCGCCCGGTAACACTCCCCGGCTAGTCGGTCACGCAGACTACGGATCATGCGCGACTTGCCGATACCGGCTTCACCGCAAAGGATGACCACCTGCCCTTCCCCGCAGGTGGCTTCATGCCATCGACCCAAGAGAAGCGCCGTTTCGTGCTCTCGGCCTATGAAATTGCCTAATCGGCCGGATCGATACGACTCGAATCGGCTGGCGGACGGTTTGACGCTCAGAACCTGCCAGACATGCACCGGCGTTTTAAATCCCTTGAGAGGAATGGCGCCGCGATCCGCAAACTCGAACTCACTTCCGACCAGCCGCTTCGTCGTCGAGTCGACCACCAATTGATTGGGCGCGGCCAACGCCTGCAGGCGAGCGGCCAGATTCGGAGTTTCCCCGAAAACAGACCGCTCCGTCGCCGACTCCTGTCCTATGACTTCGCCCACGATGACATGCCCGGTTGCAATTCCTATTCGTGCCCCAATTTCAAGCCCCTGTTGGGCAGGATATTCGCGTGGAAGGGCCTTGACCAGATCCAGCACGGCCAGTCCGGCATGTACGGCTCGTTCCGCATCATGCTCGTAGGCATGAGGGTACCCGAAATACACCAGCAACCCGTCACCCATGTATTTTGCGATATAGCCGTTGAATCGGCTGATCGCTTGGCTGCAGGTGTCTAGAAAACGTCGGATGGCCGTTTGGAGGTCCTCAGGATCCAACTGACTTGCCAGTGCTGTCGAGCCCACAAGGTCACAGAACATGATCGTCAATTGACGACGTTCTGCCCGCTCTCCGTCGGAAAGGGACGGCGTGATTCCCGGGCCGGTTGTCACAGGTAACGGCTTCACGCCGACCCCCTCACCGCTTTGTGACAATTGTGCGATGGCACGCAAAAGCTTTTTCCGATGGCCCAGCAACACACCCAACGACGCCAAGTCGGCATCAGTGAGTTCAGACAGGACGTCCCAGGTAATGGCGTTCTGCTGAAATGATTCTCGGTAGACCCCGAGGCCAAGGTCCTCGAGCCACGCTGATACGCGATCATCCATGATCAATACAGCCTACGATGAATGGTCGTGCGCGGATCGATCGAACACACGAGGCGGACCACTTCTCTCTTGCGGAGAGTAAGGCCGTCGTCGATAATGCGTCTATGTCCGGCAATGCCACGAAGCCCCTTCACCAGCCTTTTGTACGACGAGCGGAGCATTGGCTCATCTCTCTTGGAATGTCGGTGATCGCACACCTGCTCGAGAGAGTGATTCTCCAGTCGATCAAGAACAGCGAACCGAAACCTTGATGCCGACAATCGGCTAAGGGACCGGCTCGTCTTTAACGACCACGTATCAGATCAAGGATCAATCCCACAGTCAGTAGAGCAGCGGCGACGCCGAACGTGATCGGTATCCAACCGGCGACTGTGGCCGATGTGGCCGTGAGCCCGCTGGCAAGAATACTCGCCGCAGCGGTCAGACCCAGTGTCAGACGCCTCCCCGTGCGGCGGACCATCTCCTCGAGCGAATTGGCCCGAAAATTGACGACAAGCTTTTGGCCCGGGCGAGCACCGATCAGATGCTCAATAGCCTCGATCACCCGTTCGGCTCGTACCTTCAGCTTCTGTGACTGATACAGAAGTGTTTTTGGATCGAGCGTGGCACTCATACGTTTGATCATGAGGCGCATGAGAAACTTGCCTGCCACGTCATACGGATCGAGCTTTGGGTCAAGATTCGCGGTCGCCAGTTGTACCTGTGCGAGCGCTTTGGCCGCAAGCGTGAGCGAGGCCGGCAGCGGAACACCGTGACGGAACCCGATTGCGCTCATTTCCTGGAGCAACGGCCCGATCTGCATCTCCGCCAGAGCCGCCTTGCGGTATTTCGCCATGACCTCCCCGATCTCACTTTGAAACCTGGGCAGATCCAGATCACTGCGGTCAAGAGAACCCGTCATCATCAATGTGACGTCGCTGAGAAAGCCGACATCCTCTTTCCATAGCGCCATCAGCAATAACAAGAGATGTTCGCGTACATTGGCATCCACGGCGCCGACCATCCCGAAATCGAGGATGTAGATACGGTTCTTCCACCACATGAGATTGCCCGGGTGTGGATCAGCGTGGAAAAAACCCTCGGCAATGATTTGCTTGTAGTAGCTCTCCAAGAGCTGACGGGCTGCTTCGATGCGCTCCGGGCCTTCCGGTGCTTGTGTGACCGGAATACCTTGAATCTCCTCCATCACTAAGAGTCGGGAAGTCGACAATTTGTGGCGCACGGAGGGTACGGCGAGATGGTCATAGTCTACGAGCACCGTCTGCATCCGGTCGATGTTTTCGATTTCTTGATGAAAGTCGAGTTCACGATGAAGCGATGTCGAGAGATGCTTGAAGACCGCCTCCATATTCACCACTTGATTGAGGGCAGGCCGTTTCCCGACTTTCTGGGCGAATATTTCGAGCAGGGCAAGATCCTGTTCGATTTCGGCGCGCGCAGTGGGTCGTTGAACTTTGATGACGGCACGATCACCATTTTCAAGCGTGGCCCGATGGACTTGTGCGATTGTCCCGGCCGCGAGCGGCTTGGAATCAATTGACTCAAACACGTCCTCCCACGGAACTCCCAATTCTTGCTCAGCGACCTTGACGACTTCACTCTCGGGCATCGGTGGGACATGACTCTGCAACATGGCGAGTTCTTCGATGTATTCCACGGGAAGGAGATCCGGACGGGTGGACAGCACTTGGCCGAGTTTCGAAAAGGTCGGACCCAGTTCCTCCAGCGCAGCCCGTAGACGCTTGGCCTGTTGACGGCGAATGAAAACATCCGATGTCTCCGGTTGGCCAAACAGTTCCTTCAAGCCATGCTTCGCCATCACCGTGGCGATTCGTGCCGCTCGCGCTCCCAGATGCGGTGCAGTGACGTGAGATTCGGCCTGTGGCTGGAAGACAGGCACGGATGCCGGGCCTGACCCATCCGCCGCCGACTGGGTATTCACGATCACAACGGTGCAGCGGGAATTGTGGCTGATACGGTTCGGGACATTCCCGAGTAAAAATTGCTTTCTGCCGGCCATTCCGGAATTGCCGACCACCAGAACATCGACCGTCTCCTGTTCAGCGGCGCGCAGGATGGCCGTTGCCGGATCACCATCAATGACAACGAGGGAATGACCGCGCTCTCCGGCGATCTGCCTCACGAAGTGTTCCAGTTCGTCGCCGGCACCGGCAGCCCGGGTGTGTTCGGCTGCGCCGAATTCGGTCGTGGTTGGGTGTTGCGGAATGATCGCCTGGACCACGAACAGCTCTGCACCGTATCGTTCAGCGAATTGAGCCGCCCAATGAACAGCCTGATCCGCCGTCTTCGAACGGTCGGTGCCTACCATGACACGTCGTATGGCGCTGTTCTGAGGATGAATATCCATACTCTGCATGCGCCTGACCCACGGCAATCGAGGGGAGTATGACTACTGCTGCAATCGCAAGTCAATTATGCACGGGCGCACAGAAAGTCAATGGGGCCCGATATGGGTTCCTTCATTCTTCGCAGGAGAGGATGACGAGGCAAGCCAAGCCCGTGACGGAAACGCCGTCGTACAAAGCAGAGCCGAACCGATTCATTGACGATCCCTCGATCACGTTCGTATGATTCCTCTTCTATGTCGGACCGGCGCGAACATGGGCAGGCAAACCTCACTGTGCTCGCTGTACTGGTCGGCCTCATCGTGACCGGGGTATGGATATGGAAACGGTTATCGGCTGACACACAGGACTTTATTATCGATCAGGCCGTGCCGATGGCTGCGATCGGTTTGGTGCTTGCCGTGTTGCTGTTCGTTCTTGTAAGAGCGCTCCGTCGCCGTCGCACGAACGTGCAGGAGCGAACCAGGCTCCTGAGGCTGTTCGAGCAAGAAAGCGCCCGAGATAAACGGCTCGACCTTGCTTTTGCCTTGCTTGAACTCAACGAGTACCGACCCGATGGGCTTGAGTCAGCCGTCCCTGCGTTAAAGGAGCTGTTGGCCACGACCTTAGAGCGAGCACTGGGGGATAAGCAGCATCGCATCAGAGGGATGGCGGCCAGCCATTTGGGCGCGTTGAGGGATCTGTCGGTGGTACCGCTACTGGTCAAAGCACTGGAAGATGACCATGCGTACGTACGTTCCTGCGCAGCCTTGGGGCTGGGACGTCTACGGGCAGCCGAGACACGCGAACGCCTGAAGATGGTCATGGAACATGACTGGGACCAAACTGTCAGAAGTCGAGCCAGGGAAGCACTAGAACAGATGCGGGAGTGAAGGTTTAGGGATGCCGGGTCGTGGTCTGTTCCTAAGCCCACTCAATCACGGCAATCTCAGGTCTGCAGTTGAAACGAAACGGAAGGAAGGACCAACCTATCCCCCGGTTGACGTACAGCCTGTGTCGGCCAGATTCGTGCCAGCCGGCCACGCGGCTGTTGCACCCAGGAGGAAGCCAAAAGATTGGTATTCCCGGCACTCTCCACTGTCCCCCATGACTGTGTCCGCAGAGAATCAAGTCGACGGCATGATGTGCTTCGATTTGGTCCAGGATGTTCGGTGCATGGGCCAGTAACAACGTAACGCGACGGTTGTTTCCAGGAGGGATACATCGAAGATCGGCACGATGGAGCGAAGGATCATCGACACCGACGATCGCCAGCTCTCCCCTGCCCGTTGAAACAATAGCGCTTTGGTTCACCAGCAACGTGATCTTGTGCCGATCGGCCAGTTCAGCATATTGTGCCACCGGCACCCCGCTGTAATGGTCATGATTGCCCAACGTCACGTACACGGGTGCGACGGCGCGCAGTTGTTCGAGAAAGCGAAAGAGAGGGGGCAGGCCTTCGGGTACGTTGAGCAGATCTCCGGTGATGAAAATCCAATCAGGGGCAAGCTTTTTCACGGTTTCGACGATACCATCATGCCGCGGGTGATATCGGTCGAGGTGCAGATCCGTGAGATGGACGGCACGATGGCCGGCCAGAGAAGGATGTGAATGGGTGAGATGGGAGACTTCGTGATCAGATAAACCCCATTCCCAATGAGGGAGGAGACTGAAGAGTCGATAGAGTGGCTCGCTGAGGCAATAGCCGACGAATGATCGCACGCGATCAGGCCATGACATTGCTCGTCGCCGGCTCATGTCCCAACTCGTGATTGGTCTGATCGCTCCCGCATGGATTACACAAGTATATCATGAGCCTTCTTCCCGACAGACGTGGCGATAGAATTCGGCACAGAGCGGTTCTTTCAACACGCGTGGTTGTGTGATGCGAGCGATCGACCCATTTCTCACAAGCAACATTCCTGGAATCGGCGGACAAATCCGCGCCGCGCCCGAAGACTTTCAAGTCGAAGAGCGGCCGCTCTATCTCCCATGCGGGGAGGGAGAACATCTGTACGTCGCGATGACGAAGCGGAACCTTTCCACACCGGATCTCGTCCGCCGACTCTCGTCTTCATTGGGGATCAAGGCACAGGCTATCGGTGTTGCGGGCCTCAAGGACGCACGGGCGGTCACCACACAGATGGTATCCCTCCAAGGAATCGCGTCAGACCAAGTCTCCAACTTGAAGATCGATGACACACTCCTGAGCCTACGGATCCTCGGACGCCATCGTAACCGCCTGCGGACCGGTCACCACGCGGGGAACCATTTTCGACTCGTTGTACGCGATGTCGCCGACTACGCCGCTGAAACCGTACCGGCCATCCTGCGTCAACTAGCCGCGCGTGGTGTGCCCAACTACTTCGGGCCACAGCGGCAAGGGAAAGCCGGTGACAATTACCAAGTCGGAGCCGCGCTTCTCCACGATGCGCGTCGGCGTGAGAAGATGAATCGACGTACCCGCATTTGGTATCTCAACGCCTATCAATCGTTTCTGTTCAATCGGATGGTGGCGCATCGAATCGATCAGATCGACCGACTCTTCGTCGGCGACTGGGCCATGAAGTTGGAAAACGGCGCCTGTTTCCATGTCGGCAATGCCGAAAATGAGCAACCACGGGCGGACCGTTTTGAGATCAGCCCCACAGGAATTCTCTTTGGATCACGGGTGTCCTGGGCAACTGATGAACCGGGTAAGGCCGAGGAAGCCGTCATTGCAGAGGCAGGCACGACCAAAGATGCCCTCATCGCCGCCGCAAAGGCCTGCGGATTCCGTGGCGAACGCCGCGCGCTACGCGTCCCGCTTACCGAACTGGAATGGTCGCTGAGTGGGGACGTCCTCACCCTCGCCTTCAGCCTGCCTCCGGGCGCCTATGCCACGAGCGTACTCAGAGAGCTGATGAAAGTATCGCCAACGGCTCCTTAGCTCCCAATCCTCATTTTCTTTCTCCAACACAACCGGGTGGTACAATAGGCTCACAAGCCGAGAGTGGGACTATGAACCAGTACCAGGAAAGCGTGTTCCTTCAAGGGCATATCATCGATTCTCTCGTACTGGCGAAGGTGCTGGATCTCATCCTGATGATGGGGGGTACCTTTGATCTGGAGGAGGTTCATATCGGAAAGACTAGGGAAGAACCCTCTCGCGCGCTCATTCGGATTCGAACCGCATCGAAAGCGCTCTTGGTCGATATTCTGAAGGCGATTCAACCACACGGCGCTTCGGTCAAGCAGGAAGCGGACTGCCGGACCGAGGGCGCGCCCGCCGACGGGGTGTTCCCCGAGGACTTCTATGCCACCACGCATTTACCCACCCAGATCCGGTTCAATGGTCGATGGTTGGACGTGGATCGTATCGAGATGGATCTGGCGATTCTGGTCAACGAAGAAGGCTCTGCGGCACAGACCCTTTCTATGGGCGAAGTTCGTCGGGGAGATCGAGTCGTCGTGGGTCGCGAAGGCGTCCGTGTCATTCCCCTGCAACGTCCACCCGAACGGGATGTTTTCGGATTCATGGAGTCGCAGGTGTCGGCCGAACGCCCGCACGGCCATATTATCGCCGACATCGCCGCGCGGATGCGTCAGCTGCGGGAGCGCCACAGGCGAGGGCAGCCGGAGTCAAAGGTCCTGCTCGCGGGCGGACCCGCGATCATTCATGCGGGCGGACGAGACGCGTTGGCGTGGCTCATCGAGGAAGGATTCGTGCACATCCTGTTCTGCGGGAATGCGCTCGCGGCTCACGACATGGAAGCGGACTTGTACGGAACCTCGTTGGGGTATGGGCTGACTGCGGGACGTGCGATCCCTCATGGTCATGAACACCATTTGCGGACGATCAACCGGATTCGGACGATCGGCAGTATTGAAGCGGCGGTCACCTCTGGCGTCATCAAGCAGGGCATCATGGCGGCCTGTGTCCGGCGAGGGATCCCGGTCGTGATGGCGGGAACGATCCGCGACGACGGCCCGCTTCCCGGTGTGATTACGGATTCCGTCCGCGCGCAACGCGCCATGCGCGCCGCAGTGCCCGGTGTCGGGCTGGCGTTGCTGGTCGCATCCACGCTGCATGCCGTGGCAACCGGCAATCTCTTGCCGGCAACGGTTCCGACCGTCTGTGTGGACGTGAATCCCTCCGTGCCGACCAAGCTCGCCGATCGTGGGAGTTTTCAGGCTGTGGGGCTCGTGATGGACGCGGCGTCGTTTCTATCCGAGTTGGCCGGACTCCTAGGACGGACGACATGAACCGCCTGCTCGTATGCCCTCCGGATTTTTTCGGAGTTGAGTATGAGATCAACCCCTGGATGCGGCTCAGCAATCGGGTGAATCACCGACAGGCGATGTTGCAGTGGCAGGCGCTCATGCAGGTCTTCGAAAAGGATGTGGGTGTTGCGCTCGAGCGCATGACCCCGGTTGCCGGGCTGCCGGACTTGGTGTTTACGGCCAATGCCGGTGTCGTCGTGGGACACAGGGCGGTGGTGAGCCGATTCCGTTACCCTCAACGGCAACGAGAAGAGGCGTATTTCGAGCATTGGTTTCGTGGACACGCCTACGACGTTATCACGCTCGAGGAGGGACTCTTCTTTGAAGGCGCGGGAGATCTCCTGGGTTTTCCGGAATGTTGGTTCGGGGGGTATCGTCAACGATCGGACATTCGTGCATTCACGGTCTTGAGCGAACACTTTCATCGGGAGATTATCCCCCTTGAACTCGTCGATCCTCGCTTCTACCACCTCGATACCTGTTTCTGTCCGCTAAGCGGAGGCGAACTCCTGTACTTTGAATCCGCATTCGACGTCTATGGCCGGACGGCAATTGCTGAACGCGTTCCTGACCGCCTCCGTCTAACTGTTCCGGAAGTTGAAGCCTTGAAGTTCGCGTGCAATGCCGTCTGCATCGGAAAACATGTCGTTCTCCCAACCGACTGTCCCACCACTCAGACTTGGCTCCGCAGAAAAGGCTATGAAATTCACCAGGTTCAGCTCGATGAATTCATGAAATCCGGTGGCTCGGCCAAATGTCTCACATTGGCTCTCGACTAGTGCCCGTCATTCATCCATGGTCAACCGGAGGAGGCGGTTCTTCCCCATGCTGAAGGCCCCTGACGAATGATGATTGACGCACTTATTTCTTCCGAAACAGGAATGCTCCGTAGAGGCCGGCAATCGCAATCGTGACCAGCTCAATAGTCAGAAGCATGCGGCTCACGACGGCTTCCGGCGCGGGTGGAGAAAGGATGAAATACATGCCGAGAAACTCAGGCGTCTGAGTCAGTGGTGTCTCCCATGGAGGGAACAACACGGCGACAATCAGGAACACGACCATTCCGTAGAGCACCGGGAGATTGAGTTGTTCCGGCACAGGAGCATTGGAACGAGAAGCCGCTGGAGCGTCTGTTCCTCCGTCGAGCCGCTGCCCGCATTGGGTACAAAAACGGTTGATCTCCGGCTGCGACCGGCTGCAGGCAGGACAGATTTGCATAACACATGTGGAAGAGAGCGATGGTGAGGGGAGCTTACACGAAACGCGATGACAATTCCTAGTTCAGGGACCCATACCATGAAAGCGGCTTAGAAATGATAGCCGACACCGAATGAAACGAAGTGCATGGTATAGGTGGCATTCATCCCGAAGAAGAATGGGAAGAGGTCAGGGTTGTCGTCGAAATGAAAGCGTGTATAGTTAAACTTCCATTCCGCGAATGCAGTGACGTGTCTGGTCACATAGTATTCGAAACCAGCTTTAACGTTTACTCCAATTTTTGCATTGTCTGAGGTCGACGCAGGGGAGTCCGGCGCAACTCCTTCTCCTTTAATCCGAGCGAAAAATATTCCGGGGCCCACGCCTATGTACGGCTGTATACGGGTGTGCGGGTAACGAAACATGAGGTTGAATGGGGCGACGGTCAAGACACGCAGATAGGCTCCTTGAAGGTTCGCCGTCGGAATTACTCCCGGAAAAGTTGGGTTTTGAAAAGTATGCCTTTGTTGTTCGATATGTGGGGTTGAGTGAAACACTTCCGCTTCAAGACCAAACCAGCGAACGGAATCAAAGTAATGTCCGACTTTCCCGCCGAACATGAATGAAGAGGATAGATCGAGATCGCTATGGGTCGTTCCTGCTAGAAAAAACGAGGAATTAATGTCGACGCTCGTGAGCCCTCCGCCGACCGGCAGTGCGACCCCTAATTGTCCAGCGAGATAGGTTTCGGCATACGTGTGAGACACACTCAGCACCAGCACGATAAACACGTGCAGCACGGTGCTTGTGATCCATGCAGAGCAACGGTGCTTCATGGACATCCTCGGGATTGCGTATCGTCTATCCTGTCCTCTATCCTATGGCTCGAAGCTGCAATTGCGAAATCATTTCTGAAATCTCGACGAAGGAAGAGCACGCCGCATGTCACCTCTATGGCGCACACGGGGCCGAGAGTGAGATGGCATGGGCAAGATGGCTTTCCAATTCATTGACAGGTACGTGAGGCCTTCCTATAATCCGCCGTTCCGAATGCACGCGCGAGGCTTACCATTACGCTGATTTTCTGATGCCAGCCGTCAACGCGATCGCGATCATTGGAGCCGGTGCCTGGGGTACCGCTTTGGCCAAACACCTGGCCGAGAAAGGGCTGGCGGTTCGTCTCTGGGCCTATGAACACGACGTCGTCAGCGCCATCAACACCGCTCACGAAAACCCGGTCTTCCTCAAAGGGGTCACGCTCCCTCGAAGTTTGACGGCAACGCATTCCCTCGTCGAAGCCGTAACAGGCTGCGAAGGCATTTTCTTTGCGGTTCCCTCCCATGCCACTCGATCTGTATTACGCCGGATGGCGCCTTGCTTATCCGAGCCCACACCGTTGCTTTGCGCAACGAAGGGCATCGAGGAACACACAACCAAACTGATGACTCAGGTCATGGAAGACGAATTGCCACTCTCTATGCACCGCTCATTCATGGTGCTCTCCGGTCCAAGCTTCGCGTCGGAATTCAGCGCGGGCCGACCTACGGCCGTGTGTTTGGCCGGTACCGATGAGGAATTGGTCAGGCGGTTTCAGGGCGCGTTGATGACGCCCGCGTTTCGTGTGTACGCCGATACCGATATGATCGGCGTACAACTCGGTGGCGCGCTGAAAAATGTGATGGCGCTGGCCGCTGGCGTGATCGATGGTTTGGAACTTGGCCTCAATGCCCGGGCAGCACTCATTACACGCGGTTTGGCTGAGACCATCAGGCTCGGCGTCGCGATGGGAGCTGATCCACGAACGTTCTATGGCCTCTCCGGTGTCGGCGATCTGGTGTTGACCTGTACCGGCGCGCTGAGCCGCAACCATTCGGTGGGTGTCCGGCTTGGTCGGGGGGAACAACTCGAGACGATTTTGGCTGGGATGCAAGCGGTCGCGGAGGGCGTTCGGACGGCTCACGCGGCATTTGCATTGGCCCGCCGCTACCAGGTCGATATGCCGATCATTCAAGAGATCAACGCTGTACTGTATGACAATAAGTCTTGTCGGAAGGCCGTCAGTGATCTGATGGAACGGGACGCAAAACCAGAGAAAGGATGGACATGAACCCGGAAGGACTCGAGCGGCTGCTACGGGAGGTCCATCGTAGGCGGGTCACGGTGGACCAGGCGCTCCAGCGCCTACGGTCTCTGCCTTTTGAGGACCTCGGCTTTGCCTCGCTCGATCACCATCGGTCGCTCCGCCAGGGTTTCCCCGAAGTCGTGTTGTGTGAGGGGAAAACCACGGCGCAAGTGGTCGCGATCGCTCGGGCTCTGATCAGGAAACAAGGACCTTTTCTCGCCACGCGTGCCGATCCGATAGTCGCGCGCGCCATTCGCCGCCTGGCCCCGCGGGCCCACTACTATCCTGATGCGCGCATCGTGGCGATTCGTCCCTCACGACAGAAACGCCTGGGGCATATACTCGTGGTCACCGCAGGGACAGCCGATGTGCCTGTGGCGGAAGAAGCTCGGATCACTGCCGAAGTCATGGGTAGCCACGTGGAGCGGTTGTACGATGTCGGCGTCGCGGGGATTCATCGGCTGCTCGGGAAAAAAGATCGGCTGTTTGAGGCCCAGGTGGTGGTCGTCGTCGCCGGTATGGACGGCGTCTTGCCGAGTGTCGTGGGTGGTTTGGTGCAGTGTCCGGTCATTGCCGTACCAACCAGCCGCGGCTATGGGGCAAGCTTCGGCGGAGTCGCCGCTCTTTTGACGATGCTGAACTCTTGCGCGGCGGGTGTGGGGGTGATGAATATCGACAACGGATTCGGCGCCGCCTGTCTCGCGCATCGGATCAATATGTTAGGGATGAGGAGCTAGCCACGAGCGAGAACCCCAAGGTTCACTTCACTTCCAGTGTTCCTCGTTTCGGCCACGCGACCATGACGGTGCGCAAACCCTTTTCTCCGTTGGCCAACAGTTTAGTGCGCACTTCATAGGAATAGGTCCCTACCCCGGCAAGCTGCTTGCGATGGTTCTGCCCGTCCCAGGCAAGGTCGACGGACACCTTCGATCGCTCCGTTTCTCCGTCCGTGGTCGAGGGGGTCTGGACCGTTTGTCGGTGAGTGAGAAACCGAAGCGATGTTTTCGAGGGAGAACTAATCAGGGAGGTCACTTCCAAGATCATGTCCCTATCTATCTCCTTCGGGAGTTGCACCGTCACGGAAAATTGAAGAGGCCCGTTGCCCAATGTGTAGGGGGTCGGGGCGATGTTGAGATTGACGATCTTGAGCTCCGGTTCAGGGCGGGGAACGCGAGGCGGCTTAACTTTTGAGTGGCTGTCTAGCGGGAGAAACACCATGCAAAGACTCAGCAGTGCCAGCAGAAGCCATCTACGGCGCGCGTGGGTTGAAGTCCTCGACGAGAGCGGGAACCGTGTCTTCATGAGTGAAGCAGGAACGCTTGTCCAGATGTACGGTCTATCGCAGCGTAACCGTATTGTTAGGGGGATAACATAGCATTTCAGGGCTGTCAATGAAGCTTCAACAATGTTCGGTGTCACGATTGACTCGATAACGGGCCTCTTTCATCCCCTGTGGTCATAACTCATCACGCGAAGAATGATTGCCGTTTCGCCGAGACCTTCGGTAAGATGTCCGGTCATTTTTCGCGTCACCCAGTGAGGAACCTTGTGGGTCGGCATCTCCATTTCGATTGTTTCTCCGGAGTGAGCGGGGACATGGTGTTGGGCGCACTTGTGAGTGCCGGTTTGCCATGGGCTGAATTAGTCAACGGCCTCAAACGCCTGAAGCTTAGCGGCTACCAATTGCACAAGCGTGATGTGCATCGTGGCGCGCTCCCCGCGATAAAGGTCGATGTGATCATCCGGCAAGGGTTTCGACAGCCACTGCCCCTATCACGCATTCGGCACATTCTGGCCTCCAGCACGCTGCCCGGCCTCGTTAAGGAACGAAGCCAGTCGGTTTTCGACCGACTGGCTGAAGCAGAAAGTCTTGCCCATCGAGTCGATGTCAAGGACGTCCACTTTCATGAAGTCGGAGTCGTGGATTCTCTTGTCGATGTCGTCGGAGGAGTTCTGGGCTGCCATCTCTTGAACGCGACCCGAATCACGTCATCGGCCATCAACGTGGGAGCTGGTTTCATACAGACTTCTCACGGACTTCTGCCTATTCCAGGACCGGCTGTGGCCGCGCTGACAAATGGAGTGCCGATCTATTCTGATGGTCCGCGCCATGAGTTCGCGACTCCCACCGGTGTCGCCTTGCTGCGGACGTTGGCCTCGGAATTCGGAGCTCTGCCGGTGATGAGAAGTGTGGCTGTGGGATACGGAGCTGGTGACCGAGATCCAGAAGAATGGCCGAATGTCTTACGCGTGTTTCTGCAAGAGGCGTCTGCACCTGGTGCGCGCCAACTCCAACGGGTGATGCAGATTGAAACGAATCTCGACGACCTCAATCCACAGACCTATGAGCATATTATGGAGCAACTCTTTGACGTGGGAGCCGTTGATGTCGCACTGGTTCCTGTCGTGATGAAGAAAAGTCGCCCAGGTGTCGTTCTGAGCTGCCTGGCTATGCATGACCAGACCGATGCGGTACTTGAAGTCCTATTCCAGGAAACCTCCACCCTCGGCGTTCGGCTTCAAGAAATAACCCGACAGGTCCTCCCCCGACGGTTCATCCCGGTGACGATACCGGGTGGAGTGGTGCGCATGAAGATCGCAGAGGTCGGTGCTGGATGGGAAAAAGCAGCGCCAGAGTATGCGGACTGTAGGGCTATCGCCAAGCGAACCGGTCGCCCGCTCAAGACCGTCATGGAGGAAACGCTGCTGGCCTATCGACAAGGACTCATCAAGCGCAAAACGGCGCACGTGCGAGGGCGGACATGACCGTTCTTTTCTACGTGCTCCTCTTTGTGGTCTCCGTTGCAGTCACACTTGGCGGGTGCGCGCTCTTTACCAACGCTATCGAATGGCTGGGTAAACGGATGGGGATCTCCGAAGGAGCGGTGGGCAGCGTCTTTGCCGCAATTGGCACGACCTTGCCTGAAACGTCAATCCCGATCATCGCCATTTTCTTCGGTGAAAGCCGCGAGGAGATTGAGGTTGGACTGGGGGCCATCCTGGGAGCACCGTTCATGCTCAGCACACTGGTGCTACCCATCTTGGCGCTTCTCGTCGTGCTCTATGCACGAGCCGGTAAACGGACAGCGCGATTTCATCTCAACTATCGTGAAGTCCTCACAGATCTCACGTTTTTTATCATCGGATACCTTATCGCTTTAGGCTGCGTTTTCGTGCCCTCGCGGTTGATTCATCTCATCGCAGCCGGCGTGTTGATCGCCATGTACATCTACTACATGAAGCTCAAATTCGCCTCAACGGACGAAGGAGAAGGCGGTGAGTTGGATCCGCTCATTTTCGACAGGAACGCCGCCATCCCTTCGCACGCGATGATCGGTTTTCAAGCGCTCTTGGGTTTGGGTGGATTGATATTGGGGGCCCACCTGTTCGTCATGGCTGCCGAATCGATGGCCGGCCTGTTCGCGATGTCGCCGCTGATTTTGGCGCTACTCATCGCCCCACTCGCCACCGAACTACCGGAGATGTCCAACAGCTTTCTCTGGCTCTACCGCAAGAAAGACCGACTTGCCGTGGCCAATGTCACAGGAGCGATGGTCTTCCAAGGAACCCTCCCGGTCTCTCTGGGATTGATCGGAACCGAATGGATGATTACGCCACCTGCATTGACCACCATGGTCTTGGCTGTGCAGGCCGTGGGGCTCTGCTTGTTACAGATTCTGATAGGAAGTCAATGGCGACCGTGGTTGCTGGGAGCCGGAGCCATTTTTTATATTGGGTATACGCTGCATCTCTATGTCAACTGAATCGACATCACCTCGCACACGCTCCCCGTCGGCACAGCTCCCGGTGCTGGGAATTACGATGGGAGACCCGGCCGGTATTGGTCCCGAAGTGATTGCCAAGGCCCTTTCAGGGGCTCACTTACGCAGCGTGTGCCGGCCTATCGTGATTGGATCGCTTCCCGTCATGGAGCACACCATTAAGGCTCTGAGGCTCAAACTGACAGCCGTTCCAGTTGATGGCCGTGACACGCCTCCGCCGCACGGAGGAACTGTTGCCGTATTGGACCCGTTGACAACACCTCTCGGAAAGTTCAAACCAGGCGTCGCTGCCGCGGAGACCGGCGCTGCATCCGTTGCCTTCATCAAGAAGGCCGTTGAATTGGCCCAGCTCGGTGGACTCGATGGAATGGTGACGGCGCCCATTAACAAGGAAGCCATCAATATCGCCGGCTGCCGGTATCCGGGGCATACTGAATTGTTGGCTGATCTGACCCGCGCAAACGAGTCCGGCATGATGATCGTAGGCGGTCCGTTACGCATCATGTTCGTCACGACGCACGTTGCCATCAGGGATCTTTCCTCGCTGCTCACCCAAGCAAAAATCGAAAAAGCGATCCGTTTAGCCCAACTCGCCCTGTCCACGCTGTTCGGAATTAAACGACCCAAGATAGGCGTGGCTGCCCTGAATCCGCATGCAGGAGAGCACGGTCTATTCGGCGATGAGGAAGCCCGCGTGATTCTCCCGGCTGCCCGTGCAGCCCAGGAACAGGGCATTCTGGCCAGTGATCCTTTACCGGCGGATACGCTGTTCGGAAAAGCTGCCAAAGGAGTGTATGACGGTGTCGTCGCCCTGTACCACGATCAAGGTTTGATTCCGCTGAAATTGGTCGCCTTCGGCACATGCGTGAATCTCACCGTGGGCTTACCCATTATCCGCACCTCGGTCGACCATGGAACGGCTTTCGACATTGTTGGAAAAGGCATTGCCGATTCTGGAAGCTTGCTTGAAGCCGTCAAACTAGCCGCCAGGATTGTGCGTACCAGGAAAGGACGACAGCACGGTAAGAAGAGAGAACGCGGACATGTCAGCTGATGTGTCGAAAGGCCGCGCCGTCGTCCGCCAGCAGATAGAGGAACTGGATGCGCTTGCGAAGCAGACGCTTCATGATCTGAACACCGTCGCCGGAACCGAACGCGTGACAAAATGGAAAACGCGCACGGTTGCGCTCATTACCGACATGGTGAGTCCTCAAGAAGGGCGGAAATTCTCTGATGTCCTGCCAGGACCGTCCTTCACCAACGACCTGGTCGAAGAATTTACGGATCTTATCGAATGCTACCGTACCCCGCTGTTGGCACTGGTCAAGCGATTGGATCAAGCTTCTACTCCTCATGTGAGTTAATGGGTGAACGCCTCCGATCCCCCTCTAGCGATCAAACGCCTCGGCCAGAATTTTCTTATCGACCCCAACATCGTTCGCAAGATCACCACGCTGGCTGAGCTGACCCCTAATGATACTGTCTTGGAGATCGGGCCAGGCCGCGGTATTCTTACGGAATCTCTGTGTCGCGCCGCGGGTCGTGTGACGGCGATCGAAGTCGATCCACGACTGCATGATTATCTAACCGAACGACAACCGCGCCTTGAGAATCTGACGCTCATTCTCGACGACGCGATGACCTATCCGATCGACCAGCTTCCGATCGGGACCATCGTCGTCGCCAATCTTCCATATTATCTGTCCACTCCTCTTCTGTTCCGCCTTCTTGATCAGCGCGCTCGCTTTCCACGGATGGTGCTCATGTTGCAAAACGAAGTCGCCAACCGGCTCGTGGCCAAGCCTGGAAGTTCAGACTACGGCGTTCTATCCGTCACGGCGCAGTACTCGGCGAAGCTTACCAAGGCGTTCAAGGTCTCAGCGCAATGTTTCCGTCCTAGACCGGAGGTGGACTCTGCGGTCGTGCTGATGCGGACAAAAGAGCGGAGCGAGTTGAGTCCTCAGGAGGAGCAACCGTTCATGGCGTTGGTGAAAGCTGCGTTCGCACACCGCCGAAAGACGCTGATGAACTCACTGAAGGATGAGGGCTATGATCAGATAGTGGTGGGCGCAGCATTGACCGCACATCGTCTTACATCTTCCGTGCGCGCAGAAGTCCTTTCCCTGGAGCAATTCCTTGAATTGACGCGCATCCTCCATCGATCGACCTGATCGAATCCTCGTCACACTGTGAGGCGATAGGCAAACCTCCGACTGTGCTATCTGGACGGATGCGATAGGGGGGTCAAGCGCTCACGCAGGATGATTAAAAGGGTTCCATCGTGAATGTCCGGCACCCTACGCGGGGCGCATATGGATCTTGAAAATGACGCGGCGGCTCTTGTCGCGGTCGAGGTGTCCGGCTTCATTGCTCAACAAGTTCTGCCTTCCACGTCCGTTCGCTGCGGCTTTTTGCAAAAAGCACTCGTAGGCCCAGGGAAGCTTCTCACGGATGACTTCCACGCTTTTTGCCAAGACTGCGAATGAACGGTCTTGACTCAATCGCAAGTTGCGTACGTCGTCTCCTAGGTCATCCGTATACCCTTCAATGACAAAGGCCTCCACCTCCTGTCCATCCTGCCCACAGACGATTTCCGCATAATGAGGGATCGCCTCGTATAGGAAGGTTTCAGCCGATGGCAGAAGTGCGCTCTTCCCAAACTCAAAGTTGAGCGCGGTATCCGGCACCGTAACGGTGAGGACACTGGGCCCTTTGACTTCCAGCTTTGGGGGAAGCGGCTCTAGAGTCGGCCCCTGCTCCGGGGAAGGAATGCTGTTCGGGGGCGGCTTGGCATTCCCATTCTCAACACGAGTGACATAGGCCGTCAACAATAGAATAAAGATAACGGCAAGCGAGGTCATAAGATCCGCAACCCCGTTGGTCAACGAAGATGAGCTTTCACGGGATTCGAGTTCTGAAATTGGTCTGGCGTGTTTCATCGGATTGGAGTCGCTTTACGTAGAACTTGATGTCGACCGGTATCGCCGGCTTTCTGTTCTCTTGGCGTAAGCTCGGCCGCCTTGGTCATGGGGTTCCTGAGTTCCTTGAACATGGTTTCTATTTCGGATTGCGCCAGCTGTACCGAGGAGGGCTGGCCCTTAATCGAGTGGTTGAGATCCTGAATGGCTTCCACCAGCGGATTGATCATCGGCTTCAATGCCCGCTGAACCTCATGACCGATCTCTCCCGGCAAATCGTCGAGTTTCAATGGCGAATGTTTGGAGCTTAGTCCGGTGAGCGCTTGGGAAGCAGAGGTCAAGGCTGCGACCGTCGCTCCAAGACGCTGCTGCACAACTTCAACCAACTGGTGCGCCGTGTCGTGTTGGATAGGGCTCGCTGTGGCGGTCGGAGATCCGTTCGGCAACGAGGACGGTCGCGCCCGCTGGTCGGCGGCTTTTTGAGGAAACATTTCATCCAGGAGCGATACGCATTCCCGATGCCGGTTGTCCAGTCGATACCAAATGGAGGTTTCAAGGATGGTAAAGACATTCGCGCACGCCAAGCCGACAATTGATGTCACAAACTTGCCGGAGAGCCCGTTGATGAGTCCTTGGATTCCATCAATCTGTGATCCGTTCGCATGAAGTTTGCTGAGACCGATCAGAATGGCGAAAAAGGTGAACATCAAACCCATCCCTGTCATAAAGGACGGGAGTTGTCTGAAGAAACGAACATTGAGATGGCTTGCGCAAAGAGCTTCGAACGAGAAAAAGTCGGCGGCGGAACGATGGCTGTGGACAGTCGGCTCGAGAAACCACGCAGCTTGTTCCACCGTGAGGGACTTCCGGTATGAAAGCCATTCCTTTGAAAAGGCCGGCTCCGAGCGTATCGTGCGATCCAATGCTTCGAGATCATCCAGATCGCGACGAGCTTCCGGCGACTGATCGGGACGTACTCGTTGTTTAGCCAAGGCCGGGACCACCAGCCAGTCCGAGGATGCTCGCTGTCGTGCCACCGCTAGCGGCGCGACAGACGAATGGAATCGCACAAGCGTCCGGCGGATCTGGCATAAACCTCGTATCAGCGCCATACTCTGCCAGAGACACAGGGCAATGATAGAGGCAGCCCCGATCCAGCTGAGCATGGGACTCTGAAGCCCACCGGCTACCGTGACATCTTGACTGAGAAGCTGCCAACATTCGGCGAGCATACTCAATTCATTCATCGATGTGACCTCACGCCTCCTCTCACCCGTTTCTCGGCAGAGTCCAAACTCGCTCCTCTCCCTCAACTTCCATGCCAGATTAAAGAGTCCATAAATGGCCGCGTGTTGTCGTGATCTTGAGAGAATGCCACGGTATAGAGGAAATTCTTGCCGGATGGAGGGCAAATTCTATAGGGCGTGCAGGGTTGCGATCGTCGGGGCAGAACTGCAAGTTGCTTTCTGGCTCGTGGCCCCTCGTGTATGATCACCTGCGTCATCAGACGAGGAGAGGGAGCCCCATGCACTTCGTCCGAATCGGAAACCGTGCGGTCAATCTTGATCTCGTCTCTCACTGTGAGGTGCAGGTCTGGCATGATACGGTGTCGGTGAAGGTCTTTATGACGGGCGCGGCCAATAACACTCCTGTGGTCCTCAATGAAGATGAAGCGAAGCTGTTCTGGAAATACATCGAGTATGTCGCCGAGAAGCCGGTCTAATAGCTGCTCTCCTTGCCTCTCCACCCTTTGTCTCCTCCAGCCCTCTCCAGGCTTACCGGACAAAATTTGTCACACAGTCGATTGACGGTTGGGTTTCGTGCTATGGTTTAGTGGGCTTCATTCGATTGGAAATCGGAAAAAGGCGACAAAGGGAGCGTCAATTTCAATGGTCTCAAGAGGGCGTTTGAGTCGACTGAGTGGGGCCATCTGTGTGTTGTTGGGAATAACCGGATGCGCCAGCGAGTTTACCGTTTTCAATGCTTCGGGAGATCCTCTTCTGATTTCACGTCGCGGATATACACCCGATGAATGTACTGAAAAGGTCAAAGACGACGCCGCTCGCTTGGGTGTCACGTTGCGGTATGTTCATATACGCGGGAATACCGTCGGTCGTTCACTCTTATGGCCCTTTGAACCGGGGTATGCCTGTGAGGCAGCCATAGGCCCTGAGCAGAGGCCGACCGGGACCTATCCAGGTGGCTTTCACACCATTTCCCGCGGTTCATGATTGAATTTTCGGCTGCCCACCTCCTTTCCCCGTTGACTGAGTTGGTACGGTACACGCCCTGATATCCTAGTCCCCCGAGCCTGACAAAGCTGTTGGATGACCTATGCCTGAAAACACGTGCGTAGCGGGTGCGTATGCATTCTTTCTGTGAAACTTCAGTCCGACACCAAAAATCCAGAGGTGCCACTTCGGTGATTTGCTTGTTGAATCATGGTCTTAAGCTATACTTGTTAGAGGCCGGAAAAAGAAGTCGTACCGAGAGTGCCATGATCAAGATCCTATTGGTCGAAGACAACGACATCGACGCGCGCCTGACCCAAGACATGCTCACGGAATGGAGTCTTGAGGAATTCGATGTCACTCACGTGCCCCGCTTGAGTGATGCCTTTTCGCATCTGGCTCGCGCACGCTTTGATGCTGTCCTCTTGGATCTGTCACTCCCAGACGGCTATGGACTGTCGACCGTGCGTCAAATGCAGGTCGCGAACCCTACGATTGCCATCATCGTGCTCAGCGGGCTCAATGATCAGACGCTCGCATTACAGGCTGTCCAGAACGGGGCGCAGGATTACCTCGTCAAGGGAGAGGGGCAATCGGAGCTATTGGCTCGCTCGATCCGTTATGCCATCGAACGCAAACGAGCCGAAGAGCGGCTGACCTATCTTGCCCAGTACGATCAATTGACCGGTCTTGTGAACCGCATGTTGTTTCGCGATCGACTCATCCAAGCCATGGCCCGGAGCAAGCGGCTCCAACAACCGCTCAGTCTCATGTTACTTGACCTCGATCAGTTCAAGCCGGTGAACGACACCCTTGGCCATGATGTCGGGGATCAGCTTTTGAAAGTTGTCGCAACACGCCTGCAAGATTGTGTACGTGAGGTTGACACAGTGGCACGCATGGGAGGAGATGAGTTCACGATTATCCTTGAAGGCCTGATGTGCGAAGAAGATATCACGTTGGTCGCACAGCGAATTACCAAATCGTTGGCGGAACCGTTTTATCTTGGAGACCACCAGGCATTGATCGGAGTCAGCATCGGAATTACTGTCTATCCGACCGATGATCACGACATCGATGAGCTGTTGAAGCATGCCGATGCCGCAATGTATCGGGCGAAACAGCAAGGTGGAAGCGCGTTTCAGTTCCACATTCCGAACGACTCCCCTTCCTCTACCCTTCTGTAGCTGACGGGGCGATTCTGACGGTTCACGACTGTGCTTACCGGCCGATCTGAGCAAGCGGTTGATCGGAAATCGAATACGCCCCCAGGGGGTTGGGTTCGAGTCGATTCATCGCGGAAAGCTCCGTTGCCGGCGGGTTTGGCTGTGAATCAGGCGTCAGGAGAATCCCCCAGTGCTGATTATTTTGACAGATATTATCCACAATCAACCCGCTGCCGTGATGGAATAATAGGATACCGCTCAGCATATTCCCTGCACACTGATTTCGGACCAGCTCAGGACGGCTGCCCTGATCACGGACCGCGATACCAAAATGGTGATTGTCGGCGCAACGGTTATCGGCCACTCGTGGTTGCGCACCCGCAAAGACGAAAATGCCGGACTCGCGATTGCGACACACCTCATTGTCAGCGAATATTGCACGACACTCGGGCCCATACATGACGACACCGGACAAAATGCCTTCCATCGCCCGGCACTGGGTGATGAGACACGTGGAGTTGAGAATATTGATCGCTGAGTGTTGATCGCTGCCGACATAGCGGAATGTCATGCCGGTTATCAATCCGTCCGGCACCTCTTGGAGATAAAGCGGTCCCCCACGCCGCCAGAAGATATGGACCCGGTCTCGTCCGGCCCCAACAAGCCGCACCGGCCGTTGACTGACAAACACCTTATCCTCGTAGATCCCAGGGCGAACATACACCTGATCCGATTCACCCATCTCCTTGATCGCGGCGCTTGGTAGCGGATAGCAGTCTCGATCGGTGCTATCGACGATCAATGTTCTGCCACCCAAGGGATTGGCCGGAATTGACTCCGCCTCCATCACATTCTCTCCCCCCAAGACTACTGATATCTCGAAAGACTTTGAAGATCAATGGAGCTTATTGAACACTGGACATGCACGTGATGAAAGGGAACCTTTCGTACAAATCTGTGTCTTTCGTCGACCAGCCTCTTAAAACTCTGAAACTGATGGATCTCATGATCACATAACATCATGTTATTCAAGCGTTTCGCATCATCGATTGACGTGAGCCATGGCATACTGATTGCGTGCATCACCTCCTCGACTCTGGTTTGCGCAGATGGAGGGCCACTATGGTTCAGAAAAGTATCGGAATTCTCATGCTGCTATCAATGTTCTTGTCAGCAAGCTCATCCTTCGCTGCCCCAACCCAGAGGCAGGATACGACCCGTCGCCTCTATGATCGTGTGATGGATGAATTCAAGCAGCGCGACTACGAAGCGGCGATGGCAGGCTTTCGACTGTTCATCGAGCTGCACAGTCAGTCCGCACTCGCAGCCAACGCACAGTATTGGATCGGAGAATGTCAGTATCGTATGGGGCGGTATCGGGACGCGCTGAAGTCGTTCTATGACGTCGTGTCAAATTATCCGCTCAGTCCAAAGTTGGCGGCATCCACACTGAAGCTCGGCCAGACCTATACCAAACTGGGTGATCACGAGAAAGCGAGGCTCATGCTTGACCGGGTCGTGGATCAATACCCGGATAGCTCCGAAGCAGAACTTGCCCGCAAAACCATCGAGACACTCACACGCGCTGAGGAAACAACCACCTCATCACCGTAGGGCCGCCCGCCCAATGGAAGCGGATTACTCCTTCGTTATTCCTCCGCGTTCAATCCCAATCGGGCGGCGAGATCGGGTAGGGAGTAGCTTTTCTGTGAACGTAACGTCATCAGCTTGATTCCTGCCGCCTCGAGCACCGATTCGATGACTCGCTGTCGTTCTGCCTGATGGGGTTCCGGTGATTCCTGTTCGATCTGCACGACTTGCTCGACATGACATGAGCCGGGATGAACCAAGGCAAAATCGACTCGTTTGAGCGCGAGATGACGTAGAACATGGGAACGTGCCGTTTCGGGGGCATCCACTGCTATGAAGGACCATAACGGCACTTGCGTAAAGACGAGGTACCGCTCCTGGACAACCATGCGCAAGAGACTATACAAAGCAACCTCGTCTTCAACGATCAAAGGGACGGGACTGATGCTGGTACCGGGAGGAATTGCAAACGGCGCGACTTCTTGGCTTCTTCGGCGGAGCCTCGTCCGATAGAACCACACACCGACGATTATTCCAACAAGCACCGCCCCGACGAGAACGATCTTCATCGCTCGTTACTTTCGCCTTTTACGCGAATGCAGTCGTTCGAGCCACCGTGGGCCGCTTGGGACGATGCATCCCAACAGCCGCGGGAAGGCCGCCCCCGTAACCGAAGGGACATTCCCGTATTGGTCCATCACGGTCTGGTATGCCAGAACAGCAAAGGCAACCGACTCAAGCGCCTTGCTGTCCCAGCTGTGCGACTCAAAGGTCGTGACCGGCACCGGCGCAAACACCTCCGCCAAATGTCCCATGATCGCCCGGTTTTTGACGCCTCCGCCGCCCACGATCACCTCGTCGATCCCACCCTTGATCCACCGCCGTGCCGTACCGACCGCCTCGGCGGTCCAGCGGCTGCATGTGGCCAGAAGATCTTCGATCGACAATTGACGGCCCTGTTGCCAGTGGAGTAATTCGTCCAACATCTTTGCGCCAAACGCCTCACGCCCTGTTGATTTCGGTGGCGCCTGAGACAGATACGGATGTGCGAGAAGTTTGGCCAACAATCTCGAATCGACCCGTCCTCGGGCAGCCAGCCGCCCTTCACGGTCCATCGAAGACCGACCATTCGTGGCTCGAAACATGATGCCATCGAGGACCATATTCGCCGGACCCGTGTCGAATGCGGCCAGTCCCGTGGTTCCTGATCGCCGTGGAAGATAAGTGACATTGCTGATGCCCCCAAGATTCACCACGAGTCGAGCCCGGCGAGGATGTTGAAACAGCAAGGCATGCACTCCCGGCGTGAGCGGCGCTCCTTGCCCTCCGGCCGCGATGTCGCGCGGACGAAAATTGGCCACGGTCGTAATCCCCGTGCGTTCGGCAATCACGGCGGGCTCAGCGATCTGAAGGGTGGAACGTATCGAGCCGACACCAGTATCTTTGATGCCGTTGGGAAGATGGTGCACCGTTTGGCCGTGAGAACCGATCAGATCTACGTCCGCTTCGGTCAATTGAGCCGAACGTATGACGCCTAAGGCTGCGTCGGCGAACCATTCGCCCAACAGCGCATTCAGGTGGCAAATGTCCGTCACGGTTCCAGAAACCGATGCCGAGAGAATTCGTTGTTGCAGCGAGCGCGGATAGGGGAGCGAATGAAATGCGACCATCTCCACGTGAATGCCGGCCTTCCGACGATCAATCGCGACCAGTGCAGCATCGACTCCATCAGCTGAGGTACCCGACATCAATCCCACAACGTTCATCTGCGGTATCCTTTCACACCCATGCGAACTTCCATAGACCTGCGGGTGCGCTACGCTAATCGAACTGGCGCGCATGGTCAAGAAGGCGAATGGACAGGGCCTATGAGGGGTACCGCCGTCACGATGTCGTTGACACCGCAAAACTTGGATGGTACCGTCCCCGCCGATGTTTTTGGTCAACCAAGCGCCGAAGCTACCTGTCCTCGTTCTTATCGTCTTTCTGGTCGGCCTCGTTCCCCCCTTTGACGTCAAAACAGAGGCTCGTGACCCCATTCCCATCGTCGTGACGATTCCTGTCCTGAAGGATTTGACCGAACAGGTCGGCGGCCCCCACGTCCGAGTCACGTCTTTGTTAAGTGGCTATGAGAATGAACACACCTATTCCCCGAAACCCACCGATTTGGTCGCAGTCCGGAAAGCCAGGTTGCTGTTCGAGATTGGCCTCGGACTTGAGGTCTGGGTTTCTTCGCTGGTGAAGAACGCCGGAGGTCCGTCGTTACGGGTCATCACGACATCCCATGGGGTGGGACTGATTCACGATGGTTCGGAGACGCATGACGAGATGCATAAGGGCGAACAGGAATCCGAACCTGGCGGGAATCCCCATATTTGGCTGGACCCTGAGAACGTGGTGATCATGCTGCGCCACATCACCGATGCCCTGATCGAGGTTGATCCGGGCCATACCGGCGAATTCCGAGCAAATCAAGCGATGTATCTTCACCGGCTGGGTCAGCTGCAAAAAGAACTTTCGGATCGTACTCAGCTCCTATCCGATCGACGTTTTATTGCACACCATTCAGCCTGGCCCTATTTGGCAAAGCGATTCGGTCTTGATATTGTCGGCACGATTCATATGCAGTCGGGCACGGAACCATCGGCCTTTCACCTGCAATCCCTCATTGAAAAGATCAGAAAGGAACATATCCGGGTTATCGTCTCTGAGATTCAACTCAGCCAACGCCTACCGGAACTTCTCGCGAAAGAAACCAAGTCCCGCGTCGTGGTCCTGACGACGATGCCGGGAGGTGTGTCGGGAACTGAGACCTACCTCGACATGCTTCGTTATAATGTGCTCCAATTAGCCGGCGCGTTAGAAACCACGTAACCGCCGTTCAGGACATTCGGTGCTATCGCCGAAAGGAGCCCCAGAATCCGTGTCTGACCCCCGCGAGCCAATCATTCGTTTTGAGCATGCCTCCTTCGGATTTCCAGGACTCATCGCCCTGAAGGATATCTCCCTGATCGTTTACGAAGGTGAGTTCGTTGGAGTGATCGGTCCAAACGGGTCGGGGAAAACGACACTGTGTCGGGCGGTCTTGGGGCTTCTCGCTCCCATAGAGGGACATCTTCATATCTTCGACTGTGCCTGTGACGAGCTCCGTTGCCACCATCGCGCTAAAATCGGCTACCTCCCGCAGAAAGGGGTCGTCGATCGGAATTTTCCAGTGACGGTCCTCGAAACGGTGATGATGGGTCGCTACGGGGCCTTGGGCTTGTTCAGGCGTCCGGGACGGAAAGATCGTGACATCGCATTGGAAGCCCTCGCTCAGGTCGGAATGGAATCACACAAGGATAACGCGCTTGGGCAGCTCTCCGGTGGTCAGCAACAGCGCGTCTTTATTGCTAGGTCCCTGGCGCAGCAGCCCAAGGTCCTCATCTTAGACGAACCAACGACCGGCCTGGATATCACCACGCAGCACAATGTGATCGAGCTCGTGCAACACCTTCATGACGAGCTCAAGTTGACCATTCTCTTGATTACGCACGACATCAATATGATTCGCTCGAGGGTGGACCGCATGATTCTTCTCAAGACCAGGCTTTTTGCCGCGGGTCCTCCTGCGGAAGTACTCAAACCGGATATTCTTCACCAAGTGTACGGGAAAGAGCTGGTCATCACCGAGAAAGACCTCGTCATCGTGGAAGACTATCACCATCACCACTAGTCAGATTGGTGATATTCCCCTACTTCTGATCCACAACCTCGTTGGCATTCCCCTAATTACCAACCCTAGAATGGCCTCCTTAATTTATTAGGGGGCCATCCATGAAACGTGCCTTACAGTGCCTGTTGCGCCTTACCTGTATAGCGAGTCTCATATGTTCTATCGTAAGTTGTAGTAGTGGAGGGAGTGGGAGTGGAGAGGGAGTCCCTCCGCCGGTCTCGGCAACAACACCACAGACCATAGTCTCGGGAACGGTCCAATCCCCTGGCGGACAAATTGCCTTTTTCAAAAAGCCCGGCTTCGATGACTGGCTTGAGTCGGAAGCCTATGCCGCAAAGTTCGGCCCGATCTATCGGTTGGTCGATTATTCTTCTTGCCATCTGAAGTGTCTTCCGGTATCCCAATCATGCTCTTGGCCTATGATTCTTCTACGCTTCAGCACCTGGGTACATCTCAAGTGAATGGCGGAATCAGTGGGTGTAGCGGTTGCACTTTTTTGGTTCGAGGCTTTATCCGATGGGGAGCAAGGGGCCTTGCGTTCACTACGGGTAATGGCCAGATAACATTGGTAGAATCGGCGTTTATTCCATAGGGTTCGTTGCTCATGCTCGACCTCCTTGCCTATGACTTCATGCAACGCTCCTTGGTCGCCGCGGCAATGGTCGGCGGACTGTGCTCGGTCATCGGCGTGTTCGTCGTGTTGCGGGGGCTGGCGTTTGTCGGAGCCGGCACGTCCCATGCCGCCTTCGCGGGCGTTGCGCTTGGCTACCTCATGGGCTGGCCTCCCTTGTTGCTGGCAATCCTCTTTGGACTCGCCACGGTATGGATCACCGGGTGGGTCGAGGAAAGAGGCAGGATGAAGCTGGATGTCTCGATCGGCATTCTCTACACCACGACGATGGCCCTGGGAATCCTCTTCATCGGACTGATGAAGACCTACAATGCCGAGGTGTATGGGTACTTGTTTGGCAGCGTCCTCTCGGTGACCACTGAGGAGCTGAGCATCATCGGAGCGTTGAGCGTTCTTGTACTGGGGCTCCTTCTGACGTTTGCAAAGGAACTGTACTTTATCGCCTTCGATCAAGAGATGGCCGAAGCGTCCGGCATTCCAGCGCGGCAAATCTTTTTTCTTCTCCTGACGCTGGTCGCCTTGACGGTGGTGGTCTCATTGAAGACGGTCGGCGCCATCTTGGTGTTTGCTATGATTCTGATTCCAGCCTCGACCGCGTACCAACTGACTCATAGTCTCGCAACATTGACCCTGTATTCTGCAACCATCGGAATCATGACCTCTGTCGCGGGCGTCCTGATTTCCGCTGTCTGGGACGTCCCTTCCGGACCGGCAATCGTTCTGCTCGCCACCACAGTATTTTTCATCTCCGTCTTCTTCTCGCCGAAGCGCGTGAAAAAGACACGGTTTGCACATTCCCATTAACCACAACCATCTTGCTCACCCCAATCTCAGGATGCTATGTGTACAATCAGGCAGCAGATATGCGATGTCGTCACTTGCATTCGCTGTCGAGATGGCAAGAGAATATTGGAATCGGCGATAATCGCGGTTGTCTCTTCTATGAGCGAGACACTCAATACATGAGAGGAGGAGTTTCATGCGAGGGCACACGAAGCGAGTAGGCTTGATTGGAGTATTGTTCGTCGCCATGGCGACGGTGTTTCCTATTTCACATGGAGCCTTGGCGGAAGAGTTTGGAGGAACTGAACCGGGCAGGTGGATCCTCGGCTTTCGGGCCGGATTTGCTCCATTGACCCAGCAGCTTTCGGACAATACGTCAACGTCGATCGGACCACTCGTCAATTTTCAAGGCTTGTACAGCGTGAACAACTGGCTCTTGGTCGGAATGATGCTCGAATGGGAACGGCATGGAGTCAGCCTGGAGCGCCCTGACATAGACCTGGGGCATCAAGATACGGTCTCGGTGCTACCAACTGTCGAAGTGCGTCCTGTGAAACTTGGCCGGGTCACTCCGTACGTGAACATGAGCTTCGGCGTCAACATCAACAGCTTTGGCGAAGACACGCCTATTCGCATCAGTCCGAGCAACACCTTTGCCTGGCGGCTAGGCTGGGGAGCTGATTACCTGCTCAATGAACGGTTTGCCCTCAATGCGGAATGGGCCTATAAGCGAAACGACGGACATACGACCGGTACCGGAGGTCGGAATGATGACTGGAATGCCTCCTCATTCGGCTTCCTCTTTGGCGGAAAGATGTTTTTCTGAGCGTCAGCCCTTGCGGATATCATGACCACCCCTTCTACTTCTTATGGAGTAGGAGGGGTGCGGACGGGCTTGGATCAGCTATCTACTCAAGCCGGCCGTTCTTGCTCCGACTCCACACCATGCCGGTCTGCTCCTTTGAGCTGAATCCCAACTTTTCATAAAAACCCGGCCGTCTGGTGCAAAGCCAAAAGAGCTCGACCCGCTTGAGACGTGGATGGTTGAGGATGCGCTGGACGATTTCGGTCCCAATCCCCTGCCCTTGATAGGCTTTGTCGACGATCACATCCCAGATGGTGGCGCGGTAGATAAAATCGGTGAGTACTCGGCCAAACCCAACGAGTTGATCACCGTCCCAGGCGCACAGAGTCACATCGGTGTGACGCAGCATTTCCTTCGCGTCATCAAGCGATCGGTCCTTCGCCCAAGGTGCCTGGTGGAATAACCGGAGGAGCTGGGACGCTTCGGGGGAGGGCTTGTGAGAGTACGTGAGAGCAGACTTGAGGGTTGGAGGCATCTTATACTAGAGTATTCCCCCGGATTAATCTGAAGTGTACGGGGAAAACGATGTCAACGCAAGTCCGTAGCTGCCCAAAGTGTTTCCAGCTCATGTGGTTGAAAGCGGATGAGTACGAGATACTCGACGCTGAAACGATCCGCGCGAAATGCCCGCACTGTGGTGCGAGTGCTCGCTTTCAGCTGGTTACGACCGGCCCGAATGCATTGGGGCCGAAGATGGGGCACTAATGATAGCGAGCGGTTGTGGTTCCACTTCTTGCCATGGCATGCCGGATCTGACGTACGATCCAAAAGTCTCCGATCGAAAGGAGACGCGGTCAGGACACCCCTCCACCCGCACCATCTAACTCGGGCTTATTGCCGGGAAGGACTTTGTGCAGCGTGATGCGGTAGTCCATGAGTCGTTTTTCGTCGATTCGCTTAACCTCGATTTCCTTATCCCGTTGCATCCGCTCCACATGATCGAGCACCGACAAGAGCGGCTGAACGGAGCCGATTAGATTCCCCATTTCAAACGCTTCCAGTGATGAAACAAACGATTCATTGAGTCCTTTGTACGGTGTTCCAGCACTCTGGCTTCGGATGCGGGACACGATGGTCTCATAGCTATCGACGGCCTCTACGGACGGTTTGATTCCCGTCGGCACTGTACTCAAGTGCACAATAGGCGGAAGGTTGACCGCATAGGTCTTGATGTGAGCGGTCAACCCACCGATGGCATCGAGCACTTCGGCGGTCAGCATGCGTCCTCCGTAAGGTGGGCGTCTACGCTTGATCCTCGCGTTTTCTTGTGGCCGGTGAATATCAATTGTTCGAACGCGTTGATCACCGTCTCGATGTCACCGGGAACCGGCCTCGTGAATTCCTCCACGTTTCCCGTCGTCGGATGAATGAATCCCAGCGTCCTGGCATGGAGCATCACACGCGGAATCTCCACATTGTCGACTACACACACCTTGCGCCCACCGTACGTATGATCACCGAGAATGGGGTGTCCCAATGAGGCAAGATGAACCCGAAGTTGATGGGTTCGGCCTGTTCGGGGATACAGCAACACATGGGCGGCCCATTTGCCGTACCGTCGATCGACCACATACTCGGTGACGGAAGGCCTGGGACTCGTTGTTCTTGCGGAGATTGTTTTCCGATCTTTGATATCCCGACCAATAGCCAGCTCAATGAGACCACGGCTCTTTTTGGGTACCCCCAAGACCAAGGCTTCATACACGCGTATGATGGTATGTAGCTTGAACTGTGCAGCAAGTGCACGGTGGGCGGCATCGGTCTTGGCAATCACCATGACGCCGGACGTTTCTTTGTCCAGACGATGAACCAGACCAGGCCGCTCTTTTCCTCCGATGGTCGAAATCGTACCTCCCGATGTCTGGAAATGATGGAGTAAGGCATTCACTAGTGTTCCCGTCCAGTTTCCCGGGGCTGGATGGACAACGATGCCAGGGGGTTTATTCAAGACTAGGAGGGACTCATCCTCGAACACAACTTCCAGAGGAATGGCCTCCCCCTTGATTGAAAGAGGCTCCGGCTTCGGCACATCCATGGTGATCCTATCGCCGGGTTTGATTTTGTGACTTGCCTTCACCACCTGATCGTTGATTCGAATGCGGCCCAGCTCGATCAGTCGTTGTAAGGCCGATCGCGAGATGTCCCGCTCGCGATTGACGAGGAAGATGTCCAGACGCTTGGGCTGTTCCCCCGATGTGACGACAAATTCAGTAATCATGGGCAAATACGCTACTAAAGAGCCCCGGTGAAATGCAATCCATGACGCAGGCACGCCCCCATTGAGAACCGTATCTCTGTGACTGGTAGATCGAAATCCTGCAAGCACTCACCAGGAACACCGCGGTGCGCACTGGAGGGCCGTCTTGCACACGACGAAGTGTTTTGTTAGCGTGGTGACGTCTTCTCGGGCCACAGACTTCTGTCATGAGATTTTCAGCCTACGATCCCGGAGAGTTCTACGACGAGCTGTACGAGGGGGCCGGCCGGCCGAGGCCAGGCAGCGCTCTTTTGTTGAGAAAGTTTGCGTCATTGCCGGAAGGAGAGCTTAAAAAGCGCCAACAAGCGGCTGAACGCGTCATCCTGAACATGGGCATGACGTTTGGGGTCTATGGCACGGACGACGGACACGAGAAAATTTTCCCATTCGATATCGTGCCTCGGATCGTCGAGCCATCGGACTGGGAACATATCGAAGCCGGGCTGCGCCAACGCATGCGCGCGCTGAATCTCTTCATCGACGACGTGTACCACAGGCAAACCATCCTTCGAGACGGGGTGATCCCCAATGAGCTTATTTATTCCAGCAAGGGGTTTTTGAAGGCCTGCTGCGGCATCAATCCACCCCGGGGGATTTGGTGCCACATCGCGGGGATCGATCTTGTCCGGGTCAGCGATGGAAGTTTTTGCGTGCTGGAAGACAATATGCGTTGCCCGTCGGGCGTGGCCTACGTTCTGGAGGCGCGGCAAGTCATGAAGCGCACATTTCCTGAGCTTTTCGACGCCTATCGCGTGCGGCCGGTCGACGGCTATCCAAGCCACTTGTTGGAAACACTCCAGCATCTTACTGATCTTCCCGACCCGACTATCGTGATTCTCACCCCGGGGATCCTTAACTCCGCGTATTACGAACACTCTTTGCTCGCACAAAAGATGGGGATCGAATTGGTCGAGGCCAATGATCTCGTCGTGGTGGATGGGTTCGTGCATATGCGGACGACGAAAGGCTCTCAGCGGGTCGACGTGATCTACCGGCGAATCAACGACGACTACTTGGACCCGCTCGTGTTTCGCAGCGACTCTCTCCTCGGTGTTCCCGGCTTGATGGAATCGTATCAAAAGGGAAGGGTGGCACTCGTCAATGCACCCGGGACCGGAGTATCCGACGACAAGGCCGTGTACGCCTATGTCCCGAAGATCATCAATTATTATTTGGCCGAGGAACCCATTCTCCCAAACGTGCCGACCTATGTCTGTGGAGATGCCAAGGACAGGGCCTACGTCTTGGAGCATTTGGATCAATTGGTGGTGAAAGCGACGAACGAGGCGGGCGGATACGGAATGATGATCGGCCCTCACGCCTCTCAAGAAGAACGAAAAGAATACGGCCATCGGATTGAAACCGATCCGCGCAATTACATCGCCCAACCGACTCTGGCCCTCTCTCGGGTACCGACGTTGGTGGACGACCACCTCGAGGGGCGCCACGTTGATCTGAGGCCGTACGTCCTGTACGGCCGTGAGGTCTATGTCTTGCCGGGAGGCATGACCCGTGTCGCGTTGAGGAAGGGATCGCTCGTGGTGAATTCCTCGCAAGGCGGAGGAAACAAAGATACATGGGTGCTCTCATAGGTGCTCGTCCAATGACGCTGTCGACACCCGGAACGGCCAGTCACCGGGAGTGGGGCCCTCGATGTTGAGCCGAGTCGCGAGTTCTATCTACTGGTTGAACCGATATGTCGAACGGGCTGAGAATTATGCCCGTTTCATCGAGGTGAACTTGAACCTCTCCCTCGATCTTCCCCGAGGCACCACCGAGCAGTGGGAGCCCTTGGTGGCCACCACGGGAGATCATGAGATTTTTACCGGTCGCTATGGAAAGGCCACGAAAGAAGGCGTGATTCAGTTTCTCTTGGCGGATGCAGACAATTCTAATTCGATTCTGTCGTGCCTCCTCGCCGCGCGGGAAAACGCTCGATCGGTCAGAGAGGTTATCTCCACCGACATGTGGGAGCAAGTCAACCGGTTTTACCTCATGGTGAGAGCCGCTGCCTCGAAAGGCTTGTCCAGCCAGAATCTCCACACGTTTTTGGCAGACGTGAAAGCCAACAGCCACCTCTTTCTGGGCATTACCGATGCCACCATGTCGCATGGGGAAGGCTGGCATTTTGCCAGACTCGGTCGTCTGCTGGAACGAGCAGACAAGACTTCGCGCATCCTGGACGTGAAATATTTCATGTTGCTGCCGACGATCGCTGAGGTGGGAACGCCATTCGATATCATCCAGTGGTCCGCATTGCTGAAATCCGCCAGCGCTCTCGAGATGTATTACAGGCGCTTTGGTCGCATTGCTCCGGACGACGTCACGGCGTTTCTGATTCTGGATTCCACCTTCCCACGAGCCATTCGGTACTGTCTCATCAAGAGCGAAGATTCGCTGCATGCCATCTCCGGGTCCGACCACGGGTCCTATCAGAACCAAGCCGAGAAACGGCTTGGACGGCTGCGCGCCGAATTGGACTTTGGCGATCTGGAGGATTGCCTAGCCAGCGGCCTGCACGAATTCTTGGATCACTTTCAAGCACAGCTCAATCGCGTGGGGGACGCTATTTTTGAAACCTTCTTCGCCCCTCGCCCCATCCACAGTACAATCACCGGCGCGGAGGCACAATGACCTTTTGTCTAGGGATGAAAGTAGAAGAGGGGCTCGTGGGCATCGCCGACACGCGGGTCACGACCGGCGCCGAATGTATCATGGCGCGGAAAGTGTCCATCCATCAACACGGACGACATTCGATGTTTCTCATGACATCGGGGCTGCGTTCCGTGCGCGACAAGGCCGTCACCTATTTCGACGAGGCGATTGGAGATAGTGATCAGACCTTCGATAAACTATTCAAAGCCGTCAACGTGTTTGCGGCTCAGATTCGCCGTGTGGCCGAGGAGGATAAGGCCGCGCTCGATAAGGCCGGGTTGATCTTCGACCTCCACGCGCTGGTTGGCGGACAGCTGGAAAGCGACCACACGCACAAGCTCTTTCTCATCTACCCCCAGGGCAACTGGGTGGAAGTGAGTGAAGGCACTCCCTACTGCATCATCGGCGAGACGGGGTATGGCAAACCGCTCCTCGATCGCGTGCTGCGATACCATTCCAGCATGGACCTCGCGCTGAAGGTCGGATTTCTCGCCTTCGATGCCACCCGCACCAGCTCGACGAGCGTCGAATATCCGCTCGATGTGGTTCTGTATCGGCATGGTACCTTCGACATCGTCGAGCATCGCTTTCAGAAAGAGGATCTCGCCGAGATTGCGGCGTGGTGGCAGTCCCGCATTTATGAATCGGTAGAGAAGTTGCCATCCAAGTGGATCGACCGTCTGCTTGACTCGCTTCCACACAACTCGAGAGTTTCGCCTCGGAATTCCGATAATCCATCTTCGTAATACGGCCACCCGAATAGCCGCAGGGTTGAGATCGGGATCATGGTTCTGAGAGCGGATGATTGAACAGCGCCCAGGCTCAGGCGTATGATTATTTCCGGTATGACCCCGTAGATACACGGTTTCTTAGGGGTAAGGAGACTGAGGCCATGCCTTCGGTGCCTTCCCACGGGTGGTTCTGCTTCCAGAACGTCGTCGGTCGCTCTTGCATCCTGATCAATCCATGCAGGCACTCTAGGCCGTTCCGATCCTCTCGCACTCTCTCTCAGGCCGATCCTGCGATTCTTCCTATCGGTCGATTTACAGTAACGACGGCACGTTATCCTGACACAGCGCAATTCATTTGCTCGCGAGGTGTGAGCGTCCAACCGATCCACGCGCGCGCACAACCGGGAGGTATCTATGACTTCCTCTAAGAAATTGCTGTGGGGAACTGCTCTGCTTGGATTTGCTATTGGAGGTGCGACGGTCCTGTGGCCGGCTCGTGCCTTGCCTGAGACCGTGTCAATCAGCCTCCCGATTGACACGGTGGCCGATTACATTCACGCCGTGATCGAAGCGGACCGAGATGTCTATACGAGGCATGTGGTCGAACGCATGCAAGCGAAAGGCGTTGTCGTTGCATCGGAAAACTGGGAAGAGAAGAACACGTTACCCCTACCCGCCCAATTCCTATTGGAATCAGGACGGTTTAACAATAAGAAAGGCTTGGGGATGCAGTATCGACTGATCAGCCTGTGGCCGATCAACAAGCGCAATATCGCGACGAACGCGTTTCAAAGCATTGGACTTGGTACGATTCTGTCTCAACCCGACCGGCCCTACACCGGAGTCACGAAGGTAGGTGACAAGCGGTATTATGAGGCCGTGTACGCCGATCTGGCCGTCACACAAGCTTGTATCGGATGCCACAACGCCCATCCTGACAGCCCGAAGCGAGACTTCAAGCTCAACGATGTCATGGGTGCCATCGTGATCAGTATTCAGTTAGGGCAGTAACGGACCGGAAGCACTGAACCTGGACGGAGATTGGCGCCTCAGGAGGCTGACAGCTCAGTCATGGACCAAATCCCAACCGGCAGAGTTGGATTCAGCTCTGCCGGTCAGAGGTCAGGGTGCACGAGTAACCTTTGCACTATGGTATTGGCGAATCGACCGATCTAAAAAGATATGGGGAGAGAGTTGAATCAGCTAGGCGTGACTGGTCTTTCTCGCGCGTTCCGCGATCTTTTTGCGAAGACGAGCCTTTTCGAGGCTAATCTGAGCTTCTTTCACTTCTGATGGCAAGCCGCCCGCCTGAAGTTGTCGCTCGGCTTCGGCGACCTTGGCTGTAGCCCGCTCAACATCGATATCTTCCGCCTTTTCCGCGATCTCGGCCATCACGGTAACCTTGGTCGGTGTGACTTCGGCAAAGCCCCACAAAATGGCCATCGAATGACTCTGGTCACCGTTGCGATACCGAAGTTCGCCGATACGGAGCGTAGACAGAAAATGGCAGTGGCCTGGAAGCACACCGAACTCTCCTTCTGACCCAGGAGCAATGACTTCATCCACCTGTTGGCTCAGTAGCTGTTTCTCCGGCGTGACCACCTCTAACAAAATCTTTCCCGCCATCTCTCTTGATCCTCACTCTCTATCCCAGGAGGCGGAGGAGCGATGCGTCCTCCCCTGCGCGCATGCAAGGAGGGTTTTCCAAGACCGCGCGTTGCGCGAGCAAGGAGGACGCTCGTTCCATCCGCCGACCTATACCTTCACTCCCATCTTTTCCGCTTTCGCCACCGCTTCTTCGATCGGACCGACCATATAGAACGCCTGCTCAGGCAGGTGGTCGTACTTGCCGTCGAGGATCTCCTTGAAGCTTCGGACCGTGTCCTTCAGCTTGACATACTTGCCTGGCGCCCCGGTGAACGCTTCGGCCACGTGGAAGGGCTGTGAGAGAAACCGCTGGATCTTCCTGGCGCGCGCCACAGCCATTTTGTCATCTTCCGACAATTCGTCCATACCGAGAATGGCGATGATATCCTGTAAATCCTTGTAGCGCTGAAGGACGGACTGCACGCCACGAGCGATCTTGTAATGCTCTTCCCCGATAATCTGCGGATCAAGAATGCGCGAAGTTGAGTCCAAGGGGTCAACCGCCGGATAAATACCCAACTCGGCGAGTGAACGCGACAATACCGTGGTCGCGTCCAAATGCGCAAAGGCCGTGGCAGGCGCCGGGTCGGTTAGGTCGTCGGCTGGCACATAGATGGCCTGCACTGAGGTAATAGAGCCTCGCTTCGTCGAAGTGATCCGCTCTTGTAAGGCACCCATCTCGGTCGAGAGATTCGGCTGGTAGCCGACGGCGGAGGGCATGCGTCCCAACAACGCGGATACTTCTGAGCCGGCCTGAGTAAACCGGAAGATATTGTCCACGAAGAGCAACACGTCTTGATTTTCTTCGTCGCGGAAGAACTCGGCGACGGCCAAGCCGGTTAACGCCACGCGAAGACGGGCTCCAGGAGGCTCGTTCATCTGACCATAGACCAAAGCGGCTTTGGACTTCGTAAAGTCTTCCGGATCAATGACCTTTGACTCCTGCATTTCGTGCCACAGGTCGTTCCCTTCACGGGTTCGCTCACCAACGCCGGCGAACACAGAGAAGCCGCCGTGGTGCAAAGCGATGTTGTTGATAAGCTCCATGATAATGACGGTCTTGCCGACTCCGGCGCCGCCGAACAATCCGACTTTTCCGCCCTTGCTGTAGGGTTCGAGCAGGTCAACGACTTTGATGCCGGTTTCCAGCACTTCCGTCTTGGTTTCCTGATCTTCGAGCTTGGGCGCGGGGCGATGAATTGGATAGTTCTTCTTCGCCTTGATCGGCCCCTTTTCGTCGACGGGTTCACCAAGCACATTGATGAGTCGGCCGAGCGTCTCGCGTCCGACCGGCACGGAGATCGGAGCCCCGGTATCCTGCACATCCATCCCACGCGTCAATCCGTCGGTCGTGGACATCGCGACTCCGCGCACGCGGTTTTCGCCGAGGTGCTGGGCGACTTCGAGCGTGATCCTCACCGCCGGCCTGCCAGCAGCCTTATCCTCTTCCTGCGTGACCTTGATCGCGTTGTAAATATTCGGCAGCTGACCGGGAGGAAATTCGACGTCCACCACCGGTCCGATGACCTGGATGACTTTGCCTGTTGCAGTCGCCACGGGAAACTCCTTTCGACGAAACGGTGTCGGCTATTTGAGCGCCTCGGCGCCACCGACAATATCCATCAGTTCTTTCGTAATCGCAGCCTGTCTGGTCTTGTTGTAATAGAGCGTCACCTTCTTAATGAGCTGCCCGGCGTTGCGCGTGGCGCCGTCCATGGCAGCCATGCGGGCACCGTGTTCGGCAGCTGCGGACTCCAACAAGATCCGATAGGTTTGCACCTGGAAATGCTTCGGCACCAGGGCGCTCAATAGTTCCGCTTCATCCGGCTCATACAAGTAACCGCCGCTGGTCGGCCCTTCCGCTTGCGCCGCACCGAACTCCACCTGGGCATCGACAGGGAAGAGCTTCTCGACGATTACGCGCTGCTGAATGGCGGACTTGAACTCGTTGTACACCACATACAGCTCGTCGAACGTGGCCTTCACGAAGTTATCCGTCAGATCGACTCCGATATCGAGGGCATGCTCGAAACTCAGCTTATCGAAAATCCCCGTCCATTCTTGCCGGATTGGCCAACTACGACGACGGAAGTAGTCCCGGCCCTTGCGGCCGATGATACTGAGATTGACTTGGAGACCGCGCGCTTCGCATTGCCGCACGAACTCGGCGCTCTTGCGGACAATGTTGCCGTTGAAGCCGCCGCATAACCCACGATCGCTCGTGACAACGAGCACCTCGATCTTCTTCCCGTCGCGCTTCTGCAGAAGGGGGTGGGAGGATCGGTTCACGCGTTGGCTTAGATTGCTCAACACCCCTCGCATCTTGTGCGCATAGGGGCGGGCGGCCAGAATGCGGTCCTGCGACCGCTTGAGCTTCGCCGCAGCCACCATCTTCATAGCCTTGGTGATTTTCTGCGTATTCTTAAATGCTGCGATCTTCCTGCGCAGACTTTGTAAACTGGGCATGCGTCCCGATGAACACGGTCCCCAACTTTGTTCTCAGTCGCCCTCCTCCTTGCGACGTACATGCGCGGTACGCCTCAGTCGTCGGGCTCCCTGCGGCCTCGTTGGTTGACCGTTTTGATCGGCCGCAAGGAGAATCTTTGATCCGTTACTTCGCCCCGTATCCCATTTTCTGCTTGAACGCCGAGATGATTTCTTTCAAGCGCCCGCCGACCTTGTCATCAATCTTGCCGATGGTCGTGACTTCCTTTTTCAGCTCTGGATGGTTCTGCTGAATGTAGTGGAGCAGATCGCTTTCGAACTGCTGCACCTTGTCCACCGCCACGTCATCCAGGAAACCCTGTGTGCCCGCGTAGATGGAGAGCACCTGGTCGGCCACCGGCATGGGCTTATATTGGCCTTGCTTGAGCAATTCCACCATGCGTACGCCGCGCGCGAGCTGCATCTGGGTCGCCTTATCTAGTTCGCTGCCGAACTGAGAGAAGGCCGCCATTTCCCGATATTGGGCGAGGTCCAGCCGAAGCGTACCGGCCACCTGTTTCATGGTCTTGATCTGCGCGGATCCGCCGACTCGGGACACCGACAGACCGACGTTAATCGCCGGACGAATACCGGAATAGAAGAGATCGCTGCCGAGATAGATCTGGCCGTCGGTGATCGAAATGACGTTCGTCGGAATGTAGGCCGACACGTCGCCGGCTTGGGTCTCGATAATGGGAAGCGCCGTGAGACTGCCCCCGCCGAGCTTGTCGCTCAGCTTGGCCGCGCGCTCCAACAACCGGGAATGTAGATAGAACACGTCCCCCGGATAGGCTTCTCGTCCCGGGGGACGGCGGAGCAAGAGCGACAACTGGCGATACGCCACCGCGTGCTTCGACAAATCGTCATATACGATCAACGCATGCTTGCCGTTGTCACGGAAATATTCGCCGATCGCCGCGCCGGAGAAAGGTGCGAGGAACTGCATCGGAGCCGGGTCGCTGGCGCTGGCGGAGACCACCATGCTGTACTCCATGGCATGGTTCTCTTCAAGCGTTTTCACGACGCGGGCGACGGTGGACCGCTTTTGTCCGACCGCCACGTAAATACAAAATACTCCGAGGCCTTTTTGATTGATGATCGTATCGACGGCGATGGCGGTCTTGCCGGTTTGGCGGTCGCCGATGATCAACTCGCGCTGGCCCCGTCCGATCGGAATCATGGCGTCGATAGCCTTGATACCCGTCTGCAGCGGCTCGCGGACGGATTGGCGGGTGTTCACGCCTGGAGCGACCACTTCGATACGGGAGGAATGCGGCGACGTAATCGGACCCTTCCCATCAATCGGTTGACCGATGGCGTTCACGACCCGACCGACCAGCGCTTCGCCTACCGGAATTTCCGCGATGCGGCCGGTACGCTTGACCGGATCGCCTTCCTTGATCCCCACATCGTCGCCCATCAACACGGCGCCGACGTTGTCTTCTTCGAGGTTCAGCGCGATCCCGTACAACCCGCCCGGGAACTCGAGCATCTCGCCGGCCATGGCCCCGTCGAGGCCATACACTTTGGCGATTCCGTCACCGACCTGAATGACAGAGCCGGTCTCCTTGACATCGACTTGTTGGTCGAAGCCTTTGATCTTCTCCTTGATGATCGCACTGATCTCTTCTGCCCTGATCTGCATGGCTACTCCTTATTCTCGTGTCAGCACGACTTGCAAATCGCGCAAGCGACCTCGGACGGTGCTATCGACTACCGTGCTGCCGATATGGATCTGCAATCCGGCGAGGTGACCAGCGTCGGTCTGAAACGTCACATCCACTTCGCGCTTCAGCGTGTCACGCAGGCGCGCTTTCACACGATCCTGTTCACTGGGTGAGAGCACCGTCGCAGAGGAAACCGTCACCGGCTGAGTCCCCTTGGATTGATCGACGAGTTTCCCAAACGCACTGGCGATCTCCGGCAGAAACGCCACTCGGCTTTTTTTCACCAACTGTCCGAGAAACGCCTTGCCGGTCGGAGGGCATCCGAATTTGTCACCGATGGCGGTCAGGACGGCGATCTTCTCCTCCACCCCAAAAGCAGGCGAGGTCAGGACGTGCCGGAGTTGATCCGATTCCTTGATGGCCTGACCGAGGCCGTTGAGCGTCCCCCGTGTCGCTTCGATGGTCGATTGATCGAGGAGCTCGAAGAGGGCTTGAGCGTAACGTCGCGCAACTGTTGTCTTAATCACCGTTCCAGATCCACATACATTATTTGGACAAACCTAAAGGGTTCGTGCAGGCCACGAAGTGGGGCGGTGAAAATTAGCATCGGGAGCTATGAACTGTCAATACGATCCGGAGGGAACATATCCGCAAAGTGATGGGGTGAATGCGCCGGGTGTATACTGAGAGCTGCTTAGGAGGATTAGACTCCGGTTATTCATGGGGGCTTCGTCCACGCCTGGATATCAACGGGGGTGGGCGGGAGGTGGTCTATGCGAACAGAATGGGCACTCTCGACGTTGGCGCTCTGCATTGTTCTGGGTTTGTTTCACGCTTCGGCGCTGGCCTACCGAGAGCACTTCACGGCGGAGCAAAGAGCTCAACTCGAAAAGATTCAGACGGTGCTGATCGACGTGATCACGCTCACGGACACAGGGAACGCTGATTCTGGTCGCTTGGCCGATATCATCCGTCAACGCCTGAGTGAAGTCGGTTACGTGGTCGTTCGCAATCCCGCCACGCCGCATGATGTCCTTTTTCGCGTGAAGTGCGAGGAGCGCAAGACGTGGGAGGGCACAACCGCCACCGGTGGAGATGCCGATCTTCCCGATGCCCCATCGCGCCTCTGGAAGGGGCCGGCCTGTCAGCTGACCTATGTCCTCGGAGGCATGAAGATCAAGTGGCAGAAAGAGGTGCGCACGGAGTTTGAGGATGCCGTGGCTACCGCGCAGACGGCGCAGGCAGCCGATCCGGGCGCCTATGCCATGGCGCAATTGCAGGACGCATTGGGCAAATACGAGTTCCCCTTGCTTCTAGCCGCAGAGTGGGGCCACGCCGATCGCCTCCTCAAGATGCTTGATTCGCCGGATACGAGCCAGGCCCGGAAAATTAAAATCATGTCACTCTTGGGGGAGATGCAGGCCGACGAAGCGCTTCCTAAATTGAAGGACGCACTAAAAGACCGGGATCTCGCAAAACAGGCGCTCGTCGCCATGGGCAATCTCGGGAAAGACGGCATTCCGCTGCTCATCGACATGATGAATTCCTCGCCTCAACTGGAGATTCAAGCGGCCGCAGCAAAAGGGCTTGGGCAAATCGGAGGAATCAATGGCGACGCCTCGGTCGTGCCGCCGTTACTCGCAAAGCTGCAGGACCCGAAGAGCGATTGGGGGGTCCTGACGGAGGTCGCGTGGGCACTCGGAAAGATTCCGGACAAGCGGTCAATTCAACCCCTGTATGATCTCGATAAGAAGCTCCAAGCCATTCGCGACCCCGACAATGTGGGCCTGAAGAAGCTCAAAGAAGCCGTCTTTTGGGCAATCAAGCAATGCGACACGTGGGATCAGTTTAGCTAACCATGCCTCATCGCAGTACCGATTTGTGCTGCGTGACTTGAAATCCACTTGCGGCCGGTTAGGGATTCCGCCAGCCCCGACTTCTCCGGTAATGAGCCGCCACTTTCATCCGGTTTCCGCACATCCGCATGCTACACCAATTCCGCGTATGGTTCTTGGTCGTATCTAAGAAATAAAGAATACAGGCGCCGTTTGCGCATTTCTTGATCAAGCATAAGCGGTCGGAGCTAAGGAGGTCGCACGCCGCTTCCAAAACGGGAGCCAAAAGCTCCACCGGTCGAGGCGCCAGTGAATGAAAACGCCGCATGATGCCTGCCTTCGTCCGAACAAGCTCGGGGTAGCCGGGACGCTGAGCCAAGAATTGATTCGTGGTGTCGATGGTTGAATGCGGCACCGCATTGCCGGCTGCAACTTGTTCGGCAGTGACTCGGAGCGTTGTCCGGAAGGACTTCGCCCGCTCAAGCAAGGACGCGGCTTCCTCATGATTCAGATGAGCCTTGGCAACCTTGGCCTGTGACGCCGTAAGTAGTTTAGCCCGTACCAGCCACAGAGAAAGGGCATCAAAGCTCTCGAGCAGATCTCTCGGCTCTCCTTTCATCACCAGCTGGGTATTGATTAAATCCAGACATGGGTGGTTGCCCACAAACAGAAATTTCTGCGCTCCGTTTTTCATCGACCCCCCTTCTCTTTGTTTATACATAACCGACAAAGAGCCGGTTGACAAGTTAGTCTGCTGCTGTTATAACCTTCTAACATATGTTTAGACGGTTAGCTCATGTCGCTGCTTGACACGAGAGAGCAACCAACTTCAAAGGAGGATGTATGAAAACTGTCGTTGTGATTATGTCCGATCCAAAGGGCGGTTCAGAAGAGGCGCTCGGAAGAGTCTTTAACGCGCTTGCGCTTGCCTCCGAATGTAAGCAACAGGGCGATGAAGTTGCCGTGGTTTTCAACGGCACCGGAACCCGGTGGCCCACAGAACTTGCAAAGCTCTCGCATCCGGCCAACGCACTCTACAATTCGGTTCGCGATGCGGTACACGGCGTCTCACGCGGGTGTGCCGAGGCGTTTGGAGCAAAGGAAGGGACCGAATCCTGCGGTGTGCCGCTCAAGAACGAGCATGCGCTAGCCGGGACAGCCGGCCTGTTGAGCCTGCGCCGGTATGTCGCGGAGGGATGGAACACGGTGGTGTTCTGAGACGGAGAGAGCGAGAATATGAACGTGTCACCCAAAGGTGGGGCACGCCGATGTGACGGAGGATGAGACGATGGCAATGAAATATTTGGATCTGGCGATAACGGAGTCGGTACGCCGTGCCCAGAAACAATACTACGGTCACGCGGCAAGCATCGTCGATGCGCCGGAACGCGATCCGCTCAGCGATGAGGAAATTGAGTTCATTGCAGCAAGAGATAGTTTCTATGTGGGCACCGTGAACGAAAACGGATGGCCCTATGTCCAGCATCGTGGAGGGCCAAAAGGATTTTTGCACGTTCTCAATCCGACTACGCTGGCGTTTGCCGACTACCGCGGAAATCGACAACTCTTGAGTACGGGCAATCTATCGGTAAACAACCGCGTGTCGCTGTTCCTTATGGACTATAGGAATCGGGAGCGGCTCAAAATTTTCGGCCATGCCCGGATCGAAGATGCACGGTCCCATCCAGGTCTGGTGTCACAACCCTCAATCGTACCCTCGCGGGGGAATGTGGAGCGAATTGTGGTCATCGAGGTCGTCTCGTTCGACTGGAACTGCTCGAAGTACATCACGCCCAGATACTCGATAGAAGAAGTCGAAGAGCTTACCGGCTCCCTAAGAGCCCACATTGCTGACTTGGAAGCCGCTTTGCGTACAGCAAAAACTGGATCGGCGCTGTCTGCGCAATGAACATCTATTTGTGAGTCTTGTTCCGCTTCTTACACCATCACGTATGACAGCGCATGGTTTATGAAGAACTTCTGTGAGCTTCATGAGGCACTGAGGAGGAGCAGGAGCGGGATGAGTGGAAGATGGCCACGCCGTACCCATGAAGAGGCGCCCCCTCTTGGGGGCGCCTCTTCGGCTGAAAGGAAATGAAGACTCGTTTCTGATTATTTGACGATGACCTCAACCCGGCGATTCTTGGCTCGCCCCTCTGCCGTACTGTTGCCGGAGACTGGATTGCTGTCACCATGGCCGGCGGCCGACAGGTTGCTGGTGCGCCCACCGTCGCGCAGAGCCTGGGCTGCGTTATTGGCGCGAGCCTCCGACAATTCTTTGTTCGTCGGGTACTTCTTTTTCAGAGCGCTCCTTATCGGCACATTGTCGGTATGCCCAGCTACATGCACCTGCTTCTCGGGAAAGTCTTTGAGAACGCCGCCCACCCGTTGCAGGACGTCGACTCCCGCAGGCTTGAGTTGATCTTCCCCCGACGCGAAGAGATAGCCGGAAGCCAGATTGATGAGAAGACGCTCGTTATTTAAATCGACCGTAATGTTACCTTGGCCGATCTCAGGACGAAGTGCACGGACTAGCCCGCGCTGCGCCTCTTTCAACTTTGCCGTTTCTGCGGATAAGTCGCCGCGAAGCCCGGCGAGTTCCTTGTCACGATCGGCAAGTTGACTTTCCAGATCAGACAGACGCTGTTTGGCCTCTGCGAGTTCTGCGGCAAGTTTGTCTTTCTCTGCCCCGCTGCCCTGCGCCGCAGCGAGTTGGGCTTCGAGTTCGGCGATGCGTTGTTTGACAGCGACCAATTCGGAGGCCAGTTTGTCCGTTTCACCGGCACCATTCTGCATAGCGGCTAGTTTGTCTGCGATCTGGTTCCGATCGGCCGTCGCCTCCGCCAGTTGGCGATCACGAGCGGCAAGTTGACGTTGAGTCGCGGCGAGTTCGTCAGCCAGCCGTTGCCGGTCATTCTCAAGAGCCGCAAGGCGGGCTGCCATTTCTTGTGCTGCGTCAGGTACCACGGCCTTCGCCGTGGATGGGCATCCTTTGTCGAGGAAATAACCGTACCATTGGTCAATACAGACGGTGGGCTGTTTGATATATGCCGGCTGCTTCATCGACGATGAACAACCTGACAGTACAACGATACCAGTCAAAACCATGACAATTGTATTTGATCGCATCATGACCCTCCTTACGTCTGATCGCGTGGCGTATCAAAGGTTCTGTTTCCCGCCTACATCCTGTTGGTGATGCCAAGCTTATTGACGACCTTTGAGCAGATCGCGGATCTCCATCAATAATTTTTCTTCGTTGGTCGGCGCGGGCGGAGCAGGCGGTGGCGGAGGGGCCTCCTGCCTAAACCGGTTTACCTGCTTGACCAGGATGAAGATGACAAAGGCGATAATGATGAAGTCGAATATGCTTTGGAGAAAGACTCCGTAATTGAGCGTCGGAGCCCCGGCAGCTTTCGCGGCGGCTAAGGACGGAGGTGAGGTTCTAGACAGATCGATGAAGAGACTCGAAAAATCCACTTTGCCCATCAGTAACCCCAGCGGAGGCATCAGGACGTCGCTGACCAGTGACGATACGATCTTTCCGAACGCCCCACCGATGATGACCCCGATCGCCATATCCAGGACATTGCCCTTCATGGCAAACTCCTTGAACTCTTTCAGCATGGTGTTCCTCCTTTGAGAACACGGATCAGTGTGATGCAGTACCCCAACTATCGCTTGCGGGTCGTGTCGAAAGCATAACCCAGCGTGAGCAAATACAAATTGTCGGTATCGCCTGTGCCGGCAGGCGGCCGATTATTATACCGCGTGGTCACCTGGAATCCACTCGCCAGACCGGCCAAGATCTTCAACCGAAACCCGTTATCCATCGTGTAGTAGAAATCCGAGAAGGTTTGGAGAGACGGGAAAATTTCGTCGTAATGGTACAGCGTGATCCGGCCGTCGAACAGCGGCCAATCCAATTTCATGGCCACGCGCCCACGGAAACTGGCCTTATCCGGAAGCGGATCGAGAAAGTCTTCGTTGAAATATGCGGGACCTGCTTCGGTGTACAATGTCATGTCCTTAAAAAGTCCGGTGAAGTCGGCGCGCTCGATCCATTGATATCCTGCTCCGCTCGAGATGGCCGTTCTCAACTTCAGGTGCTGCAATCGATCGTTCTCAAAGTAGGCCGACGTATACCAGAAAAACCGTTTGGTGATAAAGAAGTCCAGCTTGATCGTCCCTCGAGCATTCCGAGTGATCAGGCTGCCGGCATTGTCGCCATAGACATACCGGCCCAGTAATGTCAGCCGCAGCTGCTCACTCCGAGCCACAAGCTCGCCCAACACGCTGATGTTCCGGAGGTGACTGTTACCGGTGGCTTGTGAGGAGCCGGCGTTCAAACTGCCGGTATAAATGACCGGGGGCTGGATCATAGGGTTGACTTGCGCCACGGTATCCATCGGCACCGTCACCGTGCCCGTGGGTCCTGCCTTCAGTTTCATCATTCCAGGGTCGCTCTCTTCGGCAGTTCCAACCAACACAGACCCTTCCTTTAAATGAAAGGGAACGGGATGAGAGACGGCTAGCTTGCTGACGGCTTCCCACTTGATCTTGATAATATCACTCACCATGGAGTTCTTAATCTGGAGGATCCCGCCCGACATCTCTATCACTTCACCATAAATGACACTGCCGTCTTTCAAGGTCACGACGTCCAGCGTCGGAGCTGAAGCCGGTGGCGCTGAAGTGGACTGATCATCAGCGGAAGCGATGTTCCCTATCATGAGGAGCATCGTCATTGCGGCCAACAGGAGCGACTGCTTCATGTATCCTCCTTCGTGACTCAGTAAACGTGATCAGCCTTAGGGCTATACCGTGTTTACGATGACACCGCAACAGATTGATGCCGCCGCCAGCACACGCCGCTTCGGATCTTCTGGAGATTCTCAAGCGTGTAGGGAGTCGTACAGGCGAGGGGTTACAGCACTGGTAGGCACATCCGAATTCACCGACCTCTCATTGCAGGCTCTATCAGGCCAGAAATGAAGGGGCCTCGTGGCACCGGTCACAACTCATGAGCGATCGCCGTGGTTTTTGTCGCGACCACTCTTATCCGTTCACTACGTGGACAGTAAGACTCGCAGCAGGTAGCGCAATCCCTCGTTCTTGGAATCGTTCAAGAATTAACTTGTTCAACTCTCCCTGAGTCGAGCTGTAATCTGCCACAGCGGTCCAAGGCTCTACGGCAATCACCACGGCCAGGGATGACTCCCCAAGAGATGACACTCCGATGGAAGGAACCGGATCCTTCATGACCGATGGATGCCGATTGAGAAGATCCCGAACTTGGGCCAGGGCCTCGTCGAGATTCGCATTCGCTGCCACGGGAATGGTCAAACGCATCTGACGGATGGTTCCAAAGTTATGCAGGATCTCTCCGACGATTTTTCTGTTGGGAATGATCACGCGGGAGTGGTCCGCATGCATCAGTGTCGTCGTGAAGATGTCGATCACCACGACGTCGCCGTGGACCCCGAGCAACGAAATATGTTCGCCGACCTTATAGGGCTTGCTGAAGATAATCGAGAGCCCGGCCATCACGTTGCTCAACACCCCCTGCAAGGCCAACCCGATCCCCACACCGGCGACTCCGACGCCGGCGATCAGCGGGGCAATGGGCACACCGAGCGTCTGAAGGGCAATCATTGCGGTAAAGAGCATCACCACGATCTTGACGATGCGGACGAGGAGCAGACGCACCGGCGGATCAAGGGTTTGCCGCTCAAGCGCCCGCTGTGCAAAATTTCCAGCCCAGCGAGACGCCACGATCCCGACGACGAAGATTCCTACCGCAACCGCGGCCTGCAACCCATACTGCACCGCATACTGCGTGAGCGTATCAACGACATTCATAGAAATCCGCTTTCGTTAACGGCCAAAAATCCCTTTGAGCAGCTCTTGCCCCTCTTTCTTCAAGTCTTCTGGTTTGGTCGTGCCTTTGAGCAATCCCCCCACAGTTTCTTCCACTTTCTGCTTCACCTGTTCCTGTACTTTCCCGGTGACGCCCTTGAGATCAACTCCATACGACGGTGCTTGCGCAGTGCCGGTAATCATGAGCGGAAGGCTCAATCGGCCGTCTTTCAACGCGATCTTGACGACAGGAGACGCCCCGGCGACCTTCTGACTCAACTCCTGTGACAGGTTGAGATTCACGAGTAGATTCAATCGCTGATCGAATCCGATGGTCCCCCCGCCGGTCGCCTGAAAATCATGGCTGTCCATCAGGAGACGCTGGACGTTGATGATCCCCTGCTTAATGGCGAGATCCGTTTCGATCGTCGAAAACGCGGTCGCTTTGGTATCGCCGAGTGACATGCCGACCACCCTAAGGGCGGAGAGGGCTTCCTGAAGCAGATTCACTCCCTCTATCTTCCCATCCTTCACCGCCATGTGACCGGTTCCTTCCAAGGCCTTTGTGAGGTCCGGCATGGAGAATCCCTGGCCTTGCAGCGAAAGATCGGCGCCCGCTGTGCCGCTGACAGAGATCGGCGTCTCTGCGACGGCGTTGAGCGCCGGACCAAGCTGTATGCCCTGAACCGCGCCCCCCCCTTTGAAAGGCGGCGCATCGGACCCGGCGATCAGTTTGCCCTGGCCTTTCACCTGGCCGTCGAACAGTTGGAACGACAGGGCATTCAGCTTGGCTTCTTGTCCCCTCACTTCCGCCACGATCTGAAGATTCTTAATATCGACCGGCTTTTTGAGCGGGAGTGCGACCGGGAGGTTCGCCGTATTGATCACCAGTGACGTGATGTTGATGTTGGCGTCATTTCCGGCGGCTTTGCCGGTAATGGTAAAGTCCGTCTTTCCGACACCGAGTTGGAAATCGATCGCGTCGATGTCCATCGACTCTTTCAAGGGACCGAATGTCCCGTCGAGCTTCACCGGCATGTTGAAGGGCTGCACGAGGGTGAGGAAATGCACGTTTGGAGTTTGACCGAGTCGAACATCGCGAAGAAGCACCTCCATATCCTGCAGCACATACTCAACCGGCTTGGCGGCTGACAGATCGCGATACGTTATTTTCCCGCCGTCAATTGACACACGATCCACGGCCAACAACGCGAGAATTTTGAGCGGACCCTCTGTCGAAGGAATCGGGGCACGCGAGGGCGTTTCAGGCACCGGCACCCCCTTGCGGCCGATTGTTGACGCATTCAGGACGCCTTTCTTGTTTTTGATCACCGTGATGACGGGATCGCGAAGCGTGACTTCTTCCACCTCGACCTTGCCGCTCAGCAACGGCATCAATTTCACACCGACATCCAACGAAGAGAGCGACGCAAAGGGACCTGAACCGAAGGATGGATCATCCAGCACGGCGAACCCGGCCACGCGTGCGCCGATCCTCGGCCAGATCGTCAAGCGGATGTCTTGCAATTGCACCTTACGATTGAGGGCGTCTTCGATGAGCGGCTTGTACCGGTCTTGATACTTGTTGAGATCGACGAGGAAGGGCAGCGCGAACACCACGCCGACGAGGAGAACGACTAGGACGAGCAAGCCTATCAGGATTTTCATCTTGATCGCCTCCAGTTAAAAATTGAGTATATAAACGTATTCCAGGTGAGTCAAACGAAGAGGTCGTTGCTCCCTCAGCCACCGCATTTGGCGAGGGTCTTAGGAGGAACGCAACGAGGTGGTCGACGACTTCCTGCTGGCTTCCGAGCCGTTATGCGTGACCACGTCCTGTTTTTGAAGAAGCGAGATCCTGGCTGGCAACACGCAATCGCCAAGGCAACTAGTGTCCATTTCTCCAGGCATAGACAAGTGTCGACAGAGTCGTCACTGTTACCGTCCCTCGCCTTGCTGAAGAAGGGAAACTCTATCGCTATCTTTGTGTGAGCTTGGAAACTCGTGGGCGCCAGGTGGGAGAAGTGACCTTACTTCCGATCCACGAGTTTTTGAACAATCGTTGGGACAAAACCTACTCGTAGCTTCACGCCTCTTGTTCATCTCAGGTGAAAAAGAACATATATAAGTGGTTTCAGACACTGAGCTTGTCCTGAAACAACATCGGGACGATATCCTTTTCCTGGTCCACATGTACATATGACAATGGGTTTGTCATTCGTGGCCGCCGTGCAGTTGACTTTGCTTGTGCCTGGTGATTAGGGTCAATCTTGAACATCGATCACGTGAAGGAGGTGGCCTCATGCTGATTCAGGTCAATACGGACAATACTATCCACGGGCGAGAAGCGATCGTGGCCCTGGCTCACACCAGTATCGAGGGAGCGGTCGGTCGATATCGCGATCGGATTACCCGCGTCGAGACACATCTCAGTGACACCAACAGTCACAAAACGAAGGGCGACGATATCCGGTGTGTGCTCGAAGCCAGACTGGCCGGTCACCAGCCCATCGCCGTCAGTCATCAGGCACCAACCGTCGAGCTGGCACTCAGCGGAGCTGCGGACAAACTCGAACGGTCGATCGAGAGCACGCTCGGCCGGCTCAAAGAGCGATAACTCGGCAAGAGCCCATCTTTCCTATCGTTTGTGTCCACAAAAGAAGAGGAATGACTCGGTCTGGTCATCTCGTCCGTGAACGTGAGCCGGAGGACTTGTCGCTTCCAAGGCGGTAAACGGTTCTAAGATGATGAAGGAATGCCGGCTGCCTTTCGGGACCACCCACGAATCACCGGCAGCAAGCAGTACCGACCGGACTTCGAAATCAAGTTCCGCTCGCCCGTTGATGACATATCCCACGGTTTCATACTCCCTCGCGCTCGACTCTTTTTGCTATCCCGGCTGGAGATCCTCCCATAGCCGCATCGAGATCGATTTGCCGGAAGCTAGATCAGGACAGGGACTGTAGAAAAATCAGGGGGCGGTAAGAGGGAAGCGAGACGAGGGTGCGTATGGGTGTACAGGCACGTCTCGACTAGCCGATAGGAATATGAGACTGGGCTCACATCACCGGCAGGTGAAATGGCAGTACTCGATGGGACCTGAAGGAGCGCTCAAGGCTATCCCGATCGTGTGACGATCGTAGCCGACCTCTTCCAAATCGGTTTGTGCGTCGGTCAGTTCTTCTTCCGTCAGGTAGGCTACAGTGTCATGAATTCCATTGGCTTTCAGTGAGCGCAAGATCGCGCCCAACGCGTCACGTTCTTCCGGCGGGATGTTGGTCCCTAACGGAAAGTCGAGCTGCCGACGATAGGGACTTTCAAACGTGTTGTTCAACGTCCGTATGGTTTTCAGTACGAGCCGATCTTGCTCCCACGGTTGCAGTTTCGGTCCTGCAGACGGATGGGTGGCCAGCAGATCCATCAGCGTGATCACATTGGTATGCAACGACCGCCCCACGAAGTCACGTTGCGCTTCGAGCGTCGTCTGCTTGATTCCTATATGCTTGGCCACGGCCTCGATCAGCGCAAAATTGATCATGAAGCTGTATTGGCCTCCAAACTGGCCATAGCAAGGTTTTTCGGGATCGTTCAGGACATTCATGTCGGCGGTGCCTGCATCGAACGCACTCATTCCGATGGCGTTCGGAGCCAGGAGCCGCTTGGCCTCTTTCAGCGTTGCGAACGCACCGACATTCACGGGGACGAGGACGTCGTGGTCGATGGGCTGCAGAAATTCCACAATCGTCTTCCGATAGGGCACATCTTTCCATTCAACCTTGCGGTACTCCTTTTCCCAGACCAATTCATCGAGGAAGGGAGGGAATGTCTTGAGCGCATCGAGATCCTTGTCCTGAAAAGCCCGCACGAACGTCGACCAATCCTGAATCGTGGCATGGAGCGACTCGCTGAGGTTGGGGCGGATAAACTCTTCTTCCACTTCGCCGCCGTGCTTCGCCAACAACTTCGTCGGCAAATCGTTCCACAGCTCATTACAGATAATGCGGTCGACGCTTCCTTCGGCGATTCCCGCCATGTCCTCGATTGACCCGCGATAGGTATCGATACGATCCCGATGGGCTGCCAGATCCGGATGCGCCAGAGCCCCATCCAACACCGCTTGCTGCCAATCAACCATGACATATCGCACGCGTGGATAGATCGTGCCAGGTGCATCGAGCGCCTTGAGATGGCTGAGGAAGCACGCGGCAAGATTTCCGTTCCCGGGCCCCAGTTCCAGGACCGTCAAAGGTGATGCCTGATCCGGTATCCCATCGGCAGGGGACCGTTGACCATTTCCAGCCTTGTCGCGTGTCGTGACGCGCTCGAAATAATCGGCTGCCAGCGCATGCGCGAGACGGAAATCCGCCGACGCGAAGGTCTGATAATAGGATCGGAGTTTGTCCCCCCGCAGTCCATAGAAGAGCTGGTTGAGATGGGTTTGCCACTGATCGAGCGGCTTATAGTCGCCGATCAGCTGGGGAAGCGCATCAGCATCTTGTAACATGTCTTGCGATCACCCGTAATTGGTATGATAACTGGGTTGTACGGTGGGCGAAATCCTAACAGATGGCTTGAAAACGCCGCAATGGGCAATTCGCTCGATGGTTGATTGACAGTGTCGGTTCAAGAGGTGTAGCAGACAGTGATGTGGAACCACGCGCTTCGTCTCGGCGGAATCGTCATAGCGGGAACCTTCCTCTGGTCCCACGCCACTGTCGCTGAAGATCTGCCACTGATCGAAAACGTCCCGATGTCCGAGTTCCAAAACCGCTCACAGGACGTGAAGGCCTATGATTTCGACGCGCCTCCGCAGGGCATGTTCCGCTCGATTACCATGGCAGAGGGGTTTGAAGAGCAACTGAGCTGGCGCCAGACCCACGAAATCGTACCGGTCAAACCGACCGAACAGTTTATCAGCGACATACCTGCCGTTTTCATCGTGTTCTCACTGCATCAACATTATCAGTCTTTCACCGTGTTTGGCCGTTGCACCCGCGAGACGGTGCCCGATACCGTGCCGGGAACGATTGTCAGTGAGGATGCCATGCGCATCGCCTTGGAGGATGACAGCGGCTATCTTAAATTGTCGACCCCGCACGGAGGCTGGAAATCCGGCCGATACAAAGTGGAGATTCATATAGGCGAGCAAGTCAATGAGACGAGCCTCATGGGCACGATGCGTTTCACCGTCGTGGCATCCGGTGGGTAGTTGTGTCGGGTATCATACATCAGGCCTATCGCCGTCTCGCGTTTGACCCTCCCTTTGACGTTCCGTTAGAATGCGCGCCTGAATAACCGACTCTCCGGCCGTTCCTGGAGTTTTTGTGGATTATGACACCGCCATCCCGCCCTTGGGCCTCAGTGATCATCCCGATCAAGGATGAACGAGACAACCTGTCTCCCCTCATCACCGGTCTCTTAAAAGTCATGGATGCTTATGAACTGTCGCGCTCCCGCTCGTATGAGATCCTTTTTGTGGACGACGGCAGCAGCGACGGCAGCAGCGACGAGTTGGACCGATTGGCGCGCGAACATTCCAACGTGCGGGTGTTCCACTTCGACCGGAATTACGGTAAGACCTGTGCACTGCAAGCCGGTTTTCATCAGTCGTCCGGAGAGATCATTATCCAGATCGACGGCGATCTCCAGCAAGACAGCGAAGACATCCTGAAACTCCTCCCGTATACCGCATCCCACGACGTGGTCTGTGGTTGGAGGCAACAACGGCAGGACGGCCTGGTGAAGAAACTTTCGTCGTTGATTGCGAATCGCGTGCGGAATATCTTTACCCATGACGGCGTGCACGACACGGGTTGCCCGCTCAAGATCTTCCGGCGGCCTGTGTTGGAGCGGATCCGGCTCTTTGAGGGATTGCACCGATTCTTTCCTGCACTTGCCTTGATGCATGGATTCTCCGTGACGGAGGTGCCGGTCAGGCATTATCCGCGCATCCACGGGGTATCCAAGTACGGCATGGGCAACCGCCTGTTCAAGTCGCTGTATGATCTCATTGCGGTGCGATGGATGCAGGACCGCGTGTTGCTCTATAAATTCCGTGACAAGTGACATGAGCCGCCACAACCGAGACGGACACCTTTACGATCCGAAACGACGATGACGACCACGTTTCCGACATCTCATGACGACTGAGACCATCTGGCTCGCTATCGGCTTTCTCGGCCAAGGGCTTTTTTTCGGTCGGTGGTTGGTTCAGTGGATCGCATCCGAGCGAAGCTCGGAAAGCCGCGTGCCCATTTCCTTTTGGTACATGAGTCTTGTTGGAGGACTGATCACGCTCGCCTACGCGATCTATCGGAAGGACCCCGTGTTTATTTCAGGGCAAGGGCTCGGGGCGGTCGTCTATCTGCGCAATCTGGTCTTGATCTACCGCGCGGATCAAACCAAGAACCAGTCCGGTCCGCAGGCATGAGACGCTAGGTAACCACACGGGTCAGCGCCGTCCGTTGCTCACGGATAGCGACCACATCCACTCATGGATCGTAACCCATCTCAACCAATCCAGCTGCTGCTCCTTCTGCTCCTGTCGGGTCTGCTCTTTTTCATCGGCCTCGGCAGTATGGGTCTCACGGATCGGGACGAAGGCCGCAATGCGGAAGCCGGCCGTGAAATGTTCGCCTCGGGCGATCTGGTTACTCCGACCTTCAATGGTGAGTTGCGCGTCGCCAAACCGGTGTTTGTGTATTGGCTGATGACGCTGTCCTACCATCTGTTCGGCGTGAACGAGTTCGCCGCGCGTGCGCCATCCGCTGTGTTCGGGGTTGCCCTGATCCTGATGCACTATCTGTTTCTCTCTCGACTGCGCGGCCCTACCGTCGGTCTGTTCGGCGCGTTGATGTTGCTGTTGAACATCGAAATGCTGGCGCTTGGACGCATGGCCATCACCGATAGCGTCTTGATCTTCTTTACGACCATGTCGCTCTACGGCTTTTGGCTCGGCCTCCACGAACCAGGCGCAGGACGCCATTGGATCTGGGGATTTTATGCCGGGATGGCTTTTGCAACCTTAACGAAAGGGCCTGTGGGATTTGCCGTCCCCTTGATCACGGCCCTCCTTTATCTCATCGCGACGCGGCAATGGTTGGTGTTTTGGGAGCGCGGCGCGCCCATCCTCGGTACCTTGCTGTTCGTCATCTTGGCCGGTCCTTGGTATACCGCCATGTTCCTTCTCCATGGAGATGCGTATTCCTCTCAAGCGAAGGTTCACACGGTCGGGCGATTCCTCAGTCCGATGGAAGGACATGGTGGGGGATGGTGGTTTTATTTTCCCGTGTTGCTGCTCGGCTTTTACCCTTGGAGCGCTTTTCTGCCTGCCGCGCTCTACAGAGCGTATGGGAGCTGGCGGGCATCCCGCATGGTGGGAAACCACGAGCACAAACCGCCTGACGCGAGAGAACCATCAGGGTCCGGCGACGAATTGGAATGGTTCTCGGCACTGTGGATTATCGGAGTGTTCATCTTCTTTAGTCTCTCATCCACCCGTCTGCCCCACTATATCGGTCCGTTGTTCCCCGCCTGCGCCCTCCTGGCTGCGTTGTATTGGGCTCAGGGCCTGAAGGAACCTTCCACCAAAGGACTCCGCGGGTCGATCCACTTCATGATGGGGGTTGGCTATCTCGTCGCCATCGGGTTGGCGAGTGCACCGTCCCTGTTCCACCAATTTTCCGGCAAGATGATTAAAGAGTTCCCCCTCGCCACTCAATTCGATATGGGTATCGGTCCTTATATCGGCGCAACCATCGTTGTGGCGGCCATGGGACTGATCGGATATTTCGGACTGAACGACGACAGACGTGGCCTCGCCTTCGGGGTTGCCGGAGGCGCGCTTGCGAGTGTCTTTCTACTGGCCATCCTGGCCGTCGTGCCCGGGCTCAATCGATACGCCATCGCTCCGCCGCAGGAGTTAGCCTATGCGGCAGGGCTCAACCTGAATCCGACCGATCAACTCGTCACGTTTGGCACAACGAGGCCCTCCATCGCCTTCTATGCAAGGCGGCCCGTGATCTTCATCCCATCCGGCGAAACCGCCTGGCTACGCACGGCCTTGAGCAAGGAAGGTCGTACGATGATCCTTCTGCCGGAATCGTTTCAAGACGCCTTGCCGAAAGAGGCGGCCAATTTTCAGCCGATCCTCAAACGTTACGGCTATGTCTTGTTGGGCAACCAGCAGATGGTCACCGTTCCCCAGGGTACGGATACTGTTTCACCAACCCCGCCCAAGGCCTTTGGTCACTAACCTGAAGTGCGGGCGTTATGCCTAAGATGAAAGAGTAGACGCCCCTTGATTGATTTCTGGGCAGCGCTCACTGAAAGGGCAGGACTCCGCGGGCGTCAACGAGAATCAGAATGGCAAGGACCAGTCCTCCAAGTAGGGCTCCTTCCTTCATCGCAGACCATCTAGGCGATTCCTCATGCTGCCCGCGGAACCGATCTTCTGTATAGAACCACGTCGCCAGGCAGGAGAATCCCACGGACGAGAGCACAAGAGGGGACGTCGTCATTGCGGCCAGGCCATATGCCATAAGCAGCGCGGAGGCATTCAACTGCCGATTTGTCACTGACCCTTGCCTGCCGGACCAATAGGTTCGCCTGAGCCACAAGCCACCGACGATTGCGACCGCACCCAGAACTACGAACAGAACACTGGCGATTCCATCGTCCATTCGGTGGGATAAGGCCCAGAGCAAGGCAAATAGGGTTGAAGTTCCAATCGCCACATATCGTAGCCCGTCTTGCAGTGAGGTGCGCCATTGTTCCCACGGGGCAGCGGCGAGGAACCCGCTGAGGACGCCCACTATCGCCCCCCCGACGACATCGGTTGGAAAATGCGATCCCCGAAGAACGCGACTGAGGGCCACGAAAGCCGCCGCAGCAAGACAAAGCGGCCCGAAGATGGGAAACCGTTTGGCTAAAACCGTCGCAACCGCAAAACTGGCCGTGCTATGCCCCGACGGAAAGGAATCAAGCCCCGATGCCCATGAAAAGGTCATCTGCCACTCGCCCGAATGGACGAACTTCGGTCGAGGCCTGCCGACGAGGTGTTTGATCCCGTTGGCCAATAATGCCGCGATACCATGGGCGATCAGCGACTGGATAGCGGCTACCTTGATGGTCGGCATTTCGAAGGCCCATGCGACGGTGAGGAGTAGGATGCTCAGGGCCGTTAGATGCCATCCTTGGCCGATCCAGTCTCCCGTATTACTGGTAAAGGCCATCCAAGGAACGGTGAGTTGGTCCCAGGGGAGATGGATCGTCACCGATCGCACATATCGGGTGATAGGCAGATCAAAGTGGCCCAGGCCAAGAAAGCTGATAACCAGTGCCGCACCGGAGCACCCGCATGCAGCGAGAGAGGAAGCAGTTTTCCAGGTTGGTTGAGACGGCACGCTCATCGAAATGCGATCCGTCACGAGGACTCCTGAGTCCCCGGAACTGGTCATCACTCGCTCATCGCCGATCACCGCGCCTCAAGGAACCCAGTCGGCCAGAAACACGTTGAATTCGCCCGGTGCTTTGGCATTGCGATCCGAAACCCACACCAGGCGTTTGCCGTCCGGTGAAAACATGGGAAAGCTATTGAACTGACCTTCCATGGTGAGCCGTTCTAGTCCGGTGCCGTCGTCGCGCACCAGATAGAGATGGAAACTGGGGCGACCGCCATTTCCTCTCGTCTCGATGTTGGAGGAAAAGATGATGCGCTTACCATCCGGGTGAAAATAGGGGGAAAAGTTCGACGCTCCGGTCGATGTCACCTGCTTTTTGCCCGACCCATCGGCATTCATGACAAAAATTTCAAGCTGACCGGGCTCAACCAGCCGCTGTGCCAAGAGGTCCTGGTACTTCGCCACCTCGGCGGGGTCGGTCGGATGAGCCGCGCGATAAACGATTCGTGTGCTGTCGGGTGAAAAAAACGCCCCGCCGTCGTAGCCGACGTCATCCGTCAGGCGTTGAACATTCGTGCCGTCGAGATTCATGGCATAGAGATCAAGATCCCCGTCCTTGACCGACGTCCACACGATGGTTTTCCCATTGGGTGAGATCGTAGCCTCCGCGTCATATCCCGGTGACGATGTCAGTCTCTGCGTCTGTTGCCCATCGAGACCTCCGGCGTAGATATCATAGTCATCGAGCGCCCAGCGATAGGCTCCATCCCGTTTCGGCTTCGGAGGGCATCCGGGCCCGGCGGCATGAGTTGACGAATAGAGCACCCGCCCGTCGCCGGGGAAAAAATACCCGCAGGTCGTCGCCCCCGCGCCGGTACTGACCAGTTGAACAGCTTCAGTCTCCAGATCCATCACATACATTTGATAACATCCCAGCCCGGTCTCGGCCGGTTTTGAAATGGCAGCCTGCACATTCTTCGGCCAATTGTTTGTCGATTGAAAGATCAATTTGGTGCCGCTGAACGAGAAATACGCCTCGGCATTCTGACGTCCAAATGTGAGCTGACGAATGTTGGCCAGATGGCGTTCTGCGGACCGCGATGACACAGCGGCTGCCTTCTGTTGATCAGCGGCCAGCGCAAAGGGAGGCATGCCGATCAACGCACAGAGTCCCCAGGCCAAAATTGCTCCTGTCTTATGACATCGTTTCAATCCTGACCTCCTTCACTTCCGGTTCACCGTGCCACACCTCTCGTTTCGTCACGGCTCCATCCTGGAAAATCACATAGCTGTGCCAACCATAGTAAAACAAGAGCCTCGCAACCTTTTCGAGTGCGCCGGAGGTCGCCCCATACATGACCGTGATGACGCTGCCCGGCACATTCACCCGAGGGCAGGAAAATAACACTGCCATCCTCGGTCCGTCATACACCTGGCCATCGATCCGGAAACCGGCATCCTTGAGGGCTACTCGGTCTCCGCAGGACTCCTGCACGACCGACTGAACACCCTCATGCTGACCCCCTTCAACCAGGACCAGGACCGATCCTTCACGCGGAAGGACATTGTCTTTCATGGAAAAGACCTTCGCTCGTTGCGATTCCGGCAGTTCACGATCGACGATGCGGGACAGCACCTGCTGCAATGGAGAGGCAGGGTCGGAAAACGCCCGCATGACTGTCTTGTGCGGATCGGTTACGTAGCCATTCAGCATCGGCGGCAACTGGCGCCTCGCCAGACGGCGAAAGGTCATCAAATCCGGGTCAAGCTCCACCCGCAATGGCTGATTGGAAAGGACGAATTCGGCGGTGTTCATTTGCGAATGACTCGGCACAATCGACCTGAGCTCGATTGCTTCCTTCATCGTGATGCGGATGGGAATCGCCATCCGAAAGGGCTTCCCACTCTGCTGAATCCTGACGCTCAGCTTCCAAGCTTCTTTTTCACCGTTGCCCTTTACTCGCTGGGTATGGATATCTCCCAAGGAAAGCATTGGGGCACCAGGCTGTTCGACCCATTGTTCGAAAAACCACCGCAGGTCCCGCCCGCTTTCTTGAGAAAAGACCTCCTCAATTCCGCTCCAATCCGCCGGGCGATTGCGATATCGGCCGACGAATGTCTTCAATCCTCGCCAAAACGGCCCGTCTCCGATCTCTCCCCGAAGGAGGTGAAACACGAAGGCCGATTTCTGATATCCGATGGCATTGTCCTTTTCGTCGTGTTTTCTGAGAAACCGCGCCACGGCATAATCTTCTTCCGGTCTCACATAGAGGCTGTACCCTTGCAGCATCATTCGCCTTTGCTCAAATGCCTGCCGGGTATCTTGAACCAATTCGTGCCAATAGTAATTCGCCAGATAGGTCGTCAATCCCTCGACCCAGTTGCCGTGCTCATCGCGATTGAAGACTGAATTACCAATCCAGGAATGGACGATCTCATGGCCCAAGGCATAGGGTTGGACATAGTGGCGTTTGATGCTGCCGCTGCCGAGTAGGGTAAACGACGGCATGCCAAGGCCGCTCGGAAAAAAATTCTCTACCACCGCAAATTTCTCAAACGGATACTCCCCTAGTATACGGACATACGCATCGAGGTACCTGGCCGTCGCCTCGAGATACTCATCCGCCAAACCGGCATTGTCGGGAAAGAAATACGTCGAGAGCTCAACCCGTTGCCCGGTCGGACCTTTCCATTCTCTCGATTTGGCCACAAACTTATTGGCGACGAACGTGAACGCCTCAGATTGGTCCTGAACAACCCATGTCGAGGAGACTATGCCCGCATTCGTCGTTTCCGTTTCCTTCCGTCCCGATGCGACGACGGTCCAGTCCTGTGGAATCCGAGTCGTCACGCGATATGTACTGAGTGAGCCAGCGACATCGGGGTACCACTGGCTTTCACCGCTCAAGTACACGCCTTCTAAGCCAATGTGCCCCGCGGTTTCGCTGGGTGTGACGAACCGCAAGTGGCGCGGGTCCTTTGGTGGGTCATTGATGAGGCCTCGATACGTCCAAACCAATGTCACCTTTCGACGATGATCCTTGGGGAGCGTGGCGACAATGTGCTGGGCAGAGGCCTCAGCGAGTCGCTTGCTCGTAAATGGGACGGCCTCGACCGACTTTCCCTGCTCACTCGTGATCGACTCGACGTTCAGCGTCTGAGCAAGCGTGAACGTGACGGAGGTCACGTGCGGATCAACCTCCAGTTCGATCCGATCGCTCGCCGCCAACTCATGCGTCGTGGGAATCACCTCGACCGAGAGATCGTGGTGAACGAGTGTGATCTCCTCATTGGATACCAGGGCCGATGCGTCCGGAACCAGGACTGCACCAATCAACAGGAGACTAATGAGGCAAGCGTGAAGAGCCAGTTTCCCGATAGACATCAGGAAACTTTTTAACACTCGCGGCAGACGAGTACAAGCTGGATCGCGGTCAGGAGCCGCTCGAGATCGACTGGTTTCAAGAGGATTTCTTGGGGACCTAACTTCCACGCTTCCTCGAGCAGCTCTTCGTTGTGGTTCCCAGTCATAATGATGATGCCGCCCGAGTAGTCTTTCTCACGCAGAGCACGGAGCACATCGATCCCCGGCAGTCCTGGCATAATCATGTCGAGCAAGATCGCATCAGGCGGCGTGTCTTCCACTATCCGCAGAGCATCATGGCCGTCCTTGACGCCGAGTGCTCGATAGCCGCGTAGGCTCAGGAACCGGACAAGGAGATCGCACACGAGAGGCTCGTCGTCGACCACCAAGATCGACTCATCGATCTGCTCAACCGCGTTTCCGTTACCAAAGGGAAGTGCGGTGCTGGTGGATTGCGCAGGAAGCTGTGCGATTCGATTGACGGCTTCAACGAGAACGTCCAAAGACAATCCTTTTCTTATGAAATCCGTCGCCCGTAGGGCCCTTGCTTGATTCTCTTGGGCTTCAGTCGCTCCGCCCCCCAGGATAATGACCGGCGCATGGGGGTCGATCGCCCGTATCTCCTTTAAAATAGTCAGCCCATCCATTTCCGGCATACGCAAGTCCACGAGAGTGACCCTCGGCCGGTGGGCGCGAAATAGGCCGAGGCCTTCTCGCCCACTGGTCGTCGAAATGACCTGATACCCTAGGCGGGTGAACGCGTTCTGCAACAGATCGCAATTCATCTGATCGTCGTCCACGATCAAGAGTTTGGTCATCGCTGTTGGCTCTCTCTAAGCTGGGAAGTAGCACACTGCGAAGAAAGAATAGCACGACACCTGGGACATGAGAAGGAAATGCCCGGTTTATGAGTAAGAAGCCGGCTGCCCGAAGAGAGCCGCCACAAACGCTTCGGCATTGAAGTCCTGCAGATCCTCGGCTCCTTCTCCTACCCCGATCAGGCGAAGGGGAAGTTTCAGTTCGTCGGCAATCGCCACGACGATTCCGCCTCGTGCAGTGCCGTCCAGTTTCGTCAGAACAAGCCCAGTAACCCCCACCGCTTCATGGAACTGACGGGCTTGAGGCAGCGCGTTCTGCCCGACCGTGGCATCCAACACCAACAACACTTCATGTGGCGCACCCGGCAATTCCTGACCAATTACCCGTTTCACTTTCCGCAGTTCGTCCATAAGATTTGACTTGGTATGCAAGCGGCCGGCGGTGTCGATCAGAACCACGTCCGCCATTCTAGCTTTGGCCGCGACGATTCCATCGAACGCGACTGCCGCAGGATCGGCACCGTGGCGTTGGCGAATCACCTCCGCCCCGACTCGATCTCCCCACACTTGCAGTTGATCAATGGCGGCTGCCCGAAAGGTATCTCCGGCTACAAGCAGGGATCGATGTCCGCCCTGCGTCATCTTCTGTGCAATCTTGGCGATCGTAGTCGTTTTTCCGACACCATTCACCCCGACGACCAGGATGACAAACGGTCTGGGGCCTTCCTTGGTGAGCTGTTCAAGTGTAGCCCCCGATGCCGTCTTCAATATGCCGTAGAGCGACCGACTGAGGACATTCTGAAGTCCTTCTGAAGTTTTGGCCTCCGCCCCGCGTGTCTCTTCGCCGATCTGCCGCATCAAGCGATCGACCACCCGAGCGCCGAGATCAGCCGTGAGAAGAGTCGCTTCGAGATCCTCGAGAAGCTCTTGGTCCGGCGCACGTCCAAGAAAGCGATCCAGTGACTGCTGCACAATATTTCGTGTCTTGCCGAGTCCTTCGCTCAGTCGTTGGAACCACCCCATTGTCAACGATCCTTTGTGGGCCATCCGGTACGGCCAGTTACGAGGGAAGGCACGGGAGAAATCATGCCAAGAATCGCCCGTTCACGACGCGACATTCGCATCGCTTCTCGTGCACTCCGTTCATGATCGTACCCGCAAAGATGAAGCACCCCGTGTACCAAGAGCATGGCCAGTTCATCATCGATCGACCGTGCGCTTTCCCTGGCTTGGCGAACCGCGGTCGGTAAACAAATCACGACGTCGCCGAGCATGCCGCTCGCAGGGGACAAGCCCCCAGGCAGGACGGCCTCACGGGTAGGGAACGCCAACACATCTGTGATTCGATCCTGTCTGCGATACTCACGATTCAACCGGCGTATGCGGACGTCCCCTACCAAGTCTAGGCTCAACTCCGACTCCGACTCCCCGGCAGCCTTCAACACATGCTCGGCCAGTTGGATCAAGGAAGCTTGCCGCACGGCAAGTCGCGTGAGGCTCACGCGAAGATAGACAGCCATCAATGAGAACTTCCGGAGAGATCGTGAGGCGACGAGCTGGCAGGGGGTGACTTGCGCGGGTTCGCTAGTTGACGTTGCGAAGACGTTAGCGGCTCGTGCGTCGGTCGAGGATCACTGCTGATCGACTGATGACGATCGTACGCCTTAATGATCTCTTGGACCAGTCGATGTCTGACGACGTCTTTCTCGTCGAAGTAAACGAGGGCAATCCCCTCGACATCGCAAAGAATGTCCTTGACTTGAATGAGGCCCGAGACTCGGTCGGTCGGCAGATCCACCTGTGTGATGTCGCCCGTCACGACAACTTTCGAGTGGAATCCGAGCCGAGTGAGAAACATCTTCATCTGCTCAGCTGTTGCATTTTGCGCTTCATCCAAAATAACGAAGGAATCGTTCAGCGTTCTCCCACGCATAAAAGCCAACGGTGCGATTTCAATATCGCCCCGCTCGATCAACCGGTTGGCCCGCTCCATGTCCATCATGTCGAACAGCGCGTCGTAGAGAGGCCGCAGATAGGGATTCACTTTTTCATAGATATCGCCCGGCAGGAAGCCGAGTTTCTCTCCTGCCTCGACCGCAGGCCGGGCAAGAATAATCCGACTCACCTCCTTGTTCATCAAGGCGCTCACTGCCATGGCCATGGCCAGATAGGTCTTTCCTGTTCCGGCCGGCCCGATGGCAATGACGACATCGTGTTGCTCGATCGCTTCAATGTATGCTTTCTGAGTCGGAGATTTGGGACCGACAAAACGCTTTTTCGTCACAATCATCGCCGACTTGCCGAGAACATCTCGGAGAGAAGCCTCGGGAGTTCGGCGCAATGCGCTGAGGGCGTGGGTCACATCATCGGCTTGAAGGGTAATGCCTTCGTTGGTCAGAGAGGCGAGTTCGAGAAGAATACGTTCTGCTTGACGGATAGCTTCAGGAAGACCATCTAAAGTAAGTTCTTCGCCCCGTGCGGAAAGCCGTACACCCAGTTCGTCTTCAATTAACTTGAGATGTCGGTCGTGATGACCGAACAGGACGGCAGTATTGGTGCCTTCTCGTAATTTGAGCTTACGCACGAGCGCGGGGTAGTCTCCCTCCCACTGTCATTGATGCAATTGTAACAGACAGGAAAACGTGGAAACAAGAAGATGTACGATCTTTGATGAGACTTCAGGCTCCGGAAGGCGTAGAAGGGGCTCCGACGGTCAGGGTCAAGTCGAATTCCTGCGAGGCTAATCCCCCCTGCCCGTCCTTCGCCATGACCTTGACGTGAAATGTTCCCTGTTGATTGGTGGGGATCTGCCACCCAATGTGACCAGACTCCGGACTGATGGTCATGCCCGGTGGCGCCATTTCCAGATAATAGGTCAACTGATCACCATCAGGATCCAACGCTTTCACTGAGTAATCAAATCGTTCTTGACCGGCGGATGGGGGAGGAGTCGATACGATCCTCGGAGCACTATTGCCGAGTACGAGGGAGCCAGACTTCAAGGAATTGCCTGAACCTGCGGGATCATGGGCCATCACTTCGACCGTGATGATGTCCCGAGCGGCAAATCCAGTGGTATCGAGAACAGATTCTTCTCCTTCTTGGACCACAGCGTTATTGCGAAACCATTTGAAGGTCAGATCCACTCGATCATGGTCTGGATCATGCGCCTCAACTCGCGCTTCAACTTTGTCGCCAGCGCGAGCCACCTGAGGCGAGAGCGAAACAGCCGTCACCTTCGCACCAGTGTTTCCCACCACCACGCTCTTCGTCCGATGGGGCTGACCCTTATTCGTCCCGTCTGAAGGAATGATCTCGACGAAAACGGTTTGCCCACGTCTCAACAGTTCAGCCGGAAGCGTCGAGTTGGTTTGTCTCGAAACTGGGGCATTATCAACATACCATTGGTATGCGAATGAGACCGCCTCACGCTCGGGATCTTGGGCATCAACCTGGATCTCTATCGGCCCGGTCAGTGGGATGGGATCATTCAGGATCTTCGCGAAAGCGATAGAAGGAGGCTGGTTTCCCTTGGCCGGAGCTGAGCCAATACCAGTATTGGGAGAAGATTCTGTACAGGAAATGTTAGATAAGACGGTACAGACAGCCAGGGCAAGAAACCACAATCGGACGATGATTCGACAAGAGGTGCGCTGGTGGCTCACAAGAATCAAAGCTGTTTCTTTCCAATCGCTGATTGAGCTCATGGCACGAATTGCCGTGCCATGAGCTGACCAAGCCGTTTCCTCGAAGTCATTCTAGTCACGTTGATGAACCCAGCTCACGAACCGACTGTAGAAGTCTCCCACGCCGGCAAGCTGGGTTGTTGTATTGCTATTGCTCATCTGGGACATCAAGGTTGATCCCTCATTTCCCACATGAACCGAAAGGGCTGAAGCCATCCCGATCCCAAGTGAGACTTTCGTCGTCACATTTGTGTTGCTACCAGCAGTTGACGTCCCGATCACCGGTGATGCGGCCGCCGTTCCAGTTTTGTAAAACAGTGCATAGAGGAAGCTAGTGCCATCTGATCCACAGAAGTCGGATGTCGGTGCAAACGTTGGGAAAAATATGGTTCCTCCAAACAGAGTCGGGTTCACCACCGACCGCTCAGCTGAGTAATTAGTCGTGATGCCACCGCTGACGACGCTGAAAGGTCCAGATAGGGTGACACGCCAGCCATCTTTTGAGGCGACCAACCCAATCATCGAGGTTGTTCCGGTCCCGCTGAAGGTCGTAACACCGGGATTGGTCGGATCCGTCACTTGGTTTGTCGAGGCATTACAGACGAGGCAGACCACCGCGTTCGTGGCGTTGACAAGATCATTTGTCCAACAATTGGTCGTAGTGGCCTCTGTGCAAGTGCCATTGACTACCTTATCTTTCATGCCATACAGACGCTGAATATTATTATCGACCTTGTCGGAATTTCCGAGATAGCGTCCTGTCCCAAAGAAGATCCACACCTGATTACTGTCGTCGACTGTCCACGTCGGGGCGGCCGTCGTCGGGCCTATTTCAACCGTGCCCAGCACTGAGTCGTTGAAAGTGTCGATCATCTCCGTCGGTGCACGAGTCGCTCCGTTTGCAATACCCCAGCTGGTCGGCAGGCACGGCGCAGCCGAACACTTCATGGTAAGACGATACATCTTTCCTCTCCACGGTAACGTCCCGTCGTGCAGTGTACGCCCTGCATATACGACATCCGTCCTGAAATCGAGATCCTTATCAGCCGAAACCAAGGGACCCATGAATGACCGGAAGGCTCCGACTACCATGCGTGTCACGTTCACGTTCGCCACACCGGGGCCTGATACCAAGTCTATCGGGTAGAGACCGGCAATCTGGTCTGGCGGAGTTGGAAGGTCTGCCTGATAACTATTGGGGCCTGATCCGAAGACGACATACCATTTTTCATTGACCTTACTGGTGATGGCATCACTATTCGGGTTGGCACGAACGACGGTTGGAGTACTCGTGGTCAAACCGAGATCGGGATCTGAAAAGGTCCACAAGAGTTTCGGATCCACTTCAGGATTGGTGATGTCGAGGACAAAAAACGCGCTATAGAAGGTACGTGGGACACCACCTATGCTGGCGGTCATGGGAGGGGCACCAGCCCCTGCCACGCATCTCCCACAGCTGCCTCCCATGCGGAATCCTCCGATCAGAATCGTTCCCCATCCACCGGGATGATCGGCGTCAGGAGTGAAAATCCTGACCTCGGCGATAGTTGGCTTCAAGTCGACATAATACACGTGCGTATAGTCGGTCTTGGCTAGCCATTGCAGTTGCGGAAGCAACTGCATGGGAACAAATCCCCACAACTCGGCCCCCAAGTTTTGGCCACTTCCGTTATTCGTTGCATTCTTCGTAAACCAACCATGCTCAACGGTTCCGGGAGTCGTCGGATCGTCGCCTTTATGATAAAACCCGCCGTTAAAGGCGTGGAGCATGCCGTCGTTCGCCCCCAGGTATATGACCTGTCGTCTGTTTCGATACTGCTGATAGAAAGCGTTATAACTTGAATCTCCGTACACCAGATCGAACCTGGCGGTAGGCGCTGCCACAATGGTTGGTGTCGAATGAATTGCATCGCCTAATTTCCAGACTTTGAACGTTCCACTTCCGACCGGCACTTCGAGCATCCTGGTACGCAGGCCAGGCACCTCATCGCCTCGGATGAAGTTGATAAGATTCATGGCGTTACTGCTTCCCGAACAAGCATCACCCGGATAACGAAGATAGTCCCTCAGAGCAGCGCAGTTGGTAGTGGTGAAGGCTATTTGCTCGGTGGGATCAACGATGCCGTTATTATTTGGATCGACCCACGTGAGAATCTTGCGTGAGGCGGAGGAAGCGTTGGCAAGCTCTGCTCCGGCTTCCCAAATCGGCTTGATGTTTTTTAGATCATCGCCGAGCACGCTTGGTACTGCACTATCGGCCACACCATCCCCGTTGGCGTCACTAAACTTGTCGACCAACACTTTCTTGTAGGTCGGACTGGACGGATTATTATCGAACCGTGTCGTGATGATGAGGTCATTCCTATAATCAAGTACGCCATCTTTTACTGTGTCTTCCCGGAAGTTTCCGAAGCTATCGACGAACAGACCGTGGGCATAACCAGTCCACTTGACGTTTGCCCCACCCTGCCCGATGTCGCTGGTGAAGAAGTATGCCTGATAGATCGACCCTTCACCCGTCGCTGATGATGATAATACTGAGACCGAAGTACCCGAAGCGCTCTTTCGCAGAATCGCTGTAATGGTTGCCATTAACCGATCCTGCAGATCATCGACATTGGATGATTCGAAATAATTGTCTGGGATTCCATCACTTCCCGGCGCGCCTGTTGCATTGATGACCTTGTCCCATTCTGAGACGAGATCCGGGATATTATTGTTATTGGCATCCTCGAATCCCCCCAATTGAGCCGCATGCATAAGGATTTCTCGACCTGCAATGTTCCCAAAAGCAAAGAACGTGTACACGGTGGCGTTCTGAAGGCCTTGTAAGCAATGCCCGGTCACGTTTAAAACCGGGATTAATCCATCGGCAGTTCCGTTACAAGGCCGTAAGTCAGTCGTGTGAGCCCAGTAGGCCACATCATCCAAATAGTGGTTTCCGGTGCTGGCATAGTCGGTCTTGTGTTCTCCCAAGAGGGTACCGCTCGGGGTATTTTGATTTGTATTGCAGGTGCCATTGGGTGCATGGATCGTTGCGTTCCCTCCAGTACAGTGCAAGCCATGCTTTCCGTGTGCATAATCCTGCAATGCAGCGGGAATGTTCGTATCCTGCGTCGGTTCCCCGTCCGTCACAATGATGATAAACGTTTTGCAGCAGGCAACTTGTGTAGAAGTCGATGCCCAAGCCGGCGTGTGATTGCTGCCGAAAAAATAAGGATCACGTCCGCACGCGTTAGTAATGTATCCGGGTGGGCATACTTCTGTCCCGGTCAAGGCCGTGATCTCCGGTGCTCCGATTGAGCCAGCCCCTGTCGCTTGAAATGCAACGCCGTTGGAAATCCCTCCGGAGTAGGCAATAGGATAGACGTATGACGTCGTTAGGTAGGTGCTATTGATCTGCGCAATATAGCGTATCGTTTCATAGAGCGACTCGGAAAGAGGTGTCCAGGTCGATGGAAAGGATTCTCCAACTGCATCGAGCATGGCAGCCGTATTGGTGTTAAAGGTCTCCACATTATTGTCGCCAAAATTGATCGACTGGCGGGACCCAACACCCACCAACATGCGGGCACCGTCACCCGACGGTTTGAATTCAAAGAGACCGAATCGCGCCGAAGACCCGATTTGTTGGATGACGCCTGTCGGCTCCAAGCCATACCCGATCTTGAGTTGATAGATTCTTTGACTATAATTATCACCGCAATTAGCATTAAAACTGTTATCGTTATCGACACAGAAATAGGCTGTATCTGTCCCAATATAGAGATTACTGGGCGTGCTGCTTGTATCGGCTGTTGGAATCCTTCCCGCATAGGTATTGGCTCCGGTGCCGCCGTTGTAGTTCACTAATGACAGTTGCGTCGCGACTCCCTGGGCCTGCGCGACAACCGTTTTCAGCGCTGGAGTTCCAGTTGCCGGGCAGGTGCCATCCGCCGCCCGACTCACGAAACAATCTCCGCCACTCATCGCTTTCTTGAGCGCATCAAATCGACGGAATGTGGCCCAATTCAAGAAATTGCCGTCCCATTGTGTGCTCGAACAAGCCGCAGCCAGTGTCGCTCTGACAGTGGTCGGTTCAAACCGTGTGTCGGTCGTGTCGTAGGTATAGCAAGTGAGGCTATCAAAATAACCAGCCCAGCTAGTCGTATTCGTAAACGGCTTATCACCTGAGCCCATATCAACACAGTCCCCGTCATCCGTGCCATCACAATTACCCAAGTCGCTCATACTCCCAGAATTGTCCAGCACCAATATAATGTTGGGGGCCACTTGATCACTCACGAAGGGAGGCACAGCATAGTACTGATCCATGGTCTGAGCCCCACTCATACTAGGCGCAACCAGATAACCATAACCCAGCAGGCCAAGCATGATGGTCCTACAAAGCCCACTATTTCGGCTACTCATGGTCCCCTCCCTGTCATCAGAAATGATCATGTGAACTACTAACTATTCTGGCAAAATCAAAATCATCCGATCGATCTTGTCTTTCGAATCTTTTTGAAGATGATATTTAACTTCGATATCCACTCGAAGATGTCTTATATGCAGCTCATGGCCGTGGCGATCTAAAAGAATGACATCCGGTGTCAAACTATACGTCCGGTGATCGATCTGAAATGTAGTTTCATAGAGAGAGGTGACGGTTCCGCTTTGGTATCCGACCGTCATCATCGGAAGCTGCTGATCGGCTTGATCGGCATAAGTTGATCCAGCATTCAGACTGGCAATCATTCCAATAGCGAGAGCCAGTGCCAGAATTGCAGTGCGGTGACCGTAGCACTTTCTTACTTCTGTACTGATCATGGATCGGGCCTCCATTGATCTCGCTCTCGGATTACAACTGTGCATTTGCTTCAGAGGAAACGCGATTGACAGGTATCACCAGATACGAGACATTGATAAACGGCGATGACGCGGCTGGTTGTGCCAGTCGCCGCATTCACCGCTTGACAATCGATGCGGTAAAAACTGTCCGTTGCCGGAGCCTGTGAGCCCCCTCCGTTATTTTGAGAGCCCGCACGGATCTTGACGAACTGCTTGTCAATATCGCCATTGACCACGTAGTTATTGACATTCATGGTGATGTTCGGTGCGGCACCGCCGCCCCACGCGACATCCTGATTGTTTGCCAGGTAGTTTATCTCTTGCCCTAGGAATAGCGCGTTGCCAGCCGGAACCGGCCCGGATGGTGCGATCAGCGTCGCAGGAACGGCGCCAGTGTCGATTGACTGTTGAATGATCTTGACCCCCATGCCAACACAGGATTCAGCCGCATCGGTCCCCTCTTCCAACATGCGCATGGCACCAGCCGTTGAATTTTCCAGACCGGTCATCGTCAGTGCTGCAACACCGAGCGCTCCAGCCATAAGAGTGATGAGCATGACGGTCATGAACGACACACCTCGTTCATCGGTGACTACTCGTTTCAAACTTTCCAACCTGCTCGATGGTTTCATCGTTACGACCTCTGGTTTCTGAGTTCGACCGTTCGCGTCAGGATCCGTCTTCTGAATTGGAAATAGGCCTGTTGTTGGGCTGGGCTGGTGTTATCCCCCAGGGCAAATACCCCGGTCGCATGATTATGATCACTGATCGTGGGAATCACTCTGTTATGCACGACTATTTGATTTGCCTCACCCATTCCTCGATCGGTTCTGGTTTGCCTGGCGACAATGCTGACCTGGACCATGCGGATCATGTTCGTCGTCATTTTCGTGCTTGGAGGAAGGAACCAATTAACGTTGGTCAGAAAATCCCCTTGATCGAATGAATTGGATCCGTTCATGTCGTCAATGGCCCCATCTGGATTTCCTGAATTGATGTTGAGGTTACAACCGTCGCAGGCATAGGCCAACTGTAAGTCCTCCACGCCATCCATGATCGGTACACAAGTATTACCCGGATTGTTGCAATTCGGTGGCCCGCCGACCCCTGCAGGGGCTACACCCCTGACTAGACAAGGCGCATTGCCCTGACAGAGATTGAGTGGATCTGGTGGAGGAATAACTTGATAGGTAATGCACTGCAACAGATACACCTGTGTGCCGGTTCCAAACGTCGCTGGAGCCGGAATTGCGGGGTTTAGAGTTAGCGCGGCAGGGGTAACACCTCCGGCGGCAATACGCGAGCCCGCGACACCTCCAACTGTTACCGACATCCCAGGAAGCGCCGCCGCGCCCCCGGGGATTGCAGTCCCCATACTGGTTGTTGCATTGTTGACCAACGGAAGAGTGACAATGGGCTGATTCGGACCGCCAATCGTCCCAGGGGCCGCGATAAAGAGTTGCCACGTCGGCCCTACCGCGGTGATCGAATTTGTCATTGGAACGACCATCGAAATCGAATCTGGCCCAAAGTCTGCACCGAGTGCATTACCATCCGCCGGAACCACCGCAGCAGGCGTTCCATTCACCACGCAATTGCCAACTGGCCCGCCCATTAGACCTTGCATACCGAAACCTGCGAGCTTCAAATCCGCAGTGATCATGTCAAGCCCGTTCCTTGCGGTTGTCTGAGTATTAATCACTTGATTCGTCACTCGAGCCGTCTTTTGAGTGACCGTGAGCGCTCCGAATCCAGCCGCGATAATCGCAGTGGACATTGCCGCCGCAATCATCACTTCTGTCAGGGTAAATCCTCGCGCATTGGCCAGGCATGGTTTTTCGGTCATGATCATCGAATCACCCATTTTGCTCCTCGGTCGTGTCATCGCTTTCACTCCGGAACGAGAGTCGTCTGAAACCTGACGGTTCTGAGCCGTTGTCCCGCGCCTCGATCATTCCATTGCACCTGCACAACCACCTGCCTTGCCCCCAGTGATGGATTCGCCGGAACCCCGTTAGTGACCTGGACTTGTCCCTGCACATTAGTCAGATTCGATGCCAACACGAGAGTCCGCCATTGTGTGCAATCGCCCTGAACAACTCGGGAGATGTTTACAGGAGTGGGCTTGGTAACTCCCACTGGCAGCGGTGCTGGGAGTGCAGCACAATTTCCCGGTCCGAGTGTTTGCGTGTTGTGATATGCCCACGCATACTGCCGATTGGCTTGAATACGTTCCATCATGTCCGAAGCAATATTGGTGACGACAGAGAGATCGTTGGCATCGACGTTTTTGGATAGGGCCATGCCTTGCATCGCAGCCATCCCCATGACTCCGACACCAAGAATTGCAGCTGATACCAAAACTTCTACCAATGTGAAGCCTTTTTCATTCCTGCACGTCATCTCATCACCTGCTTTCTCTCTACTGGTGCTGTATGCAGGGGTTGATCTGTCCGACGCACCACGCGACCTTGCCGGACGGGGCCAACGAGATCGAATAGATCAGGTTTGGGTCACGAACGCTTTGCAGTTGAATCGTTTGAGTTGCGAGAGGCGTTGTGCTCAAGCCTCTCGGTGTAAACCCAATCGGCTGAGCCGGTAAGGGAAGTACAAATCTCACTTTGAGCGGGAATATTTGGATACCCAGAGGGGCTGTGAACGTGACCTGCCCCTCTCCGGATGGAAGATTTGTTGGAGTCGCCACCATCATTGCATTACGGCTGATGGCTGCTGATCGAGCAAACACTAACCGGTTATACAGACTCGTGGTCGTCTGGTAGAGTTCGTGGCGAGCATACATCGTCATGAAGTTTGGGACCGCGACCGCAGCGCTGATTCCAATAATGGCAGCGACGATCATGATCTCCACCAGCGTAAAACCCTGCTGGTTTGTTTTCAGTTGCTGAGTGGCCGTTTCTCGTTGACACAACATGGCGTTTCCTGATCGAGCAAGGGGCATGCCGTTCTAGACACGTCACTTCATTCACCTAACTGCTGGATTTGATGGCGATCATTACCCGATGAGACCGGAGGATCACGGCCATTTTTCGCGCGAATGCACGACAATTTTCGGCTGAGACGCTGTACCGTTTCGTACGAGAGAGCGGGCCCCCTTCATTGACAGAATGCGCAATCACCACTAGGGTTCCTGTTGTGGCAACTGCGGATGGACAGCCTAATGAAACGCAGACGGTCTAGATGTCGGCTCGTGAGGGGCGGATGACACACGAATCTCGTAAGGTTCCACGGTTTGCCATCCAACTTCCTTGCAAATTCGACAACGTCGACTATGAGACGGACGGAACTGTCCTGAATCTTTCATCCCAGGGATGTGCCATCACGGCGGAACAACTTCCCGCCGTCTCGGCTTATGTTTCTCTGGAAATCGATCTTCTAAACGGGGTGGCGCCGGCCGAGATTGAACTGGCAGCCGTTCGTTGGGTTTCAGGCCATCGGTGCGGGCTAGAATTCATCAAGGTTTCACCCGAGGGGCTCATGAAGCTGAAGACTTTCGTGTCATTATTGGAGCAGACCCCCTAACAGATTCGCTGGTTGCATATTTCCTGCTAGCGTTATTTTATCGCCACGGCACGGACTTGGCGGTACGTCGTCAGGCCCTTGAGTACTTTTTGAATGCCATTTTGTAACAATGTGACCATTCCGTCTCGCATGGCCACAGTGAGGATTTCAGCCGTTCGCGCCTTCCCTTGAATCAGGTTCTTGATGTCTTCTGATCCGACCAAGAGTTCATGCAATGCCACCCGGCCCTTAAACCCGCTCTGATTGCAGACGTCGCAACCCCGTCCCCGATGGAGTGTGAAGGAATCGGTATACGTGACTCCAAGCTTGTCCCAATAAAGTGCTCCATAGCCTTGCACCAACTCGTCGTATTCCTGTGGGGTGGGGTGATAGCCCTCTTTGCAATGAAGGCAAATGCGTTTACAGAGCCGCATGGCGAGTATCCCCAACATCGCATCGGCAAAGTTGAACGAATCGCACCCCATATCCAGTAATCGAGTGACGGTTTCGACCGCACTGTTGGTATGCAGCGTGCTCATCACGAGATGACCGGTGAGCGACGCTTCGATTGCAATATCGGCTGTTTCTTTATCACGCATCTCGCCGATCATGATCACGTCAGGGTCGGCTCGAAGGAAGGCGCGCATCGCCGAGGCAAAGGTAAACCCGATCTTCGGATGTACTTGTACTTGCCTGAGCCCCTCCTGTGTGATTTCGATGGGGTCTTCGGCGGTCCAAATTTTTCGCTCATCCGTGTTAATGTGTTGCATAACGGCATGCAGCGTGGTGGTTTTTCCGGAGCCGGTCGGTCCCACACAGAGGAAAATTCCGTGTGGACGCTCGGAAAGTGCCTTGACGGTCTCCAGAACGTCCTGCGAAAAATCCATCGCCTCCAACGGCATCGTTTCTTTGGCGGTCAGAAGACGCAGTACGACATCTTCATTACCTCCTGCGGTCGGCAAGGTGGCGACACGCAATTCAATTTCCCGATCCTTCGCCAATTTGTAACGGATCTTCCCGTCTTGAGGTTTCCTTCGCTCGGCAATATCCAAGTTGGCCATGATCTTCAAACGCGAAACAATGGCTCGTCGATACACAGCTGGGATCCGCATGTACGTGAAGCATGTTCCATCGACACGGAACCGCACGGCGGTCTCTTTGCGATCCGAATAAGGTTCGACATGCACATCGGACGCCCCTAATCGATATGCTTCGGCGATAATCTGGTTGGTCAGGCGCACGATGGCTGAATCATTTTCATCGATCTCACCCGACTCGGCATCGCCGGTTCGCTCGATACCGGCTTCATCGACCAGTTCGCCAAGGATCTCGGTGATCGAGCCTCCGTTGGCCTGTCCTGTCGCGACAAGGAGGTATTGTTCGATGTCCCGCCGAAGCCCGACAGAGAAGCGCACCGTGGTGCTGGGGAAGGCGCGACGGATATCGAGACCTTTTTCTAAGTCGTGGGGATCGTTGATGACGATATCGAGCACGGTTCCCTGTCGCTTCACAGGAATCCAGGAGTTTCTTCTGAGATAATCAAAACTGAGGTTTTTTAAGAGTTCCGGGTCGATGACGGTCCGCTCGTCATAGGGGACATAGGGACATTGATAGAATTCACTGAGTGCCGATCCGAGTGCGGCCCTTGGCACACGATATTTTTCGAGCAAGATAGTTTCCAGATCTACCTCCCGCGATAACGACTCCTCCACCGCCGCATCGAGTTCGGTCTGACTGATGAGACCGCGATACGCGATGCAGTCCAACAAACTGCGCGCCATCGTCATCTTGCGAGGGGATTTGGCCATCCGGGTTTTTTTCAGACAGGCAGCAGAAAGAACGTGCCGTTTACCATGCGCTTCAGCACCATGCGTGATCATTTTATCTCATCCTTCGTCATCGACAATAAGAAGTTGCTTTTATGTCCTGTATTGCCCGCACCATCGCCGTCGACGGCATCGGCAAGCGGCGCCGGCAATTCAATAGCGTGCCATCCATGTGCCTGGGGCGCGATACACAACCGGTAATCCACGAAACAGTCCCTGTCCGAGGTCGTGCTCGTACCACACCTCGAGCGTTCCCCCCGAGCCCGATGACGTAATTGTCTCTCCGGCAACGACTGCTCCATACAACCTCACTCTTCCTGCGACCGTGATGTTGCCGCTGGCATACAGCACTCCGTTGAAATGGAGGCCCGCGAGGTGAACCGGCGTGCGGGCCGGGTCATCGCCTTGACCTTTGGGAGGGCTGAGAGCCGGGATGGATGAACCGAGCCCATTCGGAGCGAGTACAACATGACCCTGCATCACCACGATACCCTCTACATATGGAGTCCGTAGCCGAAGAATGCCGAGATTGTCGGGACGGGGAGCTGTTTGGTCGAGCGTATCAATGAAGATCAACCCGCGATGATCACCTGGCGCTTGGGACCGGAGTACCTCATCGGGAGATAGACCACGTCCAGGCGCTACGATACCTTGCGGATACAGGAGACCATCACGATCGATGCCAAAGTAACGACCAAACCGCTTTGCCAATCGCTTCAGGTGTTCGTAATTCCACTGGTCGAGACGAACCCCGGGAATGGGATTCTGAGCCTCGTGAAGGTTGTGGGGTAGACTGGTCGTCTGGCCTGAAGGTGGTTGGGTTATCTGAACATTTCCCCCTATCCAGGCTTCCATCCATGGGTCCTCCCGTTGAGCTGTTTCGTCATATCCCTGTCCCGTTATTGGAGCGATCGAACTGCGTATGGGAATATCGCCGCCTTGCTTGAGGACAAGGTCTTCTCCGACCTTCAAATCGCCCCAATGCACGCTTACAGGCGACTCGCTTCCCGGCTGGAACAAACCCAGGTGTTTACCCACTTGTACGGCGGCTCTCAGCGGAGATACGTCCAGCGCACCCAGCTGAAGGAGAATGGATTGCCGGACGGGCGGATTGGTATGAGTCGCAATGGTCACATCGACGGTGCAAAGGAGACCAGGGTTCGAGGGTGCGTACACTTTGAGCTCTTCCACATGTCCAAGCTGTTGCATGACCCGAAACATCCCGATCTCAGGATCATTTAGTATCTGATTCTCCGAAACATTCTCTGCATGGAAGCGAAAATCAGGCTGACTCGCCGTGCCCACAAACTGTGAGCGGCCGGTCAGATCGAAAAACGAAGGAGCGCCTCCTGCGTCACGATTTCTTTTTTCGCCCAGTGACGCAATTCTTGGGGTGGCGCCAGTCGCCCGCGGGTCATGAAACCAGGCGATCACGAGTTCGCTGGCTGCATCGGCCAGTTGCTGGGCAACAGCCGCCTGGCCTCCGGCGTTGGCACTTATGGCCTCCTGCCCGGCCAGATTCAGAAGCGTGGTGGCCAGTAGCGAGAGGATCAGCACGATCACCATAGCTCCCAGAAGTGCGATCCCCTGCTGGTCTGTATTCCTGATACTCGACAACATGTCTCGTCTCCTCCTATGATCGAATGCTCACTTCCCGAACCATTCTATGCAAGGGCTGGTTTGACTGGATTTCCAGAACGATCCGCCTCACCTGTAACCGCTGATTCGTTTCCTGCCCTGTCTCGTTCCAGTACGACAGTCTGAGGTCGTCGAGTTCTCCGATAAGAACACTCGCGCCCCCATCGACCATGCGCATGAGGTTCGATGTGCCGTCCTTATCGTGCCGCACGTAATAGAGCACTCGATTTTGTACTTCGACAGAAGACCCGGCCGAAAATGACGATCCAACCGGCTCTGCCAGCGTCAACTGATATCGTTGTCCCCCGCGAGAGAGTCGATGCGATTCGCAGGCGCGTGGGCCACAAACAACGATTGTCTTTCCTTCACCCCATCCACGCCCATCCTGCACTGGGATGACGGATTGACCGGGAAGAATGGCAGCGGTCGTAGTCGTCCGATAGGCCCCAAGATTGGCCTGAAACACAAGCTCACCGGGATCCGCCTTGACAATTGAGTCGGCCGTCGCCAATCGAGCTTCCTGCTCAAAGACTTCCAACCCCAATCGCAGATCCTGCTGATGTTTCACTGTCCGGTGCTGCTTCTCTGCATGGGCATGGACTACATTGAAGATGTTCAGCACTGTGGCCAACACCGCGGCGCCGACTGTCAAACTGATCATCAACTCGGTCAGACAAACTCCGCGCACGTTAACCAGGACATGGAAGCACGTCCGACGTCTCAACGAAGAGGTGATGACGCGCTCGCAGTTCATTGTTGCCCCACGTATCCAGGATTGGCTCGAAGGGTCGCCACATGGATCTCTCTCTGTTGCCCTCGTAACCCAGGATAGGAAGCGACCGCTCGGATCGTCACCATGCCGGAGGTATTAAGTGGTCCCGGTCGCTCACCTTCGATCGTCCACACAACCGTCACTCCGTCACGTTCATGCATGGCCGTGTAGATCCCATCGCCCGCGGTAACATCGTAGCCACGGCCGTCATCTGTCATGAAGGTTTCGGGAACGCCATTGCGATCCAGGTCATCTTCCAGAAGAGACTGCCAGCGAACAGAACGCTTCACTTCCAATCTGGCCTGGGCCAGTTCCAACGCTTTATTGCTCAGGCTGCCCTGATGCAGATGTTTCGACGAAACCTCCACCGCACCGAGGGCCCCCATCAATGCGATTCCGGAAATCATCATCGCCACCATCACCTCGACCAGACTGAAGCCGTTCTGCTGAAGTGAGCCGCTCATAGGATTGAGACCCGACCCGTAAGGCTCACGGTGAGTTTTTGGATCTGGCCTTCATGGCTTCGGAGTTGAATCGTCGTTGCAGTGGCCGAGCGCCCGCTTGGATGAAACTGGATCTCCGGTCCTGTACTTGGTTCCTCGATCACAAGCCCTTTCCCCCCATAGCGATACACGTGGTGAATGGTGTCGCCATTGACAAACTGCGTGATCAGTTCCTGCTGCTCCATATCGATGAGAATCCGAACCCGATCGCGATAGGTCAACGCAAGCTGCTTCGCAAGACGAAGTTCAGAGGCAACCTCTTCCGTGGTGCAGCGGACCTGCGTACGGGAGTTGAGGCCCAAGAAGTTGGGAATCGCCATAATCGCGACCAGTCCGATGATTCCCACGACGACCATCAATTCCGTCAATGTCTTGCCTTCCTGCTTCATATTTTCCTCACTGTGACTGCGCCTGTTAGCTTGGCTGATCGCTATGTCAAGACTCGTGCCGCTCAGAGATAGACCGTTCGTGGATCTTGTCCTGACAACAATTGGGAGAATCTGAGTGCTCTAAACCATGGAATCAAGGAAAGAAAATGGAGAAGTCGCGGAATGGCTGGGACCGGACAGCGCCTACAAAGCGGGAGATCGCGGAAGAGAAAAACTATGCACCAAGAGATACAGTTACTTACGGAATAGATACAATGAAGCCATCGTGGGGATCGGCCATGAGAGCCATTATCCAGCCAAAATCCCTTGGTACCAGTCGAGAAGAGATTGCCCAAAGAAGAGCGCCACCAAGGCGCCACACACGAGAAACGGCCCGAATGGAATGTAGTCTTCTCGCTTGATCATTCGTGTAACGATGAGAGTCACACCAACGAGCGATCCTAGGAAAGACCCCACCATGATCGTCATCAGTGCCGGTTTCCACCCAAGAAAGGCCCCTATCATAGCGAGCAGCTTGATGTCCCCCCCTCCCATGCCTTCTTTTCCGAAGATATAGGGACTCGCCCACGCCAGGAGCCATAGAATTCCTCCTCCGACGAGAACTCCCAATAATCCATTCAGAAAGCCCAGCGGGAGAACTGTCGCTGCACTGATGAGGCCGACAACGATCCCAGGAAACGTAACGGCATTGGGAATCATCTTATGAGAAAGATCCGTTCCGGCTACGACGAGGAGAGCCGAATAGAGCAACGCATACGCCACAGCCGCCCAGCTCAGACCGAAGAACCAGAACACCCCTGCATAACCCAAGGCATTCAGAGTTTCCACCAGCGGATAGCGGAACGGAATCGAGGCCGAACAATGTCGACAGCGACCGGCCAGAACCAGATAACTCACGACTGGAATGTTATCGTACCACGCAATCGAGTGGGAACAGACCGGGCAATGAGATCCCGGCCACACAATCGACTCCTGTCGTGGAAGACGGTAAATGCACACATTGAGGAAGCTGCCGATGAGCCCGCCCAAAAGGCAGGAAATCAGCAGTGACTGTAGAGCTTGGCTCTCATGCATAATTGCTCAGAGTGCTTTCCTTACCCAGCAACCCTACTAGGGCCGAAGTACCTGCATTTACAATCTTATGCGATCATTTCATAATGACCGCATTCTGCTTAGGTTGAACTATGTCGAGTATACATGAAACGTATCCCTATCAAAGGAGAACTCATCATCATGGCTAAAGCGACTGCGAAGCCTCGGCCCCGGAAATCTCTTGCCGACCTTGAACCTCCTCCTCGCATAAAACGGCCCGAATCGCTCACATCACGCGAACAGGAAATTCTGGAATTGATATGGGCAGGATTTAAGAACAAAGAGATCGGCCAACGATTGAAGATCAGCGTGAAGACCGTCGAAGCCCACCGTGCGAATATGATGAAGAAAATGCGGGTATCAAATACGGCTCAATTACTGAAGACCGCTATCCAGGGGGGCGCGCTTAGAATCCGGTAGAGTCGTCCTTGTTCTGGTTACGAGGCCGACGTTGACGAACCGCTTCGAACAGGACGACCGCTGCCGCCGCCGACACGTTCAACGATTGGACCTGGCCGTTCAAAGGAATCCTGACACATTCGTCGCAATGCTGCAGGACGCCCGGCCTGATGCCCGTTCCCTCCCCTCCCAAAACCAACCCAATCGGTCCCCGCAGATCGACGTCAGTGAATAGCTTGTCCGCAGATGGCGTCACTCCATAGATCCAGACTCCAGCCGTCTTCAATGACTCGATCAATCGGCTTATATTCGTCACCCGCGCAACGGGAATGTGATCGATCGCTCCGGCTGAAGCTTTCGCAACCACCGACGTAAGCCCGGCGGCTCTTCGTTCGGGAACAAATACACCGTGTGCGCCGGCTCCCTCCGCCGTCCGAAGCACTGCCCCGAGGTTGTGCGGGTCTTCTACACCGTCCAGGACCACCAAGAGCGGCTGCTCATGCCGTTGCGCGGCACGAGCCAGAATCGAATCCTCCGTCTGATAGGCTTGTGCTGCGGCAAATGCTATGACGCCTTGGTGCTTGCCATTGGGGATGAGGCGGTCAAAGGCGGTCAGGGGTTGGACATGGATCGGAACACGACGAGATCGAGCCAGTTGCACCAGATCGGCGAACTGTTTATTGGTCCGGAGAACCAGCACACGCTGTAATGGCCTGTGACCAGCTTTCAGTGCTTCGCGTACGGCATGGAGGCCGTAGAGGATCTCCTGCCCGTCAGCGCTTCCAGCGACTGGTGCCATCCGGTTTGTCCTCAATGATGACTCCTTGAGCTGCAAGCAATTTCCTGATTTCATCAGCCCGCTGAAAGTCTTTCCGAGTGCGAGCATGGTTCCGTTCTGCCAGCAATAGCTCAATGTCCGTTTCAGATAGAACCGATCGAACGGAGGCAGTGGCCTCCACAACATTGGCTGACAACGTTTCAGACATTGAACCTCGAAACTGCCACTTGTCCAACTGAAACAGCCCCAACAGATTGCCCATGGAGCGAAATTCCGCTCTGGCAATCTCCCGCGCTTTCGTGGAAATTCCCCGATCCAGGAGTTTGTTGATAGTGTTCCGTAGTTTCTGAAATTCCGCAATGGCCACCGGGGTATTCATGTCGTCATCCATGGCTGCCCTGAAAGCGTTCCTAAAGCGATGGATCGACTGATCCAGGTCTCGGTTCGCGAGTGAAGTGTCATCGGACTCGCCGAGACGTCCAAAGAGGTCATAGAAGGCATTCAAGGCGTTCTTCGCTTCTTTCAACGCTTGATCAGAAAAATCGAGCGGCCCATGGTAATGGGTTGAAAGGAGAAAATACCGAAGCATTTCTCCAGTCACCTCTTCCGACCATTCAGATTTTTCAAAGATCTCACGAACCGTGAAGAAATTGCCGAGCGAATTGGACATCTTCTCGTGATTGACCTGTACGAAGCCGTTGTGAACCCAGTAGCGCGCGAATTCTTTTCCCGTTGCACCGCACGACTGGGCTATTTCGTTTTCATGGTGGGGGAAAATCAGATCCATCCCTCCGCCATGGATATCGAATGTGTCACCGAGATGTTTGATCGACATCGCCGAACACTCGATATGCCAGCCCGGTCGGCCAGATCCCCAGGGACTCTCCCATGCCGGCTCACCCGGCTTGCTGCTCTTCCACAACGCAAAATCCATCGGGTGATGTTTTCGCGCATCGACGTCCACACGTGCACCAGCTTGCATGTCTTCGAGTCGTCGTTTTGACAGACGTCCGTATGCGGGATATTTCGAGACTTCAAAATACACATCGCCATCCACGACGTAGGCCAGCCCCTTCTCGACCAACTCTTCTGTTAACTGAATGATGTCGACCATATGCTCCGTGGCCTTCGGTTCCTCTGTCGCAGGTCTGACTCCCAACTTGCCCATGTCCTCATAGTATGCCTGTATGTACTTCGCGGTAACCACGTCAGTGGAAACACCTTGTTCATTCGCCCGCTTGATGATCTTGTCGTCCACATCGGTGAAGTTCTTCACGAAGGTCACGGCGTAGTCGCTGTATTCCAAGTAGCGTCGCAGCACATCAAACACCAACGCACTCCGTGCATGCCCGATATGGCTATAGTCGTAGACCGTCACCCCGCAGACGTACATGCGGACCTTTTTCGGTTCGATGGGTTCGAACGGTTCTCGCTTCCCGGTCAGAGTGTTGAACAACTTGAGCATATGGCTTAGACCCCTGGATTCGTACGCCGCTTGGGCCAGTGAGACCAGAGGAAGTAGCCTACGGCCAACGCAAGCAGGAGTCCAATCCCGATGTCGAATTGATGAAAATAGTCGCGCAGATGTTCCCACTGCTCCCCCATACGGAGACCGATGTAGGCCAACAGATAGCACCAGGGTAGGGCTCCGACAAAGGTGAAGAGGACGAACCGTGGGAAATTCATCTTCGCGATGCCCGCCGGGAGCGAAATGAACGTGCGCACGACCGGAAGCATGCGGCTAAAGAAGACAGCGGCCTCGCCGTATTTGGCGAACCATCGATCAGCGACATCGAGGTCGTGGCGTGAGACGAGAAAATAGGGCCCATAGCGCTCGGCAAATGGCCTCCCTCCCCACATACCCGCATAGTACGCCACGATCGAGCCGAGAACATTGCCGATCGCACCGGCCAGGGTCACTCCCAGCATGGTGAACTCCCCGGTCATCACGAGGTAACCCGAGAAGGGCATAATGATCTCACTCGGCAGGGGGATACAGGCACTCTCGACAGCCATGGTGAAGAGGATACCCCCATAGCCGAATTTCGAAATGCAGGCGATGACAAATCGACTCAGTTCACCGATGATCGCTTCGATCAATCCTCCTATCACACGTCCAACTCCTTCGTAGGGCCAATGGTGGACCGCGATGCAGAAGACCGTCGAGCATCGCGTTTGATCATGGGCGCCCACACACGGAACTGATCAAGTACTCCATGGTGAGTACTGTCCAGGCGGATCGGCGTGATCGAGACAAACCCCTCTTCGATCGCCTCGTGATCGGCATCCTTACTGCGACTCCACGATATGCGCTTGCCTGCAATCCAATAATATTTGCGTCCGTGTGGATCAAGTTTCTCGATAATCGGATTATGGAACCGCCTGCGGCTGAGGCAGGTGATCCGCACTCCTCTCACTCCCTGTCGCGGACGATTCGGGATATTGACGTTCAGTAGCGTCTCTTCCGGAAGGCCGTGAGTAAGGATGAGCTGGGCGACGCGTACAGCATAGGTCGCACCCACTTCAAAGCGGAATTTCTCAGCCCCTTCTTGGGATACCGCTAGGGACGGCACGCCAAGAATGGTCCCTTCCATCGCTGCGGAAACAGTACCCGAATACATGACATCATCACCCAGGTTGACCCCTTTATTGATGCCGGACACCACGAGGTGGGGCAGTTTGGGCATGACTTTGAGCAGTGCCAGATTCACACAATCCACCGGTGTCCCATTAACGGAGAATATGCGAGCCGCAACTCGATGGAGCCGCAGAGGTTTGTGCAATGTCACCGCATGCGCGACGGCCGTCCGCTCGCGATCGGGAGCCACGACCCACACTTCACCAATGGCCGCAAGAGACTTGGCCAGAATCATGATGCCCGGTGAGTGGATCCCGTCGTCGTTGGTGACAAGGATACGCATGGTCCGCTTTCAAAAAAAAGAGCTGCCTGGGGCAGCTCCACGTTGGAACTGAGTACCGTAAGTCAATCCCTCAGTTCTCTGCACTCTCAATACTAGGCCAACTGGTCGGGGCGGCGGGATTTGAACCCACGACCACTCGCACCCCAAGCGAGTGCGCTACCGGGCTGCGCTACGCCCCGACGTATTTCCATCTCCGCTGGTTCCCATCCTCACCCATGATCTCGGCAACCGCCGCCGATGACACGCCTCATGAATGCGATTCGATGATATTGAGAATAACTTGGAGGTCTCCTCTCAACTTCTTGGCAACGTCCTTGGTGCTCAGTTTTCGAGAAGCAGCCCGTCCGCGACGAACCCAATACCGCTTCACTCCCTCCAGGGTATGCCCCTCGTCATAGAGCATTCTTTTGATTTTCAGCACGGTTTCGACGTCCCGCTGAACATAGAGGCGTTGATTGCCTCGACTCTTCTTGGGTTTCAAAAAGGTAAACTGAGATTCCCAGAAACGGAGCACATACGCGGGAAGCTTCGTGAGCTGACTCACCTCTCCGATTTTATAGAAAACCTTACTCCCCAGCCTCAGCTCAGTTCCCATGACCGGCCTCACGGTGCACGTGTAATTTTTCAGCGGAGCTGAGCTGGTCGTCGATCTGTCTGTTCTTTTTATGCAGGATGATCAAAAAGATCGCCAGTGAGGCCGCAACGAGCGAGAAGCCGAGTCGTACAGTGCGTCGTACGGTGAGGCTTTGAGCGATGCGAGAACGAAGCGGGCGGTCTTTTTCAGCATCCTGCTATGAATTGACGTATTTCTTGAACACCTGGCTTGGCCGAAACGTCACGACGCGACGGGGGGTGATCCCGATTTCTTCTCCAGTCCTCGGATTTCGTCCCTTACGGGCACCCTTGCTACGCACAACAAAATTTCCAAACCCGGCAATTTTGACCGATTCTCCCTTCTGCAGGACAGACTTGAGCAGATTCAGCACAAACTCAACAATATCAGCTGCTTCGTTCTTCGAAATGCCGACCTGCTTGAAAATTTCGTCAGCGATATCCGCCTTCCTCATGCCATCCCCCTACGTGACCACCGCAACTCGTCGCGCTTCAGTTTTGCGGACTCTCCCCCGCAATGCGATGAGTTTTGCTTAAGTTACGTGAGGTTACACAAGCTGTCAAGAATAAATTTGGCGAATGCTTATGAAAATTCACTAGTTCTTGGCAAGAAGTTTGTATTCGATACTATCCACCAGAGCCTGCCAGGTGGCCTCAATGATGTTTTCCGAGACCCCAACCGTCCCCCATTTATCCTTATGGTCTCCGGATTCAATCAACACGCGTACCTTTGACTCGGTCCCTCTGTTGGCCGCCAGCACACGCACCTTGTAGTCCAGAAGTTGCACCTCTCGCAGTTGCGGATAGAATTTTTCCAGTGACTTTCGCAAGGCATGGTCGAGGGCATTCACCGGTCCAGCGCCAACGGCTGCTGTATGCTCAACCGCGTCACCGACCTTGACCATCACCGTCGCTTCGGAAAGGGGCGTTCCATCTTCCTGCTTCTTTTCGACGATGACGCGAAACCCGAGCAATTGAAACGAGGGCCGGTGGTTTCCCATCGCCTTCCGCATCAGCAGTTCGAACGATCCTTCGGCACCTTCGAATTGATAGCCTTGATTCTCTCGATCCTTCAACGTATGGATCAGCTCGTCGACCTTGGAGTGATCCTTTGAGAGCTTGATCCCGTAGGCTTCGATCTTGTCGAGCAGACCGCTTCGTCCTCCATAGTCAGAAATCAGCATCCGCTGCCGATTACCGACTCGGACCGGGTCGACATGTTCATAAGTGGCCGCATTCTTCAGGACCGCATGAATATGCACTCCACCTTTGTGCGCAAACGCAGCATCGCCGACATACGGTTGATGCTTGTTCGGCATCAGATTCGCGATCTCGGTGACGAAACCCGACACATCCTTCAGATGGCTCAATCGATCGGTTAAGACAGAACGCTTCATCTTCAACTCCAGATTGGGAATAATCGAACAGAGATTGGCATTCCCGCACCGTTCCCCAATCCCATTGATCGTTCCCTGGACCTGCACGATACCGGTCTCGATCGCGACCAGTGAGTTCGCCACCGCCATCTCGCAATCGTTATGCGCATGAATTCCGAGCGGGACCCGACACTCGCGTTGAACTACACTGCAGATCTCCCGGATTTCCCACGGCATCGTCCCGCCGTTGGTGTCGCAGAGAATCACCCGCTCCGCTCCGGCCTCCACCGCTTTACTGACAGTGGCGAGCGCATAGTCAGGATTGGTCTTGTATCCGTCGAAGAAATGTTCCGCATCGTAGAACACCCGGCGTCCCTTTCCGCACAGATACGCGATGGAATCCGCGATCAATTCCAGGTTCTTGGCCAGCGAGATCCCGAGGGCATCGGTTACGTGCAGCGACCAGGTTTTCCCAAAGAGAGTAATTGTTTTCGTTTCGGCAGCGAGCAATGCTTGGAGATTGGGGTCTTTTCGAGCGGTATTGCTAGCTTTCCTGGTCGATCCGAACGCGATGACGTCCGCATGCTTCAGTGGAATCGTCTTGATGATTCGGAAAAACTCGATGTCTTTCGGATTCGCCCCGGGCCAGCCGCCCTCGATAAAATGAACTCCCAGATCATCCAGCTTTTGTGCAATGAGGACTTTGTCATCGGCCGAAAAACTCACGTCCTCCGCCTGCGCTCCGTCGCGCAAGGTGGTGTCATAGATTTCTAACGTCGAAACCCGGCCTACCGGAGGTTTCAGGTCAGAAAGCTGGTACGCGTCTGTTGAAATACCGGAGGAACGAGATGGTGAGGTTTTTCGCCCCATGGGGAGAAAGGGTATCAGGTAGTCAGGTGATCTGTCGAGACTCGAGTGGATAGGCCTTCAGGTCTCCCACTCGATGGAATCCATACGACTACACGCAGGCCATAACAACGAAAGAACTATGCCGCATCGAGATCGAATGCCGAATGGAGAGATCGCATAGCCAGCTCGAGATACTTCTCATCAATGACACAAGAAATTTTGATCTCAGAGGTGCTGATCATCAGAATATTGATTCCTTCCCGAGAGAGAACCTCGAACATTTTAGCCGCGACCCCTGAGTGGGACCGCATGCCCACCCCGACCAGCGAAACTTTGGCGATGGTCTCAGTCACCGATACCGACTTGGCGTCGATGTCCTTCGCCACGGCTTGAATGATCGGCACGGCTTTCTTTAGATCGGCACGCGGGACGGTAAAGGAGAGGTCCGTCATGGCGGCCTGGCTCATGTTCTGGATGATCATATCGACATTGATGTGGGTCTCCGCGACCGGCCCAAAAATCCTGGCGGCAATCCCCGGTTTGTCCGGCACTCCGATGATCGTAATCTTCGCTTGATTGCGATCCCCGGTAACACCGGCGATGGCCGCCGCCTCCATGTCCGCATCTTCCTTCGTCACGAGCGTTCCCTTTCCTTCCTTGAAGCTGGAGTTGACCTCGACCGGGACATTGAATTTCGCCGCAAACTCGACTGACCTGGTTTGGAGTACTTTTGCCCCAAGACTGGCCATTTCCAACATTTCTTCATAAGCGATCCTCTCGATCCGTCGCGCCCCCGGAACGATGTTGGGATCCGCCGTGTAGACACCGTCGACATCGGTAAAGATAATGCACCGGTCGGCTTTCAGAGCCGCCGCCAATGCGACCGCCGAGAGATCGGACCCCCCCCGTCCAAGCGTCGTCACATCCGAATGCTCATTGATCCCCTGGAAGCCGGCCACGATGGGAACTACCCCTTGCTCCAGGGCCTCGCGGATGCGATCCGCCGTCACTCGCGCAATCCGCGCCTTGGTATGGGCGCTGTCGGTCATGATGCCGACCTGCCGGCCCGTAAAGGACCGGGCATTGACGCCTCGCCCCCGCAAGTCCATCGCCAATAGCGCGATGGTGACTCGTTCTCCCGTTGAAAGCAGCATGTCCAATTCGCGTTCATCGGGAGCGGCCGTCGCCTCATGTGCCAGCTTGATGAGTCGATCTGTCTCACCGCTCATCGCAGAGAGCACGACCACAATTCGATTTCCTTCCCGCTGCGTCTGCGCCACGCGGTCACCAACACGGTGTATTCGCTCAATCGTGCCGACCGAAGTCCCGCCGTATTTTTGGACGATCAGTGCCACGGTCGTCAGTGCTTTAAGAAGAACTTGTTTGTAAACTTGGTGGCGTCACGGGCAGGCATGTTCGCGGCGAACGCATCGGCCTCTGTGAAGCGGCGACCGACCGTTTCCGAACCTTTTTCACTTCCTTCACCAAACGCATAAAACGCCTGATCTTCCGTGGCTGCGGCATAGTCGCATAGGACGAGAAAACGATAGGGGCCTTGTCTGGCCAACCCTTCCATTAACGGGGCAACAAGGTTGCGATCGAACTCTTCGATACCACGAACTTTGGCCTTGATATCCGTACTATGTGTGATCTCGTCCGTTAATTCGGCGTGGACATAGACGAAATCCTTCTTGGCGAACTCCTCCAGGGCCACCGTCGCCATGGTGCGAAGATCACCGCCGGGCAGCCTTTCGGGATCCACCGCCTCGAGGCCGGCGCAAATTCCAACACCGCGATAGACATCACTGGTCGACACGACCGTCCCTGAAATGTCATGTTTTTCGACCAAACTCGGCCACATAACGGCTCGTCCTTCACCCCACAACCACACACAGTTTGCCGGTTTCTTCCCTGCCCCCATCCGTTCCTCGTTGACGGAATGATCCCGCAGGATAAGATGTGCGGTGTCCATGAGCTTCCGCAAAATGTCTGCGCCATCTCCCGTAGGCAACGCATCGGCGAGCGATTGCCCCAGTATGGTCTGCGGGTCGTTGCAGATGGCTCGCGGCTTTCCATTCACCCATACCATCAGATGGCGATGACCTGCTCCCGGATAGAACTGGATGGTTTCGGAACCGAGCTCTTCATTGATCGCTTCGATCAATTCGCGAGCCTCATCGGTCTCGATTAAGCCGGCCGTGGCATCGTCCATAATCACGTGCGGCCCCAATTTCTTGATCTCACCACCTTTGCCACCCTCCGGACGCAAGGTGACCATCGTACAGCGATACACGACATCGTGTTCCGTCACAGACACGCCTAAACTCGCTGCTTCCAGCGGCCCCGGCCCTGGATAAAACTTTTTCGGGTCGTACCCGAGAATCGCCGAACCGACCAATCCACTTCCATGTCGAATGCCCTCGGCGGAAATCAGGAGCCGGCCGAGTTCTCCGCTCTGCGCGAGTTGATCCAGATGGGACGTCGCGGCCGCTTGCAGTGGTGTCCTGCCACCTAGTTCCGGTTGCGGGTGGTCTGCCATTCCGCCGGCGTGCACGATCACATACTTCATGAGATCCACACGCCTTTCAGACCTTCAACAGACGGGCCACGTCGTCGCGCGTCGCCTTGACCGTTTGTGGTTGTCTCGACACACCAATTGCCGTATCGGCATCCTTCAGACCATGCCCTGTCAGCGTACATACGACCGTCTCTCCTTCTCGTAGAACTTTGGCCTGGTGCAGCTTCGCCACGCCGGCGACGGACGCGGCCGATGCCGGTTCACAAAAGACTCCTTCGGTGGCCGCCACCGTCGTGTAGGCTTGGAGAATCTCCTCATCCGTCACCATATCGATCGCGCCTGCCGATTCCTCCACGGCCTTCAACGCCGAAGCCCAGCTGGCGGGATTACCGATTCGTATTGCGGTCGCAACAGTTTGCGGTTGTTCGACGACTCTCCCCAATACGATCGGAGCAGCGCCTGCAGCCTGAAATCCCATCATGCGGGGCACTCTCATGGTCTGATTCGCCGCGCGATATTCTTTGTATCCCTGCCAATAGGCCGTGATATTCCCAGCGTTCCCGACCGGGAGCACGTGAACGGTCGGCGCGTCTCCGAGTTGATCGCAGACCTCAAAGGCGGCCGTCTTCTGACCTTCGATTCTGAACGGATTCACCGAGTTCACCAACTCGATATGCAGTGAGGCCGAAAAATCCTTGACAAGCGCCAGGGCTTGATCAAAGTTGCCTTCGATCTGAATGACCGTCGCCTGATGCATCATCGCCTGGGACAGCTTGCCCATAGCGATCTTACCGGCGGGAATCAATACGTAAACGGATAACCCGGCTCGAGCCCCGTATGCCGCGGCCGAGGCGGACGTATTGCCAGTCGACGCGCACATGACAGCCCGTGCGCCGCCTTCCGCTGCTTTCGAGATGGCCAAGGTCATCCCGCGGTCTTTGAACGACCCGGTTGGGTTGACGCCCTCAAACTTCAGGTAGAGTTCAACTCCTGGTGCGATCGCCTTGGCCAATCTCGTGGCACGAATCAGAGGCGTGTTGCCCTCTCCCAGGCTGATAACGGGAGTTCTTTCCGTCACAGGGAGGAACTTGCGATACTCTTCAATGACTCCACGCCAGCGATTCATCGGTCACTCGTCCTTGCCTTCGACACGAATGAGCGTCGTCGGTTCGGAGACGAACGCCTTCCGGTTGATTTCATGGAGCGCGGTTTGCACATCACGTTCCTTTGCGGTATGCGTCTTGATGACCACTGGCACCGTTTGCCCTTCACGGCGTCCTTGTTGCACCATAGAGGATATGCTAATTCCACAGCACCCCAACTCCCCCGCGATCTGCGCCAATACGCCGGGTCGATCCACAACGGTAAACCGCAGATAATAGAGTGAACTGATCTCTTCCATCGATCTCAGCCGAAGCGGTCGTCGCTGATCCTGCTGAAACGACGCGACCGGTACTCGACCGACGGCGCCTTTGCGCAGATTCCGTCCGATCGCGATTATGTCGCTGACGACAGCGCTGCCGGTCGGCATGGATCCGGCGCCACGCCCATACAGCACGACATCACCGACGGCATCACCGACCAGCTGGATCGCATTGTACACATCTTCGACTTGCGCGATGGGCGAATTGGAAGGAAGCATCGTGGGATGAACCCGAGCCTCAATTTCTCCATCCACGAGTTTCGCGATCCCCAACAACTTGATCGTATAGCCGAATTGTTTGGCGTACGCGATATCGGTCGGCGTGAGGTTTGTAATCCCTTCCGTATAAATGTCTTTAAAGTTGACCGGTGTCCCATAGGCAAGACTGACGAGAATGGCGAGTTTATGCGCCGAATCGATCCCGGCGACATCAAACGTCGGATCGGCCTCGGCATAACCGGCTCGTTGGGCATCTTGGAGGATCTCTTTGAAACTGTGCCCCTCATGAGTCATTTTCGACAAAATATAGTTGGATGTCCCATTGATGATGCCGTAGATGGATTCGATCGTATTGCCGGCGAGCCCCTCCGTCAACGCCCGAATGATAGGAATACCGCCGCCGACACTCGCCTCAAATCCCACATCTACATTCTTGCGTGTGGCGGCGTCAAAAATTTCCTCTCCGTGGAGGGCTAAGAGCGCTTTATTCGCCGTGACCACATGCTTCCCGGCGGCAATCGCATCCAGGATGACTCGCTTGGCGGTCTCGTATCCACCGATGAGTTCGATCACAATATCGACGTGGGGGTCAGTGAGGACTTGTGTGACATCGGTGGTCAAGAGACCGGAGCCCAGTGCGATCCCCCGATCTCTCACGATGTCCAGATCCGCCACGCGAATAAGGTCGACCGGCACACCGACGCGACGGGTGATCAGTGACGCATTGTTCAGGAGGGTCCTGGCGACGCCGGTCCCGACCGTACCGAACCCCACAATCCCGACTCCGATACGCGATGTCATTCTTCGCCCCCATCGAGCTTGAGGGCCTTGCGGATTCCTCGAACGGCTTGCCTGGTGCGATGTTCGTTTTCCACCAGGCCGAATCGCACATATTCGTCGCCGCCTTCGCCGAACCCGATCCCCGGCGAGACCGCCACTTTTGCCTCCTTGAGCAAGAGCTTTGAAAACTCCAACGAGCCCATATGGCGATAGGGCAAGGGGATGCGTGCCCACACGAACATCGTGGCCAAGGGCTTCGCGACCTGCCAGCCGATCCGATTGAGCCCACCGACCAGCACATCTCTCCGTTTCTGGTATCGCAGAACGGTCTCCTTGACGCAGTCCTGAGGACCATTCAACGCGATCACGCTGGCGATTTGAAGAGGTTGAAAAATGCCATAGTCGAGGTAGCTTTTGATTTTCGCCAAAGCTCCGACGACCTCTCGATTGCCCACACAAAACCCCACTCTCCAGCCCGGCATGTTGTAGGCCTTAGATAAGGTGTAGAACTCCACACCGCAGTCTTTCGCGCCTGGGATCTGAAGAAAGCTCGGCGCCTTATAGCCGTCGAACACGAGATCAGCATAGGCAAGGTCATGGATGACGATGACATTGTGCTCCTTGGCAAAGGCCACGATTTTCTTGAAAAACTCCAGATTCACAACTGCCGTGGTTGGATTGTGGGGAAAGTTGATGACGAGAATCTTCGGACGGGGAAAGGTCTGCCGATAGACGTGCGTCAGATCTTCGAAAAAGTCGCTGTCCTGCCGGAGTTCGATGCCACGGACTTCGCCACCCGCTATGATGAAGCTGTACATATGGATTGGATAGGTAGGAGTCGGGGTCAGAACGACATCACCCGGACCAATCGTGGCCAGAGCAAGATGCGCCAGACCCTCTTTTGACCCAATGGTGACGATCGCCTCCGTATCCGGATCCAAATCGACATCATAGTTTCGCTTATACCATCCACAAATGGCATGCCGCAGTTTCGTGATCCCGCGTGACGCTGAATAGCGATGATTCCTTCCTTTTCGTGCTGCCTCTAACATCTTCTCGACGATATGCGGCGGGGTGGGTTGATCGGGGTTGCCCATCCCAAAATCGATAATGTCCTCGCCGTGTTGTCGAGCCTCAAGCTTGAGGGATTGAACCTGCGCGAACACATACGGCGGGAGTCGCTTGATTCGATAAAAACCGTCGCCCAACCCCATGAACTTCCTTTGACTGTTTCTAGATCGTTCTCAACCGGCTCATCGCAATGAACGAGTGAGGAGACATGAGAAGTGCTTATTCTAATGGAGGGCCCCGAACGAGTCAATTTGCCTCATTTTCTATGGGCTTCTGAAATCGCCAGGGACATCGGCGCCTCTTGGAGTTCGTGGCACATCGAAAAACCCATCCTTGCTCCGTCTCGTTCCTTTCTGCTACTAATACCGTTGATTTTCATCTCTCGTCTGTCTCGCATCGCAATTCCCCGCAGACTGCATGAAGGAGAGCGGATGGCTCGACTAGGCGTGAACATCGACCACGTGGCAACCTTGAGACAGGCCCGCGGAGGAACCGATCCGGATCCGTTGGCAGCGGCGGTGCTTGTTGAGCTGGCCGGTGCAGACGGCCTGGTCGTCCACCTGCGGGAAGACCGACGGCACATCCAAGACCGCGATCTTCAGCTCCTTCGAGAGATAGTCCGCACAAAACTCGATCTTGAGATGGCGGCGGACACGGAGATGGCAAAGATTGCACTGACCATCAAGCCGGCCCTCGTGACCTTAGTGCCCGAGAAACGACAAGAACTCACGACTGAAGGAGGCCTCGACGTCGCGGGACAACGGGAACGAATCCAGGGCATTGTGACGCTTTTACATAACGGCGGGATTCCGGTCAGTGTCTTTATCGAGCCGGATCTGAATCAAATCAAGGCCGCGCACAAAATTGCGGCCGATTTCGTGGAATTGCATACGGGCCGATATGCGAATGCCACCCGTTCAAAAGAGGCCGATGCGGAATTCGAAGCGATCACCCAGGCTGCGAAGCTGGCCTACAAGCTCGGCATCGGGGTCAATGCCGGGCATGGCCTGAACTACCGCAATATCAAGCGCCTGACACATATTCCCGAAATCGTTGAATACAACATCGGGCATAGCATTATCGCGCGCGCCGTCCTCGTCGGTCTCGTACAAGCCGTGAAAGAAATGAAGACCTTGCTGAGTTAATCCGATGTCGTTGACCCACTGGGTCCGTCCGTTCACCAACCTCGGTTCCTCATGACGAAGATCGTCACCGCGGCACAGATGCAGGAGCTCGACCACCGAACGATCTCAGAAGCTCACATCCCTGCAACCACGTTGATGGAACGCGCCGGGTCGGGTGTCGTCTCATGCCTTGAGGCACGACTGGGACCCGCGCGCGGTAAGACGATCACCGTTATCTGCGGCAAAGGGAACAATGGCGGTGACGGATTCGTAGCAGCCCGTCTCCTCCGTCGACGCCATGCGAACGTGCACGTGCTCGTCATGGCACCCGTCTCCGAACTGAGCCGCGATGCCGCAACCATGTATCGGCAATTCGTGCGCGGCGCAGGCAAATCCTCTGTCCATACCTATACGTCCAAAGCCCAGGCACAGCTGCTGTTGCAGGACAGTGACGTCCTCATCGACGCACTTCTTGGGACAGGCCTTTCCTCCGCTGTAACGGGGCGCTATGCGGATGCCATTGATAGCATCAATGAGGCCAATCGTCCCGTGGTGGCTGTTGACCTTCCATCCGGGCTCCATGCTGATACCGGAGCCATCCTAAGCCGGGCTGTGCGCGCCGCGCTCACCGTGACCTTCGGGTTGCCGAAATTAGGTCTCTATCAAAGCCATGGGATCGATCTTGCCGGAGATGTCACCATCGTCGATATCGGAATTCCACCAGCCTACATCGACGCCGTGGGGAGCCGAATCACCTTGATAACCCAGAATGTCGTGCAGTCGTACCTGCCTCGGCGGCAACCATCGAGTCACAAAGGGACATTCGGCCATGCGGGTATCATAGCCGGGTCTGTCGGAAAGACCGGCGCCGCAGCCATGGCTGCACGAGCGGCCCTTCGTGTCGGCGCCGGCCTGGTGACCGTCGCCACCCCTTCGAGTGTCAACGATGTCTTGGAAGCAAAACTGTTGGAAGCAATGACGGTTCCAATGCCCGAAACCAAGGCACGGACCTTTGCACGAACCGCATTGGAACGGCTCGTCTCGTTCATGACAGCCAGAACCGCCATTGCCATCGGTCCAGGGCTCTCCACTCATCCCGAAACGGTTGAACTGGTGCAGGCCCTGACGAAACAACTCGACCGACCCACTGTGCTGGACGCGGATGCACTGAACGCGTTGACTGGGCGTACCGCACACCTAGCATCCTCTAAGACACCACCGATTATTACACCTCACCCCGGGGAGATGGCGCGACTGGAGGCGGAATCCACGCCTCACACCATTAACAGCGATCGGATCGGTACCGCCACCCGCTTTGCGCGAGAGCGAGGATTGTTCGTCGTCTTAAAAGGAGCCAGAACCGTTGTCGCACGACCAGATGGAATCGCCGCCGTCTGTTCGACCGGCAACCCAGGGATGGCGACTGCAGGAACAGGCGATGTGTTGACCGGCATGATGGTCGGACTTCTTGCCCAAGGCCTGCCCTCGTGGGAGGCTGCCTGTACGGCGACCTACCTGCATGGAGCTGCCGGCGATTTGGCCGCAGCCAGCAAGGGGCAAGCCGGGATGATTGCGGGAGACGTGATCGAGCAGATTCCCTATGCCCTCAAGCTCATCCAGGAGGCTACGCCGATCCAATCCAGTCCGATATGGAACGATCCTGTGTGACGGCCTTCCTATGGCTAGATCTGCCGACGCCCTCAATCTCATCCTGTCGTCTGTCGGGGAGACAGAATGGTTTGGGCATGTCATCGGTCAGCTGCTCCGCGGAGGTGAAGCGCTTGCATTGATTGGTGATTTGGGTGCGGGCAAGACTGCATTGGTCCGCGGAATTGTCGCCGGACTTGGAATACCACCAACCTCCGTGACAAGTCCGACGTTCGTCCTGGTACACCAATACCAAGGCCGGCTTCCGCTGATTCATATCGATCTCTATCGGTTGCGGACACCTGAGGAGACCGAGTCGATGGGACTGTCGGAGTACTTCACGAATGACGCGGTGACTGCCATTGAATGGGCCGATCGATTCCCTGAATTACTTCCAGGGGACCGGCTGGAAGTGCAACTGACTCATCGGACCCCTACTAGCAGAAAGGCGCAATTGGAGGCACGAGGATCGCAATCTCGTACATTTCTCGCGCGGATCAAGAAAGCCTTGGCCTCAGATCGGCGCTCGACTCGATCCATCCAGCCAGGCCTCAGCCCCAGCGGAAAGGCTTCGCAGCGATGACCCGACTGATGCTGGTCGGCATTCTCCTGCTCCTCTCACTGGCCTTTTTTCTCCAAAACCAAGAGCAGGAAGTCACACTCCGCTATTTCTTTGGATTACTCGAAGCCTCGACTCCCATTTATAAACCCATCATGGCCGGTTTCGTCGTCGGCCTGTTGGTTGCCGCTATCCTGCTCTTTCCTCCATGGGTGCGAGGACGTATCGAACTGCGACGAAAGACCAAGGCATTACAAGAAGCCGAAGTCGACTTGGAGCGACTCCGTCAATCGCTTGAGAAGATGTCCGGACGAACCTCGGCAACCACCCAGATGGATCCTTCCAGGAATCTCGACGATGAGTGAGATAACCCTCAGCCCGCTCATGCGGCAGTATCGTGACATCAAACGAGGATATCCCGACGCCATCCTGTTTTTTCGCGTCGGAGATTTTTATGAGATGTTCTACGAGGACGCACAAGAGGCCTCGCGGCTGTTGTCTATCGCGCTGACCTCGCGTGACAAGAACTGCCCTGATCCGGTTCCCCTGTGCGGCGTCCCCTATCACGCGGCAACCAACTATATCGAGAAGTTATTGAAGGCCGGTCGGATTGTCGCCTTATGCGAGCAAGTGGAAGACCCCAAGGTTGCCAAAGGCCTCGTTCGCCGTGAAGTCGTCAGACTCTACACTCCCGGCACGTTGGTTGACACCGAGTTCCTTTCCCCTGGTGAGCTCAACTACCTCGCCGCACTTGCCATTCGACCGGACTCCGGTCACGGAGCGCGAATCGGTCTGGCGGTCCTCGAGGTGTCGACCGGCGAATTCTGGTTGATGGAATTTCATGGTCTTCATGCCGTGACGCACGTTGTCAACGAGCTCGCTCGATTGGACCCTCGAGAAGTGCTCTTCCCAGCAGAACTCGGTTGTCAGGACTCGGTTTGGATGAAAGAGATCACCGGTGCGCGCCGGTGTCCACGTCCACTCGCTTCGTTCGACCAGCACGTTGCTGCGCGGGTGTTGAGTGAACACTTCCGGGTGCAGTCTCTGGACGATTTTGGGTGTCACGGCTTGACCGCTGCCGTTGGAGCAGCAGGCGCAGTGTTCGAATATTTTCGTGAGACGCAACCGGCAGTTTCTTTGAATCATATCCGCCGGCTCTCGGTCCGCGGTCATGATCAGATGATGGACCTTGACAGTACCACCATCCGTAACCTGGAACTTCTGAAGCCGCTGGTATCGGGCGAGAGCACTTCTGGTTTGAAACCGGCAACCCTGCTGACCGTGTTGGATCGAACGGCCACGGCTATGGGCAGCCGACTCCTTCGCCAGTGGCTGGTGAGACCATTACTACGCTGTGACCACATCCGCCTGCGGCTGGATGCGGTGGAAGAACTCAAGGACCACTTACTCGTACGAACTGCTTTACGGACAGCCTTGCGGGAGGTTCAGGATATTGCTCGACTGGGAAGTCGTATCGCGTTGGGTTTAGCCGGTCCTCGTGAGCTTCTTGGCCTAAAACAGTCTCTCTCGGCCTTACCAGAGATTTTGAGTCAGTTACGCTCTCTTCGGAGCGGGCTGCTCTGTGACGCCAGCGCATCCTGGGACAATGGCCATGATCTCTACGAGCTGATCGAACAGGCAATTCGACCCGATGCCCCGCTCTCCACTCGCGATGGAAATCTTATCAAAGATGGGTACGACCCGGGCATCGACGAGCTGCGCAAAGCCAGCAAGGAAGGGAAGACCTGGATTGCGGCACTTGAAGCACGGGAGCGTGAACGAACGGGCATAGATTCACTGAAGGTTCGTTTCAATCAAGTGTTCGGCTACTACATTGAGATTACCAAAGCCAATCTGAACCGCGTGCCGGTCGATTACGTCCGCAAGCAAACACTGGTCAATGCGGAACGGTTTATGACCGCAGAGTTGAAGGAATTGGAAGACCGTGTGATCGGTGCCGACATCAAGCTTCTTGCCTGTGAACAGGAGGCTTTTGTCTTGCTTCGCTCACGCTTGGCCAAAGAAGCCCATCGATTGGACGCGATGGCAAACACCCTCGCTCTCATCGACGTCCTGGCGGGGTTGGCTGAGACCGCCGCTCTGCACCGATATTCGAAGCCGACGGTCACAGAGGGAGGACACATCACCATCCGAGAAGGTCGTCACCCTGTGGTCGAGCGACTCTGTACCGACTCCGGATTCGTTCCGAATGATACGGTACTGGATCTGGGAATGAACCGGCTCCAGATCATAACGGGACCCAATATGGCGGGGAAGAGCACGTATCTTCGGCAGGTTGCGCTGATTGTTCTGATGGCCCAACTCGGCAGCTTTGTACCGGCAACGGAAGCCCAAATCGGATTGGCCGATCGCATTTTCACGCGAGTGGGAGCTTCAGACAATCTTGCCGGAGGCCAGAGCACGTTCATGGTCGAAATGGTGGAAACCGCCAACATTCTCCACAATGCCACTCAACGCAGTCTGGTTTTATTGGATGAAATCGGTCGTGGCACAAGCACCTATGATGGGCTCAGCATTGCCTGGGCGATAGCAGAGCACCTTCATGACTGCACACGATTAGGCGCTCGTACATTATTCGCGACCCACTACCATGAGATGACCCAGTTGGAGCAGCAGAGGAGTGGAATCAAGAATTATCGTGTCGCTGTTCAGGAACGCGGCGGAGACGTGGTATTTCTGAGAAAAATCGTGGCCGGCAAGGCAGATCGAAGCTACGGCATTCACGTGGCCAAGCTAGCTGGACTTCCGGTCGACGTCATTGATCGAGCTCGAGCAGTGTTGCTACAACTTGAACAGCCGGAGTCCTCCGCTTCCGTGGGGAGTCAGGAAGACCCCTCCTCGACAACCCCGCCGTTCCCTCAACCCCATCCCATTATTGAAGAGGTCAAGCAAATTGACCTCTTTTCAATGACACCGCTCGATGCACTGAATCGACTTGCCGAGCTACAGCGGATGGTGAGACCTGAAAGCAGCCATTCATCCGATCAATAATCTTCAATGACCCACTAGTGGAAAATAAAAGGGCGGTGTTCCATTCAGGAACACCGCCCTTGGCCATCAGTCTAGAATGGTCTTTTAGTGTGCCTGATTATACTGCGCAGTCCATGGAATCAAGCCACCCACCGTTTTCCCACCAGGAAGCATCACATCGTATTGCATACCGACATTGCTCCCATCCGGTGTGACCGGAGAGGTGTTGAGGCCTGTCTTCGCCTTGGAGCAGCCTGATTCAAATTCGTTTTTCCCAGCGCATTCCTTGAGTCGAAGCGCGGACATGCTCAATGGCTTGCCCATGGTGCCAGCCACCTCAGGAATCTTCTTGACCGACGAAATCACTCGATGATTCTGCTCGGTCTCGGTCACGACAAATTCGATCAGATCCGTCGTGCTGCCCGGAGGGACTTCTTTTGCCGCCGCCGGTCCAGCATGAGTCCGGCCCATCTTCTTCAGCTCTTGCCAGGCAGACTTATCGGCATAGAACTTCAGAGTCTTCCCAGGATGAACTCTTTGCCAGTACAACCCGCTCTCGGCGTTGCCGCCAAAAACGGCAACGTTGATCCACGCGGCTTCATCGTATGGATCGAGCACGATCACCCGACCTTGAATGGTCGTCGGTTTACTCATGTCGCCCCACTCAAATCGTTCTTGAAATGACTCGATGGCCGAGGCGGTCGACACCATACCGACTACCAACGCAACGGCTGCCAGAATGGCTCCACCTTGCTTCTGCAACATCATAATCGCGTCCTCCTTAACAAGATCTTTCAAAACTCAGGGGTGGCTAGTCCGCCTTCAGCACCTTGAAGTCAGTAATGGTTCTTCCATCCAGCGTGACCTCCATAGCGACCAATTCTTGGGAGGCTTTAATGATCTTATCCATGAGGGTCTTATCCTTAACTGCAAGGCGAACCGTGGTCGCTGCATGGTACCAACCTGAATAGGTTGAATTCTTTTCACTCCCTCCGGAGAAACCCCATGCGCAACAACTGAACAAGGGATCAGGAGGCTTCACATCGAGCATGGTTGAAGACCGACCCCCAGGCATGCCGGAGCCCGGCTCTCCCGTATTCCAATATTGAATCCCGAACAAGAGTTCTCCATCTGGGTTATCTGCCCACTGCGACCAGACACGGCCTTGCAACGTTTTGGCCGCGGCCTCAGATTTCAGCGGTTTCCCACCGACGACGGCGTCAGCGATGCCTAGCTTTTCGATACCACCGTCAGCGAATGAAAACTCGGCCGCTAGCAAGCCGAATCCAGAAAAAACTACCACGGCAGCTAGAACGACAGCCCTCTTCATACCTAGTCCCTCCTTCTCAAATTGAACCCGATAGTCCTAATAGAAGACACCTTTCGTAACCAAATAGCTGTCACGGAGCGTAATCTTCAAAAAGCTTATTCCTCTTGGAAAACATTACTTATTTGCGAAAATTGAACACGAAACCGGGACAATGGTACCCGAACGGTACTCAAACTTCGATGTCCTGTCAAGGGAATGTTTGGTGGATTTGAATCGGCAACCATTGCGTCTCAAATATACTTAAAAAACAACTTGTTAGACGAATGACGGTGAGTTGAATATGATATCAACATAGGAGCCGCTAAGAAATTCCCGTGCTCAGTCCACTCACTTGCCGCGAAGAGAGCGGGCCCAAGGCTGTCAACGCCATGCGTTCCGGAATGAATAAGTCCCGGGCAACTCGACAGACTTGTTCTTCCGTGACTGCATCGATTGCTTGAATCATATGCTCCAAGGTCGTATGAGCGCCAGCAATCAGTTCATCCTTGGCAAGCTTGTTCATGCGGCTATGCGAGCTTTCCAAGCTCAGCATGAGGCCACCTTTCATTTGATCCTTTGTCCGTTTCAATTCACCGCGATCGATTCCCTGTCTACTCAGTTTCCGGACTTCGCGGCGGACCAGATCGAGGACCCGTTCAACTTCCCGTGCTTGAGTTCCGGCATACACCGTAATCGTCCCGCCGTCGGAATAGCCTGACAAAAATGAGTAGATCGAATAAGACAAGCCGCGTTTTTCTCGGACCTCTTGAAACAGTCGAGAACTGACACTCCCGCCCAGCACACTATTCAACGCATAGACCGCATACCGATCCTTATGACCGGCAGCAACACCCTTGAGTCCCATGCAGAGGTGTACCTGCTCCAACGGTTTTTGTCTCAGTGTCACGCCGTCACACAGTTCCGGAGGCCAACGTCTGCGAGGGACAACATGGGGTGAATGACGATAGCCCCCAAAAGTGCGCACCATGGTTTTTTCGAGTTGCGGTTGATCGAAATTCCCGGCTACCGCGAGTACGATCTCTTCGGAACGGTAGTGCATATTGATATATTCAAGGAGATTCTGCCGCCCGATGTGGGCGATCGTCGATTCCCGCCCGAGGATCGGGCGGCTGAGGGGATGTCGTCCCATCACTAACTTGGTATGAAGCTCCTGAACCAAATCCTCGGGGTCGTCCTGGACCATGCGAATCTCTTCGAGCACCACTTGCTTTTCTTTCTCAATTTCTTTTTTCCCGAGCCGGGACCGGAGAAATAGATCCGAAAGAAGATTCAGCGCTTTGGGCAAGTGTTGATCCAACACCTTGACATAGAATGTCGTCGTTTCGCGCGTGGTGAACGCGTTCATTTCCCCTCCCAGCGCGTCTATTTCGCGAGAGATGTCCGTCGCCGAGCGGGCGGTCGTCCCCTTAAAAAACATGTGTTCGATGAAGTGCGAGTACCCGGCCTCTGCGGGGCCCTCGTCACGAGAGCCCGCATTCACCCAGATACCAACCGTCACGGATTTGAGTGTCGGAATACGCTCGGTGACCAAGCGAATTCCGTTATCGAGAATGAGTTTGCGGTACAAGTGTTATTCGCTCGATGAATCTTTGGGGCTGCTTCCTGCTGCGGGCATGGTTTCTTTTCGACTGAGCCTGATCTTACCCTGCTTATCGATTTCCAGCACTTTCACGAGAATTTGATCGCCTTCGGCGACCTCGTCAGACACGGCTTTCACGCGGTGATGCGCCAGTTGCGAGATGTGGACCAACCCATCCGTGCCCGGCAACACCTCGACAAATGCGCCGAAGTCCATAATCTTTCTCACCGTACCCAGATAGACTTTCCCGACTTCGACTTCCTCAGTCAAGCGGTTGATGATGTCTTTCGCCTTTTGTAGTGACGCTCCGTCCGCAGAGGCAATGGTCACCATGCCAGTATCCTCAACGCTAATCTTCACTCCGCAATCGGATTGAATGCCGCGAATCGTTTTGCCACCCTGACCGATGATGTCTCGGATCTTATCCTGCTTGACCTTCATCGTATAGATGCGCGGAGCAAACGGCGATAGGTCGGTGCGAGGACCGGCGAGCGCTTTCGCCATGTGGCTGAGAATGTGGAGACGTCCCGAACGGGCTTGCTCCAACGCCTGTTGCATCAACGCGGTGGTAATACCTCCGATCTTGATGTCCATTTGCAACGCCGTGACTCCGTTCTTCGTTCCGCAGACCTTGAAGTCCATATCGCCTAAATGATCCTCGAGACCGAGGATGTCCGACAAAATGATGACGTCGTTGCCTTCCTTGATCAACCCCATGGCAATGCCGGCGACCGGCTCCTTGATAGGAACGCCGGCATCCATCATGGCCAGCGTGCCGCCGCACACCGTCGCCATCGAGGATGATCCATTTGACTCCAGAATCTCAGAAACAATCCGTAACGTGTATGGGAACACATCTTTGTTCGGAATGACGGGTTTCAATGCCCGTTCAGCCAATGCTCCGTGCCCAACTTCACGTCTACCCGGCGAACGTAGCGGCCGCGCTTCACCGACACTGAAGGGTGGAAAGTTGTAATGCAGCATGAATGTGCGGGTGTACTCCCCTTCCAAGGCATCAATACGCTGCTCATCGTCAGTCGTCCCCAACGTCACGACCGCCAAGCTCTGCGTTTCGCCTCGGGTAAAGATCGCCGAACCATGAGCACGCGGCAGGGCGCCCACCTCACAGCTGATCGGCCGAATATCGGCAGGGCCACGCCCATCGGCGCGCGATCGGTTTTCCAAAATCATCTTCCGGACTTCTGTGTATTCCAATTGATGGAACACGATCTTGATATGTCGTTCGCTCGAGGGCTCATCCGGCCTCTTCAGCTTTTCAATCGCGTCGGCCAGAATTTCATCCAATCGCTCTTGGCGGGCCGTCTTGTTGGAAATCATAATGGCGTCACGAATTGGTTGTGCAACCAATGCCTTGATGTCGGCCTGCAACGCAGGATCGATTGATTCCTCCACAACTTGCCGCTTCACTTTGCCCACTTTCTTAGCCAATTCCTCGATCTTCCCTACGATTTTTTTGATCTCTGAGTGCGCCAACTCCAGCGCCTCGAGCATCGTCTGCTCGGATAATTCATTGGCTCCCGCCTCCACCATCATCACAGCATCCGCCGTGCCTGCGACAACCAGGTGCAGTTCGCTCTGTTCCATGGTTTCGAGGTCGGGGTTGACGACGAGCTGGCCCTTGATTCGGCCGATCTTGACTCCGGCGACAGGACCGTTGAAGGGAATATTCGACACCGCGAGGGCAGCTGATGCCGCAGTGATCCCGATGACATCGGAAGAACCGGTTTTATCTGCGGACAGTACTGATGCAATGACTTGCGTTTCGAAGTAGTAGCCTTCCGGAAAGAGGGGGCGGAGCGGACGGTCAATCAAGCGGCTTGTCAGCACTTCCTTCTCAGCCGGCCGGCCTTCTCGTTTGAAATAACCACCGGGGATTTTCCCAGCCGCGTAGGCCTTTTCTTGATAGTCGACGGTCAATGGAAGAAAATCTATGCCCGGCTTGGTCGTTTGTGCGGCCACGGCTGTCGCAAGGACGACCGTGTCGCCGTACGAGGCCCAAATTGATCCGTCAGCCTGCTTTGCGACTCGACCGGTTTCTAGCCGGAGAGTTCGACCTGCAATCTCGACTTCGACGACGTGTACCATCTATGGTCTCCTCTGGTTAGATCCACAGATGCCCACTGAGATACGCTCAGATCGGCAACGTTCAATGCGCAGCCGGTGATGTGAAACCGGCGGGACGTCTTCCGCTGAATCGTACACGTTCATCGTTGAACAATGCACGGTTAGAGCGCATGTCGGTGTTCATCTGTGGGACATTCGAGCTATACTTATGGCGCGGGTAAGCGCGCCGTTTTGGGCACGATCGGTTACTTGCGAATGCCGAGTCGATCAATGACGGCTCGGTAGCGCACATCATCCACGCCGCGGAGATAGTCCAACAAACGTCGTCTCCGTCCGACCAGCTGTAATAACCCACGCCGCGAGTGGTGATCCTTCTTATGGCTTTTAAAATGCTCGGTGAGATACGTGATTCGGTTGGTCAACACGGCAATCTGAACTTCCGGCGATCCGGAATCCTTGTCATGTTGCTGATATTGCTTGATGAGTTCCGTCTTTGCTTCTTTCAATAGTGCCATTGCTGCTCCTTCCGCCTTAATGACTTGAGAGACTCAGTACCTTACGAATTTTAATCGCCCCCAATCCGACTCTATCGTGCGTTCCAATCGCCAACAGCTGACCAGCCTCATTCTTCAACCGCACAGAAACCGGGCAGGGCGATGAAGGCAGTTGCCCTATTCCCTTGGGAGACACAGGAGATCCATGCAGGACGCGTTGGGCCTGCTCATCGTCCACAACCACGGCTGGGAGCTGGAACAAGAGTTGGTCCAACGAAATGAACTGCGTTCTGAGGGTTTCCGCTGTCAAATGCCCCGCGATCTGATCGATCGTCAATGCGTGTTCGATGACGAGAGGCCCAACGCGACGCCGCTCGAGCGCGTAGAGATGACCGCCGACGCCCAGCGCCTGGCCGATATCGGCGCACAATGTGCGCACATACGTTCCCTTTGAACACACGATGCGCAAGGTCACATCACGTCCCTGAACGGCCAGGATCTCCAGTTGATGAATCGCGATCGATCGCTCCGATCTGTCGACCGTCTTGCCTGCCCTGGCTGCCTTATACAGCGGCTGCCCACCGACTTTCACGGCTGAGTACATCGGTGGGAGTTGTCGTTGGACTCCTCGAAAGCCAGCGAGGACCGTCTGAAGCGCATCCTCATTGATGTCGCATGGATCGGCCTTCGTCAAAACTCGGCCTGACGCATCCTGAGTATCGGTCGTTTCCCCGAGGCGCAAGACGGCACGGTATTCCTTATCCCAACCGATCAGGTACTCAGCAATTCTGGTGGCACGTCCGACAAGGATGGGCAGGACACCCATGGCCCCAGGATCCAGCGTGCCGGCATGCCCGACTTTACTTTCCCCCAGCAGCCTCCGTACCTTGGCGACAACATCGTGGGAGGTCCAGCCGGCTTCTTTGTTGACAATGAGGACTCCCTCAAGGCCGTCCCCTCGGTCACTCGTGGCGTCTACCGTGTTCATACCGTTATGAGTCTGCGATCCTCTCCCTGTCGCTCGGTGACTCAAGTGTCTCCTGCTGCTCGGAATCCCCGTGTAATCCTTCCAATAACTGCATGATACGATCACCGCGCGGCCCACTGACGTCCCTCTTAAAGATCACATCCGGAAGGTAGCGGAGTGAGAGTCGCCGACCTAATTCCGCCCGCACAAATCCACTGGCCTTTGAGAGCCCGGCAAAGATCTCTCGCTCAGCGTCACCCGTTGCCATAGTCGTGACAAAGACATGCGCGATGCGCAAATCTCCCGTCAACTCAACATCGGTCACGGTCACATCACGCACCCGGGGATCCTTGATTTTTCGCATGAGAATGTCGGCCACTTCCATTCGGATCTGATCGGCGACCCGATCTGCCCGCTTGTAGGTTGCCTTCGACATCTTGCTCTTTCCAGCCGGAACAATCGAGATCATCGTGTGAGGCTTAGAGCAATTCCCGTTGGGTTCGCACGACTTCGACTGCCGGCATGCTTTTGATCACATTCAACGCTTGTTCAAGCACTTGGTTCACATAGCGCCCCTCATTCGCCACACACGCCATTCCCAGGATCGCCTTTTGCCAAAGGTCCTGACCGTCGACTTCGGCGATGGAAAGGTTAAACTTGTCCCGAAGTCGATCTTTCAAGCCGTGAATCACCTGCCGTTTGTCTTTAAGCGATTGGCTCCCTGCGATGAATAATTCGACAGTACAGAGGCCCACGACCATATCAACCGCTCATTCACGCCCGGCACTTAATTAAGCCCATTGATTTCGTCTTATGAGGTGTTCCGGCCTTGGATCGGAGGACACTCTCATCATGAACGTCTTGAGATCCCGCTAGAGCTTCGCGGCGATTTTATCGATCGCATAGGCCTCGACGATATCGCCGGATTTGACATCATTGAAGTTTTCGATACTCAAACCGCATTCATATCCTTGTTGAACTTCACGCACGTCGTCCTTGAACCGCCGTAAGGAGGCAAGCTTACCCTGATACACGACGACGTTGTCCCGTATCACCCGGACCCCGGCGCTTGCGCGGGAGATCGTCCCATCGACGACGTACGATCCCGCGACAGGACCCACCTTCGGTATCGTAAATACCTGCCTGACTTCGGCTCTTCCCAGGATGCGCTCTTTAAGCGTGGGTTCGAGCAAGCCTTCCATCGCAGCCTTAATATCGGCAATGGCGTCATAGATGATCGTATAGAGCCTGATGTCCACGCCCTGCTGCTCAGCCAATGCGGTTGCCTTGGGCTCGGGCCTGATGTTGAAACCGATGATGATGGCTCGCGACGCCGCGGCCAGCAACACATCGGATTCCATGACTCCTCCAACTCCGTTATGAATTACACGGAGTTTGACGGCGTCTGTCGACAGCTTTTCGACAGCTCCCGCCAACGCTTCCGACGATCCTTGTACGTCGGCTTTGATGACGATGGCCAATTCCTTCACCGACCCCTCTTGAATCTTCGCGAAGAGATCATCCAGGGTGACTTTGGCCGGGCCGGTCAACTCGGCCGCCCGCCTCTTTTGAGCTCGCTCTTCAGCAATCTCTCGGGCGACTCTCTCATTGGAGACGACATGGAACACATCTCCCGCAGACGGCACACCGGGCAATCCGATCATTTCCACCGGAATGGATGGCCCCGCCTGCTGCGTTTTCTCGCCACGATCATTAATGAGAGCCCGGACACGCCCGCTGAACGTTCCCACGACATACGCATCCCCTACCCTGAGCGTCCCGCTCTGGACCAGGACCGTCGCAACCGGTCCTCGCCCGCGCTCAATCTTGGCTTCGATGACGGTGCCTTTGGCCTGTCGGTGTGGATCCGCTTTGAGTTCCAGCACCTCAGCCTGAAGCAGGATCATCTCGAGGAGGGTATCGAGTCCCGTCTTCTGCTTGGCGGACACCTCCACCATAATGGTATCGCCGCCCCATGCTTCAGAGATCAAACCATGCTCTGAGAGTGCATTTTTTACACGGTCAGGATTGGCAGTGGGTTTGTCGATCTTATTCATCGCCACAATCAGCGGGACGCCGGCCGCCTTGGCATGGTGAATCGCTTCGATCGTTTGCGGCATGACGCCGTCGTCGGCCGCTACGACCAAAATGACGATATCCGTGACCTTGGCTCCACGCGCTCGCATTGAGGTAAAGGCTTCATGGCCAGGAGTATCTAGGAATGTGACTTGTTTCCCGCGAACTGAAACCGTATAGGCACCAATATGTTGGGTAATGCCCCCGGCTTCCCCTTCAGCGACTTTTGTCTGACGAATCGCATCCAGCAGGGATGTCTTCCCGTGATCGACATGGCCCATAATGGTGACAACAGGCGGTCGAGGCTCAGCCCGTTCATCACCAGCTGCCTCAACCACATCTTGCAACAAATCGTCACCCACCTTCTCGACCGCTATTTCAATCTTGATACCGCTTTCCTCGGAAAAAATCGAGGCGGCGTCTAGATTCATAGGCTGGTGGAACGTCAGCATTTGTCCCATGTCCATCAGCTTTCGAACGATGTCCGCCGGCCGCTGCCCAATCAACTCGGCGAATTCCTTCACCGTCGTCCGCGGAGTGACCTTAACACTCTTCCGGCGCGGTTTGGTGATTTCCGCCGGCGTGCTATGGTGCACATGTTTGGAACGGTCATCGCGTCGCTGCAAAGGAATCGCACGAAGATCCTGCCAGCGGGCGGCGTCCTCGCGAAATTTCACGTCCTGCTGCTGATCATCTCTCGGCCGACCCGGTTTTCGTGCTTTCTTGAGTTTATCCTTTTGCCCCTCGGCCTCGATGGCCTCAAAGGCCATACTCTTCTTTTTCCCGGTCACAGGCTCCACAGTCGCCGCCACGACAGTGGGCGGAGCTACCGTCGGCTTCGGCTGAATCTCTTCCGGCTTGGGAACGATCGGTGCTGGAGCAGGTGGGATAACCTCATCCTGAACTTCCTCTGTCCGAGAACTGCGTTCGACCACTCCGGCGAGAATAGAATGCTCAGCCGGCACGGATGGAGCAGACGTGGCGCTTACCGCCGCAGGCTGCACCGAACGGTCACCGTCAATAACCGAAGTGGAAGACACAATTTCGATGGGTTCATCTTCTTTCTTTCGCTTGATCAGAATACGTCGCTTGTCAGGCTTAGGCGGTTCTTCGACGGGCTGACTCCTGGCCGTCACAGCTTTGCCATGAGTCGTATCCTGATGGGATCTGACGCCAAGCTCCCCTTCGGTCCCGGCTCCTTGCCCTTTCGATTTTGGGGTGAGTTTATCCAACACTTTCTGGACGATTTCATCGTCCAGGGTGCTGCTATGAGAAGTGACCGATACCCCGATCTTCTTGAGCTCGGGGATAAGCACACGATTCTCCATTCCTAACTTCTTCGCGAGTTCGTATACACGCATGGCCATCAGACGGTTCCGTGCTCTATCCGCTCGTCGCTTCCTCGGCTCTGGCGGCTTGCCGAGCTTCTTCTTGCAGTCGTTGCGCCTCGGCTTCTTCTGCAAGCGCCGCTTTAATTTCCTTATCTCGTTCGACTTTTTCTTTTTCGTATTCAGTTGCGCTGATGATGTCGATTTTCCAGCCGGTTAAACGCGCTGCCAGTCGGACGTTCTGGCCGTTCTTGCCGATCGCCAGCGACAGTTGCGAGTCGGCTGCGACGACGAGCGCCGATTTTTTCTCTTCGTCAATACCGACTTTTTCGATCGTCGCGGGATTCAACGCTTCGGCAATGAAGACTCGAGGGTCCTGGGTCCAGGTAATGATGTCGATCTTCTCGCCACGGAGCTCACGGACGACCGCCTGCACGCGGGATCCTTTGATACCGACGCAGGCGCCTACCGGATCCACGGCTTTTTCCCGTGACGTCACGGCGATCTTCGTTCGGTCTCCCGGCTCTCGAACCACCGATTTAATCTCGATGATCTTTTCCATGACTTCCGGCACTTCGAGTTCAAACAGCTTGGCCACGAATTGGGGGTGGCTGCGAGACAAAATAACCTGGACATCCTTCGGAGTACGACGGACTTCCAACAACATGGCCTTCACACGATCGCCACGTCGATATGTTTCGCGCGGAATCTGCTCTTGAATCGGCAGGATTGCCTCCGTCTTTCCCAGATCGACCAGATAGTTTCGGCGTTCCATGCCGAGAATAATGCCCGTAACTAGATCTCCCTGACGCGTTGAGTATTCTTTTTGAACTGCCTCCCATTCCGCCTCGCGGACTTTTTGGAAAATGACTTGTTTTGCGGTTTGCGCGGCAATTCTCCCCAGTTCGTTCATCTCGATCAACGATCCGATTTCATCGCCCACTTCGGCTTCACTATCGTATTGGCGAGCCTCCTGGAGCGAGATCTCCGCTTTTGGATTGCTGACAGTTTCCACAATCGTCTTTTTGGAAACGACAGAAATTTCTCCGGTCTTCGGATCGATCTCCACTTGGATATTTTCGGCCTGGCCGAAACGCTTCTTCGCAGCTGTCTGCAGGGCGGACTCTATGGCCCCGATGACGCGGGCCTTGTCGATTCCTTTCTGGCGCCCGATTTCGTCGATCACTGAAATCAGTTCTCGGTTCATACCTTATCGCTCCTGCATCCGGTTACCACCCACGATGACCTACCTCGTGCACCTAAATTTTCACGACCAGCTTTGTCTCCGCAATCATCTCTCGGTCTAACGTAATTGTCTGAGGGATCCGTGTTGTGGCGACAGCCAGCACGACCACCTGCTCATCCGCCTGCATCAGTTGCCCGGTGATCTTCCATTGGCCTTCGAGTGGTTGTCGAAGCTTGACAATGACCTCTTTCCCGATTGCTCGCTGATAGTCCTGTAGCCGTTTAAAGGGCCGATCCAAACCTGGCGAAGAGATTTCAAGGGTATATGCGTGAGGGAACGGATCGGCCACGTCGAGTGCCGGCCCTAAGGTTTTATGTGCCTGCTCACAGTCTGTTATGGTGACTCCGTCCGGCTTATCGATGAGAACGCGAACGACCGACCGAGAACCCCGTCCAACACACACCACGTCAATCAACTCTAGTCCGAGTGTCCATAAGATCGGCGCAATGATCCCTTGCAACCGGTCGGCAACCGGCTGCGGACTACCATCCGGTATGCTCAACCTATTTTCCCTTGACATGTGTCCAAACAAAAAAGTGGGCGTAAGCCCACTTACAGAGGCAGCACCATAGCACGCACCCCGGAGCAAAGCAAGAGTACTAGCCGGTCAAGAGCGCCCATCGAGCAGCGAGCATCTTCGTGATCGGGCCCGGTCGGCCGGAACCGATGATTTTTCCATCGATCCCGACAACCCCAAGCACTTCGAGTGTGGTTCCGGTCAGAAACACCTCGTTCGCCGAGTACAGAACGTCGACTGGAATGAAGCGTTCTTCGATCGCGATGGCATCCTTCTTCGCCAATTCTAAAACCACTGCCCTTGTGACACCGGACAAAATTCGAGGCCCTTCCGGAGCCGTCAGGATCACGTCGTTTTGAACAGCCATGACATTGCTCAGAGCACCTTCCATCACAAGACCGTCTCGTATCAAAATTGTTTCGAAGACACCCGCCCTTCTCGCCTCTTCACGCGCAAGAACGTTGGGCAGCAGATTGACACTTTTAATATCGCACCGCCCCCATCGTAGATCTTCCCGCGTGCATACGATCACGCCGGTGTGACGGATCTCGGGAGCCAGAGGATGAAACTCTCTGATCGTCATGACGACCGTCGGACGGCCTTCGGAAGGGAAACGATGCTCCCGAGGCGCCACCCCTCTGGTAATCTGGATGTAAATCTTGGCATCCTGATATCCGGCTAGACTGAGTCCGTGCTGGATCCATTGTATCCATTGCGCTCTGGCATACGGTTGAGGAAAGGAGAGCTCATATGCACTCCGCTCAAGCCGGGCAAGATGTGCCCCCACTTCGAAGGGAGCCCCTCGATAGGTCCGAATGACTTCATAGACGGCATCTCCAAATTGGAAACCTCGATCATCGATGGAAACGGTCGCTTCTTGCCATGGGAGGAAGCGACCGTTGATGAAGGCGATGTCGGGCATTCGCTCAATCTCCGGGTGGTAGTTCTGCCTCTATTCTGAACAACCGACGATCTTCCGCGGTAAATTTCCACCCCATCCGCTTTTCAAAAACCAGCTGATACACGCCCGGCTGCACGGCTTTGAACTCAAAGATGCGCTGTCCATTTTCCACCGCGTTATTGCTTGCAATACGGAGGAATTCATCACTGAGGAGGGCGAGTCCTTTCGTGTCATAGGATGGCACCCATTGTTCGCCTCTCGTCCGATCTTCCCATAGATGAATGGTGAATGGCTGGTCGACCGTGACCTGGCGGCAGTCGCTCCGGTCCAATGCTTGGCTGTGATCGGTTCCAGAAACGCTCATGTCTCTATCCTCGTACGCACAGACAACCGTGACATTGAATCGCTTTTCCTATACTCTCCGCCGAGGACCGACCATGATATCGTTTCCGTCCACCCGAACTTCGTAACTTCCCACACAATACCCACCGCCGTCGGTGCCCTGTCCGTTTCGGATATCGAATGCGAGATCATGCCAAGGGCAGGCAATGACATATCCTTTGAGCCGCCCCTCAATAAGCGGCCCCCCCTCGTGGGGACAGCTATTATGGATGGCGTAAAATTTTCCTTCAACGTTGAACAAGGCGATCGGCCGGTCATTGACTTTGACGATCTTTGACATTCCCGGAGGCAATTCTTCGAGCTGTGCAACCTTTTGAAACCCATCCATCGTGATTTGTATCCTTTTCCCGTGCCTCAGCGCCTAGAGACGAAGGGCGTATTTGAGTTCGTCGGTTTTTGCGACTCCGGCCTTTTTGATGAACCCCGATCCCGTCTGTATCACATAACGAGCGGCTTCTGGCGGCGGTCCGTAAAGTGGGCAAGGATCTTTGGCGCATGGTTCCGCATGCTCCAACATGTGCACCACATGATGACTTTCGTCGACCCAGAGAATGTCGATGGGAAATCGATATTCCTTGGTCGTGACGCGATGCAGACCGTTTTGTTCAAAGATATAAAGCATGCCACCGTTTGGAGGCAATGCATCGCGAAAGGCAAGTCCAAAAAGCAACTTCTCCGGGGTATCCGCTACTTCAGCTTCCAGTGCGACTCCGCTGGGGAACGTGACGACAATGACGCTCGATTCTTTACGCTCAACCAGAAAAACTGAAGCGCTCATCAGAAGGAGGGCGAGCAGGACCATCATGATGATCCGTTTCTTCCTCTGTTCTCGATTGCTCGCTTGCGTCTGATCTGTTGACATGGAGAAGAGAGATGGTTTTTTCACTGGGCCCAATGGCCCCGTACGCATTCACGATCTAGGTCTTCTGACCGGATTGCGTTCTGTTGACTTGGAAAAGAATCGCAGAATAAAATATCTGTCCGCACCCAGCCACCACAATAATGTGAGCACTATGGTGGCAACGGCGCGAACTTGTCAATATTGTATAGTCCTTTGGAGTGAGAAGGAGGCTTGGGTCATGGCGTTATTGATTACGGACGAATGCATCTCTTGTGGAGCATGCTTACCGGAATGTCCGAATGAAGCAATCTTTGAAACCAGAAGCGACGCCGAGAGCAAAGGCAATCATGTTGGCGATGGGCAAGGAGTCGGCGATAGCATTTATGTTATCACGCATGACCGTTGCACCGAGTGCGTTGGTCATTTTGATGAACCCCAATGCGCCGCGGTTTGCCCCGTCGATAATTGTTGTATTTCAGATCCTGCCTATCCTGAGACAACAGAAGTACTGTTGGACAAAGCGAAGAGCTTGAATCCTGATAAAGCGATCGATCCCGCCAAAATATGGAGCGGAGTAAGAAACTGACCTGCTACTGATGTGCACTGCAAAAGGCCCCGGTTCTTGGATGAACCGGGGCCTTTTTTAGGGCCGTCGCCTCGAAAAAAAGAAAGGCCTCGGTGAAGCTTCACCGAGGCCTTTCAATCGACTTGAAACGCGGTGCACTATTTCAACATCACCAGCTTGCCGCCGACGTGGCCCGGATGCAAGTGGCAACGATATTCAAGGACGCTCCCTGCCGCATAAAACAAATCGCTGGTCGGAACGCCGATGTACCGCGTCTCCCCAGGCTTGAGCACCAGCTTTGTATCCAGGACGGTCGGTGCCGATTGATTTACAGCGGCGCTCAGATGGAACCCATGTTCAGCGGTGGCATTATTGGTCACCTTCAAGAGAACCGGCGAACCCGGACGGGTCTTAAAATCGATGACCGTCGTGGGAGGATACCAGGTCTTCATGTTGCCAATCTCGATGGCGAAGAACGCGGCATCGACACTCAGTTCCTTAAACGGCTGACCGACGACAGAGCCGGTTTCCAGATCACCGATCTCAACACCACCTGCTTGAAGCGCATACGAACCCGAAGCCCCGATCAACACCATTCCGAGGCCGAGGACGACCGACAACATTGTCTTGCCCATGACTACCCCCCTTGCAAGAAAAGAAGAGATAAATAGAGGTTTGTGAATATATGACGCCAGACGTTGGAGGACGTGAAGGCTTCTGGTAATGTGCACCCTTGTCTTTATCTATAAAAGTCTTGTGACCTTGTAACACATCGCGCGGGGATTTTTATAGCATAGGGGTCAAAACGGAAGCAACCGAATTGGAAGTGCCTGGGTCGAAAGAATCCACGACACTATTTTTAGATCAGGAGATGACAAGGCTCGTCTCTCTAGACAGCCATTTCTACTGGCCTCGGAATCCCTGATCAACCCTAGACATTCGTCGAATCCATCCTGCTTGATCCAGCATAGCCGCTCGTGTCCCGTGGTCGAACCGGTATTGCTCTTCAACCTGGCTTAAGTATTTCCCGAAAGTACCGATACGGCAGTTGAGGAACTGCGCCATGTCCATCATTTTGGCGGTCAATGGAATCGTGGAAACCTATCCGATCAAACCCATGGACCCCCGCCCTACTCGCGCCGAATCTGTTGGAGATCGGGAACCTCATGGGCAACCGTCACCTTCTTTGGATCACTCAGGCTTAGCCGCACAAACCGCCTATCAACAGCAAAGCCGTGATCGATCGCATCCGAAACCGGCGATCTTGGCCCAGGACTTGATGAAGACTCCGGTCCTCTCCCTTCCGTCCGACAGTACCTTGCTCGACGCCTGGGTCATCATGTCACACAAAGGATTCCACCATATCCCTATCACTTCGCTGCATGGCACACTCGTTGGTATGGTCTCGTATCGTGATCTGTTAAATCATGTGCCGGAGCTGATCACGGCAGCCGACAAGAGGCAGGCGTCCGCGAGGCGATTGGCCGAAATCATGACTTCCCGGGTTATCTCAGCGACATCCACAACGGAGATCCGAGAAATCGCCCGTGTCATGTTGGACGAACAGATTCATGCGGTTCCCATTCTGGACCATGACCGTCATCTAGTCGGCATTCTTTCCACACAAGACCTGCTACAGGGCATCGCAAACCATGGTCCACTCGAACTCTGGACCTGACTTCCCCTCCTGTGAAGAAACGTACCGATTCCAGCGCAGGAATCTCTCATTTCATCACTCGGTTCGTTGGATCCCCCCTCAAAAGACCGTGCCACCTTCGTAGGATAGTCAGACCGACCCTCCAGTAATACGGTGGTACTCACCGCAGGACCGCAAGGAATCTCGTCCCCCAGGAACATTCATGATAGGGCTGGTCGACACATTTTTCGACACACCGGTTGCAGCAGGTGTTTCCGCTCTCGTCCTCTCGATCATTGGCCTTCTTCTCAAGAAAAACCGTGGACGTCGCTGGGTCCTGAGCCTGAGTCTCCTCTTGTACGTCCGCTATATGGTCTGGCGGGCGCTCTACACGTTACCTACCGATGACGTAAGCAGCACGACCGTGGGATGGATGGTTTTCCTGGCGGAACTGTATGGACTCTGCCAATTCTGTTTCTTTACCTATCAATCCTGGTCACCGATCGACCGTTCCCCTGCACCCATTACGACGTACCCAACGGTAGACATTCTGGTGACCGTGGTGAATGAACCACTGTCGCTCCTACGGCAAACCGTGGTGGGATGCCTCTCGCAAGAATACCCCAAGGAGCGATTCAAGGTGCACGTGCTCGATGACGGCCACCGTCTTGGAGTCAAGCAGTTGGCAACCGCACTGGGCTGTGGATACATCAGGCGCCCGGATTATCCTCGCCATGCCAAGGCTGGGAACCTCAACCATGCGCTTCGCTTGACTGACGGGGACCTCATCGCCGTATTCGATGTCGACCATATTCCTGCCCGTACGTTCCTGAAAGAGACCGTTGGATTCTTCGATGATCCCAAAGTAGCCATCGTTCAGACTCCTCACCACTTCTACAATCCCGACATTTTTCAACGAAACCTGCGCATTGGAGATCTCGTCAAGAACGAGCAAGCACTGTTCTTTCGCTCGTTACAAGCCGGCCGTGATGCGCACAACAGCGCCTTCTTCGCGGGTAGCGGTGGCCTGTTCCGCCGACAACCGCTGAAGGAGATCGGCGGTTTTCAGACCCAGACCATCACCGAAGACATTCACACCAGCATGAACCTGCATGCACAAGGATACACGTCCTGCTATCTCAATCGCGTTCTGTCCGCCGGTCTGATGCCAGAGACATTCGAAGGGTACTTGAAGCAGCGGAAGCGTTGGGCCACGGGCTGCATCCAAATACTTCTGCGCGACAACCCGCTGACAAAACACGGCCTTACCCTCCCACAGCGATTGGATTATTTCGGGTCGATCTTTTACTTCTTCTTCGGTCTTCCGCGCATCATGTGCCTTGTGGCTCCCCTTTCGAGTCTTTTGTTCCATACGCCGCCGATTCACGCAAATATGGCGTTGTTGGGGCTTCATTTCTTTTCTTTCTACATCGCCTCGGCTTTAGCGATGCGACCTGCCAGCGGTGGTTCCCGCAATCCCTTTTGGTCAGACATCTATGAAATCGCCATGTGTTTCGCGCTTAGCGCAGTCGCCCTGAAAACCCTCATCGCTCCGCGTAAAGAGCGTCCCTTCGAAGTGACACCGAAGGGACAGCGCATCAAGAAAAACACTTTCAGTGAAGTGATGTCGGCCTGGCCGCACTTGCTGACGTTCGGCTTGTTGATTCTTGGTTTGACGGTGGGGATGCAGAACCTTCGGCATGGCACAGGAGATTCCGGTCTACTGGTCAGCCTTTTTTGGGGATACGTCAATCTCCTGCTGGTGACCATAGCCATATTCGTCGCCAATGAGCAACCGCAGGATCGGCGGGCGTTTCGGCTCAATCGAGATTTCATAAGCGAGGCATTCGTGAAGGATGCTTCCGTCTCCGCTCGCATTCTCAACATCAACGAACATGGTGCCGCGCTCTCGTTGGAGCACCCGCTCTTTACGGCGCTGGAAACCGTCTCACTGCTTCTGACATCGTCCCAGGGCGCTATCGTTCGACTGACCGGCCGAATCATCAGACAAGAACGATTGCCGACCGGTGACGTGGTAGCCGCACTTCAGTTTATCGATCTGGATACGAGGACCCGGCGTATACTCGTCGATAAGATCTTCGGTGATCCTGCTCCCTGGGCAGAGAGCTACCGTTTCCAGCCCGGCATCGCGAGCAGTTTACGATCGCTGCTTGTCGCCGTCACAGTTCCTTGGAAATCCTTTACATGGGAGCGACGCCGAATTCCCCGTATTCTCCAGGAGACCCCTTGTCGATTGAACACTTCGACATCCTTGCTGACCGGGAGGTTGAAAGACATGTCCTATACGGGCGTGAGTGTGCTCTTCTCTTCCGTTCCGAAAGGGTCGTTGGTCGAAAGTCTGTTGGAACTGCCTCACGTTGCGCTGAAGGTCAGTCCTGTCTCGATAACGCGCCGTTTCGGCAAGACCCGTGTCCGTTTCAGAGTGGAGCGCATCGAACAGGGCGAAGAACACTGGCGAACGCTCCACGATCAGCAATGGAGACAGCCATGAGCAACGCGTACCGCAGAATCGGTTGCTCTCGCACCAGGCCCAGGTGGCTCCCGAGCTACTCTGCGAAAAAGAGGCGGAGGGAGTCTAGTTCCCCTTCTCGCTCACCGCACCTTCGACCATTGTGAGAACGTGGCAGCTTGACCGATCGGTGTCTCCGCCGAATCGATCACATTCCAGATCACCGCCCGCTCGACAAGGAAGCGTTGGCCGGTCGAAGAAATTCTGACCCCTCGGTATCCGTCGAAGTACCCATGGACCTTGGCGTGCTCCAACATCCGTGCTCGCTCGGCACGGTCATCCGGCTCGGCCGTGAGTCGCGACGGCGTCTTAATGAACCGCTCCCAGGAGAGCTGCCACAAGGTCAACGCCGCTTGATTGCCGTAGTTCAAGATCGGGTCCCGCTCCGCGCCGTGAGACACGACGACAAAGGATGCCTCGAACAAGATGCGGGCCTGTTGTCTCGCGTCACCGGTCCGCTCAATCAATTCTTTCCCCGTCCAATGTCGATAGCTGTCCAACAGCTGCTGAGTCCATCGAACAACACCCGGATCGTTCCACTGCGCGGTGTTCATCGGGGAGGTGGTACCACGTCTGGCGAAGCGGGGGCAAGCTTCACGGGCACCTTGTCAAGACCATGGGACTTCTCTGTATAATGGCGTTCCTATTTGAAACGCGCAGGGGGACGGATGACGGGCAAAACATTGTTCGACAAAATCTGGGATTCACATGTCGTACGTGCGGAGGCCGACGGAACGACGCTGCTCTATATCGATCGACAGTTGGTGCACGAAGTGACATCTCCGCAAGCGTTCGAAGGGTTGAAGCTTGCGGGACGGCGCCCGCGGCGACCGGCTGCAACACTCGCTGTGCCGGATCATAATGTGCCTACCACAGACCGGCGGTTGGGAATCGCGGATCAAGTGAGTGCGCTTCAGATTCAAACACTCGAAGATAACTGCAAAGATTTCGGCATCACCCTTTTCAACATGAGCGACATCCGTCAGGGCATCGTCCATGTGATCGGACCCGAGCAGGGATTTACCCTCCCCGGTACGACGATCGTGTGCGGCGACTCCCACACATCGACGCACGGAGCGTTTGGAGCCTTGGCATTCGGTATCGGCACCAGCGAAGTGGAGCACGTCTTGGCCACTCAATGTTTGGTGCAGAAACGGCCCAAGACGATGGAGATACGCGTCGATGGGAGTCTTTCCGACCGTTGCTCGGCCAAGGATATTATTCTTGCGATCATCGGGAAGATCGGCACTGCCGGAGGAACCGGCTACGTGATCGAATATACCGGCTCCGCCATTCGCTCTCTCAGCATGGAAGGGCGCATGACTCTGTGCAACATGTCGATCGAGGGTGGAGCACGTGCAGGGATGGTCGCTCCCGACGACAAGACATTCGCGTATATCCAAGGACGGCCCCTCGCTCCGAAGGGAGATCTCTTTGAACAGGCCGTCCAAGCATGGCGGGCACTCAAAACGGATGCGAACGCGACGTATGATTCGACGGTCATCTTGCAAGCGGAACAGATCGCGCCGCAGGTCAGCTGGGGCACAAGTCCCGGTATGGTTATCGGAGTAGACGAGAACGTTCCAGACCCTCAAACGATGGCTGATGAGAAGACAAAGAATGCCACCGAGCGGGCTTTGGCCTATATGGGTCTCTTACCCAATATGCCGATCACGGATATTCGAATCGACAAGGTCTTCATCGGCTCGTGCACGAACTCGCGGATCGAAGACCTTCGCCTCGCGGCGAGCTTTGCGAAGGGCAAGAAAGTCGCGAAGACCGTCCATGCCATGGTGGTACCGGGATCCGGGCTCGTCAAGCAGCAGGCGGAGGCCGAAGGTCTGGACCGAGTTTTCCGCGAGGCCGGGTTCGAGTGGCGAGAGGCCGGATGCAGCATGTGTCTTGCCATGAATGCGGATGTCCTGAAGCCTGGCGAGCGTTGCGCCTCCACGAGCAATCGGAATTTCGAAGGTCGCCAGGGAGCCGGTGGACGGACTCACTTGGTATCGCCAATCATGGCAGTCGCCGCAGCCATTGAAGGACATTTCGTCGATATCCGCCACTGGAGCTGATCGCGCAAAGCCCTTCGAATACACCATTCACTTATTGTCTGATTGGATACTATGGAGCCATTCACCATACTGACCGGTCTCGTCGCTCCGCTGGATCGTGTGAACGTCGACACCGACCAAGTCATCCCAAAGCAGTTTCTCAAGACCATCAAGCGCACGGGGTTGCGCGAGGGACTGTTCTTTGACTGGAGGAAACTCAAAGACGGCTCGCCTGATCCCTCCTTCTTTTTAAATCAGCCCCGGTATCAGGGCGCATCGATCCTCTTGACCCGCGACAATTTCGGCTGCGGCTCGTCTCGTGAGCATGCGCCGTGGGCGTTGTTAGATCAGGGATTCCGGTGCATCATCGCGCCAAGCTTTGCGGATATTTTCTATAACAACTGTTTTCAAAACGGCATCCTTCCCGTGGTGTTGAAAGCGGAGGAAGTGCTCCCGCTCATGAAGGACGTGATGGACGTCGAGGGATACCGGCTCGCCGTGGACCTGGGTCGCCAAACGGTGACCACCCCGAACGGCACCGCGTATCGGTTTGAGATCGACCCTTTCCGCAAGGATTGCCTGTATCGAGGGCTGGATTCGATCGGCCTTACGCTCCAATATGAGAACGCGATCACGGCCTATGAAATCCGTCGAAAGGCCGAGATGCCTTGGTTGTTCACTGATCTGCGCTCATAGCGGAGGAGATGCCGGTGAGCTGGTCTTCGATCCCGAAGCTGTTCTTGACCATCGTGTTTTTTGCAGGCGCTGCCTACCTGACGGTTGCCTTCAATTGGATCTATTCCGACGGGAGCCGAGCCGGCTATATTCAGAAATATTCAAAGAAGGGCTGGCTCTGCAAAACCTATGAAGGGGAATTGGCAATGACGACCGTGCCGGGCACGGCCCCGGTTCTCTGGCAATTCACGATCTGGGACGAGAAGGTCGCGACCCAATTGTCAGCAGTGATGGGGAAACGAGTGATCCTGCATTACAAAGAGTATCGCTATATTCCAACCACCTGCTTCGGTGAAACCACCTATTTTGTGGATAAAGTAGAAATCCAAGAATAGGTCGGGCCGACTCCTCTACAGCCACTTTTTTCGACGAAACCCCAGCAGCATGATGGCCGCCACCATCCCCATGAGGCCCAGCGCCATCGGGTAACCCCAGGGCCATTTCAGCTCCGGCATATATTCGAAATTCATCCCATAGATGCCGGCAATGAAGCTGAGGGGCATGAAAATCGTGGTGATCACTGTCAGGACTCGCATGACGGCGTTCAGCCGATAACTGACGCTTGAGAGATAGATATCGAGGCTCGCCGAGACCATTTCACGTAGCGTCTCGATCGTATCGACGATCTGCACCACGTGGTCATAGACATCCCGGAAAAACACCCTGGTCGGCTCATGCAGAAACGCGCATTCCGAACGAGACAGGTTGTTGATTGCTTCCCGCAAGGGCCAGACGGCCCGGCGCACAAACAACAGCTGCCGTTTCAGCGCATGAATGTCTCTGAGCGTCTCCGGTTTCGGATCGGCCACCACTCGCTCTTGCAGCGATTCAATCCGTTCGCCGAGCATTTCGAGGACGGCGAAATACTGATCGACCACGGCATCAATGAGCGCATACAGAAGATAGTCCGACCCATTTTGTCGAAGGCGTCCCTTGCCGCCTTTGAGACGGTCCCGTACCGAGCCAAACACATCGGTCCCATTCTCCTGGAACGAGAGCACATAATTGCGCCCCGTGACAAAACTGACCTGTTCGACCTGAATGTCTCCTTGTTCAGTGGTCGTGAGCATCTTCATGACGAGAAAGAAATAGGTGTCGTAGTCGTCGAGCTTGGGACGCTGATCGGTATTGGCAATGTCTTCCAGCAAAAGAGGGTGGAGGTTGAAGTGTTTCCCGAAGGCTTCGAGGACATCGATCTGATGGACTCCGCCGACATTGATCCAGCTCACCGTTTCGTCGACGGGCGGTCGAAGCTCATTGGCGTCGGTGACAACACGCTCATCGCACTGGGCGCCGGCGTAGCTGAACAGCGTCATGTGAACGGGTTCGGTTCGTGCCTCGCCGATGTGGACGAGTGTCCCGGGGGACAGTCCCGTCTTCTTTGACCGCTTCTGAACCAGCTTCATGGTCACGAGCTTGTACGCAGATTCTCATCCCAGGTCAAGGTGCGTACAAACTCAATTCTTTTCTTCCGTCTCAAGGCTTGCTACTCTCGTGTCATGGCGTGGGAGGACGAACTGGAGGTCATGATCGAGGCAATCCGAACGGCCGGAATGGAGGCCTTACGCGTTGCCATCGAAGGATTTGAGACGATCAAGAAGCTGGATCATTCTCCGGTGACCTCGGCCGACCTGGCGGTGAATCAGATTCTCCAATCTCGCCTGCGGTCGGCGTTTCCTCTGGATGGATGGCTCTCGGAAGAATCGCCGGACGATCTGGAGCGGCTTCGGAAAATGCGGGTCTGGGTCGTTGATCCGATCGATGGAACGAAAGCGTTCATCCGTGGGGAGCCGGAGTTCTGTATCTCCGTTGCCCTGGTCGAGCGAGGCCGACCGATCGTAGGAGCCGTCCTTAACCCTTCGACCGGTGAATTGTTCAGTGCCACCCGAGGGGGAGGTCTTCATCTCAATGACAAACCGGTCACCCCACAGACAGGGGACGGCGACCAATTGCCGGTTATAGCCCTGAGTCCGTGGGAGCGCCAAATCGGCCGTTTCACGTCGCTTGAGGCGCTAAGCCACAGCCGTCCCATGCGCTCCATCGCGTGGGCGCTTGCGCTGACCGCGAGCGGACGCTTGCATGGCACTGCGACACAGGAGCCTGAAAATGAGTGGGACGTTGCGGCGGGAGCACTCCTCGTTGCAGAAGCCGGTGGGGCAATATCGGACGGGAGTGGGCACGATCTAACCTTCAACCAGTCCGAGCCTCGCTATCACGGGATTATCTCCACCAGCCCGCACTGTCCGGATGCCCTCGCACGACAACTCAAGCGTCTGACCCGCTCAGTCGCCGGAGGCGATGACGAGCCGTCTTAAAAATCGGTTTGAGTCAAACGCCGACAGGCCTCATCGAGATCAGAATCCGTCTTCGCATAACTGAAGCGAACAAAGTTGGCGCCAGTCTGGCCGGAGAAAAAAGCCTCCCCTGGGACGCCAGCCACGCCGGTCCGGTTCAACAGGTACATGGCGCGAGCTTTTCCTGTCTCGCCGGGTAACCGGGAGACGTCCGCCAACACGTAATAGGCGCCTTGCGGGATCGACGGTGTGAGGCCCGCTGTGGCAAGCGCGCTGCAAAATCGGTCACGCTTGTCCTGGTAGTCATGAGCCAAGCTGCGATAGAAACTGTCGGGCAATTCTCTGATGCCCTGGGCCACGCCCATTTGAAGGGGCGCAGGAGCACACACATAGAGCAAATCGTTCATGGCGCCGATAGCCTGCGCCCATGGCTGGGCCGCCACACTGTAGCCAATGCGCCATCCGGTCACGCTGAAGGTCTTGGAATAACCGCCGATGGTCACCGTTCGCTCGGCCATGCCAGGCAACGCCGCCATGCTGAGATGGTGTCGGCCGTCATAGAGAAAGTATTCGTAGATTTCGTCGGTCAAGACGAACAGATCGTGCCGGTGCGCGAAATCCGCCAGCGCTTCCAATTCCACTCGACTGAACACTTTACCCGAGGGATTGCCGGGAGAATTGACGATGATCGCCTTCGTATTGGGAGTCACAACCTGCTCGAGCTGACTCAACGAATACGTCCATGCCGGAGCCTGCATATGGACCACGACCGGGATCGCCTCCACCGCCACAAGTGCGCTGATATGATATTGGTAGTACGGCTCAAATAGTATGACGTGATCGCCGGGATTGAGCAGCGCCGCGCAGGCACAGTGAAAGGCGCCAGTGGCTCCGGCACTGACCGTGACGTCCGTGTCAGGGTCGGCTTGGATTCCGTTATAATTGACCAGCTTCTTGGCGATGGCCTGCCGCAATTCCGGTAACCCGTCAAAGCGGGTGTATACGTTGTGTCCTTCTCGGATGGCCTGCTCGCCACCTGTGAGTACAATCGGAGGAACCGGCGTATCGCAGACCCCTTGGGCCATGTTGAGACCCTTCAGGCTCACGCAGGCCTGGGTCATCGCCCGAATTTCCGATTGAGCCAGATCGGCCATCCGCTGACTTACCGTTCGTGTCACCATCGCATTCCCTTTCTTCAGCCTCCTTTGTCGCAGAGGATCGCGCCCGCGTCAAGATGCCCTCAGGATCCAGATCGCTGACGAAACCGGCCAACAAACGGCTTACAAATGCCGTTTTGTCTTGCCGATGGAATCCCATCGCTTACACTACAGACTGGTGGCCCGAAGGTGATGTCTTTCTCGGTCTCGCCGATAGGCAGAGCCCATCGAGCCAAACCACTGTTCTGCTCAGGAAAGGACCGGGCACAATGGCATCAAAGTCATCCGAATCGCGCGCGCAAGACCTTCAGAAACACATGGACCTGCAAGACCGACGCGGCAGAAGAGTGGGTCTCTCCTGCCGCATGTTCTTCTTTGGGGACGATGACCTTGAAGGTGAGGCGACGGTGTTTGATGTGTCGACGAACGGCTGCCGAGCCGAATCATCGGTCGAATTGAAGATCGGGACGCCGCTGAAGCTGTCGCTGTTCCTTCCTGATTTTAAGTGGCCTCTGCGCGTCGATCAGGCGATTGTGCGGTGGATCGACGGCAAGCAGTTCGGCCTGGAGTTCACGATGATTCGACTCGCCCAGCGCGAACGGCTGCGAGGCCTCATCATGAAGGTCAAGGGATAACAGCAGTCCTCCTCAAACATCCGCAGATGGTCCGCCATTCTTTTCCTGTACAGAATTTAGCCCGTCATAGACAAAGTTGGTCGTGGTGCCATTGATCGTCTTGCCGGTGCGGCGGCCAAAGGAATCGTAAGTAAATGACGCTGTCAAACTCGGTCCACTGATCGCCGTCAGCTGATTGCGTGCGTTCCACGTATAGGTCGTGGTGCTGCCGCCCTGCGTCACTGTGGCCAAGTTGCCATTCAGGTCATAGGTCTCCGTGCTGGTCCCGAATGTGGTTTGCTGATTGTTGGCGTTGTAATTCGTGGTCGTAAGAGCCGGAGGAATGTTGCTCCGAGCAAAAGTACCGTCGGTTTTAATCCGGTTACCGGCAGCATCATAGGTGTATGTAAGGTCTCCCAAAGTCGTGACGCCTTGCTTATACGTCAGGCTCGTCAGCTCGGACGCTGCGTTGTAGGCATAGGTGATGCTGTTCGTATTAGGATACGTCACGCTCGTGCGGCGATCGGCATCGTCGTAGGCCAGCGCCACCGTGTCCGTTCCTTGAGTAATCGCCGTGAGCCGGTTGGCATTATCGTAGCTGTACGTCACTTGCGATTGACCGACGACGGTCATCGTCGCCCGCCGAGAGGCGTTGTCGTAGGTGTAATCAATCTGACCCTGGGGAGTCACTTCCTGCGTGAGGCAATCCAAGCCGTCATAGGTGCGCGTGATCGTCGCTATGACTATATTGCTCACATCCTTCTCCTGCACCTGCGTGATTCGATTGCCTGCGTCGTAGGTGTAGTTTGTACTGGTCCCATCCTGGAACGTCGCCTTCGTCCGGCGGTTGAGTGGGTGCAGGCGTGTATGGTCGATGTCACGTGGTTGTGGCAAGCGGTGAACATAGGAAGTCAGCTCGGTTTGTTGCGAGATTCTACGAGTAGCAAAAGATCTAATACGGTATTTGGTTGGGTTACGACTTCCTTGATTCCAATGCTTTGCAGCCATTTGTTTAATCTGTGCCAACATCTAGTCGCCCCGAATCTGTATGGGCTGGTGGAGAGTTGCTGCAAGCGAAGGAGTTTTCAGCTTTGCTCCAATTAGTCGCGACCGTTAACTGAATGGTGCCCATTCCTCAATAGTAAGGCTCCTTTTTTCATTATGGCTGTTAACGATGAAGCCATCGGTATGCATGCGTCCGATGCCCAACACGCCTGGCTTGTAGACTTGAACAACGGTCCGATGATCTTTCGTAGCAAGTACATCGTGCCATACCGATAATGTGAGTTTGGTTGCCTGCAGAACGATTTCTTCACTGCTTTGACCTGGAAGTTCACTGAGTTCCGCAAACGTCTTGGACGAAAGGCTATTTAATCGTTCACGCACGGTCGCATCAATCGTCTTTTTTAGTTCGGAAGAATCGTAAGACACAGTGCTCCCTCAATCGAGACCGCGAATCCGCAGATCAATGTGCGGATTACCCGGTCCTTGGCCTATCGATATTCTTGGCGCATTGGGGGATGCAGCTCCATCTGGTCCGAAAGACACTCTTACGGTCCCCCTACTGGCTGGCCAGTTCGCCAAGTATCTGGCGTAGATGTCCCAATTCGGCCGACATATGTTCGTCTGGAGAGAATTGAATCTGAGCTTCCAAGCGTTTTAACCAGACTTGACCTTCCGAAGGTTCTTTCAGCTCCTTAATATATAATTCTGCCAGGGAGTGGGAGATCAGCTTAAGATTGTTCTTGTCATTGGATGCCTCAGCTAGGGCGTACGCTTGCCTAAACAGCATTGCTTGTTCATTTACGTCCGAAACATAGTCTGCGCGAGTCGCAAGAATGCTTGGCAGGACGCCATATTTTCCTTCTAACTCATCGAGGAATTGAATAAGTTGGTTTGTGAATATGTTTTCTTCCGCCTCGGCTTCGGCGTTTACGATGTTCAAAACTAATTCGTGAACCGCATTCCAGTCTTCAGTGCTAATACCATCGGAAGTCGACATTTACTACCATCAATCTATGCCTGAGCCAGAAAGCTCTTTTTATTGGCAGTTTGGATTATTTGCACAATATTCCATCCAAGCATCTTGTCCTTCGATTTCAAGTATTATCTGATCTAGCAGCAGATCAAGGCAGATACCGCCAACTCCTAATCTCTGTACTACTTTTTTTAATCCCCTCAACTTGTTAATGTGCTTTTGGCTCATCCCTTTGGCTTCGGCATCTTTCAACGCTGATTGTATTTCTTTGAGCGGGGTCCTTGTGTTCAAGACTCTACCATCGTGACTGACAGCTATATTCTGCTTGCCACCTTTGGTGTGACCGAGAGGATCCACGTCGTTAGCTGGGTTGTTGCCCAAGTAGGCATACAGATTGTAATCGCCGCTCGCGAATCCTACTGGATCCTCTGCAATAAACCGCTGAAGCCTCAGATGATAGTAACGTGCCCGGTAGTACATCATCCCCGTGCCATCATCTTCTCGTCCTGTGAACTTATAGCTGTTCGTGCTGGCGGAACCGGTCTGTGTGGTAAAGCCAAAGGGCTCGTACGTATATTGGGTTTGGAGCGTGCCGGTGTTGTCGCCGAGGGCCACGGTTGAACCAAGGGCATCCGGTAACAGCGAGCGCACGCCGACACCATCCGTTCTCGTAAAGAACTCATCGATGCCGAGGCCGTTCAGGAGATTCGCCGTGACCGTTCCGCCGTTTTTCTCTTGGACGGGATTAAGCCCGTCGTAGACATAATTGGTTACCGTACCATTTACAGTTCTACCAGTCCGACGGCCAAACGAATCATACGTAAACGACGCGGTGAATCCGGTCTTGCTGATGCCTGTTAGTTGGTTTCTTGCATTCCACGTATAGGTCGTCGTGACTCCCCCATCGATGCTGGTCGCCAGATTCCCGTTGAGATCGTAGGTCTCCGTCGTGGTCCCGAAAGCCGTCTGTTGGTTGTTCGCATTGTAAGTGGTTGTCGTCAGCGCTGGTGGCACATTGGTGAGTGCGAAGGCCCCCCCAGTGCTGAGACGGTTCCCGGCGAGATCGTAGGCGGAGATGCCCAGTGTGGTCGCCCCCTGTTTGTACGTGTTGCCCGTCAGAGCTGAGGCCAAGTCATTGGCAGCGACGAACGATTACTGAACCTTTCGCACAATGAGATCTTTCCCTGAGACAAGACATACCATCTGCATTTCACTAGGCTTTGACTTGGTGAGTGGGCATACTTCGAATTGCCCGTGGATGCGCGTTTCTGTCGAGATCACCCTTGCTACTTCATCGGGAAGCGCACGATCTTCAGCATCGCCGTCATTAACGACCCCGAGTTGCTTTTTGCTTCCTTTCGGAATAAGCCGAACACTCGGAGTCCCATTTGAAACTAACAGTCGTCCATGAACCGTAAAACATGATCCCACAAATCGATCCTTGTCCTCACACAATTGTGCAGCCACAACAGCATCAGCCAGACCAAAGACCACGATAATTAAGGTGAGAACTACGTTCCGCACGAAAAGCTGCCAGTTCATCCTGACCCCCTGTGTTTCATGAGGCTAAACTCTCAGCGTCCATAGGTATTGGCAAAGATTCCTGATCCTGGAAGTCCAGGGCTAGGCGCGGAATTATTGAGTGGGCCCACCTGTGTTTGAACTGGTTGGCCAAAGAATAGATTCAACGAAGCATTTGGTCTAAAGTTGAAGAAGCGTGCTCCATTCGTGAGATCCTGATCGCAGCCACTCAAAGCCAGCGATGCTGCGAGAAGAGATTGAGCCATAGCCATGTTGGCTGAAGGAACACCGTTTCTAATAGCTGCTCGCGCTGACCGAGAAAGTTGCGACGGCGCCACTCCACTCAAAATATCTGCATTTCTGCGATTTACGGTAACATGCGCAATAAAGATTCTCGCATCCAAAATCCCTGGTCCAGTGAGAGAAGCTGTTTCGTTGTAGATAATGGCTGCCAGCGATTGGAGATCTTGTTGATTCACAGACATGGGACACGGGCACGCAGCCAATCCAAATGGATCATCCAACGCAAGAGGTGAATTTCCGACATATCCATATAAGTTCACATCTCCCCCTTCAAACCCAATCGGATCTTCTGCAATGAATCGCTGGAACCGTGGGTTGTAATAGCGCGCCCGATAGTACATGAGCCCGGTGCCGTCGTCTTCCCGCCTGGTGTATTTGTAGCTGGTGGTGCTCGCAGCTCCGGTCTGACTGATAAACCCAAAGGGCTCATACGTGTACTGGGTTTGAAGTGTGCCTGTACCGTCCCCTAGTGCAACCGTTGAGCCGAGCGCGTCGGGCAGGAAAGTACGACTCCCAACTCCATCCGTTCTCGTGAAAAACTCATCGATCCTAAGGCCGGTGAGGAGATTCGCCGTGACTGTCCCAACGTTCTTTTCCTGTATCGGATTCAATCCATCATAGACAAAATTAGTTGTGGTGCCATTGATCGTCTTGCCGGTGCGGCGGCCAAAGGAATCGTAAGTGAACGAGGCGGTGAGACCGGTTCGGCTGATGCCGGTCAACTGGTTTCTGGCATTCCATGTATTTGTCGTGACCACTCCGGTGTCCGTGCTGGTCGACAGATTCCCATTGAGATCGTATGTCTCTGTACTTGTCCCGAACGTCGTCTGCTGATTGTTGGCGATGTAGGTTGTCGTCGTGAGCGCCGGTGGGAGATTCGACCGGGCAAAGGTCCCACCCGTCTTGATGCGATTCCCGGCGAGATCATAGGTGTACGTCAAGTCGCCGAGGGTCGTGGCCCCTTGCTTATAGGTCAGGCTTGTGAGCTCTGAGGCGGCATTGTAGGCGTAAGTGATGTTGTTCATGTTGGGATAGGTCACACTCGTGCGGCGGTCCGCATCGTCATAGCCAATCGTGACCGTATCAGTTCCCTGAGTGATAGTCGTGAGCCGGTTCGCGTTGTCGTAGGTATACGTCACTTGCGATTGACCGACGACGGTCATCGTCGCCCGCCGAGAGGCGTTGTCGTAGGTGTAATCAATCTGACCCTGGGGAGTCACTTCCTGCGTGAGTCGATCGAGTCCGTCATAGGTGCGCGTGATTGTCGCCGTGACGGTGCCCCCTGAGTTCTTCTCTTGTACTTGCGTGATCCGGTTTCCCGTGTCGTAGGTGTAATTCGTACTGGTCCCGTCTTGGAATGTCGCCTTGGTGCGACGATTCAAGGGATCATACGTGCACGTTGTGGTTTGACTCTTTCGGTCCAGGACGGTCGCCAGATTGCCGTTGTTGTCGTAGGTGTAGGTTTCAGTGTTGAGCAGCGGGTCTTTTCTGGTGCTCGTCCGATTCATATTGTTGTAGGTGTAGACCGTCTGTTGAGACTTCGCATCGGTGACGGTCAACAAATTGCTGTTGGCGTCATACCCGAATTGCGTGACGCCGTTGATCGCATCGGTGAGTTGCGTGATCCGATCTAAGGCGTCAGGAGTATAGACCGTCTTTTGCCCAAGAGGATTGATCAGGCTGCGGAGTCGTCCTGCCGCGTCGAGCATCCGTTTGGTCTCGCGATTCAAGGGGTCTTTGACCGAGATCAAATCGCCGAGTTCATAGGTAAAGGTGGTCGTGTTGTTCAACGGATCTTTGATCGTGAGCGGCTGACCTTGGCCATTGACCGTGATGGTCGTGGTCTTATTCAGCGCATTGGTGATCGCCGTAAGATTGCCTTTCGTGTCATAGCCCAAGGTCGTGGTGTGGCTGAGCGGATCGGTCACGGTCGCTACCTGACTGTAGGTAGGCTCATAGGTAAATGACGTCGTGACAGCATTGGGTGTTGTGGCCAGTCTTGTCACGGTCAGGACATTGCCCTTGCTGTCATAGGTATAGGCCGTCTTGCGGCTCAAGGTATCGGTTACACTGAGGAGCAGATTCGTCCCGGTCTGCCATGCATAGGTGGTGGACTGTGCCTCAGATTGGCCGAGCGCATCAGTGATGGTGTCGGTGAGGCCAGCACTGTTGAAGGTAAACCGTTTGACGTACCCTCGCGGATCGGTCACATCAGTCTGTGTGACATTCCCGCTCCCATCGAGCGTATAGGCAAACTGATAGGTCGTGCTGTCAGCTCGTGTCTGCGTCGCCACCCGTCCGTTGACATCATAGGTATTCGTGACATGTGGATTGCCGTTGGGTTCTTTCGCGGTCAGTAAGCGATGGGAGGCATCATAGGTGTACTCGCTCACCCCACTGAGCGGATTCGTGACCTTCCAGAGACGCCCACTTCCATCATAGGTATAGGTCACCGTGCGGCCCAGGATATCGGCCACCTGGCTGATGCGGTTACTGCTATCGTAGCTGAAGGTGAGATACCGGCCATTGGGTGTGGTGATCTTGGTGAGATTCCCGGCCAGCCCTCCGGCCGCAGCCCGTGTGAGGGTGAGCATATTGCCGTTTCGATCCAGCATCGCGACGAGAAAGCCATAGTCGCTGAAGCGCCACTCCGTGCCGTCCTTGAACTTGAGACGATACCGCTGAAAGTTTTGATCCCAGGCGAAGGTCGCGCCATAGAACGACGTTTGGGTGGTCGAATGCTGCAGGATCGAGTCCAAACAATTGGTCCCGCTCGTGCGAAGAAAGGCGATGTAGGCTCCATCTGGCAAGATTACACGAATTTGAGTGCAGAGATCGTCGCGTAACATGTATTGATCATACGGATGACTCGCGCCGATACCAAAAACACGTGGCGCGGTGTCTTCGGTACGGTAGGTGCGGCTGAGGCGAATGGGCATTACGTCGGGCAGTTCAATATCAACATCCTGTTGATAGTACAAGCCAGTCCTCGTGTCGCAGGGATCGCCATCGCAAGTATATCTATCTCCCGGGGTTATGAACTTTACCGGAGGATCAGGTGGATAGTTGGGACCGTTGGCTTGATTTGCAAAATGAAAGAACGTGACGATGGACGGATCATATCCCCAACACGTGGTTCCCCAATTTATGGTCGTTATTGGCCCATCGAGTAGCGGATTACGGGCTTGAAATCCCCCTGCGTCCCCAGCCCCAGGCGCACATTGCACAATGACACCCCCCATCCAGGGTCCGCCCCACCCGGACGGAAGGACAGTCGTATTCCGAACCCATATGACCGCATCATACAACGAGGAAGAATTAAACGAGGTGGGTAGTGCATGGTTCGGGATGTACACCGTCGTGCTCATTCCTCCCGTGAGTAGATTTCCGGGCTGGACTGGGAGGTCATTGACCGTGGCAGGCTTAATGGGCACAAATGATTGTGCCAGCAATGGCTCTCCAGATAATTCTACGGCACCGGCAAGGGTTAGTGGAATAAGACAACCAAGCAAATATTGGTTGTTCATGGGCTTGTCACCTGGAGGTTGAGGCTCCCAGTGCCTGTCGTCTGCGGATTGATCGTGATGGTGTAGGTCCCCGTGGTAGCGAGTGTCACCGTCGGGACATTGAAGCTGGCCGCTGAGTTCGTGGTCCCCGTCTGAAAACTCCCGCTTGGGGTATACAGATACACACTGACGCTGCCCAGGGTATTGCCCGTGATCTTCACGGTCGCCTGCTGACTGGCCGTTCCCGGAAACGTATAGCGGGCATTCTGCCCGGCCCGGCCGATCGTGATCGGCGTGGCCGCTGCATTGATCGTCACGGTGCCTGAGATGTCCGTGGAGAGCGTCAACGTCAGGTTTCCCGTGTACTGCGCGGCGGGATTGAGCGTAACCGTGTACGTGCCGGTCGTCGGGAGCGCCATCGGTGCATCGAGACTGCCGCCCGTCGTGCCGACTGAAGTAGCCGCGAGTTGGGTGCCGTCGGGTTTCCAAAGCGTGACCGTAGAGGACGTGATCGTGACCGCCGTGAGACCGAGACTGACCCATTGGCCTGCCGTTCCCGTAAAGGTGTACAACGCATTCCGCCCGATGGGGGTAACGGTAGTTGTCGTGGCGGTACCGTTGAGATTGAGCGTGTCCGAAAGATACGACATCAGCGTGAGCGTGATAGTGCCGGTATTGGTCCCCGCTGGATCGACGACAATGGTATAGATCCCGGTCGAGGGCAATGTGCTCGCTGGTTCCAAGCCTCCGCCAGCCGTACTGACCGTCGTCGTAGCGAGTTGAGTGCCGGTGGGACCCAGAAGCGTGACTGTGCTGGAGGCAATCGTTACGGACGTCAGGCCCAGACTCAGCCACTGCCCACTGGATCCACTGAAGGTATAACGCGCCGTCTGCCCGGCCTTGGTGAGACTGAGCGGCACAGCGGCTCCGTCGAGGGTGATGGTCCCCGTCAGTGGTGACGTCAGTGTCAGCGTCATGCTGCCGGTCGCCAAGCCGGAGGGATCCACCACGATGGTGTAGGTCCCTGTGGTGGGTAGTGCGGTCGTGGGATCGAGGCTTCCGCCACTGGTCCCGATGAAGGCCGAGACCAAGGTGGTTCCATCCGGTTTCAGCATCGAGACGGTACTGGAGCTGACGGTCACGCTGGTCAGGCCGAGATTCACCCATTGGCCGGCCGTGCCACTGAACGTGTAGCGGGCACGTTGGCCGGGAACAGTGAGACTCGGTATCACGGTCGCTCCATCGATCGTGATGGTGCCCGTCACATCTGGCGTACTGTAGAGCATGAGCGTGACGTTCCCCGTATAGGCGCTGGACGGATCGACAAGCATCACATAGGTCCCCGAGCTTGCAAGTACTTGACTATCGATCGCCCCGCCGCTGGTATTGAAAGGGGTAGGTGCGACGAGGGCCGTGCCATCCGGGTTGAGAATCGACACATTGAGTGCAGTCATTGTCACAGAGGTGACCCCGAGACTGATCGTTTGGCCGGCCGTGCCTGTGAATGTATAGCGGGCATTCTGCCCAACGCGACTAATCGTGATGGGAACCGCCGCGCCACCCGGCGTGATCGTGCCCGTCAGTTCCGTGGACACAGTGACGGTGAGGTTCCCCGTGTAGGTGCTGACCGGATCGAGGAAGATGGTATAGGTGCCGGTGAGCGGCAAGAGTCCGAGATCGATGCTGCCGCCGCTGGTATTGAGGGTTGGAACGGTGAGCAGCAGGGAGACCCCATCGGGCCGATAGACGTTCGCGGAGAACTGGGTGACCGTCACCGCGCTGAAGCCGATACTGACTCGTTGCCCGGCGGTCCCATCGAAGACCATCAAGCCGGTCTTATTCGCCGTGGGAATGGACGCGACAACCGTCGAGCCATCCACAGTGATGCGCCCGGTGTATTGGACATCAGTCGCGACGACTCCCGGTGGCGCGACGTAGAACTCGGTGCTACTCGTGGCCATGCCTTGGACGGTCGAGACGGCGATCGGTCCGGTTTGCGCGGTACTGGGAACGGGCACCGTGAGGCTGGTACTGGATGCCGTGGTCACGGCCCCCATTGCAGCCGTAAAGGCGACGCGGTTATTGATCAGCGTGGTGTCGTAATTGGTTCCCGTCAGGGTCACTGTCGAACCATAGTTCCCTACGGCGGGACTGAAACTGGACAAGGTTGGGACACCGCCGGTTCCAACGGTAAAGGATGCGGAACTGGTGGCGGTGCTCGCACCGACGGTGACACTGATCGTCCCAGTCGTGGCGCCGCTCGGCACAGTGGCCGTCAAGACCGTCGTGGACGCAGTGAGCACGGTCGCGGTCGTGCCGTTGAACTTCACGGTATTCGACACCGGTGTGGCGCTGAAAGCAGTGCCGTAGATCGTGACGGTCGTGCCGATCGGACCCGATGAGGGAGTGAACTGCAACACAGCGAGTGTGGAGGATGCCTGTCGAGTGATGCCGGTTAAGTTGCCGACTGCATCATAGGCATACACCGCGGTGTCGCTGGCCGGATCGATGACGGCGCGCAGCCGGCCTGCGTCGTCATACACATAGCTGATATCGGCTGCGGGGCCGGCGGTTCCGATAAACATTAAGGCGAGGATGGTAATCGGGATGCCTATACGGCCGGTCACCCACTGGCACAGTCGAGATAAGATCATGCTCATCGTTGTTTTAAGTCAGTTGATGCGACGGCGAGAGCCTCGCTTGTACGGTGCAATAGTATTCTTACGTGTTTCATCCTACGCTAGTTCACATCTGTGGCAATCCCCGAAGATGGCCTTACCCAGTGAGGCCATTCGGTCTCTTCTTGGGGACCCATTGTCCTGCGACGCTTTTCAACATGGTCGTTGTGTCCTGGGTGTGAAGCGCGCCAGGGCGCCGCGCGTGCAATCAGCGAACCGAGTTCATTGCTGCGCAAGAAATCGTTCCAATGACCGCGGTTCTCTTGAGGGGATCGTCGATATGTAGCTCTGGCGGGAAGTTTGCCGTGACCGTCGCCCGTCCATTCTCCGTATGGATTCAACCCATCACATACACAATTGATCGTGTGATGCTGCCTGTCCTGAATCCTGTCGAGGCGTTGCCGGTCTTCTTCGTTCAGAGGATGAAGGAATTGTGTCCCCGGTCCTTGCTTCAGCGTGTGACAGTGTTGGCCCTACTTTCCCACTGCTACACAGCTAGTAAGGCGACGAAGAGACCGACGACCAGCGTGATTCCTGTAAAGGACACTATCTTAAGGCGCCGCTCGGTCTTTTCTCTTTCTTGCCCTTGTTGTGTTGTTAAGACGAGCAGTAATAACCAGCTATAGAGGCTGCATAGACCTCCGATGCCGAATATGGACATCACCAAACCTTGTCCCGAGCTCTTCGTGACCTCCGGTGGAAAGAATATCAAGGCCGCGCAGATGACACCATAAGCAGAAGCGAGATAGACAAACACGGTGATACTCGCTTTAAGTCTCACCTGCTCGTCAGGAGTCATGTTAACACTCGGCAGTACTACCTGCTGTCGTGATCGATTGAGGCCTACGGCCACCCAGCATTCACGCACGACTTGTCCCGACTCGCTGCGGAGCACTTGCCATGAGGCAACAGAAGCTCGACCGTACGCACTCTCGGGCCCGTGAAACTATACTGCAGCTATTCTATCAATGCAATATACGCACGTGCACAGCTGTACGGAGTTGTGCGTAATGAGATGCTCTCCTCTATGGCGGAAGATTCAATCCATCCCTTTTGTTCTCATGACCGTGCGGATCCTCTGCTATGTGAGGAGGGTCTCGGGGAGTCTTCTCTATACTCGGGGGGGTAATGCGTTGGTGTGTGGACGAATCGGGTCAGGGATCGATTGAGAACCTAGCGCATACGGGTAGCCCTGGATTAATGGATACGTTCTGGATTTGAGCGCTTGAAGCCAGCGACCGGCAGCACAGCACAATAGGAGAGTCTCGGTAATCAGGATGGAGCGAGCCCCGCACCGAGGGCCCTTACGGGATAGATCCCACGAACCCCGGGCGCCTACGGCTTCCCCCAGAGCGCTTCCAACCGCTGGTCTCGGCCGCACCCGATTTTATAGTACTTATATCGGATCGGGTTCTTCTTGTAGAAATCCTGGTGATAGTCCTCAGCCGGATAGAAGGCTGATGCCTTGACCAATTGGGTCACGATCGGGGCAGGAAGCCGTTTGGATTGATCAAGCGCGCTCTTGGATGCTTCCGAAAGCCGCCTTTCGTCATCGGTCGTATAGAACACGACCGATCGGTATTGATTGCCAAAGTCGCAGAATTGCCCGTTCGGCGTAATGGGGTCACTATTGTGCCAGAAAGCATCCAAGAGTTTCTGATAACTGACCTTCGTGGGGTCATAGGTCACTTCGACAGATTCCGCGTGCCCCGTTGTTCCGGCTGAGACTTGTTCATAGGTGGGATTGGCGACCGTGCCGCCCATGTAGCCGGAAACCACCCCGAGCACGCCATCGACTCGCTCGAAAGCCAGTTCCATGGACCAGAAACAACCGCCTGCAAAGTACGCTTTTGCGGTGGTCGCCGCGCTCAGTGATCCGCTTGAAGGCCAAGCAAAAAGCGTCGCACAGGTCAGTACCCCGACCGCGAGGGCTGTCAGTCGTCGATGAATAGCCATGATTGCGTCCTCCCACTTCATCGTCGTCTCAGTGAGGCGATTCTTACATCTTACTACGACAATCGGTGAGAAGGTGGGTAGGCGCTCTTCACACCGGCAGATAGGGGTCGGTCTCTTCCCCGGCCCGTCGTGCGCGGCGTTGAGGCCCATCCATGAGCTTCATGATGAGCTCGATCGCTTCTTCCGGTGAAGCCGCCGCATTGACCAATCGCTTGTCCAGTTTGCGGAAGAAGGCCACATCGGCTGAGGAGGCTTCCACCAAAATGACGGGCTTGCCGGCTTTCACCGCCAAGGCGACCTCCGAGACAGTCCCCGACCCACTCAGTCCACAAGCCACGACGACATGGCTCGTCAAGACATTGATGTTGTTACGGCCGCTCCCCATTTCGGTGATGATCGGCACATCCACGTGGCGAGAGACCTTGTCTTTGGCCGTCGGCAAGATCCCGATGGTCAAACTTCCGCCGACCCGTTTAGCACCTTCGCAGGCGGCATCCATCACCCCTACGTCACGGCCGCCTGTCAACACGACCCAGCCACGCCTTGCAATGAATTCGCCGAGGACGCGCGCATTATCAAGATCTCGCTTCGCCGCCTTGGCCGGCCCCATGACTCCTACGACAAATCGCATTACGGTCTCCTACCCGTCTCGTGCAGCTGCTTACAGCCGAGAGGACGTTAACGTCACATCGGCGTGAGCCCAGACACTCTTGAGCTGCTCTTCCATGGCGTTCGCCTCACTGTCTTTCTGCTGCGCGCGGAGGCTTTGGATCAGCCCGAAGTAGGCCCAGCCGTTCTGGGGATTTTTGGCCAAATCGGTCCGGTAGACATCTGCCGCCTCACCCGGTTGACCGGCCTTCAGCAGCACCGCACCCAGATAATGGCGAACCGGAATTGGCCAGAAAGGGGGCTCGGTATACGGCAAAGTCTCTTCCAGCTTGACCGCCTCCACCAACGACTTGATCGCATCATCGTATCGCTTGCGTTGGGTCGCGATCTCACCGGCCAGGAGTCGCTCCGCGATCTTCACCAAGGCTCGTTCAGTTTTCTCTTCTGCGGTGCGATTGCGTCCGAATCGTCTTGCCATGTCGGCCAGCACCGCATGCTCCCCCTCGGATCCGGGCAGGCGGCCTGAAGCCGCCAGCGCCATGCCCCTTCCCAGTCGCCACATGGCCTGCTGGAGCCGCAGCGTTTTCGGCGGGGCCGGTTCACGCAGCAACTCCTCCCATTGCCCAAACCGGATCATCGACCACACAGGCACAGGGAGGTACAGTTCTTTCCACTTGTCCTTCCGCGCTTCATCTTCGGTGATTGTTCCCGTGAGTTGACGGGCAATCTTCAAGGCTTCATGTCTTCGTCCCTCCATCGCCAACGAAGCCCAGAGGAAATGGAGATTGTGTGCGTAGTAGCCATCCGCATAGTTGCCGCTTAACGTTCTCCCATTCAGATAGTCCTGATCAACCTTCGCAGCGTGCGTATTGCGTTCAGCAGCTTCATGATACCGTCCCAGCCTGATGTAGATGTGGGCGGGCATGTGAACCAAGTGACCGGCGCCCGGCATCAGCGCGGGCAACCGTTCCGCACAGGTCAGCGCCCGGTCCGGAGTCGGAGAGGCCTCTACACTATGAATATAGAAATGACAGGCGCCTGGATGATCGGGAAACCGTGCCAGAATGGACTCCAACGTCGAAACGATTTCCTCGGTGCCGACCTTGGGTCGGCCATCCACCGTCCACAGGTCCCATGGCCTCAAGTCCATCATCGCCTCGGCGAACAAGACCCCTGCATCCGGATCGTCAGGAAACCGTCGCCACAATGAGCGCATGGCATCCGCATAGGCCTTATCGAGAGCCGCACGCCCACGATTCTTCCCGCTGTATCGCTTGCCCAGCGCGTCGATGTAGGCCTGTTCGGCAGCACTCGCACGGGTGCTGTGCGATCGGGCCTTCTGCAGGGCATCCCCTGCGCGTCGTTCGTCGGCCTTATTCATCGCCGCATTGATGTTCGGCCCCAGCGCGAGCGCCACTCCCCAGTAGGCCATGGCCGCCGAGGGATCGAGACGAGCGGCCTCTTCGAAGGCCTGAATCGCCTCTTCATGGTTGAAGGCGTAGACCAACCGCAAACCTTGATCAAAATATTTTTGGGCCTGCTCGGAACTCGTCGTGATGGTGTGATGGAGAGTCCCGAGGTTCTCAAAGAGTGGCACCCGAGGCGCAAGGGGTTCGGCGGCTGCCCCGATAGCCATCGGCAACAGGGTCATCCAGAGCACACTCCACAACAGCAGCCTAGGAATCCTCATTGACCGCTTTGTAGCAGACGTGACCTGGATCTGGCTAGATGGTGGCTGGCGTACGTGGTCAACGTTGTGGATCAGGAGGACTCGCCTTCTCTTCGTCAGAAAGCTCTCTGGATGCATTCCGAACGTGCGGCAGACACTAATTCGGCCGAGGGCTTCTTCGATGGTCGTCGTGGTAGGAGAGAAGCGGTATCAGAACTTCCCGTGTGGGTCGAACTAGGCTCAGCGATCAAGTCGGTCACACCACGCACGGGTTACAGATTGAGGGACGGGCCTTCGCTTTCCTGAGGCGCAATCGGCTTATCCTTCAAGATTGGCTTTTTCCGGACGACTCGATTCCGCTTGGCCGAAGCGGCAATGCTCTCGCTCGTCGCTGCGGAAAACGCACCGGCTTCGAGTTCCTTCCCGAGGTGGACGAGCACCTGTTGCTGAGAAACCACCAGTGATTTCAGCTCCAGAATCTGTGTGGAAAGACGGGCGATATCCTCCTGTTGCCCAAGGAGAAAGGCTCTGAGCTCAGCGACTTCTTCCGGTCGGACAAGCGCCGTTGCCGATACAGATAGTGGCAAGATCGCCCCTTCCTCGATAGCCGTTGTCTCAATTTCCCGGGCTTGTTCCTCGCCTGCGGTAGCACAACTCATGTTTTCAGCGATCTGATCGGGCTTGATTTCTGTCTGTTCCATCGTGAGATTGATGGGGTGTGGATCAGCTGTGGCTGTGGCTGTGGCAGGCGGCGGGGCCTCGTCTTCATACCGCGTCACGCGAGCAAAGAATTCAACCACCTTGCTCCAGCAAATCGCTGCAGCCTGGAGCAGAAATTGACCATATGGGGCATTCGTCGGTCGGGCCTCGTCTATCTGTTTTTGCGAGGGAATCCGATGAATGAGGTTGATCGGCTCTTTGTTGAATCGCTGCGGCATGTGGCGACTTTCTGTTGTGACCCAAATTAACTACCTACTACTGGCGGAAGAAAGAGTCAATCTTTTTATCAGGATAGGCCCTCCAAGAGGTTCGAATTCCTTACAACCATCCTAAAACCGGGTCACGCTGGAGAACTGAAATTGGGGCAGCGCCATAGCCGGAACCAGCATCTTACCCGTTTCTGAATTTACTGCTTCCATCGGCGAGGTCCACGCGTTGATCTGTCGAAATGCCTGGAGCGGACTCTCATGAAAGCGGAAGTTTTTGACCGCCGAAACAACCTCCCCCTTCTCGACTAGAAATGTGCCGTCCCTGGTCATACCGGTTAGCACGAGGTCGCGAGGATTCACGGGGCGGATGTACCAAAAGTTTGTCACCAGAATCGCGCGTTCCGCGCCCTTGATGAGGTCCTGAATCGAATGCGCTGCAGGCCCTTCGACCGACAAGGCAGGGGCTTCCAAGGTAGGAATGGTTTCCACGCCACCGGTCTTTGCCGTAAATCGGTCGTAGGCGAGTTGTTTTAAGATTCCACGATCGATCCACACTGAATCGGTGCTGGGCAACCCCTCATGGGTAAATCCCTCTCCAAGCAGGTCAGCATGATCCGGAACGTTCCGGAGGGTCAGCCGTTCGTCTACGATCATGTGTCCCAGCTTGCCGGCGAACGGGCTCGTCCCTTTCATGTACGACTTGGCATCCAGTGACCACATCAGCCATGCCCAGAGGCCGGCCACGGCAGCCGGCTCAAGAATGACAGGATACCGCCCCGCCGGAAGCTCGCACACATCACGGCCGCGCTTCGCCTTGGTAATGGCGGCGAGCGTCCGCTCTTGAACCTTCAAGTGATCGATTGATCGGTGAGCCGCCGCACCCCACCCCGTCGCGTCACCCACTTGCACCGTTAGGCTGAACTTCGCATCGGCTCGGCGTTCATAGCCGAACAGTCCGTTCCCGGCGGCGATCCCGACCGCGGTGCCTGAGGACGACACTACGCCCGCGGCCATGAGATTCTCCATTCGACACTGACCGATCGCTTCATTGGCGTATTCCAGCCGTCGCACCGGCCCCGCCGCCACCGTCTCCGATTTCGCCGTCTCCCGGTTGGGAAACCGGCAGGCGTCAGGAGGCGGAAGGTATTCGGGATCAGCTGGCGACACACGAGCGATCCGTTCGGCACGGGCCAACGCATCCTGGATCGCCCCGGCGGTAAAGTCCGTCGTGCTCGCCGTCCCGTGCCGACCGTCAAACGCGACCGTCACCGTCAGCACGCCGCGCCGGGCATCCACATTCTGGATGACCTGATTGTTGGCGAATCTCGTCGTTCCGGCATGGTGATCGCGAAGATTCACGATCGTATGATCGGCGGACGAGCGGGTCAGAATCACATCGCTGAGAAAGCGGAACTCATCGTGGCTGGTCATCTTCGGCCACTTGTCGCTCAGGACGGTCATGCGCTCCCCTCTCCTCTGATCACGTGGACCCTGCGAAATCTTGCCGGAGAGGCGGCATGCGTCATCCAACCAGACTGGCCCGGTTGCCCCTTCCCACATGTAATGAATCCGTACCGGCGGCGAGAGATTCGGTCGGCAACCCCGTCGCAGCTGTTCCAGAATTCCGGGGTAATCCCATGATAGATTACGTCCCGCAGCATGTGAGTCCGTCTGCCGTTTTCAATCAGCCAGAATGCGTCGCCGCCGAACTGGAAATTGTAGCGGCGCTGATCGATGCTATACGACCCATGGCCCTCGATATAGATGCCGCGCTTGACGTCGTCGATGAGTTGATCGCGCGTGCCCTCGCCCGCTTCGAGCCCGATATTGGCGATGCGCACGATCGGAATATTCGCCCAGCCGTCGGCGCGATTCGAGCCGCGTGAACGAGACTCGCCGATCTTCGGCGCCACTTCCCGGTTCGTACAGTACCCGACGAAGATCCCGTTCCGGACAATGTCCCATTGCTGGCACAGCACCCCATCATCATCGTAGCCTGTCGCGGCCAGTGTTTCCGGCTCGGTGTTATCGGCTATGAGACTCACGGCGGGCGAGCCATAGCGAAAATTGCCCCGCTTGTCGGTCGTCAGGAAGCTGGTCCCGGCGTAATTGGCCTCGTACCCGATCGCGCGGTCCAGTTCGCTCGGATGGCCACAGGATTCATGGATGGTCAAGGACAGATGCTCCGGGTCGAGCACCAGATCGTAGGGCCCGGCATCGACCGCCGGAGCCCTGACTTTTTCGACCGCCTGTTCGGCAACGCGCGAAGCCTCTCGCAGGAAGTCGGCCTCCTCGATCAGCTCATAGCCTTTCCGGAGATGGGGAGTGCTGAAGCTGCGCGAGGCAAACCGGCCTTCGTGCAACGCGGTCGCCATGCACTCGCCCTGTCCCGCCAACAGATCGAACTCCAAGTGCGTTCCCTCGCTGGAGACCAACAACTTTCTGTCCCGGCGCGCCCACAGGCTGGCACTGCTTCTCGCAATACCGGACTGCCGCTGCAGGGTGTCCATCGTCTGCAACAGCAAGTCGGCTTTCTTCTCCAACGGCACGCGGAACGGATCGATTCGGCAGGGCGTGACGACACAGTCACGATGAACCGGCTCTTCCGCCAACCGTACTTTTTCGATGGCGACCGACGCGGAGCCTTTGGCGATCTCGATGGCGAGATCGGCCACCCGCGGCACCTCCTCAAGCGACAGAACTGAACTGGCCGCGAATCCCCACGCTCCATGATAGAGCACGCGCACGCCGAACCCTCGATCATGAAGGTCTCGAATCGAGGCGATGCGCCGATCTTCTCCTTCGAGATGTTCCGTGATGCTGTCCTGAATACGAATATCGCCGTACTCGGCGCCGGATAGGGCAATGCGCTTGAGCGCCAGCTCGGCGAACTCGTCCCATGTTGACGTGTTCATGCAGCGATTCTCACAATGAGCGATTGAGGAATGGAATTAGTATAACAGGTGGCTAAAAGAAACGGTCAGAATGCTGAGAAATAGGAAGACGAAAAGGGCTAAAACAGCCCGGCAATGCCGGTAGAAATTTTCTCTTGGACGATGGGGGTGGCTTCGGGAATGTCCAAACTTTTTTGCCGCACGTGGCCGACCATTCTCATTTTCTGCACTTTTTGGACAGAGCTTGTTTGACTTCCCGTCGGCTGACCCACTGTCTTGCCCATCTTGCGATCGGTGATCTGCACATCCGTGATGCACAGGTAGGTCACACCGTCTTCCTTGGGCGGCGGCTGCATGCCGGAAAATCCGGACATGCCGCCGAATCCCGCTCGTCCACCGCTCATGGCCATGGCCTGCCTCATCAGGGCATTCATGTCCGGCATGCCGGCCACTCCCATGGCAGACCCGTCACCCGTGGAACGGGCTGCAGCCATTGCGGTACCTCCGCTGCTGATGCCAGAGCCCGGACCCGATTTGGCTACGCCTTCCGGCGTCACCCCATCGGAGGTCTTGTGGCAGTAGATCACCTTGGCCTGGATCCAGTAGTTGGCCTGATCCGGCTCTTGCACCAATTGATATCCCTTTGCCGTCAGCTTCGTGTTGACCTCGTTCAACGTCACCTGCTGGTTTTCCGAGACATTCCTGAGTTGGGTATAGACGCTACGATTGGTGTTGGGATCCAGGAAGATGGTGTTGCTGTTCATAAGACCGGATCGGATCACGTTTGAACAGCCGGTGACCAGTGTAAGCAGTAGCACAAGCGTCAAGGGAAGAGAGTGGGATACAACGCGTCGGGACACGATGGGCATTAAAAGTTTCCTGCCACTGCAGCGCTCAGCTTCTGTTGGAGCACCGGCGTCGCTTCGGCTTCATCCAATTTCTTTTGGTGCACGTCGGCAGCCAGCCTGGTCTGGTACACGCCGGTCTCTTCCCCCGTCCCTGTTTTCATTCCAGCCGGGAGGAGCACGGTCCCTTGCTCCGTGATCTGGACATCGGCCACGCAGGCATAGTTCACGTCGTCCGGCATTTTGGGAGCTGAGTGCGAAGAGCCGATCAGATCGCTGAGGCCTTGAATCGCGCTCAAACCCATGGAGGCGGCCGCGCCACCCATCGCGCCATACGGGCCCGCCATGCTCGCCATGCTGGTAAGGCCTTGCATGGCACCCAGTGTCGTGTTGAACGCAGATCCATAGCCGCTCGCCACGATCGCCTCGACCGGCATCTCGGGCTTCGTGACGTTGCAGTAGACGATGTTCGCCAACACGATGTAATGCGCGCCGTCCGGATCGTTCACGACCTGATACCCCTTCGCGACTAAACGTGCTCCGAGATCATGAAAGGAGACGCCCTGATTGTCGGACGAGTTTCGGGCCTGAATAAACACCGTCTTCTGTGTGCTGGGCGGCAGGAAGAACGTGTTGCTGGAGATAAGATCCGTGTCTTTGATGTTGCCGGCGTACACGGTGAGCGGCAACAGGACAAGAATGGAAAGCGCCAGGTATCGCATCGACACTCCCCGACAAAACCGGCCGGATTGTACGCAGGAGTGCGTTTCAATAGCAACGGTCAATCTGAGCTGAACATGTATGGTTTTCACTCCGTCTATGCGAGCTTGCGCTTTTTTCCTACTGGCAAGGCCGGATCGGGACTTCCCCCGAGCACCGAATTGTTATACGGCATACTTGGAGAGCGAGATTTCCATGGAGCCCATGATCATGTTCCTGCTGAACGATTGCGCCTACGTCGGCCAGAACGGCGCCGTGGCGACCAACATGCTGAGGAGCACGTACGGAGGCCAGTGCGATCAGGAGGTGAGTGTCTTCACGTTGAAGGAGCCGTACTGAACGCGCGTGTGATCGACGAAGGTGAACAAGGATCAGGGAAGGCTCACGCCTGCCGACACCGGCGACAACGATCAGACCGCCGTTCCCATCCGGGACTCGTCGACGAATGTCTCGGTGGAATCGTCGATAGCCCGACCCTGGCGGCCTTTGGCCGGTAAGATGTAGAGCTGTTTCGCGTCGACCTTGTCTTTCTTCTCCGGCGGCGGCGACATTTCATAGACCACGGGCCGACGGTGATCGGCCATTTGCAGCTCAGGATTGTAAACGCTGTTGAACTTCCACAGCATCTTGATGAAATTGGTTTGTCCCCGCATCAAATGTCCTGCCGCAATCTTGGCCGTCCCTTTGAGCGCGGCCCAGCCGAGATGTTTTTTGTTCAAGACTTGCTGTGTCTTGACCAGTTCCGCGTAAAAATCAGCCAGCGGCATCTTGGTCGGCATCACCGCATGCTGAATATCGAACAGACGGTAATCCCGCGTGTGGAGCTTGCGAGATTCCGTGACCCAGCTCTCAGTGCCGGGGTACGGAGTATTAACGCTGATATTCACGATCTCTGGAATGTCCAAACACCACTGCCGCACGACCTCGAACCGTTCCCGATCCCAATCCGGATCGGCGATGAGATTGATGGCGACGGTGATCCCAAGGGACCGTGCGAATTCGAGCGCCTCGAAGTTTCTCCCCAACGAGATGCGCTTGCGATGCATCTTGAGGCCTTCCGCATCGATCGCCTCCACGCCCAAGAACATGTACTGGAGTCCGAGCGTCTTCCAGAATTGGAAGACTTCCTTGTTGCGCAACAGCACGTCACCACGCGTCTCCATGTAGTACTGTTTCTTGATCCCTCGCCGCGCCACGGCTTCGCCGATCTCCATTCCCTGCTTGGCTTGGATGAAGGCCACGTCGTCGACCAGGAAGATGCCCGGTTCTTGAACCTGCTCCAGCTCCTCCACAGCCTTTTCCGTGCTGACCGTTCGATAGCTGCGTCCATAAAAGGTCCAGGCGCTGCAGAAGGAACAATCCCATGGACAGCCCCGTGCGAACTCGACCGACGCACAGGGATCGAGCACACCGATAAAGTATTTGTGGCGGTTTCGCAGGAGATCGCGCGCAGGACGGATATCGTCCAAATTTTCGATGAACTGCGCGGGCGGACCTTCCCCGTCGAGCGTCACAACCCCCGGAACTTTCGTGATCGCCTTACGATCCTGTTCCACCGCCATTAATAGTTTGGGAGCTGCGACTTCTCCTTCGCCTTTGAGCACACAATCGATGGCGCCGTTGCCATGCTCCAAAAAATCCTTCGCGACGAACGAAGCGCTATGGCCCCCGACAAAGACGAACGCATTCGGCAGTTCCTGCTTGGTCAGCTTCGCCAAATCCACGATCTCCGGAACATTCGCCAGATAATTGCAGCCAAACGCCACGGCGTCGGGCTTCCAAGTCCTGATCAGCGCCTCATAGTCTTTCCACGTATCCGCCTGCAAGTCGATCAGACGGACATCGTGTCCCGCTTGGCGGCACGCCTGAGCCACCATCTCGAGACCGAGCGGCTCCAGGCGAAGATAAATCTTGGTATACATGAGCGGACCGGGATGGACTGCGAGGAACTTCATGGCCCCAAACCTCCTGATCTATGGCACGCTGAGCCGGAACACACTGGTCCTGGAATTCGAGCGGCGAGATCGGCCCACCTGGCTATTCGTGACGTGACACTCGACGCGGGGACGGATTTTGACAGAATGGAGCCTGAGGTGCAACCTTTTACCACGAGGCCATCGAAGCTTGAACCGACCAAGGGGATCTGGCATTTACTCGGCCGGATCCTTACCATACCGGCATGCTATCCCCTGAACGCACCCAGCGTCAGCGTATGGCCGATCTCCTGACCAAGGCTCGGCTAACCACCGAGCAGTTAGCCCGGATGCTGGGTATTCCTGAACGGCAGGTAGAGGAGCACTTGGTTCATGTGGTAAAAACGGTGTCTCGGGACCGTTCACGACGGTTTGTCCTCGAGCCATCCATTTGCGTAGATTGTGGATTCATGTTCCGTGACCGAACAAGATTGACACGACCAAGCCGCTGCCCACAGTGCCGCAGCGAAGGGATTTCATCTCCTTGCTATCGCATCGATACACTGGAATCAGGATCTGCTCACGGAGACACACGTATGTCACGCCGGAGAAATGCCGAGAAAGGACAACCATGACGACAGCACGACTCGTACTCTGTGCCCTCTGTTTGACACTGCTCAGTTGTTCCGATCAGAAAGCCAAGGAACTGTTCGAAACTGCCGCCTTCGAAGAGGCTCAAAGTAATCCAGCCCACGCCAAGCAGCTCTACCAAGAACTGGTGAATCTCTATCCATCCACCAAAGAAGCCGAAATCGCTCGCTCCCGGATTGCGGATCTCAGCAGCAGGCAATAGACGCTGTCGGGTGCACCTATGGGATTGACTCGCTAGAGCATCCGACGGCGCTCTTTCATTAGCTTATGGACGGTGCCCTACCTTTGCCGCTCTCACGCCCACCATTGGTGGCATAGCGAATCCTCTCTCTTCAACTAGATTTGAGAGGGGACAACGAGCTGAATGTGATCACCGAACCAGGAGAGGGCATGATGAAAACATATACGGTTCGCAAGAAGCTACGGACTCACGTTCAATGTCAGTTCTGCTATTTCTGCGACGGTGCGCTCGCCAATGGGATTGTCTGGGACCTGTCGGAAGCAGGCTGGCGTTCGACGGGAGAGCGTCCCATACCCGTTGGGTCCGAGACGACCGTCTACATCACCCTGAGTAATGGAAACAAGATCCTCATCGATACTGCTGTGGTGCGCTGGTCTGAGGGACGCGAGGCTGGATGGCAAATTATGCGAATGGATGAAGCCAGCCGGGCTCGCCTGGTGGATTTCATTGAACAGTTCAAAGCGGCAGAGCTGACTTCGAAAACCTCGGACGAGGTGCGTCGATAGTAGCCACCGGCCACACTGACAGTGTCAGGACTTAACGGATAGGTATGGGCTTGATCGAGGAAACCACGGAAAGAAAGCATTCGTCGTCGCCTGATAGGCTTTGTATTCCTCTCCTCGACTGGAAAGCGCTTGTTGTTCCGCCCGTGGAATACCCGTCACCTTCAGGAGGGCTAACCCCATACCGATCGGGCCGATCCACGTGAATACCCATCCAGACGCTCCCAAAGTCATCACGACATAGGAACACCAGTGAAGCCATTCAAAAAAATAATTTGGATGGCGTGAGTAGTTCCACAAACCCTCTCGACAGACACGACCCTGATTTCTCGGATCGGCACGGAAGTGCGCGAGTTGCCGATCGGCTCTCGCTTCCCCGGCTACGGCCACCCCCCAGATCAACAAACCGATGAGTTCAACCAGCGCGGAGGGAGGACGGGGATTCCACATCAGCACTAGAAATGGGAGCGAAAACGCCGCCACGGCCAGCGCTTGCAGGAGAAAGTACGCAAGCATTTTTGCCGACTCTGACTCACCCCATTCCTCCCGCAGTCGGCGATACCGACCATCCTCGTGTTTCCCGATGACACGATTGAACAGAATGTGAAGCCCGAGCCGTCCCGCATAGAGCGTCACCAGCATCACCGTGAGGAAGATGCGCTCGGAACTGCCGCTCGCATGTGTGGCATACCACATGACCGTAACAATGAGTCCCGCACACCACCCGACGTCCCCGATCGCGGCATTCCGTGTGCTTCGCTGCACGGCCCATAACACGGTCATGACAATCGTCATGACGAGATAGGCCGCCAGGACAAGGGGCAACGGATCCGATACGAACATTCCGTTTTCTGGTTCCATCATCCCTTAGGCTTTATGACAGACTGGCCTCATAATCCCATAAGTCCACGCCTCGATGCACCCTGCCCTTCAGCCAACTACGGAATCCCGGAATGGGAAACGATAAGAGCGCCTGGATTTTCTCGCAGTTCAACGAGAGATCGGCCGGCCGCGGCGCGCCGGCATGAGAACAGGCCGAGCCTTCTACCAGACAGCCTTGCAGTTCCGGATACCACGGCAGCAACGCCTGCCCGATCTCCCAGCGGGACAACCGTTCTCCGCCACCAAGATGATAGAGACCCGGCGCGTGAGCCGCAGTCAACTCCCAAATCGCGCGCGCAATCGTTCCCGCCGGCAGCGGGCAGCGAAACTCATCGCGATACAGCGTCATGGCCTTGCCGCTCTTCGCTCCTCGAGACATATCTTCGACAAAACTTCGATCGCCGTGCGGCGACGTTCCTGCCGTCAAGACGATCCGAACCACTGTGTGGCGGGGATTCTGCAACACCCCCTGTTCTGCTTCAAGCTTCGTCTTGCCATAGAAATTGATCGGGGTCGGGTCGTCCGTTTCGCGATACCAGCCTTGCCGGCCATCGAAGACTTCACCGCTCGACAGGAAGATAAACGGAATGTTCTGGGAAAGATGCGCGAGATGAGCGGTGGCGTCCACATTGATGCGTCGGGCAAGTTGAGGATTGTGCTCACAGTCCTTCGTTCGGCTCAGGGCTGCACAATGGATGACTGCCGCGGGCCTCAAAAGTTGCCAGGTTCTCTCGACCGCAGCGTCATCCGTAAGATCAAGACCGGCGCGAGTGAGCCCATGCACCTCCCAGCCGGGCACCCATCGAGAAGCAGTTTCCACGAAGTAGCGCCCGATCAATCCTGCAGCTCCGGTAATGAGCACACGTGGCTTCATGAAGATTCCGTGGAGAAACCCCTCTTTCGCAGAACATCTCCCAAGCGACCCCTTGCGGTGATCCGCCCCCTGTCTCTAAACAGTGCTGTACCATCGAGGCGCACAAGACTCAAGAGAGGGAGGATTCTACGACTTCAGGCTGCTGGTTGGAAGATAGAACGAGCGGAGGACGATATGAAAATGTACCGGGCCATTCTAGGCCGCCTTCGTGGAGGCCGTTTCGTGGGGCAGCCAGCGATCCAGGATGGCCGCCAGAGCTTTGCCGACGACGGGCTTGCTGAGGAAGTCATCCATCCCTGCCTCCAGGCACCGCTCACGGTCCTCTGTCATCGCATTCGCCGTCATGGCAATGATTGGAATGTGGGGTGACTCACCGCTTCCCTGTCGTACACACGCTTCTTGATTTCTAATGACTCTCGTCGCTTCAAAGCCATCCATTTCAGGCATCTGACAGTCCATAAACACCAAGGCATATGAGCTCTGTGCCATCGATTCAACGGCTTCTCGCCCATTTGCCGCAACGGTGACCCGATAACCGAGTTTCTCAATCATATTCGCCGCCACCTTTTGATTGACCGGGTTGTCCTCCACGACCAGAATAAGCGGTCGGGACCGCATCTGCGTTTCCATCAGACTATGCCGGGTAATGATCGGAGCCTGAGCGGTAGAACCCGGAGGCTCGGATGTACTCCCCAGTACCAGGTTGAGACATTCAAACAGCAGCGACTGACGAATTGGTTTCGTCAAGTATGCGACGATCCCGGCATCTTGAGCGGCTTGGGCGTCACCGCGCCGGCCAACCGATGTCAGAAGAACCAGGCGTGTGCCGCTGATCGCTTTTTCGGTCTTGATCCGTCTGGCTAACTCTAAGCCGTCCATCCCCGGCATTTGCATATCCAAAATGGCCAGATCGAACGGGGTGCTCCGATCGGCTGCGTTGCGCAGGCACTCCAAGGCGCGAAACCCGCTCTCTGCGCTTTCATGTCTCACGCCTTTTCCGCGAAGACTCTGCTCAAGAACCCGACGGTTCGTGGCGTGATCGTCCACAATCAAGATCGCGCGTCCCTTGAGCGCCGCCGGAGGCGGCGCGGCTTGCTGAGCCCCCTCCGGCTGGAGGAGAAAAGGCACCGTGATCCAGAAGGCGCTGCCGTGTCCCACCTTGCTATTCACGCCGATCTGTCCTCCCATCCATTCCACGAGTTGCTTGCAGATGGCAAGACCCAGGCCAGTGCCCCCATATTTCCTTGTGGTGGAGCCGTCGGCCTGTGTGAATGGCTGAAACAGTTTGGCCTGTTGCTCCAGTGAGATTCCAACTCCGGTATCCGATACGTCGAATCGAATCGTTCGACCAGGGCCATCGGAGCTTGCGACAGTCACCCCTTCAGGCTCACGCTCGGCGCTCACGGTGACAACGACTTCGCCTTGTTCCGTAAATTTGATGGCATTACCGATCAGGTTTACCAAGATTTGGCGCAGGCGGCCCGGGTCCCCTCGCAGCGTCGTCGGCACGCCGGCCTGCACGAGACAGCTCAGTTCAAGGCCTTTGTCATAGGCGCGCTCGCCCAACAAGCCGATGGCCTCCTCCATCGTCGCGTGGAGGTCGAAGTTGAGTTCTTCCAGATCAAGCTTGCCGGCTTCGATTTTGGAGAAGTCGAGGATGTCATTGATGATGTCCAACAGATGCTCGCTGGAAAGCCGGACCGTCTCGGCATACTCACGTTGCTCCGAGGTCATTGGCGTATCCAGCAGCAGTTCGGTCATGCCTATGACGCCGTTCATCGGCGTCCGAATTTCATGACTCATCGTGGCCAAAAACTCAGCTTTGATCTTGGCGGCCTCGAGGGCTTTATCCCGTGCGTCCGCCAGTTCTCTGTTCTTCCGTTCAAGATCTTGGGCGGCCTGTGTCAGCGCGCCGTCCGACAGCTTACGTTCCGTAATATCGATCATCGTGCCCATCATGCGAACGGGACGACCCTGCTCATCCCACTGCACCACCTTTCCGCGCATCGCGAACCATTTCCACTCACCTGAGCGGTGGCGGATACGGTGCTCGACGATATAGCTGGCGATTCTCCCCTCGAGGTGACCGTCCAGTGCCTGCTCGACCCAAGGGCGATCGTCCGGATGAACGCGGGTTTTCCAATCGAATACGTTGTTCATGGGAATGTCCTCGTCCTCAAAGCCCAAGAGACGAATCCAACTGGGACTGTAGTAGGCCTGGAGGGTCGCGAGGTTCCAGTCCCACAAGCCGTCGGTGGCGACATCGAGCGTACAGCGGAGGCGCCCCTCGCTTGTTTGAAGCGCTTCTTCAGCCCGCTTGCGTTCGGTGATGTCGCGGACAAAGGCACAGTGGAACTCCTGGCCTTCATAGGCGAGGAAACTGACGCGAATGTCGATCGGGACGACCCGCCCATCCTTGGCGCGATGGAGGGTCTCGAAGGACATGGTCCTGGTTCGCCGGGTCTCCTCCCAGAACCCCGGCCACATGGATGCGGGAAAATCGGGATTAAGGTCATGAACCGTCATGCCCAGGAGTTCGTCTCTGGAGTAGCCCACCATAAGGCTGGCGGCCTCATTCGCGTAGAGGATCCTGGCCTGAGGATCGATCCAGTAGATCGCATCCACCGCCTGGTCGATGGCGAACTGGGTCTGACGGAAGCCCTCCTCGCTCTGACGCTGAACCTCGTCGTGTCGCCAGTATGCGATAAGGGCGGCGGACTCGACGAAGGTGATGCCGCTGTACATCAAGGCCCAGATCGTAGGATGCTCGATGGCTGTGGGCTGATTATAGATGGAGGCAGGGGCTAACTGGCCGACCACACTGTGGTAGAGCGTCACGAGTCCTATATTAATCAAGAGAGGCGGCCAATCCTGATAGCGCGCAATGAGCACGAGCATGGCGAACGCATCGAGATGCATCTCGAAGTAACCACCGGAGAAGTACACAAGCAGCGCCGATGATAGGAATGCACTGAACGACGCGAGTACCGAGCGGTGGCGGCAGGACAACCGAGCGATCGATGACAGGAGCGTGACGACCCCCACCAGCCCCCCGGCCAAGCTGCTCAGTATGAGGCCATAGCCCATCCAAAGTCCGAACCCGAAGAGGACGACGGCATGACCCCACAGAACGATCAGAACGGTCCGGTGCCGTTGCTGCCAGACGTCTTGAGGCAGAGACTGGCCTTCGGGCAAATTCTGCCGAAGGTGTTGCAGCAGGGTGTCGGCACTGGCCATGACGACGCGAACCTCCCGGGCATGACACAATACGCGCAACTGCGCGAAGACAGGACGTTCCCTCTCAGAATCTTCTCGGACTCCGCTGACGATTCTTAATAGAGCTGAAGGGCTCTGTCCGGGTGGGCGGTCTGTCGGAGGAGGGGGCTGAATCGGCGGCAGACTGGGCCTGGTCGGAGTTCAGTACGGCAAGTTGTGGAATGGCGAGGGGCTGACCCGTCCTCCGAGGGTCCGTCGCAGCTGCGAATCCTCGGCCGGCGCAGAAGCTCGATGAATCAGGGAGGTTAATTGCGCGTCAGTTTCCGGTATCGGATTCGATGCGGCTGATCGGCCTCTTTGCCCAAGCGCTTTTTTCGATCGGCTTCGTACTCGCTATAGTTCCCTTCGAACCAGACGACCTTGCTGTCGCCTTCAAAGGCCAGAATATGGGTGGCGATTCGGTCGAGGAACCAGCGGTCATGGCTGCTGATCACCGCACAGCCGGCAAAATTTTCCAGCCCTTCTTCAAGCGCACGCAGCGTATTCACGTCCAGATCGTTCGTCGGCTCGTCGAGGATGATCAGATTCGCCCCTTCTTTCAGCATACGGGCAAGATGCACCCGATTGCGCTCGCCGCCCGAGAGATCCTTCACCTTTTTCTGCTGATCGGTCCCGGCAAAGTTGAAGCGGGCGCAGTAGCCGCGGGCATTGACTTCGGCCTTGCCAAGCTTGATGGTGTCCTGGCCATCCGAAATGACCTCGTACACGCTCTTGTTGCCATCTAGACTGCGGTCCTGATCCACATAGCCAAGCTTGACGGTCTCGCCGACCTTGATCGATCCGGCATCCGGCTTCTCCTTGCCGATGATCATCTTGAACATGGTCGTCTTGCCGGCCCCGTTCGGGCCGATCACGCCGACAATGCCGCCTTTCGGCAGACTGAAGTTCACGCTCTCATAGAGCACATTGTCACCGTAGGCCTTGCTGATGCCGTTCGCTTCGACTACCACATCGCCCAGCCGAGGCCCCGGTGGGATGTAGATTTCCAGATCGTCCGCTACCTGATCCTGTTTTTGGTTGACCAGTTCCTCATAGCGGTTCAAGCGCGCCTTCCCCTTGGACTGCCGAGCCTTCGGCGACATCCTGATCCACTCCAATTCATGCTCCAGTGTCTTCTTCCGTTTCGACTCCGCTTTTTCTTCTTTTTCCAGTCGGTCCTTTTTCTGCTCCAACCAAGAACTGTAATTGCCTTGAAACGGAATCCCGTGGCCCCGGTCCAACTCGAGAATCCATCCGGCGACATTGTCGAGAAAGTACCGATCGTGCGTCACGGCGATGACCGTGCCCTTGTACTGCTGCAGATGCTGCTCAAGCCATTGGACCGACTCGGCATCCAGATGGTTCGTCGGTTCGTCGAGCAACAGAATATCCGGCTCCTGGATCATCAAGCGGCAGAGCGCAACCCGACGTTTCTCACCACCGGACAGGGTCCCCACCTTTTGATCGGCGGGCGGGCAGCGCAGCGCATCCATGGCGATGTCGAGTTGGTTTTCGAGTTCCCATCCGTTGGCCGCTTCGATCTTCTCTTGCAGTTGCGCTTGCTTGTCGAGCAGCTTTTCCATTTCATCGGGCCCAACCTCGCCGATCTTGTTGCTGACCGCCTCGTACTCGTGCAGCAGCGCCACCAAATCGGCTTTCCCTTCCTCGACCACTTCCTTGACTGTTTTGGTCGCATCGAGTTGGGGCTCCTGTTCGAGCAACCCGACACTGTAGCCTTTGGATCGTGTGATCTCGCCCGTATAGTTGGGATCCACGCCTGCAATGATCTTGAGCAGCGAACTTTTGCCCGACCCGTTCAAGCCCAGCACCCCGATCTTTGCGCCGTAGTAGAAGCCCAGATAGATCTCCCGCAGCACCTGCCGCTTCGGCGGATAGACCTTCCCCACATTGACCAATGAAAAAATAACCTGTTTATCGTTCGTGGCCATAAGCTCCCCTCGCTGTAAAACTGACGATCGGTCACCTTAGCAAACGCGGCGGGCGGAGCACAACTGACATCGATAGGAAAGACCGAGGACCGTTTCAGGCTTATTTCCTAAGCGCCAGAAGCACTAAAGCTAGACAGCCAAGCTTACATTGCAGTCGGAGCGTCGGGTCACCATCGCCTGGGTCACGACTGGTTCTTCAATGCGCTCAACCGTTAGCTTCGAGCCTAGCGCCGCTGCGATGAGATCCCTCGCTTCGTGAAGGTGCCCTGTGATTCGTATAGACCCCTTGATGCCGGCCAACTCGATGTCGATTCCAGTCAGACGCTGAATGTCTGGGTGTACTGCCGTCACAACCGCATGACCTCTCGGCTTCAACGCAGTGGCGATCTGTTCAAACAGATGTTCCAGCATCTCGACGTGATCAAGCACGAGGCTGGACATGACCTGGTCAAAGAGGCTGGATCGGAAGGGCAAACAAGTGACCAATGCTTGGACCCACGAGATTTCCACTCGGCTTTCGGCGATTCGACGCGCTTGGTTGAGCATGCCGCGAGAGAGATCGACGGCTGTGATTCGGTAGAGGCCAGAATCCAGCCGGCGAACGTACCGACCAGTACCGCAGCCTAGATCTAAGATCCGACAGCCCGGAAATGGTTTGAGTTGATCCAGAAGGAAGGGCTCGTCCAGCCAAGTAGGTGGATCGTGATCGTCATACGTGGCGGCCCAGCAATCGTAGCCCGCCCCGGTTTCTCTTTCATCCTCGCCAGTGGCCCACGAGGAAGCGATCCCCCATCGATCTGGGTCATCGTGTTGCTTCGTCCTCTGAGATTGAATTCGCGCAGTAGCGGAAATAATCAGGAGGAGCGTCTAAGAATCGGCTGGTTCCTTGGTGATAACGTCTCGTCCCAAGGCTCCTGATACTGGTTGTGAAACGCCTCCATAATTTTCGAGTTTTCAGCTTATAATCCCGCGTGACCCGCATTCTCCCTTTATGGTTGGAGGCGTGATGCCGGAAACCCTGTCTGTCCAGTGCTGCATTGCGGGCGGCGGTCCGGCCGGGATGATGTTGGGCCTTCTATTGGCCCGGGCCGGCGTCTCAGTGCTCGTGGTCGAAAAGCACCCGGATTTTCTCCGGGATTTTCGCGGCGACACGTTGCACCCCTCGACATTGGAAATCATCCATGAGCTGGGTCTGCTGGAACGCTTCCTTCGATTGCCTCACCAGAAGGTGTCGCGGATCAATGCGCGATTCGGAGACCTGGAGTTCACGGTGGCGGATTTCTCTTCTCTGCCCACTCAATGCCGTTACGTCGCCTTCATGCCGCAGTGGGACTTTCTCAATTTTCTTGTGGAGGTGGGGAGCGGATATCCCGGATTTCACGTCCGGATGAGCACGGAAGTGACGGATGTGATCGAGAGCGGAGGTGCAGTCGTAGGGCTTCGCGCTGAAACGGCAACGGGGCCGCTGGATATTCGCGCCGCACTCGTCGTGGGGGCCGATGGCCGGAACTCAACTGTCCGCAAGAAAGCACGGCTCTCGGTGGAGGAATTCGGCGCCCCTATGGATGTGCTCTGGTTCCGCTTGTCGCGCAGTCACAATGACCCGGTCGATCCGATGGGCCGCTTCGATGTCGGTCGAATCTTCATCATGTTGAACCGGGGCGACTACTGGCAGTGCGGCTTCGTCATTGCGAAGGGGTCACTCACCGAGATTTACGCACAAGGCCTACCGCGGTTCCGCGACAACGTGGCGAAGTTGGCCCCGTTCGCCGCAGCCCGCGTCCACGAGCTGCAAGGTTGGGAACCGATCAAACTGCTGACCGTTCAAGTCGATCGGTTGCGGCAGTGGTATAGGCCTGGACTCCTCTGTATCGGAGACGCGGCCCACGCCATGTCCCCGGTCGGGGGAGTCGGGATCAACCTAGCCATTCAGGACGCGGTGGCGTCGGCGAATGTGTTGGCGCAACCGCTACGCGATGGGCGAGTGACTGCAGCGGATTTGGCCAAGGTGCAGGCTCGCCGTCTGTGGCCCACCCAACTGACTCAGCAGGCACAACTCCTCGTCCAGAACCGTGTCATCAGCCGTGTACTGGATAGCAAGGTTCCGCTGTCGCCTCCTTCGGCTGTCCGGCTCCTTGCGCGGTTCCCCATACTACGGCGTATCCCCGCCAGATTGATTGGTCTTGGAGTCCGGCCTGAGCATGTTCGAACTCCGGTCGGGTAGATCACCGATCTTCTAAATAGCTTCAGGTGTTAAGGGCTACTGAACCGACGGTCGCTCGAAATCAGAACGCTTTGAGCGAAGATGCAAAGAGGCGGAAGTGGGTGGCGCTTATGCGTTATTCACGATAAACGAAAAATATAGGAACCAACTCATATTTCCATACATTCTCAAACATGATCCGTGGCTTTCAGTTCCCGCTCCGAATCCTCACCCCATACCTGTTGGAGAAGTTGACAACACATTCCGCGTATTGATATCGTCTCCAACGTGAAGGCCGTGGTGCTCGTCCGCACGAGAATCGTCTATTCCACTACGGCGTTCGCTGAGTTGGTGCTCTGGCATCTTGCCAAACCGCTGTCGGGATGTACCCATCGCTTCAAATATCGGCTTGCCTACGTGGTTAATGGTACCTGCGTGCTTCGGTACGACAACGAGACCGGCAAGGGGGATCATCGTCACTATGGCGGGAAAGAATATGTTTATACCTTTTCAGATCCAGAGACCCTAATTGCGGCATTTCAGGCAGACATTATGAGGTGGAATCATGAAAACCGTCACGCTTGATGTTCGTTCCCCGTCCGATACGATGGCTGACTTTTCATCCGCCTGGAAGTCCGGAAATGCACAGCGCTCCGCGCGTATCAGCTTTGCCACGCCCGAGTTGTTGTGGCAGGTGCTCACGGCCAAGCGCTGGGAATTGTTGAAGGCACTGTGCGGAGCCGGGCCGGTTTCCATTCGTGAGGCTGCCCGTCGAGTGCACCGCGATGTGAAAGCCGTGCACGGCGATGTCACAGCCCTACTTTCCGCCGGTTTGCTCATCCGTGTTCAAAGTGGCGGAGTGGAGTTTCCATTTGATGCCGTGAAGGTCGAGTTTATACTTCAGGCTGCGTGACGGCCAGGTCAAATCTGTTCCAGTTAAATGCCCAGCTCTTCCGACAGCCGCATTTCGGATTCGTCGAGAATCTCCTCCAGACAGGTAAAGCAGGGAAAGGGAAAGCGATCGACGGGGATGGCGCAGACTTCGCCAACGGGTGATTCTTCCAGCGCCGGACCGCCGCATTCTTTGTGGATCAATACCAGCATCAGACTTCCCTCATGACCATCCGGTGAAACAGCTCAAGATGTTCCGGACTACTGAGCCGATGGTCGCCCGGCATCAGCCGGAGCTCGAGCGGAAAGCTCGGATCACGACGACGCAGTTCATCGGCAAATCGACGGCTGCCCTCCGGGGGGATAACGGTATCGGCCAGGCCGTGAAGAATCGTGGTCCTCACAGGACGGACAATATCAAAGGTCTTCGCCCAAAACCGTTCGCTTTCTTCCACCCACTTCCAAGAGAGCGGCCAATCCTTATGCAACGGGTCCTCATCCCACGGCATCCATCCGGCGGTATACCAGTCGTGGAGCCGTTCCGTGGAGATCGTCTTGGCTCGTTCCCCCATCATGTTGAACGCCGGCGCGATCAAGATTAGCTCTTCCACCAGAGGAAATTTCTGCGCAACCAGCCAGGCGATCCAGCTGCCGAGCGAGTTTCCGACAATGGTGAGGGGTGGTCCAGATTTAATGGACTCCAACACAGTCTGTGCATCGGCAACCCAATCGGAGAGCGTGTAGTCCGTAAATCGGCCTTCCGAATCGCCCGACCCGCGCACGTCGTAACAACGAAACCCCCAGCCCCGCTCCTGGCACCATTGTGCCAACGCCTTGCTCTTATTGCCCCAGCGCTTCGAAAGAAAGCCGGTGATGAACAGAATGTTTCGGTCTGTCCCATCAATGCGATCACCTTTGATACGTCTACCGTCGGCGCCGACGAGCTCGAACGGCTGCATGTTCATGCGTTGAGCACCTTTTTGATGAATACACTCAGTCGTCGCAGGAGGGGTTCCGGAATCTCGTGTCCGCCTCGAAAGCTGTGCCACTCCACGGCGAGGCCTGATCGACTCAACGCGTCTCGGAGACGCTCCGCCCCCCTATACGCGAGAATGTCATCCAACGTGCCATGACTTTGAAAGACCGGCAGACCCTTCCGGTTGGGCAGGAGCGGGCCCCAGACCGACTGAGCCAGAAGGTTGCCGGACAGCTGCACCAGGCCGGCAAACGGATAATCGGTATGCAGCACCGCATCGCAGGTGAGCATCGCGCCCTGTGAAAACCCGCCCACGACCGTCCTTTTATAGTCGATCGGCATCTGCCGCGGTAATTCCGTGAGAAAGGCCAGCAGGCGTTCCCGGGCCAGAGCCAGACCCTGGGGCGTCTCCACGGACAGGTCGCGAATGCGACCGGCCGCACGATCTTCCTGGATCCTCGCGAAGTCGACGATCCACCAGGCGCGCGAATCACCGAAGCCCATATTGAGCGAGAGGGGGGCTTCGGGAAACAGCCATCTGGTTCCTGCCGGAACACCGATCACGTCCGCGAGCGGCAGGAGATCATCTCCCGGTGCGCCGAAGCCATGGAGGAGCATGACGACCGGCCCGTTCCCGCCTCCATGACCGTCTGATCCGCCGACGAGCCGAACCTTCAATCCGCCCAGCAAGACTTCTCGCATTCGAGTTTCCTAGCTCAGATACAGATACTGAAGCAGCGCCACGAGCCCATAGAGTGATGATTCGACCACCGGCTGCTGATAGAGCGGCACGAAGGCGCCTTGCTCGTTGGCTTCCACTTCGCCGATGATGTGCTGGATCTGCCTGACGCGCACGTCATGATCTTTGCCGATTCCCAAGGTCTGGACGATTTGTCGGTTGAGCCCGGCCAACATCGCCGCTTTCGCGTGGCTGGCGGATTGATACAAGAGGAACGCGCCGAGCAGGGCCACGAGCACATTGACCGACCAGGAGAGCAAGAGCAGGAGAGGATAATTCCAGATATCGAAGTACTCGTTCCGCGCGGCGATCATGATCACGAGGGTGATAAACGGATACCGGATCAGTCGATTGACCACCTGCGTCCGCTGGGCGATAAGGTCCACGACCGCCAGATATTTCAACTTTTCGAATTCGGCCTTTTGTGCTTCACCTAAACCATATTCGCGCAGGTACTCGTCCTGGACCTGCTCGGACCAGCCCCCCGTCGAACCAATCACCCATCCGATCCATCGGCGGCAGAGCATCACGGCGTCGAAGACCGCCAGATTCAGCAGCACGACGATGCCGACGCTGGCGAGCGTCATGAACGAATCCACCCGACAGCTCAAGAGCCCGCGACAAGGATGGATATATTCTTCCTCGAGTACGAAATACCCGATCGCCCACAGTGCCCCCAAATACAGGAGGAACAACAGCATTGTGCGGACCATCCATTGGCTCAGCTGACTCGCCTCGCGATACCGACCCCAGGCTTGGTCCACCTTCATGGAGGCCATGGTGGCGATGGGATGGTAGGCTCGCTGGAGGTTCGTCCAGAACGTTTTGGATGAAAACCGATCACGTTCCGATGCGTCTTCGAATCGGAATTTCTCCCCGATCTGTTCGCCATTCTTCTTGAGATCGCGGGCACCTTTGATAAACAGCAGCATAGCCAGCACCACCACGAGCAGCCGCAGTAATTCGCTCGGCCAGACACTGACCCCGGCGGTCCAAGAAAAGGGCTCTCCTTCATCATGGTCGGCGAGCAGCGCGGTTGCGCCGCCGGCCAACACAAACACGATGAATAACGTTACGAGTACCACTGCTGCGATGCTCAACGTACGCGGATACCGCGTAATCCCCGACCAAAGCCGCTGGTTGCTCCACGCCACGACAATGACGAGGGCAAAACCCACCGCCGTCGCCGCGGCCACAGCGGTATTATTGAATCCGATCCCTTGTCTGAGCTGACCATAGTCCTTTGTGTAGGCCAAGTCGGTCCGCAAGGGATGCACGGTTCGCACCTCTTCCTTCTGGACGATGCTCAAGTCGACCGCGCCATTTCTCCCCACTTCGAACAATCGAAGATGTGATCCGGCATCGTACAGGCGATCGTTCGGTGTCAATGAGGCGTGGTACGTCGTCGCACACGGACGGTCCGCAGCATCAGGCTGGTTTTCCCGGCGACATGTCACGTGACCGACCGCCTGCAAGGTGGCGAAGTAGGCCGAGGTCTGATAGCTGCTTCGGAATGGCGGGACATCGCGCTGGAGGCCGCCATCCAATTGCAATCCAAAGGGAGAGGCGATGACCATGTTGCGTGTCCATTTGTATTCGCTCGGATGAAGATGTCGGGCATCGAGACCAACCGTAAAGAAAATGGCGTGAGGGAACGCAGGGCGGAGCGCTTTGATGATGAGCAAGGAGTCATAGGGATCGGTCCCGAAGATCCCGATGGCGCGAGCGCCCTCTCCTTCTTCGTGGATACGATTGGCCAAGGCTCTCACATAATCCACCTGGCTCGTGCCTTCTGGCCGTTCTTGGTGGTTATCTTTCGAGGTATCGGCCCGTACGGTTTTCCCTTTGTCTTCTCCTGGCACCTCGCCGTCCAGTCCGCTCAAGTAGCTATAGCGTTGCACATTGAGGCGCAACGATTCATAGTCAGCCTGCCGCCGAATCTGAAGGTCTATCGCATGGGGAATATCGGAACACCACTGTTTGATCGCTACGGGAACCTCGATCAGATCCAGGTCGCTCTCGGAAAAGGTCGCGATCTTCTTGCACGCCGCAGCCCGAAATTCGATCGGGAGCGTCCTCCCATAGAACGAATCCCATTCACCGATCAAAATCACCGCATCCCACCCAAGGCGCACTTGCCGCCGCTCCAGCTCCTCAACCAATGATTCGAACAGCTGATCGTCGGACCCGATATCGTAGGCCAGCCTGATATTCGCGTTCGACAAGCGGCGGTAGAATTCCTGCTCGCAGGATTCGTAGGTTGCGCAGGCCGTACCTTTCCCAATCCCTGTTTTGAGCCCATAGGCCAACAACCCCTTCATCGCGCTGCTCCAGGGCGAATACACGTCGATCCATCCATCGGCATTCGGCCAGACACCGATACCCTCGTGCGGCTCGGCATACGACTCCCCCGCCTCAGCCAGCAACGCCCTAAATGCAGACGAGCTGCGAGGCCCCAGGATCTTGAAGGTCACGGCCTGTTGCAGCCGCGGATCCAGTTGAACGAGCTTGCGTGTATCGTCCGTGAGGAGACATTCGCTTTTCTTCTCCGCCTCCCGACACACGAGCGCTTGGGAGAACGACGTTAAGCTGGCGAAAAATCCTCGGCTGAGTGCTTCGTCGGGAAACCAGACCACCAACACATTCCGGGATCTTGCCGTGTCCTCGTCACAGGCCCTCGTCTTCCTGAGTCGATACCATTCGTACGGCAGTGCAGGAAGCGGGCTTTGAAGGTCCCATTCGACAAAAGACAGTTGGCCTTCCTGTTCCGGTATATAGCAGGACACCCCCAGAGCGGTGCCGACTGCATAGCGGTCCCTGATCCGTGATTCGGTGCTTTCGACGTAAGGCCCTCCGCTGGTGGTCACGAGGAGGACTGTGAGGTGCTGCCCCTCCTTGAGCACGCGTTCGGCAATCGCTTGTCGAAGGGCTCGGAGTCGTTGCGTCAGAGGCGCAGAAGGACTTGTGGTCGTACGGTTCACTTTAAGTTCGCGCAGGCCGCGTTGAACCGCCGCGACCGGGTCTTCCCACAAACGCGCGCGAATGGTTTGCTCCTCTATGGTCGCCCTCATGTCCAGTCCGGTGCCGACCGGCCGAGAGCTTCGTAATGGTTCCTTCACGAGCATGACGCCGGCGAGCGCCAGCACCAGCGTGAGGACCCCTGCTATCGCGATTTTGGAGTCGCTAGGCTGTTTCGCCATGTCCTCCGACCATATGGGGGAACGAACGCTTCAATCTGAGTTGGAGCGTCGACACTCTACAACAGACGCTTCGGAGAGGGAAGCCGCGAGCCCGGATGGGAGCGTGTCGCAATCGCACGATGCCGGGTCATGGCCACCTACGATGAGCAGCTGACCGAGAGATGCTTGCCCCAATTCGGTGGAGCAAGGGCATAAGCCTCCATGCCCTGTTGATCTTGGAAAGGGGCTTGCAGCAATGTGAAGAGCCGGTCGATCTCGGAGAAGTCCTTGTGTTGGGCCTTCTCAATGGCCGCCTGCGCAAGATAGTTGCGCAGCACATACTTGGGATTGACACGATTCATCCGGTCACGCCGTTCGTCGTCGCGGCTGTGTTCACTTTCCAGTCGAGTTCGATAGCGCACCGCCCACACATCGAAACGGTCACGATTGAGGAAGTGTTCTCGCAGGCTTCCGTTGGTGGCGCCGTCAGCCGTGGAGAAGGTGCTCAACTCCCTGAGCACGATCGTATAATCCGCATGGCTGCCCTGAAGGAGGCCCAGAAAGTCGCGAATGAGCTCGTCGTCTTCTGCTCGTTCGTCCACCAATCCGAATTTCGCCCGCATGACCTTTCCATACTCTCGTTCAAACAGGGGTTGATAGATCTCAAGGCCTGCTTTCAGTGCCTCCTTTTCCGCCAACGGCAACAGCGTTTGAGCCAAGCAGCTCAGATTCCAAAGCCCGATATAGGGCTGCTGGTTGAAGGCATAGCGGCCGTTGTGGTCCGAGTGGTTGCAAATAAAACCCGCGTCGTAGTCGTCCATGAACCCGTAGGGTCCATAGTCCAGCGTAAGTCCGAGAATCGACATGTTGTCCGTGTTCATCACCCCATGCGCCCATCCCACGGCCTGCCATTGGGCGATCAGCTTCGCCGTGCGCTCGACAACTTCGGCGAAGAAGCGTGCGTATTTGTCGCCGGTCTCACGAAGATGGGAAAAATGATGCTCGATCACGTAGTCGGCGAGGACCTTCAAGAATTCATGCTGTTTCCGGTAATAGAACACCTCGAACGTGCCGAAGCGGACATGGGAGGGCGCCATCCGGACCAGCATCGCCCCGGTTTCAACCTGTTCGCGATAGACCTTGTCGTCGCTGCCCACTAGGCAGAGGGCCTGCGTGGTCGGAATCCCGAGGCCCCGCATTGCGGCGCAACACAGGTATTCGCGGATCGTCGAGCGCAGGACCGCTCTGCCGTCGCCGTCTCGCGAAAATGGCGTCACCCCCGCCCCTTTGAGATGCAGGTCCCACCGCTCTCCTCTCCCGTTCTTCACCTCGCCGAGCAGAATCGCGCGCCCGTCGCCCAGTTGCGGAACATAGACGCCAAACTGATGGCCTGAGTACAGCATCGCGAGCGGCTCCATTCCGGGTGCCAAGGCGCTGCCTCCGAAAAGAGCCGCAAATTCCGGCCGAGTGAATTGCTCCGGATCAAGATCAATCAGTTCGGCCGCTACGGGGTTGGCATGAACCAGATAGGGCGGGGCGCTGAACGGAGTCGGATTCAACCGTGCGCAGAAGGTCCGGGGAAGCTGGGCGTAGGTATTGTCGAAGGAAAGCGTTTCCAGTGTGCGCCGAGTCATGGAAGACTCTATCCTGACCGGGTGCTATTCTGGATCTCACGATCCATCGTAAAGACAAAGACCCGCTCTCCGAGTTGCACATCGATATCGGTGAACAGCCCCAGGATTTTGGTCCCGGTGATCTCGCTGACTTGGTCGCAGAGCCTGTCACGGCCCTGCGCGATCAGATTTTGCCGCAGCCGTTTCACCATTTCGACACCTTCCGCAGTTTTCGCGAGCTGACGTTCGGCAGGTGTCAGTACGCCTTTGAGCCGCACGACAACGAGATCGCGGGCGACAAGCGCACGGACTTCATCAGGGCCTCGACCCAGAAACTCTTGCTCGAATTTGATGACGGCATTGCGGATCGCGCTTTCCATACGTTCTTCGTTTGCGATTATAGAATTGCGTGAGGAAGCGAACAAGTGCCATCTAGGTCTTTTGTCTCCACCACTGGACCGGCACTGGGTCTTTCGGTTCCGGACACCTGTGGATGGAAGTCCTGGTCCACCATTTCGGGCTTGACGCTGTCCTTTGCGCCATATTATTCATGGAGCCGCATTCGCGAAACGGCAATGTTGGCATCCCACGAGGTTGAGTGGGGTGGGCAAGAGCGCCTGGATCTGGATTACGGGCCGTAGGGTGACCGGCAATTCACGGAGAGAGGCCGGTCGCAGTACAAGCCAACCGAACATGTCTCGATCACACATCGAGCGGGCGGTTGGCTTTTGTGTTTTCAGCATCCTGTTAGAGGTGATGATGTCCGCTGTATTGCTTGTGCCGCTGCTGCCATTGATCGCCGCGCTTATCGTGGGCGTCGGCGGTGAAACCACGCGCCACACGCGTGCGAAAATCGCCGCCTGGCCGATCGGCGCGGCCTTCTGCGGTGCGATCGTCACGTTGTATGTGGTGGCCACGGAAGGTCCGATTGCGCTTCGCCTGTACGATCCGGTCGTTTCCACTGTATTGGCCGTTCCGATCGGCCTCTACGTCGACCGGTTGAGCGCCGTCATGATGGTGCTGATTTCCGGAATCGGCACGATCATTTACACCTACTCCGTCGAATATATGTTCCAAGATTTGCACGAACGCCGGTATCTGGCCTTGATCGGGCTGACCGTATTTGTCCTCCTCTGCATGGTGTCCAGCGCGAATCTGCTGATGCTGTTCGTGCTGTGGCAGTTGCTAAGTTACCTCCTCTATCTGCTCGTGCACAACCATAGCCACCAAGAGACGCTGAAAAGCGCGTTTCGCACATTCACACTCTTGCGGGTCGGTGATGTCGCCTTCTTGGGTGGAACCGTGCTGGCTTACTCGTTGTACGGCACATTGGAATTTCCCGACCTGTTTGCCGCCGCTCAGCAATCGACGGCAACTGTGTCCCTGTTTTCTGGTGTCGAATTCAACGGTACAACGGCCGTCACCTTGCTGCTTCTTGTCGGCGGGATGAGTAAGTCCGCCCAGTTTCCACTTTACGGTTGGCTGCCTCGGTATCTCTACGCCCCGACATCCGTGACCGCCTTACTGCACGCGGGCATCATCAATGCCGCAGGGTTTCTCATCAACCGTCTGGCCCCGCTCTTCGGGATGAGTTCGACCACTCTGCACGTCGCCCTCGTGATCGGGACGCTGACGGCCATCCTCGGTGCGACCATGATGCTGGTGCAAAACGACATCAAAAACATGCTCGGCTTTTCGACGATCGGCCAAATGGGCTACATGGTGATGGAGTGCGGCTTGGGAGCCTTTTCGTTGGCTGTCTTTCACTTGATCGCCCACGGTCTATTTAAAGCGACGGTGTTCTTGTACAGCGGCAACGTTATTCACAAGGCACGACAGGAACCGGTAGCCCCCCATCCGAGGCACGAGACGAAGGAAGAACGCTACTCGCCGCTGACCTGGATGACGGGATTTCTCACGACCCTGCTGATTCCCTTGCTGATCCTCTTAGCGACTCACGGCGTGTTACGCATTCCGCTGCTGGAGTCGCAGGGCACCGTCATCTTTCTCTTTTTCATCTGGATCACGTCGTCGCAAGCGATCCTGACGCTGACCCGATTGCGGACCGTCGCCTCCTGGAAAGTGTCTGCGGCGATGTTGTTGACGCTCTTGTTCATCGTGTTTGTCTATCTGTTTGCCGTCGAATCGTTTACGGCGTTCCTATACCCCAACCCGGAGGAAGTGGCCTCGTACTTTAAGGCCGGCGATCTTCCGGACTGGCTCTTTGATCTTCTCCTCGTGGTGTCCACGCTGGTGACGGTTGTAGGCTGGATCTATCTGTACATGCGGGCCCATGGCCGTACCGTGTGGACGCCATCGTGGGTCCCTAGCGTCCGGGTCCGCCTCTACGTGCTGTTCCTCAATCGCCTCTATGTCGACGGGGTCTTACATCGTGTCGGGCACACCTTGACCTCCGCCATTCAGCGCTTGGATAAGCGCGCCCAGGAACGCACGCTTTGACCGGCACTGGCATGACCACGCGACGGCGAGATTGCGGATTCTGGAAGCCAGAGACGCGTCGTCCGCATGGCACCTGAGCAGGAAGCGGCGGTCAGGCCCTGCTTGACGAATACGGCGAACCCGTATTAATGGTACACCTTCACCGTGGCGGGAGGTGTGCCTCTCGCCTGACAGAGAGAGGACGAACGCTTTCCAAGAGAACGTGCAGACTGTTCCAAAAGGCCCGTCTCTTTCACCCGCCCAAACCCCAGCGCGCCAAAACGCGCTATTCCGCCGGGCGGTCGCAGCAAGATCCACGAGGCGACGAATAAGAAGCCTCACGTTTGCCGATAGGCGCGAGATGATGAGCGCCCACTATCTTCGAGGCGAAGGGGAATGACGTGCTCCTGTCGCTAGTACTCATCGTTCCATTGCTCCTCCTAACCGCTGCCGGCATCGTGATGATCGGTGGGGAGACGCCGCGTGTCACCCGCGCGAAGGCGGCCGCGTATCCCATCGGTCTGGCATTCCTCGGCTCCATAGGCATCCTGACCCAGATCTCAGCACAGGGTCCCGTCACCGTTCGATTCTATGATCCGGCCTCCGTCACGTCGTTCATTATTCCTCTCGGTTTCTATGTTGACCGGCTGAGCGCGATCATGATGACGTTGATCACGGGCGTGAGCACCATCATTTACTGCTACTCGACGAGCTACATGTACCAGGATCGTCATGCCCGCCGGTATCTTGTCTTGATCTGCCTGACCGACTTCGTGTTGATTTGCATGGTCTCGAGTGGGAACCTCATGATGTTGTTTCTCTTTTGGCAAATCCTCAGCTACCTGCTCTACCTGTTGGCACACAACCACGTCCATCCCGCGACATTGGCAGGTGCGTTCAAGACGTTTACGCTGTTGCGTGTTGCCGATACGGCATTTCTTGCCGGCATTGTGCTCGCATTTCAGCTCTATGGGACGCTCGAATTCCAAGAGCTGTTCGCCAGAGCGGCTGCCACACCCATGACCCTTTCGATTCTGCCTGGGATGGCTGTCAGTGCGACAACGGCTGTGACATTTCTCCTTTTTATCGGAGCGATGGGCAAATCAGCTCAGTTTCCTCTGCATCTGTGGCTGCCGGGATCGCTGTTCGCACCCACGCCGGTCCATGCCTTGCTGCACGCGGGTATCATCAACGCCGGGGGGTTTCTCATTAACCGCCTCGCTCCACTCTTCGGCATGAGTTCAACCACCCTGCACGTCGCCTTCGTCGTTGGGACATTGACGGCCGCTCTTGGTGCGACGATGATGCTGGCCCAGAACGACATCAAGAAGACGCTCGGCTTCTCGACGATCGGCCAAATGGGCTATATGATCATGGAATGCGGCCTGGGGGCCTTCTCGCTGGCCGTGTTCCATCTGATCGCCCATGGGCTCTTCAAGGCGACAGTGTTCCTCAACTGTGGAAATGTCATCCATAAGGCCCGTCAGGAGCCGCATTTTCCCCACACAGACCATGCAGATGACGAGGCGGGGTTTTCTCGCTTGACGTGGTCGACCGGGTTTGTGACGACATTATTCATTCCGCTGCTCATCCTGCTGGCCACGCACGGAGTCCTGCGTATTCCATTGCTAGAGTCCCAGGGCACCGTCATCATCCTCTTTTTCATCTGGATCACCTCGTCGCAAGCGATCTTGACGTTGACACGACTTCGTGCCGTGGCTTCGTGGAAAGTGTCGGTTATCATGTTGCTGACACTCCTCTTCATCGTGTTCGTCTATCTGTTCGCCGTTGAGTCGTTCACCGCATTTCTCTACCCCAACCCAGAAGAAGCGGCGTCGTATTTCAAGGCCGCCGGTCTCCCGGACTGGCTCTTCGATCTCATGGTCGTGATGGCCGCGCTCATGACGGTCTTGGGCTGGACCTACCTGTACATGCGTGCCCACGGCCGGACGGTCTGGATGCCGGCCTGGATTGAAGGCCTAAGGATTCGACTCTATACGGTATTCCTGAATCGGATCTATGCCGATGAACTGTATCAGCTGATCGGCTCGATGACCGCGCAACTGGTCCATCGGATCGACAAGGTGGAACGCGGGTGGTCCCGATGACGGAACTGTTCCTACCATGGATGGTGGCCGGAATTCCGTTCGCGGGTGCATTCGTCTGTCTGGCCGTGTGGTCTGATCCCTACCGTGTGAAGATGTTTGCGACCATCTCGTCTGTCATCAGCCTTGCGGCGATCGCTGGAGTCGCCAACCGGTTTCCAGCTCCGCCCGATGGTCTCTTGCCGCTCTATTTATTGCCGATCGCGGCCGTGGTGTCCACATTGGGTCAGCCGGTTCATGAGAACCATCGGCTTTCCTGGACCATGACCTTGGTCTTTCTGGGATTGGGAATGGGCGTGCTCACCGCCGGGCATCCGTTCGGACTGCTGTGCCTGGTCTCGCTCATGTTGATCATCATGTTCCTCCTCTATCGTCACCACACCACGCTCTGGCCCATCTCCTGGTGGGGCATCGGCTCCTTCGGGGCTGGCGTCGTCGGCGCAGGCCTGTCTCTTGCGGCTGGACCACCCATCTCATCGGTGGCCTCCTTGGCCACCTGTGCCGTTCTGTTGCCGCTCATGCCCTTTCATGACGGGTACCTCACGGCGCTGACCAGACTACCGGGGAGCTTGCCGCCGTTCATTGTGTTGCTGTTGCCGGTTCTGGGCCTTCACGGACTGGCGACAGCCATGCCGACGATGCCGAATGAATTCGTGGCGGTCGTCAGCCTCTTGGCACTTGCCAGCTCGCTGTACGGTGCGATCAAGGCGTTGGCCCAGTCGCGAGTCCGTCTGTTGGTGGGCTATGGCAGCGTCTCGTTCTTTTCGATCCTCTGGTGGTTTGTGGCCGGAGCCCACACGGCATCGCCGCGCGCGACCGTGCTGGCCGGAGCAGTCGGCCTCGCCACCGGCGGGCTGTTGGTTGCCTGGCAGGTTATCCGCACGAGATACGGCGACGATGTGGACCCGCAGTCCATCCGTGGCCTGGCGGCGGCGATGCCGAAATATGCGGTCCTGTTTTCTCTGTTGGGCCTTGCCGCGATGGGGATTCCGCCCTTCGGAGTATTTGCGGGATTCATGGGGTTGCTGCTGACGGCCCCTCCCTCTTCAACGATCGGCCTGTTCATCGCGCTCGCGGCCTGGCTTGCCGCTTCGTGGTACATCATGCAGATGGTGCAACAGTTGCTCTTCGGGGCTCGCCGGCCAGATTTACGCTATGCAGATCTCCGGCATCCGGAATTTACTTCACTGTTGATCGTGGTGCTGGTTCTGCTGGTGCTTGGCTTGGCCCCGACCAGCTGGTATGCCTCGAATCAGGTTCCGAATAAGACTGCCGGCATGGAGCGACCCCTCGCATGGACCCGCTAAAGCACGCCACTGACATTGAATCCCGGCGAATGGAATTGCGAGGCGTCGTTCTCCTTGCAGGGGAAGTCATTGCGCAATACTGGCCGATGCGGACCTTCGTCCACCACAATCCATTGCACAGCATCGAATACTTGCCATTCGAAGACGCCGTCAAGCGCGGGAAGCAGTTTATGGGCGGCAACGGCTATCTTCCCAGCCATCTGTATCGGGAGTATCTCAAGGCCGGTCGAATCCGGCCACCTCATCTCGCGGATGCACTCAAATCGCGCATCATCGACAAGCATGTGACCATCGGAGCGCACACCATCACGCATGGCTCAGTCTTGCATGCCTGTCTGGCTGAGGGACTTTGTGCTCCGGCCATGGAACCGCTTGACGATCAGCTCGAAGATCCCGACCGGCCACTGATCGACGCACTCGCCCATAAGCTGGAGTGCGTACTTCTTCCGTTTTCACTGAATGATCGAATCTGCAAAGTCGTGGATGAGAGCCAAGCTGCGCTTTGCAGATGGCTCACCCTTTCGCACTGGTGCGACGACACGCTCGGCACACAGATCGTCCAGCAGATCAACGAGCAAATGATCAAGTGGTGCGGCGCCTTCCTGGACGAGGGCCATGCCACGTGGGTCATGCCTGGACGTGAAAAGGGGTTGTATGCGGCCTGGAAGGCCATGGCCGCCCATGAATGGTCTCCCTGTGGAATCAAAGACAGTTGTCGGAAGATTGCGCAGTTGCCGGACTATCCGGAAGACGCGTGCCTCGAAAGCCTGGATGCACTGGGGATTCCTGCCGAACTGCTACAAGATTACTTATCGTTACAATTGACGGCGCTGCCCGGCTGGGCCGGCTTTATCAAATGGCGAGGTGAAGAGCGTGATTATCCTTGGCAGCAAGCCAATCCCGTGGGTCTCGTCAAGTTCCTGGCCATTCGACTCTGGTATGCGCAGGAACTCGTGCAGGCAGCCTGTCAGGACTATCTAGGTATTCAAGGTCGATTCGACGCCATCTCTGCCTACATGCGGGACTATCCGGAAGAATATTATCTTCGACGGCAGCGGGTGGCGGGCCGGCTGCCCGCCCTGTATGCTGAGGAAGTGGACCGGCTCTCACATCGGAAAGGGCAAAGCTGGAACAGTATCCTCACACGGTACCGGACCGAAGTCATTCCTCGTCTGCAAGCGGCCTCTCGTCGCGGGGCCGCACGCCGGCTTCTCGCCTTGGCCCATTCATTGAACATCGATGCACGCGCACTCATCGAAGGCGCCCCCGCAGACCTCAAGCAAGTTGTCGATTGGCTGGAGGCTTTCCCCGAATCAGACCATGGACCGGTGTGGCTCAAGGCCTTGGAGGCCGGCTACCAAGATCAGCTGCTGGGACGCTTACGCGCGCGCACCGAGAACGTCGCGCCTTCTGAGACGGGACGTCCGTACTCACAGTCGGTCTACTGCATCGACGTGCGTTCCGAGCCGTTTCGCCGCCACCTCGAATCGGTTGGCCCACACGAGACCTATGGCTTCGCCGGCTTTTTTGCCGCCTTCATCCGTTATCGGGCTTGGGGGAAGGAACACGATACGGAACAGTTCCCGGTGATCATGCGGGCGAAGAACGAGGTGCGGGAAATTCCGCGCAGCTATCTCGATCATAAGGTCTCGCTGCACACGGCGCGGGCCAAGTGGGTGCACGCGGGTCATACGCTCTTGCACGATCTGAAAGAAAATGTGGTGACTCCTTATGTCATGGTCGAATCGCTGGGCTGGTTTTACGGCCTGCCGATTTTCGGCAAGACATTGGCCCCCTCGCTCTATAAGCGCTGGACCGCTTGGTTGCGACGCCTGTTCGTCCCGTCTTTGGCCACCACGCTCACAATAGACAAGCTGGCGCCCGGTGAAACCGCTGAGATGCTCGAAGCGGAGCAACAAGCCGTCATTCGAGCGGCTCTGCACGAGGAATTCGGGCTCCGCAGTTCCCGTATCACGCCCGCGCTCGTCGAGGGCTTGCGCCAGCGCGCGCTGACGGTCGAGGGAGACCCAGAGCCGCCGATCGCAGCCGAAGAAGTCGAGCGGACCGGACTGACTCCGGAAACGATCAGCGCGTTTGTCGAAACGCTGCGGCGGCAATACGATTTGACGGCACGATCCACGTCCCGACACAAAGAACGGCTCACCAGGACCGGGTTTACCTTGGAAGAGCAGGTGCTGACCGTCGACACGGCACTCCGTATGATGGGTCTGACCAAGAACTTTGCGCGACTCGTCCTCTTTTGCGCCCACGGGAGCACATCGGACAACAATCCCTACGAATCCGCGCTCGATTGCGGGGCCTGCGGGGGCAATGAAGGCAACCCCAACGCACGGGCCCTCGCGATGATGGCGAACAATCCCAAGGTCCGTGAGCGAATCGCCAAACTGGGGATCGGCATCCCATCCGACACCCATTTTCTCGCCGGCCAAATGGATACGACGACGGATGCTATTCAGCTGTTTGACCTCGAAGATGCCCCGCCCACCCATCGCACGGACATAGCTCGACTCCAAGAAGACCTCCAAGAAGCCTCCCTGCTAACCAGTCGAGAACGCTGTGCCCGCTTTCCGGATGTCCAACATGTCTTCAAGGAGACGGAGGCTGAAACACATGTCCGCCGGCGGAGCGTGGACTGGAGTCAAGTCAGACCGGAATGGGGCCTCTCAAACAATACGTCGTTCTTGATCGGTCGGAGGGAACTGACGAAGGGACTGGATCTGGGGGGACGTGTCTTCCTGCACTCGTACGATTATCGAGAGGATCCAAGTAATCGATTGCTTGAAGTGTTGCTCACGGCCCCGCAGGTGGTGGCGCAATGGATCAACATGGAACATTACTTTTCGGCGGTGGACAATGAGATCTATGGAAGCGGGAGTAAGATCTACCACAACGTGGTGGGACGTTTGGGCATCATGTCGGGACCATGGAGCGACCTTCGGCTGGGATTGGCCAGACAAACCGTCATGAGCGGCGAACGCGCCTATCACGAGCCGATGCGACTGTTGACGATCATTGAGGCTCCGCGCGAACGGATCGACAAGCTGATCGCCCGACACGAAGTACTTCGGCATTACTATCGCAATGAATGGGTCCACCTGATCGCCCTCGATCCGGAAAAAGGGCTATGGTATCGGTATCGCCCCACCGGTGAGTGGAACGCGATTGTGGAGCAGGTGTACAGTGAGACCTCTCGTGCGTGAGGGGTCGTCGCGCTACGGCTGCAGCCGCGGGAGCGTGAACGGCAATGACTGTCATGAGAAGAAGGCCGAGAAAGGAGCGATGGAATGAGCTTGACGTTGCATCCGATGAAGGAAATCCGCGTGATCGTGGGAGGAGAACACCGGCCATTCGTTACTGAGTTGTTCGACCGTGTCAAGGCCTCGGGATATACCATCATCGGCAATGTGTCCGGGAAAGGCCATCACAGCGTACGCGAGGCTCACTTCATGTTCAGTGAGCAGGAGAGTCTCGAAATGATCATGACGGTCGTCCCGGAAGAGAAAGTTGAGCCGATTCTCGCCGGTCTCCGACCGCTCTTCGAACGGCATTCCGGGGTCATGTTCGTGGCAGACGTTACCGTGAGTCGTCAGGAATACTTTGGGACAAAACGGTAAGAGCCCTCACTTCGAATTCCACACCTACTTGGCCCTACCTCATTTGTGCTATTCCTTGAGATTGTAGAACCCCTTTCATGCACCTCACAAGCGAGCACGATCAAGCCAAATGAATGAAGGCATACTGGGAACGGTCTGGCGATCGATGGAATGGTGAAGGGGCTTTCTTACGTTGCGGAACAGGAAGAAACAACTCCGTTGCACTACAGGCTGCGCGAGACTGGGCCAGCCGAGGAATACAGCCTTTCAGCCCAGTGAGGAGAGAGTACCACCTGCCAAACAAGCCCAAAGTAATGGTCTACACCTGTAGCGGACAATGCGTAGAAGCTCGCTATGGAGCGTGTCAAATCAATTCCCGACATGGAAAAGAAAACAGCTTTAAGGGAATTGGACGCCCCTGTGAACTTTGTAGTCGAGCGGCGTGGAAGGCTTTCAAGGCGTTGATCATGGTGTCAACTTGATTATCGGGGAGCACAGACAAGATGACAGAATTGCTTCCAGGGTAGAAAAATGATCCAACCACATTCCCTGTTTCCCCTTTCCCCGACGCATTGGGGATGAGAGTATAAGCATCCATATGACATTCACGCAGAACTTCTTGTATATCGCTGGTCATTGATGAACGAAACACAAGCATTAGGGCAACCATATAATCTAATTCCCCTAGAAGGTGGTTATAGCTCCCAGCGACCTCGCTGTAAAGCGAGAATGTACCACTTCTTCGTTCTGGCGTAAATCATTCGGTGTGGCCGCCTCAAAATTCCGCGTTGGTTTTCAAGGAATACTCGCTACTTCCCCAGAGGGAATTCAATAACCAAGCCACCCATAATGTCGCCTATCTGAAAGTCTTTTTTAGGACTGTTGGGATGGCTGTTGTGGCAAGCCACGCAGGCCTGCCTGATGGCCCTGTCGGCATAAACCGCATGAAAATATGTTTGATCATCAATCTTGACCGTACGAGTAACAGGCTGTTCTGGTCTCGCGGCAACGGCTTCCAGGCTGCTCTTGTCCAGGGGATCGCGTGGGCCATTTTTTCGGTTAATGGGCCAAAGACTGATTAATCGATAGCGGATCCCCGTGACTTTGGCAGAGAACATCTGGCTGGTTTCAGTAATGACCTGAACCGGTAGTGGTACGGTTTTCTTTTGAGTGCGCCATTCTCCGTCCGCTTTGAATCCTTCCTGCTCTTCTAGGCGTTCAACGACATGCGTCGCATAGAAGTCACGGTGGGTTTCAATAACAGCATGTATATAATTCGCAACCATTTCTGGGGGAACGCCCGGTGCGTCTGCTGCGTCGACCCTCACCGTGAACCAAGTAAGAACGATCATTGGAATGACTGTTAACGGAGCGATCCATTTCATGATTTCCTCTTCCGCCTTAGCGTGTGTGGCAAACTGGGAAAAAAGTAAGCTACGTACTCTACATCCAGTCCCTGGAGGCAATATGACGACTAGGCACCCCCCATGGCATACATGAACAAGGCATTCAAAGCTTGCTGGTGACTATCATGGAACTTGCGGTATCGTCAGATCATTGTAGGGTTTGGCTGATTCACCAGTATGGACGTCGATTCCTCCCGCCGGTTTCGGTTTGTCGAGATCGGAATATTGAAAAATACCGAAAGGCTGAATCTGATCATCGGACGGGAGTTGACCGCGGTTCCATCCCCCGCCAAACGCGCGAACAAGATCGACGCTAGACTTCAGCAATTCCGTCTTGATTTCTACTGAGGTGATGCGCGCCTCAAGCGTGGCGAGCTGGGAGTAAATCACTTCAAGACTGTTGGCCAAACCTCCCCGATAGAGTTGCATTGTGAGATTTTGTGTTTTGAAATTTGCTCCGACCGCGGCATCCTGCCTCTCTCCGGCAAGCGTCAGGCGGTTTGTCAACGTGAGATTGTTTGCCACTTCACGAAAAGCTCTGAGGACAGTCAAACGGTACAGATCTTCCGTTTCACGATAGGCGGACCAGGCCTGTTGCAATTGTGCGCGACGGTAACCACTCTGGAATAGGGGCACCGAGAATGTCGCGCCATAGGACCAGAAACTGTTGGTGAGCTTGATCAGATCCAGGCCTTTCTCTTCAAATCCTCCATCGAGTCGGAACGAGACATTGGGGAAAAAAGCAGCCCGGGCAATCCCAATGACTCGGTTCGCCTCAGCCATCCGCCGTTCCATCATGGCGACATCGGGTCGACGCTCGAGCAGTGTCGACGGAATAGTTCCAGGAATGGCGAATTTCGCCATACGGAGCTCATCTATGGGATCAATCGAAAAACTGTCCGGCGTCAAATTAAGCAGGACAGCGATCGCCTGTTCAGCCACCTGGCGCTGTCCTTCAATCCTCGCCAACCTCGTCTCTGTGCCGAAGAGCAATGATTCAACACGGGCCACGTCAAGTGCCGAGGCGATCTTACCGGCGAACTGAGTTTTGACCACACCGAGCGTATCTTTATAGAGATCGATCGATTGCTTATAGATCGCCGTCTGAGCGTCGAATCCGCGCACAGTAAAATAATTCGCCGCAACTTCGGCTTGCAGACTCAACCTCGCCAGCCCATACTCGGCCGCACGTTCTTCGGCCCGATAGACCTCTGCCTGTGCGGCATTGCGGAGAGCCGACCAAAAATCAGGCTCCCAGGATGCGATGCCTCCTGGATCCACGGTGCTTGACTGCAGTGGACTGTTGTCGGGACGGAAGATCCGATCGAAGGATTGCCTCCTGTGAGAAGCACCCATCTCGAGACCGATGCGGGGGAAGTACTGCGATCGGGCTGCCATCATGATATCGCGGGCTTGGACAAATCGTTCGGCGGCCGCTTGCAAATCCGGATTTGCCGCCACGGCCTGTTCGATGAGCTTGTCCAGCACCGGATCGTTATACAGTTTCCACCAATCCGGACGGAGTGCCCCATCCGCCGGTTTTGCCTCCACAAACGGACTCGAACCATGCCAGGAGTCAGGAACAACGTATTGCGGGGGCTCATACTTAGGGGCCAGATTAACCGCTGGGAACCAACCACAAGCCGAGAGGTTGTGCAGCACCAATAACAAACCGATTCCGCGGAACCATATCTTCCAGATTGGCATCATCACTCGTCCGTTTGTAAAGAAATAGAATATCTCTGTGGGCCGAGATGTCATTCGAGAGGTTTCATGGTCATTTCTTTGATTCAGTTGGCATCGAGGTTTCCGCCCCTTGACCTACGATGGCATACCCAGGTGCTGGTTTCACGATTCGAACCTTATCCCCTTCGAGCAATGCGGCACTCGGGTTATTAATTATACGGTCGCTCATCGAAATGCCCCCTTTTACCTCGACGTAGTTGTCGAACATTTTAGCCACCTCAATCGATTTATAGTGCACGCGGTCGTCCTCGGTCAAGGAGGCTATCTGCGCCCCGTGCTCCTGAAACACCATCGCGCTCGTCGGAATCGTCAGCACCCCTGATTGCACTGGAGCGGTCAGACGGACAGTGGCATAGGAGCCTGGCCAGAGCGCGCGATCCTTGTTTTCAATGGTAAAGACCGTCACCGCCGTGCGTGTGTTCACATCAAACCCCCTCGACACGGTCAGGAAGTCGAACGTGAAATGCCGATTGGGCAGTTGCGGGACAGTCACATCGGCCGTCAGGCCAGGATTGAGGAAGGGCCCGAAGTTTGCCGGCACACTCACAAACAATCGCAGTTTATCCACCTCAGCCACGGTAAACAGGTTATTTTTGGCATTGGGGGTGCTGATACTACCCTCTTTGGACACCAAATCCCCGACATTGATGTTCCTCTGGGTCACGACTCCGTCGAAGGGGGCTGTAAGCTTTTTAAACCCAATAAAGGCCTCAATATTCTTGACCTTTTGCTCGGCCGCCGCAACCTTCGCCGCCTCGGCCTGCGCCTCGGCCAATTGCACGGAGATCGCCTGCTCGGAGAGCGCTTGGTTTTCCCGCATGGCCACATAGCGCTTCGCGGTCAGTTGCGCCAGCGCATTTCTGGCACGCTCGGATTCCAGATCCGCAATCGACTGCCGGTATTCGGCATCAAGATCCGGGGTGTTGAGTTCAGCGAGGACATCACCTTTCTTCACCAGACTGCCGTAATCTTTGTGCCATACTTTCACGTAGCCTTCGACGCGGGCATAGATGGGCGCCTCGAACCAACCCTCAATATTGCCGGGCAGCGTAATGGTGTCGGTCGCCTCCGACCCTTTGGGCGATATAAGGGCCACAGAAGGTGTGGCGGCTTCAAGAGTGACTTCCTGCAAGGCTTTAGCCTCGTGCTGCCCGTCGATGTATCGGTAAATGACATACAGCGAACCCACGACGAGGAGTAAAATCCAAAACACTTTCCCGCTCAATGTATTCATGTCAGACAGGCTCCTTTTGCACGGCGGTTCGTCGATGATAGATCATAGCGTACACGCATGGAACGAAGAACAGCGTGAACAGAGTCGCGATAGTTAAGCCACCCATGACGGCCCGACCTAGTGGTGCATTTTGGGAGTTGGCCGTCGCCATCGGCAGCATGCCGATAATCATCGCGGCGGCGGTCATGAGCACCGGTCGGATGCGAGCCGTGCCGGCCTCCGCCGCAGCCCGGAGCGCGTCCCCATGGACGGCGAGCCGTTCGCGGGCGAAGGAGACGAGCAGGATCGAATTGGCCGTCGCCGTACCCATTGTCATGATCGCGCCCATCAGCGAGGGCACTGAAATATTCGTATGGGTCACGAACAACGCCCAAGCGATACCAGCCAACGCTCCGGGCAAGGCCGTAATGATAATGAAGGGATCGAGCCAGGACTGGAAGTTAACGACGATCAGGAGATAGACCAATACGATCGCGGCCAGAAGTCCGAAGAACATTTCGCGAAGTGCGGCGTGCATCACCTCGGCCTGGCCTTTGATTTCAATGACCGAACCTTGAGGCAGCTCTCCTTCCATGTCATGCGTGACCTGCTGGACATCCGCCAGGACCTCGCCGAGGGACCGTCCTTCCGCAGCGACGTAGACGTCGATGAGTGGCATGATATTCCCGTGCGTGACCGCCCCTGGTGTACCGACCGGTCTCAGATTCGCCAGGTTTCCGAGGAGTTGCGGATTCACGACTCCTCCCTCCGACGTGGACTCGCGACCCTCCTTCGCGATGGGGACGGCCATGAGGTCTTTGAGGCTCGTGAGCTGGGGTTGCGGTGTATAGACATTGATCCGATAGGACATGCCGGTCGCGCGATCAAGCCAATACTTCTGATCGACCTGTTGGCTACCGGCGGTGGTGACGAGCATATTGTTCCCAAAGTCCGTCTGGTCCAGGTTCATCCCAAGCGCGAACCGTCGATCGGCCTCTGCGAGCAGGGTCGGCATGCCCATCGGCTGCTGGACAACCACGTCGGTGGTGCCGGTGATCTGCCGCACTCTCCCAGCCAATTTACGGGCGAACTCATGGTTGGCATAGATGTCCGGGCCATTGATCTGCACATCGATGGGCGACAGGGAGCCAAAATTCAGGATTTTCGCGGTGAGATCGGCAGGTTGAAACGTGAATTCGGTGCCGGGATACCGTTGCGAGAGGCCCTTCCGAAGGATGCGGCGGATGTCCCACACGGCCGACTGCCCGTTCTTTAATGAGATGGTGAGGTCGCAATCTTGAGTTCCGACGGTTGGTGTTGGAATGAAAGCGAGGTTGTGTGCCCCGACTGGAATGCCGCAGTTGCTCACAATGGATTCCACCTGGCCTGGCAGCAGTTGTTCGACATCCTTCGAGACCAGAGATGTGATCCGCGCGGCTGCCTCGATGCGCGTGCCGAGGGGCGCCCGCATGTGCATCTGTAAGATCCCGGACTTGATCTCGGGAAAGAACTCGGTGCCATTGAAGTAAAAGAGAATGAGTGAGCTCAAGGATATCACTAATGAGATCGTGACGAACTGGGCACGATTGGCTATCACCCGCTCGAGCTGCGCACTGTAGCCGTTACGGAACCGCTCAAAGCCTTGTTGAAACCCATATTGGAAGCGAGTGAGAATATTTCCGGATCGTTCGGCATGGTGTTGGCCATCGTGTCCAGGCATATGGCCGCCATGGTGAGGCTTCAGGATGTACTTCGCCATGGTGGGCACCAGCGTGTACGTCAAGATAAAGGATGCGACCATCGAATAGATGACCGCTTTTGCCATCGGAGGGAAGACCCAGCCGGAGATTCCGGTTAAATGAAACAGCGGAACCCAGACAATTGTGATGGCAAGCGTCGCCACGAACGTGGGCAGGAGGATTTGGTTGGCGGCGTCGATGATCGCCTCCTCGAGAAGTTTGCCCTGCTCGAGATGCGTATCGATATTTTCGATCATAACTGCAGCGTTGTCGACAAGAATGCCGACGGCCAGCGCCAGGCCTCCCAGCGTCATGACGTTAATCGACTCTTCTTGAATATGCAGTAGGATGAGCGCGCTCAGGATGGAGAGCGGGAGCGAGGTGAGGACAATAACCGTCGGGCGCCAGGAACCCAGCAGCAGCAGCACGATGATCCCCACCAGCGCGGCGGCAGTCAGCATTTCGTGCACGACGTCCGCGATTGCATCTTTGACGAATTGCGAGGCATCAATGAGGAGTTTGACTTTGACATCCTTCGGCAGAACATCCTGGAGGCGCGGAATAATTTCCTTTATTCCGTCCACGACTTCTAAAGTGGAGGCCTCGCTGCTTTTCATGACCACGACGATGACGGCTTGCTGGCCCTCAACGACCACGGCGTTCGTTTGCACCCGGCCGGCAAGGCGAGTGACGGCCACGTCACGCAAATGAATGAAGGCGTTGCCGTCTCGCTTGATCGGGATTTCGTCGAAATCTTCGATCTTTAAAGCCGACGCATTCGTCAGGACGAGCCAGTCGGTTGCCTTGAGCTTGATATCTCCCCCCGGCAGCACCAGATTCTGCCTGGAAATGGCCTCGTGAATGTCGGCCGGGGTGAGGTGCCGGGCGAGGAGTTTCTGCTGATCGAGATTGATCATAACCTGCATGTCCTGGCCCCCATAGGGGTGCGGCAGGATGGCGCCAGGGATCGTAACGAGGAGAGGGCGGACTCGCATAATAGAGAGGTTATAGAGTTCCGCCGGGGTGAGCGTGTCCGACGTGATTTGCAATGTGGCCACCGGCACTTGAGAAGGGAACAGCCGCATGACCATCGGCGCGTTAATATCCGGCGGCAGCGCCTTGACCGTCGTCTGCGAAATCGCCGCGATATCGGCCTCGCTCCCACCTAGGTCGACTCCGTCCTGAAGATAGACATTGATGATGGCATTCCCGAATAACGAATTACTCCAGATATATTTGATGCCCTCTACTGTCTGGGTCAGAAACCGTTCAAACACATAGGTAATGCGGCCCTCGACATCTGCCGGCATCAGGTTGTCATAGATCCAAACGATCGAGCTGACAGGAATTTGGATCACCGGAAAGACGTCGGTCGGCGCCTCGGACACCGCCATCACTCCGAACAGGACGATGAGGATGGCCAGCACCACAAAGGTATACGGCTTTTTTAAGGCAACCTGGACTAGCTTGTTCATGCAAGAAGACTCCTACTGCCTTTGTAACAAAATAGTTCTAAAGCAGCTATGACTGGGGGTGGACAGTGTTCTGAGGGAAATCTTAGGCCACGGTTCATGAGTCAATGCCTAGCAAGGTGTTTGCCTGGCATGCCCGAGCACCACATTGTGACAATTCGTTACAAATGAATGCAGTCGGCTGATTGAAGAAGAGGGTTATGATTCTATTCAGGGTGAGTTGTGCGTATTTAGAAGGTGCGAGAGGTGCGATTACGCTCTTTTATGGATATTCCGAGAATGGGAATACCAGCGACAAGCGAGGATTCGTCAGGATCATGATTTGCAAGGTTTGTCTTTGAGGTATTGATTGAGTGTACGGGATACTCAGGTGGAAGCCCAAGGGTTTCCTACTGATGTAACAGGATCACCTCCTAAATTATATGTTGTTCTTCTATCGCTCGCTGGCGATCCCGTGCCGCGCAGGGAGTCCCTCCTGGGGACTGGTCTTGAATCTTCGAGCCGGTTTACCGGTTTAATGGAGGGGACACGAGCAAGAAGTCACGAGACTGGGGTTGATGACTTGTCTCACCGGGTGGTGTCCGACAACGACGGCAGGCTTCCTCTGACCCGTAATGGGGGGCAGAAGATCGAGTTCATGAGTGCCTGTCTGGAAAAAATGGGAAATCCGTAGATGTCAATAAGTGGTCTGCCTTCAATCCTCGTCGTAGATAACGACCAACCGACTCGAGAGATGTTGGTGGAAGCGTTGAGTCATGCCGGGTTTGAGGTGGCGATCGCGTGTGACGGCGCCGAAGCTATGAGCAGGGCCAGTGCGGTCACGTATGATGCCGTATTGAGCGACATCCGCATGACGCCCTTGTCCGGTTTGGACCTTTTGGATTCGCTTCACAAGACCATGCCGGAGTTGCCCATCGTGTTCGTGACGGCGTTCAGTTCCGTGGACATGGCGATCCAAGCTATGAAGCATGGAGCATTCGATTACATCGCCAAACCCGTGAATCTCGAGGAACTCGTGCTCACGATGAAGCGAGCTATTGAGCACCGGCGTCTGATAGAAAACAATCGGACGCTTGAGCGTGCATTCAGCGAACGACTGCGCGCCGCCTCTCTGATCGGACAAAGCAAAAAGATGGTCGAGGTGTTCAAACTCGTCCGAAAAGCCTCTCGAAGTGGCACAGCCGTCTTGATCCAGGGTGAGAGTGGCACCGGCAAGGAATTGATCGCTCGCGCAATCCACGATAACAGCTCGCGCGCAGCCCACCGGTTCGCTGCCATCAACTGTAGTGCAATTCCTGATTTTCTGCTCGAAAGCGAACTCTTCGGTCATACGAAAGGGGCGTTCAGCGGCGCCCACACCATGCGCCGGGGGCTGCTCGAGGAAGCGAGCGGCGGCACGTTCTTTTTCCACGAAGTCGGCGACCTCTCTCCGGCCGGACAGGCTAAACTTCTCCGCCTCCTTCAGGAAGGGGAAATCCAACGAATTGGAAGCACCGAGTCCGCACGAGTCGATGTACGGATTATTGCCGCCTCCCGCCAGAATCTCGCTGAACTGGTCGCGGCCAACCGGTTTCGTGAAGATCTGCTCGACCGGCTGAACGCGGTCACGATTCTCCTGCCGCCGCTTCGGGAACGCCCTGAAGACATCCCCTTACTGGCCGAATTTTTTCTGGCCCGGTTCGGCGAACAAAAGGAAGTTCCCATCACATCTTTTTCATCCGCCGCGATACGAGCACTGACTGACTATTCCTGGCCTGGAAATGTGCGTGAATTAGAACACGTCGTTGAACGGGCCGTGGCGCTCGCGTCGCCTGCGATTCTCTCAATAGACGACCTTCCACCTGAAGTTATTCAGAAAGGCGGAGGTGGTTCGGATTATCTAGATATGTTTCCCGGCACGCTCAAGGCGTTGCAGCGGGAACAGGTCATCAAAATGCTGGAATCAACACATGGGCATAAGGAGCGAACGGCACGGTTACTGGGCATCAGTAGGCGCACACTCTATCGACTCCTCGATCGATACGGTCTCGGTAAAAACGGGCATTCCTCCGAAACCGACACGTCAGACGCTACCAACTCCTAACATAGGCTTAGTGTGGAGAACTCCTGTTGTGGGTTTACCCTCTTACGGAATACAAGTGAGCGGGCTGATATGCTCGCTTAATCTGAAGGCGGTTTCCTTTCATCACGTACGGCGCGACGACTATGTAGAACAACGGGTCAGGGAATCGGCTGCCAGGCCGAACTGAGCCGCATGACCGGTCTGGCCGTGGCGCATCGGCTGACATCAAGAGTGCGTGTGCTGACGCCCAGTCTGCAGAATTCAGGCTGATTTCTGGATCTCATCCGACGCCGGGGGGGGCGTACGAGGACGCGTCGTGCGAAAATGGACCAGATCCTTCGAGAACAGCACATCCAGGGTCCAGTCCAACGCGACCAGCAGTTTTTTCTCCAAGCGCGGCAGTTTCAGCAAGTAAATCGTCCGCCAGAGCCACCAGGCCAGGAAGCCGGAAAAGTTCACCCCAAGAATATTGGCCACCCCGGTGCGTTTGCCGATGGGAGCCAGCAGGCCGATTGTCGAGTAGCGGAAGGGTTTCATCTGGTCGCCTCGCACGGTCGCAAGGATATTCCGCGCCGCTACCCGCCCTTCACGCAGTGCATGTTGCGCGGTGGGAGGGTGAAACGCTCCCATCTTGCCATCTGGTACGAGCGCGCAGTCGCCTAACGCCCAGACCCCTGGCCATTCGGGCACTTCGAGATACTCATTGACGAGGACCCGGCCCTTCGCTTTGGGACACGGCAAGGTCGCCAAGAGGGCATGCGGAGTGATGCCGGCAGTCCAGACCAGCGTATTCGTCGTCACCGTCGTGCCATCGCTGAGCATAACGTCGCGATCCGTCACGGCGGTGACTTTACAGTTCGCATGGATTTCCACTTTCTGCTCCCTAAGCTTGCGCTGGGCATACGTGCCGAGCTTCTCCCCGAGCTCCGGCAAAATGACTGGGCCCGCACTGACCAGGATGAGCCGCAGCATGTCGCCCCGAAGATGCGGAAAGAACCGCACCGCCTCCCGCAGAAAGTCATTCATGGCCGCAATGGTTTCGACCCCCGCAAAGCCGCCGCCGGCCACGACGAAATTCAGTAAGGGCGCCCGGAAGCCCCCCCCACACTCAAAGTCGGCTTCCTCCAGATTCGCAATGAGATGGTTGCGTAGCACAATGGCGTCACTCAGCGATTTCATCGTGAACGCGCGGGTGGCCAACCCGGGAATGCCGAAGAAATTCGTGGTGGAGCCGAGGGCCAGCACGAGGTGATCGTACGGGAGCGAGTGGCAATGTTGCTCATGCCCATGGGACAGGCCGACGCGTTGCTGCGCGAGGTCGATGGCCTCGATCTCGCCATGAAAGAACGTCACCCGACGCAGCAGCTTGCGGATGGGGCTGACGATATTGGTGATGTCGAGGTCGCTGGCGGCGACTTCGTGGAGCATCGGGGTGAAGAGGAAAAAGTTATCGTGGTTGACGAGAGTGACGTCGACCGCCGCGCCCCGCGCCAGCGCGCGTTCGAATTCCAACGCGGCATACATGCCCCCGAACCCCCCGCCCAAAATCACGACATGTGGTTTACCTGGAGCCATTATCTTTCAATCAACATGCGGATGGTGGGAAGGGGATTCATTGCCACGCTGTCCTACCCTACTTTGATGCTACTCTTCAGTGAATCATCGCTGCGCCGAATAGAGTTGCTTGATCATATCATGGGGAATTTCATGTTCTGCCTCCTGAGCCTGAGCGCCTGCATATTCGGCCGCTTCTCGCAGTCGGTGAGCGAATAATCGCATCTGCTTGACGAACTCATCCATCGCTGGCCCAGGTTTTCTCCTCAATACCAACTCCACCTCACGCTCGCTGCGCATGGCCACGGCATGGAGCTCCTGCGCTTCTCCACGCCAGCCAAACATTCGATCCGATGCACGCATCAGTGGAAGAGTCGATCGCACAATCGGCGCTGTAGAGGTCTCTATTGAAGGTACCACGCCGTTCGTCGTACAGGAAGTGAGTACCCAGAATACGCCACACATGATGATGAGACGAGTGCTGGCTGGTTTCATATGGCCCCCTTCGGCAAAGAGGACGGCTGCATCGTGGGTGGATGGTTCCGACTCGCCAACCATGATTGTTATCGATAATGGGGGCGTCCGAAGGGGGATACGGGAATAACGACTGTCATACAGCGCGACGATCAACAACAAACGCGACGGTGTGGAAGCTGTTGGTTCGGTTAAACGAAATTGTGAGAGCGAGTTGGCAACCGATACCCGCCACCACCCTCCACTGCCGTGCATGAAAGATTTCTGTGCCAAATATCAAGGTATGGTGACATCTACCTTTTCATGGTGGTGACGTGAGTTGGGTGCCCTGAGTTTGAAATGTGAGAACGAGCGGACTTTGCATCGACGTTCCTAACTGGGTCACCATCGGCGGCCATGTCCGATCGCCCATGATCGTCCGCATGTCTTTTATCGCCTGCTCCTGCTGATCACGTACTCGACGCGCGAGTGATCCCGAGAAGAACTCCGTTTGCATCGTGAGATCCCAAGTCCCAATATAGGTACATTCCTGTGGCCGAACGCTGAACGAGGTCGGAAGCGGCGTTTGCCAAACACCAAGCGCATTATCGAAACTGACCGCTGTCAGTTGATACGAGCCCGCCGGTAGGTCCAATACGAAGGGACCATCGACTGGAATCTGATTAATGACCAGCTTGTTGCCGTTCTTTTCGTCTGTGATTCTCCACTTCATATCGAAGGGAAACTGTCCCAATGCTTGAGTCTTTCCATTCCACTGGAGATGCACTCGCCCTACCACATAGCCGTGAGTAGGCTCCTCTAGCAAAGTCGCAGCCTCTGGCTTCAGCGGGGTGACCGTAGTGGCGCAGCCCATCATAATAAGGATCGGACCTATGGAGCAGGGAGGTGACAGATTTCCAGGACCAGCTGTTGAGAGGATCGAACAGCCGCCGATAAATCTTTCATAATACCCATGACCTCCTTGCATCTGGTCGTGACAAGGTGGAGTACCCTGGGAACCAGCAAGATACGCACCCAAGCCGGTGTGATTTCACAATATGTAAGTGCTGGTTTTTATGTGCTTACTTTGTGAAGAGGTTGGAGCGATGTGTGAGAGTCTGACCGACCCTCATAGTTGCACAGTGCAAGAAGTGCGATATGTCTCTATTATTAACATCTATGGTAATCTCATTGAAAATACAGATGATATTTTGTCATAGTAGGCACCGCTTTTAATTTTGCCTCAAGATGAGACTCGAATAATCGTGATTGGTAAGGATAGGACCGGACCTTGGTCCCAACCAAAACACCAAATTCAAGTATCCATTCTCGTCCAAGCAGACCATGCTCAACCCGCGTTAACCGCCACCCGTGCTAATGCCCCGCCTTCATAGGTTGTCGATACAACGTAACCGGAAATTCACTCTTCGTGGGTGAGAGAGAAAGGGAGGGGTATGTTGTTGAGGGTTCTGTTTTGGATGGGAATTTCCATCCTGGCGATGATACTTCCGGCTCAAGCCGAATGGTCTGTCACAGCTGACGGGAACCTATACTACACCGATGACGTCGCCCTTTTTTCAGCCACTCGGCGGTCAAACATCGATGGCGATCCTTCTCAGCCGGTCTTGGACGTGTCGCGCACTGGGTTTGGCGCGGACATGGTGTTTGAGGCCGGTTTCCTCATATCTAATGCGATCACGACAGGACTGGGTCGAACGGCCTTCTCTATCAAACCCCAGGGATTTATTTATGCGGTGAATCCCGAATGGAGTCAGGTAAGCGTCGCTGCCGAAGCCTTGCATTCCTTTACACCCAGTACAGCACTCCGGCTCCGCTACTATGCTGCGCCTGATCAACTTCTTGGAAATAGTGAAGTGAGCCGCCATGAACCAGAAGTCTTTGCAAACGAGAGGGTCACTTCCCATGTCGGGTACATGAGACTCGAACAACGCCTGTCGGAGAATTGGGAATTCCGTTTCCAGGGGCGAGTGGGGAAGTGGCTCTACAACGACGCCTTTGCTCGGCGCAATACGATGTTCTGGACCATTGGTCCCCATCTGTTTTGGCGGGCAACCGAACATCTGAAGCTATTCGCCGGTTATCACTACGAACGCGGGCTGGCCAGCGGACGGCACGAATTCGAACCTGAGGAAGATCTATCGTATGTGCATCACTTCGTCGCGCTTGGACCCATCGCCAAGAGGGTACAGCTCCAGCTAGACTCGGTGTTCACGTTGTGAAGCGGGCATGCTTTCGGTTGATTCGACATGCTCTCGCTCTTCTTCAAACTGTCTCCGGCGATCCATTTCCATTCGTAGCTCTTGTGTCATTTCTTCCGTTTTTTTCCAAGCCCACCGCCAGGTTTGTGCAAACCCGACCATCGCGAAACTGACGGTCAAGTAGACGGCGATTCCAGCTTGATCTTCGAGGTCTGTAAAGCTCAGTGTGTACCGCGGGTGAATGAACACCCAATTGGCAATCAACCCACCCAATACGAAAGCCACCAAAGACGGGCCGATCCCACCATACCAAGTGGTAACCGCTATTGCGATGAGGAATGCGGCATAGGCAAGTCTGTCGTCGCCAAGGTAGGCATCAAGAGAAAATCGCAGGAGAAAGGCGAGGAATGTGGTTCCGAATGCGATGCCATACTCTTTCCCCAACTGCGGGCTGGGTGGGATCCATCCCTTTTTCCCTCGGCGCGGCGGATGTTTTGAATCTCTACCCATCATGTCCGCCGTAGCCTCGGGCAGCAATGTCGTCCGAGGAGTGGGTTTTATTCCTTCATTCTCTGCGTTGTCCTCGGTATGGGAAGGTACAGCGCCCTTTGGAGAATCCCGTCAATTAACCGGGGAATAGAACACTATACGGAATACTCGCTTGGATCATACGACAACAGTACGGCCAATGGAAGCAGACGAATGGCGTTCTTGAAAATCTTACCGAGCGAGCGTCTATTGCGACACCGGGGGTTCGTACTCATCGGCGGTATCCGCAAGCGCCATGAAGAGACGTCATGGTGGCGGGTCAGATGCCGGTGGACGCGCTTCATGACTCGGTCAGGTTTATAGTGCCCGGATTAGCCGCTCTCGCTCGGTGAAGTCGGAGGAAGTTTCACCTTGGTGAGTCCGTGAGCTTTTTCAAACGCCGGTCCAACGAGAATCGGGTGAGGCCAAGTTGCTTAGCCGCCAAACTTTTGTTGTAGTCCGCCAGCCGTAGGACTTCTTCGATGATGGATTCTTCGATTCGCTCCAGCGTGTGCTTTCCAACTTGCATCTCAATGCGAATCAGGCGTTCAGAGCCTTGGGAAACCGACATGGTGGTTTGCCCGATATGTTCATGGAGTTCCCGCGGGAGATAATTAGCCGTCAATGTTTGGCCCGAACAGAAAATCATAGCTCGCTCGAGAGTGTTTTCCAGCTCCCGAATGTTCCCTGGATATTGATAGCGCTCCAGCTTTTCACGTGTTTCCGAGTCCAATTCGGGGACAGGTTTCCCGAATTCCTGCGCAAAACGCACGATCGTCTTTCGGCAGAGGGGTATAATGTCCTCGAACCTTTTTCGAAGTGGAGGGATCTCAAATGCTACGACATTGAGACGAAAATAGAGATCTTCTCGAAAGGCTCCCCGTTCCACCTCCTTCTTGATTTCTCGATTCGTCGCCGTGATCAGTCGAAAATCCACCCCGAGATCGTCAGTTCCCCCAAGCCGCCTGAATGATCGTTCCTGAATCACTCGCAGTAACTTTGCCTGCGTCGACAGATCGAGATCCCCGATCTCGTCAAGAAACAGCGTGCCGCCTTCCGCCTTTTCGAGCAAACCGAGCTTTCGCTGATTGGCGCCGGTAAAGGCTCCTCGCTCATAACCGAATAATTCGCTCTCAAAGAGATCCTTGGGAATCGCGGTGCAGTTGACCCCCACGAAGGGTCCAGATGCCCTTGGCCCGTTGTGATGGATAACCCGTGCCAGGAACTCTTTCCCTGTTCCCGTTTCTCCCAGCAGCATCACCGTAGGTTTTGGATTCTCCGCCACTTCTCGTACTTGCTCGAGCAATTGTTTCATCGCGCGGCTGTGAGCCTCGACGTTACTCAAATGGTACTGGTTGGTCTGTCCACCGACTTCTGATTCCAGGCGGCGGCGGAGCTTCAGAACCTCGATCGCACGGGAGACGACCGCCTCGACTCCTTCAAGATCGACCGTTTTGATCAGGAAATCGTACGCCCCCAATTTCATGGCTTCCACCGCGTCCTGGATCGTCCCATACGCGGTCAGCATGATGACAATGGCGGATGGAGCAAGTTGACGCACGTGTTTGAGCGCATCAAGACCGCTGATGCCGGACATCTTCAGATCGAGCAGCACAAGTTCGGGGAGCTTGTGCTCAAGCTCTTGCAACAACGCCTCACCGGATTCATATCCGGTGGCGAAATGTCCCAGCCTGATCAGCCGCTTGACAATAGCCGTTCGAATAACTTGTTCGTCATCGACCACAAACACGTCTGTGTGCATGGATCAAAACCTTTCCAGTGCAGTTTCTTGTTCCAATGGCAACCAGATGCCGACAATGGTACCCTTTCCAACTTCGCTCGTTACATAGATGTCCCCCTCATGGCTTTCGACGATATTCTGACAAATAGACAAGCCCAATCCGGTCCCATGCTTTTTCCCGGAGGTCACGAACGGTTGAAACACATTCGGGAGCAACTCCGGCGAAATGCCGACACCGTCGTCTTTGACTTGAATCACCAATCCGGGCCGTTCTTCTCTGAACAATTCGTGTCCCGTGATCTCGATGGGAGCGCCACCCTTCGGTGTGGCATCAATGGCGTTGTCTATAATATTCAAGAGTACTTGTCGAAGGAGGTCTCGATCGGCGGTGAATTCGCTGATCATAGGTGAAATACTGATCTTGATCTGGAGGCGCTTATCCTCCAACCGGGACTTCAACAATTTGGACACCTCACCAGCGAGCCGGGTAAGATCGATTCGCGTCGGCGCAAGTCGCCGTGGCCGTGCATAGTCCACGATCTGATTGACGATTCGATCCAAGCGCCGAGTCTCCGATAAGATCACCTCGACCTCTTTACTCTTTGGATCACCGGATTCGAAGTCATCCAATAATACTTTTGCCGTTGAACCGATACCTACCAGCGGATTTCTGAGTTCATGAGCGATGCCGGCCGCAACTTGCCCCAAGGTCGCCAACTTTTCCGCTCGCCTTAATCGCAATTGCAGATTATCCAGGGTCGTAATGTCGATATTAAAGCCCACATAGACTACGTCGGGGCTCTCCAAATCCATGATCGGCACACGTTGACTTAAGACCGTCCGGATACTGCCATCGTCATGGAGTAACCGGAAAATCATTTCGCAAGGCCGTCCTGCGGCAACGGCTTCTGAAAATGTTGTGAGAACACGGTCACGATCTTCAGGATGAACCCGTTGGCGAAATGTCTCAGGGTCAACAGCCGATTCGGGATCCAGTCCCGCCAACTGCTGATTGTACCGATTGCTGAATGTGACTCTGACGCCTTTTGTCATAAAGATGCCGAGCGGTGCGTGATCCACGAGGCCGCGATATTTCGCCTCGGAAGCCGACAAGTGCGCATTCAGTCTCTTGAGAATGGCTTCAGATTGCTGGACTTCTTCGAGATCTTTACGGATCTGCAAGCTCATTTTCTTCATCACGGTGGTGAGCACACCGATTTCATCTTTCCGGTCAAGGACAGGAATGGAGGGAATCGCCTGACCAGCCGTCGAGCCTACGACTTTTGACAAGGCGGTTACCGGAGTGGCAATGGAACGCGCAATGAGTGCCAGCGCGAAGATGACGAGACAGAGGGTCACCAACCCGCCTCCAAGAATAAGAAAGCGCGTCCACACTCGATCGTAGCTCAACCGAGATAGCTCCAGCTGCTGCATGCGATCTTGCTCTTGATCAAACCAGGCCATCCATTTCCGAACCTCAACCATGATCTCCCGACTTCGTCCCTCCCGAACGTACTTGATTGCATCGGACCGATTTCCCAGCTGGATCGCTTGGAGCAGCGCTTCCTTCTCCAAAAATGACTTCTCCACCAGGGCGCGAATGTCTTCGAATCGTTCATGGTGCTGGGGACGCTGGGTTTCCAACTCCTGATCCATTGCCATGACGGTTCTTCGACCCTCATGGAACCGTTCCAGATATCGATTGTCCTCAGAGATGACATATCCCAGAAATGCCGTCTCCAAATCAGCGACCGACCGCATGTATTGGGCCGCCGTCTTTTGGAGAAGATAGAGGTGTGTCAGGCGTTCCTCATCCTGTATGAAATTCTGGACATCCAGATAGGTCATCACGCTGAATATCATGAGGGAGACGAAGGGAATGGTTGGAATGAGAAGGAGCTTGGGAAGGATCGGGAGATCATCCAAGAACTTCTGAGGAAAACGTTCTTGCATAAATTCTCCGATGGAATCCGGGTATTGCTAACCACCGTACATGCCGACACACCGCGTTAACTGCTCGCGGCCGCAAGAACTCAATGCGCTCCAGGAAGATCGCTGCTGGTCAAGGTCTTGCCTACGCACAACATCATCGCCCGTTCGATAATGTTCTGAAGTTCACGCACATTACCCGGGAATAAGTACTGTTGAAGCGTTGCCACGGCTTTGGGATCGATATCGGTCACCTCTTTCCCAAACTCCAGCCCATACTTCATCATGAACAGCTTGGCGAGGGGTATGATATCCTCGGTACGGTTCCTGATCGGCGGCACGACGAAGTGCACCGCGTTGAGACGAAAAAAGAGATCCTCCCGGAAACGTCCTCCCGACACTTCCTCCTTAAGATCCCGGTAGGACGACGCGATCACGCGGAAGTCTCCAGAAATATCGTCAATTCCACCCAGACGGCGAAACATTCGATCCTGCACGATGCCCACCAGTTTCCCCTGCATCACGAGGTCAAGATCGCCGATCTCATCGAGGAACAGCGTGCCAGTTTCCGCTTGATCCAACAGACCCAGCTTTCTCCTTTCTGCCCCGGCGAAAGCGCCTCTCTCATATCCAAAAAGGTCGCGCTCGAACCGCATGGGCGAAAGAGTGGTGCAGCTGATCTTCACAAATGGGCCCTTTGCGCGGGTACTATTATGGTGAATGACACGGGCTAAGAATTCCTTCCCTGTTCCGGTTTCCCCCGTCAGAAGGATGGGCACATTCGGACTCTGGGCCACTTCCCGCACCTGAACGAGCAAGGCTCTCATCGCCAGGCTATGCGCGATCAAGTTGCTCAATCGATATTGATCGGCTTCGTGCTCGCTGTTGTAGGACACGCGCCGCTTCAGCAGAATATGTTCAAGGGCCCGGTTGATGACCGGTTCCAGGCTTTCAAGATCGACCGTTTTGATGAGGAAATCAAATGCCCCGAGCTTCATGGCTTCAACTGCATCCTCTACTGTTCCATATGCGGTCAGCAGGACGACGAGGGCATCGCAACCTCTGGGGCGAAGCGCCTGCAGAACTTCAATTCCGCTCATGCCGGGCATTTTCAGATCAAGCAGAATTAAGTCCGGCACATCCTCTTCGACCGCGGCAAGCAGTTGTTCACCGGATTGAAACGACCGAACCCGGTGCTGCATACGAGAAAGCAGTTTGTCCAGGGCGTGACGGAACGCAGCCTGGTCGTCCACCACGAAAATGCTCGCTTGCATCATGCGAGATTCCCCTGGTGGCATGCTACTGTATGCACGGGCACGCTGCAAGACGTTTGGCGATGATCACTTCTCTCGATTGAGAACCGATCATAATGATATCGCCAGGCACGTTAACCGGCCTGTGACATTTCGACCATACGGTCTCGGCTGGAACTTCGAGACAATGTCACTCCAATACGATCTCTAATCGATTATCGAGGTGTCCAAACGTATCTTGCGCTTCTCCTTGCCTGATTATGCTCTTGGTCTCAACCCTCCCTTGACCGGTCTTCAGCCGTAGGCCATGGCATCATCAACGTGACTCACTCGGTATGCCGAACGATGGTCTGAATGAGAAAGGAAATGCTGAGTTCCGAGGATCACACATTTATGGCCCGCCTTCATGTGTTGATCTCGGAATTGATACAGATATTCCATCGCAGTGTGATCCACCACGTGACCAGCCAAGATGATCATGAAGTTGTCCCTGTGATCGGGAAGTGCCTTGAGCTTCGCATCGAGTTTCATCAGATTCATGCAGCAAAGCGAGGAGAGGTAAATCTTGTAGGGGTGTTTCATATCTTTGGCTGCGACACTCATAATGGTCGCATATTCTCCTCCATGGGTGCGCCCATCTCCAATTCTGATAATGGGATTCCTGAACAGCTCTTTAAGGGCGGCCCAGACACGCGCAGAGAAGGGTTCGAGGATACCGGCGTTGGATTGTCGTTCAAACGTCAGTGCCTTTACTACGTCAAAGCAGAGCACGAGAATCTTCGTCACCGTTCCAGCGATCACTCCCAACAAGATGTCTGAAGTGTACAGGGTTACCACGACACAGATGGTCGCGATCAGGAGTTGCTCTGCGCCGATCGACAACACCTTGAGAAAAATTCTCGGCGCACACAGCCTCCAACCGATGAAGATGAGTACCGCGGCCAGAACGGTGAGGGGGATTCTGTTGATCAGGCTGGTCGCTGACCATACAAAGAATGCCATGAACAGGGCGTAGTAGAAATTCGCCCATAGCGTACGCCCTCCTGCGATCATGTTTGCCGTGCTCTTGATCCCCCCTGGAATAATCGCCAATCCACCGGCAAGACCAGAAAGGATATTTGACACTCCCATGGTTCGAAGCGTGGCGTTGGGATCCGATTTTCTGCGAAAGGGGTCGATCTTATCGATTGCGGCGATAGTGGCCAGTGTTTCGGTTCCGTCGATCAAGGTCAGGGTAATAACCGTAGTCAGTAACGTAAGCCAAAGCTCGGACCGTTGCCATACTTCCGAGAAATGAGGAAAATGGATGCCTTGCGTGAGAACATCTTGGGGGACATGAACCAAATAGGCTTCTGGGTAGTTCAGCACCCAGCCGGCGATTCCCCCCAGAGCAACGACCACGAGAGATGCAGGAATACTCCTCGCCCATCGTTGGTTCTTGACGATGCGGCTGTCGAGCCCAAAGAGGAGAGCCAACGCGATACCTCCGACGGCAAAGACCTGGGTGTTCATCCCTATGATCTGCGAGGGGAGAAGACTGATGGCTTCAGGAATTGATTTTGTCGAAGCCGTCAAGTGGCCTAGGAGCAAGGGAATCTGCTTGATGATAATGAGCATCCCAATGGCGGCCAACATGCCCTGGAGCACCGACATAGGGAAATACATGGCAAAACGGCCGGCGTTATAGATACTCAGCAATAGCTGGACTGCTCCGGTAAGGCAGATCGCAACGAGCACCAGCGGGTACCCTACTTCCAGATCTCCTTGACCGAGAGCGAGCATACCGGCCAGGAGGGCTGGTGCGAGACCTGCCGCGGGTCCGCTAATGGTGATATAGGCGCCACCGAGAAGAGGAAAGACAAGTCCTGCAATAATGGCAGAGATCACCCCTGTAATCGGAGCTGCTCCCGAGGCCAGTGCAATTCCCAGGGATAGTGGAAGCCCTATCAGCGCTACTTGCAACCCTGCTACGAGGTCGTATCGCCAATGCTTTAACCCCGCTATTCCGTTTTCTGGCTTATCGTCCTGGGGGACAGTTATGTCTTCGAGAAACGACATCGTACCCTACTGAGTTTTTCAGGTAGGCCTGTCCTTCGCCGCCCCTAAACCACACTCTTCCGCAGGCCATGCCAACAGCAGCGCACTGGTTGACCATAAAGCACATCCGGTGCCCGTGTCCTGGACTGAGGCAGTTCCCATTGGCACAGCGCACATTGCAAATAATATCAATAAATATAACTAGTTGCAGTATGTTATTCGCCGAGGGGCCTAACACATGGTGATTGTTACAATCTTAAAGTGAGCGAATTGAGGTTGATCGAATAGTGCGAATACGCTCTCTTAAAGGCCAATCATTTAGTGTGCTCTTGAAGCTGAGGGGAAGTTAGTGAAAATCACCTTTGAATTCATGGCGATGAGAGCTTTTGATATCGCCGATTTCTCGGCACTTTGGTAGAACCCAAGTCCGTGCTTCTGATCAATTGCCTCCTTCGTCTGGATGAAATTCGTCATGAGACCACTACTCATTGCGTCGATATGTGGACTATGCTAGCTACTCGGTATGTTGGTCATTTCACCATCCATTTCGATTCCCGATGACGAGATCGACCTCCATGCAGTGCGGTCGCAGGGCGCTGGTGGACAGAATATCAACAAGGTTGCAACCGCCATTCACTTGCAGTTTGACATCCGAAGATCGTCGTTACCGCAGCTCTACAAAGACGAGCTGTTGAAATTGCGGGATCACCGCATTTCAGCGGATGGCGTGATTACAATCAAAGCCCAGCAGTACCGTACTCAGGAGCGTAATCGCACAGATGCTCTGAATCGCTTGGTTGCCCTGATTCAAGGCGTCGGGGCCCCGCGCAGGAAGAGAAAAGCGACGACCCCGACAAAGAGAGCTCAGGATCGGCGAATTGAGCAGAAGAAGCGGCAGGGTCGACTGAAAGCGCTGCGAAAAGCACTGGAATGACTGCGTGTGGAGAGGGTCAGGACTGAGGCTTGTAATTCGTGTTGCCTGACCTAGTGAGAAGTTGTTGCAGCACGGCCTTTGCCTCAGGAATGAAGTCAATACGTTTGAGTTTCTGGGCGATGGCCAGCGCGTCCGAGGCCAGGGTCACCGCCTCTTGATGGTAGCCATGCTCGCACCGAACTTTGGCGAGGGCGAGTCTCGCGTTGACCGCTCTGGGCGCCTGATTGACGACTTGCTGTAAGAGTCGCTCGCCCTCTTTCGAGTCGCCGCCCAGAATTCCCGGAAGCTTCACGAGTAACGTCCCTTTGGCCGAGAGTGCATCGATATGATGAGGGGCGAGCTCGAGCGTCCGATCCAACTCGTTCATCATGCGGCGGAGTCCGAAGATCGATGTGAGCGATTCTCCATCGACACGAAGTAGTTCCCCTAAGTTACAGAAAAGGGAGAAATGCGCGTCCGGGTATGTTTCATCCGCTGCAACGGCTTGTTCCCCCAGCGTCTGTCCTCGTTGGAAGTGGGCAAGCCTGACCTCGCGTTCCGTGGCCACTCGCCCTTGAGTGCATGCTTGCAGGGCCTTACTTGAAAGCTCTCTGGCAGCATCTTGCGCCAGAACTGGGAGCGGAATAATCGATACGCCAACCGCGAAGATGCCGACCGCCATCATGGTGAGGCCCTTGATTTTCATATGTTTGTTGTTCAGCAAGTGTGGTGCCACAGCCTTATTGGCATGTGGGAACCGAACCGCTTGATAACTGAAGCAAAGTTTAGAACTGCCAGTGAACAGTTTGAATAACCCGGTACAACATGTCCTGATGCTGATAGTCGGCCCTCATACATATGGTCTATTCTCCCGAGTCTATCATTCCCAGGATATTAAACCCTCCATCCACGTAGATCACTTCGCCGGTAATGCCTCGCCCCAACGAACTGACTAAGAACAAGGCGGTGTCGCCGACTTCACCCTGTTCAGTGGGGCGTCGGAGCGGAGCCACCACCTTGTGATGGTCAACCATCTTGGTAATGCCCGAGACACCGCGTGCGGCCAGTGTCTTAATCGGCCCGGCGGAGATCGCATTCACTCGAATATTCAGGGGACCGAGGTCGTGGGCCAGGTAGCGCACGGCCGACTCAAGCGCGGCTTTTGCGACACCCATGACATTGTAGTGGGGGACGACACGCTCGCTACCTAGATACGTCAGGGTAACGACCGAGCCTCCGGCAGGCATCAACGGCAAGGCCGCTCGTGTGACGGCCACAAGTGAATAGGCACTGATGTCGAGCGCCATCGCAAATCCGTGTCGCGTGGTATTCACGAATTGCCCCGTCAATTCTTCACGGGGTGCGAAGGCTAGAGAGTGTACAAGGAAATCGATCTGCCCGACTTCCTTCTGGACCTGTTGCATCAGCGAGGTAATTTCTCCGTCATTGCTGACATCGCAGGGAAAGGCTTTCGCGCCAGGCAACGTCGCAGCGAGCTCCTCCACATTTTGTTTCAGTCGTTCATTTTGATAATTGAAGAGGAGTTGAGCCCCTTGGCCAGCCGTCGATTGCGCGATGGCCCACGCGATGCTGTGTTTGTTGGCCACGCCGATAATGAGTCCTTTTTTTCCCGTCAGCAACATTGGTCCTCTTCTCCTTCTTGCACGATCAATGACGGTCGGCGGCGGCATGAAACGTCGATTGGGTTCTCATTTCACACACAAACTGCTCTCTTGCACCTGATGGCTCCGGAGATGGAACGAGGGCATCGTCTTGCCGCCGGGGATGGAAGATAACACGATTCGGTCTCGCTGTGAACTCAGATACGTGTGGTTGGAATCCACCAGGGTACCTGGGGCAGTTTAGTAGATAGTTACACCATACTGCCACAAGAATTTTGTCAAAAACTTTTCTTGCCAGTGGGCAATGTTCTGAACCTACTGATTCCTTAGCTCAATGGTGACGTAGTCGAGGTCGCTGGAGTGTGGCACCATGTTTGCTGAGATGTCTCTCTTAGGTACCGAATGGCCGGTACAAAACTTTTTCAAGGGAGGAACTACTTATGAAGAGCATGTTGATGGCAATCATGGCAGTGGCAGTGGCAGTCACGTTCAGCGCTCCTTCTTTCGCCAGTGAGAAGAAAGACGAAAAGAAGGGTGGCAAGTTTGTTGAGAGCATCTATTCGGATGAGACCTTCGGTGAGAAGAAGGAAGAGAAGAAGGGCGGGAAAGCTGATACCTTCGGCGAGAAGAAGGAAGAGAAAAAAGGGAAGTAAGTTACCGTTTTAGTGAAGCGAGCTGACCGGGGGCACTCCGCATGTCTTTCCGTGGAAGTGCCCCCAAGTTGTCTTGTCGCATATTCTTTTGTTAGCCTACTTACGGGCACCACCGACGAAAGAGGTCACGTTTCTGTTACCGGTCTGGTCAGTTATCGATTCTTAACAGTTCCAATATAGACCGCTTGTAAGCCTACGATCGTCTTTCCATCTCTGATGGTCCCATCCTGGATCATATGGATGGCCTGATCCAACGGCATTTCGACAACATCCAATACCTCATCTCGATCCAGTTGTTGCCGTCCTTTCGTGAGACCAGTGGCCCTGTAGATGTGAATGACTTCATCCGCAAATCCCGGCGCGGTGAAGATACTGGAGAGCAGCTCAAACGATGATGCTCGATAGCCGACTTCTTCTTCCAATTCCCGTGAGGCACACTTTAATGGATCTTCGCCGGGATAAAGTTTTCCGGCCGGAATCTCGTAAATGAATCCTCCCGCAGCGTGCCGGAACTGTCGAATCAAAACCACGGTGCCATCATCCTTTACCGGAACCACTGCGGCAGCCCCCGGATGACGGATGGTTTCGAGATCAACCGTCACTCCGTTCGGCAACTGTACGGTGTCGACGTTCAATGTGACGACCTTTCCAGTATAGATATTGCGAACCATTCGATCGTCTCCTCAGTTGTTGACCATCGACTCTACCCACGTAGGTAACCACTGACGGTGCACGTTCAACTACTTGGACGAACGTCGATAGAACGGGGGCTTCACGATTGTCGCAGGAGTCATTTTCCCTCTGATATCGATCATGATGTCCATCCCCGGTTCTGTGTGCGCTGGAGACACATACCCCAAGCCGATCCCTTTCTGAAGAAGCGGGGAAAAATTGCCACTGGTCACCTCTCCGATCGACGAATGCGGCGGGGATGCGGAAAGCATCTTGAAGCCGTGCCTGGGAACCCCTTTTTCCAGTAATTCAAAACCGACGAATCGACGGGAGAGGTCTGCTTGCCTTTGCGCCGTCAACACGGTCTTCCCGATGAACTCCCCCTTGTCAAAACTCACAGCCCATTCCGCCCCAGCCTCAATCGGCGTTGTTCGTTCATCGATATCGTTGCCATAGAGCAGATATCCCATTTCGAGACGAAGGAGATCCCGTGCACCGAGCCCGGCCGGTTTCAAACCAAACGACTGGCCCGTGTCCAGCAACTTCTCCCAGACGCTCGAGGCTGGTCCGTACACATAGAACTCATAGCCAAACTCGCCTGTATAGCCTGTTCTAGCCGCAAGACATTCCACATCGCCGATCCGAAGCGTGGTCGACTCTCTCAGTTTAAGGCGATCCAGTTCGACCAATCCAAGCGCGGCCACGATCGATCGAGCTGCAGAGCCCTGCAAGGCGATTTGAGCGATCTCCGCCGAACGGTCGGAGACGTGGCAACCGGGGAACGCCTGACTGTGTTCACGAAGCCAGGAGAGAACCTTGTCTCGGTTTGACGCGTTGACACAGAGCAGAAATTCTCCAGCCCGAGCCAACCGGTAGACGAAAATATCGTCCTTGATGCCGCCCTGCCCATTGCACACCATCGAATACTGCGCATGCATAGGCTTCAGCGCAGCAAGATTATTTGTTGTCATTCGCTGAAGAAAAGGCTCCGTCCCAGAGCCGCTGACCACGATTCGGCCCATATGGCTGACATCGAAGAGACCGGCTTTGCAGCGGACGGTGTGATACTCATCCACCACACCGGTGTAGTGAATGGGCATTTCCCACCCCGCGAAGTCCACCAGCTTAGCCCCGGCAGCGCGATGTTGCAGGATGAGGGGGGTCTGTTGCACGGTGATGTCACCGCACGCCGAGCAATTCGACGTCAAAAATCAGCGTGGCGTTCGGTGGGATCACTCCGCCTGCGCCGCGCGGGCCGTATCCTAGTTCAGATGGGATCGTCAATTTGCGTTTTCCACCGACTTTCATCCCTTGCACGCCTTCATCCCAACCTTTGATGACGCGTCCGGCCCCAAGGGGAAACGAGAAGGGCTGCCCACGATCGACCGAACTATCGAATTTGTTGCCATTCTCCAACCAGCCCGTGTAGTGCACGGTTGCGTTCTTACCGGCAACGGCCACGTCGCCGGTGCCGACCACCTGATCGAGATATTTGAGCCCGGACGGTGTGCTGATTTCCTGTGCGTTCGAATCCTTCTCACCTGCCGCCATAATACCTCCCCCTCCCAGTGTCGATAAGAGAACCGATAGTGTAAAGATAGATGTCCTGCTCAGACGTTTCATAGCTTTCTCCTTCTTGTGTTCTATGGCACGGAAGCGATCGCCAGGTCAACTGCGACTTGACGACGAATGCCGTTCTGCGAACAGCGCCATGCTGGCGGTGTAACCATGGAGGAAGTTTCGGTGTCCGATAGGTCCGATCTCGCCTTGCGCAAAGAACCCCGCAATGGGAATCCGCCCCAGTTGTTTTGTCACTGCAGCGGCGTCATGGTTCGGTCGTCCAAAGAGTCCTCGCCCGCGTCCGCAACAACTGAACATGAGCGCTCCCAGAGGAGGATGCCGGAAACCGGCTCGGTCGGCCGACAGGAGGGAGTGCAAATCCTCACTGGCGGATTCGGCGTCTCGGAGATGAAACTGTACGGTTTGCCCTTCTTGCACCACATCTCCGATCGCGACGGCGCCCGTGGTTTGGTCGGCTCCGAGCAAATTGCGAATGAGAAAATCTCCGCGCTCAAATCGGTTCCGATGTTCATCGATGACAATGCCAAGATGAAGCGCCCGTTGCGCACGGCGTCGGTCCTCTTCCGTCAGCGATTCGAAGACGGCCTGCAAGCGTTCCAGGGCGGGCGTTCCCCCGAGTTCATGGATCAGATTGTGTTCGGCCTTTGTGACGATGAACCGGTCGCCGATCAGACGACAGCCTTGGGAGATGATGGGCCGAATATCCACGGCCCCCGATAGGCGGATGCCCACGACCCCTCCCTCAAGGACTTCATCATTGAGGACCAACCGATTCATGCCGGCCTCTTGCCCTCCTCCAGCCAAGCCTCCAACAGCTTTGGCTCCCGGATATCGATCGTCTACAAGCCCAAGGATTTCTTGTACCGGGGCAGTAAAGGGGTCTGCCAGCAGGAGGAATGACGCATCCTCCGCCCCGGGCGGAGGCCATCCGGCGAGTTGAAACTGATCGTGCGTCTGCGAAAACGACGACTGCAATGGGTCCATGTCGACATCGGGGAGTGCGGCTGCCCAAACGGTGACCGCCGGAACCGTCTCCAACTCTTCTGCGCCGGAGATGACACCTTCTCCACTGCATCCAATCAGCCATTGAGGACGAATCGCGCGCATGAGCATGTTCGCCAAGAGATCCGTGTTCTCCACATGATGTGCCGAAAAGAAAAGACAGGCGAGATTGATCGCGGTCCCATTCAGTTGTGCACGAATACTATCAGCCACCTCACGGGCTGCGGCTTCCGTCTCTGGCTGTTTCGACAGGGCTACGGCGAATTGCACGGTCGTGCCTCATTGCTAAGGGAGACCGATGGACCGCACGAAGCGGTGCGACGAATACTTGGGAAGCGCTACGATTCAGACTCCTGGATCCATCCGCTGAGCTCGTGCTTGCGCGAGCTTCTTATAGTACCGCCACAGGTACGAATGGTAGTCATCGACTTGAGCCAGGAGGTAGTGCAGTTCCGTCGGGTCTTCGGTTTCAAGCGCATGGACCATTCTCGTTTTTAGGAACTCTCCGAATGCCTCGGTCTTTTGCACTGCGGTCAGCAGCTGTAACCCGCCCCCGATCTGGTATTGGCTCATACCATCCCTCCTCCCCGGTTAACGTGCCGCAGGATAACGAGGGAACGGCCACATTTGCAAGCGTTGCCCACTTCGCAACAGGGATTCAGGAGCGTCCTTGCGATCAGTTTGGTCGCGAACCTGACAGAAGGGCCTTGAGGCGGCCAAGGTCGATCGCATCGGCCCGATGCCCGTCTCGCCCAACCACCGTTGTCGCCGTCGTCAGGGCGTTTACAATAGCTTCCTCCGTCGTTTCTACCGTTGCAGCAATCAGAGGATTGAGGTAGGTGTCCGCCAGATGTGTGAGGGTGTAGACTGGTTCTTTCGGATAGTGCGGGATCACATTCGCAGTGGAAAATGCCAGGATGAAATCACCGCTCCCATGGCGGGCGGTCGAGCCGGTTCGCGCCAAGCCAAGTGCGGCACGTTTGGCAAGGCGCGCAAGCTGCCTGCCGTCCAGCGGCGCATCGGTGGCGAGCACAATAATGATAGACCCTTCGCTTTGACCGGGTGAGAGGGCTTCGGAAACCTGGGGTGACTGGTCATAGAGCTTTCCGACCGGCACGTTGGCGACTATCAATTCTGATTTGCGGCCGTGGTTCGCATTCACGAGAACCCCGACCGTGTACCCTCCTTCCTTGTCGGATAATTTTCTCGATGCCGTGCCGATTCCTCCTTTGAAGCCATACGACACCATACCCGTGCCCGCACCGACGGTACCTTCTTTGACCGGACCGCTACTCGCGCTGTCCAACGCAGCGATCACATCCTGTTCCAAAACATGCCGTCCCTGGATATCGTTGAGTCGTCCATCGTCACATTCCGCCACAACAGGCGTCAGCGTATCATCGGTAATGCCGATCTCAGGATATTGTCGAAGCATCCAGCTCACGACTCCGTTGGCGACACGAGGCACGTTCAACGTGTTTGTCAGAGCGATTGGATACTCGAGAAATCCCGACTCCGCCACCCAGGACAGGCCGGTCATCTCACCCGTTCCGTTGAGGACAAACGATCCGGCCGCGACCTTTTTGTGCCAGACATCCTCGCGCGGAATGATGACGGTTACGCCGGTCCTCACCGGTCCTTCTCCGGGTTTCAACGGCCCTCCACCTCGTATCAACGTCGCATGGCCGACCTTGACTCCCTCCACATCCGTAATGGCATTGAGCGGGCCTGGCAGATACTGTCCAACCACGATACCCAAATCGCGCGCACGCTGGCGTTCTCGGTCCGGTTCGGCTGCAGCGATGGAAACGCAGCCAGACAGGAGAGCGGCCACACAGAATAGCATCAGCAACCGCGCCGGGCGTTCGCCGGTACTCGACACGACCTGGGGAGCCCTAGATGTCATACTCATTGCCCTGATGGGGAATCCGAACATCGATCTTTGGATGCTCCGCTTGGATGACGGTGCCCAACGAGAGGGCCTGCTTCTCTTCCCCATGCACAATGCAGACTGTACTGGGAGGTGGATCAATGGCTCGCACGTAGGCCAACAAATCATTGCGGTCGGCATGGGCGGACAGGCCATTGAACTTGACGATCTGCGCCCGCCTTGGCGTCGGTACCCCGAAGATCGGAACGACATCCCAGCCCTCGACGAGTTTCCGACCCAGCGTGTGTTCTGCTTGAAAGCCCACGAACACAATCGCATTGGCCTCGTCCTGAATCGCATGCTTGAGATGGTGAATGATGCGCCCGCCTTCGCACATCCCCGATGAAGAGATGATGACACATGGGCCGCGCATCGCATTCAGCCGTTTGCTGTCTTCAGACGAGGAGATAAAACGGATATAGCGGGATGCGAAGACATCGCCGCCCGCAGAGAACGTTTTGAAGGTCTCCTCGTCATAACACTCGGGGTGACGCTTGAAGACCTCTGTGGCCTTATCGGCCAGCGGCGAGTCGATATAGATCGGAACGGGGTCCACGCGACCTTCACCGACCAGTTCTTTGATTCGCATGACGAGTTCCTGCGTACGCCCGACCGCGAAAGCGGGCACAATGATCTTGCTCTTGTGTGTCCGGGCATGCTCGAGGAGATCTTGGGCTTTCTTCTTGGTTTCTTCACCGACCTGTTCATGTAAACGGTCGCCATAGGTGGATTCAAGAATAAGGACATCGCACGGAGGGGGAGGCTCCGGATCGCGCAAAATCGGCATGTGGGATCTGCCCAAATCTCCACTGAACAAGACCGTCGTGGTATTGCCTCGCGCGGTATACTTTATCCGCACGGCGGCGGATCCCAGAATGTGGCCGGCGTCATGAAATGACGCCGTGAGGCGCGATGCGATTTTGAGCTGATCCCCATATCGTACGCCTTCAAATCTTCTGACAATCTTCCGGACGTCATCGCCATCGTACAGCGGACGAACACAGACCTTCCCGTGCCTCTGCTCCTGTTTGTTGACATACCGGCAATCGTTCTCTTGCACTCGAGCCGAATCTTCCAGCATAAGATTGGCCAGATCAGCCGATGCTCTGGTGAGATAGACCTTCCCAGAAAATCCCTGTCGAGGAAGAACCGGCAAGGCTCCTGAATGGTCGATATGCGCGTGCGAGAGCAAGACGGCCCCTACAGACTTCGGCTCAAAACCCAGATCGCGGTTTCGTCGAATGGAGTCATCTCGGCGCCCCTGAAAGAGCCCGCAATCCAATAACAGCCGAAAGCCCGGTATTTCCAACATATGTCGGCTCCCTGTGACTGAACGAGCCGCACCGTAGAACGAGAGCTTCATGTGGTGGATACTCCGCTGTGGCGCGCAATCAGCTCCCAAGCTTCCTGCGCCGTTTCGGCATAATGAAAGAGGTGAAGATCTGTCTGTGCGATCAGTCCATTGTCAACGAGCCATTGCCAGTTGATCAGACGCTCCCAAAAGTTTCTCCCGACCAGCACGACGAGAAGACTTTCGGTTTTGCCGGTCTGCAATAAAGTGAGGGTTTCGAACACCTCATCAAGCGTACCGAATCCTCCGGGGAATGCGACGAGTGCCTTGGCACGGATGAGGAAGTGCATCTTTCTGATAGCGAAATAGCGAAACTGAAAACTGAGCCTCGGCGTGACATAGGGGTTCGGATGCTGTTCGTGCGGAAGGGTGATGTTGAAGCCGACGGACTTGGCGTTCACATCCGCCGCCCCGCGGTTGGCGGCTTCCATAATGCCGGGGCCTGCACCGGTCACGATGACGTAGTCGCAACGGCCATCGATCTGGCAGGTCGACGACACCACCCGACCGAATTCTCTGGCGACGTCATAGTACTTCGCGAGTTCGAGCTGTCGTTTGGCGATAGCGACTTGCTGTTGCGGCACCGGATCGTTCGGAAGACGAGCCGCTTCCTCTTCGGCGACTTGCAGCACCTGCCTGGCTGCAGCCGGCTCCAGGAGTCTTGCGCTGCCGAGGACGACGATGGTGGACCTGATGCCTTCTTCCCGTTGAATCAGTTCTGGCTTAAGCAACTCAAGCCCGATTCGGACAGAGCGCAGCTCATCTCGTTGAAGAAACTCAGTGTCCTTATCGGCTTGGATATAGGAGGAGGACCGCTCGTCATTGTAGTGGTGCGGATCATCGGAAGTATTCCGGCCCATGGCGCGCCATTATAGCGAGGCTGCTGAAAGGCGGCAATTCGGGTCGATGCTTTACCGGTCAGAAAGGCCAAAATTCAAGTAACGCATGTTCGTCCGCCAAACCAACAGCGTAAGAACGGACGACGAGTTGCCGATCACAAACAATGATGAGTCGCTCGATGTTGATGCCCGTCCCGGAGAATGTCATCGGTGGAGCGACCGGAGAGACAATTCTGAAGAGGTGCCCCAAATTAATAGAGGACGAACGTGTCGTGCTCCACTTGAATTCAGCAACAAACTGATCCGAAACCGCCGAAATCTCTTCTGGAGCCCCCAGATGAGCCACAACGTGACCTAACGTTGTTTCGCCAGACCGGATAAAGGAGAGGCTGTCCTGAGTGATAGGCCGGTTAAAGTCGACCCTTCGTACCGTACATCCTAACAGCATCATGCAAATGATTAGGAGAATGACGGAGCCAGAATACCCGACGTGCATAGGCTGGCTACCTCCCCCAGGGACGCAGCGTAAAATCAACTTCATGGGTTCGTTTGCCATAGATTACGTCTTGCACAACACCTTGCTGGTCAAAAAAGACATAGAGATTATCGCTTCTGACATTGACGCTAATAATATTCAACAGGAGCAAGAAAAGCCCCGGGGACTTTCCGTCATAGTAATAGTAGTGAAATATTTCCTTCTCGTTTCCTACGATCATGCGATCGGGCGCCCCTAAAAGCGTCACAACCAAATCCTTCTTGCTTGTTCCCTTTTCGATTTTTTGGACACTGGCTTCGTCTATGGGGTTTCCAACTCTCCCACGGCTAACGACGCAACCCTGGAGGATAAGGCTAAGTCCTACCAGGAGCAACACCGATCGCTTCAGCTGCATGAATCCTCCTTCTCATCTATACGGACGGATATCGATTGTGAAGCACGAAATCCTGTTCATAGACGGTATAGGCGGATGGCGACAACCCAACCCGCTGGTAGACCCTTTGAGCTCTGTGATTCTGCTGCTCAACGTACAATCTAATCCCACAGACTTTCGGATCGGCCTTGGCTTTGGCGACGATATGACCGTGCAACGCTCGAAAGACACCCAGTCGACGCCGGTCCGGTGCGACGTAGACACTTTGGATCCACCAAAAGAGCCCATTGCGCCAGTCACTCCACTCATACGTGACCATCAGTTGGCCGACCGGCTTATGGCCGCTTACTTCCGGAAGTTCGGCAACGATATAAAACCCATACTCGGGACTCGCCAAGAATGACAGAGCCCCGGCGCGGAGTATGGAAAGATCCAACCGGCGATTCTCCGTTTCGAGTGCCATCGCGCTGTTGAACTGGACGATGGTATCTGCATCGTCAGAGCAGGCCGGTCTAATGTGGATGCGGCTAGAGGTCATTGATCACGGGGAGATCGATGGTGTTGTGTTGAGCCAGCCACTTTTCGGCTTGTAGAAACCTGCTGAGAACTCCATTTTCATGGCGTCCTCCGGCGGAAGATTGATCGGTATGAGCGCCTGTTCCGGAATGAACGCTAAAAATCCGGTAAAGGGGTGGATGGCGGTTGGGACGAACACCATGAAAAGGGTATCGGACGGTGCGACCTGGATGGATGGGGGTGCCGTTCCCATCACAAATCCTAGCGCCCAGCACCCGTCTCGAGGAAAGGGAAACGCTACAACTTTGCTGCGGCCAAACCGAGAGCGGAAGTTTAGAACATCGGTCATTCCCTTCAATGTCAGGTAGATGCTCTGTACCAGCGGGATCTGTTCGAGGCGCTGCTCGAGTCGTGCCAACAAGCCTTGGCCGATCACATGATCCGCGATGAGCCCGGCAATAATGAGAAGAAGAACCAAGAGGAGCACGCCCAGTCCGGGGAGCGGTGTTGACATGTATCGACCGACCAACCCATCAAGGGTCCTGAAGAGGGTGGAAAGAATCAAGAGCGTGGCCCATGCAGGGAGTAGGACGATGAGTCCGGCCACGCAGGTTCGCCAAAATGCCTTGATCATGCTGAAGCAGCCTCGTGGAAAGTGGGCTCAGTGTAGCAGAAATGGTGAATCAAGAGGAGTGCTTTGGAGCAGCTTGCGCTGGTTACTGCTATGGATTATCCTGGTGCCTCAACAGGCGCGAAAGGTACACGTTCTTGAGCATTGACGCAGATCTTCTTGCCATTCTCTGTTGCCCTGAAACCAAACAGCCGGTGAGTCTTGCCGATTCTTCCCTTATTCAGAGGGTGAATGCCGCCGTTGGACGTGGGGAATTGAAGAATAAGGGGAATCGGCCTGTGACTGGGCAGATCGATGGAGGTCTCGTTCGTGAGGATCAGAGAATTCTCTACCCTATTCGGGATCACATCCCTGTGATGCTGATCGAAGAAGGTATCCCGCTTGAACAAATCCAGTGATCTAGCGAAGTCCGCCAGCTCTCCTCTTTTCCATCCGCGATGTCAGATGACTGACCGATTGTTTTAATCGGATCAGCGGCTCAGACCATTTACGTGAAACTCTAAATTTGCTTGCTGTCGTGTTTCTTCTGTTAGCGTTGAGACAACTCTGCACGGCCGGTCGATCGTGAATGCATTTCAATCGATGACTGAAGATTCTTCGTTATTTCGCAGAACGCCCAACGGAACGGAGTCTTGATCGGACTCCCCCGCTAAGGGCTCACGATCTGGACAGTCTTAACGGAGGCCTCAGTTTTTGATCCAGTAGATGTCCCACAGTGCATGCAGAGATACTCATAAAGATTGCCTGTGGGAAGCACGAGGAGCAACCGTTCTCTGGTGGGTGTCGCCACACGGCAACGTGGGCAGAACAGCAGAGATGCATTGAGAGAACGAAACTGTTCTTGCCCATCTTCCAAGGTTGGTCGGGCACGATTTCTCGGTGTCTGACGGGTACTAGGGGTCCACGGAGTTCCCGGTTTTCGTGGAGGTTGGAACATGGCTCAATCTTATTGATGAAATGCCGACAGGGTCAAGTAGTAATCACAGAGTGGTCTAGGGTCCTGATAGCTTTGAGAGAGCATGGGATCGTGTTGACGGTTGGCGGAACGAAGTGGCAAGACGGGGCTAGCCTCTCTACGTGTTACATTGGACAGAGGAGCCCCGTGTATTGGAGGGATACTTTAGACCGCAGTCTTGGCGGACTCAATCTCAGTTGCGGTGATCAGGCTGGAAAGATAGTCGGCAACGAAATTGAGGGCTTCCTCGCGCCCGTCCGCTCGGCGGCCCTTTTCCCTGCGTTGGACAGACAGTTCGTGTTCCAAATCTGATTTAACTTCGCTTAGTATGCGCTGGAGTGAAGATGGGGTGAGGTTCGCGTCCATCTCTTCAAGCTCCTGACAACGATCGAGGACCCAGTTTAGCCCTTCAATTCGCCCGGCGTAGTGTTCCTGCTCGGCCGTATCGATTCGCGCCATTGCGGTGGCGAAGGTTTGTGCTTCATAAATCAAATTGTAGAAACTGGTTACGGCTCGTTGCAGCGATGGATTCATGATCCTCCTTCTCCTATGGATGAAAGGCAATTATACATGAGATTGCAGAGCCGACAAGGAGAATTTTTATTGCTATGTGAAGAGGAGGGAATGAAATTCATTCATGAATCCATAGTAGAGGGAGGCGAAGTCCTTTAGGCAGTCAGGGCTGGTCTCCTTCAAACGTTTGAAAAAGAAGACCTGAGTGCGAGGGTCGAGTTGCTCGAGCAGTTGGCTCAGTTGAGCCATGGAATAGCTGCCGGAAGGGACGCTCAGAATATAATGGACAAGTCGCTCTACAAATTGCTGAGCGATATATTCGCTGTTAAGGTAGCCATCTGGGAGTTTGCCGGCGGCAAGGAACTCATCAAATGGGATGGCTTGCGCAGCAAATGGGATTGATAGCTGCTGATCGGACATCACGCTGAGCCTGCTCCCTTGTACCAGGGCTAAAAATAGGACCTTCCAAAACTTTACTGGAGGGAATATATCTCGTCAAGTGCGCAGAAGCAGTGGCATCTTCTGAGCCGAAAGACTGATAGGAGAGAGATGTGCTGCTCTGATAAGCCCTAGAGACAATAGGCACTATGTTATCTAATCGTGAAACACAGTCTTAAGAATCGATATGAAAAGAAAAGAGCGGAGTTCCGACAAGGAACTCCGCCCTTCCCCTAGCCTGCTTGCCCCTGAAGCACACTGGAGGGGCATGGACCCCTGCCGCTGGGCCTAGAGCCAGGTGACGCGCTCGGCGGGGCGAATATAGATGGGCTCCTCGACCTGAATGCGGGCCACTTCCTTGCCCGACTTGTTGAAGCCCAAGACCGTATCGTTGTACAT
>JACXTT010000023.1_pt1 | contig 221493 bp, 257 predicted proteins | sample 9270951 | NCBI WGS metagenome assembly JACXTT01 (sample SAMN15532306, study PRJNA645909) | rock metagenome | isolation source: weathered quartz diorite | place: Puerto Rico | collected 2017-06-21 | reverse complement strand
AAAAAGTGCGGGTTACTGAATACAGAGGAGCATCAGAAGAATCTTCAGAGCAAATAGTAAGGCGCAATTCCCGAGCTTCATGGTTCCTATAGCGCGGTTTTGCATAGTGGGAGCATGAAATGGACAGTGAGATTGCTGTTTATTGCTTTAATGTGTGCTGAGATCTTGGCTTGGAATGGGATTATTCTTCACCTTAAGCCCGATTACAGCTGGCTTGGGCTCGCCGCAACGGCAATTCTGGTCTTGGGCATCATTGAGATTATTCAACTGTCAGCGACATTAAGACTCCTCGTATTTCTTGATACGATGCTCGATGCATGTTCGGACATGTTCCATTTTTATTCCCGCATTCACCACTGGGATAAACTCCTGCACTTTCTTGGTGGCGCAACCGTCGCCATCGTTGCCATATGGCTTTTAGAAAAACTCGTGCGGGAGGGGAAGCTGTATGTTGAGCATGCTACCGTGGGCATCATAATCGGCGCCATACTCATCGTCGCATTCTGCGGTACGCTCTACGAGACTGAGGAGTGGCTGACCGACGTGCACTATCTCCATTATCAAAAACAGCTTGGGGATGGACCGGATACCGTAACGGACGAAATTTGGAATGAAGTAGGGGCTCTCTCTGCGGCCCTTGCATGGAGCGGTTTCCTTGCCCTTAGAGGAAGCTCCATCTACAATAAAGGCATCTATGCAGAAGCGTGAATTTACAACCGAAGAAGCGCAAACGATTGGGGATACCCTTGGCGTGGATTGGGACAAGGTTAGTAAAGAGCAATTTCGCATCGGCCTTGCGATTGAATTAGAGCATGGCCGCGTGGATCCCGAAACCAATGTGACGAATGACGATCTCGCAATGACAGGGAAGATTGCTCTCGCGCACCTCAATGAGTTTCCGGATTACTATACTCGCCTCGAGCATCTAGAATCTGAAGCAGAAACCTTCTGGGAGCATGCCAAAGAAACCGCCGAAGAGCCGATCGGCGAGGATCCGGTAAAATAGGCATGAAGAAACGGAATCGCAGGATGTTCATATGGACCGCGCTCATCGTGCTCCTTGCCGTAGCCATTTTTGCGCCGCATCCGAAAAAGATTGATGTAGAAAAAGAGGCCTCTCGGACCGGAACACCGGCTCTCCAAACCGTAAGTTCCACTGCTTCCGGCGATAATCCTCCCTATACGATCGACCTCGAGTATCCTAAGCTCACCGGGCTTAGAGATACGAATATTCAAAACAGTATCAACGCGGGTATTACAAAAGATGTGGATGCTTCGGTAAGTAATTTTAAAAGCATTCTCGAGCCCTCCATCGCCGATCTTCCCGATGTCAAAAATGGCCTCACGATGCGTTATAAAGAAACCTATCTTTCCCCGGCGATTTTGAGCATCGAGCTCGAGAGTTCAACCTATACGATAGGCTCTGCGCACGACAGCACGTTCGTTGATACCCTTACCTATGACATGCGGACAGGCAAAGAAGTAGGTCTTAAAGATCTTTTTAAGCCCGGATCTGATTATCTCGCGATCATTTCCACCTATGCGATTAAAGATATCGCTCGGCAACTGCAGATTGATCCGAAGGACGCCGAAGGCATGCAAGAAATTCAAAGTGGCGCGGCTCCGGTCGCAAGTAATTATAAGAATTTTCTGATCGCGAAGGACGGACTCATTATCGTATTCGATAGATATCAAGTGGCTCCGGGAGCGGCCGGCACACCGCAGGTAGTAGTGCCGTACGCGCTTCTCGAAAAAGATGTGAATCCCGCCGGGCTTCTCGCTGCGCTCTAAAAGCGTGCGCAGTGCCACAAGCTTTTCATTGAACGCTCATCGGCGCTTGGTAATTTCTATGCATGATAGAAAATACCGATAACGTCTGGCAGGAAAATCTAGGTCCGGATCCGGATGGAGTTATCTTAGAGCCCGGCGTAGCAGGTTTGAGTGAAAGTATGGGAACCGGCGGCGTAGGTTTGCCGGAAATAGCACTAGAGGCACTCGAAGAAATTGACGATATGGAGCGGCGCGAGCTTCTCGTGAATCCATCTGATCTGCGCGATCCGGGAGATCCCGAAGCGGGGGATGTAGGCGTTGTGGGTGGTCTTGCCGCGGGTGGAGATGATTTTCTTTTGGGAGGCGTTGATCCCTGGGGGATTGGTGTAGCGGGATTGGGTGGTACGGGCACAATTGAAAGCGAGCTTGCGGAAGAGGAAGAAAGTCGTTTGAAATTCGAAACAGAAAAGTAGAACTCCCGGTTGTAATTCCTATGTGAGTTCTATACTATGGAGCCTACATGCAAGAAGAATTTGGTAGTATCGGGCTTACCCGCGACCAGTATCGAGAGCTTTTACTTGCATACGTGATTGGTATGCACGTACGGCGCCGCTTTCAAATAGCAAAAGAGGAAGAACGGGTGGATCTCGAGGAATTAGAGCGGCATCTTCTTTCCTTCGCTCCCGGTTTTGAAGCCGAAGATTTTGTGGCTCGTAAGGATAGTCTTTTTCCGAGCCGCAAGCTCGATGCTCTGTGCCATGAGATTCTTGAGACTCGCGACGCGGAAGAGTTCTGGGAGCGGCTGGGTGACGAGCTTGCCTGGCGCGACTTTTTGCTCACCCTGCCGGAAGAGGAGCGGGAAGTGGTGGCGGATAGCGGGCTCAAACCGCCTGCGGAGTTCTATAAAAAATATACCGAGGAGCTAGATCGTTTTGGAGCGGATCGTTTGCGGGTTGACGAGTCCTTGCCGCCACTCGCGCGTGAATAAAAAACAAAACACCCCGTGATTCACGGGGTGCGATGCATTAGTGCCGCAAGGCCATAGGTCCTTTGAAGGGAAGCCCAAGTTTTTGCCGCTCTGCGACGATGTGTGCGCGCCAGTTCTCGAGCGTGCGAAGCATTGGCTTCACGCCAAAGATCTTCCGCTGGAGCGCTTGCGTTTTCGCGCTCGGGGCAAAAGCGAGTTTTGCCTTCAGGGTGCGCAGTCGCCACCGATAGAGCATGACGCCTTTGTTCGCGTCCTCACGCAGCGCGTCTAGAAACCATGCGTAGATCTTTTTCATACTCCCTCCCATCCCAGTTGATGCAATGCGTGAAGCACACGGTCTTCACTTCTGTTAAATAGTATATACCATAATATCTCAAATGTCAAGATATCGTGTCAAGAGCTTCGCGCTTACTCCTAAAACCGGGATATAATAAGAAGCATGAAGCGAAAAGTCGCTATTTTCGATATTGATGGAACCATCTTCCGATCCAGTCTTTTGATCGAGGTGATGGATGCCATGATCGAAGCAGGACTCTTTCCGGTTTCCGCGGCACGGCGCTATACCAAAGCGCATGCAGCCTGGCTGGATCGCAAGGGCTCCTACAACGATTACATCATGGCGGTCATAGATGCTTTTAAGCGCCATATCCGCGGAGTTCATTTCAAGGATTTTCTACGAGTAGCGAATCAGGTGGCGCGTTTGCGCAAAGACAGAGTGTATCGCTTCACTCGTGATCTCGCGTGCGAACTCAAAAAGAAAGGATATTTTCTTCTCGCGATTTCTCTTTCCCCCAAAGGCGTTGTGGATTCTTTCGCAAAAAATCTGGGCTTTGATAAGGTGTATGCGCTGCGTTACGCAATCAATGAAACAACCGGCAGGTATACCGGCGAGTATATGGATATCGAAACCATTCGCAATAAAGGCGCAATACTCGAGCGAGCCTTGCTCAAAGAGAATCTAACGCTCAAAGGGTCGGTGGGTGTAGGTGACACCGAAAGCGATATTTCATTTCTGAAACGCGTCGATCGCCCCATCTGCTTCAACCCCAATAGCCACTTGCATGCTCACGCGAAACGGGCCGGGTGGAAGATCGTGGTGGAGCGGAAAGATGTAATCTATAAACTCTAACTATGTACGAACTTTATTTTGACGGAGCATGCGAACCAGTAAATCCCGGCGGCACGGCCGCATACGGCTGGGTGATCTACAAAAACAAAAAAATTATCAAAGAGGGCTGCGGTATCGTGGGAAAGGGAGAAGGCATGACGAATAATATTGCCGAATACACCGGGCTCATTGAAGGCTTGAAAGCCTTTCGGGAGATGGGGGAGCGGGGCAAGCTCGCTATCCATGGCGATAGCAATCTCGTCGTCTCTATGGTCATGAAACGCTGGGGATGGAATCGTAAAAAGACGAAATGGATTCCTCACGATGACGCCCCTCATCTTAAAGAGCTCCTCGATCAGGCATTTATTCTGCTTGAAGGACTTGAGTATAAAATCGAGTGGGTGCCACGCGAGAAAAACCAAGAAGCAGATCGACTATCTAAGAAGCCTCTCGCGGAAACAGGAATTGTGCAACAGGAGCCGGATATCCGACCGTGTCCGATCTGCGGAGGGATTCTCGTTCGCCGCAAAGGCAAATTCGGCGAGTTCTACGGTTGCAAGAACTATCCAAAGTGCACGCATTCAGAGAAGGTCTAGTGTACAATTAGCGTATGGAAGAAATTATAAAGAAACTTGAGGCGCAGGAAGCTAAGCTCGAAGCGATCTTTAGATCCGTGGAGCGGATGCGTAAGTATTTCATGTGGACGCTCATTATTACTCTCGTGACGATTGTTTTGCCGGCGATCGGCTTACTCTTTGTCATTCCCATGTATCTCAAGACCTTGAATTTAAGCGGTTTAGGACTATAGTAGTGGCATGCTGAATTCTCGTTGGCTTCTCCCTGGCGCCGTAGTGCTCTTCGTTATCTCCGCCCTGATTGGCGGTTATGTTTTCTCGCGCACCCATCAAAAAAGCGATGCCGGACCGGCAGTCATCAAAGCCTTCTCAATCGCTCAAGGCTCATTTCTCATAACCGGGGATAACTTGAGCCGGGTAGAGCTCTGGGCAGTAATCGGTGGCCAGCAGAAATTCCTGGGAAACGCAACGCTCACCTCCCACGAGGCAGGGGATGAGCTTTGGACGATGATGGTTCCCACGGGACTCAAAGGCGCCGCCGGCGTCTTCGCGCGCGGATATGATGCACAAGGCGTGGCTGCGGCGAAAATCGATCTTCGGCCAAGTGATCTTACGAATTTGTAGGCGTTGCTTCGGTGTTTGAAGTGCCTTCTAAAAGTTTCATGACCTCTTCGTTTCGAAGAAGGCTTTTCACATACGCCTCAATACGTTCGAGCTCAAGGTCAGGGTAGCGCTCGTGCAAAAGTTCTGCTTCGGTTTGAACATCTTCCGGTTTCGGTTCAATATTCTCTTCTCGACCAATCGCTTCAAGAATGAAACGAGTCTTCAATTGCCGTTCCGCGTACCCGCGCTGATTCTTGCGAATTTCTTCCTCTGACTTTTCGGCACGTTTCAAATAATCTTCAAACGAAAGCTTGGCGTGTTCCAAATCGTGGCGCAAGTCATTCAGCATATTCTCCGCCTCGCTCGCTACAACGAGTTCGGGGAGTTCCATCTTTGACTCCTTGGCCAACGCTTCGGCGATCTTCTCGCGGGTTTCTTTTCGGGTATCCGCGGATTTTTCGAGCGCGATATTCGCTTTGAGTTTGGTTTTAAACTCTTCTACGCTGGCGAAATCTCCCAGAGTTTTCACAAATTCATCCGTGAGCTCCGCAGGGTTTTCACCGCCGCGCATCTTGCGCAAAGTAAGAATAACTTCATCAAGCTCCGCATCGGTCACTTCGGGCTGCTTCTCTTCGGCGACGATCTTCTGAGCGATCTTTTTATAATTCGGTAGTTTTATCTCCGGTCGGATACCGACGCGAATGGTAAACTCAACCGGATTACCTGCTGCAAGTTTAGTTATTTGAACTTCTGGCCGGCCGAGCACATCAATCTTCTCGGCGTCAATGATGGCCGGGTACACTTCCTGGAGGGCGCGCTCCGCTGCTTCTTCCAGGATGCGATGCTCGTGCACATGCTGACGCACCATTTCCAAAGGCACCATACCTTTGCGGAAGCCGGGCAGGGCAAAATCCGCTTGTGTTTCCTTGAGGATAGCGGTGGCGTACTCCGCAAGGACATGAGAGGGGATCTCGCCGGTTATGTGAACCTCGGAGTGTTTGGGGGAACCTACTTTGAGGTTCGTATAAAGCATATCTGGCATAGCAACCTATGATACTCCATTGCGGCGATTTTCACAATTTCCTATAATGAAAGCTCCCTAAAACATATAAGAAAGGTCGGAAAATCTAAAGATATTTCACATGAAAAAATTACTTGTAGGTAGCTTGACGGGAGCAATTCTCCTCGGAGCCGCGGTGCTTCCGGCATTTGCGGAAAGCACTTCCACGGCTTCGTCTACTCCGAGAACCGTAAATACCGCTTGCGTACAGACGGCGGTTCTAAAGCGCGAAAGCGCTGTTGCTTCGGCCTTTGATGCATTCTCGACCGCAGTGAAGTCTGCCTTGACCGCGCGCAGTTCAGCTTTGAATACCGCTTGGGGCAAGACCGATCGCAAAGAGATCCGCACCGAAGTGAATGCCGCTTGGAAAACGTATCGCGCTTCATTGAAGTCTGCTAAGCAGACCCATAACAAAGCAGTACGCGCGGCTTGGTCTGGATTCAAGACTGACGCGAAAACCTGCGGTCCGAATGCCGCTTCTGAAGAAAGTGCCGGGCAGGGCAGCGAGCTCTCGCTCTAAACCTCTGGCACTCCAAAAAACGCCCTGAGGGGCGTTTTTTGATTCTCAATCTCTACGAGATAAGTCTTGCAAGCGTAAACGCGGCAGCTGCGGCAAGAGAGCCAACGAGCATGGTTTGAAACATGCTTTTAATCGGTTGATCAGAGATAAATTTTCCGCGGAAGTAACCGAAGATGGCAAGCGCAAAAAGTGTGGAGATTACCGATAGCCGCAGTGCGGAAAGAGCATCAGAGATGACGATGTAGGGGAGAAGCGGAATAACGCCGCCGATAATGTATGAGGCCGCGATCGTGCGAGCAGATACGAGCGCCCGTTTTGGATGCGGTTCCTCAAGGCCAAGCTCAAAACGCATCATAAATCGTACCCAGTCACTGCTCCTTTCTCTGAGTGACGTCACAATGTGTTCCGATGCTTCCCGCGCAATGCCGTAGGAATCAAAAACCTCGCGAACCTCTTCAGCTTCCACTTCGGGTTTCTCGACGACCTCCAGCTCTTCCCGAGCCTTCTCCCGGGCGTAATGCTCCGACTCGCCGCGCGCAGCAAGATAGCCGCCTAAGCCCATAGAGATTGATCCCGCGGCGATCTCCGCCAAGCCTGCGGCTACAATAAGCGTGGTATGCACACCTGCTCCCGCGATGCCTGCCGCAAGCGCAAACGGCACGGTAAGACCGTCTGCCATGCCGATTACAATATCCCGCACGATTTCACTGGCGTCAGAATGCGGTTCAGGGTGCACGATGGCTTCTTCCGCGGTTGAGAGAGGGTTATACATAGAGGATGGAATTTTATAATTTCAACCTGGCAATTTTACAATTGCTTTATGAAAATTACAAAATTTTATTTTTTTAATCCGTTTTCCAGCTGTTTATTATATCGCGTAACTCCTGCGTATCAAACGGCTTAACGAGGTGATGGTTAAAACCGGCTTCGGCAGTTTTGCGCCGGTCATCTTCCTGGCCGTAGCCGGAAAGCGCGATGATAAGCATATCCGGAGTATCTTCAAAAAGCTTACGGAGCTTCGCCGCGGTTTCGTACCCATCCATGACCGGTAAGCCCAAATCCAGAAGCACCACATCCGGCTTGAACTCCGGAGCCGTCTCAATGGCGCTCATGCCGTCATAGACAATATGGGTCTCATGCCCGATCTTTTTTAAGAGCTTGCCAATCGAGTTAGCCGCATCTTCGTTGTCGTCCACAATGAGAATTCTTTTAGGAATATCTTTGGAAAAATGTCCGTTCTCGGGCTTTGCTTCGTTGGTCTCAATATGTTTTACAAGTGGAAGATGCACTATAAATTCACTGCCCATGCCGACGCCTTCGCTTGCGGCCGTCACTCTGCCGCCATGACGCTCAACAAGCATCTTCACGAGCGTGAGTCCTAGTCCTAAGCCGCCTTCCGGCCGATCAATAGATTGATCCACCTGAATAAATAGCTGGAATATTTTTTGGAGCATGGAGGGAGGTATGCCTTTGCCGGTGTCCCGCACCCGAATAATTGCCTCGCCATCGCTCCGCGCGCACTCGAGCGAAATGTACCCGCCGGGAGGCGTATATTTAGCCGCATTATTTAAGAGGTTCACCACAACCTGTTCAATACGGACCTTATCCGCGCGCACCATGAGCGGTCCTTCCGTGAATCGATAAGAAAAATTGAAACCTTTGCGTTCGAATTCCGGTCGCAGTGTGTGAGCTGCATGCTCAAGTACCGGCAAAAGATCAATCGTTTCCATGCGGAACTGAATTTTGCCTTCGGTAATGCGGGCAACATCGAAAAGATCATCGAGCAATCGGCTCATGGTGGCAATTTGACGTTCCATGATCTGAGAAATATCTTTGATGTCATAATCATCCTCACCTTTAGCGGCGAGTATAGGCAGGCTGTTCCGGATAGGAGTTAAGGGGTTTCGAAGTTCGTGCGCGAGCATGGCAAGAAATTTCTCTTTTGCCCGACTTGCCTCGACGACTTGTTCATAGAGCATCGCGTTGTCGAGCGCGATCGCGGCACGATGAGCAAGTTGTTTCGCGATTTCAAGATCAGCCTCGTTGTAATGGTATTCGGACTCCGCGGTTACGAAGGTGATGGCGCCGATAGCATGATCGCGGGCGATGAGCGGAACCACCATAACCGATACGAGCCCCAGTTTCTTCAAAAGCTCATAGTGTTCCTCATTTTGCGTGGTTTGTCGCACGAGATCATCCGGAATAGTCGGGTAGAGGGTAGCCGTGCCGGTTCGGATAACCTGAGTAACACCATAGTCGAATTCAGGCTGCGGTCGGTATTTTGCCTGTATCTCTTCCGCTATCTTTTTCTTTTCCTCGGAAGCGCTCGTGACTACCGCATAGGAAGCATGTGTTTCTTGGATAATATTGATCGCGCACCAATCCGCGAAGTAGGGAACAATCACCCGTGCGAGATTATGGAGGCGCTCTTTATAATCGAGCGTCTCATCCAGAAATACGTTTGTGGCATTGGCGAGGAGCTGCAAGCGATCGCGGGAATGCCGCATATCCGCAAGCTCTTGTTCCAGATTCAGGATTTCGAGGGATCCTTGCACTGGCTTTTTAATATCGCCATGAGGAGCCATAAGAGCCACATTATAGCCCTCTCTCGAAAATGAGCACAAGTACGTCTTCATTCTATTTTCAAAAATGAATGAGTGCGGTACCATTTCTCTCGTCGCGCTTTTTATATCAAATCTATGCTCACTATCCAGGAATTATTCAATCGAATTCAGGAAAATCAACGGGAAGTTCGCGAATTGAATCGAATCAAAAAAGATATGCTCGAATCGACTGGCGACTACGAATCACTTCTCGACGAGGTGAAGACCTTGCGCGCTAAGAAAAAGCAGCTAGAAACCGGAGTGGAGGGACACATGACGGAACAAGCAAAAAAGGCAGAACTCTTGAAGCGGGCAATCGCGGATGATAAAGAGCTGCTTGCCGATCTTGCGCTCAAAAATCTGCTCCAAGGTGAATCAGTGAAAGTAACCGGCGCGCGCGAGGAAGAGTACGAACCGCAATTCACCGTACGGTTTAGGAAGAAGGGATAAAAGAGGAAATTTCACGATTGAGCTTGACTCATCGGGTAGTTGATGATATTTTCTGCCTAGTTTGCGTTTGAAAAAACGATTAGAATAGGAGCACCTATGGATCCATTAAAAACTCTTTTGGATGAGCGGAACGAAAGGCCACTCTTAACGCGTGAGCTCGAATATCTCTACGACGGCCAGCTCTCATTTCCGGAGATGCCCGCCGACCGACCGTTTACCGTCGTTAATTTCGTGACCACGCTTGAGGGGCATACATCGTTCAATATCCCGGGTCATATGGGCGGGGGAGATATTTCTGGGTTCAATCCGCAGGACACCTTTACGATGGGACTTCTGAGAGCTGTTTCCGATGCGTGTGCGGTAGGAGCCAATACGTTGCGTTCCGAACCGGAGCATCTCTGGACACCGGAATTCATTTCTAAGGAACATGCGCCGCTGTACAGCGCGCTTCGTGAGAAACTGGGAAAAAAGAGAAAAAATCCGCTTTCCGTGTTCGTAACCGGTAGCGGTAAAATTCTTCCCGAAGATCTCTCAGTTCCGGTTCCCGGGGTCTTTCGAACGCCGGATGTGGAGACACTCGTCATTACCACCGAAAGTGGCAAGGCAGTAGTCGAGGCAGAATTTGGCGCGCGCGGCATGACGCCCACCGTCGTAACATTCGGTAGCGATCGTGAAGTTGATCTCAAAGCCGCATGTGCATGGCTCAAAGATCAAGGAATCCATTTCCTTTTGATCGAAGGCGGCGCTGGTTTTAACGGCGCGGTAGTTGGCGCAGAACTGTATGACGAATTCTTCCTTACTCGCGCCCCTCAAGTAATCGGTAATTCCAAAGATGCGCCACGCCCACTTTTTATTTCGGGTATGGTTCGCACCCCGGAAACCGCTCTTTGGCACACCTTGGTTAGTCTAAAGATCAAAGGCCATTACCTCTACGAGCGCTATCGGCGCAAGGCGAAATAAGAAAGGAGCGCACATATGCCGCTAATGTCAGTCACGGAAGGGCTCATGAACTTTCTCGAGAAGAATCCGGAACCGCCAGAGTCAGTGCAAACGATCAGGCGAGAGATCGCTGAAAGAACGCGATCTCTGCAATTCAAGACTCTGAACAACATGATAAGCGATGAAGCACGGGATAAAGAGCTTCACGAAATCGTAGATTTGAAGCTTGAGCTCGATCGTCGTTGCGCGGCCTGGTTTGAAGCGCACAGCTAGAGCACTCATAATGCCCGCCGATATCACTCGGCGGGCATTTTCATCTAATCTGAATCGAATAGGATATAATAAAGTCTATAGTCAAAAATAACTAATTCAAAAATACCATGGCGAATCGTCCTATTCACTTCGAAGTACAGGTAGATGACGCGGAGCGCGCGAAAAAATTCTATGAGAATGCGCTCGGTTGGAAAATAGACAAATCCACCATGCCAGGTGTAGGTATGGATTATTGGATGATTGAAACCGGCCCGGCGGGCACGCCAGGAATTAACGGTGGTCTCTATAAGCGCGCTGATAACCCTATCCGCAAAGTCATTACGTTTGACTGCACGGTGCAGGTGGATGATATCGATACAGTAATCGCTGCGGTAAGAGAAAATGGTGGCACGATTGAACAGTGGCAGGGGCAAGACAAGTGGGAAATGAAGGGACTGGGTTGGTTCTCTCGCGTGATTGACCCTGAAGGCAATGTCTTCGGCCTTCTTCAGGCAACCGATTGGCAGGCAAAATAATTTAGAATTCCTGAATACCTTGAGCCTCAATAGCACCACCATTCATGCTCTCGCCAAAAATGAGGAGTGTGGTTCCTGACGAGAACGACAGCTCTTTTGGAAGTTGGGTGTAAGGCGTAATAATGATAGTAGAAGTACCGCCACTCCGGATATCTTCTACGACAAGGGTGCTGCTCGTGGTCTGGAGCACAGCCACCTCATGAATGTTACGCGGCTTTGACGGCCCCAAGGATTCGAAATGGCGATCGAAAGGAAAATGATTTTCGGGGCGCCCAGGGTGGCCGTGCTCAAACGGCCCCCGGCCAAGTGCGATGCCGCCAACCATGACAATTCCCAGAATTCCAAGCAGGGAATACCAAAGTTGCTTATGGTATACAAACGAATAACGACGCACAAGAATTTCGAGGATGATGACAAACACCGCAGCAAGTGACATAAGGATCCAGGGAAGCGATTCTAAAAGCGTGAGCCACCCGCGTGGACCAAAGCCCGGCGCAAACCAGGCTCCATTTTGACGCAGCATAAAAACAGAGAGTCCAGCAACATAGAGCAGCGCTACCAAAAGAATTGCGGCACCAGCAAAAACCAAGGAACCCATAAGGATGAAGTGCCATCGCGGTCGCATAGCTACCTCGCCATTTTTGATGGCACTCATAATCTTTTCTTGGATAGTATTGTTTTCCATTATTATGATGTGGTGAGATCTTTGAGATGCTCGACTTTTTTAAGAGAAGCTTTGCCGCGACTCAGCCGTACGCCAACCGTTGCAACCGGAATCTGTAAAATATCAGAGATTTCTTTGTAGTTCATCTCCTCAAAATAATAGAGCACAAGCACTTCCCGGTATTTCTGATCGAGTTTTTGGAATTCGCTATCAAGCGTTGCTCTCATCTCTTCGTAGTGCGCTTTATCATCCGCAGTCTCTTTAGCCGGAGGAAGGGGAAGCAAGATATCCGGATCAAAAGCATCAAACGATATTATTTTCCCGTTCGGTGATTTTCTGAGGGCATTTATAAATTCATTGTGTGCAATGCGGTAGAGCCAGGGTGAAAAGCGCTTGGTTACGTCAAAGCTCCGGATATTCACGTATGCCTTAAGAAATACCTCCTGGATTAAGTCTTTGCGGTCCTCATTGCTTGCCAGGAATTTACGTGCATAACGGCCAATTTTCACTTCATAACGTTCGATAAGGTATTGAAATGCATTACTCTGGCCGTTCTGAACTGCCCGTGCGACATCCTCGTCGGAGTAATCGTGAAGTCCAGGCATCCGTTTATAATACAACGTTCCACGTACATTTATTTCATGAAGGCTACGCGCAAGAAATAACCGAAATATTCGTGCGGATGGGTTGTAGTAATAGGCGTTCGCGGCAGTCGTCGATCCGCGAAATGATCAAGCTAGATCTAGCATACCAATCTAAAATTACTATGACACTACGCAAGAAGGTTATTCTGCCGGCAGCACTGGCTCTGGTAGTCGGAACATTCGGTGTGAGTATGGCTCTACAAAGTCATGCTCAAAGCGTCACTTCGACTGATGGAAGTACGACAATGAGCGTGACTCCGAGTACGGGTGATAATCACCCCATGCATGATCCTCATGAGGGAGGCCATGTTGGGAGAAATGGTGTTAAGGAAGTGCTTCTTACCGGCGATAACGCTTCTAAAGCCACTACAGCAGCCTTAGCGGCAGTTCCGGGTGGTACCGTAGAGCGTGTTGAAACTGATGCCGAAGGCGCAGTCTACGAAGCGCATATGGTGAAATCCGACGGCTCTTACGTGACGGTGAAATTCGATGCGAATTTCAATGTTACAAATATTGAGCAGGGCCCTAACGGCCACTCATGGCGCCACGGAAAGCACTAAGAGCTGCAATCCAATCTAAAAGCACTCCGTTATGGGCGGAGTGTTTTTATGTGATCTTCTTATTCCAATAAATCGCTTCTACGGCTCGCGTGGGTTTGCCAGTATTTTTACCAAAGGTCCAGTGATGCAAAACAGGAGATTTCGAAGTATCGCTGAAACTCACCGCCCGCCCGCTGCCAGTGTAGAAACCGATATGATGATGTGGTTCGCCGGATTTATCGAAGAATAACTCACGCCATACGAGTACTGCGCCAGGGCGAGGTTTCTCGATGGTGTACCAGCCAGATTTTAAAAGGTCGCGTTCCGTACCCTGCACGGTGGCATGAATTCCGTCCGTAAGCCCAAAGAACGTCATAAGCACGCTCGAAACAAAAAAGGCACAGGAAAGCTCTCCATCTTTTAAAATATCTTTCTTTTTGCCATCCACACGGGCGTAGAGGTTGCGATATGTATTTGCTCCCACGCTGTTTTTCACAAACGTGAGGTAGTTTTCCTTGAAAAGTGGTTCAATGCGCATAGAGCTATTGTATCGAAAGGAGTGTATCCTTATCAACCGAGGCAAGAATTTCTAAAAGATCGTCTTTTGAAAGAGCGACACATCCTTCAGTTGGCGTGAATCCTTCCCGGGCGATATGCAGGAAAATGGCGCTACCTTTACCGGGTATGGCTGGTTCGTCGTTATAGCCAAGGGGGACAATGATATCGTAGATCTCATCATCCCTCCATAGCGATTCGGTATGCGCAGGGTAGGGAAGCTTCACGTGCTTGTTATAGTTCGGATCATTCGCATCGTCACACCAACCATCATCAGGTGTGAGGGCTACCATATGGAGTTTCGTAATGATGCCATTCGGTAATCTGTCCGGGCGGTAATAGACCATTCTGAGCGGCCAGGTACCTCTTGGAGTCGCTTTGTCGCCTTCATGTTTATCGGCCGTAATGCCGCTTGCACCGATCGCGCAGATATACTCTTTGTCCTCTAAGAGAAGTTTATTCGGTCCTTGAACAATCATTTCCATAATAGAATTATACTGCCTAAGTGTTAAAATGCACTGATGAGAAAAATAATCGTTTTGTCATTCATTACGCTCGATGGCGTCATGCAGGCTCCAGGGGGACCCGAGGAAGATACTTCTGGTGGATTCACCTATGGTGGTTGGACCGTGCCGTATTTCGACGAAGAGGCAGGCAAGATTATGAACGAGCAGATGGGGCACCCGTTCGACTTGATCCTCGGAAGGAAGACATACGATATTTGGAAAGCCTATTGGCCTCAACACAACGAGGGCGTTATTGGTACGAGTATCAACGCGGCAACAAAATATGTGGCTTCGACTACGCTTACGGAATCTGATTGGCAGAAAACAGTGATACTCAAAGAAAACGTTGCGGAGGAAATCAAGAAATTAAAGCAATCTGACGGCCCGGAGCTTCAAGTGCAGGGCAGCGGCAACTTGATTCAAACACTTCTGAAGAATGATCTCGTGGATGAACTATGGTTGAAAATCTTCCCGATTACGCTCGGCATAGGCAAAAAAATTTTTGTGGAAGGAACTATCCCCGCGGCGTTCAAGTTAACCGACAGTAAAGTCTCGCCAAGAGGAGTAATTTTCGCAAACTACGAACGGGCCGGCAAGGTAGAAACTGGGTCGTTTTAAACCGTTTCCTCCATCTTCTTTATTATCCGCCCGATGGTTTTCCAGGTGCGGCTCGTAATAGCCTTGCCGTACTGCCGCTCCAGCTTACTCATGAAATCCGGTGTCTTTTCTTCGGTTGATCTAATAACCGAGCAAAGCTCCGGCTTGCGATCCTTAAAGAAAGTAACAAGAAGATAATTCGGCTTCTCATCGTGAAATTTTTTAAAGGGATTCTTTTCAACAAGCGTCTCCAATTCTTCTTTACTGCGAACAATAGTCGTACTCCTGAAGCCAAGTTTCTTAGGTAAGGCTTCTTCGATTTTATTTTCGAGGAGCTTTGAATTTTTAGAGCGGGAGTTAAACACGATGTTACCGCTCGCAATCACCGGATGAACATTCGTAAAACCAAGTTCTTCGAAGAGAGTTTTTAGTCGCTCACCTCGCATATTAGGGTTAGTGGGTCCGATACCGCGAAGAAGCGCCACGTAACGCATACCTGTCTTTGATGAGCCTACCTTCGGAGATGATTTTTTCTTATAGTGGTCAGGCCAGCAAACAGGGCAAGGCCCAGTACCAGAATAGGCATGGCCACGGCTACAGGTTTTCTTCTTAGATGTAAGCATACACCATTATAACCAGCCAAGATCCAACAAAATTGCTTCCGCGTTAGGATATGTCGGCAAATCATGAAAGGCATTAGGTGTCATTCCTTTTTTCATTGCCTCAATACATCGCGCTACGCCTGCATGACTCACGATGAGGTAGTCACCATCCGGTTTTCGAATAAGATCACGCAGAAAAGCTTCTACTCTCTTTCGGAAAAGCTCAGGATTCTCACAATCCTTTCCCGAGGTGAATACAACCGAAGGAATCTTTCGAATAGGAGTGTTTGTATATTCTCCCATATCATATTCTATTACGCGCTCATCACTCGTAAGGAGACTATCCTGCATTTGAAAGATTTTCTGAACTTCCATTGCCGTCTGATGAGTGCGTTCGAGTGGAGAATAAAAAAGTTCTGATACATTAACGCCTTTGGCTCTCAGATCTTCTCCTGCCGCACGTGCTTGTGCGAGACCCATCTCAGTAAGAGGGGAGTTCTCCCGCTGGCCAGCAAAGAGGCCCTTCTCGTTGCTAACGCTTTGCCCGTGACGGATAAACCAGACGTTCATGATGTTGATTATTGTCGAACTTCTTATAGATAGCAAAGAATACTTGACGTAAGGTTCCCATAAGAGTATAGATATCTCACATGCATTTAGATCGTTTTCGTTTCAACTTGCTCCCGCAACCGCAACCTACTATCTAGGGCGGGACTTTTAATATTCCATCACGAATTGAAATCCCCGCCTCAAGCGGGGTTTCTTGTTATGGACTTTGCCGGTAGCGCTTTCTTCTGCCTTAGCGGGAGGGCCGATACCAAAACCCTCTTGAAAATTTAATAAGGAGAAAAGCATGCTAGAAGGAAAGACGATCTCATTTGTGGGTAGCGGCAATATGGCGGAGGCAATCATCGGAGGTCTTCTTGCAAAGAAAATGATCGAACCGGAGGGTATTCTTGCTATTGGACCGCGAGAAGCGCGAGGAGTTGAACTTCAAGAAAGATACGGAGTTCGAATTTCGACTAAGAATATAAATGCTTGCGCCGCAGACATCATCGTTCTCTCTATCAAACCAAAACCTCACATTCGAAACAGAGTTTTCGAAGAACTGAGAGCGGAAATCAGATCAGAGACGCTCATTATCTCCATCATGGCAGGAGTGGCCGTAAAAACTATCAGCGACGCGCTTGGAACGCAAAACGTAGTTCGATCGATGCCAAATACACCCGGCAAGATCGGCAGGGGGATCACGGGTTGGACTTCAAACGGCATAAACAAGGATCAACGAGAAGCTGCTAGAACCATTATCGCGGCACTTGGTAAAGAAGTATTTCTCGAAGACGAAGATCAGCTTCATATCGTGACCGGAGTCTCTGGCACAGGACCTGCGGATGTCGTGCTCTTTATGGAGTCTATGATCGACGCCGCTGTACAGCGGGGGATGAGTCGCCATCATGCGAGATTGTTTGTCGTTAAAACATTTCGCGGTATGGCGGAGCTCGTGTCGCAAAATCCAAATACTCATTTGGCCGAGTTCCGAGACCAAGTAACTTCACCTGGAGGTACTACAGCAGCGGCAATCTACGCAATGCAAAAAGGAGGTATCCGGACGGTTATCGCTGATGGAGTCCACGCGGCATGTGAGAAGTCGATTGAGGTAGGTAAAAAATAAAAGAGGCGCTTCGGCGCCTCTTGTAATGTCTTATTTTTTAACAACAGCAGTCACTTCAATTTCCACCTTCGCACCTTTACGAGTCATCGCATTCACTTCAAGTAGGGTGCTTACTGGTTTGCTAGAAGCAAACCATTTATCCCGAATAGCAGAAACTTTCGGGAAGTCGTTTATATCGGTTAAAAATATTTGAGCTTTTACAACATCATTCATAGAAGCGTTAGCCGCTTTAAGTATTCGTTCTATAGTCTGGAAAACGAGCTCGGTTTGCTCTTCAACATCAGTTGTAATTACTTCGTTATTTTGATTCTTACTAACCTGTTGACCTGATACATAGATCAGATAGGCGTTTCCCAAGTCAATCTTTTTAGCCGGCGAGTAAATACCTCGCGTCTGCTGCCAATCCTCCGGATAGATGTCGTGAATCATGGGGGCAATTATACTACTTCTGAGGGGATTGTAATCGCCCCTCGGTGAATACACCTCGGGACTCCTAAAACTCTAAACCCGCGTATTCACGCATAGAGAGCTTAATCGCCCCTCGTCGGCCGCTTTAGCAGCCTCTTCGGGACTCCTAAATGCCTAAACCCGCCGTGAGGCGGGTAAAGGCATTTTAGTCGCTGGGAGGCTAGGAATCGGACCTAGATTCAGAGGTTCAAAGCCTCTTGTCCTACCATTAGACGACCTCCCAATTTTATTTGCGCAGACAGTTTACCACGGCATTTGTCCAGCCCGCAATTTTACGGCACAGCTTTGAACTTCTTCTGACCTGTAATTGAAGCAATCCATAATAATCCCGACCAATGTTTCTCCTGTTCGTTTTTCCTGTATCTTTCTTAAGATAAAAATGAGGGAAAGCCGAAATGGAAAACTCAGTTATTCTCATCCAATAATCGAGTACTTCATTTTTGCGATTAGCAGAATTTTCATGTATCACAATTGAAAAATATATTTCGGCAGGTTGTATTTCAGCAACTTCCAGCAACCATCGTAGAAATACTTTAATCATATGGGGATCAGAGTTGGTAAATTTTATTCCTCCACCCAGACACCACTCCTTTTCTTTTGCGCCCTCTGCCCAGTACAGCATTATTCCTATAAGCCATAGCTCTCTTTTAGAAATAGAAGTGAAATCTAGAGCTGTTTCTGCAAATATATTTTTCGTGGAGAGGATTCTTCTATTACGTCTTGCTGCACCACCTCTAAAAGCGGCTTGTAATTTCTTTTCTGTTAATTTCTGAACTTGGCGCTTAGACAGATGTACGTCGCGCAACCACAAAGCTAACGTAGATTTTGCTACGGGTACTTGTTTTAATATCTCCGAATATGAAAACCCTTTCTTACGCAACTCAATTGCTTTTAGCTTTTCTTGTACAAGGCTCATATAGGTACAGCATAAAATACCCTAGTTCAAGAAAACTTAAAGAAATTCTAAATATAGAATAAATGCTTATTCTCAAAACAAAACGCGCCGCGATGGCGCATTTTATTCCGGAATATCCTCTTTAGAAATTAGGACTGTCCGCCTTTACGGCCAGCTTCCCGGGCTTTGTCCGGATCATTAGCAAAATTGCCGGGGTTGTTTTCTTTGCCCTGGCTCTGTCCGCCCTTCGAAGCTATTTCACGTTGCTTATCCTCATCCATGGAGGCGAATCCACGCTGGGACTTGTTGTTGTCCTTGTTGTCTTGTGCCATATGAAGTTTCTTGATTATTTTTTCGACTCGCGTCTAGTATAGAAAACGTGTCTTAAGTCTGCGTTAAGAAGCCGCTTGCCCTTGCTGCAGTTAAGGATTACCATAGTTTCCTATGGCAAAGAAAAATGAAACAATGGGCTGGCGAAGTATCGCGGTAGTGGTTGTAGTCGGTGCGATGGTCATCAGTCTTTTAGGTATCAATGTTTTTTCGAGTATTAAAGGCACGGTAAAACAAGACACGAGTAAGCTCTCCACGCGAGACCTTGCGCTCTCTTGCACAACCGATATGGCAACTCAGTTCCATATTCATCCGCATCTTCACATCTTCATTAACGGCAAAGAACAATCCATTCCTCCGGACACGGGCATCAGCGCAACCTGCCTCCACCCGCTTCATACCCATGCGGAAGACGAAGATCACTCAACCATCCACGTAGAGTCTCCCGAGCAGCGTGATTTCACGCTCGGAGATTTCTTCGCCGTGTGGGGGAAAACTTTCTCAAAGGATCAAATTCTTGACGCTAAAGCAGATGCCGGTCACGAAATCGTGATGACGGTAAATGGCACACCAAATACTGATTACGAGAATCTCGTTTTGAAAGACGGCGATCAGATTGTCATCAAGTATGAACCTAAAATAAGCGTAGGCGGAATTCAGGTGCAGACCTCCGGCGGAACCGTACAGGTAACACCGCAGTAGCTTCAGTCTTGTAGTGTTTCTGGTTTCTTTCCTTCCCACTGAATCTTCCTGAGTACCAATTTTCCATCTCTAATCTCTGATTCCAAGAGTTTCAAACGCTTGTTGTTTTTGATCGTCCACACTCCGGGTTCCGCGCCAAGAGCGCGAATCTTGTTGTGAATAGTCTGCACGAGGTGAGAACCTCCACAAAGCGCCTCGCCGACATCGGCATCTGCCACAAAGCCATCTTGGGTTTCAAATTTCTTGGTAAAAGTAGCCTTCGCATCATCTTGCGGGATAGCATGAACTTCGCCTCGCATAAATTGCGGAATCATATCCGCGAGCATCGTGCCGCCAAGCTCCGCAAGCTTTCGCTCCAATACTTCGTAGGTATCAATTCCTCCTATCTCCAAAGTACGGCTTCCTAACACCGGTCCATCATCCACGCCTGCACCGAGTTTATAAAGAGTAACTCCCGTGTCTCTTTCGCCGTGAAGCAGAGCGCTCTGGATAGGGGAGGCGCCGCGGTATTTTGGTAAAAGCGAAGGATGTACGCCAATGGTTCCGAGACGCGGTATATCTAAGATAGATTGCGGGATGATCTTGGCATATGCAGCGACTACGAAGAAATCAGGAGAGAGAGCCGCGAGCTCAGAGCTCAGAGCCGAGAGCTTTTCTGGTTGAAGAATCTTTATATCGGTTCCTCCTGCTCGTAGCTCGCTGCTCATAGCTAAAATTTTCGTCTCCGGTGGCGTAATGACATGCTTTCTTCCCACCGGACGATCCGGATTACATACAAGCGCCATGGGGGGCAGTCCAGCCGCAATAAGCTTCTCTAGAACTATCTTTGCAAATCGGGGAGAACCGAAAAAGATATATTTCATAGCACCTGAAAACTAGTCGCTCGTTTTCTCAAGTTTATACATTGCCTTCGCCTTATCAATGAAAAGTTCACCGTTCAGGTGACCCACTTCGTGCTGAAAAACCCGAGCCAGAAGCCCCCAGGCTTTAATTTTTATCGGACGACCCTTGCTGTCCAGACCGGTAAGAACAACTTTCTTTGGGCGTGAAACATCCCCCCAAATACCCGGCACGGAAAGGCAGCCTTCTTCCATAATCACTTTTTCTTTTTCCATACTCTCAATCTTGGGGTTAAAGACCGTGTAGAATTTCGAGCCCTTGTCGCTTTCTACCTCCGCTACAAACATAGCGAAGGGGAGTCCGATCTGATTCGCAGCGAGGCCAATACCATTCGCAGCCTTCATAATCTTTCGCATACGGCGGCTGAGTTCAGTGATTTCTTTCAGGCTCATCTTTGAGAAATCAAAAGGTTCCGCCTTGTGGCGGAGTATCTTTTCCTCGGCTGACACATCTTGCACGAGAATTTCAGGATGAGCTCGTTCGATCATGGACTATCTGCTATTTAGGACGTACGCGCTTTTTAGACTTTGATTTTGAGGGAGAATAGGTAAACACTTCAGATTTCGGCTTATGCTTGCCAGTAATAACAGCCATAAAATAGGCTCCTTTTCGCTTTACATCTTTTTTCTCCGCGACTTCCTTCGCAATGGCGAGGAGATCGTGCGGGCGAGGGTTATTTTTAGCAAGCTTTATGTAGAGGGATTTGTGGCTTCGATCTTTCAGGATATCGGCAATTTCGAGACCGATAAGCTGAAACTCGCGGTGAACATGCGAGTCCTTGGCGCGCTTCTTGAGCTCCGCAAGATACTTTCCACTTTCGAGCGCCATAGGTTAATTATGCAGTGTAAATAGCAAATCGTAAAGCAAACGCAATGTACTATTTGCGATTTGTATTTTATGATTACTACAATGACTAAGCGCAGCACAGCCTGGCTCGCAGCAGCGGCCCTCATCGTTATTATTCTTTGCACCGGCAGTTTCATCGTTGGCATCGGGATTGGCAGGAATTTTCCAAAGACAATCACGATCCATGGAGTAAGCGGGATCGATAACGCCACGACCACGGCTGACTTTGCTACTTTTTGGGAGGCGTGGCAGATCATCAACGATAATTATCTTCGGGGGGCGCAGGTAAATAATGAAACGAAAGTCCGCGGTGCGATCACCGGCCTCGTAAATTCCCTGGGCGATCCGTACTCCCAATATTTCGCTCCGAAAGCGGCCGAGAGCTTCAAACAAGATGTAGAAGGTACCTTCAATGGTATTGGTGCTGAAATTGGCACACGTAACGACCAGCTGGTCATCATTGCTCCCCTAAAAGACGCTCCGGCAGAAAAAGCAGGCCTCAGGGCAGGGGATAAGATACTTCTTATCGATGCTACCTCGACCGAAAATATGCCGGTTGATGAGGCGATCACCTACATTCGCGGGCCCAAAGACACTGCGGTAAAACTGACGCTCCTGCGCGAGGGCTGGGATAAACCGAAAGAGTTTTCCATCGTCCGCCAACCGATCGAATCACCGACTCTCGATTTCAAAATGCTGCCCGGTGGCATCGCGTATATTCAACTCTACAGTTTCAATGCCAATGCCGAGCGACTGTTCTGGAACGCGGTGCATCAAGCGGCAACTGAGAATGCCCAAAGCGTAATTCTTGATTTGCGTGGCAATCCTGGCGGCTATCTCGATGTCGCGGTAGACCTGGCAGGTTGGTTTGTGCCGCGCGGTACAGTGGTCGTGAAAGAAGAAGGACGGGACAATACAGTTCTCGATACCCAACGGGCGAATGGTAATGAGGTGCTCGCGAAGGTGCCCGTGGTAGTCCTTATCGATAAAGGCTCCGCATCCGCCTCAGAAATTCTCGCGGGGGCACTGCATGACGATCGCGGCATAAAACTTATCGGCGAAAAGAGTTTCGGTAAGGGCACGGTGCAACAGTTTATGGATCTTGGAGATGGCTCCGTGATTAAGCTTACCATCGCTCACTGGGTCTTGCCCTCCGGTAGGATCCTGGATCATGATGGCTTAGTGCCGGATTATGAGGTAAAACTGACTGATAAAGATATTGAGAATAAGAAGGATCTTCAATTAGATAAGGCGATTGAGGTTGTAAAGTCAGAAATGGAATAACATAGCGAAACATATGCGTGTCATCTTTTTAGAACGGGTGCCGGGCAAAGGCGACAAGGGTCAGGTTAAGGAAATTTCTGACGGCTACGCGCGCAATTTCCTTATACCGCGAGGTCTCGCAGTGCCAGCCACGCCGGAAAAACTCAAAAAACTTGAGAGCGAGGAGAAGGCTCATAATGCGAAGGAGATCGAAACAAAGCACCGCCTCCAAAAAATCGCCGATGAGATTGCGGCGAAGAAAATTCAGTTTTTCTTGAAGAGCGACCCGCATGGCTCGGTCTTCGGCTCAGTCAATAAGGAAAATATATCGAAAGCGCTTCGTGAGCATGGCTTAACCACGCATGATCGGGTTGATATCGAGTTGAAATACCCCTTGAAGGATTTCGGCGAGCATGAAGTAGTGGTGCATCTCCATCATGGCGTGGACGCGAAGATGATGATCATAATCTCTCCGGAGTCCTGAGCCGTTACGCTCATATGCAAACTAAAACTGATAAAATCCGAGTGGCTCTAACCGGTGGCGGTAGCGGCGGGCATACCTATCCGCTCGTGGCGGTGATGGAAGCCATGCAGGAATACATCCGACAGGGGCGTGATATCGAATTTCATTATTTTGGAACGCGCGACAGTTGGAGCGAGGAAGTAATTGCTCATGGGGCCGTTTACCACCATGTTAGTGCGGGTAAATTCCGGCGCTATATCTCCATTCTTAATATTATTGATATTCCAAAGATCGCCTGGTCCTTCGTGCAGACTTTTTGGAAAATGTTTTGGCTCATGCCGGACGTTCTTTTTTCAAAAGGCGGTCCGGGAGCTTGGCCCGTCGTCGTTGCGGCATGGTTTTATCGTGTGCCTATCATTGTGCATGAATCTGATGCCTCGCCGGGACTCGCGAATCTTCTTTCCGCGCCTTTTGCAAAGAAAATCGCCGTCGGTTTTGAAGCTGCCCAGCGTTATTTCAATCCTAAAAAGACCGTTGTTTCTGGTAACCCTGTTCGACCAAGCCTCATGAGCGAACGACAAGAGGAGAGGAGCGCCAAAGAGGCTTTAGGGTTTTCAGCAAACCTGCCGCTGCTCGTGGTTATGGGTGGTTCCCAGGGCGCCAAAGCAATCAATGAGTTTATCATCCTTCATCTCAGGGAGTTGCTACCGTTAGTGCAGATCTATCATCAAACCGGCAAAGCCAATTTTGAAGAAGTAGAAAAGTTGAGTCGCGCCGCACTCATAGATATTCCGGTAGCGGTAGAAAAGCAAAGCCGGTACACACCGGTAGCATACTTGGATGATCATGCAGCTGGCTTGGCACTTTCTGCCGCAGAGATAGTGCTCTCACGTGCGGGAGCGGGTTCAATAACCGAGTTTACCGCCTTCGGAAAACCCATGATCCTCATACCACTTTCCGGTCATCAGGAAACAAATGCAGCGGCGGCAGCGCAAGAGGGGATCGCGCATATCATCGAAGAGACAAATCTCACTCCTTCTATATTTATTGCTACATTAAAAGCCATGCTCGAGCCGGAAACGCGGAAACGCATGAGTGAAGCTGCTCTCGGAGTATATAAGCCAAACGCTGCTAAAGATTTGGCTGAGCTTATTTTAAACCTAGTGTAAAGGCTTTTTCTAATGAGCCACCTTAAAAATCCTTATTTTCCAAGCTTTTTAGACCTATTGACTTTTATAAATATAAGGGTTATATTTGACATCAGAAATCAGCTCTTGTTTTCCTGGTTGCGCGGTGAGAGCTGAAAGTACGGGATGAGCAAATCCATACTGTTCGTGCAAACAGAGGAGAGACAGTGGGAGGAGCTCGCCCATCGACAATTGTATAAAATCTTCGACGTACGCCTATGCGGAAAGCACGGCGACGCGAAGCGGGTTTTGCATGTTTGTTCGGAAAAAACCGAGCGAATGTGACCCGCAGCGGGTTTTTGGAGGCCTGAGCTTCCGCCTGCTAGACCAAATCTTGGCAAAACGAGATAGCCTAGTCTCAAATTCTTCGCGCGCGCGGAGATGGAGAGACGAAAAGATTTGGAAAGAACTGACGCATGCCCCGTGCTTATTGTGCGGGTCTCGAAAGCAACACCTCTTTTAAAGAAGTCGCTGAATGGCTTTGGAGGGAATACGTCGGGCTGAAACGAATTACGCGATTCAGTTTCTTCTAAAAATTTCCGCGGCGCCATACATGAGCGCGTAGGAAGTTCTGGTGACCCGCCGGCGGGAAACCTAACGAGTATTCAGCACTCGGACAGAACTCAACCTATCAATCAATCTGGCCCCCGAGCAATCGGGGGCTTTTTCTATGCAAAGTGCTTCGTAGGTTAAGCGAAGGAGTAGAAAAAAGCCTTATTTTCGGCTAAAATAATAGGGTGACTATCAAGGTGCGCTTTCCGCCGAGTCCGACCGGCCCCCTTCACCTAGGAGGCGGTCGCACAGCTCTCTTTAACTGGCTTTTCGCACGCCAGAAAGGAGGAATATTCTTGTTTCGGATAGAGGATTCGGACAAAGAGCGTTCGAAGAAAGAATATGAGACACAAATCATTGAAGCCTTAAAATGGCTGGGTTTGGATTGGGATGAGGGTATTGATAAAGAAAAACCCGGGGAGAGCTATCGCCAAAGCGAGCGGACAGTTGTCTATAGAACCTATTTGGAGAAGCTTTTAAGAGAGGGTCATGCCTACTGGTGTTTTTGTTCTAAGGAAGATCTGGAAGCGGAAAAACAATTGGCGATCGCCGAAGGTCGCCCGCCTAAATACTCCGGCCGCTGCCGCAATTTGAAACCGGATCAAACGCAAGGCAAAAAACCGGAAGTAATTCGATTTAAATCTCCGGATGAGATTGTAGAGTTCGATGATCTCATTCGCGGCAAGGTCAAAACCGACATGTCGTTGCTCGGCGATTTCGTTATCGCGAGAAATCTCGAAGAGACACCACTCTATAACTTCGCGGTCATGATCGATGATTACGAAATGAAAGTAACGCACGTGATTCGCGGCGAAGATCACATCTCAAATACACCGAAACAAATCGTTTTACAGCATGCTTTAGGCTTACCCTCGCCGCTCTATGGGCATATCCCACTGGTATTGAACGCGGATCGATCCAAACTTTCCAAGCGCTACGCGGATGTTTCGCTCCTATCGTATCGAGACAAGGGCTATCTTTCGGAAGCCGTAATTAACTTTTTAGTACTCATGGGTTGGCATCCATCCGGCAACCAGGAGGTGTTTACGCTCGCGGAACTCGTGAAAGAATTTGATATCTCACGCGTTCAAAAAGCCGGAGCGATCTTCAACGAGGAAAAGTTAAATTGGCTAAATCGCGAGCATATAAAGCGCTTGAGTATGGAAGAGCTTAATTCGCGACTAGAGCCATTCTTGAGCGAAGAAGCCAAGCGAGCGTCTCCGGAATTCCGGCATAACGTGATCGAAGCCGTGCGCGAACGCATGATAACACTTCTTGATTTCAATGAGCTCGCCACACTTTTCTTTGCCCTCCCGGAATACACTTTAGAGATGCTCATATGGAAGAAGGGGAGTAAAGAAGAAGCGAAGGAAGTTATTACAAAACTGATTGCCGCATCACTTGAAAAAGCCGCAATCGAGACACTTATTGAAACCTACGGAAAGGGGAATGTGCTCTGGCCCTTGCGGGTCGCGTTGTCTGGTCGGGAGGCTTCACCAGATCCGTATACGATTCTCAATATTCTGGGAAATGAGGAAGCGATGCGACGCTTGCATATTGCCGAAGCGAAGCTTGGATAATTATGAAACGAATCATTGCCGTCTTGAGTATTGTGCTTGTACTTGGTGGGCTTCTCGTAAACCTCGTGTTTGCTGAAACTCCACCGGACATTCAGGCTCAAATCAAAGATCGCTCGAACAAATTGCAGCAACTGAATCAGGAAATTCAGGCGACGCAGACTACGCTGAACCAAGTTCAGAAACAGAAAAGTTCGCTTCAAAAAGAACTGCAGTCGCTCGATACATCTATCAAGCAGTTAGATCTGAATATTCAGGCTGACGGTGTTGCCGAGGATAAACTGGGCTTTGAACTGGCTTCCTTAAATGGCGAGATGCAGACGATTGCGCAAGCTATTGATGACAAGCGCGTTAACGTCGCGCAACTCTTTCGAGAAATGCAGCGGGCGGAAGATCAAAATCTCATCGCTGTCATCCTAAGCAGCAAGAGTCTTTCGGCGTCGCTCGATGACGCGCAAAAACTTGAATCGCTGCGAGCTCAATTTTCCATAGATATTTTGAAGCTCAATCAGCTTTCCGATGACTACCGCGCGAAAGCAGAGGATGTGTCTTCCAAAAAGAGTGAAGTTACGCTCCATCAGGAAAACCTCACCAATCGCAAAGCAATTGTGGAAGATAAAAAATCTGAGCGGCAAGTCGTACTCGACGAAACGAAAAATCAGGAATCAGTCTATCAGCAAAAAATCACTGACTTAAAGAAGCAGCAGGATTCGCTTGAAGATGAAATCACTCAGATGGAAAACCAGCTCGGTAAGAATTTCAATACCGATGTTTTGCCGACCACCGGGCACGGTGTTTTGTCCTTGCCGCTTCAGAGCGTACGCATTACCCAACACTTTGGCGAACGATCCAGCTTGTATCGCGGTAAGCCGCACAACGGGCTTGATCTCGGTGGTTCGGTAGGCACGCCGATATTCGCGGCCGCAGACGGCGTGGTTATGGCAGTAGACAACAACGATCAATCCTCATTTCGGAAATATCAGTATGGAAAATACGTTTTGATTAAGCACGCTAATAATTTAGCAACACTCTATGGTCATATGTCGAAACAAGTTGCCTTCCCCGGTCAAGTGGTTAAAAGGGGAGACCTCATCGGCTATATGGGTGCCACGGGCTATGCCACCGGGCCGCACCTGCATCTCGGCTTATATTGGGCACCCAGTATCGAGCTGAAATCGCTGCCGCCAGCAGCCGGTTTAGTACCGGTTGGCGTTGTTTTGAATCCCGAGGAATACTTGTAAGCTGCTATAATAAATACAATATGTCTGGAGCAAGCAACGCACGCGTTTGGATTACGATTATCTTTATCGTATTTCTTATTTGGTTTATAACGCATTCTGGCCCGGCTAAAATACCCGGGATAGGCCCGCTTTGGGTAAGTCTCAGTATGTGGTTCAAGAATGTAACTGGCATCAGCCTGGATCAGATAGTACTAGCCATATGGCGACTCATTATTTGGGTCATTAAAACGCTTTTAAACCTCATTTGGATGGCCTTATCCTGGGTCTTAAACCTGGTACGAGGCTAGATAGTAAAGATATAGCTCCAGAGTTCTAGCTATAGCTATGTCGCAAAACCTATATTGTGCGACAGTATCAGCAGAGAGAAAGCCCTATCCCCTGAGGCTCAAGAACCCGGAATGTTCATATGTTATCCAGTCATGAATCCCGTATAATTCATTTCAATGAAATTAACATTGATTGAGAAGCGCGAGGAAACGCCAGATACTATTTCTTTTATATTTGAACCTAGAGAATCGCTCACGTGGCAGGCCGGTCAGTTTCTGACCTATAAGCTCCCCCACCCGGACATGGACGATCGCGGGGATGAGCGCTGGTTCACGATTGCTTCCGCGCCACAGGACCGGGTAATTCAAATTACAACCCGATTTAATAACGAGCGTTCTTCGAGTTTCAAAAAAGCATTGAAAGAAATGCTCGTGGGTGAATTCATAGAATCAATCGCGCCGCCCGAAGGTGATTTTATAGTTACCGATCCGACCGAAGAGATGGTCTGGATTGCAGGTGGAGCGGGCATCACGCCGTATCGTGCGATTCTACGCGATCTCGACGCACGCAATCTCCCTATCAATGTCATGTTGCTCTATGCGAATCGGGACGAGCATTTCATTTTTAAGGGAGAACTCGACGCATTAGCTAAGAAGCATCCAAGCTTCAATATACGCTATGTGGTCTCGCCGGAAAAAATCGACGAATACATGATTCGCGGCGCGGCTCACGAAATCACAAAACCGGTATTCTATCTTTCCGGACCGGAGCCCATGGCAGAAACATTTGAAAAGATGCTCAAGGATATGGGTGCCCCCGCCCACCACATCCGAACAGATTTCTTCCCGGGCTATACGTGGCCCTAAACGTGAAATTGACACCCTTTTCCTCACTTGCTATAAGAGAAGGAGCAATACGAAAGGAGTCCGCTATGGCCACTGCTCCTATCGGGCAGGTGAAGTTCGAACGAATCATTAATCCCGGGGATTTCAGCCGAAAAGTCTGGGAAGCTCATTCGTTCATTCTTCAGGATATGCGAAAAGAGCTCGACATCGGCAAGGTGATTATGGCGTTTGAGTACCAAGATCGCCTAATCATCGCGACCGTCACCCTTCGCGATGTGCATAGCCGAACAATGGGAAGGCTGAGTCTCGCCTCAGAATGTGATGTCACTAAGCATGCGAGTGTCATCGAGGATCATCTGATGCAGATCATTGATGGTGACGAAGAGTCCTGGCTCACAGTGTGGAGTACGCCTCCCGAGGCTTCATTTCATACCCTGCTCTGGCAAGCGATTCATATCTGGTAAGCGACCTATTCCGGGTCGCTTTTTATTTCAAGCGAGATGGTATAATGATTCATCTTACGAAGCCATGCCTGATTATTTCAAAACCCCGCAAGACTTTATGGACAGCTGCGGATATACCATTGACGGCTTCTGGTACCCGCGCGTAACCCGGATTGTTTCCATAAAATCGAAACCTGGCCTCTCCAATTTCTACAATGAAGTCGGCATGGATGGGGCAAAAGCCATTTCTGAAAAATCCGCCGAAGAAGGCACTCTGGTACACCAAGTAGCAGAAGCAATCATGCTCGGTGAAAGCCCGGATGTACCCGAAGCTATTTCCCCTGCCATCGGTGCTTTTCGCCAGTTTCTAGCTGCTAAGGATATTCAGGTGTGCCCGGAAGATGTAGAGCGCCGGATTCTCCACTCAGAGCATCGCTACGCCGGTACCATCGACGTTATCGCCCGTATAAACGGTAAACTAGGCGTATTAGACATTAAAACCTCGCAGGCTATCTATCGAGATTACAATTTACAAACTGCCGCATATATGGAAGCTCTATTGCCTGAATACCCGGAGCTAGAGACACGCTGGATCCTGCGCATTGATCAAAACAGCCGTTGCAATCTCTGCGGAGCTACTAAACGGGTAAAAGGCGGTAGAGAGAAAGTACGTCCGCCAAAAGGTGGCGTCTCGTGCGCGGAACACGAATGGTGTGAGGTTGAGGGCGTAGTAGAAGTTCAGGAATTCCCCTTCTGGAAATCGGATTTCGAAGCATTCTTAGGTGCCAAGCGGCTTTGGGAATGGGAAAACGAGTATATGCTGAAAAAGATCGGGTATCTGAATCAGTAAATGCAAAACCGCCGCGCGAAAAGCGTGACGGCTCAATGACCAACTAAAGATGTTTCCTCTCACTCTCCAGGAGGTGAATAACGAAAGCAAATGACAATATCAAGACGATAACATGTTCCGTGAGAGGGTGATACACTTCGTTCCAAACATGTCTTGTTCGTCCCACATAGATAAGAAGTGCCATGCCACCAATTATGCCACCAAGTGAAATGGCACCCGTACGCATTTCAACCCACCAAGGTCGTGTTAGCCAGTCACCGTATGTTTCTTCTTTTGCTTCCAGGTAAAAGAAGCAGGTGATACTGGCAAATGCGATCATCATGGAAAGAGATAGAAATTGATCGCCTCCTCGAAGGAATAGCGATGCAATACCGAACCCAAAGCTCAAGAGTAGATACATCCGCGCTCGGATCTCCAGGGCTTTCCAGAAGTTTTTGAGCATCTCATTCTCCTCGCAAACTACTGATTAAATTATATATTAAATAAAAATAAGGTCAACTACATCCCTCGCGCCGCGCGCTTTTCTTCGTTTTCGGTAAGATAAAGTTTTCGGAGTCGAATAGATTTCGGCGTGATTTCCGCAAGCTCATCATCGCCGAGATATTCAATACATTCTTCAAGCGACATGGTGCGCGGAACTTTCAAGAACTCCATACCACCATCGCCTTTCGCGCGCATATTAGAAAGCTGCTTTTCTTTGCAGACATTCACGCGCAAATCCATTTCTTTTGCGTTCTGACCCACGATCTGGCCCTCATATACCTCGATACCCGGGCCCAAAAAAAGGTCTCCCCTATCTTGAATGCCCATCATGCCGTAGGCACGCGTAGTGCCTGATTCCGAAGCAACCAGTGAGCCGTGCGGATTGCTCTCAAAATCACCTTTATAAGCCTCATAGCCTTCAAAAAGCGAGTTCATAATGCCCAATCCCTTGGTATTGGTAAGGAATTGATTCCGGAAGCCAATCAATCCGCGGGTTGGTACCAGAAATTCTAAATAAGCGGTGCCATGATCGATTTTGAGGTCAATCATCGTGCCTTTGCGCTTGCCCATATCTTCAATAACGCTTCCCATAAATTCTTCCGGCGCCTCAATATTTACCCGCTCCACCGGTTCTGATTTCACGCCGTTTACGTCTTTCAAAATGACCTGCGGTTTGGAAACCTGGAATTCATAACCTTCCCGACGCATCTTCTCGATGAGAATCGCCAAGTGGAGTTCGCCGCGGCCCGATACAATCCAGGTATCAAAAGAATCGCCGGGTGCGATGCGCAAAGCGACGTCAGTTTCGATTTCTTTCGCCAGGCGATCAGCGAGGTGGCGCGAGGTTACAAACTCACCTTCCCGTCCCGCAAACGGTGACTTGTTCACCAAGAAATTCATCTTAACAGTCGGCTCTTCAATTTGGATTGGCGGTAAAGGCTCCGGGCGTTCGATATCCGTAATAGTTTCACCAATGGAGACGCTGGGAATACCTGCAATCGCGACGATATCGCCCGCCTGGGCTTCGTCTACCTCAATCCGGCCAAGCCCTTCGAAGAGCATGACGGCGATAAGCGAGGCTTTAGAGAGCTTGCCTTCGCGATCTACGTGTGCAACCGGAATATTCTTTTTTAAGACGCCTGAGTATAAACGACCGATAGCAATTTTGCCTTTATAGTTATCATTCACTAAATTCACTGTAAGAAACTGTAATGGCTTATCCTCCGCGATTTTCGGTGCGGGAATGGTTTCCACAATCGTTTCAAAAAGCGGCAGCACATCCGGCATCGATTCCAAATCAGGCACCTTCCCGGCTTTGCCCTGAATTGCAGAAGCGTAAATAATCGGGAAATCAGCCTGCTCGTCAGTAGCTCCTAAATCCACAAACAAATCAAAGGTCTGGTTAATCGCCCATTCTGGTCGGGCGCCAGGCTTATCAATCTTATTAACCACAACGATAATCTTGTGTCCTGCCTGAATAGCCTTCTTTAATACGAATTTCGTCTGTGGCATTGGTCCTTCCTTCGCGTCTACCAAGAGAAGCGCGCCATCTACCATGCGCATGATACGCTCAACTTCACCGCCGAAATCAGCGTGCCCCGGAGTATCGATGATATTGATCTTTGTGCCTTTAAAATTAACGGCCGCGTTCTTTGAGAAAATAGTAATGCCGCGTTCACGCTCCAACTCATTGGAATCCATAATAAGGCTCGAGTCCGCGCCGGTCTTCAGTTTGAAATTTTGGGACTGCTTAAGAAGCGCATCCACCAAGGTGGTCTTGCCATGGTCAACGTGAGCAATAATGGCGATATTCCTGATATCCATAAAAAAAGCGCGCAGCGAGGCGCAGTTCGCATATAATACCGTAAAAGCTTAAAAAATGAAAGGCCCCCGCACCGAGGTGTGGAGGCTTTCAATTTATCCCAAGACGAAACATTCTGTGTTCGGAATTAAGTGGCTTGGTTTCTGATGGTGCGCTGCCGTTGTAAACAGCACGCATCAAACAGTTGCTTGGTAAAACGCTGTACCTAGGGGTCAGCGAAACTATGTTGGGAACACAGTTCTTTACCTTCGCACTGCAAGTTACGCACCGCTTTTGCGGCTGCGCCCTCGACACTTATCCCTATTCCGTGGCGGACCAGAATTGTTTCTGTTGTGTTTTTGCTGCATGATCAATTGACCACGCATACTTCGACAGAGATTCTCTTCAGGTATGCACACCATCCAAGAATAAGTCGGTTGCGACACAACGCGCGCCGACCGGATATACAATCGCATTCCTACGATTGCCGCGGGTAACTCTCTCATTCCAGAAAGAAGATCCTCGGATCTTTCACCTTTCTCCACTCAGAATGAGTCCGCATCCTCTCGAGATCCCATCACAAGCTTTCGCTCAGATGTTGGGAAGTAGTTTGTAACCTCACGGTTACCATCCCGATCTACCACGTCGCTCCTCGTCCCCTTGGGAAAGAAGTTGGAGCTCAGATTGTCAAAGAAGTTTTTCTAGTTTACGCCCGCTATAATTCTTGTCAAGTACCTTGACGCTACTTAACAGGTATTGCAGGAGTTGGCCTAAAATAATCTTTATCAATCACGCGATCAAAGCATTGATGACCGGCTTCGTGGTGCCACTGTGTTCCATTTGGCCCAAATGACATGTCGGCTGGTTTCGCAACCGGAGCATTAGGATACGTCGCGTTATCCGAAACACTCGCCGCATCGAAGGTCGCGCAGAGCGTAAACGCAAGCGGACCCTTGATACCATATTCGTAGCTCGCACCCGTCAGTGGATCTCTCTCTACAGTCTCATCGCCAAACGCGCCACTTAAGTCGGCTAGGCTTGTCGGCAGTTTCTGTTTGGTTCGATAGTAATTGCCGATCTCATACTGAATACTTCCGAGATCGCTCACCCGTTCCGCGTCAGCTTTTTCCGCGCGGCGCTTTGTAGGCGAACCCACCACGAAAAAGGCGGCAACAATGGAGGCAAGTACAACGAGAGCTATGCCATAACCGAACCAACGCATACCCTGCCGTGCCTCACTCCCCTGCGTTACCGCACGGTAATAGTAAAAAGTACTGCCGGTCACAAAAAAGATGACAAGCGCTTTAAGTAAAAATGCCGTAGTAAAATCTCCTTCCAAAAATTTATTGATTACGGCAACCAGCCAACCTATCGCGATACTCCCTGCGAGAAATAGGGTGAAATAACCTAACCAGCGGCGAATGCCGAAATTACGGCGCTCTGGGTCCGTTTCCGCAAGCGCTCGCAATCGTCGGGTAGTCCAGAAATATACCGGGAACACTACGATAAGCGTCGAAACGGCGAAACGAATTGAGCTCAATATCCCATCCCGATAGTAATAGCTATCAACGGCGATATTTGGAAGCTTCAAATCAATGTACTGGAAGAGTAGTGTAGCGAGTGAAATCGCGCTTGCATAAAGCGTAATAATGCCTAAAAGGTGAAGAAAAACATCCTTCGGGCCTATTTTAAGAGGGGTTTGTTCCATAGATTAATTATATCAGATAAGACGGATAGAGTCCCCTTCTCTGTCACTCAAAAAACCTTCTTCCCCGTACCTTCTTATGATACGCAACCGCAAAACGGTGCGCTTCATCCCGAACTTTAATAAGCGTTCTGAGGTCAACATCTTTCAACTTCTTCGGTATGAGCCCCACGACGTCATTTCGCTTTCGCTCCGGTCCCTTCGCGAGACCTACTACCGGAATGTCCAATGTATATTCCCGAAGCACATGACGCGCGGCATTCACCTGACCGATACCCCCGTCTACAAGGAGAATATCGGGCAAAGGCCATGTTTTTTCCGGTACCGGTGACAAACTGGAATGCGAGAACCGGCGCCTTAAGACCTCAGTCATCATCCCCACGTCATTCGCGCCCTCCACTGTTTTAATTTTGAATTTTCGGTATTCATTCTTATCCGCTTTTCCATCAATAAATACCACCATAGATCCCACCGCGGAAACACCGGAAATATTCGAGATATCGTAGCCCTCGATCCTTAGCTGTTGTTTCCCCTCGGGAGATCCTGTATCCGCGAATTTATCTTCCGCAATCGAGGCAATATCTTGAATATGCTGCAGCGCGAATATTCGTCCACGAATCTTTTCCGCTTTTTCAAAATACAGATTTTTGGCGGCAAGTTTCATATCCTTTTCAAGGCCTCGAATAATCCGCTCCTTCTTTCCCGAAAAGAAAAGCTCGATATTTTTAATCATTTTGCGATATTCCGCTTTGGATATCGCTTGGATGCAGGTGCCGGGGCAAAGCCCCAGTTCATAATCAAAACAAGGTCTCAATTTCGTTGCTTCTCGCTCGTGCTCTCCGCTCATAGCTTGCGCATGAACGCTGTACGGAAAAATCCGCCGGATAATCTTCATCGCGTCGCGCAAATTAGATGCGGAAGTAAAAGGACCGTAACGCTTTGCTACTTTATACGCTTCTTTGCCTAAATCTCTGCCCCGCGCTAAGAGCACGCGTGGAAATTCCTCTTTCGTGATTTCCACATAAAGAAAACTCTTGTCATCTTTTTCTCTGATATTAAATGGCGGATTATGCTCCTTAATCAGCTCTGCCTCTCGGATCAACGCTTCGATTGCGGTATCCGTTTTCTCCGTGTCAATTGCCGCAATGCGTGACACAAGCTCATCAATCCGGCGATCATGAGGACGCAAAAAATAGCTAGATACGCGACGTTTCAAATTTGCCGCTTTGCCGACATACAACAAATCACCTTTCGCATCACGCATAAGATAAACGCCAGGAGTATCGGGCAAATTTTTATAGAGTCCAGATCGATTTTTCATGTTTGCTGTCATCCTGAGGACTTGCCGAAGGATCTTCTTCTTGCCAAGTTTTCTTTTGACAGAAATCAGAATACTAGATTTTAGCAAGCAAAATCAATGATTGAGCGCCGCAAATATTTCACCCAAAAAAACCGGGGTTCTTTATTTTAAAACCGCATCACTCTGACGCGGTTTTTTCGGTATAGGTAAAGGTGACAACTCCATCCTTCTCGATCATATGACAATCCTTGAAGCGCTTGTCTTTCAGCCAGTCGCGGATAATCTTGATATGGTAATCGATGATTGCCGCGCGCTGCTTGTCATTTGTGATGTGATCGAGATTTGGGTAGGAAAAGGATTTTTCTTTTATCACCGGCATGCCCCTCACCCCCTTAGTCTCTCACCATAATGGAAGGCTATAAATAGTCAAATAGAAAACCCCCACCGAAGCGGGGGTTTATGCGGAGCCGGACCTGGTGCCGTTTCTTTATTTTCGGCGGTTTTTATCTTCCTTCTCGCAATCGCGAGGCCAACTCGCGCCTCGCACCCCCTAAGGCTAAGCCCCCGAAAGTGCCGCGAGCCACGATACTCCGCACTTTTCTTTTTATATTACTTTAATACTTTGCGCAAATACTCGGCCGTATGGCTCTCTTTACGGCGCGCCACTTCTTCCGGTGTGCCCTGTGCCACGATTTGACCGCCCCGCTCCCCTCCTTCCGGTCCCAAATCAATTACCCAATCAGCAGTTTTAATGACATCCAAATTGTGCTCAATGACCACGATCGTATTACCGCGATCCACAAGCTTCTGCAAAACCTTGAGAAGATTTTCAATGTCCGCAAAGTGAAGACCAGTAGTCGGCTCATCTAAGAGGTAGAGTGTTTTACGCGTATCACGCTTACCAAGCTCTGAAGAAAGCTTTACGCGCTGTGCTTCACCACCCGAAAGCGTAGTCGCTGATTGCCCAAGCTCCAAATATCCCAAGCCTACTTCTTCGAGAATGGTCAGGCGATCGTGAAGCCAGGGAATATCCTCAAAAAACTCTACGGCTTCCTCGATCGTCATCTTAAGAATGTCGTAGATATTCTTGCCCTTATATTCCACCTCGAGCGTCTCGCGATCAAAACGCTTACCTTTGCAAACATCGCAGGGCACATAGACCGTAGGCAAAAAGTGCATTTCGATTGCGATCACGCCATGACCCTCGCAATTCTCACATCTACCGCCAGGCACATTGAAGCTGAACCGCCCGGGCTTGTAACCGCGCACACGCGCATCATCAGTAGCCGCAAATAAATCACGGATGAAAGTCCATGCCCCAACATAGGTTGCCGGGTTAGATCGCGGCGTGCGACCAATCGGCGACTGATCCATATTCACGATACGATTAATATATTCCAATCCTAAGATACCGTCGTGTTTGCCAGGTTTATAATGCGCAGCGTTAAATTTATTGGCGATAGTCTTGTAAAGCACATCGTATACCAGGCTCGATTTACCGGATCCGGAAACTCCCGTAACCGCTGTGAAACGCCCTACCGGAATTTCCACGCTGATATTCTTCAAATTATTCGCGGTGGCATTTTTTATTTTGAGTTTCGGTATTTCCGGTTTTATGCGACGACGCTCTTCCGGAATCTCAATTTTCTTTTTGCCACGCAGGTATTCCAAAGTCGAAGAAGTTATCTTCGTGCTTTTAAGAATCTCAGGAATAGGACCTTCTGCCACAATTTTGCCGCCGTGGATACCGGCCCCCGGGCCTACATCTACCAGATAATCCGATGCGCGGATGGTGTCTTCATCATGCTCAACCACGACGATAGTATTCCCGAGATCGCGTAAATCCTGGAGTGTCTTGATGAGCTTGGCATTATCGCGTTGGTGCAAGCCAATCGTGGGTTCGTCGAGAATATAGAGGGTTCCGACAAGCCTAGAGCCGATTTGGGAGGCCAAGCGTATGCGCTGTGCTTCACCGCCTGAAAGCGTACCTGCCTTGCGTTCCAGGGTTAAGTACTCCAAGCCTACATCGTGAAGGAAACGAAGACGCGCCAGAATTTCCCGCAGCGGCACCTCAGCGATCAAGAGCTGGGAGAGTTGCATCTCGGTGAGATCGCGCTCCTTGTCATCGCGCGGTATGCCTCCGCGCGATCTCATCTTCTTCCCATGAGATCCCGCGATCAAGTCGCGGGATGACGAGCGGCGGCCGTTTAGTTTATCTTCCAGCTCTTTAAAGAATGTTAAAGCATGCTCTACCGCCATCGCTACCACCATAGCAATATTTTTGCCTTCGATAAGGACGCTGAGTGCCTCCGGACGCAAACGCTTGCCCTGACAGGCAGGGCAGATTTTTTCCGACCAAAGATCTTCAGTCCCCAAACCATGACAGGTTTCACAAGCACCAAAGGGACTATTGAATGAGAACAAGCGAGGTTCGATTTCCGGAAAAGCGAAACCGTCATTTGGGCAGGTGAATTTAGCAGAAAGCGATACTTCTTCATGCATCGCAACCGTAACTACATCTTGACCGTATTTGAGGGCGGATTCCACTGCTTCTGCAAGACGCAAACGGTTCTCTTTGTTCTTGAAATCCAGCTCAGCCGGAATGCGATCAACAATAAGCTCAATCGTATGCGTTTTATAACGGGAAAGTTCTATTTTTTCCCGGAGTGAATGCAATTTGCCATCGATACGCACCTCGCGAAATCCGGAATTCAGAAAATCATAGAGCATCTGGTAGTATTCTCCTTTTCTGCCGCGCACCACCGGCGCTAAAAGCAAAATGTTCTTGCCCGTTTTATCTTTCTTTGCAAATTCAATAATGGTGTCAACGATTTCTTCCGCAGTCTGGCGGGTAATTTCCCGTCCGCATTCCGGGCAGTACGGTTTCCCGGCGCGCGCAAAAAGAACACGGAGATAATCGTAAATTTCGGTGATGGTTGCGACAGTCGAACGCGGATTGGAACTATGGCTCTTTTGATCGATGGAAATTGCGGGTGATAATCCCTCGATTTCATCCACATCCGGCTTATCGAATTTGCCCAAGAACTGACGCGCGTAGGCGGAGAGAGATTCAATATAACGGCGTTGGCCTTCCGCGAAGATCGTATCAAAAGCCAGGCTTGATTTGCCGGAACCCGATAAACCGGTAAAAACCACCATCTTCTCACGCGGGATCTCGAGATTGATGTTCTTCAAATTATGCTCTCTCGCGCCTTTAATTTTGATTTTGTCAGGCATGTAATGGAATTTAGGAAATACGTTCTAGTACGGCTAAAGTGCCTCCGAAGAGGCTTTGGGGTGGGTCTATAGTGAGCTTATATCTTACTCTGCGGAGCCCAAAAAGAAAAGCCCAGTTTTCTGGGCTGAGCTTCAAACTTCAAGAAAAACGCCGTTTGACCAGGGAGGAAAAAGAAAGATATGTTTCCTCTTCCGGAAAATAACTAAATCCCCTTCGCGAAGCTTTATTACTTCAGAGAATGCGGGGTCATGGAAGTTGAATATCAAGGTAGGCACAACCTTGCTTGGATTACGTTCATCAGCAAAAACAGCACTTATAGTATTCATCACCATCTCCGAACGAGACTTGAATCGCAGCAACCTTCCATCTACGAGTTGAGCTTCTTTTTCTGCTCGATACATCTCTTGCCAAATCGATGGAAAGAAGCCTATAAGAATAATAAGGAAAGCTGATCCGAAGGCGAATGCTATTACTTCCATCTTCCCTCCTTGCTAGGGTTAATTATAGTACAATATATATAAGTAAACAAGATCAGGCTTTTAAGTATTTCTCCCAGGCCTTATAGAGCTCTCCAGTCGCAACCAGATCGCCGATATTGTATCTCGCGATATCTACAAATTTATTTTCGCGGAAAAGCGCCGCGACATCATCCCCTGTCACGCCATCGGCTTTCGGGCTTCTGATACCAAACGCCCGCGTGTACATGTGAAGTCCCCCTTTGCGCTGTACTGCGCCGTAAAAGGTAAGCTCATCTTGCAAATCCACATGGCGGCAATCACGCTGCTGGTAAGGGTAGCGTCCCTCTAAAAGATTGCGCGTGGGACGGAGGCCATGGATAGCGGAGCGAAGCGCAAGAAATGGCGCATCAAAGGAACGTCCATTATAAGAAATAAATTCAGTGTATTTGCTAGCACCCTGCCAAAAGGCTTTGAGCATTTCCTTTTCACTCATAGACTTTAAAACAAAGTTCCCTTCTTCAATATCTTTAAGATCTTCTCCCGGTACCTGAAAATACACCACTCCTTGATTCTTATCGAGATCCATCACCCCAATCGCGACAATTTGCCCGGTAAGCGGAGAAAAGCCAAGACCGTTCTTTAAATCCGCCATAGCCGCGTCATAGGCTTCACCATCTTCACCGTGTTCCTTTCGTATCCAGCGGCTCAAAACATGCTGAGTGGTTTCGTCTAATTCATTCCAGTTTTCACCTACGGTTTCGATATCGAAGACAAGTCGAGGCATAATAATCAGAATTTAGAATTGAGAACTTAGGATTTAGGCGAAATGCCATCTATTTTTGCGGCGAGAATAAAATCGTTTTCGGACAAACCGTGGATAGCGTGCGTCCAAAGTTCGACGAGAACTTTGTTATAAGAAACATGCATGTCGGGATGATGTCCTTCGGATTCTGCTATCTTCGCGACTGTATTTACAAAAACCATCGTCTCCGCAAAATCCTTGAAGTTGAACCAATGGCGAAGCTTGCCCTCGTGTAAATCCCAGCCATCTTTTAACTCTACCATTCGTTCCGCAGCCTCCTTCTCGGTAAGCGGCGGCGTTCCGGCCTCGCAGGGAATACAATGTTTTTTGTTTAATTCATGGATCATTCTTACAGCTTACAAGGTGCATGAAAAACCAGCAAATTGGGGATAGATTAAATCTTTCCCTGCTTCAAGGCTTTGCGGATATTTTCCACATAGGTATTAAACCAGTACAAATTATGGAAGGTGGTAAGCTGCATCGCAGAGATCTCATGGGCACGGAAAAGATGAGCGATATACGCCCGGGTGTAGGTGCCGCACGTACGGCACTGGCACTTTGGATCGATCGGCTTTTTATCCTTAAGCATGCCGACTTTATTGAGATCAACCCGGCCGGATGAGGTAAAGGCAACTCCACGACGCGCATAATGCGTGGGTACAATGCAATCAAAGGTATCCACGCCTTCTTTAATAATCGGCACGATATCTTCCGGATGACCGATTCCCAAAAGGTGCCGAGGCTTACCCTCCGGCAAATGTGAGTTCGTCCAACGGAGCATCTGCGACATCACTTTCTTATCACCACCGAATTCGCCGCCGATTCCAAAACCATCAAAAGGCATCTCAGCAATGTATTGCGCGCTTATGATCCGCATTTCTTTATAGCGGCCACCCTGCACAATGCCGTAGAGAGCTTGTTTTGGGCTATGAGCGGCTAAGGATTGCTTCGCCCAGCGATGAGTTCGCTCTAACGAATCGAGAATATATTCCTTCGTAGCGATAGGCGAAGTAGGTTCATCGAATGCAAAGATGATGTCAGCACCGAGCGCCGATTGAATCCGCATAGAAATCTTCGGGTCAAGGAAAATACGCTTGCCGTCAACATAGGAAGTAAATTCCACGCCATCTTCTGTGATTTTCAAGAGCTTCGGTTGTTGGCCTTTGGTGATGGTGTCGTCCGATCGTTCTTTCAAGATCTTTCCCATGCCAAAATCCCGGCCAAAGCCGAGGCTAAAAACCTGAAAGCCGCCGGAGTCCGTCATGAGCGGACGATTCCAACCCATAAATGTATGCAATCCCCCATTTGCTTTCACTACCTTCTCGCCCGGTTTTAAGTGGAGATGAAAGGTGTTGCAAATAATCATCTGCGATTTCGCAGCTTGTACATCTTCCGCAGTCATAGTCTTCACCGCCGCCTGGGTGCCTACCGTTACGAGAGCTGGAGTCTCTACCTCGCCATGCTGAGTTTTCAAGACCCCGAGGCGCGCCCGGGACTTCTTGGATTTCTTAAGGATCTTGAACTCCAACATAATTGACCTATTTTAACAGAGGGTATAGCTTATTTGAAGCAGAAAGGACGGCCATGAAGAAATTGGTCAATCGTATTACAACTCCGGATGGAGAGATTATCGTTTTTGAAGAGACACAGGAGGAGGCGAGCAGAAGAATGCTCGAGGCATTACTCTTAGGCGCAATGTCCTCAATGGCTATTGAAGGCGAAGAGATTGAAGTGGTTCTTGCAAGCGCTCCACTCCTTCCTATGCGAGTGCTCAGGACAGAATAATAATGCGCCACGCTAAGCGTGGCGCATTATCTTTAAAACTTCACGGGGATACGAACCTGATCGTCATTTTCTCGCAAATCCGAAGGGTTATCATTCTTAATCACAATGAATCCCGTCGCAGTATCCGGTTTATTCATGCCGGTTACCGTCACGGAGTACCACGCGCCCGTCGGGCTCATCCAATTAGGAACTGTTGCCTGGCCGCGCGCCACCTCATGCCCATTTGCATCGGTAACTTGCACGGGAAAGGTACCTTCAAAAGCCCATCCAGCAGGTATATTGCCGGTGAACATAAGCGTCGGAGCGAAAGTGAGTACTTGATGAGGAGCGATACTCGCTTTAACAATCTTTCCTTTAGTGGAGGTGTAATTGTAATAGGTCGCCTGAGGAGCTCCGCTATGGCGATCCTCGGAAGTGCTTGCGTTCTGAGATACGTTTACATCTGAGCTCGTAGCGTTTTCGGAAGAAGCAGGAGTCACCGATGCCTTTTTTGCCGGTACGAAAATAAGAACACCAAGAAGGCCGATGATAATAATGCCAAGAATGATGGGGAGTGCTTTCATAGCAGCAGGAGAAAACGGTGAAACCTTAGCTTTTTCTGAAGTATACCGTATTATTTTTGACGGATAAAAGCCCTTCTTCTTGCAGCGCTCGGAGCGCCATCTCTAACCGCTCAGATGTATCACCGAGAAGCCGTGGCAGATCCTCTAGCCTGAGTTTTTTATGGGAGACAAGCATCCGCACTAATTTCCCCCGCAACTGCCGAAGCGATCCTTTAAATGAACTTTGCTTTGTATAATGCGCGCTTCGCTTATTGGGATTCTCTTTCTTGAGACTTCTTCCCAAATATGCCCCGTAATCCATGAGCGCGTAGTACCATGCTCGCGCATCTAGGTAGCGCGTCTCGGCCATGATAGCTTGGATGTCTTTATCCGCCACCGTTTTTCGGCGGGGAAAAAAGTGGTGAATATATGCCCGGCGAATATTGGTCTCGATAAGATCGACGCGCTTGCCATAAGCAAAAGCAAGAATTGCCCGCGCCGTATAAGCGCCAATTCCCGGCAGCGCGATGAGCTCTTCTTCCCTTTGCGGAATCTTCCCTTTATAACGATCGGCTACTATTTTCGCGGTGTTTCTGAGTGCAACCGCACGCCGGTTATAGCCAAGTCCTTGCCAGAGAGTAAGCACGTCCTCCAGATCTCCGCTCTGAAGACTCTTTATGCTCGGAAATTTCTTAAGCCACGCCTCATAGTATGGGATTACCCGATCCACTTGCGTCTGCTGAAGCATAATTTCTGAAACCAAAATCGCGTAAGGATCATGTGACCTGCGCCAGGGTAAATCGCGCTTGTGCTTCCGATAATACGCCCAAACTACACGTTGAAAATCCTTTATTTTTTCTTTTCTAGTCATACCAGGAAAACCCCTCTACGGTTCTAACGCAGCCGTGCTTCCATTCGAGCTGATAAGAACGTGTCGTACACTTCCGAACTGCTTGAGTGTTTCCGTAATTTGAGCGCGAATAGCAGTTACCCGGCAAGAACCGCCGCCGGGGTTGGGGCTCGGATTAAAATCTACCGCCACATCGCCCTCATCGGCGATCAAGCTCTGTATGTTCGCCTCCGGAGCGATTTCACTGAGATACCCGGCATTCTTTTCTTCTGCGGTTGGCCCCTTTAGTAATTCCTGAAGTGTGCCAAGTAAAAAAGACGGCGTGTCATCAATCACGCGAGCTACCGGAAATACTTTTGTGCACGACACCGCCGGGTCAAGGTTCGCATTCGAGAAAAAGACATAGACTTGCCGTTTGCCACTGTCTACAAGCGTTGAACTACTCGCGGATTCCTGGGTCGTAGGTACGAGCGGTGCATGCACAAAAATGACATAGACAATGCCGAAAAGTGCGGCAGCAAGTAATGTAAGGACGAGTACTCGGGTCGCCATGAGCTCGTTACTCGCCATCACGCGGCGGCAAATTCGCGGTTCCGGGCTCTCCCCGCTCCCGCTTGCTCCATACCAAAAGGTACATAATCTCCAGAACGCCGAAAGTATTCACTATTAAAAGCGCCACAAACCACCATGTATCCTTCAAGGTACCTGCTTTGTAGAGCGCGAAGCCTTTCCAAATCAGCGTCCAAATTACTGCCGGAATGAACCACGGGCTCTGGAAGAAAGGATTATTGAAAATCATGCCATTATGATAGCACACTTATGTCAATTTTTCTATCTTCAAACCTAGGAGCCGAAGCTTCTTCCGCCCGGGATTCTCACGACTATCCAAAAACGGCATAAGCATCCGAAATCCTTCCGAAGAAAGAATTGCAGGGTCAAGAACTGGCGTAGTGAACGTATGCGCGCGAGTGACTGTTTTAAAATCCGCGAATCGAACCTTTAAACCCATAGTACGAAATGAAGTGAAGTCGCTTTCTTTAAAACGCCGGGCAACATCTCGGGCAAGCACTTCCATAGTCCGTATGACCTGCACGGGATCAAGCGTATCAACGTCAAAGGTATATTCCTCGCTAATTGATTTCGCTGTCCAGTCTTCTATGATCTCGGAAGAAGCAATGCCACGCGCCTTTTCGTACATATCGCCTCCCCATTTTCCGAATTTCTTTTTGAGATCCGCGAGCGATAGCTTTTGAAGATCGTCTACAATTCTCATACCAAGCCTCGCAAGCTCCTCTTCTGTTTTTGGCCCGATGCCCGGAATTTTACGAATGGGAAGTGGGGTGAGAAATTGCTCGATACCTTCTGAGACCACCGTAAGACCGTTTGGCTTTTTAAAATCCGATGCTATCTTCGCGATCATTTTATTCGGCCCGATCCCAATCGAAGCAGTAAGCTTTTCTTTGCGCTTAATCTCGCGCTGAATTTTTGCCGCCTCAATTTTTGCCGCCGCAAATGTTTTTAAGTGAGAGAAATCCAAGTATGCTTCATCAATACTCGCCTGCTCAATATGCGGCGTATACATACTAAGGATCTCCATAATGCGTGCGGAGGTTTCCCTGTACTTCTTGTAGCTCCCTTCCATAAAAACCACCGCCGGGCCACCGCTTTTCCTGCCGGATTCAGCAAGTTTCCAAGCTTTCGAAATAGGCATGGCGGAATGAATGCCGTAGACACGAGCGGCGTAATTCGCAGTAGCAACTACTCCTCGGCCCTTGCCGCCCAAAGGGTCCGCGCCAACCACAATTGGCCGGCCTTTGAGGCGTGGGTGCTCGCGTTCTTCAATTGCAGCGAAAAACGCATCCATATCGAGATGACCGATAATAGGCATAGACTGCAGCTTAGCGCCTCAGAGCAAGAGGCAGAAGTGGAATACTGCGAAGCATCTGTCTTCACAATCTTTTAAGACATTTATGTCAATATATCCTTATGGCAGAACATGAGTTTTATCGAGAAAAGACGGTTATCCATCACACTGCGGCTCATTCGGAGGAAACACCGGCACGGGTGGAGCATGTCTATTATGATCCGCAAGATCAGCGGGGAAATTGGCATACGCGCAGCGTAGTGCGCGGTGAAATTATTTCCTTTCGCCGGGGCGTATTTCTTGTCTTGGATGTAGTTGAAATTTTGCTTGCTGTGGAATTCATACTGAAGCTCTTTGTAGTTTCCGCCGGGCCATTCACTGCATTCATGGACGCAATCACCTATCCTTTGATTGCCCCCTTTGGCTCCATTACCACCTGGCTCTCGCCATACGTCGCGCTCAATTGGTCTATCCTCATCGCACTTCTCGCGTACACGCTTGTTGCCTATCTTCTCGTCGCGCTTTTTGAAAGCGGTGTTCGCGCCGCTTACCGAAGATAAAAGAAATCCGCCGCTCATTACGAGTGGCGGATATGTCCGAGAGTCACGTGAGCGGGAAGAGTTTCCCGCAAGATCCTCTCGCGCTGCTCTTTCTTCGTGATACGAGGTTTCCGCGCATCACGAGGCATTTCGGTTTGAACTTGCGTTCCGACAAGCGTCATCTGGCGCTGAGGCGAAGAACTTTCTTTCATGCGAACCTCCAAGTTTTCTGAAGGAAATTATATACCCATTTATTCATAAAGTCAAGTACCGCTGTCAAATCTCCTTACGCGAGAAGGCTTCTCAAGGCACAAAATGCGCAATCCTTATCGCTACAGGTAGTATTCCAGAATGAGAGATTGAGGATCTCCTCTCCGGTTTTTAAAATCAGTTCGCTGAGCTCGGCCACTTCGCTTTCCTCGATAGCGAATGATTCTTTCTTAAATATCCCCCGATCATTCGGTTCCACGAAATCAATTTCAGCCGAGCGGAGAGTAAATTTCTTGTCCGGCATATGATCCAGCAATAATTTGTAGAAAACCAGCTGGCGTTTGTAATTACCGTCAGAGCTAGCAGTCTTGCCTTCAATCCAATTGCGACTCTCCGGCTGTTTAACTTTATAGTCCACCACAATGGCTTCCTTTAAACCATCCTGAAGTTCAAGCTTATCCAGTTTCCCCGTAAGAACAATGTCCTCCGATAACTGCACTCCCTGAATCGCGTATTCAGAAAGTGTGTTGTAATTCCAAGCCGCTGCGTAATGGTCATGGTAGGCCCCGAGCGTTTTCGTACCGTTTTCGAGCGTGCGATCAAAGTCTCTCTGAGGAAGCGGGTGGCGTCGCAACGCGTCCTCAAATTGAGCGAGGAGATATTCCCTTCCGACATCCTCCCCTCCTTCGTTTCGGAAAGACGCCTTGGCGTTAAAAAATCGTTGCAGCGCGGCATGCACGGCGGTGCCGTAGGTTTGATATGGCGTCGGCATTTGCGGCAAGCGCAAAAGGTTCACATAAAAATATTTCCAGGGACACTCCAAATAATTATTAAGAGCAGTGACGGAAAATCCGCGCCTCTTGAAGAGATCACTCAGAAATTCCTTATCTTCGATGAGAGGCGCGGAAGCTTTACGCGGCAAGAAAAGCATTTCACGCTTCGCGAGAAATTCCTCTTCTTCCGCTGTCGCACGAACCTCGTCACGCAGCTCTTCGCGAATCTCGGCAAGGAATTGCGACGGCACCTGCTCTTTGCCTTCGGTTCCGTGGGTACTGTACATGACCCAAAGAGCCTTGCGAGCACGCGTGAGGGCCATATAGAAGAGACGCCGTTCGTCTTCGTTACGCTCCAGCTCATGAAGGTCCACTGCCGTTTCAAAAGGCAGGGTGAAAGCTCGGGTGCGCCGCTTATTACCCCATCGTCCATCGCATACACCGGCGATAAAAACGTAATCAAATTCCAGTCCTTTGGATTTATGCGCAGTCATGAGGCGCACCGCCCGCGGCAGGTAGATGTTCTTCGCGCGAATCATCACTCGATGATCGCGGAGAATTGTAAGATAGTGTATAAAATCGGCGAGCGCGTAGTCGCCGCGATTACCAACCGCTTTTTTGATTTCATCGTAGAGCGTGTTGAGTTTTCCAATCTTTTCAATATAACCGGGGTGCGCAAGAAGATGCTCGAGGTACCCGGACTCCCGAATAACGTCTTCGAAGAATTTCAGAAAGTGCTCGTTCGTAGCCAGTTTTTTCCATTGTTCCAGCTTGAGATACAAACTATGGAGCGCCTGCGGCGCGATAAGATTCATTTCGCTAAGAGTTTCATTGCGGGAAATCAAAGTATAGAGCGAGTGGTAGCCGCGTTTCGCACGCTGATCGAGAAGCATATAGATATCAAGCGGCGGGATTCCCAAAAAATCAATATGAAGCGCCTCGGCAAGTTTCCCTTCATTTCCGAGTTCATTAATCGCCTCGAGGAGTTTCACAAGCTTCTTGATATCCGGATCCTTTAGAATATCCTGATCCGATTCGATTACGAACGGCACACCAAAACGCTCAAACGATTCCGCAATTGCCGCCGCTTCGCGGTTTTCCCGGTAGAGGACGGCAATTTCCTCGGCGGGTGTACCGGCGCGTAAAAGCTCCTCGATGCGGCGAATCATAAACAAGCGCTCCGCTTCCGGGAATTCAGCGGAAACGATCTGAATCTTCTTCGGTTCGTACTCACGAATAGCTTTGAGTGGTGCCTTGAGAGTTGAGGCATTGTGTTCGATCACACTCTCGGCAGAATCGAGAATTACCTGGGTGGAGCGGTAATTTTCTTCGAGGTAAATAATCTTGGCGCTCGCGTATTTATTTTTGAAATAAAGAAAGTTCTCGAGCGAGGCGCCCTGGAAGCGAAATATTGCTTGTTTCTCGTCTCCTACTACAAAGAGGTTAGGGTTTGGGAAAAAGCTTGTAATAAGCTCCAGCAAACGATTCTGAGCGCCATTCGTGTCCTGGTGTTCGTCAACCAAAATATATTGCGCTTCTTCCTGTACTGCCAAAAGGAAATCCTTGTCTCGCTCGAGCGCGCGGTTCACTTCCAAAATCATATCCTCAAAATCATACAGGCGGCGCATGCGAAGTTCTGCCTCATAACGCTCATATATCCCCGAAAGCTCGGCATTCTTACGAAGATGACGAAGCTCCTTTTGATACTCCAACTTCATCTTGCCTTGGTGGGCGCCTTTTTCATGATACAAATCCGGTATGTCTTCAAATTCTTTTTTACGTTTTTGAATGAGCGCCTTAAATCCCTCCGGATCATATCCCTCGCGCTTCACATCCCGGATCGCTCCAATGATATCGTTCACGTAAAAATAGATATCGCCAAAGGGCTTCAGCTCCTCAAGATCCGAAGTCTCAATCGTGTGGCGGATGATGCTTAGCTGATCAATATCTGTTGCATTCTGAGCCCCAATAATCGCCGGGAAATATTCCGGAAATTCCTGAATCAGCCGATTCGCAAAGCCGTGGAAGGTAGCAATTTGAGCGTAGTAGCCACGCGTACCGATCATATCCACTAAACGTTTGCGCATATTCGCCGCGGCGGATTCGGTAAAAGTAAGCGCCAGAATATTTTCCGGAGCAGTATCGGTTTGCTTCAGAATATTGGCGATACGCAGTGTGAGAATTTGAGTTTTGCCGGTGCCTGGCCCCGCAATTACCATAACCGGGCCGTCGATTGTATCGACAGCCTCTTTCTGTTTGGGATTCAGCGATTCATATGCAGCTTTGAATTTTTCGGTAATCATTTTTACACGTCATTTAGAAAAGAAATTTTTGAATCCTAACCAATGACCTTCCTCAATTTGAACGCTTTCCACTCGTGCCTGTGGTGGGCCGATACGCAACCAGTCAGTAAACTTCTGAACTAACTCTTCGAAGCCTTCTGCTTCAATATAAACAGTTCCGTCTGATTCGTTCCGTGCAAAACCTTTCACACCTAAATCATCTGCCTCTTCTTTAGCTTTGACTCGAAAGAATACACCTTGCACCTGGCCATGAACTCTTATATTCAAATGCTTGGTCATGTCTTATTGTACATTGCAACGCAAGGAGCGAATACTTGACAATCCCTCTGAATAATCGAGAATGGAATCGGCAATTTAAAAGGAGGTGTCCGTTGAAAAAGAAAGAGATCCTCATTGCTTTCGAATTATTGTTCTTAGTAATAAGTCTTTCTCTCCTTCATTTCGATTACACTCAATATAAGGAACTCGCTAAAGCAAAGGAACCAGCAGAGACTCGAGCCATTGCTCCGGATAAGTGTCTTCCTTGTCGTGCGCCAGTGGCTTATAAGCTCGGCGAGTTCGACAGTCGCTTCGGCATCTCAAGGGAAGAATTTCTCAAAGTTACAGAGCAAGCGATCCATAACCTGGAAGCAACAGCTCAAAAGAAGTTGTTCTTCTATGATCCCATGCATGCCAAGCTTACAATCACACTCATCTATGATGAACGGCAAATGTATGGAGAACGATCAAAGACTCTGCAAAACAAGATCTCAATGCTCATACAGGATTATCACGAGCAAGAGAAAGAGTGGAATTCGATCCCAGGGCATTCTGAAGCGGATTATCTCGAGCTAGAAAGACGTCTTTCACTCGAAGGGGACGTTATCAAAACCCAAGTAGATGCTCTTGAAAATCTGCGAAAAGAAAGATATGAGTTTCAAAATCGCTCTGGAAGGGATGGCATAGCCGCTGGAAATTGCGACTTCAATGAATTGAATATAAACGTCTATTCATTTGAAAGCCTTGAGGAACTCAATAAAATCCTTACGCATGAGTTTATTCATGCATTAGGAGTGACAAATCATATCAAGAATCCACAAGCGCTTATGTGTGGCGAACCATATGAGTGCGATGAGAACAATTCACTAACTACTGACGACATCGCTTTAATTCGCAAGGTTGTCACTAAACCATAAGCGGCCTACATTAACTCGTAAGCCGCTTTTTCTATTTCGAATCTCTGACGTAGAAACGAGCCAGCGGGCAGCCTTTCTTTACGTGATCATGCTTACGCGCCGGGCAATAGGCACGGCCATAATCAACCAGCAAATAGTTAAAAATCGGCCAGTCTTTTTTCGGAACTATCTGCAATAAATCCTGTTCGATCTTATTCGGTTCATTCTCATCCGTAAAATCAAGCATGCGGGCAAGCCGCCATACGTGCGTGTCTACCGCGATGCCTTCCCCTATACCGTAAACGCTCGAGAGTACAACATTGGCACTCTTTCTGCCCATACCAGGCAACGTAGTGAGCTCGACAATCGTTTTCGGCACTTTGCCTTTAAAATCTTCTTTAAGTTTTTTAGCCGCGGCGATGATATTTCGGCTCTTATTATTTGCAAATGTTATCTGGCGGATATCTTTGGCGAATTCCGTGGGTTTTGCGCCCATGCAAGCTTCAAGTGTCTTATATTTCTTAAAGAGCGCGGGTGTTACCTCATTTACTTTCTTGTCGGTACATTGCGCGGAAAGTTGCACCGCGACAATAAGTTGCCACGGAGTTTTCCAATCCAACGCGATCCGCGGATTCGGATCGAGCTTCTTCAAAATAGCGGTGACCTTTTTCACCTTTTCCCGCCGCTCTTTAAGAATCTTTTCGGATACTTGTTTCATTTTTAATGTCATCCTGAGCCTGCGAAGGATCTTCTGCTAATAAATCTTCGAAACCAGGATTGATCTCTTTTATTAGCGCTAATTTTCGACATCGTTTCCAACCTTTAATTCTTTTTTCCGCAGAAATAGCGTCATAGGGGTTCTCAAAAGCTTCGTACCAAATAATTCTATCTACATTATATTTCGCGGTAAAGCTATCATTAATTTTACTCTTATGTTCAGAAATACGCCTGGATAAATTATTGGTTACCCCCCGTATACAAAACATTCTTGCCAGAATTGGTAGCGATATACGTATAGTAAGACATGCAGAAGTTTCTTCGGCAAGCCTCAGAATGACATACGGAGATAAAATTTAAATAAAGTGCAAAAAAGAAGATCCTTTGAGTAAGCTCGGCATGACGGTTTTCGGAGCTCAGAACTCATGCTACTGCTCAATCTACACTTTCCTTCGTTTGCCCAAATCCTTTTTAATCGCTGATTTCTTTTCCTTGATTTCGATGGGGGCTTGAGCCTTGCGAACTGACGCGGGCAAGTCTTTGTTTTTTCCTTGAGCAGCATCGTTCTTACCCAGCTCTCGAAGCTTCTTATGCAATGCGTGAATTTCATCGCGCAGAATTGCGGCAAGCTCAAAATTAAGATCTTGGGCGACTTCTTTCATCTCCTTTTCCTTGTCATGAATCAGTTTCTGAAGCGCGGAAGAAGACGATGGAATCGCTTGCATTTCGATATCCAGAATAGTATCGGTTGGCAAAATATCTTTGATCTCTTTTTTAATGGTTTGCGGCGTAATGCCATGCTCTTTGTTGTACGCCAATTGTTTCTCGCGGCGGCGTTCAGTCTCCTCTATCGCCCGTTTCATCGAGCCCGTCACTTGATCCGCATACATAAGCACTTCACCACGCACGTTACGTGCCGCGCGTCCGATGGTTTGAATAAGCGAGGTCTCTGAACGCAAAAACCCTTCCTTATCAGCATCTAAAATGGCGACCAACGATACTTCGGGTAAATCCAAGCCTTCGCGCAAGAGATTTACGCCTACCAGCACATCGAATTCTCCCCGCCGAAGAGCGGTAAGAATCTTGATACGTTCCAGAGTCTCCACATCACTATGAACATAATTTACACGCACTCCTTCTTCAATAAGATATTCCGTAAGGTCTTCCGCCATACGCTTAGTAAGCGTCGTTACAAGCACGCGCTCAGTGTTTTCCTTGCCATGAGCAAAACGATCTTTAAGCTTCCCTACCAAGTCATGCACCTGACCTCGCGCGGGAAGAATTTCAATTTTCGGATCAATGAGACCAGTAGGGCGAATGATCTGCTCGGCGATTTGAGCGCTTCGCTCACGCTCAAAATTTCCCGGCGTAGCGGAAACATAAATACACTCCCCAATGCGCGCCTCGAACTCGTTGAATTTCAATGGCCGATTGTCAGCCGCGGATGGCAAGCGGAAGCCATATTCAATGAGCGTACGCTTACGGGAAGCATCGCCCTCATACATGCCGCCAAGCTGAGGGATCGTTACGTGAGATTCATCAATAACGGTAAGGAAGTCAGCGCTACCGTCAGAGTTGCGCGGGAAATACTGCAAAAGTGTATCCGGTGCTTCACCTGTCCCACGTCCGGAAAGATGGCGGGAGTAGTTCTCGATGCCGTGACAGTACCCAACCTCCTCCATCATCGCCAGATCGTAACGCGTGCGGCGTTCTAAACGCTCTGCTTCCAGAAACTTCTTATTCTGCTCAAAGTAATGCAACCGCTCTTTTAATTCGCTGCGAATCGCTTTAACCGCCCGTTCACGCTCCGTAACCGGGGTAATAAAGTGTTTGGCCGGAGCGATGTAGATCTCAGAAACCGTCTGTGTCTCGCCAGGAATGAATCCTTTAACCGGATCGATTTCAAAAATTTCGCCGATCCTACCACCCGCGAGATCAAAAGTGTAAATAATTTCCCGATCCGCAGGCATGATTTCCCACGTATCTCCACGCAAACGGAACGTGCCCCGCTTCAAGTCAGCAGTAGTACGATTAAATTGCAACTCAACTAATTTGCGCATGAGCTCGTCGCGATCGAAAGCGCTGCCGGCATAGAAATGGAGGAGATTTGCCGCATACACTTCCGGCGCACCTAAACCGTAAATACAAGAAACCGAGGCAACCACAATAACATCCCGCCGAGTGAGGAGCGCTGTCGTTGCGGCATGGCGCAAACGGTCAATCTCCTCATTGATCATCGCTTCTTTATCGATGTAAGTATCGGTTGTCGGCAGATACGCTTCCGGCTGGTAGTAGTCGTAGTAGGAAACGAAATAGTTTACGGAGTTTTTCGGAAAAAGCTCGCGGAATTCGTTGGTAAGCTGGGCTGCTAAAGTTTTATTATGAGCAATCACGAGTGTCGGCTTTTGAATTTTCTCAATGACATTCGCGATGGTAAACGTCTTTCCGGAACCAGTAACGCCGAGCAAAGTCTGTTCCTTCATGCCACTCTTAAGCCCGCGTGTGAGCGCGTCTATTGCCTGCGGCTGATCACCGGCAGGTTTGTTATCGGAAATGATTTTAAAGTCTGACATGGATTTTTCGATGTGCGTTAACCCCGCGGGGCATGAGCCCTAGGGGTACTACAAGGGTACTCTTTTCGATACGAGAGGTAAAGCTGCTACTTCGCGCTACCAGACTGGGTTACCCCTAAGAGCTCAACATCAAAATGCAACGTTGCATTCTGAGGAATGATGACTTTGCCCGTGCGCGGATCCGTAATTCCTGCTTCACCATAAGCGAGCGAAGACGGGATAGTGAGCCGCCGTTTACCACCCACTTTCATGCCTAAAACCCCTTGATCCCAACCCGGGATTACCTGACCCGCACCAAGAACAAACTGGAAGGGTTGATTGCGATCGTAGGAACTATCGAACGTAGTGCCGTCATCCAAAGTGCCTACATAATTCACCGTTACCAACTCCCCGTTTTTTGCCTCCTCGCCATTACCCACCGTGAGATCCTCAACTTTTAAGTCCATGTTCGATGTAGTTGTTTGATTAGTATTCGGAGCAGTATTCGACGTGCTTCCCTGAAGCATCCAGTATACCAGGCCAGCAGCAACAATCATGACCGCGAGAATAATAAGTATTGTTTTGTTCATAATGAAATTACGTAATATTCGCCCCCGGCTCGACTTCTTTCCACGGAGATAAGAGTACCGGCTCCCCTTCCGCGCCATGAGCGGCGAGGATCATGCCTTGGCTTGTCATCCCCATCATTTCACGCGGATCTAAATTTGCGATGATAACCACTTGCTTACCCAGAAGATCTTCCGGCGCGTATGTTTTTGCGATGCCAGAGAGTATCTGTCGCGTTTCCGAGCCAATATCTACTTGCAGCTTAAGAAGCTTTTCAGACTTCTCAATGCGTTCCGCAGCAGCGATCTTTCCGATTCTCAGATCTGCTTTCTGAAATTCTTCAAATGTCATAGATGAAATTGTAAACCCTTCAACAAACCGAGGGCAAGTAGCAAATCTCAAATAAAATAGTAATATAAAACAAGCCGAGGAGAAAGTCATGAAAGCGGACATAGACCTATCCATGCCTGACGCATTTCGAGCACATTGCGAGAGAATCCGGTCAATGTATCCCCCGCCTTTTGCCCATCGTATCCTTCACATTTTCTGGGAAGAATATGATTCTAAGCTTTCCGAGGAAAATAAAGTCTATTTGAGCGCGATACTCGACGAATCAATTGCGCATTAAAAAAGCGGCGGGTTTACCCCGCCGCTTTTTGCATTGCCTCTCCCGTTTGGAGAAATGCAGGGATGAGTTCACTAAAACAAGAGATGTGCATTGCTGGGTTGGCTCTCATAAGCTCGCGAGCTTCGAAAAAACCTCCTTCTATAGCGATGGAAAATGCTCCCACTATATTTGCCGCGCTTACTCCTTGAAAACTATCATCCACATAGAAGCTTTGCTGAGGCTCTACTCCAAACCGCTTGCAAACCTCCAGAAGCTCGGGAATCTTAGTCGTGGCACATGCGCGCACATGAGTGATGAGTCCGGTGAGACCCAAGACTTCAATTCCCTTCTGAACATAGCGCTCCGGAGAAACTCCGCTTACAATCACTGTAGGAATCGCATGCTTCTGACATTCGAGCAAAAACTCACGTGCATGAGAACGCAGCTTTATAAGATGGATATTCGCTTCAATTCCATCCATAAAAAGCTTATTCAACTCTTCGCGAGTAGCAGTCTCGGGGATGCCGTGCTCGTGATAAAAAGCTTTATGCTTCAAATTGATAGATTCAAGATAGACTTTCTTAGAAGGTGGTTCGCATCCGTAGGTGCGAAATTGAGCGCAAACACTGAGATAGGCAGCTTCTCCAGTGTCCGCTAGCGTTCCATCCCAGTCGAAAATCGCCAATTTCCAACGCATCATGTTCCCTTTCTCGAAAAGCTAAAGCTATTTAAGCACAAAGCTCTAGGGATGCAAATAAAAGACACCCCTCACGGGGTGTCTTTGTGCCAGCAGATGTCGAGCAGGTTTTAATTTTGTGGGCAATCCCGGAGCGCGAAGAGCGCGAGGGCTAGCGAATTTTCAGAAGAAAATTACGCGTGCCCGCAAAACAAAACCTGCGAGACCCTTACCAGCGGGAACCACCGCCATAGCCGCCGCCACCAGTGCGCGGAGCGCGAGGCTCCATCGGGCGGGCTTCATTGACGGTCAAGGGGCGACCACCCATGTCCTTTCCATTGAACATTTCGATCGCAGCCTTCGCTTCCTCATCGGAAGACATTTCGACGAAGCCAAACCCTTTCGAGCGGCCAGTCATTTTGTCCATGATGATGGATGCGGACGACACGCTGCCGGCCTCAGCGAACAAGTTCTTGAGGTCTTCATCAGTCGTCGAGTAGGGCAAATTCCCTACGTAAAGACGCATAGCCATTTATTTTTTGTTGATCATAACGTGTAAGCGACCTGCTTCCCCTATACGTACCCCTCTACTAACGAGAAGAGGTGCCTTACTGAGAACCTTACCGTAGCAGAATTGTACCATAAAAGGCCCCAAAAGCGCAATAGTGGATAAACAAAGCGGCGCGTGTCCTAAGGGACACGCGCCGAGATGATTACTACTGATAGAGAAGGCTAAAGACTGTTGGCAGCCCAAAAGCTTCGAGAGGCAGTCCATCCGAGATTCCGTCACTCCAGGTTATATCGCCGGGAGATTGGATCATCACCGCAAGGACGTTTGGAGTCCCTGCATTAGACGAAAATCCGTTTGAATTCAGTCGGATCTGCACTGTCTTCGATAATCCGGACGCAATGATCGGAGCTGTCGGGCCAGAATAGGCAAACAAGACCGAACATTGATCAATCGATGGGGTGCAAGTCACTGCCGATCCCCCAGCCCAGTCGATGCCGGTGTTCAGATCAATGAGTTGAACATCGAAAGCAGACGCACCGTTCTGAAGTGCCGATCCTCTAAGTGTAAGTTTCACTGTATGGACCGCAACATCAGAACCAGTGGCAGCAAACGAAATCGTTCCCACTGTATCGACCGAAGAACGAACTCGATCCGATGTAGCACCAAGAGAAGCTATCGTGATCGACAACTTTCCTTTGAGCACAGTCATCGAATTACCAGTCGCGACTCCCGAGGCTGATACTGACATGCCAACAGGCACCCCATAGGTAATTTGCGAAGCATCGACACTCAACTGATGTTTCACATTCTCCGCGCTCGAACCCAACTCCGAAAGGGTCCCTACGTCAGCCAAAAGGCTAAAGGTAGTCGTTGCGCTTTGAGAAATCAGGACAGGGATTGCAGAATGGAAAAGGTACCGATAATGAGTTGAATCGAGCTGTTCAGGAGATCCGGACAGTACTGTGACTGATAAGCCGGTGTCGCAAACGAGCGACATATTCCTGAACGAAACCGGAGCTCCGGGTTTCGATACTGTATCGATCACCGGAATATCGTAGACATACACATCGGCACGATTTGAAGTTTCTCGAAGCCGAAACGTAAGCAATCCATTTGCCGTCGAACCCATAGTGATCTGTCGAGACGGCGGCGTTGTCGCATCAAGCGCTCCATTCACGAGAACTGTCTGTGGGTACCAACACGGGACGGGACCACCGTAATTCGCCGCTGCAGGGTCCAGACAAAGGGCCTGCGAAGTAGTGAAGCTTTGAATCTGTCCGTACGTCGTACCGATCTTGTTTTCTGCAACAAGACGATAGAAGTACGTAGTGTTCGGTTGTAATGTACTGATCGTTTCCTGAACATTCCAGGCTTCAAAACTCGCTCCGATTGATCGGACGGCGGTAGTGGTTCCGTAATTAAGCTGATCGGACCAGTATTGAATCCAATACGTGGTAGCTGATCCATTAGGATTTACTTGACCGAAAAGAACAGCCGAATAGGACGTCACGATTGAGGCATCGCCCTTCACAACTGTCGGTGCCATAAGATACTGACATGGCGCCGGCTGGTTGTAATTCGTCGCTCGCGGATCGATGCACATCTGCACGTAACGACAAGGCAAAGGTTGCCCATAGTTTGTCGCGTTAGGATCGGTGCAGGTCGCCGGAGGCTGAGTCGTGCCGGCACACTGCGGCGGACAACTTGGCCGCTGCGGTGTCCGAAAACTCAAGAAACTGCTTTTCACCGCATCTGTGTAGCACGCGGATTTTGCAATCGCGCGAAACACGTAGTCGGTGTTTGGTTCAAGAGCTACTACGAGCGTCGAAGAAACCAAACGATCTGGCGGATAGGGTCCTTTGGAGTAATCTGCGGCGTCGACCGCCATCAGATGATCTCTGTCCTTCCCGATTTCAAAAGAAACCGAGTCGGCGGCGGAGAGCGTCTGAGCGGAAAGAATGGCCGAATTCCAATCCGCGGTGGGCACGAGCGGTTCAGCTTGCGGCACTTCGCAAATGGGAATCTGGACTTCTCCTTGGACGCTCACATAACTGCCCTGGACGATTGGAAATTGCCATTCGTAATCATGCTTGCCAGCTCCGTCGAAACGAATCGAAAGCGGTAAACCGAATTCGGCAGCATGAGCGGTTTCAAGACTGCCGCTCGCATGACCGATATCGACGAGCGAAGCACTTCGATCGTGAAGGAGGCGCACTGTTCCTTGCGGAATGAAGTTTGCCCATCCTTCCGTGACCGGCACGAAGTATCCTTTAGCATCTCGCCCTGGGGCGCCGAGCTTCACGACTGCCTGAATGGGCGCTGGCGATGGCGGATTTGTAATCGCCATCAGCGCCCCGCAACTCGTCGGATAACCTTGTTCGATGCACGTCATGGTTTCCTCGGCAAGCGACACGCCTGCGCAAAGAAAAACGAGCGCGAAGAGAATGCTGAAACGTTTCACTGGTCTTCTCCTTTTCTTTCTCTATGTTTTGAAGTTTTCAATAATTTTGCCTAATTAAATTATAGCACTATATATGCTATATTGTCAATGCTCTTGTCAAGCCTGAAACGACTAGATTTTACCGAGTTTTTTCGCAAGCGCCTCCGTGTCCATCAAGAGTCTCTCAATTTGCCCTATCCCCTTTTCCCAAAAGGATGCATCTGCGATATCAATACCCATCTTCAAAAATATGTTTCGCGGCGACTCCGATAAACCTGAAGCTAAAAACTCTTTTACTTTCTCGATAAATTTTGGATCAGCTTTTACGCCCGCTTGCATGGCTTTGCCAACCAATAAACCGCTCGCGTAGGAGTATACGTAGAAAAACATACGAATATGACTCCAGTAGACCCACCAATTTTCAGAGCCCGGTGATTGCTCCACTGCTTCACCCATATAGGCAGCCATGTTTTTTTGGAAGATTGCTCCGATATCTTTTTTGGAAAGATATCCTTTTTCACGAAACGTTCTGTGGAGCTCGGTCTCAAACCGATAGCAAGCAACCTGGCGAAACGCGATAGCGATTTCATCCTGAAGGCGAGCCACCATGAGCGCTAAACGCGTCTCATCATCGGCAGTTTTCGCGATTTCATCGAACACAAAATCTTCCATGAAAACACTGGCGGTCTCGGCAGTAGAAAGCGGTACGCCGAAATTCAGATCACTTTGCTTGCCGCGCTGCAATTCATTGTTGATCGCATGGCCCATCTCGTGCGCGATCGTGGTGACTTGCTTCAACTCCGGAACATAATTCAAAAGAACATAGGTCGGGTGCGCAAGCGTGCGATGCGCGCAAAACGCACCGCCATGTTTATTTTTGCGCGGATAGACATCCAGTTGACCACGCTCCAAAAAACTTCGAAAAATCTTATGGAATTCCGGGTCTAGATTACCAAAGACAGCATCCGCAAGGGCGACACCTTGCTCAAAAGAAAATTTCCATTCGGCATTGCCATAGGGTACTCCCCGTTCATGGTATTTGATCTGGGGTACGCCCATGAGTTTCGCTTGAAGCGCATAAAACCGCTGCGGGATATCAAAATGATTTGAGACCGTGGAAATAAGCGCATCCACCACTTCTGGCTCAATATCATCAGCGAGATGACGCTCGGAGTCAGGGCGAGCGAACCCCCGTAAATCATCGTCTATTTTCTTATTCTGGAGCAAGGAATTGATCTCGTGCTCGGCAATATCGGCTATTTTTTCTAAAATCTCATTCACCTGCGCCGCTGTTCTATCGCGCGTTTCCTTATCACGGTCGTGGGAAAGATTGAGAAGCTCCTCAAAACTTTTGCCCTCTCGTTCCTCGCGCGAAACAAAACCCGAAAGCATCCGTTCCCAATTAGCCGCCGCTGGAGGGTATTTCAAAATCATGATCTTCTCCTCATCTTCCGAGAGAAGGTGCTTTGCTTCCGCGAAAAGCCGCTCCAGAAAATGCTTCCATTTGGCAAGCTCCGGGGTAGCGAGAAACACTCCTTGCGCTTCTTTGCTGACTTTTGCCAAACGCATCGTAAAAAACTGTATATCAGTGGCTAGTTTTGAGGCGAATTCTTCAATTTTGCCTTGTTTAGCCTTGAGTTCCGGATCATTTTCGTCTTGAGCGGTTCGCAAATCAAAATAGTAAGCTTCTGAACCACCGCCAGCGCACGTTTCATGCCAATCCTCATACTCCTGAAGCGCTTCGGAAAGCACTTTTGGATCGCTCAGGTAGTCATCCCGGTTTTTCCACTTCGAAATAAACGCATCCGTTTTCGCACGAATATCGTTTCGCGCTTCTTCCATGTTCGGATCCGTGTCGGAGTTAAATAAGGGAGACAGATCCCATTCGGTTTTTATCATAGGGATAAGAGTAACGAGTAAATAAGAATAAAAAAGAGGGCGTGGCCGAAGCCACGCCCTACATCATTGCGACAGTCCCTACCGCCATCAGGATGAGTATTCGCCAGGAACGAACCCCCCTTCCTTGATCAAAGCCGTGTCCGCGCGTTACGGGGCAGCTTTGGATGGCCCGATGCATCGGTTCGAGAGGATGTATGCGGATCCTAAACAAGATCTTCCCACGAACCTTAGCCTTACGCTGGCGTATAGCCAGTTTCTGAGGTGCTATTCCTAACACCGCGCCGGTCTGGGCTCAAAACGCTATTGCTAGCGCTTACCCCTCACATCTTTCTAATCGTCCTCACGCATCTACCGGACGTTGATCATAGATTATCGGGTTGCCTGTCGCAATCTCTGAAATCAATTTTGTACTAAAAGCAGCTTAGCGCTACTATTTTAAATGTCAACTATCAGATGGCGGAGGCTTGGGGTTTTGCGGAGAGTAGGATGGATTTAGCAGCGTTACATGGCGGAGGTTTACCTTTTTCGAGGCAGTAAGACTTGGCCTAGCGGCCTGCACCGCTAAAGCGGTGCCCTGGGAGCGCTGCCTCGAAAAAGGTAAACCGGAGCCCTTCATGAAGCCTTAATCTTCAATAAGCCTTAATTACCCTATGAGAATACTAATTGTTGAAGACCAGGAGAAACTCGCTAAATCAATCCAAAAAGGTTTGGAACAAGAAGGCTATGCAGCCGATTACGTGCTGGATGGCGAGGCAGCCGAACGGCGTATCGAGATCGGCCACAAAGATTACGATCTTATCATTCTCGACCTCATGCTCCCCAAAAAGGATGGCTTTGAGGTCTGCAACACTATCCGTGCCCACGGCATCATGACGCCCATTATCGTCCTTACCGCCCGTGGTGCAATTGATGACAAAATTACTGCTCTAAACGGCGGCGCGGACGATTATTTGGTAAAGCCGTTTCTCTTTAAAGAACTCCTCGCCCGCATCAATGCCATTCTGCGACGTCCGGAAAGCTATGTTCCCAGCGAGCTCAGAGTCAAAGATCTCGTCTTGAATACTGCTACCCGGGAGGTGTATAAAGGCGGTAAGAAGATCCAGCTCACGCTCAAGGAATTCAGCGTGCTCGAATACCTGATGCGTAATATGAACCGGGTGGTGAATCGGGAAGAGCTCGTGGATCATGTCTGGGATTTCAACTATGACGGATTCTCGAATGTCGTCGATGTTCACATAAAGAATCTGCGGAACAAAATAGACAATGACGGAAACGAAAAACTTCTCGAAACGGTCCGCGGAGTGGGTTACTGCATTAAAGGATAAGCCCCTCAAAAACGCGCGTATTCGCCTCACGGCGCTCTATGTGCTCCATACGTTTATTATCCTTTCCATCTTCGTGGCGCTTTTGGGATACGTCCGCGCGCGCTATCTCCATGAGGATCTCGCTGGTCAATTCGCTAATCATGCCATGGAGGAGCAAGTAATCAATGTGCTCTGGAGCGATCTCCAGCGCGCAACTACCATTCTCATGGTCTTTGTGCTGATCGCGATAGCGATGTTGAGCTATTTCGCCGTCGAACTCACGCTGCGTCCTATACGCATATTCTTAGAAGGACACCGACGTTTCATCGCCGACGCTTCTCATGAATTACGGACGCCGCTTGCAGTCATGCGGACAGAAATTGAGGTAGCGCTTCTCGATCCGGAAAGCGTGTCTAAATCGGAAGCAATTGAAATCTTGAAAAGCAACGCGGAAGAAATTGAGCGCATGTCGAAAATTCTCACGAACCTCTTAAATCTCGCGAGTTTTAACGATGTAAGCGGCGAACCGCCAATGGCACCTGTGGATCTCGAGGAAGTGATTGAACGCGTCGGAGAACGCCTGAAGCGAAATATCGCCGCCAAACACATTGAATTTTCCACCTTTCACGTGGAGAAAGTACGTGTACTCGGCAATAACGTTGCCTTAGAGGAAGTGGTCTCTAATCTTTTGAAAAATGCTATTAACTACACGGATCCGGGCGGCAAAGTATTTGTTTCACTTCAGGAATTGAATGACAATTACGCGGAGCTTATCATTCGCGACACGGGCGTTGGTATTGCCGCATCCGAACTGCCGCACGTATTTGAACCTTTTTATCGCAGCGAGCGATCCTTCCACATGGATAAAACCGGTTCCGGCTTAGGATTGCCGCTTGTCAAAGAAATGATCAAGCGCCACAAGGGTTCGATCAACATCGAAAGCGCCCAAGGCAAAGGCACCACCATCACCGTGAAGTTGCCGCTCGCACAAATAAAAAACCCGGAGAATAATTGAATAGCACCTTTACGTGTATTTCGAAATATTCGCAGCGATACCGCTCATCGTAAGAAACACCGCGAGCGCCGTACCACCATAGCTAATAAAAGGCAGCGGTACGCCCGTAAGCGGCAAGAGACCGGAAATTGCGCCGATATTCACGAGTGACTGGAACGCGATAATAGTCGCGAATCCTATCAAGATATATTTCCCAAACCGATCGCTCGTTTCTCGTGCGAGCCAGAAAAGACGAAAAACAAGGATGGCAAAGAGCGCCACAAGACTCGCAGTACCAATAAAACCAAGCTCCTGCCCTGCAACGGCAAAAATAGAGTCATCCACCACTTCCGGCAAGTGGCTCACCTTGGCCGTAGACTCACCATAGCCAACCCCAAACGTACCACCGGAGCCGAGCGCGATGAGTGCCTGATTCAAATGGTAATTCGCGCCTTGGGTATCCTCGGAACGATTCAGATAGCCTTTAACGCGCGCGAGGCGGTAGGGTGTCACAAGAATTAAAAGCAGGAGCACTAACGCCCCACCACCCGCAATCATGCCCATATGCTTCCAGGTCGCGCCCGAAAGGAAAAAGATAGTCATGCCGGCTGCGAGCAAAATGACTACCGTCGAAGTGGCAGGCTGCAACACCAAAATGAGCGCCATTGTTCCCGAGACAATCAGAAACGGCACGATACCGCTTTTGACGTTTTTCGCACGGTTCATCTTGGGATGCGAAAAGAACGCAGCCACGTAGAGCACGAAGAAAAGCTTTAAAAACTCGGCCGGCTGGAAGGTAATGGACCCAATCGAGAGCCAGCGCGTAGAGCCTCCGCTTCGTACGCCAAGCGGTGTAAAGACGAGTATGAGCAGTGCGAGATTTGCGATGAGAAGGATCAGAGCCCAATTACGATAGAGTTTATAGGGCAACGCATAGCCCGCGATGAAACCCACGAGCCCAAAGAGAAGTCCGGAGATAAGCTGGTGTTTCAAGTAATAGTAACTATCATTAAATTTCAACTTGCCCAAGTCCCCTCCCGCGCTCGTTAAAATCGCGAGTCCCGCTACGGTTAAAAGAAAAACTGCCGCCAGAAGAAAATAATCCGGGTGATGGCCGCCTTTCGGAAATATGCGCCGTAGCATCTTCATGTGTGTTTCAAAATAATTCCGGGGAGTTCGCCGGTCACCACTCCATCTCGTACCACAATCTTGCCATTAACGATGACCGTTTTCACATTGCCACCAGTTTCAAAAAGCGTCACGTCCGCAAGGTAGCCCTCGTGGAGTATACCTCGCTTTGCAAATCCGAATTTCTTAGCAGGAAGGATAGTTATTTTAGAAATAGCGTCTTCCAGAACTCCTTTCTCTTCGGCTTTCCGTAAAAATTCAGTGAATGTCTTCTGGGAGCGGTTCCTGAGCGGTGTCTCATGACCATGCCACGCATCCCCAAACGATGCGGATCGGGAAACAATAAGTGATCGCGGGCTCCATAATTCAGACTCATTACGATGCTCATCTTTTGTAGAAAGCATTGCCTGGAGTCTCGTACCACACATGAGTTTCAGAAGACATGCTTCCACTGAAGTTGATCCGGATATTTCCATGTACTCAGCAAGGGTTAACCCATCGGCATCGATACCTGGCGATCGCTCGATAAAGGTTGCTTCGGGATTCAGAGCTGGGAGATCCTGGAGTATACGCTTTGCGAGCCACTGATCTTCGATAGACTTACGCATAGCCTCTACATCGCCATTGCGTGTCCATTCCGGCAAAAATGTGTAGATAGGCTGAATCGTGCAAGCAAAAGGATTTGTTCCGAAATGCACGTCTCTCTCTTTAGCCAAAGCTTCAACCTCTTCTAAAGCATGCGCACTATCTTCAGCATTCCCATGAAGAAGATGGCTCATGAATATACTCACTCCGGTTTCTGCATTCAACCGCACTACTTCTTTCAAAGACTGCCGCTCTGAAGGAGAGCGAGGGTAAATTGCCACCATCCTGCCTGCCTCTTGTACGATTTTTGAAAATGCTGCAAGCTCCGCATACGGTGTAGCCTGAGTATGAAATGAAGCGAGTCCATATGAAATACCCAGCGCCCCTTCTTCTAGTGATTTCGAGAACACTCCGCTCATCACCTGCAATTCGTTTTTGGTGAGCTCTCGAATTTGATTGGCGATAATTGCCCGGCGAATCGTCGAGTGTCCTGCGAAAGTTGCGAAGTTAACCGCAAGCGGACGCCGTGAGAGAGTTTCAAAAAATTCTCGAAGACTCAGCCAATTAACATGAATGGTTTCCGGATTGCCCCATTTGCGAATAGCCTCCAATGATCCGTAAAGAAGTGGCGCAAGAGACACGCCGTCATGACCCCCTACAATCGTGGTTACTCCCTGTTTGATAAAATCTTCCTGTTTCGGATCAGTAAGAAGCGTCAGAAAGTGATCTGAGGCATTTTGAGCGTCAATAAAACCGGGAGCGAGATAGGCTCCCCCGCCCTCAATCACTTCTTCGGCGCGTTTACCGTTCAAGTTTCCAATCGCGGAGATCGTTCCGCCATCAAGTAAGACATCGTGCGGAGTTTCATAGGTTTTGAGAGAACCCAAAACCTTCACATTGCGGATGAGAATGCTCATTACTTAATAAGTATAACTGATGAGCTTCTAGCCTACAGCTCACAGGTTGCGGGTTATCGTTATCAAACCAAGCATCACCGTTTTGATGCGAGGTATCGGACAGATTTTGTACAGCTGTACAAAATCTGTCCGATGGTTCAGCCATCGAAATGATCTATGGAGCAGCATTCTGCTCACTGCTCAATACTAACTGCTACGACTCTTCCGCCACGCCTCAATTTTTTTGTGATCACCGGACAAAAGCACCTCCGGCACCTTCCAGCGCTTTCCTTTCTTGGGCTCAAATACTTCCGGACGACTATATGCCGGGAAAGATCCACGCGTGTCCTCAAGCGATTCCTCTTTACCTAAGAATCCCGGGCGAAAACGAGACACTGCCTCGAGCAGGATCATGGCGGGTAACTCCCCGCCAGCAAGCACATAATTGCCGAGCGAAATTTCCTCGTCAGCAATGTGCTCTGCCACCCGTTCATCCACCCCTTCATAGCGACCGCAAATGAGAATTAGACGATCATAGTTCGCCAACCGCTTTGCGACTGCGTTATCGAATGTTTTGCCCCGGGTCGAAAAAAGAATTACTCGTGTCTTAGATGAACGGCGCAGTGAATTCACGGCTCTATAAATAGGACCCACCTGCATCACCATCCCCGGCCCTCCGCCAAACGGCTTATCGTCAACTTTATTGTGACGGCTCTCGCTCCAGTCGCGCAAATTATGGCAACGAATATCAATAATCTTTTTCTCGCGAGCGTGCTTAATAAGCGATTCTTCAAAATAAGAATCGAATATATTGGGGAAAATAGTCAGGATATCAAATCTGAGGATCCGCCCCCTGTCCCCTCCCCGCCGCCCGCTATGTCCGCCGGTACGAGCCTTCTTCGTAGTCATCATCGTCATCTTGTGATTTAGGATTGGAAAGCGATTCCGTAATCGCTTTGCGCAATTCTTCCACATTTACCGCTTCGTGGTCAAAGTCCTTATGACCGCCACGCAGGCGTTCTTTGGAGGCGAGCTCCGCCAAGGAAAGCTTAGGCTGGGCTTCGACCCGCACGGCCGAATCCTCTTCGAGAATGGGTCGCCGTGGCTCTGGTTCGCGCGCAGGTCGTGGCTCAAAACGGCGTTCCTTTGAATGCCGCTGCTCCGGAGCTCTTCTTTCTTGTTTTGGCCGAACACTCCGTTCTAATTTTGGCTGATCGCTCGGCGAAAACTCAATCCCTAATGCCGCAAGGCGCGAATGGTCCGGCCCGCCAACTTTAGCTTCGACTTTCTTGCGAATCGGCTTAATGGTCCCTGCTTTGATTCCCGCGAGGCAATCTTTGCAGTACACCGGCCGTCCCGGCTCCGGCGCGAACGGTACTTTTGTTTCCCGATTACAGTTCGAGCAAAGCACTCGAAAACCTTTGCCGTCTGCCACCACACCACGTTCCAAGACTTCTTCGGAAGGCGCGCTGGTACCCATCGTATCCATACCCGCCCAGCGACGAACTTCTTCCTCAACCACTTTCCGCGGTCGGGCATATTTCTTACGGGAGTGCTGCATCACCTCATTAATAGTTAGGGTGCGCTCCTTCACCTTAAAGGGTGGTAACGTGCGCGCAGAAAACGGCCGGGAGCTCTGACCATTCACCATAAGACGCAAATAAATATGGTAGTTCGGCAGGTTCACAATATCTTGGATGGTGAATTCCGGAGTAAATTCCGGCTCCAGAAATTCGGCGTCGGAGGCACCCACCCGGAAGGAAATCATCGTACCGACGTTTCCGAAGATTGCGTCACGCACTTTGGTTGAAACATCGGTCACAAGTTGGCCTACGTATTGGTGCGCCACGATGAGGTCTAAACGATACTTGCGGGCCTCGGAAAGAACATTCGCGAAAGAGTCAGTGGCAAAATTTTGGAACTCGTCCACGTAAAGATAAAAGTCCACACGCTCATCTTCCGGAATACGCACACGTTCCATAGCAGCCAACTGCATTTTGGTGATGAGCATGGCGCCTAAGAGCTGGGAATTATCCTCACCAATGCGTCCCTTGGAGACATTCACGAGAAAGATCTTCCCGGAATTCATGATCTCGAAAATATCGAAAGTACTCTTTGACTGACCGACAATATTGCGCACGATTGCCGTTGAAAGGAATTGACCGACTTTGTTTTGAATCGGCGCGATAGCTTCGTTCCTGAATTTATCCTGCCAGGCCTCGTACTCATGAACCCAGAATGCTTTTACGACCGGATCCTGAATATTCGCCACAATTTGCTGACGGTACTCCTTATCAACCAAGATACGGGTGATGCCTAAGAGGGTTGAGCCGGGCGTATCGAGAAGCGCCAAGACAGCGTTATTCATGATGTATTCCATACGCGCCGACCAAACGTTCGCCCAAATTTTCGTGAAAATGCCCATGAGCCCGGAAGCAACTAGGTGTTTATATTTCGGGTCAGGCAGCTCCAAAACGTTAAAACCCAAATGATAGTCGTCGTCTGCCGGGTTGAAGTAAATGACGTCATTCAGACGGCTTTCCGGAATCTTTTCGAGGACACCTTCCACAAGCTCGCCGTGCGGATCAACGACCGCCAATCCCTCACCATTTACAATGTCTTGCGTGATCAAATTGTTCAAAAGCGCCGACTTGCCGGTGCCGGTTTTCCCAATGATGTACATGTGCTGGCGCCGATCATTACGCCGTATGCCAAAGAGCTTATCTCCGCCGCGAAAATTAGTACGGCCAAAATAAATAACGTCTTTTTCAGGGTCCAGATTCATACTCCTTTATTATACCGCATTATTATTGTCTTCAATGAAAAGAAAAAGCCCCGAAGGGCTTAGTCCTTATAGCGAGCAACAAGCTCACGAATCCTCTGCTGAACCAAGTGATCGGAGCGACGCGCGTAATCATTCATAATCTCGCGAAACTCTTTCGCTTGTGTGAACGACATCGCTTTAATGACTGATTCAGGGTTGGGGCAGGATCGTTCACCGGTACATACTTCGGGCAAAGGATGTCCAAGGTCATGAAGCATTGAGCAAAGAGGGCAAAGTGATAACTGCTTACCCGCATATTTCCTCTCGTGTCGTTCGTGGGTTAACACTCCGCCCTCCTTTCTTAAAAACTAGGCTCAGTGTATCAATCGAGATAGGAGTAATCAATAGAAAAAGCCGCCACGCTTAGCGTGGCGGCTTCATATTCCTAAGACTGAGGAGGCCAGTTTTTTAGCTGCTTCTCAATCTCGGCGATGAGATCATCGAAGGGCACTCCATATTTATCACAGAGCGCCTCGATGCCTTTGCGAGCATGACCGAGCGAGATGGGAAGGCCGCCTCCCCAAAGCCGAAAAGTGATGTCGAGCTCATGGATCTTGAGATTCACTCTCTGAAAACCCTCGTGAACTCGCTGCACCACCTTCACTTCGACGTCGTCGTCCTTCACAAATCCGTAGTCATCGGCGAGAAAATCTTCTGCCGGACCTTGGCGTTCCTGATCCCGGAAGATATCTTTCGTCTCTCCCAACATTCCTCACTTCCTTTCGTTTTAAGTTTCTAAGTATAGTATACAATATAAATAGAATAAAAGCAATAGAGAAATTACCTTGATTTTACTAGCTTATTTAGATAAGCCGTAATTTTTTTGGGAAAAAGCAATAATCTTCTCTTTGAGGGAAGCGTATGGTGCGGGCATGACTTTCAAAGTCTCCGCCGAGAAAGGATCGTAGGGCTCCCCATCAATAACCATCTTAATGTAGAACTCACGGGTGCCGAGATTCATCATGTCCTTCGGGTCAAAAACCGGAGCCATTTCTGATTTAAGGCGTTGAGCGTCCTCTCCCCCAACTCGAAATACTACGAGCGTTCCAACGCTCCCCGAAATCGCCGCCAGGAAATTCTGGGGAAGCTGGCTGCCATATTGATGCGAGAGTGTAAGACAGAGGCCGGATTTCAACCCTTGGGTCAAAAGATATTGAAACGTGTGCGTCGCGAGGAGCTCGAACTCATCGGCATAGAGATAAAAATCTTCTGATTTTTTCGTTTGCGCCATCGCAGCTTGTTTCAGCTTCAAAATAAGGAGTGAGCCGAAAAAGCTTGCGGCCTCATCACCCATGTGCCCGCGGGATAGACTCACAAGGATGATTTTCTTTTCTGCCATGAGCTTTGCGAAATCCAGCCTATTTTCGTGCGCGGAGAAAATGCCTCGGAGCATGGGATTTGAAAAAAGCTGACTCATCTTGTTGATAAGCGGCGCCAGGGATTCGGAATGGAATTTGACCTGTATATCAGGGAACTCCACCGTCCAAAAACGCCCCATGAGTTCATCGGTAATACCGGAAATTACTTTGGCGCGATATTCCTCATCCGTGAGGAGCGGGATGATATCTCTCAGTGTCGCTCCGGGATAATGAATGAGCGTGAGACATGCAAATCGAAACACATGCTCAAGTTTTGGCGTCCAATTCGAATCGAACTGCTTCGCCATAATCTCGACCAGCCCTTGCACAAGATCATGGGCAAAATGCTCGCTTACTTCAGCGAGCGGATTCCATGCGATTGGATGATCGAGATCAGCCGGGTCAATATACACGATATCTTCCGCTCGTTCTTCTGGCACAAAATCGAGAATTGCATCAATGAGTTCGCCATGAGGATCAATAAGGCAAAGCCCATGCCCAAAGGCAATATCTTGTCGGATGAGAAGCTCCAAAAACTTTGACTTCCCTACCCCACTTTTACCAACCACGTACATGTGTCGGCGTCGATCGGCGCGTTTAATGCCGAAGATAAACTTCTTCTCCTCAAGCGCGGCAACGTAATTTGTTCGTCCAAAAAACGAGACCTCTTTATCGTCTACCCGTCCGTAGATAGGCAGCTCCGGAGGCGGTGGCGCATATTTGATAATTTGGATACGTCCTTCAGGCATAGTTACATAATTGTAAAATTTTCATTAGAGTCCCCCAATTTCTCTCAGAAACGCTTCATAGTTATCGAGCGCGATGTGCACCGCGTCGCGGGTCACCTCAAAGCCGGGAGTATGCACAATGTCGTTTCGAAGCCGGTGCGCATCCCAGACGCGATCGAGAGTCGCCGTCGTCCGCGGATTAAATGTAGACAAACGATCCGCAAACGTTTCGCCGGCATAATGGAGCTTCTTTAAGATATCGTCTACGAATCCATCCGCTTCAATGATGGCGATACGCATAGCCTCGCGTGAGCCCTCTTCTGCTTTGGCGCGAATACCCTTCCATGCCTCAATAGGCTTCGGGCCCTCAATCTTTGCATGCTGCTTATGCCGTTCCGCAACCGCCGCCGGATCTTTTACAAAGTGAGGACGATAGGAAAGAAGCTCCACTCCCGCGAAAATAGCGAGGAAAAACAAAAACGCATCAATCAGGATGAAAAGCACGCGCACGATGACATATACCCACCAGATAGGCTGGAAAATAGTGTCAAGAGGGATCATAGGAAGCGTTCAATGTCTTTATCTTCGCCAAAGATATCAATACCAGCCTGGGGTCCAGCTTTCTTACTCTCAATCCGGCGCATATGCGGTCCGGTAAGCACCGCGTGCGTGGGCGGGTGCCACAGCGTCGCGAGCGAACGAGTATTCAAGTGAAATACTTTTGAGGCGAAATTCATGTTACGCGGACTAAAAAAAGAGGAGAGTAATTTGCCCATATAGGTATGAGGTGGAATTTCCCGATGTCGAAAATCATGCCAGATACGCTGAGTTTGCAAATTGCTCCGACTCATTGCCTTGCCATTATGCGTAATGCTATTCAGATTAACCGCCCGATATTGATTGAAAGCACCCACAATCGCACGGCGGGCAAAGTTCTCATCGAATTGATCGATTGGTGCTGCATACACGTAGCGGATAAGCATGGAAAACATCGGACGAGTCATGTTTTCCTCCATGGCTTTCAAAAGATCCAGTTGCACTGAGCTCATGCGGGGCGGCGGCGGTGTTTTTTCCTCGGTGTGTCCGGGCGCTTCGTAATAGGGCAAAATACCGCTGAATTTCAGTTTGGCTCCGGCATGTTTCTTTTTATCTTCCTTTACCTCTCGGGCTTTCGCGAGTTCCCCTTCATACTCATGAGCGGCATGAGCATCATGCGGATCGTCCTTCAAATTCGTTGGCCACACCAGAAACTGAATAGCACATAATCCCCCGGGTTTTAACTTGGAAAGCGTTTCAATAAAACCAGACATGGGATCGTACTGCTTATTCTCATCCGGCGATTCAAATTGGCTATAATCCTGGATCGGATAAATGGATTTTTTCTCGAGCGCGAGCTCCGTACCAAACATGCGGTAATCATTTTCATAGAGCTTCACAATGGTCGCAGGGTAGCGATGGAGATAATCCTCTACTTCAATGATTTCAATATCCGGATAATACGCAAAAAAGGCAGCTTCCAAGAGATCGCGATGCTGCCGCGGAGTACGAACATAGAAGTGTACTTCGCCGTCAAAACCCACTATCTCAAATGAGTGCCATAAGGTGATCTCGCCGGCCCAATACCGTGATTTGAAATCACCGGGGTAATTTTTATAGGAATGCAGCTGTAAGAAGATCTGCTCCATTGCCTTCGGGCTCGTAAGGATTTCTCGAGGAATCATGACCTCAAGAAGTGACCACTTAATAGCGTGCTCAAAGTGCTTCTGCCGCCATGCCATCAAGGTTTCCAAGGCCAAAGGCCCGAGGAAAAGTAATATCCAAATAAACCAGGTGTAATAAAAAAAACTCCCAATAAAGCCGAAAAAATCAAGCATGTAATTCATTTTACCATTTTCCGAGCAAAAAGTCATGAAACAAAAAGTGCCACGCTTAGCGTGGCACTTGGATTATGGATGCACAATATACCAATAGAGCTTCTCCGGGGAGAATTCGCATTCGAAGAAGTTCACTACATCCTCGAAAGAGACTTTCTCCAGAGCTTCCCGGTCCTCTGTATCCGAAAGAATCCTTCCTTCGGTACTGAGAATTCGTGCGGCGGCATCCGCTATCTTGGAAGGAGTGGGAATGTAGATCTTAGAGCGCTCCAGTTTCAATCTCTTCTCGATTTCAAAAGAAGATCGAGCCTCTTCGGAAAGCCATGCTTCAGATTTAAATGCGTCCTCAAATACCTTGAGCACCGCCAAAAGCATCTCGGGATTGATCTTTGTTTCTATTTCCATAAAGCAAAGTTCACCATTATGCTTGCGTTCAAACGAAACTCCATAGGCAGCACTCATCTCAAGACGTATTTTCCTCTTGAGGAACGCGGTAAGCATTGAGCCTGTAAACCAAGTCAAGGCACCGCTCCAGGCCGCGGAAAAAACTCGTCCAACAGAAACACCACTCCACTTGCGGCCGCTTATTCCGAGATCTGAGCTCGAGCTGATTTCGCGACGGTTGATTTGTGGAAGCGGGGGTTCGTGAAGCTCGGGTATCGCAAAACGCTCGCCAGCAGGTATATCCGAAGCAAAACGGCATACCTGTTCCAGAATGTCTGCTTCCTTAACATCGCCTACGACTACAATCTCCAGGTTGCCGGTGTGAAAATTATTATTTCGGTATTCGACGAGGTCAGCGAGTGTAATCGCTTTCACACTGTCCGGCCACCCACACGCATAACTCGTTCGATGCAACCAGTGATCGCCGTAGAGATCCCGGAGCGAAAGCTTCATCATACGCTCTGCGCTTGCCGAGGAAACTCGTTCATGAGTCTCTTGCAACACAACGCTTCGTTCTCGCTCAAATTCCTCCGGATTGAAAACTGGCGCGGATACGAGCTCTCGAAAAACTCCCCATGCCTCTGTCTCTCGCGATCTGCGAACAATACCGTTAAAGACAATCTGAGTCATGTTTGTCCAGGCATTCAAGGAATCAAGAAATACCTCCCGATCCACAGCTCGAATTGCATCCGCCGAAGGGTAGCTTGCAGTTCCACGAAATGGCAGGTGTTCGAAAAAATGCGCCGTACCTTCTTTGCCGATTGGGTCGAATTTAGCGCCACCATGGAAAATGATGCGAACTTCATACCAATTGTCTGCCAAGGGGTACGGAATGATGTGAATCGGCACCCCATTTTGGGCGATGATTTTGCGAGAAGCGTAATAGTCAATCACGCTAGCCTCCTTTAGCTATCAAGTTTACTGGCCGCAGAGTAACACTATTACTAATTCTGGTCAATATAGAGCACAGCGCCGTCGAGTTTGATTCGACGGCGCTCTGCTCATTTTTTGGTGTTCACTGTCTAGGCTTCCCGCAATTTATAGGTACCCTGCGAGGTACGTTCGAAAAGCTTTTTATTCTGCAAGTTAACGAGGATCGTATTGTGCTTGAAAAGACGCTCTTTCTGTACTGCCTGGATAATTTCGCTCGATTTCAACGGGCCTTCGCGCTTTAAAATGCGCGCAATAACTTCCTGGGCGGTACCCGGCACATGGCCGTGCTCAGCAAGACCATACATACCACGGCCTACCAAAACAAAGCGAGAATCCTTAATGAGTTCGTTGTGCACAGTCGAAGCAAGCGCGACGCGATCGTCGAGCTGTGCTTCGTTAATGAGCTTGGCAATGTCCGTAAAGTGAACGGGATCTTTCTTTTTGCGAAGCACGAGGTGGATACGATCGCGAATCGTTTTCGGATTTACTTCCGGCCACTCCGCGAGACCCATATCACCAAACGAGTTCAAATGAATGAGCTTCGTGATGCGCATATAGTTTTCCGCCTGTTCTTCCGGCATCGCTTTCGCTTTTACGAAATCTTTAAATTCAGCGCGATAGGTACCATCGAGAATTTCTTTCTTCTTCGAGCGCAACTGTTTTACCCAACCACCGATAAACGTTTCGGCGCGCTTCAGGGCATCTTTATCTAAGAAATAAAATGCATGATAATCATCATCCTCCGGACGGAATTCAAATGAATTCGCCGCCGCGAGCAAAAGATTCAAACTATTTTCGGTAATGCCGTCGTAGTCGGAACCCAAGGTCGTGATGAGATCTTCCTTCTTCATGACTCCCCCGGCAGTCCGGAGCTCTTTCTGGGCATCTTTCAAAAGTGACTGAGCGAGAGCGCTCGTCTTTACATTATCCGCGATAGTTTTAAGCGAAGCAGCCTCGATCTGGCGGACGCGCTCGCGGGTAATACCAAAACCCCGGCCGATCGCCTCCAGGGTCTGGCGCTCGCCGGTTCCTTTATTCTCTAAGCCAAAACGGCCCATAATTACCTTGCGCTGGCGCTCATTGAGACCTGCCAAGAGGGCGTCGATGGTTTTCGCGTTAAATTGGTTCATAAGTTATGATTCTTATTATACTATGGTTTATCCAATTATGTCAAACCCCCTATTTGCCTTGGCGGGACGACCACCCCTGCCAGACGATAAGGAGCGGACTAGCAACGAAAATTGAGGAATAAATACCCGTAGTTACACCCACAAGGAGGGTAAGCACGAAATAGCGCAGGGTTATCGGGCCCGCGAAATAGAGAGCCAGGAGCACCAAAATAAGCGTAAGGGAGGTATTGATAGACCGGCCCAAAGTTTGGTTTACGCTCGTGTTCACGAGCTCCTCAAACGGCTGCTTGGAGCGATCCTTCAGAAGATTCTCGCGAATGCGATCGAACACAACAATAGTGTCATGCACGGAAAAGCCCATGACCACCAAGAGAGCCACCAAGAAGTTGGTATCCACTTCAATATTTCTAAAGTGCCCCAAAATGGCAAGCATGCCAGCCGGAATTGCGACGTCGTGAAGCAACGTTGCAAGCGTGATCCAGCCATATTTCCAGGAAGACACGGGACGGAACACTTTTCTAAATGCGAATGCGATGTAGAGCGAGATGCCGATCAAAACCAAGATGAGAGCAACGATTGCACGGGAGCGCACCGTCTGCCCTACCGACGGACCAACTGACTGGTACGAGAGTTCCTCGAAACCAAGAGGATTCTTCTGAAATGCGTCGCGCAATGCGGCATGAGTTGCTTCCGGAACTTCCGGCATGCGCACCGTAACCTGATTCTGATCTCCAAGCGTCACCCGTACATCCTCCGTATGCACCGCGGCGGCAATCTGGGTTTGGATAGATTGCGCATCAGCGCTATTCGCTTTGAACGTCCAGTTCACACCGCCTTTGAAATCAATGCCCTCATGGAAACGGAACACACCCACAGCCACAATCGCCGCGAGCACCAAAATACCAGAGAAGGTCAGCCAGATTTTTCGTTTGCCAATAATGTCGTACATGGAGAGAATTTAGGATTTAGTACTATCTTTAGCAAATACGTCGAGCATGAGACGGGTAGCCGTGATAGCGGTAAACATAGAAAGAACGACACCCAAAAAAAGTGTAAGCGCGAAACCGCGTACGAAACTCGAAGTGAAATAGTAGAGAATGATAGCAGTGATGATCGTGGAACTATTGGAATCGCGAATGGAGGGCCAGGCCTGGCGGAAGCCTTCGTGCATAGCAGCGGAACGCGTGAGTCCCCGCTTCATTTCTTCTTTGACGCGCTCGAAAACGAGAATATTGGCGTCTACTGCCATACCAATCGTGAGAATGAAACCCGCTAGGCCAGCCAAAGTGAGTGTAATAGGCACCAGTTTAAAGACCGCAAGCGTGAGTGCGATGTAAATAAGGAGAGCTACCGCTGCAAAGATACCGAGGGAACGGTAGTAGATGATCATAAAGAGAATAACGAGAAGCGTACCGATAAGACCGGCAAGAAGCGCGTATTTCAAAGAGTTCGCACCCAAGGCAGGACTCGTGGTGGATTGGTCAATCAAAGTTACCGGTGCGGGCAAGGCTCCGGCATTAAAGCGCTCTACTAATTGGCGGGCCTGATCTACGGTAAAGCGGCCGGTGATCTGGGCCTTGCCGCCTGAGATCGCCTGCTGCACCGTCGGCATTTCAATTAAATTGTTATCCAAGAAAATCGCGAGTGGCTTGTTCACGTTCGCGGCGGTGAGCTCTTCAAAAAGCTTGGCACCTTCATCGTTAAAGGTAATGTCCACCTGGGGCGCGTTCGTCGTCTGATCAAAACTCAATTGAGCACCGGTTACGTAACGACCGGTAAGGTTCGTGGGGAAAAACTGAATCGTAGAAGAGCCAGTTGGAGTAGATGAGGATTCCGAGACGGTACGAAAATCCAGGAACGGCGTGGCGCCGATCTCTGCTACCGCATCAGAGACATTCTTCACGCCGGCGAGCTCTACTACGAGCTGATTATCCGTGCCGGACTTGGCAAGATATACTTGCGGTTCCGCTACCCCGAAATTATTGACGCGTTTTTCAATGACATCGCGCAAACCATTCAAAACCGAATCCTGCTGATCGGTCGGAATGCTCGAAAGATCTACTTTATAGACCAAGTGACTGCCACCGACGAGATCCAAACCCAAACGCCACGGTCGCCACTTAAGACCAATGCCTTTTGGATAGACAAAAACTCCCGCGAGAACGGCGAGGAGGATGATAACGCTCAAAAGAAATCCTTTATTCCGCATGTATGACGGTTATTTAAACACACCTGTTTTGAAAAGTAAAATCTAAACAGGTGAACATTCGGTGAGGATGAGTACGATATATTGACTTATATAATAATAAGTGTTATATTATACTCAGGAGGTTTCACAATGGAAATCATAACGATGTACGGACCACCGGGACTCCTCAAAAACCTGATCCGCACCAGAAACGCATGGGTAGCATCCAGTACGGGTGGATGGAATTTTACAGGGATCAGCTTTGGAAAAACTGAGGATATGGAAGCATGTCTCAGCCAACCCGCTGATTCTATCACCCCAATCCTCATCAAGGTGACGGTGGCCGCACAAGGAGAGCAATTCTCTTTCGCGGGTTTCGGCAACTTGGCTCTTATCCACCAGGCCAAGAAAGCCATCCGTCTCGGTCGAACAAGTCTGAGTCACGAGGCGCTCGACGACATGATCCCCTACCGGATCACCATCCTGCCTTTCTGACCAATCGAGGAATCATCAATCACCCGCTCCCGGCAAACCCGCCGTGCGAGCGGGTTTTTGTTTTTGAGCTCGTAAGAGCTTTTACGCGGTGCCCTGGGAAGGGATCGAACCTTCGACCTTCTCCTTAAAAGGGAGCAGCTCTACCACTGAGCTACCAGGGCAAAACAAGCCAATTATAAAAGAATTGTGGCTTATTTTCAATCAGTCTCAAGATTTCTTTCTGCAAAGAAAGTTCCCTTCTTTTTTGCAAGCGAGGACATTTCCAAAAACCCAGGAATAAAATCGGCTGCATGTAAGTCACGAATATCTTTCCAAACACTTTCCCCGTAGTCTGAATCACGCAATTTCCCTTTAGGATTCTTCGCCACAAAAACATGACAAAACATTGAGGTGAGCATCTCACCCTTCTTGCTTATCGTGAGATAGTATTCCCCTTTCCGTTCAAGCGATGCCGTGAGGCCGCATTTTTCAGCAAGTTCACGTTTGGCAGCAGAAAGCAGCTCTTCACCAAGATGGATCTTTCCATACGGAAAACCTTTCATGCCTCGAAAGGGCTCTCGTTTGCGGGTAAAAACGAGATGCTCTCCTTTTTGATTCGTGCAAATGATTACCGTAACGATTTTGGGCTGCTTGCGAGGCTCTACGGTAGCGAGACTCAAGGTATCCACATACCGCTTCCCTGCCGGAGTAAGCGCGTATCCTTTTGCCACTTTTTCGATAAACGCTTTCTTTATAAGCTGCTTCAGGTGGTAAATAAAGAGATTACTCTCCGCTCCGGCTGGCTTCAGGTCGCGATAGCGCGCTTCTCCTTCTTTAGTAAGGACTTGAAGAATATACCGTTCATAGGGATGCATAATGCCCTACTATAGGGCATCGATTTGCAATTTACAATTTCTCAATTTTGCACAATGAGTCAATCCAATTTGACTCAATTCGAATTTGTCTTGAAGGGATTATTACGATTGCTAAGGTGAAGTCAGCGAGTGGTCTCCACTCATTGATAAGGAGGAAATATGGAGCTCATCATCCCGAACCCCGCCCTACCAAGCAAAGCCGGGAAAACAAAGATTCACTTTCTTGACGCTGATACTCATCCTACTCGAAACGATGAAGATATCAGTCTGCCGCTTTCGAAGAATGCTCAGTTCTATCCCATTGCTCTCGGCACGCAATTTCTTTTCACCAATCCCCGAAGATATGACGAAAACGATGTATTCTTTGGGGGTACAGACGAGGAACCCTTCCTTGTGCAGCTGAACTCTTCCATACTTCAGGTTTTGAAAAAAGAAGAATTCTTCAAGGGCAACGAGCGAGCCTTGTACAATGCCTTGAAACCGAAGAGTATTGCAGATAGAGAAATTGCACTGCAAAAAGAGTGTGGACGACAAGGCGACATCTTTTTCATTCCTTCCGGATTCTCCTTCGAAGAGCTTGAGCGGATGCTCACTGCGTTTTACCCCGACAAATACGGTTTCGATGAGGACGGTGTGGGTGGATATACCGAAGCAAAGACGGGAAACGCGATGAGCGTATTCGGAACCCGTCACGAACTTCACGGAACAGCGCTCATTCTGAGTGGCATCGGACTCTTCGGAGAAGGGTTTCTCAAAGCCCCTGATCACGCAGAGCGAACCCTGCTCGACGTGCACTTCATGGCCCAAACTGCTTATCTCTTTAATCCACAAATGGCAGATTGAGGCGAAACGATGGAACGGGAATCTCCGAACATCAAAGTGCAGCCTCAAAAAATTGCCCTCGAGGAATTTCCCGAAGTAACGGTTTTCACGGTAGAGCTATCTTCCGAAACCGGATCATGGCTCGAAACATTTGGAACAGAATTGGAGCTTCGCGCGTTCTTGCGCGGGCTCCAAGCTGGCTCACAAATGACCGGCGGGCCCTACCTCAATGTACCGCTCGAGTTTTAGAAGGAGGCTTCATGAACCGAGAGGCTCTGCTCCGTCTGAGCGAAAAGCGCATCCTCGAATACCTTGCTCTTCACCCACGCGGATCGAGACCCAGTGTGCTTGTGCAAAAGTTACAGAAAAAGGGTCTCGACATACCGAGCGCCTGGATCCGGCTTCTCGCGGTAGGCTCAGTGCGGCTAAATGCAAATCTCAAACTCGTTCTCACAAAGTAAAGGAGGGCGTATGTGTTGCTTTTGTGATTACTACGAAATCGATTCCCCTTCTGATTGGGTGAAAATGAGAACCGGCGAATCGAAAGCAGAGACAAAGACAGTCGCATCGGAACTCGAAGAAGAGAGTGAGGAAATAAGGGATCAGAAGGAGCAGTAATGATTTTTTGCGACTGGGATTCTCTCTACGACGAGCCTTCTCCATCTGAGAAAAGAGGGATCAAAAGGAGGAAGAAATGTGCTGTTCGTGCGATTATGAAGGACGGGAACACGGAAACAATTTCCCAATCAACAAACTCCTCGGACAAAAGGCTCAAAAGGAACCAGAAACAAAAACAAAAAACAAACTCCAAAAGAAGGTAAAGACAACAAAATAAATCTCAAAACGCCCGCTAATGCGGGCGTTGTTTCTGCATATCAAGAGAAGATCCTTCGACAGGCTCAGGATGACAAAAAAAGAATCTACTCCAGATCTTCAAGAGTCTTGCGATCTTTCGCGGAAAGCTTCTTTGGAGCTTTCAGAATAAAATCCACCAGCAAGTCGCCTTTGCCATACGAACCCATTCGCGGCATGCCTTTACCGGGAATGCGGTACGGTTGCTTCAGGTCAAAATTTGTCGGAATTTCAAACTCGGTTTTGCCGCCATCAATCGTCGGTACCGTTACCGTTTTGCCGAGAAGAATATCCTTAATTTTTAATTCGTGGCGCACCGTGAGATCATCACCGTGGCGCACAAAGACCGCATGTGGCTTTACCCGCACGCGCACATACAAATCCCCCGCTTGCGAACCGCGTTCGCCCGCCTCACCAAACCCTTTAATCTGAATTAATTGGTCATCGTGAATACCGGGGATAATTTCGATTGTCGTAGATCGCTCACCGGAAACTCTGCCCTTGCCTTTGCAGACAGCGCAGACTTTCTTCGGTACTTCACCTTTACCGCCGCAGCGCTCACAAGTTTTCATCTGCGCGAAACTTCCGAAAAACGTCCGTCGCTCTTCGCGAATCTCGCCTTTGCCGGCGCAGACCGTGCAGGTTTCTGTACCGGAAGTCGGATCGCCGCCTTGCCCTTTGCAGGTTTCGCAGCGCACCCAGGTGCCAATCGTAATCGGTTTTACCACACCCTGATACGCTTCCTCGAGCGTAATCTCTTGCAAGAGTTCCAAATCCGCTCCATGGGTCACGGTGCGCGTGCGGCGCCCGCCGCCAAAGCCGCCGCCAAAAAAAGTCTCGAAGATATCCCCCAGGTCGCCGATATCAACACCGCCGGGGAATCCACCCATATTCGCAAAATCATTCCAGTTTACATTCGCTCCCCCCGGAAAACCGTTCGCAAAATCCGCGTTGCCAAACTGATCGTAAGCAGCGCGCTTTTTCTTATCAGAAAGCACCTGATAGGCCTCATTTACCTCTTTGAACTTAGCTTCATCACCGGCCGCTTTGTCCGGGTGATACTGGTGCGCTAGTTTGCGATATGCTTTTTTAATCTCGTCATCTGATGCAGTTTTAGAAACTCCGAGAATCTTGTAATAGTCTTTCTGTGCCATGAGTAGATAATGTTCAATTGTAAAACTACAGTACTTACCGCTTATTGAGCAGTGTGCGTTTATACGTATCCAAGTGATCCAAGATGAGCCCAGTACCTTTCGCTACGCAAAAGAGCGGATCTTCGGCAACGTAAGCGGGTACACCCAAATAGCGCTCAAAAAATTCCGGCAAGTGATTGAGCTGCGCGCTGCCGCCGGAAAGAATAACCCCTTTTTCCATAATATCCGCGACAAGTTCCGGCGGAGTCTCATTGAAAACATTCTTGACTGATTCCGCGATCTCCAAAAGAAGTGGGGTGAGCGCCTCCGCGATGTTATTTGCCGTAAGCTCAATATCCCGCGGCAAACCGGTTGCCAAATCACGGCCGCGAATTTGGGCGCCATGCTTTGCCTTGGTAGCCAAAGCGGAACCGATTTCAATTTTCACATTCTCCGCGGTTTGCTCACCAATCGCGAGACCATATTTCTTCTTTACGTAATCCGAAATCGCCCGGTCAAACTTATTACCCGCCACGCGCACCGAGGTCCACGACACGATATTACCGAGCGCGATCACCGCAACCTCTGCGGTACCGCCGCCGATATTGATAATCATGTGCCCGGAACGCGCGTTGATAGGAATTCCGGCGCCGAGCGCAGCAAGAACCGGTTCGCGCACGATGAAAGCATTGCGCGCACCCGCTTCTTTAGCGGCATTCATAACGGCACGCCGTTCGGTTTGCGTAATACCCGCGGGAACAGAAATAACCACTTCCGGTTTCAACGGATTCCACCACGTGCCCGCCTTGCGAATGAAATACGTGAGAAGTGCGCGAGTAATATAGTAGTCTGCGATCACGCCGTCTTTGAGCGGCCGATAAGCAACAATTTCATCTGGCGTCCGGCCGATCATTTCCTTCGCTTCCTGCCCTACTGCCAAAACAACGTTTTCGGGCTTTGAAAGCGCTACAATCGTCGGTTCGTTGATAATAAACCCCCTACCGGGAACAAAGACCACCGTGTTCGCCGTACCTAAGTCAATTCCAATTTTTCGAGTAAGCATAAGAACCTCACTATTGTAATCCGTAAATCGAAAATCGTAAAACAGTATTGACACGGAAAGCAGATCCTCCTATGCTCCTCACCAGCATATTTTGAATTTTGGACTGAAAAAGGAGGTTTTATGCCAGAAAAACCGGAAGTATTGCTCTGGCTCGTCATAAGAGATATTCCTCAGCACCTCAATAAACTCTCGACTACTTTCCTAAGAGGAACGCCAAGCCAAGATCTCATATGGAAATGGCCTCTCGATAACATTCCTCGGACAGGAGAACGCATTATGATCGGTGATGAGGCAGAGCATTTCCGCGTGATCTCAGTAGAATATTGGCTGCCTCAGGGAAACCCGGAGATATACTCTGTGATAGAGTGGGATTCCGAAGACCTCATCACCGACAGAAATCTCATCTCACTTGCCAAAGTTGGGTTTTGCGCAGGAAGCCTTCAAAACCCGCTCCGCACTGTCCTCAAAAGACTTGGCTTACCCTCGTAGACCTTGAAATAGAGCGTCCGAAAGAAAAGGAGAACTGTATGAACGAGTCTTGCAAACGAGTGCTAAAACTCATCAACACGATGGGCTGCGGAAATGATCTCACTCCGGAATCCGCTACCTGGCTCGCCGAACATCTCCAAAACTGCAGCGACTGTCATCGTCGCTACGCAAACGCAGTAGAAATCCTCGGATACAATCCGATCTAGTGGCAAAGGAGAAAGAGAATGTTTCACGAGAAGGAGTTGAATTCTGACATTGTTTCTCTGGCATCAACACTCGTAGGTCGCTTCTTAGCCTGGTCAGCTGCGGTTGGGTCTGCTCTGTTTGTAATCGCAAGTCTCATTGTGCTTCTTCAGAATAACCCCGTGCTTTTCCCTTTCTCGTTCATGATGGGAATGGTGAGCGCGACATACGCAGCAACCAACAGCGAACGACCCATTTTCCAATTATTCTTCGGTTCTTCGCTGATGGTCGAGCTTCTCATGATTATTGCTACGACCCTAGGAGCGCTCCATCCCGAGGTGACCCTCCTGAAATCCGTAGCATGGTTCAGCATTTTCCTCTGCCTGCCGCTCACAATAAGCCTCATCCGTTTCGCATACAATGTGGAAAGGTATATACGCAAAGAGGCTTCAGAGCTAGGTGAGGTATAGCCCTTGGCGCCACTTCGGTGGCGCTTTTTATTGCCCCAAAAACTCGCCAGTTTATGCGTACGTTTTCCAGGCGATAAAGTTCTTGAGCTCGCTTATCTTCATCCGCTCCTGCTTGCCGGTGTCACGGTCGCGAACCGTAACCGTATCTTTCAATTCCTCGTGAGATTCACCCAACGTGTCGAAATCTACCGTAATACAATACGGCGTTCCGATTTCATCTTGAGCAAAATAGCGTTTGCCGATATTGCCCCGATCATCCCAAGCAGTCGGGAGCGGATGCGCGAGAAGCATGGCATGGATCTCTTTTGCCTTTGCTACAAGCTCAGGCTTGTTCGAAAGAAGCGGGAAAACGGCTGCCTTATAGGGTGCGATTCGCGGCGGGAATTTCATATATACCCGCTCGCCATCTTCCTGATAGGCACTGAGAAGCGAAACCAACACCGTGCGATCGAGACCAAAGGAAGGCTCAATGACATGCGGGTAGTAGGCTTCGCCTGTTTCCGGGTCTTTGTATGGCGCATCCGCAAAGTGATTTTTGAGGTCAAAGTCAGTGCGATAGGCTAAGCCGTACAATTCTTTCTGACCAAACGGATAATCGAACTCAAAATCGATAGTGCGCTCCGAGTAGTGCGCCCGCTCCCCATCCGGAATCTCATGCTCATGGACTTTACTCATATCCGCGCCAATAGCGATAAGCCAGCGGTGCATTTCACCGCGCCAATATTCAAACCATTTTTCCCACTCTTCCGGTTTTACAAAGTATTCGAACTCCATGAGGTCAAATTCACGGGTGCGGAAAATAAAGTTCCCCGGGGTAATCTCGTTTCGGAACGCCTTGCCTTGCGATGCAATACCAAACGGCACCCGCACCCGCGAGGAATCCAAAACATTTTTAAAATCCACAAACATCGCCTGTGCGATTTCTCCACGCAGATACGCAGTTGCCGAAGAATCCTCAGTCGGCCCCAAACGCACCGGGAACAATAAATTGAACTGTTTGGGCTCGTTGAACTCTTTGCTTCCGCAATTTGGGCAGACGCCGCCAATTTGATCCTCCCGAAAACGCTGATGACATTTCTTACATTCTACGAGCGGATCGCTAAATCCAGCCACGTGACCGCTGGCCTCCCAGACTTTCGGGCTCATAATGAGCGCCGCATCAATACCCACCATATCTGCCCGGGCATGCACAAAGGTCTGCCACCAGAGTTGCTTAATATTGTTTTTGAGCTCCGTGCCGAGAGGTCCGTAATCCCAGGAATTTGCCAGACCGCCGTAAATTTCCGAACCCGGGAACACAAATCCGCGTCGCTTACACAGAGCCACAATCTTTTCCATTAGATTTTCACTTTTTTCCATAGATTAAATATTGTCATCCTGAGCGGAGGCCGCTGGCCGTAGTCGAAGGATCTCTGAATTAGCACAAGGACCCCTCAACCTCGCTCCGCCTTCGCTAAAGCTTCGGCGGACACAGTCAGAATGACAATCATTCTACAGTATTTTTGCGATTCCCAATAGATATATTGACACACAAGCAAATTATATATTATAAATATAATCAGACGCTAAACGTGTAGTTTAGTAGTTTAAAAACGCCGAGAGGCATAAACCACCCGAGAGGGTTTGCTGGAGGCAGCATAATGGATAGCAAAGATCGTCTCTACGAAAACGTGAATGGACCTGAGCTTGTCCAAAACCTCATCCACGGATCCAAGAACATCGATCGGATGCGAGAAGAAGTCAAAACCATCGTGGCCATTCTTCTCAATAATTTGGACAAGATAAGCATCGTAGCCACCCTTCTCCTTAATCTGACAGATTCAAAGACTTGTTATGCCATGAGTAAAAAGTTGGTCTCATACGGCCCTCAGGATAACAAGTTTAAGTTCCGTTTCACCTCTGACGCATTTCTATGGGAATACGAAGGGAAAGGCAACGGTCGTAGTTTCCTGAGTTGTTTTCTAGGAAAACCGGGAGATACTGGTCGCTTGGCGTATTCGAGCGATACTCAGGTGATCTGTATTCAAGATGTATATGCAGTCCATTCTACCTTGTCTTTCCTCATCACAAGCGTTTTGGACGCTTTTCCCGATCTTCAGGAGAAGCTCCAGCCTTTTCTCGACGCCGCCTAATGAACGCAGGAAGCACATAAAAGCCGCGCGGAAACGCGCGGCTTTTTTATTTATCTCACTCTACCATCACCGCCGGGTGAATTAGAAGTGATCGCCAGAGCAGATGCGTTTACACCAGAACTCGTCCATGCATCCGTCGCCGAAAGATCGGTCTCACCCATGAGCTCAATAAACTCCCCTACCTGATTTACCGCAGGCGTTATTTCGATCTGGAAAATCGCTTCCGGCGCGGTAGTAATAATTCCTGCACCGGCGGAAACCCGGGCAATTGTCCAAGTTACCGTACCACTTTGAGCGTTATAGCTCGGTGCCGCGCCGATACTGCTCGTCGCAAAACCGGTGAAACTCACCCGTGGATCGAGTTTCGCGGAAACAGAAACCCCCTGCATGTCCGTAATCGTATTTTGAAGCTTCCAATGCACGGTAAAACGCGTCGCTTTATTCGCCTGAAGCGGATAGGGGCCGGTGTTTTTAACAAGACGGGAGGGTTCGGAATAATAAGCGTCGGGCTCCACCGAAATGCTTCCCGCTACCTTCGTATCAAGCGCGGCAAACGACACCGTTTTTTGCGCGTCAGTTCCGACCGGTACCGTCGGCGATTGGATAGTTCCTTCCGCATGCACCGCGAAATTTTTGTCCGCCACCCGCCGCACCGGAATCGCGTCAATCACCGGAATCGTGAAATCTACATTGCCTTCCGCGCCGGGAGCGACATTGGTAAGCTCCGGAACACTCGTAGAATTCCACGAAATCGCATTAGCACGCGAATCGAAAGTGCCTTTCGTATTTAGACGGCTGAAATCCACAATCGTACTCGTAAGCTTCACCTGAATCTCTACGTTTTGAAACGTAGCTTCAGAAGTATTTTTATAATGTACGATATAGCGCAGATCATTACCGGGGTGTGCGACGAAGTCAGACGCGCCATTTACCGAGAGATCGAGCGTCAAAGGAGCTTGAGCGACGGTAATCGCCGGCGCGGCGGTCCATAAGGTATAGGTTTGACCACCACTCTCTACATTGAGCTTCATGGGGATCGTAACGTTCGAGGATGCACCGGAAATCGTGCCGGAAATAGTTACTCCCCCACCTGCGCCCGGCGCAAGATCTCCCAGCGTGAAATCACCGTTATTCCCCTGAATCTCCGGCGAGCTCGTGGCAGTTATGCCGCTTACGCCCTGAGGGTATTGCAGGATGAGGTGAACATTACTGAAGGGATCATTTGAATCATTGTGATACGTTATCGCGACATTAAATTTCTGACCGCCAATAACGCTTTGAGGAGCCGTGATATTGACAGCAACCGCGGGTGAACCGATCGCTACTGCGACTTCCGCCATCTCACCAAACTCATGCGGACCGCTGCCCTCCAGCGTGTATTGGAGTTTTATCGGTATTTTCCGCACCGTCTGAAGCCCATTTAGAGCGACCAGTGAAATAGTACGTTTTCCGTAATTTCCCGACGTTACATCACCTAAGTCTTCCTCATCGAAACGTTTATCTTGGGGTGTTCCAGCGAGCACAATGCCGTCGGGTAAGGCGATTACAAGCTTTGCTCCCAGAAGCGAGTCTTTGGAATCATTCTCATAGTTCATGGTGAGATCAAATTTCTCACCCAGAAATACTTTTTCCGGCGCGGAAGCATCAAGCGAGACTTGTGGCGCCGATTTTTTGAGAACAAGGAAGTAGTATGAAAACGCGAGTGCCAAAAGTACGATTACAAAACCGGAAACAAGCGCGATAATGCGCGAACGTCCACCCGGACCGGAAGGCTGCGAAATTTCTGGTATATGCGGCGAGTAATCCGGTCGTTCGGACTTGTCGCGTGAAGAATAAGGAAGAAGGGTCATGAGAAAAACAATATCTCAGATTGGGGGAATTTCTCTGCGCAGGTTTTGCAATACATTTCCTGATGGGAAATCTGGAATGCATGCGGGGTTTTGCCGCACGAGACACAACGGGAATCCGTCGGATCCCAGCCCAAGATTTTAAGCGTCTCGCGCCAGCTAAAACGATTTTCCCGCAGCATGGCCCAGATATCCGTCTCCGGCTCCCCTTCCGGCAAAATTTGGTGCAAGAAATAGAGATCCGGCGCCGTGACGCGAAGCTTGCCTGATTTTAAACCGTCCACAATCTGCAAGTTCTTCTTTTCTACGAATCGTACGTTTACGAAATTTCCAGGCTCGAGGTGAGCCGCAAGCTTGGAGGTCAATTTACGAGTAGCAACTGTTTTCCCGATAAGTTTGCCGAACTTTTCCGTAAAAAAAGATACGCGCGAATCGTATTCCCGGAACGGCTCCTTATCTAAAACCACCGCCTGCGCCACATACTCGTGCATGGCTTCATTCTAGCATTTTTTGCCGACGCAATAGAAAATGCCCGCATCGAAAGATGCGGGCACAAAATCAGACAATACGACGAGCGGAGCTATAGACGATGGAATCTCCTTCCTTATAGAGTGGACGAGACTCAATTCGTTCCACAACAAATGAGAGCGTCCGCGCTAAGGAGGAGCCGGGAAAACGTTTCATACACGCCGAAAGCCCTGGGGCAAATTGGTTGTAAAGATCATTGAAGCAGTCTTCATCGTACGGATCATCATGATCGAGTTTCACAACAGCTTCGAGCTCGATCAAAGATCCTGTTTTGAACCTTATCTTGTGGAGATCTTCTTTCGCATCGAGACCCTCCATCACTTCCTCGAGAGCTTTTGCGATCGCTTCAGTTTCGGCTACGACTCGAACACTTTCCTCGAGGGCTTGAAATGCACGGTTCGAGAATTGGTTCATATCGATGAGCAAAGGAAGCAAAAACGGCAGCTCATTGATGTGGCAGAGGGTTTTGCCGAGACCGCTCGCCATGCAGTCAAAGAGAGTGAAAGAGAAACCATCAGAATGCATGGTGTGACGGAGATCTAACAAACACCACTCAAGGCGCTTGAGAGGAAAGTATTGGTTCAGAGCACACTTCAATACGTCTCTCAAAACCGTTCCTTTTCGCTCCAAAACTCTGGACCACTGCATGAACCAGGCAAAAATCCGATCGGCTTCTTCGTTGTCGAAAGTTTGGTTCCATTGGCGCGCAAGGTAAACCAAAGCAGTCTGACAGGTTGCGGGACGGTCGGCGAGTTTGGAAACCGTCTCTTGCGTTCCAAGCAGCTCCATAATTTTTGCGCAGCGGTCCCGCGTAATTTTCCTATAGAGGTTGAATCCGCCATCATCATTTTCGAGAGAGCGCTCCAGGTCACAGATGTAGTCGAGGAGCCACACGAGGTATTTGCGACATTCAACATCTGGTGCATTGCATCGCAGAGCTTCCAGAAAAGTAGAACCTAGCTGACGAACAATGAATTCCGACTGCATCCCTTGAAGAAGATGGAGTTGAAAATCCCCTTCATCGAAGGCTTCCTTGAAAATGGACCGCCCTTCTCCCCTCAGCTTACTGCCATCTCCCCACATTTCATCCACTACGCTGTTACCACTCTTAGCCATACATCCTCCTTCAGAGCCTTAGCTCTTTTATCCTCTTCCCTTGGAAAGAGGTCTGGCACCGGTCCCTTGGTTCCAGTGCCAGGTTTTCAATAGCACGCACCGTGCGCGCTATCCCCAAACTAACGGAAAGACGCTCAGAGTGTCAAATACTATCAAAGACCGCTTTGGCGGGCTTTTTAGTTAATAAAAGAAACTGGGCGTGGTTCATAGACCACGCCCAGGAAATCCATGTACTCGAGGATGGGCCGCTGTCGGAGGATTCATACGTTCATACATGGCATCAACGTAAGCTGCTCCGTGACCGATCACCGAACCTTCCGTTGAGGAATTTTAAATCCCGCCCAGAATTACTACAGAAAATAACAAATTGATAGATATTGTCAATATTTAATAATCTTCGCTGCGTTGAGTTTTTTCGGTTTTCGTGTTAAAAATTACACGCACGCACGGATGGCGGAGTGGTCAATCGCAACAGACTGTAAATCTGTCGCCCATCGGGCTACGCAGGTTCGAATCCTGCTCCGTGCACAAATAAAATTACCCTGTTTTTATGGCAGGGTAATTTTATTTTTTGTATGCAGGATTCGAACCTGGGAAAGGGGTCGGGAAAACGGGAGTTTTCCCGTGGCGGATCGTTGCAAAAACCGAGGGGTTTCTGGGAGCGAGTTGGCACGCCGACGAGCGACAGGTTCTAGCGGAGCGGAATCCTGCTCCGTGCACATTGACATTTATAAAAAATAATATAAAGTTTTGCCTAGTAAAAGGTGGCGTACTACGTTATCAATGATTCACCTTCACTGACAACTTGACAAGGAGGTTTCGTGAAACTGCAAGTCATACAGGGAGATATCTCACGTGTGTCAACCGACGCTCTCATCACCGCCATTAACTCCGGCGGGATGTGGTTCGGAGGCATCGACGGCGTAATCAACCGCGCCGCCGGAAACTTTTTTCACCAGCAGGCGGGTGATGCCATGCCCCTGTCCCACGGGCAGGTCGTGGTCGCCCGTGGCAACGACTCGAATCAGGGCGCATTCAAGAACGTCGTCTTCGTAGTGGATGATCTCCGTGGTCCCCTCAGCCAGATCGTGTATGCCGGGCTAAAGGGTGCTTCGGAGGCAGGCTTTTCATCGGCGACGCTTCCCACGATCCGTATGGGTGTCATGCTCGGCGCAGTCGAGAAAAGCCCCCAGGAAGCGATCTTGCAGATGGCGGCGGGAGTGAAAAAGTTCATGACTGAACGACCCAACGGTCTGAATGACATCACTTTTGTGATCTACAACGACGCTGCCACCCAGCGTTTGCTGGAGGCGGAGATCGCCAGCCTCAATCCCATCAATTAAGCTCCGGTACGGAGGCTTCGGCCCCCTGCCGAAGCTTTCCATTTTTAAATACTTATGTGCCAAAAAGGTTTCAATAAGGGGATCCTCACGTTATCTGAAAATCGCAATCTAATTCGAGTAGATAAACAATTGAATGCCGTATGAAAACAGCGCACGCCCGGTTACCCGAAAACGGCGCTTTTTCTTATAGCAGTTCCAAATATCTATTTGAGCCGGGCCTAAATCACTCCGTTCCGGTTTCTTCGCCTACCTCTTCTACCGGTTTATCGGAAGTAATTGTTTCCGTAGATCGATTAGGATTCACAATTCCCTCGCCGCGTTCCAAGCGGATAGATTCCAGTTTTTTATTTACCGAATTGTCTATTTTCAAAACCATGACGCGCAAACGCCGCAACGTGCGCAAATAAAACGAGTGGAAAAATGCATCGAGTTTCTGCGGAAGCTCGGAAGTAAGCCAGCGCTCCATAACGGTGCGCTCCACCGGCTCACCATCAATGCGCGGGATGGTGCGAATTACGATATAAAGAACCACTCCTAAAGAGATGAGGAGAAGGTTAAAAAATAAGAATTGGATAATCATACGCGATCCTAAATTACTAATACCTGCGAATGCTCCGAAATGTAATTATAGCTAATTTTGAGACATTCGAGCCAAGGTGTAGTTTCAGATCGGATTAAAGCGCTAAACGCGAAAATGCATGGAGTTTTACGTTCTCCCCAGTGCGACGAATAACATCCTGGATGAGATCCTTAACCTTTTTGGAAGGATCTTTAATATAATCCTGTTCCAAAACTTCTTCGGGCGTCTCCCCGCCTACAGCAGCAATTTGAAGACCTAATTCCTTTGCTAAGTCCCGAAAAGGATCCGAATTCACTACGAAATCAGTTTCCGCGCGAACGTCTACGAGTACACCAACACGGCCGTTATGCACGTAGCCATAAATAAGGCCCGCACCGGCTTCGCGATCAGCACGCTTCTCTGCTTTTTCAACGCCCTTGGCGCGAAGCAGTTCCGCGGCTTTTGCCATATCACCTCCCGCCTCATCAAGTGCTTTCTTTGCTTCCATGACACCCGCACCCGTCTCCTCGCGTAATTTTTGGATTGTATCTAAATTAGACATATGTGAGAGATATTATAACACTATCTGTCACTTCGAGCGCGACGAGAAATCTTCTGAATAAGATCCTTTACGGTGCTCGCAATGACACCTTCTAGGCCTGCGGTTTCGCCGCGGCAGCTTCCTTTTTGCCGGAACGGATGGCTTCCGCGATTTTCGCGGTAAACCAATCAATCGAAGTCTTCGCCTTGGTGTTGCCTACTACCGGGTACTGCACGAGCGAAGGCTCCGCATCCGTAGACATGAGAGCAACAACCGGGATATGGAGGCGGTTTGCTTCCAAAACAGCCGTGCGGTGCATGACCGGATCAACTACCACGAGAACTTCCGGTCGGCTGGACATATACTCAAGACCAGCGAGGGTTTCCGTAAGCTTCTCGGCCTCTTTTTCAAGATCGAGCTGCTCTTTTTTGGTATAGCCTTTATAGGCACCCTTAGCGAGGTCTTCCTTAAGCTTCTTAAAATACTCCACGCGCTTCGCGATAACGCGATAGTTCGTGAGCGTACCACCGAGCCAGCGACGGATAACAAACGGAAGCGAAAATTCATCGCTGATCTGCTTCAGCATGTCATGAGCGGAAGGCTGCGTGCCTAAAAAGATCATCGAGGCGTTACGCGCGGCGGCGGATTTCAAGAAGCGGGCTGCCGCTTCCATCTGCTCTTTAGATTTTTCCACGTTGATAATCTCAACACCGTTCCGGTTAGCCAGAACGAACTTTTTCATCTGAGGATTCGTCTTGTTGCGAGTACGGCCGTAAAAAACTCCGGCTTCCATCATCTGGAGAAGTTCCGGATCAGTTATAGTCTCTTCTACGGTTTGTGCTTTTACGTCGATTTCAGACATGGGCTACAGTATAGTACACCTAGACGAAATTCGCAAGTCATAAAAATAGAGCCGCCCAACGCACAGGCGGCCTTAGTTTTCCTTATGTGATGAGGGCACGCGCCTCCAGAATTCCACGCGCAGGCACACCCAAAAGTCTCAGCGTAGGCATAATCACATCGAAATGGACGATCGCATTCGCATGCTGACGTTGTACAGCAGTACCTCCTTCTTGCTTCGGTCGAACCAGCTTTTCCCACGCCTCATCGCCATGAAGAACAACGAATTCTTCCTTCGTCATACAACCTCCAATCTAACTATGAGAAATAGTACTGGATTTAAGACGCCTTCGCAATAACCCCTCCTCCAAGCAACTCCCCCTTCTTGTCGTACCACACCGCTGATTGACCCTCCGCAACAAACTGCTGCGGCTTCGCGAAAACGAGCTTCCATGTACCCTTGCCCATCCGCCTAAGAGTTGCCGGACTTAGCGGCTGACGATAGCGAACGCGGGCAAAAACAGGCATGTGAGAATCAAGGACTGAGGGTTGAGGATTGAGGAAATTCACGCTTACGAGTTCCAGTTCATTTTTAAAAAGCAACGGATTGTCATGGCCTTCCGCGACCGTAACCGTATTCTTCTTTACGTCTTTCGCGACTACATACTGAGGCTTGGCAGTTTCCCTTTTCTTGTGCACCACCCGACCCACGCCACTACGTTGCCCCACGGTAACAAAAGCCGCTCCTTGATGCTCACCAACTACTTCGCCTGCCGGCGTGAGAATTCTGCCGCTCTTCCGCGGTATATATGAAGAAAGAAAATCGCTCATAGGAACATTTCCCAAAAAACAAATCCCCTGAGAATCTTTCTTTTCCGCAGTCGGCAAACCGGCTTTTTTTGCGAGCGCGCGCACTGCAGGTTTCGGGTAATCCCCGATCGGAAATAAGCAATGCTCCAATTCGTTTTGCGTGAGCGTCCAGAGGAAATAAGATTGATCCTTATTAGAATCTTTGGCAACAAAGAGAGAATTTAGAATATAGGATTTAGAATGTAGGTTTGATTTCTGTTCTTTACTTTTTTTCTCCCTAAATCCTAAATTCTCAATTCTAGATTCTAACTTCCGCACATAATGTCCCGTTGCCACATAGTCGGCGCCCATCGCGAGAGCTTTTTTTAAAAATAAACCGAATTTGATTTCCCGATTGCACATCACATCCGGATTTGGCGTTATGCCAACCCGATAGCCCTCAATCATATACTCGACCACTCGCTTTTTATATTCCTCTTCAAAATCCCACGTGTAGAAGGGAATCCCGAGTTTCTCCGCTACTCGACGCGCATCTTCGGCGTCGCGCTCGGCGCAACCATCAATGTTATAGCAGCGCATAAAAACACCCACGACGGTGTAGCCCTGTTTCTTCAAAAGATATGCCGCGACGGAGCTATCCACTCCGCCGGACATACCAACAAATACTGTTTTCCCTTTCATTGCGGCACTATTGTACGCCATTATAGGCCTTTTGACTATAATTCATTGACAAATTAAGCACATTTGAGGTATAAAAAATCGAAGTCCATTGAAATTCGGAGGAAAAAGAATAATGGAGAGAATCAGGGTGTTTGAAAGCTTTGACCCCAGAGAAGCTCAAGAGCAGTTGACCCTCTGGGAAGGTCCGCGCGCCGTCATCATGCCGCATGAGAAAACCCAGGAGCTGTGGACCAATTCCATCAAGGTTGCGGCCAAGCTCATGAGCTTGCCGAATCGCTACGCCTACCTCGAGACCCTGCGTGACGGAAGTGTTCCCATCCACAAATTCAAATCCTACGACGAAGTCTCGATCAGCAAAGAAATCATCGAGAACGCTCCTTCCGAATCCCTCCGACTTCACCCCATTCATCACGAGATCCTGCTCCATTAGCAGATGCTCTGAAAATCAACGGGCGACCCTTGAAGGTCGCCCGTTTTGCTATTTTTTGTATTCCCCTATGCGCGCTCCACGTACTCTCCGGTTTCTGTATTGATCCGGATCATTTCATCTTGCTCGATGAAAAGCGGCACGTTCACTTTTGCTCCCCCTTCGAGGGTAACCGTTTTCGTTCCACCCTGAGCGGTATTGCCTTTGATGCCCGGTGGCGCTTCCACTACTTTGAATTCCATCTTAATAGGAATCTTGATCTTAATAACCTTATCCTGAAAAATCCACGTTTCTACTTCGAGATTAGATTTCAAAAACTTAGCTTGCGAACCGATAACTTCTTCTGAAAGTGAAAAGCGCGCCTTCGGGTCGCCTTTCGCATGAAACCAAAATTCGCCGCGGCTTGAATAGAGAAAAATTGCGGCCTTGCGTTCCACCTCTGCTTCTTCAAAACTGTCGGAAGCCTGCCACGTACGATCCAAAACTTTGCCCGTAATGAGGTTGCGGATTTTAGTTTGCACAACAGCTTTGCGCTGTTGCATACGAACGAAGTTCGATTCGATGACTTCGTACGGAGCACCTTCATATATGAAGAGGACTCCCTTAGATAATTCAGTATAAGCGAGCATGGGTGTATCGTCATTCCGAGCAAAGCGAGGAATCTTCTCTCAGAAGATCCTTTATTTCGTTCAGGATGACTAAATTGCGACGCACAGATTATAAATAATTCTTCTTAGAAATGCAAAAGCCGCCCTTCGAAAAGTCGGGGGCGGCTTTTGCGAAAATTACATTCCCGATTCCGTTGCCGGACGTTCTCGGCGCATACCGCCTTCCGGTTCTTCTATTTTGAGATTCAGGCGGGAATCATTTTTGATGCCCACAATTCTCAGAAGCGAACGGATAGCTTTTGCGGTAGAACCCTGACGACCAACCACGTGGCCCATATCTTGGGCGTTCACATGCAGTGTCAAAAGGACGCCGCGCTCATCAACCTTGCGGTCGACACGCACATCATCCGGATGATCTACCAGCGCTTTTATGAGAAATTCCAGAAATTCCTTATCGACTTCTGCCATTTCCGATAGTGTTATCGATTACGACCTTTGGCAATCATTAGCCATTTTCCGCGGGAGCTTCGACAGGTGCTTCAACTGGTGCTTCTGACGTTTCCGCCACGGGTTCGACGGCAGCGGACTTCGGCACCGGTCGCGGCATAGGCACAGCCTTCTTCGGCGCATCCACAATACCATTCTTAACAAAGAGATTATGCACGGTAAGTGAAGGTTGGGCGCCAACCTTAATCCAATGTTCGATGCGATCTTTCTTGAAATTAGTCGCTTTAGTGAACGGATCGTACGAACCCAAGTCTTCCGTAGGCGGCGCGATCAATTTAGAACGCGAAGGCGCGACTACCAAACGGTAGCTGGGCTGGCCTTTCTTTCCATGGCGCTGTAAGCGAATCGTTAACATGTGGGCTATATGATAGCGTAGTTTGGCTTGACAGTCAATGTGCTCCGGTATGCATCCTCTGGGCACCGCATGTCAGTTTGCTCCAGCGCCAAACTGCATTCTATGCTCTCGGCACAAAATTTTGCTACGCAAAAACCAAGCTTTTGTGCCTCCGAGAATTGCCCAGAGGATGCATATCTCCGCTTATTTTCATCCCGTGATGACAACTAACTCTTTTGCATATACCGCAATAATTCCGGAATGCCCTCCCCTTCCATCGGCACTTTCTTGCCCGGATTAAAAATATTTACCGGGTCAAAAATCTTTTTCACTTCGCGAAACAGTCGCATCATCTCCGCGCCATACATCTTTTCCAAATAGGGCGTACGAATCAAACCATCGTTGTGCTCGGCGGTAATGGAACCTTTGTATTTCAAAACGAGCGCGTAGACGCGATCCATAAGCTCCGGAATAATTGCTCGCGCTTCCGCGTCTTTGAAATCCATGAGCGGGATCACGTGGAAATTACCATTGCCGTTGTGGCCCGCGATAGTAGAGACAAGTTTATCACCATAACTTGCAAGAATTTCCTGAAGTTTCGGCAAAAATTCCGGCAAATACTCCGGTTTTACCACTACGTCGTCAATAACCGGCGCGGTGTGCTTCCCCTTCACGTGCTGGCGAAGCAAGTTAAAACTCTCCCGGCGAATGGTCCAATACTTCTCGCCCTCAGCTTCGTGTTTGGTAAGGTGGACGGGTACATTAAACCGTTCGAGCGCGGCGCGCAGCCCCGCAAGACGGGCATAGATTTCTTGCTCATCTTCTCCAGCAAGCTCGGCGAGGATGACAAGCTTCGGAATACCGCGTTCTTTGAAAAGCATGCCAAGATCCGGCAGGAAGCTCCATAAGAATTTCAGCGCGTTGGTCTTGACCCGCGCGAGAATAGAGGGGAAAAAACGAACCGCGAGTTTCAACGTCTTATCGTCATAGCACTCTAGGCTCTCCGGATTGAATTTCAAAAGCTCATTAGTGACTTCCGCAACTTTGGTAAGATCACTCAAAAAAATAACTGCCATAAGCGCATGCGGCTTAGGGCGAACCAGCTTGAAAGTCGCCTCAGTCACGAGCCCAAGCGTTCCCTGCGAACCGACAATAAGCCGCGTAAGATCGAATATGTCCCGTTCCCTATCCCACACGTTCCAGAGGTAGTAGCCGGCAGAATTTTTGGATACATCCGGTTTCGCTTTGCGGATTAATTCGTAATTTTCACTCACGAGCTTATAGATCTTCCGATATACATCTCCCTCAAAGCCATCTTCTGATAACTTTTTGGTAAGCTCTTCACGCTTCAAGGGTTTCACCACGTATTCCTCGCCGTCGGCAAAAACAACCTTGAGCGATTCAACATAGTCTTCCGTTTTACCATACGCGAGCGTCTTTTCCCCGCCGGAATTGTTCGCCACCATTCCGCCTATGGTGCAAATCTCTCGCGAAGCGGGGTATGAGGGCAAAAGCAAATTGCGCTTTAGGGTTTCTTTCTCGAAATCCCGATAAAACATGCCTGGCTCCGCGGTGGCATAACCGGCGATTTCCACTCCCCGGCCATTACGAACCTCTTCGCCCGCTGGAAGAGCACTGGTTCCCTTAAAGCGGTGCATATGACGCGCGAAATCCACAACAATCGAAGTAGTTAATGTCGCGCCACCCATATCCGTGCCGCCCGAACGCGCGGTAAGCGAAACACCCGCTTTTGCGGATACAAATTTTACTAATTGCTTTATATCGTCGGCATTGCGGGGAGCTACAACAACTTCGGGCCGTATTTCAAAAATAGAAGCATCCTTACTTGCTTTCGTGAGGGTAGCGCTGTCCGTCATCACTTCACCGCGTATCACCTCTTTCAATTCGCGTGCAAGCATGAGCGTATTATACCATTTCGTTCGGCATCACTTTCGCAAGACTTCAAATGCTCCGCTATCGTTCACGCGAATAAGGCGCGATGGCTTACCGCGTTTGATCCCTCCGTCAACATAGAAATCAACTTTCTTTCCAAAATAATACTCCGCTTCAGAAATACTTACTGCCGGTTCTTTGCTTTGCGGATTCGCGGAAGGAGCGACAAGCGGACCGCTTTTTTGAATCAAGCGGCGAAGAGTCGTGACCTGAGGAAGCCGAAAAGCAATACTCTCGCTGCCGCGATGCAAATACGCGAATTTTTTATTGCGCACCGGCAAAATAATGCTCGTAGGTCGCTTCGCTTTCCAGAGCTTTGCCAAAGCTCTATTTTGCAGAGGCGATAGCTTCATTCCAAAGCGGGCAAGATCCTGAAGCGATGCGATAAGAATAATAAACGGTTTTGTTTCCGTTCTGCCTTTTATTCGATACATACGTTCTACGGTTTTCTTCTGGAGCGCGCTACCAACTAACCCGTAAATCGTATCGGTAAGCAAAACACCCACACCGCCTCGCTTAAGGAGGCGAAGCGCGTCTCTCATTTCGGGAGCATTACTCACCCGCCGCGTCGATAATTTTTTGGAATTCTTCTGCATTGGTGCTTGCATGACCGACTAACGCGCCATCAATTTCCGGTCGAGAAATAAAATCTTTGGCATTCGCGCTATTTATGGAGCCGCCATAGAGGACGCGAACATTCACATGGAGCTTAGCACAGGTTGCTTCTCGTATAGCGGAAATAATCTCTACCGCTTGCTCGGGCGTGTCGCTTTGACCTTGGCCATTCCGAGATATTGCCCAAATCGGTTCATAAGCAATATTGAGCTTCCAGTATTTCGCATCGGGCAAATCAGAAGGAAGAGAAGCCCAAAGCTCCGCTAGAACGAAATCAATTGAGGCTTGCACTCCATCGTCACGCACCGAACGCTCCTCGCCAACACAAAGGATGACTTCCAAATCCGCTTGCAGAGCTCGCCTCACTTTCTCGAGAACCATATCGTTCGTTTCTCCCGCCGCGCGATAATCCGAGTGGCCGAGAATAATATATTCCGCGCCGGATATATCAAAAGTATTTTGCGTCCCGAGTGTTACCATGCCAATTTTATCTTTGACCAAGCCCAGATATTGCGATGGCGGACAAACAACGAGAGTGACCCCCTGTGGGGCTTTTAGTTCTCCGTAATCTTTCGCGAGGGTCTCTGCTGCCTCTCCCGTAGTTACATAGTTTTTCCAATTACCAACGACGAGCTTTTTCATAGTCTGCATTATATCATTGTCTCCCGATGCTTGACTGAACCGAAATAAGATTCTAAGGTTATTTCAGAAAGGAGGTGCACCATGCGAACGGTTTTCGGTTGGGCGTTTCTGATGTTGTCGCTCATCACACTCTTCGCCGGTTTCATATCGTTCGGGAAAATGCCGCTACTCTTCAGCGCATGCCTAGAGGTTGGTGGCTTTGGCCTCGGATTGATTGGCGGCCATCTCATGCCCGTCGTTCCGGGCAAGAGGAACTTCTTCACTGCCTGGTTCTGATAAAAAGCTCATCCTTACGGATGAGCTTTTCGCTTAAGAAGAAATCGATTTTTTAAATTCTTCCACCATCGGCACTTCTTCCGGCTCGACACCATAGAGCAACGCCGTATGATACGAAACCCAATCCGCAAGAAGCAAACTCTTGAATATCGCTTCAGAGCGAGAACCGCCTTGCATTTCTATACGCTCTACCGGAAGCCCGCGCTCTTCATGATACACGTTAACCAAGGCAGAAAAACGCTTTTTCATATGCGGATTGTCTGCCGGATCTTCCAAAAACAAAAAATAGAATTTAGGAGATAAGCCCTTAGTCGTTTCAGAAATATCGAAGCCGGTCATTTCATTATGATTTACTTCCGGCAACGTGTTCCAAAATGCCGGGATTTTCCCGCTTTCGTTTAATTTAATTTTCCAAACTCGGGCGAGCGCGGCATTCGCATTCGATGTGTAGATAATAGGAACCGTGCCCTTGAGCTTCTTTGCGAGTGTTTTTCCAGCTTCTTCGAGCTCACTCGGTTTCAGCGAATCAGCCAACGCACGAGTTTCTTCGAGCACTTTATCGTCACTCATAATGCTTAGAAACGCGCGAATCATAAAACCAGTCGCCATGCGCGGCTGGATGCCGGTCGCGGGAAGCATAATAAAGGGCACTCCCGCCTCGCGAGCCTTCTGAAGCAACACTCCGCCGGTAGAAACCGCTACCACATTCAGATTTTTTTCAATCGCCGCATCCAATGCGGAAATTGCTTCCTCGGTATTGCCGGAATACGAACTGACAATAATGGTCCGTTCATCCAAATCGGCAAGTGGCGGCAAACCATAGTCGCGCCAAACCCAGATATCCGCATCCGGACGCAAAGCGCGCAAAATATCGCCCGGGAAAGCCGATCCACCCATGCCGCAGATGAGATAGCGCGAGCTATGAGCTATGAGCTTTGAGCTATTTTCAATCTTTGGTTCAAAAGCGAATTGGGAGGGAAAATCGAGAATGGTTTTAGAAAACATAGGGTAAGTATAGCAATTATTGCCTCAGTGTGCAGTTAGTGATATAACCTAGTGAGACAAGGAGGACTGCATGCATTTGACACCACCCATACCTGAAGAATTGGCGCTACTCATCGTCGGAGTAATCTTTCTCATTCTCGCCGTCTGCTTCCTAATCGAATGGCGCTTGTGGGAGAATCGAGCAGCCCGAGACGAAGGCTTGATCGAACCGTCATTTTTGGCATTTTTCACTCATTGGGTCTATTACAGCCCCAATCCCCACGTCCGCCGCGCACTCTCTGACAGCGATTTCTGTCAGACAGGATGCCCCTACTGCGCCGTGCTCCATCCGGAGAACAGAGAATTCATCGTCCCTTCGTGATTTGAACCGCCGAGCTAAGCTCGGCGGTTTTCATATGCCTAATGCGCGCTAGCCGCTGCGGTCTCGAACTTCAACGAAAGCACTTTAGATGTGCCATCCTCGCCAAGCGTTACGCCGTAGAGCACATCGGCCGCCTCCATTGTGGCGCGATTGTGCGTCACAATAATAAATTGCGTTTCTTTCGAGAATTCCTTAAGCATCTCCGCGAAGCGGCGCGCGTTGCGCTCATCGAGCGGCGCATCGATTTCATCAAGCACCAAAAATGGTGGTGGTGAAACCGAAATGAGCGCGAATACCGTGGCAATACCTACAAGGCTTCTCTCACCGCCGGAAAGCACATCAAGCGAACCGATTTTCTTTCGGGGCAATGAGACCTTGATTTCAATTCCCTGCTCAGTCTCCTCTTCTTCTTCCGGCGCTGATCGTTCCGGAATAGATTCTTCATCACCAGTTGCCGTTTGCTCTTTACTCTTTACTACCCGTTTCTCCAAAACCAGTTTCGCCGTTCCCCCGCCGAACATGAGCTCGAAAAACTTCTGGAATTCTTCGTTGATATGAACCAACGCGGCGGAAAACTGGCTGTGAATCTTCTCATTGAGTTCCTTGATGAGCGCACGCAAATCAGCCTCGGCTTTTATGAGATCCGCCGATTCCTTTTCCAAAAACGTATGGCGCTCTTCAGTGCTCCTCGCCTCATTGATAATCGCTTCATCTACCTCGCCCATAGCGGCAAGCTCCCCACGTAGCTTAAACATGCGCCGTTCCAGATCAGACGAGTCAAGAGCTGCGAGCTGCGAGCTGCGAGCTTCATTCTGCTCATGCTCATACTCGCCGCTCCTGCTAAATTCCTCCACGCGACGCCCCGCCTCATGAATGCGGTGCTCTACTTCTTGTTTGCGCATCAATAAGCGCTCGTGATCGAGCGTCCTCGCCTGCTCGGCGCGATTCCAATCATCAATGGCGTTCCGCGCCGCCTGCACTTCAGCAAGAACTTCTTTAAAAACCGTATAGAAGGCCTCTTGGCTCTTCTCAAGGGAACGCTCACGGTCGCGGAGCTCCATGATCCGATTTTCGAGATCGCGAAGTTCTTTACCAGCTTTTTCAAAATCAGTTTTTATCTTCGGATCGAGGGCCTTCTTCTCATGCGTCCCACCGCCTTCAAGTACTTCACTGATTTCAGAAAGCACTTTTCTGACTGCACCTTCTAAATTTCCGGCAGAAAGGGCTGATTCGAGAGCTGCTTTTGCGCCGCGAACCACGTTCAGCAATCGATCATGCGGAATACCCGACGAAGGCATCGTGCGCGAGACAATTTCAATCTCAGTTTCAAGCTTAGTCAATTCTCGCTGAACAGCGCTCCGTTTTTCCTCAATTTCCTTAATGGTTACTTTAAGCGCTTTGAGCTCTTCTCGCTCCTTAGGCTCATTTGCTTCCACCTGTTTCAAACGCTCTTCGGCGGCAATTTTTCTTTTTTCGAGTTCTGCTTGCTTTGCTTCATGAGCGCGGATGTCATTTTCCGCTTTGACAAGCTGATCATTCAACGTGCCGAGCTGACTCCCGAAGAAATTGTTCTCAAGATCGCGCAATTCCGTTTCAAATTCCGTGCGCTTATCCCAACGACTCGTCTGGCGTTTCAGGGAACGCAAATGCGGAACGATTTCCTCAATGAGCGCTTTTACTTTATCTAAATTAATCTGGGAGTTTTTAAGGCGACGCTCCGCTTCATTCTTCTTGAGCTGGTATTCCTTGAGGCCCAGCACTTCTTCGATCATTTCCCGACGCTCCACCGGAGTCGCACGCAAAACCATGTCGCTGTTGCCTTGAGTAACTACCGTAATACCACGACTGCCTAGTCGCGCCGCGGCAAAGAAATCAACGATATCTTTGAGACGAACTTCCGATTTATTCAAAAAATATTCACTCTCACCATCGCGTGAGATCTGACGCATTACGGATACCTCCGCAAAATCTACCGGGAAAAACTTAGAATGATTGTCGAAATGAAGCGATGCTTGCGCAAGACCTACGCGCGCTTTTTTGGGCGTTCCGGCAAAAATAAGATCTTCGCCTTTCCCACCGCGTAAATTCTTCGCATCCCGCTCACCGAGGAGCCAGCGAATCGCATCAATCACATTCGATTTGCCCGAACCGTTCGGACCCACAATAGCCGTAATTCCGGCTGGAAATTCTAAAATAGTTTTATTGGCGAACGATTTAAAACCGTTGAGCTCAAGTCGTTTCAGAAGATGAGGCATATTCTGTAAAACCTCTTTATTTTACAGTATTGCTAAAAGTATTGACATGCAGCCTTGACTAGAGGAGGAATAAGTAATATAATATAAAAAGAACTCAGAAAGGAGTCAGCAATGGTTTTGACATGGGAGGACGTCCTCAAACGCAACGACTTGATCGGCGGTGATATCGAATCGATCGAAGACGGAGTTGCCTATCGTGGCCCGATCTCTGAGATCATTGACGAAGGAGACTCGATCCGCTTCAATTCGCCGTGGTGCGCGCGAATGCGCGAATGGGGTAAATGGGAGAACTGGGACATCACAACCTGTTCAATCAATAAGGAAGTCCCACCTGGAGACATCGGCGAAGGACGAATTCACTTCGAGATGCCGTTTCTTGGCTACTGCACGCTTTTCCCAAAGGGAGGAAGTAAACTCGACCCGAAGAAGGTTCAGGGATTGCCTCCAGAGTTTCTCGAGTCGTAAATCAGAAGGGCTGCCGCAAGGCAGCCCTTTTATTATCCGTATTTCTCGAGCGCCTCTTTCGCTGCTCCAAGTTCCGCTTCCTGCTTCGAAGGCCCGGAGCCTCTCCCCATGATTCCACTATTAAAACGCACACCAATAGTAAAAGTGCGATCGTGAGCCGGACCGGATTCACTCAAAAGTTCATAGGTTGGAGTTTCGCGAAATTTTTCCTGCACAAACTCCTGAAGCGCGCTCTTGGGGTCTTTGTAGCTCTTGGTGCGAAGAATCTCCTCAATGTGCGGCATGAGAATTCCATCCACGAATTTTGAGACGGTTTCAAAACCGTGATCCAGATAGATCGCGCCGACGAGCGCTTCAAAGGCATTCGCAAGAATGACTTCTTTAGCCCGGCCGCTATCCCCTTTTTCCCCGCGCGACATGAGCATAAATTCCTCCATGCGAATTTCTTTCGCAAGACGTCCCAAGATCTGATAATTCACGAGTGCCGCGCGCAAAACGGTAAGCTGGCCTTCCGGATAATCCGGATAGCGGTGGAATAATTTCTCCGACACCGCGAGCTCTAAAACCGCATCGCCAAGGTACTCCAGACGCTCGTTATGCGGCACCGGCCAATTCGGCTTCTCGTTCAAATACGAACGATGCGTCAAAGCCTCCTTCAAAAGGTTGATGTCGTTGAAACGAATATGGAGTTTTTCCTCAAACGGAGTGATGTCTTTCATAAATCAAGCACGAGCATGAGCGGCGAGCAGTGAGGCAAAAATATCACGATTCCTTTGGTTCTTCGCTCGAGGCTCTGAGCTTCTGCTCATCGCTCGTTTTGAGTTCGCGATAGACCGTGCCCAATACACCATTTACGAACCGGCTGGAGTTAGGGCCGCCATAATTTTTTGCCATCTCGATGGCCTCGTTGATCGCCACCTTGGGCGGCACCTCATTTGGATCCGCATAGAGAAGCTCCACCAAGCCGACACGCAAAATATTGCGATCGAGCGGCGCGATTTTCTCAAGCGGCCATTCGGGCGCGGCTTTCGTGATAATTGCGTCAATCTCCTTACGATGATCCACTAAGCGCTTCAAAATTTTCCAGGCAAATTCAGGCTCATCAATGCCCGGCGCAAATTCATTTAAGTTACGTTCCAATATCTGAGTAAGATCTTTCGCTTGATGGTAAAAATCCCACTCGTAAAGAGATTGGAGAATAACGGTTCGGATGAGATGGCGGGTGGCCATGGTAAGTAATCAGGAGACAGGTTTTACAAAGAGCGGGAAACGGTCATTCTTCTTTAGGTGCTTGCGGTGACTTTACGACGTGGAGCACGGTAACCGCAATTCGCGCATGCCGAGTGCGAAAGCTTAGGGGCTTTGCACTGCGGACACACGAACACGCGGGTTTTCTTGAGTGCCATATGGCTGCGGCGTCGCGCCGTCTTGCCGTGGCTATGATGTTTTGTTGGTACGCCTCCCATGAGATTTTCTTAGTAAATGTAATGAATTTAGAAAGTCTTACATCCCGCCGCAGCTCTAGCGAAGGCGGACCTGTGATTTCCTCTTATAGCATAGCCGATTTTCCTAGATAGGTCAACAATATTTTAAAAGTTAGCCCTCCAAGAGCCGAAGCCGTTGGAGGGAGTGTATAGTACGATTGGCGCTATCCAGTCGCAAGTTGCGAGGTTCCATCGCCACCGTAGTCGTAGCTACCTTTAGATAATAGCACTATCGTGAGGAAAGTCAATGCTCCTTGAAATCCCGGTTTATTGGAATTTTGAGTTAAAGAAAAGTCGTGCGATGAATCGGACTCGGCCCTAAAGCAGCGAGTGCAGCGTAGTGAGCCTTCGTTCCATAGCCTTTGTGCTTCTCAAATCCGTAGCCGGGATATTTCTTTGCTTCCCTATCCATTAATTTGTCCCGATGCACTTTGGCAAAAATGGAGGCTATTTTTACAGCTTGTATTTTTTCATCCCCTTTAACTATCGTGCGCGCCAAAACTACCGTTTGGGAATTAAGACGCACCTTCTCCTCGCTTATTACTGCTTTCTGTCGCGCATGGCGCAACTTTTGAAGATACAAGCCGCCGTCCAAATAAATCTCTATTTTTTTGAACTTCTCCGCATGCACGCGCAGAAGTTTTTGAAGCGCTCGCCGCGCGGCCAAATTGGCCGCGCGGGCGATATTCACTTCGTCTATTTTCTTGGGAAGAGCCTTAACGATGACATGCGCGACGCGCGGATGCGCACCCAGGTACTCCGCCCATAATTCGCGCTGGATAGCAGTTAGTTTTTTGGAATCCGCGAGCTCGCCACGGCCGCTGCCCGCGCGAACACGCAGATTAGCAGGGATAAGGGCGGCAGAAAGTACTACCGGACCAGCCAAAGGTCCTCGCCCCACTTCGTCTATACCGATCACGTAACGCATGCGCATATTTTAGAGCATTCTTTTTCTCGCTACCACCAAAACTTGCTTTTCACAGGGCAATTGGAGTAGTTTGAAATCAGACGGCCCGTTCTTCCTTTTCGCCAACCTCTTCTTGGAGGGGAAAGGAATGGCTCGAGCGAAGAAGAGATTTCGCCGACGGGGTTCTGATAATCTGCTCCGATTCCGTCAGGGAAGCATTTGGAGGGTGCTACTTATGGTACAACTCTCCCCATGCTCTACCCGCCGAAGTGCTTCGTAATCTTGGCCAAAGAGTTTTTGTGGACTCATGAGGCAAGACCGGACGCGGGCACGAATCACTTGGGGCACAACGGGCCGCAAAAAAGCCCCGCCGAGAAAGTCCTCTCGGCGGGGCTATTTATTTTCCCAAAACTAGGCCGCGCTCAATTTACGATACACGAACGCGTTTGCAACGAGGACGGTAGGTATCGCTACAAAAAGACCGATTCCCAAAGCCAAGGCTCCAAGAATACCTACGCCAGCGCATACGAGATCGAATTTGAAAATCTCCCAGCGCTGCCCTTCCGTCGCTTTGAAGCTCGCTTTCAATGCTTCAATCGGACCCATCCCCTTCTCAATCACATAGTAACTGTAGAACTGCATCGAGACCCCGAGGATAATGCCAGGCACGATAAGAAGTACCAATCCTACCATTACAGCGATTCCAAAGAGGATGCACGCACCAAGAAAGTTCCAAAACTGTTTGCTCGTGGGGTAGAAATCCTCTTTCACCGGCTTCTGTTTGTCTTGCAGTTTCAAGCTAACTTTGACAAACCCAATCTGACCGATGAGACGAATCACCGCCGCGGCAAGAGAAAACAACACACCGATAATCACGACATCATTGCGATGAAAACCGCTCGCAATGCTGCTTAATACCAGTCCCGCGATCCACACGGCAAGAAGAGACACGATAAAGAAGCTCACGTTCTCTAGGGCCGCATCCCACCCAAACTTAAGCGCTTCGCGCTTGCTGAATTTGTTCATGAGTTGACTATACCACATTTTGAGTTTGCAAAGATAGTCCGGCTATTGTATCTTCTGAGCCAGCAAGGAGGTGCTGCGTGATCATTCAAAAGCATCACCGCACATTGAAACACGCGGAAGTATTAATTATAGAGTTTACGGGAGCCGTTCAGCTTGGCGTAAGCGGAGAATTTGCCTTGAAAGCACTGCGGGGAATATCTCCAAGCCAATGCGTTATCCTCGATTTCGGGCACATCGACTATGCGATGAGTACCGGCATGGGTGAACTGATCGGCATGTGCGCGGAGGAGATCATCGAAAGGAAGAATCTGGCACTCATCAACGTACCGGAACGAGTCATGGAACTCATCCACATTACCCGCATACCTCAGAGCAAAGTGTTCCCGAATCTCGAAAAAGCAGCTAAAAGCTTTGAGCAAGCCGCATAGACCCCACCCGCTTCGCAAACCCGCGCAAGCGGGTTTTTGTTTTCTATCGCCCCTCGTCGACTGCTTTAGGAGCCTTCTCGGGACTCCTAAAACTCTAAACCCGCAAAAATGCGGGTAAGAGTTTTTAGTCGTGCGCGGGAGAGGATTCGAACCTCCACGCCTTGCGGCGCCACCACCTCAAGGTGGTGCGTCTGCCAGTTTCGCCACCCGCGCATGAGACTTTACTTGCGTCGAATAGCCTCCTCAATCTTACTGCGCTTACGAGAAAGACACACGACCGCGTGATTATAATACATTTTTGCTATCAATTTCAATGATTCGGCCTTAGCGTATCGAAGCTGATAAGCAGAGTTATTTTTTGACTTTACCAGATGGCCCTGAATGCCCATCTTATTCCGAATCTCAGATTGCAACCACGTTATATGTTTTTTGCTGGCAGACGCGAAAACCATGTAAAACATATAGCTTGACCTCCATCTTTTGTCAGAATACGAATAAAAACTTCCATCGCCATCGAAATGACCTCGCAAAAAATCTATAAAATAAGACGAAGGAACACTCACCTCCTTTAGCGTTAAGCTTTTATTCGGAATAAGTCCGATGGTTAATAAAAATTTATAGAAATCAACGCTGCTGAACTGAATTCTAAAAGATAGGCTGCCTGAACCAGAATGGTTTTCTCCAATTTTTGATTTGATATCTAAACAGCGAGCAAAATTCTCCAATTGCTCTCTATCCTTCGAAGAAAGACTTATATGGCGTCTCCATCCGAATAAAGACATCCATCCGTGGTTAAAAGGCCAATCGCATAAGCAGTCTTTGGAGACCACTTAAAAGCTCTCTGTAGTGGCATTCTTTTATTGTCCAAAAACCTCAAAAACCAGCAAGGTGGGGATAAATATAAAAGCGGCCGACAACGCGTCGGCCGCTTGCAATGTGTCTTGCCACGGCCTTAGGCCCATCCTTTCAGCGGTCGTCCGCTATTTTCCCGAATGAAATCGTACGAGAAGCATCCGCGCAAGCGCGACGGAGAGATCACGGGTCTCTTCACCCCGTTTTGCACGAGGCAAAAGCACAGCTCCCAGATCTTTCCCGAGCCTTAGCTCGGCGTTAATCCAGGCGGTTTCTGCATCTAGTTTTTCCTGAAGCTCAGGATCGTTGATTTCGAAACGCACTGCACGCGGTTTTCCGGATGCATTTTTCTCGACACGAATCATTCCTTCGTAAACACCCTGCGAAAATCGCATGATATCTACCTTAGAGTCACGTGGTTTTTGGAAGCGCTCTTCTGGCAAGATGGCTGACATACACACCTCCTTTCTTTTCAAACCCGGAGTTACTTCCGGCTAGATAAAGCATATTCCTCTTTCAGGAAATAAACAAAATGACCAAGTTTTACTTGGTCATTTTTAATATTCATTAGGCATTCAGGGCAGTTTCGAACACCTGCTCCGCTTCCTTGAATGGAATACCACCCACCGAGGCCAATTCCCCCAGAAAAAGAGTCTTGGCTTTCTCGAACATCTTGAACTCCCTGAACGGGAGTGTCTTCATTTTCTTATTAATGCAATGGAGATCACGAATCACCTCGGCGAGAAGCACGGGATCATTTTCTTGCATCTTCTTCATGTAGACTGAATAGCGACTCTTGTAATTCAGAAAAGGCTCGCTCGGTGGCACCGAAAGAATGGCAAGTGCCTCCTGCATTTTCTCCGGAGATGAAAGCCGTCGCGCTTTGAGGTTCCACTTACGAACAGGTAACAGTAAGCCCATTTCCTTTCCGAAAAATTTCAGCCGATAGATGAGTTCTCCGCCAATAGGCCCGGATTGAATCTCTTCCACCACAGCAACGCCCGTGAGCGGATAAACGATGTGATCCCCAACCCGAAGAGGTTCGTTCATCCATTCTCCTCCGAGTGGTCCGAAAGGCTGAATCTTTGCCGCCTTTTCTTTGGGGTATCCATAGCCACAGGCATCACACACCTTTCCAGAGCAAATCTGATAGAGAGTTCGCCGGTTACAACCAGGACACGTTTCTGCGAACGTGCTTCTTCTCATATAAAGCCTCCAAAAAACTTCCTAATTCATACACCTTTAATTCTGAAATAGCAAAAAGGGTGGCTTTCGCCACCCATGATTCAAAACTACATTGCATCGAGGATTTTCTTGAGGTCCGCAGGCAATTCTCTGCTTGGCGTACCCAGAGCAATCTTTGAGAGCACAGATCCATCATCGAACTCGAGGATGTGGATCGTGATCGTCTGTCGACCACCCGGTATGCCGGCCCGAACAAGGAACGCAGTGGGCATGAAGATTGTTTCACCCAATTCCTTATCAAGAGCCTGGAGCTCCTGCAGACGCAGGCGTCGATCGAATTTCTGGATTCGGAAGACGCTCGACCGTTCGTGAACAACCATCCGTCCCGCAAGAAGATCTGTAGCTTCCGCAATCTCTGGCATTACTCCCCCTTTCCTATTTCGAGATGATTTGAGACAGACCCTCGCCTATCTCAAAGGTATCACTGAAATCTGCGACATCGTCTTCGTTTGGGATTTGAAAATTCGGATATCCGCAATGCGGACAATGAATTCCTTTACAGGTTTCAAACGCTTCCTTGCCACAATTAGGACAGGGAATTGGAGCTTCCATGGCCATAGTGCTCTCCTCATTTTAAAATTCTGCCCTATTCATACACCCTTAAGCCTCAAATAGCAAAACGGGCGGCTCATGGCCGCCCGTTCCTCATGAATTCGTATTGTGCTTTCTGAAGCGCAGCTTCTTCTTTCCGATTCTTCTTACGCTCCAAATCGTTGATTTCTGCTTGATGCTTATCCGCTGCCATAATTTCCCAATTGTTCTCAGCATTCTCGAGGAGCTTAGTGAAACGATCAATCTTATTTACGATTTCGTTGTATTCAGGATCAGCCTCGAGAATTTCCTGCTGACGATTATGAATTGGCAAATTCCTCAGCTCTTCGATTGCGCGAAGAGCTTCTTCGATCTTGCTTAGAGCCTCATCAGCAATTGAACAAAGCTCTTCGCAAGCCTCAAGAAGAATCGTACGTTTTCGACGATTTCCTCCGAAGGTCTGAATAACGGTCGCCTCTCGGACTCTCCCTCCGAACACACTCAAGAGAAAAATAACGAACTTCTGCAAGATCGGCGTATAGGGATACTGTATCTCTACTTGCGCCTTAAAAAGGGCCCGCAAGATGTTCAGTTCTGCAAGGGAGCGTTCCGCTTCTCGGGTGGCATCCTGAAACGATTCAGGATTTTTTCGCTGTTCTTCCACATCAAGGCGCGGACCGAGAAGAACGATCGCGTGAACTTTATCTCGGATCTCTTCTAAGCGTTCCTCGGCACTATTATGAAAGGCATCGAGATCTTCAACGCCCATCTCCTGAAGTTCAGCGGAAACCTTCCTCTCTAAAGCATTCTTTCTACGAGGAAAGAGCTGCGTGGTTTCTGGCATATTCTTCCTTTCTCAATTTTTACTGTTCCACATTATGAAACAGATACTTTGAAATAGCAAGACACCTCTTCGGGGTCTTGGTTTAATAGTCTTTTAAATTGGCTTACACCGACACGCCCAAACGCTTTCTCACTACGCGCGCCGGCTTATTGCGGACGAAGTAGAGTTTGGATTTGTGCACTTTCTTCGGCGAGGAAACAATTTCAAATTTCGTAATATTTGGCGAGCCGATCGGGAATATTTTTTCAACGCCAACGCCCGCGAGCGTAGTGCGAACGGTAAACGTAGCACCAACTTCAGAGCCGTGTTTGCGAGCTAAAACCAACCCTTCAAAAGGAGCTGTGGTTGAACCTTCCCAGACGCGCACACGCGCACCAGGCTTAATGTCTTTGAGTTGTTCGGTAGAGATCATAGGAGAATTTAGCATATAGAATATAGGATTTAGGAAGAAAACGCAAGTGCAACGCTGATTCTTTCATACTAGATTCTAAATCCTCAATTCTAAATTCTACGAAGCGCCCTGCCCCATCGCTTGGCGAAACATATTCACCAGATCGTCTACGGAAGTTTGAGCTTTCACGAAATAGCCCCTCACCCCGAAATTCTGAGCCTTTTGAATATCGCTTTCTTGTCCAAGATTTGAAGCAACCACAATGGGGATGCCGCTGATCTGCGGGTCCATAGAAACACGCTCTAATATTTCAAAACCGCTAAGCTTTGGCATGACAAGATCCAATACCACGAGATCCGGCGATTGCTCTTTAATCATGCGCAAACCCTGTTCCCCATCGAATGCTTGCGTCACAACAAAACCCTCGGTTTCGAGCTTGTGTTTCAAAATATTCGAGAGAAATTTTTCGTCTTCGATAACCAATACTTTTTTCTGAGGAGCGTCAGCCATGTCCTAGATTGTAAGTTATTTTAAAAATTTGGCAAAAAAGCGGCTCACTGAGCCGCCCATCAATCCCAACCTAGTGAAGCAGGGCTGCGAAATATCTCAATTTCAGCGCCGTTCTCAATCCTCACGAGTTTGTGTTTGCTATATATGTAACTTGTATCTACCAATTTCGGAAGCTGAGTAATAGCATCGCCATCAGAGCTCGCTTCAAAAAGGGTCTCACCGGTCTTTACGTATTCCGGCAGAGGTAAATCATCTTCAAAATACGAATCAACGGGAGCACCATTGTCATAAAGATCCTTGAATGAATCGATTCTATAGCTAGACATTGCGCCTCCTCCTTTGCTGAATAGTTTATAGAACAAATATCCGAAAAACACAAAATCCCCCTGACGGGGAGTTTATGCAAAGAATCTTTTCGTTGCCCCAAATGTGAACCGTCCGAAGACGGCTTGAATCCAAATTTCCAGGTGTGAGTTCTAGAAAAAGGTCCCACACCTAGACATTCCGATCCATCGACAGTTGCCTGATTCAATCAGACAAGTTTAATTGATCCACGCACAGCTTCCGCTACGCGTGCCTTGTTACGACTTAGCCCATGTCACCGATCCTAGGCTAATCCCACTTGCGTGAGATTTTACCTATTACCGGCTCCCTTGGCTTGACGGGCGATTATCTTCCTAAAAACAAGGAATTGATGTTCCCACCGTACGGACGGGTTTCCCGTATACGGCGAGCTCAATGCATTTGTTGTTTCATCGTGTAAAGTTTTTCCAAGCCATCCGGAGTTAAATGATCTCCCCGCTCGATACCTTCGAGCAGAGAGCAAAAAATTTCGAAGTCCTTTCTCTTCGATGGAAATCGAAGCCGATTTTCTTTAAAGAATGGAATGATTATATTCTTCAGATCCTCGCGATTAAACACTTCGAACCTATAACAGTTCTGATGATTAACCCGGGAATCTTTCTGAAAATAAACGCTTCCACACTTAAAGAAATCTTTCAGGGCATCCAAGATTTCTTTATCTCTTTCGATGAGTTTTACATAAAATCTTGGTTCTATGCGAACTCTTCGAATTTTTGACGATGACGTGCCTTTACGGACGAATGCAGTAAAACTGCCTTCGCCATCAACCAAACCAACAATGTAATCTTGAGTGAGTGCCTTCATCGTAAAACGACTACTATGACTCAGCTGACTTCTGACGCTGCGTCAGTTTTTATTTTACCATAATCTTTAATAACTATGGACAGCCATCAGATCTCCACAGGTCAGTTGCATAACTTTTCCCTGCATCCCGACACGGTTTTATTTGATTTTCGCCATGCTCACCGCCTATCCATGGCTCAATCACCGTTTTTTTAATCGGGCTGCTATTTGCCTCCGGATCCTCCACCCGCGATTTTCGCAAATCGGGGCTATCCTTCGGCTACGCTCCAGTTAGACATCTGGAGGAGCTGATTTAAACAGCTTAGTTTTGCAACCTGCTGCGCGCTTTTATTGTGAGTACAGGACTCGAGAACGTATTCACCGTGGTATAGCTGACCCACGATTACTAGCGATTCCGACTTCATGAGGGCGAGTTGCAGCCCTCAATCCGAACTAGGACGCGGTTTGGGGATTAGCTCCGCCTTACGGCTTGGCAGCCCATTGTCCGCGCCATTGTAACATGAGTGTAGCCCAGGGCATCAGAGGGCCATGCTGATTTGACGTCATCCCCTCCTTCCTCCCAGCCTGGAGGGTACAAGCTACGAGCTATGAGCTCGAGCTTCCGCTCTCTAGGCTGGGCAGTCTCTCGTGACACTTGTAACACGAGACAGGGGTTGCGCTCGTTACCCCAATTAAGGGAACGCCTCACGGCACGAGCTGACGACAACCATGCAGCACCTGTGCTAAAAGTCCCTTGCGGGAAGGGCACTGTTTCCAGCGCCGGTCCTTTAGCATTTCAAGCCCTGGTGAGGTTCTTCGTTCAGTGTCGAATTAAACCTCATGTTCCACCGCTTGTGCGAGTCCCCGTCTATTCCTTTGAGTTTTAATCTTGCGATCGTACTTCCCAGGCGGCCTGCTTAACGCGTTAGCTCCGCCACTCCGAGGGTCGATACTCGAAACAGCAAGCAGGCATCGTTTAGGGCGTGGACTACAAGGGTATCTAATCCTTTTTGCTCCCCACGCTTTCGCGTCTCAGAGTCAGGAAGGTACCAGTGCACTGCCTTCGCCTTTGGTGTTCCCCACGATATCAACGGATTTCACCCCTACACCGTGAGTTCCATGCACCTCTCACCTCCTCCAGTCTTGTCGTATTCCCGGCACTTCCACCGTTAGGCAGTGGGCTTTAACCGGAAACGCACAAGACCTCCTACACGCGCTTTACGCCCAATAAATCCGGATAACGCTTGTGGTCTACGTATTACCGCTGGTGCTGGCACGTAGTTACCAACCACTTTCCGCTAGGTACAGTCATCGAAATTCCTCCCTAGCTACCGCGGTTTACAACCCGAAGGCCTTCATCCCGCACGCGGCGTCGCACGATCAGACTTTCGTCCATTGTCGAATGTTCTTGACTGCTGCCTCCCGTAGGAGTACGAGCCGTGTCTCAGTCTCGTCGTTGGGGGTCAGGCTCTCACCTCCCCTACCGGTCATAGCCTTGGTAGGCCGTTACCCTACCAACTAGCTGATCGGACCTAAGCCGATCTCGAAGCGCATTGCTGCTTTAATCTTGCGATACCATCGGGCATTACCCCGCCTTTCGACGGACTATTCCCGACTTCGAGGTACGTACTAGGGTGTTACTAACTCGTTCGCCGCTAAACTAATTTCTCTGTCGCATTGATATAATCTCAACTTCTTCAAAAATAGTTCCGCTCGACTTGCATGCCTTATCCACGCCGCCAGCGTTCATCCTGGACCAGGATCAAATCCTCTAAATAAAAGATTCTTTAGTGAATCAGTCCGTGCCTTTTTTAGTTTAATTCCAAACCGGGCACAAAAAATGAATACATTTGGGACAACGAAAAAATTCCTCTTTTCGTTGTTTTTTCGCACGTAATGTTAACTAAAGTTTCAGTCCGGCACGGCCGGGATCCGAAACCTTCTTTTCAAAGAAAATGCGTCCTTTTCAGGCGCCTGTACATTATATAGATATCGAAAACGATGTCAACAGAGGCATATTTGCCAATCCAGTGCAATGTAAGTTTCATGAGCAATTTGCGTCATACGAGACGGTACCTTAATACAAATGAGAGGACGGGAAAGACGTATGGATGTATTGCGAAAGCTTTTTCTTGAAACACGCTGGCTCGAGGGACGAACCTTGGTTCCCCTCGCGGCGGCGGGGATCAGAGCGTTCATTCAAAAGCTCGCAAAAAATCGAAATGCCTACGGCATTTCACAGCTCTTTGTTATTGAAGTGAAATCCACCTCTAGCGAATACGAGATCTATCAGATCACCTTGCAGGACGTAACCGGCACCATGACAGTCCACAAAGAGAATCTCGCGACGATTTCTGATTGTTCACTCTATCGCGAAAGCGAGATTGTTTTTGAAGGCGACACCAAGGAGCTGCTTCAGGAACTATTTCGGAAGCATCTTCTGGAAACCGGTTTCACGGAACTGAAACGCCTTGCGCGCAAAGATCTCAAAACCATTCACGCCATTCTTCTCCCCCGCCCTATCCGCCGCTTTTACGAACTCTGCGAGGTAAACTCCGCGCAAGTTCTCGATCTGCGTTTAACGCAGACATGCTAAATCTGCGGAAATATAAAATTACGCCGCCACGCTAAGCGTGGCGGCGTTTCTTTTTTACTGCGGGAAAAGTACGGATACGAGTTCCGCGAGATGCGCCCGATAATGGCGCGGCAGAGGCCCGAGACGGGAAGTATAAATGATACCGGTTTCGTGCGAAGCAGCATCATTCAAGACGCCGTCCGCCCCATTATCTACAAACCACTCGATGAGTTTGGATTTATCTCTTTTCCAGACATCCATCTGAAGGGTGCGCTTTCCATCTTTCACGCGAAGCCATACCTCGATGGAGTAACTCAAGGTTTTCACCCAAAGGTAGCTATCCTTGGTGAAAGTATCCGCTTCCAGAGTAGCAGCACAGGGAATTTCCCGGGCAAGACATTGCGCGATCTTTTGCGCGTATTCCGAGGACCGATCTTCAGCCCTGAGACCCAACGCCAGGAACATGAGAACTAATCCCAACACGATCTTTTTCACCCTTCCCTCCTTCAATACGCACTAATGAACTGCGAAATAGGATACCTGCTTCAAAAGCTCCGGTCAAAACGTGTATAGTAACGGTATGCCCGAAACCGCCATCATTATCCGCACTCGCGAGGAACAATGGCGCTATTGGTCTTCGCTCGGTTCACCGCAACCTTATAAACGCCTAAATTTTCGCAAAGACGGGCCGCACCAAAGATAAATCCCTTCTTGTCATTTCGGGCATACTCGGGATAAACGTTGTGAGGTCTCTCGTCTTGCAATTTTAGATATTCTAGTGTAGAATATTCTCCGTTATGAAAACCGATTTCCATCCTACGTATTATCCCGACGCCAAGGTAACTTGTGCCTGCGGCAATAGCTTTCACGTTGGTTCAACCAAGCCGGAAATCCAAGTGGAAATCTGCGCCAAGTGCCACCCGTTCTATACCGGTGAGAAGAAACTGGTAGACGTGGCCGGCCGCGTGGAACGCTTCAAGACCCGCTCTGCGAAGAAAGCCGAACCGAAGACCAAAAAGGTTCGCGCCAAGAAAGAAAAATAACCCTCCTTCTGTCATCCTGAGCCTTGCGAAGGAGCTTCTGCAAAAAACCGCCCAACTGGGCGGTTTTTTGTTTAGGCTTTAATTAAATTTTGAGAAATTAATAATTCTATCTCACTAATTATTTTTTCTCTATAAGATGGCTTGCTTTTGGCTACATTAACGGCAATTGAATACAAAGCTTCGTCAGATATTGATATCCATTTGTGATTCTTAATCAAAAGTAACAATAAAGTCATTACTGCCATTCTTTTATTCCCATTCTCAAAAGGATGGTTCTTAATCATTAGATAGAATAAGATAGCAGCCTTTCCACTCAATCGACGGTAGAGGGGTTTTCTACCAAATGTCTGAAAAGGAGTGTGCAAACAACTTTCCAATACATTAGGAAAGCGGGTTCCGAAATCAGGAATTGGTTCGTTCCAAGTCATAAACTTTTTAGCCGCTTGAAAGGCGGTGTATTCAACTTCTTTTATATTCAAACTCTTTATTTTCATTCCTCGCCAAGGCGTCTAAATACCTCTCCGTATTCTTTAAACGCCTTATTAACTGCATCATCGATACGGCTCTTAGTCTCATCTCCTAGAACTTCTCCAAGAGATTTTAGAATCTCTTCTTTGGGTATAATGTAATTTCTGCCTATCTTTTCGGCTCTAATTTGCCCTTTTTCTATCTTCTGAAAAACGGCTATCCGGCTAATTTTTAATATCTTGGCCGCCTCTGTAGTCGAATAATACTGTTTTTCCTTCACATTCATAGCTTAACATATGTTAAGCTATGAATCAAACCTAAGATTTTATAGGTTTTGATCTTACCTCGAGCCAACAGAAAAGAACCGCCCATAAACCAAATATTACAGTTGCAAGCGCCCAGTCTCCTCCAGGCTGATTTAAATCCCTCCTCTTAGTCATTCTCTTAATTAGTTCATAAAAAAGAAAACCCTAAACCAAACAACTCCTATAACTAAGAATGCACAGAAGGCTATAATCAGAAAAATCCAGAATATTTCCACATTGTCAGTATAGCAAATTATAAGTAGAATTACGGAACTGGATTCCGGATCAAGTCTGGAATGACAGAAAACATGAAAAAGACAATCTTGGAAATTCGAGCTGGCGTAGGTGGTGATGAAGCCGCTATTTTCGCCGCGGATTTGGCGCGCATGTATCAGAAATATGCTGGTACGCGCGGCTGGACATTCGCAACGGTAGATTCCTCGGAAAACGATTTGGGCGGATACAAAACCTTCGTCGGAGAAATCACGAGCTGGGACGACACCGTAAATCCGTATGATGAATTAAAACAAGAGTCCGGCGTGCACCGCGTTCAGCGGGTACCGAAAACCGAGCGCCAGGGCCGTGTCCACACTTCTACAGCTACCGTGGCAATAATGCCGCTTATCGAAACCAAAGAAGTACAAATCAATCAAAGCGATATTGAAGTAACGTTTTCCCGCGGTGGCGGACCGGGCGGACAGAATGTAAACAAAATCGAATCCGCGGTACGCCTCACTCACAAACCTACCGGCATCGTCATTTCTTCCCGCTCGGAACGGAATCAGCACGCGAACCGTGAAAAAGCGATGCAGATCCTCGCCTCCAAGCTCTATGAGATGGAGCAAGAACGCGTAGCTAAGGAATCCGGCGCTACCCGGCGGGATCTCATCGGTTCCGGCGACCGCTCCGAAAAAATCCGCACCTACAATTTTCCGGAAGACCGCATTACTGATCATCGCATTGGGAAAAAATGGCATAACATCGAGAAAATTCTCGATGGCAACATGGAACCGATCGTAAAAGCCTTCCGCGAATACAAGCCTGAATAGAAAAAGCCGCCACGCCTGCCTGCGGTAGGCAGGCTAAGCGTGGCGGCCGATTTTTTCCCGGAAACTATGGCGTAAGGGCTTGCCGGAGCGGTGGACGTGCGACGGATACGACGCAAAACCCATCCGTGTCGATTCTCTCCATCACCCGTGCGCGGGATTTCTGAATCCCCCGCAAGAGCTCTGGATGCTCGATCTGGTCTGCATCTTCAATATGCATCAGTACATGCATCTCCACTACTCCAGGGCGGCGCAAAGCATTGAGAAATTTTCCTCCAAGCTTGGCGGCCCGACCCAATGAGCGATCCTTTACAATGAGTCGGCTCATCAAGTGGGACATCTGGTCCCGGGACTGAACTTTGTTTTCCAACTGAATTTTCAAATTGCGCTCCCTCACTTTCGATAAAAAATACGGCGCGAGGCCGGATTTCCAAAGCTAATATTAATCCATATCTCAAATAAAGTCAAGCTGTCCTCCGAGATACTAAAACGCTTTATAGAGCATCGTAGCAAGCGCGTCTGCCAAACCTTCCCGGGCAAGTGTCTCCTGTTTGCTGGATGCAAGGTTTTTCACAATCACCTCTCCCCGCTCAGCCTCTTCAGGCCCGCGAATAACGGCGAAACGAATGCCTTTTTTGTCGGCATACTTCAATTGCTTATCGAGCTTCACGGGCTCAAAGTAGATTTCCGCATTCACTCCAGAAGCTACGAGCTCAGCATACATCGAAAGCGCGTCCTCCAAGCTCGATTCATCGAATACGGTAACCAGCACATCGCTTGCAAGTTTTACATCATTCAGAAGTCCCTGCTCTTCAAGCAAAATCATGATGCGTTCAAAACCGAATGCCACACCCATACCGGAAACTTCGCTCGCGGCGCTCGCAGGCGCGTTGATTTCAAACATACCCGTTAAGTTGTCGTAGCGTCCGCCAGCGCAAATCGTACCGAAATCAGCGTCCGCAGAAACCACTTCAAAAATGAGTCCGGTGTAATAGTCCAATCCTCGCGCGAGCGATGGATCAAACTGGAGATATTTTTCATCGATACCCATATCCAAAGCGTAACGAATGAAATCTTCTATCTCTTCGGTATCAAACGCGGCAAATTTCGCGAGGGTCTTTTGGATATTCAAAGAAGGCTCGAGAAGTATCATGAGTTTCTCAGGTTCCGCTACGCCGAGACCCTCGAGCTCGCCTGCAACCTCTTTGGGGCCAACCTTATCAAGCTTGTCAATAGCGCGAATCACCTCAAGACGATTATCACCTACTCCAAATTTTTCCAAAACCGCATTCATGAGACGACGGGAATTAATCTTGATAGTAAAGTTTGAAATACCAAGCGTAGCAAATACCTCGGTAATTACCTTCGCGACCTCTGCTTCAACGAGAAGCGATTTCGTGCCAATCACATCAATGTCGCACTGATAGAATTCGCGCAATCTCCCCTTCTGAGGCTTTTCCGCGCGCCATACCCGTTGAATCTGATAGCGCTTAAAGGGCATCGGTAGTTCCGCCCAATTCGCTGCGACGTAACGCGCAAACGGCACGGTAAGATCGTACGGCAAAGCTACGTCTCGCTCGCCGTTGTCTTTAAAATGATATGTGAGCCGGTCGCCCTCTTCGCCATATTTGCCGAGAATAGTTTCCGCCGGGGAAAGAATCGGGGTTTCAATTTCGACATAGCCAAACCGTTCAAAAACCGAGCGAATTTTGCGCATCACAAAAGTGCGCTTCGCCATTTCAAGCGGCGTAAAGTCACGCGTGCCTTTCAAAATTGTGGGCTCAATCTTCTTTGACATAACTTCCCTATACTAGCCTATTTTGGATCGAAATAAAATGGCGCTCCCTGAAGAGAGCGCCAAACTGCTACCGGGCCGTATGCGACTTTCGAGGTCCGAATCGGACAGTAGCGACAAGAAACTTGCATTCCGGACAGCGAAGCATTCTGCCCATCTCATCATCTTTACCCGGCAGATGCTCTTTGTCCTTTTCTTCCAGGGCAAACTGACAATGGCACTTGCCGCAGGAAAACTCCTGTCCGACATGCACCTCAATCGCGCGCCCGTGGTGAATAATTTTCACGGATCCTCCTTTCAGGAACTGGCACTACTCTATCACCCTATCTATTGAGTGTAAATTTGGTATAGGCAGCTTAAAGACCTAAAACATCTACCATTTGCTTGATCAGAGAAATAACTACAGCAGCAGGAAGAAGACTATATACTTCCCTTCCGGTATCATCTTTCACAGTCCAGGAGCTTTCAACAATCTTTACTGTCCCATCTGGCATGCGCTCATAATCATACCCAGGGGTAATCTCATAATTATCCAGATTTTCAGAGGCCATATCTGTCGGAACAGCATTCCTGAGATAAATTTTCGGAATACCGTGCAAATCCAAAAGCTGGGTCATAATCTTCTCATCCATCTCAAGCCTGGCGCGAATAGGCTCGATTCCTTGCTCATCACCTTCTTTTTTAACCATGCGCTCTCCATTGCACGATGGATTATCGCACTTTAAATAAAATTCTCCCGCAGCTTCGTCATATCCTGCCTCTTTTGTCGCTAAAAGCTTTAGCCCCCGGGGAGTTTTACATATCGGACACACTACGCGTGACTTGATGCGTTCATCAATAATAGTGTTCGGAAGACTGATAAATACTAAAAAGTCAGGATCATTCCGATATCCAACTATTTCCTTGAGAACCATAGTATATGGCATCTGATCCATCGCTCGGGGGAAACCATCAATGAAAATAGCCTGTCTAGGGTTCTTAGAGATCTCATATTTGATAAGCGCAAGAATGAGCTCAGAAGAGATGAGAGATGATTGATCTCTTCCAAGAATCAAATCAACCGCTTTTTCGGGAGAGTGGAAACCACGGTAATTATCCTTGAGAAATGCAACGAGGTTTCTCTGTCCCTCTTCTGTTTCAACGAGAGCATGAGCATCACGTACCAAGTCGCCTACTGAGATGTGACTTATTTTGTCGCTTCCCAGCGCTTCCATGAAAAGCTTGGAGTAAGTACCTTTTCCGGAATTCTTTTTTCCCAAAAGAAATGCGACGAATGTTTTACCTTCATCTAAATACTTTTTGAGTTTCACGATTTCCTCCCCTGCCTTGAGGTCAAAATATTTCCGCCGTTCATCACGGTCATTCAGATTGAAGTGAGGAGAATTATCTACTTTTGTTTTAAATACCGGGAAATTATTGAGATCCATAACGGCAAAAATTATAGCGTATTCTGGTAACTCCCGCAAATAAACACTACTGCGGCTTATCAATTACTTCGATTCCGAGCTCCTTAAGCTGCTTCGGATCCACGTCCGCCGGCGAATTCATCATGAAATCGTGGCCGTCGCCGGATTTCGGAAACGGAATCACCTCACGGATATTCGGTTCGTTTCGCAAAATCATAACGAGCCGATCCAAACCCCATGCAATGCCGCCGTGCGGTGGCGTGCCGTAGGAAAATGCCTCAAGCATGTGCCCAAAGTTCTTCTCTATGCGCTCGTCCTCAAAGCCCATGATCTTGAAGACCGCTTTCAAAGCCTCGGGTTCATGGTTACGAATGCTGCCGCCGCCGATTTCCCAACCGTTTAATACGACGTCGTACTGAGTCGTAAGAATCTCTGGAACATCTTTACCTGCCAAAAGATCATCTCGATATTCCGGCTTCGCTGCCGAAAAAGGATTATGCGTAAACGTCCATCCTCCAGCATCGGTCTTCTCGAAGAATGGGAAATCTATCACCCAGCAAAATGCCAAAAGATTCGGATCATCCTTGTCCGTGCGCATATCCGGCCGATCCGTGCCATATTTCTCCATAGCTTCTTTATAGGAAATGCGCGGGAAAGGAATTTCCTGAATCCGCTTTTGCGGCGCCAGGGCTTTCACGAGCGCAATCAAAAGCTCTTCATTCAGAGCCATCACATCCTCGCGCTCCACAAAGCTCATTTCTAAATCGAGCTGGGTAAATTCAGGCTGACGATCTCCACGCGTATCCTCATCACGGAAACAGCGCGCGATCTGGAAATATTTCTCCACTCCCGCAGCCATAAGGAGCTGTTTGTACTGCTGCGGTGATTGCGGCAGCGCGTAAAACTTGCCCGGTTCAATGCGCGAAGGCACTAAGTAATCGCGTGCGCCTTCCGGAGTGGACTTCGTAAGAATCGGCGTCTCCACTTCGTAGAACCCGCGCTCATCCAAGAAATCACGGATGGATTTTATGAGCCGATGGCGAAGCTCGAGATTTTTCTTCAACCGCTCACGGCGCAAATCCAAGTAGCGGTACTTCATGCGCACGTCTTCGTTAATCTCCGTGCCATCCGTATCTACCGGAATGGGCAAGGGCTGGGATGCGTTCAGAATCTGAAGCGACTTAGCTTCGATTTCATAGGCACCATTCGGTTCATTTGCATTCACCATATTCGCCGGTCGCTCTTTAACTAAACCGGTCATTGTGATGACGTATTCCAAACGCAAATCCTTAGCCGCGTCGAGACCGGGTAAAAAAACAACCTGCGCTAATCCGGACCGGTCGCGTAAATCAATAAAGACTAACTTGCCGTGATCGCGGCGGGCGTGCACCCAACCCGCAAACTCAACTTCTTCACCGATATGATTTTTGATTTCAGAAATAGGGGTACGCATAAACAATAGCTGTGTCATCCCGAGTTTATTCGAGGGATCTCTGTCTCTTCTTTATTATGAGATCCTTCGACTTCGCTACGCTCCGCTCAGGATGACAGAGTTGATATGCTATACTATACCTATATGTTATCTCTTTCACAAATGATCATGCGGCTTACGGTCGCGATCGTGTTGGGAGCAGTGATGGGATGGGAACGCGAACTCATCGGTAAGGAAGCAGGTATCCGCACTTCGATGCTCGTCTCGGCCGGCGCGGCAATGTTCGCCATGCTGGGCATTGATCTGCCCTTCCTCATGATCGGTGCCGGTCTCTCGGAAGCTGGCGCAGGAGCGAATGGCGCCATGAACCTTCTCGCAAACATTGTCCTCGGTATTGGCTTCATCGGTGGCGGCATTATCTTTTTGGAACGAGATCATACCCGCGAGCGGGTCCATGGGCTTACGACCGCAGCCGTGGTCTGGACGACCGCCGCTTTGGGTGCCTTAGTAGGCGCCGGACTGGTGCCATTTGCCGTATTTGCAACGATTTTCATAGCTATTCTGCTCTACATCCTGCGTCGGGTTACCATTCCCGCCGATCGCAAGCACGCGCCGCTCTACGTTCCCCTGCCTCCTAAGCGCCGCCTGGCTCGAACCAAAGCCAATGCTCCAAAGTCCTTGCAAAACAAGGCGATTTGACAAAAGTACTTGACTTTTGTGAAAAGGGGGTATAGAATAGACCTACAATCTGCGTAAGGGTTCAAAATCCGCGACTGCGGGTTTTTTGTTTGAGGGGGCGAGCCTTCACAGAGCCTACGGAGATTGTCCTAACGTCTGTACGCACATCCGAGGGTATTCCGAGATTCACATCGAGGAATTGCCGGTGGGCAGGCGTCACCTATGCATTTACACAACATCAAAGTAGCGGTACTCGTTCTCTTGGTCGGCGTCGCGGTGGCTGGTTCACTCTACCCCGCGCATTCTGAAGCAATGACCATTACGGACGCCTACCACTATATTGCGAACCTTGCAGCTCCGGCTGCGTTCGCGGACGAAGCGCAAACCGATTCGTCCCTCACGGTCAAGGAGGCAACTCCTCTCGACCTCTGGCTTGAGAAGCTCGCGGTAATGGAATCTCATGGTCAGGCTCGCGTGAAGATTCTCGACGTGAACGGTAAGTACTCCTACGGATGCTTGCAGTTCCAGGAAGGAACCTTCCGCAACTATGGAGCGAAGTACGGGCTCGTGAAACCGGGCGTCAACTTGGAAAGCGTGATCTACGATTGTAATCTTCAGAAAGCAATCGCGAAGCACATGATTCAGGATGACTACTCGTTGTGGCAGAGCTGGTACACTTCCGTAGAAATCCGCGACCTGGGCTTACCGCCCCGCTCGTAAATTAAGTAATTGGTCGGACCGGCGCCCCCTTGCGGGGCGCCGGTTTTTTCATTAAAACTAAAGCAGTTCAACAACGGGAGGGTGTGATGAGAAATAGCTTGGACTTCACGAAGTGGGACGCGCGAACGGCACTGGAGTATCCAGCCGTCACCGTGTTCCCTACCGGGCTTATCAAGTTCAACGCGATGCTCGCAAAAAAGCTTCGCTTATGGGGCATGAAAAGCGCGCGACTCGCTTATGACCCTAAAACCAAACGAATTGCTATCAGAGCATTCGATTATCGAAGCAAGCGCCTGGTCAGCGTACATCACCATCTAAAATCGCTCTGCATTAAATCCAAAACATTCTCTGAGTTCTGGCGGATATTTCCCAGAAAAGAACGCCGATTCCATTGCTTCTATGATACGGTACAAAACGCGGTAATCGTAGAACTCGAGAATCCCGTTCCGCCCGGCCGCCGCAGAGGATGGTAGAGAAAAGCCCCGTTTCGACGGGGCTTTTGATTTTTCAATTTTGTGATATAATAAAATAGCTGGTAAGCGGATGATCGGGCCGTGGTGAGTTTTACTCATGTTACGGTCAGGAAAATCGGGACACTCATAAAAACAGGTACGGGCTAACGGCCCGCCGTGGTAACACGAGAGGTGCGAGCAGAAACGCCAATGCAGAAATGCTAGGCTTCCGCAAGGAAGAGCTCGATGGAAACGTCGAGATGAAACGGCTAAATCCTTACCGGGTGCAAGAGTCGTGCTTCGCGCAAGCGGAGAGTGCTCGCTAGAACTTGCGAGTAATCGCAGGTCCAGATAAATGATCATCGTCGAGTCAAACTCGAGCACAGAATCCCGTTTATAACTTGCCAGCGTCAGAATTTTTGTGGAGAGCCCCAGGAAAACCCTGGGGCTTTTCTTTTAAATTCGCTGGCTTATCCTTTAATCAGTATGGGAGGATGGAGTGCAAGAAAAACCGCTAGATTTAGAAGAGGCTAAGAAATTCTTTGATGAACACTGGGCAACTGTCACTGTAGAAGAGTTCAATCGACAGGCGTACAAGAGCAGCCACGGCAAGGTGGGCTGGTCCCCTGAAGAATGGGATGCACTACCGGTTGAATTCAAAGAAGAACTCGAGCGACAAAATGTGGAAGCTCGCAGCAAGAAAACCTCAGGCAATCCCTGAGGTTTATAGTTTTTGAGTTGCTATAATGAATCCGATGCGCACGCAACTCATTATAGTACTTCTCGCTGTAGTTATTATTGGCGTTTTGCTCGGTTATATCCTGAAACACACTCCAACGGGCAGTGTATTACCGAAGCAACAAATCGCCACTACTACACCCACCGCTGTTCTATCCTCATCTACAATAGCTCAAGTATCATCTTCTACCGACAAGACATTCACTTGGCGAGGCATAACATTTCAGTATCCTGCGACCTGGCAAGCTGCAGTATTAAAGTATGGGAGCGCGGCAATGACCGAAGAAGGGAAATACGACGAAGTCGGATTCTACGTATACAAACTTGGAGGAAGTGGAAACGTAACTTTTGCTCACGATTACACGATCGAAGCTGGCGGCCCTCAACAAGCTGGCGCCACTTGTGCAGAGTATGCATCTCGAGGTGAAAATTATACTCGTTGCGCGGATATTACCGACCCTTCTGCAGATCCAAGTGCATATGTAAAAACTATTCCGCTTTATACGCTAAGCACACGGCCAGAAACTATTGCTGTTTTTGAGCAAATTGTAAGAACGGCGAAAAAATAGAGTTCACGGCTCGATATTCGCACGGATACGCCGAACCCCAGCAGAGGAAGACTCTTCTTTGGTGATCTTGAACGCACCTACAGTGGCGGTGTGTTCCACGTGCGGACCGCCGCAAAGCTCTTTCGAATATACCTCACCGCTTGCAGGGTCAAACATGGTATACACCTTCACTCGTTCCGGATATCGCTCCTTAAAAAATCCGAGCGCTCCTTCCTGAACGGCATCCGCATATGCCATTTCATTCCATTCGACTTTCAGATCTTTTTGAATCGCGGCGTTGACCCAATCCTCTACTTTCTTTAATTCATCTGGCTCCACTTTGCGCGGAAAGTGGAAATCAAAACGGGTGCGCTCCACGGTAATATCTGAACCGTCCTGGCGCACCTCATCGCCTAAAACTGCACGGAGACCCGCATGGAGCAAATGTGTTGCAGTGTGGAGGCGGGTTACTTTCTCTACTTCAGATTTGTCGCGAATCGTTACCTCCCCGGTTTTCAAATACAAACCATGACCTCCGAATTTCGCTACGCTGCCAGCCTTGGAAATTTCCTGGTGTTTTCTAAATTCCTCATCGAATGCCTTGCGATCCAAACCATTCGCCCGCTCCTCACCCAGCTCTTTAATAATCTCGTAAGGCAAGCCGTGGCTCTCAAAAACTTTGAACGCAGAAACCGCGTCAATTACATCGAGTCTCTGGAGCTCTCGGAGTCCATTTTTCATCGTCTTCTGGAACTTATCGTTTTCTTCGCGGAAAACTTGGAGAACAGTTTGAGCGGACAATTCCGGATAGGCCCCACCATACATTTCAACTACTTTCTGGATGATAATTTCAAATTGGGAAGTCACAATATTGACTAAGTGAGCGTGGACGATTGAACGGCGCAGCAATCGTCGCAAGATATAGCCTGCGCCTTTATTAGCCGGGCGCACACCATCCGAGATCAAAAACGTGGAACCGCGCATGTGATCCGCGATAATGCGCTGAGTTTTAGCATCAAGCCCTTCTGGCAAAAGGCTGATGATCGGCGTATAAAGATCAGTTTCAAAAATGCTCGCGGTGTGCTGGACGCTCATCGTAAGGCGCTCGAGACCCATGCCGGTATCTACCCCCGGCGTAGCCAACGGTTCTAATTTTTTATCCGAACCGCCCTCAAGCTCCTCACGGGAACCAGAAAAGAAAAATTGGTTAAAAACAATATTCCAAACTTCCACATCGTCTCCAGCTGCATTTCGGCAGTAAATCTCAGTAGTCGGACCGCAAGGACCAGCGGAACCAGTCGGTCCCCAAAACACGTCACTCATTCCCTGCTCCACTATTTTCATGTTCGGATCCAGCGACTGCCAGATTGCCCGCGACTCTTCATCTTTCGGCACGCCGATATCATCCTTGCCTTCAAAAATTGTTACATAGGAGATAGCGAGTCCCATTTCTTTCGTAATGAACTCATAAGCATACGTAATCGCTTCTTTTTTAAAATAACCACCGAAAGAGAAATTGCCCAACATCTCGAAGAATGTGAGATGAGTCGCATCGCCTACTTCGTCAATATCCGACGTACGGAAACATTTTTGCGCGGAAGCGGTATTTTTGGAACCGAAATCCCGATCCGCATCAAGCTCGCCGGTATAGTACTTTTTGAATTGCTGCATGCCCGCGGTTGTGAGAAGCACCGAGGGGTCGTCCGGCAAAAGCGATGAGGATTTCACCACCGTATGGCTACGGGCTTTAAAAAATTCCAGAAATTTTGAACGGATTTCGTTAGCGGTCATAGAATACAAGAATACATAAAAAAACTCATCGAGTAAATATTCAGCCCGCTTGGAGCGGGCTGAGGAATCTTAGACGGGAACGTTCTGATTGCGGAGAGCAACGAGTACGTCTTGAATGAATAGCTCTTCCCGAAAGGGATCTCTGACTGGCATCACAAGAGGGACATCCCCCGGCGGAAATCCCTCGGGAATTCCTGCGCTTAGATACAAGAGCTCGAGCCCAGGAGGCACATACGTATACCTCTTCGGAGGTAGAAAGAAAAAACCTGGCCGAATCTCGCGCATAGAAAGCTGAAATCCGCTCACAAGCTGGACAGTCTTTGTGGGAAATTCCCCTGCGATTTCATCCAAAGCTCTTCCTAACATCTCTTCTCCAAGTTTCTGAAAAACTTGAATGCCTCTCTCGATATCCTCGAGATCAACTGCCATCAAGCCACGCTCACCAGAATCCGACATTTCCACTCCTTTCTGCTTGCCATATTGAAGCAAAAATACAACACAGGGTCAAATAAGAAAACCGGCCCGAAGGGCCGGCATCATTCGAGATAAATCACCGCTTGAGCTTGATGATGATACACCGCGCTAATCTCATCATTTTCCCACTCAATCCAGATTGAGTAGTCGTCCTCTGAGACTAAGGTAGTGATAGAACCGGAAGTGCCTTTAGCGCTCCTCACCTTGTCGCCCAACCTGAGCTCCTTCCAGGGAACATCACTGAGCTTCCTTGTGCTTCCTTCCATTCACGACTCCCTCTGCAATTCGGCAAGATCTTCATCCGAAAACTCGATGCTCGACTTCCCTTCCGCTAGTTGCTTCTCGACAGTGCGGTAAAGCACCTTGGCTCGTTTGAAGAGATCGCTGCACTGTTTGCACGGCGGAAGGTTTCGATGCCTGCAAAGCTCAACGAGTGGCATGCTTTTCTCCTTCTAAGAATTCTCCAGAAACATTATTCGCTCACGGAGAAGATGTCCGAAATGGAATCCACCGCCGCGAAAAGGTATTCAAGCTCATAGAGCTCATTTTCGATCGTATCAACAGCTGGTGCATCTTGATCCCGAACCCTGACAGAACCACTTGAGTAGTAAATCATTTTGGTTCCAAGATCAACGTAGAGATTGCCTCCAAAGTTGACCATCTCACGCAAATCAGAAGCTGCATAAGCTTTTCCTATGACACTCCCAACCACGCACTGAGAGACCTTGTACCGATCTGGAAATTTGGCTTGCCTCTCGAGGATTTTATTGGCGACAAATCGCAACCCGTCCCGGATCTCACGCCAGAACTTTTCATGTCTCGCTTTGAGTGCCCGACGAAACTCGTAGTAATCTTTTTGTTCTTCAACAGGAGCATCAAAGATGACCGGCATAGTGCCTCCTTTTACTGAGGAACAATATAGATATATTTAATAAATATGTCAACAATCTCTAACTCGAGTTAAAGATACATGCTTCAGAGAAGATCCTTCGACTTCGCTTCACTCCACTCAGAATGACAAGCTTGGAGGAGTGTAAAACTAAGTGAGGTTCTCGAATCCTTCGAGCGCTTTGGCCTTATGGTGCTCGCGGACTTTCTCGAGCGCTTTAGCTTCGATCTGGCGAATGCGCTCGCGAGTCACGCCGAATGTCTTTCCCACTTCTTCGAGCGTGTGGGACACTCCATCTTCAAGCCCGAAACGCATATTCAAAATCTTTTGCTCACGCTCCGAGAGATCAATCATGATCTCCTTGATAAGGTCTTTTAAGAGGGAGCGCGCAACCGTTTGATCCGGCGGCGCATTTTTTTCATCCGGAATAAAATCAGACAATGTAGAATCCTCTTCATCGCCTACCGGCGCTTCAATCGAAAGCACTTCCTGTGAAATTTTTTGGATGTGCTGCACTTTTTCCACATCCACGCCCATTTCCGCGGCAATTTCTTCCGGCAACGGATCGCGGCCGAGCTCCTGGATGAGCTGGCGGCGGGTTTGCGCGTATTTGGAAATAGTTTCCACCATATGGACCGGGATGCGGATGGTGCGGGATTGATCCGCAAGCGCGCGGGTCACCGCTTGGCGAATCCACCAGGTAGCGTAGGTAGAAAACTTGAAACCTTTGCGATAATCAAATTTCGCCACGGCGCGCGAGAGACCGATATTCCCCTCTTGGATAAGATCCAAAATAGAGAGATTCGGCGAGCGATTTACGTAGCGTTTGGCAATTGAAACGACGAGACGCAGGTTGGCTTTCATAAGCTTCTGGCGCGCATCTTCATTACCCGCCTCAATGCTTTTCGCGAGATCAATTTCTTCCTGCTTCTTCAAAAGCGGCGTCTTACCGATTTCCTTCAAGTAAAGCTGCACGGCATCCGGCGTATCATCGCCATAATCACTGATAGCATGCACGGACGGCTCCTGAGTGCCCACATCAATGAGACCGGTCGTATCAATGACTTTGATATTCTCTTTCTCAAGCCGGTTATACACCTCTTCCAGGAAATCAATATCTTCCTCAACAGTCGGAAAGACATAGAGGATTTCATTATCCGTTACGAAACCACGCGGACGGCCGCGTTCAATGAGCTGCTGCAAGAGCTTTTCCTGAAGCTCCTGTTCCTTGGTCAACTTCTTTTGAGGTTCCTTACTTGCCGGCTTCGCGGAAACAACTGGCTTCTTAGTTCCCATCTTCGGAGCCGGTTTTGCTACTTTCTTGGGTTTCGCTTTTTGCTTTACCGCTTTTTTTGCCGGTTTTTTCTTCGGCTTCGCAACTTTTTTAGCCGGCTTCTTTTTTACCGGCTTGGATTTCTTTGCAGGTTTCTTTTTGGTTTTTTTAGGCATAGTTATTGAGCATGAGCTCAAGCTGCGAGCTCTGAGCAAAGTTTCCTCGTGCTCGTAGCTCGTGCTTTTGCTTATTTATATTTTCGGAAGGCTGGTGAGCTCTTTGAGCGCTTGGGCTAGAAGCTCATCGTTACCTTCCCGTTCAAATTGTTTCACCTGGAGGGTAAGTTCGTCTCTGCGTTCTTTAAAATATTCCCGACGCAGGTGATTTTTTAACTCATCGAAATCCCGAGGAGAAAGTTCCTCGGCCACGAGGAGGGCGGTATTAAGAAAATTATCCAGGGCAGGGTCATCGGACCGCCGTATTCCCTGTTTTAAGAGTGCCCATACCTCGCTATGCGTTGCAGGAAAGAATTCTATCACATCCGCCGCAGAAGTAAAATCATTCTTTGAAGCGCTTACCGCGATGATCCGTTCCGCCAAAAGCTCGCGGCGAGTGCGCTGCGGTGCGGGATGAGAGGCACGGGGCGCGGGTTTTTCTTCGCGCAAACCCGGGACAGCATCCAATTCCAGCTTATGCATCTCCTCTTCCAGAGCGGCGCGGGAGAGCCCAGTGCGCTTCGTAAGTTCATCCATCCAAACATTCCGCTCCACCGAACTTGTCATGCTTTTAAGGCGCAGTAAGACTTTACGCAAAGCCAAGAGTCCCTCGCGACTCTTGAGATCCAATCCTTTGAGGGGCAAATAGCGATCAAAATAAAACTGTGGCGCGGCCTCCGCGTTGCGGATAAGGTTTGCCATATACTCCGGTTCCACGATAACCGCCTCTGCTGCGTCTTTATACCCTTTAACGACAGCAACCTTCACATCGAAATCCAACGCTTCCGCCAAATCGATGCCACGCTCGAGGGCCGCGTAGCCGGCGCTGTCATTATCAAACGAAAGCACCAGCCGATCCGTGAGTCGTCGCAACGCGCTCAAGTGATCTTGAGTCAGCGCCGTTCCGGAAGTTGCCAGCACGCATTGCACACCCGATTGCCAGGTCATAATCATATCCATCTGACCCTCTACCAAAAGTGCACCGCCTTGCTCGCGAATCGCCTGCTTTGCCTTAGAAAAACCATAGAGGATTTTTGATTTCTGGAAAATCGGGGTTTCCGGACTATTCACATACTTCCCTACCTCGCCCGTATCAAATTGCGGCAAGATTCTACCGGTAAAACCAATCACTTTACCGGAGTGATTCCAGATCGGAAACATGATCCGCCCGCGAAAACGATCAAACATCATGCCCCTGTCGGAACGCACCGCGAGTCCAGCACGGATAATATCTTCCGGCGCATAACCGAAATTCACGAGATAGCGGGAAAGCTCATCCCGCTCGTTTGATGCCCAACCGATTTCAAATGCTTCAATCGTTTCCGGCTTAAGACCACGCCCTAAAAGATATTCCCGTGCCACTTGCGCAGACTGATAGGCTTTCGAATAGAAATCCCGCGCGGCAGCGTTCAAATCATAGAGCAACCCGAATTGCTTATATTCCAAGGGGCTCACTCGGCGCAGTTCCACGCCTGCTTTTTCCGCAAGGATTTTAAGCGCCTCTCCAAATTCGATATTCTCGATTTTCTGCACAAAGCTAAAAACGTCTCCGCCTTCACCGCAACCGAAACAGTGCCAGGTGCCCCTGTCTGGCGAGATCATAAAGGACGGCGTCTTCTCATGATGAAAGGGACATCGCGCCTTGAAATTACGACCCGCAGGCTGCACTTCAATGTACGCTTTGAGAACTTCGGCGATATTCAATTTTTCCTTAACCATCGCCGCCGGTGAGCCGTCTTGAGCCATGGCCATAGTTTACTCTATTTGCATCTCTGACAAAAACTTGACAATATCACCGGGAAATATATTTTATAGCTAGCAGTTTAGAAAGGAGCTCTTTGTGAATCTAATCGACCGGCTCGATAACCTGCCCCCGAAACAGCAAGGGTACATCTTTATTGCGTTCCTCGTCCTCATGAATGCAATCTGCTACGGCGGAGCAGCAGTTGAAGTGGTAGGTATCTTTTGGATCGGAATGCAGACCCTAGCCACTATTCTCGCCGGTGCAATTTGGTGCATGGGATTTATGTATGCACTTTATGATGGCCCATCAAACAAAAAATGGCTTGATCGGCTGAACAATCGAGCGACTTGGATATGCGCGGGCGCCCTCTTCGTCATCACACTCTCCTTCCTCGGTGTATGGTGGAAATGGCTTGCGCCAGCGGTGGGGTTTCTGCTCTGGGCGCTCTTGGTCTATGGTGCGACTGCGGGAACGAGAGAGTACCTCCCTGATGCACTTAAGGCGCTAAGAGAGATACGACTCTACGGTGAAGAAAAATACCTGCGCTCTCGCGAGGAGTCGGATCAAGAATTTGACTACATCTCGCAAGATGAGATGGAAAAAATACTCACGAAACTCGCAAGCGAAGCAGGCATAAGCGTCGAAGAGCTTGAGGCGAGGCTCGCTAATGATAGGGTAATTTCAGAAGATGGAGTAAATCATCTGAATTTCAACGAAGCATGTGCGTACGTAGATGATGAGGGTATCGCCGAAGATCGTAAAGCACATCTTGCTGAATGCCCAGATTACTGCCAAGCGTTGGTGAAAATCTTAGAGAGAAAGCCTGAGACAAAACCAGCATAACTATTGACCGGAGCGCCCACGCGCTCCGGTTTTATGTTTCAGACCATCGGACAACTTTTGTACAGCTGTACAAAAGTTGTCCGATGCGGATCATCTATTTTCAGAAAACAAGCCGGTTTTTATTGTTTTTTGGAAACGAAATTCCCCGGACAAAAAATGCACACCTGTGCATTTTTTGTCCGGAATAAATCTCTTATTTATATTGTCCTAGACTCTGCACGCTGCACGCTGTCCCCTGCGCGCGGTTCGACAAGTTCACCGTAAACTGCTCACTAGTTATATACTCGCAAACCTCACCGCGAAATAAAGCACAAGGACTCCCAAAACTGCCATTACGGTCGTCCAGCGCGACGGATGCGCGTGGTGGCTTTCTGGAAGTAAATCAGACGCGCCGATGTATAAGAAAAATCCGCAGAACATGGCGAGGATAATACCCAGCGAAGTTTCCTGAAGCGTAAAGAAATAGGTTGAGATAACGCCTAAGACCGGAGTTACTGCATCAATAATGAGCCAACGGAACGCCTGACGGGCTTCGCCGTGGTTTTTCAAAATGAGATTCACCGTATTGATACCATCCGAGAAATCGTGCACCAAAACGGCAGTAGCCACGATTGCTCCAATCGCAGGAGATATATGAAACGCGATTCCAATCGCCACACCATCCAAGAAACTATGCAAGGCAAGACTCGCGGCTCCTAAACGCCCGCGATGCATGTGTCCCCGCTCGCCGTCTTCATGCGCGTGGAGTTCAATCATGCGATCGAGAATCATGAAAATCACAAACCCCAAGGCAACAACGGAAGTTATGGTAGGAAGAGCGAATTTGCCACTCGCGAGCTCAATCGCCTCCGGTAGAAGGTCGAAAAATGCGACGCCGATCACGGCGCCAGCAGAAAAACCCAAGATCAAATGGAGTTTGTCTTTAAACCGCAACGCAAAAAGCCCGCCCAAAAAAGTACACACTACGGTCGCGAGACTTAAAGCAATCGGCATTCACTAATCATACCATTAATCAGACCAGCCAAACGGGAGCGGGTTAGTGAATGACGTTAGAACCTATTGGCAGAGTGGGACAGAAGTCTTTTTCATATCTAAACTCTCGGCAGAGGTGGTTGCTGTAGCTTAAATCGTGCTCTTGATACCTTCTTTGCGTTTTATTCGAATCATGAGTACCAGTAATACTGAAATCAGCACGAGCGCACGTAGACCATAGAGGCTGCCTAAAGAATCTTGCTTCAGGATGGAAGCAATAAAGCCAGCAAGGGTAGCAATCCAGTTAATAACCCATATGGTGAGCGGCTCAGTGTTGTGCTCGGCATGCCATACATGCACGAGGGTAGGAAAGTATGCGATAGTTAGTACTATCTGCAAAAGCACATTGGCAGCGGCATGCTCTCTTGTAAGTGCCCAAAACACCACGATTATTCCAGAAAGCGAGAGGCAGAATATCTCAAATTTCGTGAAATGAAGAACGGCACTTTTATTTTTAAAGACAAGGACGAGCAAGATAGTCCAGCACATCGCCACATCCGCTACATTAATCATGTTGCCCGTGAAACTATGTGTGGCGGTAAGTAGATAAGAAGAAAGGCTAAGAGCTACTGTTACAGAAAATAGAAACCACGTGGTAACTACTGGCTTAATCTTTCCCTTCATAATGGAATAGGAGTACGTAAGACCTACGATCCCCATAAAAGTCGCCGTTATGAAAGCAAGGATTTGAATCATGATTGTTTTCTATTCTGAGCGGGTAACGGGAATCGAACCCGTGTCTCAACCTTGGGAAGGTCGCGTTCTGCCACTGAACCATACCCGCCTTGTTTTAACGAGATCATTGTAACAATTCATAAATAAAAGAAAACGGCCCCATTACTGGAGCCGTCTAAGATTATGCCGCATACCGAATCGCCGACGCGATCTGAATGATCGTACGGGCAGCTTCGGGCTCTCCGACCGAAAGGTTCTTGAAGAGCTCCAGAAGGTCGGGCGAAGCGCAACGATGGCAGACCGTGAATTTCCCTCGCGGCAAGAAGGAAATCACAGGTGAAAGCTTATGCCGAAATCCATCCGGTAGATCCCACTCTTCTCCAGAGAGGAGCTCGGTTGGGCGTTTGCCTTCGCTGCCGTCGTATTCCGCCCGAAACACCACGCGATCTTCCTCGCATACGCTGCAGGGCAGGCATATGGTCGTTTCCCACGACTGCAGCAACCCCTTCACTTCTTCAAACGGAACTGACATAAGGATCTCCTTTTTCGTTACTGTCTTGAATTTCCTGCCTTGGCAAATCCAATATCATACGCGAAAGTGCAAAGCTCACTTTTGATTTGCGACAGAGACGCCACGCCCCAACAATCGCTAGGGCTAAGAAAACTGATGAAGCGTTTCATCTTCACAAAGAAAGCCTGGTGTTCTTCATGGCCTTGAATCGAAGAACCCAAAAGAAGGAAGCACTGCGTCGTCGCACGAAGCTCAATATCGCTACGAATACCATTAAAAAACTCAACGACATCGGGTCTGCTCGGCTTCTCATATTCAAAAGTCATGAGGAACCTCCTGTTTTGCTGAAGGGAGATTACCCCGATTATCGACTATTGTCCAGTTTTATATCCGTCAAAAAAAGCTTAAAATGAATGCATGTTCTACGGATTATTTGGCGCTGTTATCATCGTTCTTGTCAGCGGATTTTGGTTTATCGCGACAGCGATAAAGAAGCAAGGCGACGCGAAACCGAAAGACGACCAATCCCTCGTACTCCTCCAGAACCAGGTAGGGCTTCTGCAGACGCAGCTACAAGCACAGATGAGCGAGTTGAACCGGGTACTTGATTCAAAACTCGGCGAATCTACCCGCATGCTGCAGGGGCAATTCGGCGAGAGCGCAAAAATTATCAAAGACGTAACGGAACGCCTCACTAAACTCGACGAAACCAACCGCCAGGTCGTAGGCTTTGCAGATCAATTACAATCTCTGCAAGATATTTTAAAAAACCCAAAGCAGCGCGGCATCCTCGGCGAATACTATCTGGAAACCATGCTCAAAAACGTGCTGCCGCCGGGCAGCTGGCAAGCACAGTATCCCTTCAAAGACGGCACGATTGTGGACGCCGTGGTGTTTGTAAAAGACAAAATTATACCGATTGACTCCAAATTTTCTCTCGAGAATTACAACCGTCTCGGCGAGGAAAAAGATCCGGTTGAGCGCGAACGGCTTGAAAAAGCTTTCAAGGCAGATTTGAAACTTCGCATTGATGAAACATCGAAATACGTAAAGCCCTCTGAGAACACGATGGACTTTGCGTTCATGTTCATCCCCCACGAGGCAATCTATTACGATCTTCTGGTATCGCAGGTAGGAGCGATTAAAGTGAATACACGCGATCTCATCGAGTACGCATTCAAAGAGAAGCACGTTATCATCGTTTCCCCTACTTCTTTCCTCGCGTATCTCCAAACCGTACTCCAAGGATTAAAAGCGCTTCAGATTGAAGAATCGGCAAAAGAAATCAGAAAAAATGTTGAGCTTCTTGGCAAGCACTTGAAGAGCTACGATGAATACATGGTGAAACTCGGGAACCATCTAGGCACTGCGGTAAATACCTATAATTTCGCATCGAAAGAGCTCGGCAAAATCGATAAAGACGTCTATAAAATCACCGGCTCCGCGCTGGAAATAGAAACGCCGACCATCTCTGGCCCGGAAAAAGAACTCCTCGATTGACGAACATCTTTGCTTTGGAGTAGCATCACTATAGAACGTTTCATATAAAGGGAGGGTGGTCATGAGCGAGTCCATGATGCACGTTCTTGTTTACTTTTCTGTACTCATCTTCGCCATAGTCATTCTTCAAATCCAGTGTATCGTCCGAGATCGACTGGCACCAACGGTTGCAGATGAACCGTACCAGCGAATCGAACAAGGAATGCTCTGTGGCCTCCGGCTACTGGTAAACGATATCCGTCACCGGGATGTGCAAGAACTCCGCCAGCAAATGCCCAAACTCGTCGCAGAATGCTTACATCAGGATTCGATTCTCCGTTCAGAAACCGACCGAATCTTCTTTTCCGGACGAGAATGCGAGCATCTTTCTCAGATTGCTGTCTGGACCGACGCAGATGAAGTCATTTTTGTCATTCACGCGGCGGAGGCACAGGACTTCCTGAACGCGCTTCCCTACGGAAAAGATTTCGAGCGAATGGCACGTCATTTCTTCGAAGAAACCCATCGCCGCGATCTCTCCCTCGCCTTCTCACACTCCGAAACCGAAGGTGCATAAAACAAGCGCCGAGTCCACAAGACTCGGCGCTTTTAAGTTGACACCCCGTAAAACGAAGACTATAAAAGAGAAAGGCGAGGGTACGCTCTCGTACTATTGAAAAGGAGGATCCGCTTATGGATACGTCCAAACAGCTTGATCCCAAAGACCCTACGGTAATAGTTATTTCCCGCGTCGATTATCTGTTTAAGCCTCCTAGGGTGAATCTGGCGACGCTCACGCCTCTTGAGGCGCTCGAAGTGATCGATCGAACCGCAGAGATCTATCTTCAGCACTTCAATCAATACAGCGGCGTGACGCCAGTAGCAGATTTACTCAAAAAACTTCGCCTCATTGGAACCGAGGATGTGGATGAATCCTGGCGCGTAATTCCCGTCTTTGATCCGGAAGAAAGAAGCTGGCAAAGTCTAACCGAGCAATGCTACTTCTGTCCCGATGGTTCGTTCGCATGGATAAAGAAGCAGGAGAACGGCAAGTGGTTGGTACGTATCGCTAACAAAGACTTCTTCCTTGAGCTACTAAAAGACGATCGCTTTCGGTGCACCTTTTTGAATGCATTCATACGGCTTTCTTTCCGAAGCGCCGAGAAGAAAAGACGGGATGCTGCTTGGCTAGCTGCAGAAGACTACGAACTTGAGGGCGTCTTCGATAAATTGATATAAATTCAGAGCGCCACCTTCCGGTGGCGCTCTTCTTTTACTTCTTCTTTTTTCTTAAAAACGTGGGAATGTCCCAGGGCGAGGCGCTTTCTTCCTCTTCGCTTGTCTCAAATTCTTCCTTAGGTCCGAAGATACCGGGACGCACTGAGGAGGTATATTTATTTTCTTCTTTGACTTCCTCTTTGGCGCGCACAGGCTTCATGAGCGTATCGGATTTTTCATCAAGCGGAAATGCGCGAAGCGGCCGGTCTTCACCGAGATAGGTGCGAGGCGTCGTAAAACCGGTATTGAAAAGCGAATTACTCTGACCACTTGAGGCAAAACCAGTAGCCACTATCGTGACTTTGATCTGATTATGCTTCAGCTTGCGGTCGTGATAGGTACCGAAAATAATCTTTGCGGACGGGTCTACGGTCTGGGATACGAGCTTTGCCGCATCCTGGATTTCCGTCATCTTGAGATCCGCGCTACCGGAAATACCCAGAACAACGCCATGGGCCCCCTCAGCGGAAATCTCAAGGAGCGGTGAGTGCAAAGCGGCATTTACGGCATTGACCGCCCGATCCTGGCCGGAAGCGGTACCCACGCCGACAATTGCCAAGCCTGCATCTTTCACAATCGCCTGGATATCTGCGAAATCAATGTTGATTTCACCCGGAGTCATGATGAGCTCAACGATACCTTGTAAGGCATTGCGCAAAACCTCATCAATTGCTTCAAATGCTCTCTTCACCGGCGTGTCCTTATCTATCACGCTGAAAATCCGGTCATTGGGGACCACAATAAGGGCGTCCACTTTATCTTTCATATGGGTAACCCCCTCTTCCGCGATACGCTGACGCTGAGAGCCTTCAAACGTAAACGGACGGGTAATAACTGCTACCGTGAGCGCTCCAGTCTGCTTGGCAATTTCAGCCACAATGGGACCCGCGCCCGTGCCGGTACCGCCACCCATGCCGCACGTAATAAAAACGAGATCCGCCCCAGAGAGCATCTCTGCGATCTCTGAACGATTTTCTTCCGCAGCCTGACGGCCAAGCTCCGGGTTCATGCCGACACCCAAGCCTTTAGTGAGGCTCTTACCAATATAAATTTTCTTGCGCACATCGCAATTATCCAAATCCTGGTGATCGGTATTGATCGCAATAAACTCCACGCCGCGGACAAAATCCCGTGCCATCCGGGAAACCGCGTTGCCACCGCCTCCACCAACGCCTACTACTTTAATCTTCGTAAGCGGCATGAAATCATGCTCTTTATTGCTTGTTTTTCTTCGTGAGCTGGATTTTCTCGTTTTTCGTTTTGGCATATTAAGGCATGAAATACCGCAATAATTTTTTCGGACTGAAATCTTTAAAATCAATACTCGTCCCGCGACGGCGGGATTGCCACCAATCCTCTTCATCGCCGCCTTGGAGCATGAGTCCGAAGCAGCAAGCATATTCCGGATCTTCAATCGCGTCTTCACTCACGTGCCCGCGTTCACCAAACGTACTCTGAAGATCTGCAAAACCGATTTGACTCGTGAGGCGAAGATTGTGCTTTGCAAGTTCCGCAATACCCGGCAGCTTGGCTGTTCCACCCGTCAAAACAATACCACCGGCAAGCTGACCGGACTTCTGAATGAGCTTAAGCTCATTATTCACGAAGTCAAGAATCTCTGCAAGGCGCGATTCGATAATTTCCGCAATGAAACGGCGCGATACCATACCCTTGACGTCTGAACCTAATTTAGATAGATCAACACTCTCCTTAGAACCCACTTCTTTCGCAAGCGCGTAGCCATAATGAAGCTTGATCGCCTCCGCAACCGGCACTGGTACCTTGAGCCCAACCGCAATATCGTTCGTGATTGATCCCCCACCCATCGGAAATACCTGGAGCGATAAAAGCTTACCTTCTTCATACACGGCAACGGACGTGGTTCCACAGCCGATATTAACGAGTACCGAGCCTAATTCCTTATGCGACTTATTGAGCGCCGCACGGGACGCGGCAATCGGGTCAAAAATCATGCCGCCAATTTCACCACCCGCCATCTCTACCAGACGCATGAGAGATTTAACATGCGGAGCGAACGCATCCACCACCATGGAAATAACTTCCAAGCGACTGCCGGAGAGACCGAGCGGGCTCGCGATATCACCCACGCCATCTACAATAAATTCCCGAGTGATCGCGTGCACCACCATGCGATTCGGACCGAGCGAAACTGCCTGGCTCGCTTTTACGACGCGATCAATATCATCCTGATAAATTTCATTGTCTACGCGCGAGACGGCAACAATACCTTTGGAAGCCTGGATTTTTACCTGCGGCGTCCCAATATTTACATAGACATTTTTGAGCGCCGGCTTTGCAATTCGTTTGATGTTATCGAAAATGCGCGTCAAAGGCGGCACAGCTTCGGAAAGATCTGCCACCGCGCCTTTGCGCATGCCATTGGATTCCTCTTTCCATACTCGCCGCACTACCGCCCGATCGCCAACTCGCTCAACCAAAACCGCCTTAATTGAAGCGGTGCCAATATCTAATCCAACAATAAAGTTATTGCCTCCCATAATTTCTTCTCTTGAGCTTGCATCTTTATGGTATCACGCTTCGTCCAGTGGAGATAGCCCAAAAGATGAAGAAATCCGTGGATAAGTAAGGGAGCGAGGACGTTCCAAGCCATATTTTTTGGAGAGCGCTCCGGGGCGCTAGATCGAGTCTTACGCTCAAAAAAATGCGTCTTGGTACGTTTTATAAATGGAGGATAGTCTTTATTTAAATAAATCTCGCCGAGATATTTTTTCTTTTTGTCCGGCTCGGGAAAATCTTTTGAAGCCGGAAATGCAAGCACGTTTACCATTTCCTCGTTCGCGATTTTATTCGCCTCTCTGCCTTTGAAATCCTCCCGCTCCATAAGCCCCGCGCGAATCTTCTCCATCTCTTTGTTCGAAACAAGATAGAAATCAAAATCAGCGCCCTCTTTTTTGAGCGCCTTCAAGATAATCTTCTTTGCTTTCTTGAGTTTCTTCTCGACGGAAGCAGTGACCATCCTTAACCTTCTTTAATAATCTTTGCCACTACCGCGCCATCGGCGCCTTTGAGACGCGCCATGGCTTCTTTCATGATCTGGGGAAATTCCGCAATGCCTTGCGCCTTGACCTCGGCTACAACTTTTTTAATTTCTTCTTCCGTCGGTACCGGTGGCAGATACGTGAGAATTACGGCGAGTTCCCGCTCTTCGCTCTCCGCAGAATCCATATTACCGCCCTTACGGAACAAATCCGCAGCTTCACGACGCTTTTTCACTTCTTTGCGAAGCACATCAATTGTTTCGTCATCCGTAAGTGCTGAATCATCACCTTTACCACGCTTTTCAATCTGGCGGTTATTGAGCTGAGCAACTAAAAAGCGCAGCGTAGTTACACGCTCCGCTTCATGAGCTTTCATCGCTTCCTTCACATCAGAGGTGATTTTCTCAGATAAGGTCATGCTCGTGGTTTTGGCTATGCCAAGCCCAATTTCTTAAGACGAGCGAGCTCTTCCTTCTTAGAAGCTTTGTAAATAGCCGAATTGCGGCGCACGCGCTTCGTGGTATCACGATCGCGGAAACGACGCTTGCGCACTTCTTGCGTTAAACCGGCGCGGCGAAGCTTGCGCGTGAAACGAAAAATAAGCGCGTTCGAAGTCTCCCCGTCCCGTTTATTAACCGAAATCATGCCGGATATCGTATCAAAATTTGAGTTTTTCTGCAAGTGCAGTCATATCTTCACTCGAAGGGTTGTTTACCACGGAATGAATTGAGCCTCCCCCGTCGCCTTCAAAGCGGGGTATGACGTGGATATGCAAGTGCTTTACGGCTTGCCCAGAAACGTCACCGTGATTAATGCCAATCGTGAAACCCTGAGGGTTCAAAACTGCTTGAAGCCGGGCGGTTACTTTCTTGACCGCTTGGAATACCGGACCGACTTCCTCGTCGGGCAAATCTAAAATATTCGCCGCGTGAATTTTCGGGATCACCATAGTATGGCCCGGCGCGCGCGGATGCACATCCAAAATAGCGAACGCATGCGCGTCTTCATACATCATCGCCGAGTTCAGTTCTTTATTTCCGATTTTGCAGAATAAACAATCCATTTCTTGAATAATTTTTTAATTTAGCAATCTTACAATCGCTTTTTGACTTCCTCCACAACTTTCGTAAGCGGTACGGTTTCTTGGGTGGAATGCTTCAAGTCGCGAATAATGATACTTTCTTCAAATACCTCTTTCTGACCTAAGATCAATGCCAGTTTATTATCTTCATTCCCTGCCGCTTTGAGCTGAGCCTGAAGGGACTCCCGGGAAAGCGCTTCCGAAACGGAGATTCCCGCTTCGCGCAAAGTTTCCATAATACCGAACATCTTGCGTTTGGCCATTTCACCGACGTGAATAATAAACACGCGCTTCTCGGGTTTCGGCGGCACCATTATATTTTGCGCTTTCATAGCTGCAATAACGGTTTCCATGACAAGCGCTCCGCCTACTCCCGGCGTAGTCTTCATGCCGAACGCTTCAAAGAGGTAGTCATAACGGCCTCCGGAAGCCAAGGTCTGAAATTCCTCGTTTACCTTAAGTTCCGTTGAAGAGCCGCCTTCCATGATGCCGATATTAAAAACAGTACGGCTGTAGTAATCGACGCCTTGGATCATAAAGTTATCCAGGGAATAAGGGATCGAAAGCTCATCCATGTACTCCAGAACGCTGCGGAAATGGGCGGAACACGGCGAACACAGCTTATCGAAGAAGTTCGGGGCAGATTCCTTCAAGTCCACGCAACGATCATTGCGACACTCGAGAAGCCGCAGTGGGTTCGCTTTAAAACGCCGCTCACAATCCTCGCATAATTCCTTGGTGCGATTCTTGTAGTAATTCTGAAGCTGGCGGATATAGATTGGCCGGCAAATCTTGCAGCCAACCGAATTCATAATGAGCCCTACGTTTTTGAGCTTCAACGTTTCAAAAAACTTCCAGAAAATGAGAGCTATTTGAGCGTCGTAGAGCGGATCATTCGCCCCGGCAACAATTTCGAAGCCAATTTGATGAAACTCACGAAGTTTCCCCGGGCCCTGCTTGGTGTTCCTAAATACCGGCCCTTCGTACCAGAATTTCTGGAACGTCCCCGTGCGGCTCATCTTATGCTCCACATAGGCACGCACGACGCCCACCGTGATTTCAGGACGCAAAGCCAGATTCTCCGCTTTAGTCGTGAGGAGTTGACGCTCGATAAGCTCAGTAGCCTCACCAGCAGTCTTAATAAAGAGATCAGCCTCTTCAATAAGCGGCGTTTCTATTTTGGCAAAATCATAAAATTCGGCGAATTTACGTGCTTCCTTGAAAAGTTTATCCCAAAAGAGCCATTCCCCACCCCAAATATCGCTAGCCCCACGCGGGGCGGCAAAAGCCAGCTCGTGAGCTGCTTTTTGCGTTTCTACTGGCTTCGCAACAGTTTTCATTGGTTAAAACGATGGCGCTTCAAATAATTTTGCCTGCGCGACAGGCCAGAGGCGCACGAGCGCACGGCCAACAATATCCTTCTTCGGTAACGGACCCCAACGTCGGGAATCAAAGCTGTACGGACGATTATCGCCCAACATGTAGAATTCATTCGCGCCAAGCGTCACATCAATATTCTGCGTGTGATCCGCCGCAGCAATATCGCTTTCGAGATATGGCTCGGTAAGCGCAAAGCCGTCGCGATGATCAGCATTGTAAATGGTCACTTTGCCGTCTCTCATAACCACCCGCTCCCCCGGCAAGCCAATCACGCGCTTAATAAAGTAGGTCGTCTCATCGTTCGGATAGCGGAACACCACCACTTCGCCACGTTCTGGCGGGCGAATACGATACGTAAGTTCATCAATCAAGAGATAATCGCCGTTATGAAAGTTTGGGATCATACTCTCACCGGAAACCAAAAAGGGTTGGACGAGAAAATGGCGGATACCATACACGGCAAGCGCAGCAATCAATGCAATTTCAATAACTTCTAAAAGTCCCGCCAAAAATCTTCTCATATATGGACGCTATTATACTCTGCCCATTTTGGAGCGCAACTATGAGACAGGTGAAAGGTTTGCGCTCTTAGGTTATAGTAATGGAGAAAGGCTTTAAAACCTCACATCGTACACGCAAAACTCATGCATCTTGTCTTCGCGCTCGGCAATCCCGGCAAGGATTATGAAGAAACGTATCATAACGCTGGTATTTTGGCGCTTACGAGTCTCCAAGAAACAATAGTGAAAGAAACTCTGACGTCCTATAAGCCGCAGGGGCACTTCGCATACGCAAAACAGGGTGATTGGATTTTCGGCAGAGTCAATCCCGAAGCAGAGATCTATATGAATCAGTCCGGCATCGCCGTTTCCGAGGCACTTGCTTACTTCAAGTTGTCTCCCAAAGATCTCATGCTTATCCACGACGATAGCGATCTACCGCTCGGCAGCTTCAAACTGGAAACAAATCGCGGCGCGGCGGGACACCACGGCGTCGAATCAGTGATGGACGCACTACAGACCAATGAATTTTTGCGAGGAAGAATTGGTATTCGCCCACCCGAAACGGACGACCGGCGTCGCAAAGCGGAAGAATTTGTACTGAAGCACATCTCTCCGGAAGATCGCGAGAAACTCGAAAAAGCCGCGCGCAAATTAGGTGAAAAGATTGTAGAACAATTTCACGCCTAGCTAGTTCGTAGTAAATGTGATCGCAAACGAATACCGATCGCCATCTTTGCGTATCTCCGTAATCGGAAGCGCGACATCTTTGATATTCGGCTCTAGCGATAATTCATTCTTCATGCCTCGGATATCTTCTTCAGAATTTGCGTATCCTTCAAGTTTCACCTGGCTGCCAGGGGAAATCGTGAGGCGACGAATAGTTGTATTGCGACGCGCTGACAAATCGAGCATCTCCTGAAGCAAAGGTGATTGAGGGTGGAGCTGCTTCGTAAGTGCCTGAGCCAAAGCTACTTCCGCGTTAAATGAAACCACCTCCGCCTTCAGGGCATCGATCTCCCTACTCTCAGCGGAGCCCAAGCGCAAGACCGTTTGCGATTCAACCGAGTTCTTGATATGGCCGAGGAAGAGAAAACTGCCGCCAATAATAACAAGAAGAACTGCGAGAATGGCGGGCGGCAAAACTCGCCAGAAATCAAGGAAATGATCCACAACCTCGCGGTGATATTCTTCTTGTGCGTCCACTCCAAGCAAAGATATTTCCCGATCGTCCTGGCGCGGAATTCTACCCCGAAGCGCCGCACCGTACGCGATAAACCAATCTGCGGTAAGCCCTTCCGGAAGAGCGGCGAGAAGCGGCTGAACCATCACGCCGGATTCCGCTTTAATCGCGGAGATGATTTCATCTTGCAATCCGGTCGCGGTTACGAGAATCCTCTGGAGCTGATCTTTCCAATGCGAGCCGTAAAAATTAATCACTTGATTCAGATTACGCCCGATCGCTATCTTAAAATCCTCAAGCGACATCTCTTTAGCCGCTCCGCGCAAATCGTTCCAGGAGTGAAAGTAATTAAACTGCAGATTACTGTTTCGCAAGATCATCATGTCTAGCCCTTCCGCGTCGGCGGCAACGATAAGCGCTGAAGCATGCGGATCAAAACCACGGGACTCCATGCGGGCGAGCCGCGCGAGCGCAAGCGCGCGTGACTCAATCGCGAATACTTCAAATTTTGCCTTGCGAAGCGCGAGTGTTATTTCTTCTGCCGTATTTTTATCAATAAATGCGGAAAGCACCTCCAGCTTGACGTTCGCCTGGTCTTCGGCAATAACCTGCCAGCCAGCATAGGAGCTTTGCGCTTCCGGCATCGCCATCTTCAAGTTCAAATCCACTGCTTTTTCAAGTTCCTCATCTTTAAGGAGCGGCAACGAAAATACCTGACTATAAATCGCCGAAGAGCTCATGACTACGATAACGCTCAAGGACACATCCCGGGTTGCCTTGGGCCCTAAGATAATTCGGCGCAGTTCCGCGAGCGCTACTCTAAACCCTGCTTCGTCCTGGATTCTGCCGCCGATCAAGGTGCCGGGATTCAAACGCACCATGGCAGTAACATTGGATCCAGTCGTCACGAAGCGCAATGCGGTGTCAGAAACTTCCAAACCACCGATAAGCGATCGGGCTTCCAGAAACGAGAAAACTTTGTGAGCGAGATTTTTATAATTCATAGGATATCGCCAAAAAATTATTGAGTAAGAACACTAAAAGATAATGGCGTAACGAGGCTCGAAGTCGCCGAGACCGCGTAAATCATCGATACCTTGCGGCGACGCAAACTCACCGTAGCATCGGAAATCACCGTGACTTGGCCGGTAGCGGGCGAAGCCTGGGTGACACTCACGAGTGTGGAGCTCGCGGGACAGGGTGTATTGGCCGCCGGCACACAATAGCCGGAATCAGAAAAAGCGGCATTACGCTCAAGCTGTAGTTCCGCGTCACTCACACCAGCCATGGCGAGAGAAAGCGCTTTATTTGAAGCATGGTAGCCGAGAGTTGAATTCACAAACGATATAACAATGAGCGCGAGAGACGTCGCGAAAAGCATCATAATGCCACCCATAATGAGCACCGTGGAAAGCGTGGCTTGACCAACCGCTTTGCGGCAGAAAGAATTGAGGATTGAGGATTGAGGATTTAGAGAAATCATGCTCCATAGTAATTATACCTAAATTCTCTATTCTAAATCCTCTATTCTCTTTCTACCGACTCCAGTTCACGTTAATATCGGTGACACGCGGACTCGCGGTTTGAGCTTGATCTGAAACCAGCTTTACCCGATAACGGAAGTAGCGCGCGTTATTATGGAGAACGTAATCCAACGGCTCCGATACTGCCGGATTCGAGGTATACCAGGTGTTGGTTGTCCCATCCGGACCCTTATAATTCCAAGGACCGGCGGAGTTGCTTGATACTGCGAACTGAAATCCTACATAAGCGCCATTCGCGGGTGAAGGCAACGTGCCATTCCAATAGACTGAGTTAATCGCCGCGCCGCCAGAAATGCCCGTATCGAAGGTCGTGGAATCCAGAAGCGCATAGGTTGAAGTCGCGAACCAAGAAGTGACTACTTTATAGTCAGAGGTGCCGCAACCGCTATAGTTATTACAATTAAAACTGATCCAGCCGATAATATCGTTCCAGGCATAATTGCGACCGACCGGGGAGTCGGTAAAAATTCCCGTCGCGGGATCAATTTTCACTTCGTAGCTCACCGCGCCCGGACAATTCGCGGAGCTTTGCCCGCCGCAAAAGCTGATCCAGCCATATTGATCGTTCCAGCCCCAGCCGGAGAGATTGCCGGAACCATCATTGTAGACTTTGTAATTCGAGGTGCCGCAGATATTGCCGCGTCTCGTGGTCGCGCAATCAAGCGATATATCCCCAGCCGAAGAGCTCGCGTAGCCGGTAAGCTGCTGGGAGGAAACGGTGATGGTATTGGTGTTATAGAAATCCATCCAACCAATAATATCGTTCCAGGCATAGTGCTCGGCAGGAGTAGCACTGATATTCGTGGAAGCATGAACCGTAAGCGAGAAATGAAAAGCCATGAGGAGAAACAAAAACACACTGACAACAATTCCGAGCACCACGCGACTATTTTTTAGAGGGGTATACATCTCAATTTAGAATCCGCTAATCACAATCGCACCGGTCGAGGTGGTGTAATCAATGCCGGTAGAGCTTGCAAACTGGGCATTGGTACCGGTCGCGGTAATGGGACCATCCTGGTTCGGCCCGCCGGACCAGTCGGTCTGGCTCCATACATTGTCACCGGTGCGAGCAAAGTAACTCGTGAGCGAACTGGTACCATTCCCCCAGCCATATACAACGGTAATTTTCTTAGTGGAAGGATCGTAATAGGTGCCCGCGGAGTCAATTTTACCGGAGCTGTTCCGATAGACATCATCCAGGTAGAAATAGCGGGTAAAGGTAGATGTCGCGAGTGTAACATTCTGGGTCCCTGTCGCTATTTGAAACGGCGATGTGGTTGCGATGAGATAATAGGCATGCACGGAGGTAGTGGAAAGGTATTCCAGGTTGTGCCAGCTCCCTTCCCCGAAGGCGCGAGTGTTATCGAGAAGCTCTTTGCCCAGCGCCGAAGCCATTTGGATCTTCAAAGCGGAGCCGTGCGTTTGGATCGAAGGAGCAATTGCCGCAACCGCGCCAATAACAAGAATCGCTCCAACGCCGATGGCTACGAGGAGCTCAACCAACGATTGGCCTGAACGCGCATTCATTACTCTATTATAACGCACGCTTTCCTGATTAACGGGATATGGAGCCCGCGGAGGTTATCGTAATCGTGCTGGAGACGTTTCGATCTGAACGCGATTCGAGCATGATCGTACTCGAACCCGTCGCCCCGCCAGTGATTTGCGCGAACGTGACTTCAGCAATACTGCCCTCGGCAAGCGTGGAGGTTGAAAATTTTGCTGAGGTTGGCAGAAGATATACACTCTGGCGCGAGGAAGTAGAATACATACCGGCGAAGAGGGCGTAAAAAGGAGTATTCGGATCAGTATTATCAAAATGAACTCCCCAGGCAGAGGAAGATGCTTGCCCTACCGCCCGGCTCTGAGCTTCCCTCAAGAGGGCCGCAATTCGCTCACCGGCGGCATTCACTTCACTCGCGCTTCTGCGGTTACCCAAGACCACAAGCGCGGTGATTGCTACCGCGGCGATAAGACCAATCACTACCAGGAGTTCCACCAAGGTAAATCCCCGCTTTCCATTTCGTATGGCGTCTCGCATATCGTTTGGCGCTATATTTGCGAGGTAAGCTGATAGATCGGCACGATGATCGAAAGCGCTATCGTACCCACCAGAAGTCCCATAAAAAGCAAGAGAGCGGGTTCCAAAAATGAGATGAGCGTCTTAATACTCGTATCAATATTGACCGCGTAAAAATCGGCAAGTGTTTTCAAGACTTCTTCCAAGTGGCCCGCACGCTCCGAGATAGCAACAAGATTGGTAACTACTTTTGGGAAGACAGTCTCGCGGCGGAAGGCATCGCCAATCGTAAGGCCTTTGGCCAAGCCTTCATCCGCGACGCGATTTAGAGCTACCTTGAATTCCGGAAGAGAAACAACATCAGCGGTAATTTTCAAGGCATCCACGATGGGGAGACCTGCTCTCAAAAGCGATGAAAACGTTGCCGCGAAGCGCTGAATAGCGATTTCCTGATAGAGCTGCTTTAAAAGCGGAGCTTTGGAGAGGATACGACTGCCAACTGCTCTGCCTATTCGGTTCCAGAAAAAGAAATAGGCAAAGAGGATAATACTCCCAAAGAGAGTGGATAAAACCGCAGTCACATGGGCACCCACGAAAAGACCGACAGCGAATACAATTCTCGAAAAGAATGGTGGGTTAAACCCTCCCTGATTAAAGACATTGGCAATCTTCGGCAAAGCAAAGGTAGTAAGAAATACGAAGATGCCAAGAGCCGCGGTAAGAATGATGATGGGATAGATAAAAGCGGATTTAATCTTGCTTCGGAGTTCCGCTTCTTTTTCTAAATCAATTGAAAGTGATTCAAACGTCTCCTGGAGCGTACCGGATTTTTCCGCTGCTCTAATGAGGCTCACCATAACGAGCGAAAATGTCTGCGGGTGCTTCTCGAAAGCCTCGTAGAACGGATGGCCATGCGATAGATTTTCGCGCACTTCGAGGAGAAAACTCTTCATGCTGGGTTTTTCAAAATCAGCAATTAAAATATTGATCGCCTGCAGGAGGTCGGTGCCTACCCGGAGCATGAGTGCAAGGTATTTTACGAGAAAGACCTGGTCGGTGAGCGTAATCGTGCCGCCGTTAAAAACAACGAAGCCTTTCTTCTCGATAAGCGGCTTTACATCAATCGGGCGCAGCTCCCGGCTGCCAAGGTATTGCAAAACACCCTCGAGGGATTCCGCGTCGAAATCAGCTTCTTGGAGTTTGCCGGAAGGATCCGCCGCGATATAGTGGTAGAGCATGCAATGAAAAGTTGAAGGCTTATATAAAGAATACCATTCCTGTTTGTTTTTAATCTGCAACCCGCCACCTTCACCCTGCACCCTATTCTCTGACCACTCGCATCACTTCTTCAATCGTGGTTTGACCAAGTTCTACTTTGCGCAAACCATCTTCAAACATCGTGCCACACCCGGCCGCGCGCATTGCTCCGCGCAAATCCTGCAAATCAACTTTGCCGGATGAGAGCGAACGCTTAATATCATCATTCACTTCCAAAAGTTCGAAAATGCCGAAACGGCCGCGATACCCCGAACCGCCGCACACTTTGCAACCCTTGCCATGATAGAGCGTCTTCGGCACATGAAAATCCTTCACTTCAATACCAATTTCCTTCACCTGCGACACAATCGTAGCTTCAAGATCGGGCGGAGCATCATAGGAAACAATACATGCCGAGCAAATTTTCCTCACGAGACGCTGGGCAATAACGAGATCGAGCGTGGAGGCCAAAAGAAATGGCGGCACTCCCAAATCCACCAGGCGCGGAATAGCAGTCGGTGCATCATTCGTGTGGAGTGATGAGATGAGAAGGTGACCGGTGAGCGCGGCCTGGGTTGAGATATTTGCAGTCTCGCTGTCACGGATTTCACCAACCATGATGATGTTCGGATCTTGGCGGAGTAGCGCTTTGAGCCCTGACGCGAAGGTAATACCCGCCTGCGTATTGATCTGGGACTGATTCACGTAGCGCATATTGTATTCAATTGGGTCTTCAATGGTCGTGATATTCACGTTCGGCGTGTTCAAAATATTAATAAATGCATAGAGCGTGGTGCTTTTACCAGAACCAGTGGGACCACAGGAAAGAATCATGCCATACGATTTCTTGAGATTGCGCGCGACAATCGCCGCTACCTCCGGCATCATGCCAAGCTCTTCGAGCGAAAGCGGTTTCTGGGTCGCCTCGAGCAAGCGCATGACGATTTTTTCGCCATTTGCGGTCGGCATCACGGCGACGCGGATATCCAGGGGGCTGGAACCAATCTCCGCGCGAAATCGTCCGTCTTGCGGCTCATAGTGTTCGTCTATCTTCAAACCCGAGAGAAGCTTGATACGCGCCACAATGGCAGGGTGCACACTCTTCGGAATGCGCAAAATTTCGTAAAGAATGCCGTCAATCCGGTAGCGAATGAGTGTATCTTCTTCGAGCGCCTCGATGTGCACGTCAGACGCGCGCGAAGCAGATGCGTAGGAAAGAATATTATCGACAAGTCCCACGATCGGAAGCTCGGTCGCCGCTTCAGCACCGGTTTTGCCTTGGCTCCGAAGTGATGCTTGGATGTTTTCTTCAATCTTTTTCTTAAAATCTTCCGTGAAAGCGGAGCCGTAAATAGCGAAGCCGCGGGTAAGGTCATCACGGGTAGCAAGGTAGGGTCGGAGTTTACGCTTTAAAAACTGCTCAAAGTATTCAATGGTAGCCAAGTCCGACGGATCCGCCATGGCGAGAGAAAGTGCGCCATCCGGCTCCTCGCCAAAGACAATCACTTGCCGTTCCCTCGCTAACGCTTCTGGCAGAAGCTTTAAGGCCTGCTCTTTAATGCCACGCTTACCGAGATCCGCGATTTCCAAACCCAAGGCATTCGCAAAGAGCGAATTTAAATATTTATAATCAGCAATTTTTTCGGAGACCAAGACATCCAAAAGGTTCTGTCCTTTGTGCGAAGCAGCAGCAAGAATGGCGTCAAAACGAGCCGGATCAATGAGACCCTCCCGTACCAGACGGTCTTTAAGTTGCTGAGGAGGGATAGGGAGAGGCATGGTGAAAAGTTTTCAATTTCGTCAGAGATTAAATTTCAAAAGCGCATCTGGCGGAATAAGTCGATACACTATAAGTATAGCAACCAAAGCAACAGACAACCATAAAAAATAAAATGGCGCTCGCTCGTATCCGCGCGCGCGGAACATGAGCGTCCAGAACACCGTGGAAATACCAAGAAATATCAGGTAAAAAAGAAAACCCGGGTAACCCAAAGCTACCAGCCCTAGCCCGAAAAGATACGGCTCTTCGCGCTCGAAGAAACGCTCGCCATAACGCCGGTTCATGACTTTGGCTACCCCGATTCCGGCGAAGCCCGCGGCGATCGCGATCACCGCGGGAAAAATAAACCGGCTCCCCACATACAAGGCAAAGTACGCCCAGGATTGATACGGAGGCAAGTAGAATTTTGCGAGTGGATCTAATCTCCACGCCTGATACTGGGCATAAGCCTCACGAAAAGACGCGAGAAGAAGAAACACAGCAGCAAAAGCAAAAAACCCCATAAACATCTCCACCTGCTCCTTGCTTCCCTTCTCTCGTTTAAACCAAAAGGAATGCAATAATTGCATTCCTAAGGCGAGAAGAAGTAATACTCCTCTTATACCAACATCAGCCATTCGCTTTTAGTTATTGAGCGCGGTACCCGCTTCATACGCAGTCGAAGATACACCGCCATCATTTGCCGCTGCGCTCGTCGTAGAAGTGTACTTGGAGCTTTCGAGCGGAGCCATGAGTGCGAACGTATTCGAGGAAGACGGTGCGTAGCGGTACACGTACGGAGAGACGTTTGTCGGATCTTTCGGCAAGGAACCGAACGGCGAACCGGAAGTAATCAAGGTGAAGTTCACCGGTACCCAGCCAGTGCTATCTACCGCAGTAGAAGTGGAGGAAGTCGCAGTGCGTGCACCATTCCAACCACAGTTGCCGGGGTTCGTAGACGTAGCAGACATGTAGCAGTTCGAAGTGCTACCCAAGCTCGGCGTCGATACGTCCGCAAGGTAGACCGAGAGAGCGCTCTTTAACGTATTCATGTCAGAGATACGGTTTGAGTCGCGAGCCTGCTTCAAGAGTTCGGCCGGATTCAAGGTCAAGATGACCACGACCGCCAAAATGGCGACGATGCCGATAACGACCAAGAGCTCGATGAGCGTGAAACCTTTATTTTTAAAACCTACGTTCATAAATTATTTTTTATTTGAGAATTATTCGACCTCAATATTATTTTTAATTATACCTTGCACTTGACCAAAGGTATGTGGATAACTAAAGCGATAGAGCTGTGCCAACTTCGTAGAGCGTTGAGGATGTACCGCCATCGTTAGCGGCAGCACTGGTGGTTGAGGTGTACCGAGTGCTCTCCATCGCGGCACCTAATTTGAATGCCAAGTTTGAAGTTGGTACGTAGCGATACACAAAAAGACCAGAGTTTGTAGGATCGATGGGCAATTGCCCAAACGGAGCACCGGACGTGATTGCGTTGAAGTTAATCGGAATCCATCCGCTGCTGTCGACCTTTCTGCTCGTTGAAGATACTGCGGTATAGCTCCCGCTAAAACCGCATGCGCCAGCACCACTTCCCACAATTGCAGTACTCGATGCGGAAAGATAACAGTTACCCACCGTACCTACCGAGATACCGACGTCTACCACATAATGCGCGATCGCGGTGCGAAGCGTGCTCATATCCGAGATACGGTTGGAATCGCGTGATTGCCGGAGAAGTTCATTCGGATTGAGCGTCAAAAGAACCACCACTGCTAAAATAGCCACAATGCCGATAACGACAAGGAGCTCAACAAGTGTGAATCCTTTGAGCGATGGTTTTGCGGATTTCATTGCTATTTTTTTATTATACTATATTCACATCCCGCTTCACGCATGCCGGAAAGAAAATCTGCATCCGGAAACTTCTCAAACGAAACCGCCTCGCCACTCGGCAACGTAAACGCAAGCTTGTATGCATGGAGCATAAGCCGCGGAATCCAAATGAGTTTTTGTTTCGGACCATAGAGCGGATCACCAAGAACAGGATGACCGATTGCGGTTAAGTGAACTCTGATCTGATGCGTGCGCCCAGTATGCGGCAAAACCTGGAGCAAGGTGCTTTTAAAACCTGGATTCTCCTCGCTATCGTTTGCGCGGATCGCGCGCTCGAGTACGTGATATTCGGTAACCGCATCCTTCGCCATTTTTTTCGAATGCACGCTGCGTGAGGTAGTGTGAGCTTTGATGCCAAGCGGCCGGTCAATAATATTGCGTTCACGCTCCACATGCCCCCGCGCAAGAGCGAGGTACGTTTTCTTGATTGCTCTTGTTTGGAACAAATCTTTTGCGTACTCAAAAAATTCCTGAGTGCGGGCGACGAGAAGAATGCCGGAAGTATCTTTATCGAGACGATGCACAATGCCGGGCCGCAAAGCAGGATCATCCCCCACCTTCTTGGTTTCCGGATACTGTTTAGCTAGCCAATCGGCAATAGTTTCCGGCTCTTCGCGTAGAGCAGTATTCCCTAACCGATGCACTAACATGCCCGAGGGTTTATGGATAACCAGGAATTCCCGCGATTTGTGAATGAGTGTAGGTTTCATAGACTTTGATTTCTCCTAATAAATAAGTATAATAGTAACGCTTTTCGCGCATGTAGTTCAGTGGTAGAACGCTGTCCTGATAAGACAGAGGTCCCAGGTTCGATCCCTGGCATGCGCACCACGTAAAAACTCTTCGAGTTCACGTGGCGCCGCTCCGACTCAAACTATGAACGAGATAGAGTTTTACGTGGCCCGTGGCGGCGCAGCCGCTATACGGGCTTAGACAACCCCGCGCGGTTAGCTCAGTGGTAGAGCGCTTCGTTGACATCGAAGAGGTCACAGGTCCGATCCCTGTACCGCGCACGATTACAAAGACTTAGCCGCATATTTTGCGGCTTAGTCTTTGTTGAGTCCCGTAGCATAGCGGAGGGGCGACTAAATCCCGCTTGCGAGCGAGATTCGTGTTTTTAGGAGTCCCGAGTGTATTCACGAGGGGCGATTACTTTTACAAATTTCATTTCCCGCTTTGCGTACTCCCGTGAACATTCAGCGCTTTCGCTTGATCCAGATTAAATTCTGCTTTTGCTCCGTTTCTCCCCCCTGCAGACAGCGCGGAGCCGAGATCCATGGAAATCTCGGTAGTCACCCAGATGATGGACCAGGCCAAAAGACACAAGAGCAGCAATCCAATCCCTGCTAACACCCATTCCTGATTTGCTTTAAGAAAACGAATCATAGTTGAAATAATCTATTTCTGGAAAAATACTCTACCGGTTATCGACGCGTGATACGTTCCACCGTCACTTGAGAACGTGAGTGAATCCACGCTCACCACGAACTTATTAATCGTAAACTCGATATCATGTAAAAATGCGGCGAGTTTTTGCGGATCGCCGGAAAGCGTCGCATTGAATCCATAGTAGCCCGGTGCGCCAGCGGCAGGCGCTGACTGTTGTCCGTTAAACGCGATCGAAATATCCACTCCGTGCATTCGCGCTACGCCCTCCATAAATTCCGGAAAGGTAAAAAGCCCGTCTTCGTGAGGCAAAAGAGCCTCAATGTTTTTCTCTAGGGCTTCCGCTTCCGGAGCCTGTTGCTTTAAAGCGGAAAGATTTTCGAGGGCTGAACTGCGCTCCATCGCAAGCTCTCGCTCTGCTGCCGTCTTTTCCGCAAGTTGTTTAAATGAGCCTAGTGAAAAATAAGCGATGATGCCGAAAACCAGAAAACTTCCGGCAATAATACCGCTCCCGAGAAGCACGCGACGCTTGAAATCCATGTAGTACCAGTATACCAAAAAATCGTCCCCTTCCGGGGACGATTGTGTTATATCGCTTTGAGTTTCTTATCGGTAGTACAACGCACGCCATCCACATCACGCAGCGAAGTTGCTTCAATTGATCGCTGCACAGCTTCGTCAAATTCAATTTTGCGAAGCGACACCTGCAAGCTGCCATTCGGAGAGAGAACCAACGTGAAGCCGCCAAATTCCGTATTGAACGTATCGCCACGGAAACTTCCAGGCCATACCTGGAAACGCAACTGCATTTCCAAGATATCTTCGATAATCCAGCGGAGTTTCGAGGCTCCGTCACGACTGTTCATCCGTTCGATGCTGTTTTTGAGGTTCATCCTCAACGTCACATTCCTCAAGGAGATATCTTGCGGAAAAATGAGGGCAATGAAACTGTTGAGCTCAAGTGCCTTCCGGAGCATATAAACCAGAACTTCCCGAACGAGAGGTCCGTGAACATCTGTCGTGTTGCAGAGAATCATCTCGAGCGTGGCAAGCTGACGCGCTTTAATCATCTCGCATCTCCTCATTGAGAAATTTACTACCACCAATAAAGCACATTGCGGAAAAGTAGTCAACACCCCCGCGCTAGAAAGACTCGTTATCCACATGGCAAATTTTGACACCTCACCTAGATGACGCATGCTTCAGACATGCACCGCGAAGAGAGCGTAGCCTACAATGCACTCGCAATTCTTCTTGAGGGTGATTATTCCGGATTGCGTAAAGTTAAAAAGAAATATACGACCTGGCAAAGAGCATGGGAGACAGAGAAAAATCCTCAAATTAACCCGCAAGCCGAATGGAAAAAACTTGCTGACTGTGGCATCCGACTTATACTCCAAGAAGACGAGGGTTATCCCCCGCTCCTTAAGGAGATTCCTCACCCGCCTCACGCCCTCTATATAAAAGGATCATTCTCCGAATGGAATGTTCCAGGAGTCGCCATTGTCGGCACCCGCCGAGCTACTCCGCAGGGCAAAGAGTGCGCTCGAGTATTTGGGGTGAACCTGACAGCAGAAGGATTAGTAATCGTAAGTGGCTTGGCATTTGGAATAGATGCAGGAGCGCATACAGGAGCCTTAGAAGCAGGCGGAAAGACTGTCGCGGTCCTCGCCGGCGGACTACATGAGATATATCCGAAATCTAACACCAAGCTCGGCCAGAGAATTATTGCTGAGGGCGGCGCGCTTATCTCAGAGTATCCCCTAAACGCGCCACCATTCCCTTCTCGTTTTCTGGAACGCAATCGCATAGTTTCCGGACTCTCCCGGGCGGTCATTGTAATAGAGGCACCCGAGCGATCCGGGTCGGTCGCCACGGCACGCTTTGCGCTTGAGCAGAACAGAGACGTGTTCGTGGTGCCGGGACCTGCCACACACTCTAATTTTCGCGGCTCACATACCCTCATCCGTGAGGGTGCAACCCTGGTTACCACCCCGCAGGAATTTCTGGAAGATATGGGTTTAAAAATCCCTGAAACAGAGCGGGCTCTACCATTGCTTCAGCCGGATGAAGAGCGCATTCGCGCGGCGCTCGTAAGCGCCGCGCGGCCTGCCACAGTTGACGAAATTATAGAAATGACTATGCTTCACCCCCGTATCGTGAACCAACTCCTTTGCGAGATGACGCTCAGAAATATCGTGAGAGAAGAAGGGATTGGTTACACAATATGATATTGTTACTCCAACGTTCATTATGAAATTAGTAATCGTAGAGTCTCCCACAAAAGCGAAGACCATCAGCAAGTTTCTCGGCAGCGACTATGTCGTTGAATCGTCATACGGCCATGTGCGCGATCTTCCAAAATCGAAGATCGGCATTGATGTAAAACATAACTTCGAACCGCAGTACGTCATCCCCAAAAAAGCCGAGGACCAAGTCGCCGCGCTCAAAAAACTCGCCAAAAAAGCGGATGAGATTATTCTCGCTACTGACGAAGACCGCGAAGGAGAAGCGATTGCCTGGCATTTGCTTTCCGCGCTCGAACTCGAGAAACAGAAAAAAGGCACGGAACGCATTGTCTTCCATGAAATCACCAAAGACGCTATTCTTTCCGCCCTCGAGCACCCGCGCTCAATTGATCTTCGCCTGGTAGACGCCCAGCAGGCACGGCGCATCTTGGATCGCCTCGTAGGGTATGAATTATCCCCTTTCCTCTGGCGCAAAGTGCGCTACGGACTCTCCGCTGGTCGCGTCCAATCCGTTGCCGTCCGTCTGGTCGTAGAGCGCGAACGAGAGATCGAGAAATTCAATAAAGAAGAATATTGGTCTATCGAAGCTCTCTTCGAAAAAGAAAAGGCGACTTTTAATGCTCGCCTCACGGCGAAGAATGGTAAGAGCATCAGTAAAATGGAGATTACGAACGCTAAAGATGCGCAAGCAATTGTAGACGGCATCCAAGGCAAAGCGTTCAGCGTAGAAGAAGTAAATGTAAAAGAGGTGAACCGCTACCCTGCACCGCCCTTCACCACTTCCACGCTGCAGCAAGAAGCTGCGCGTAAGCTCGGATTTTCCGCGAAGCAGACGATGACCTTAGCGCAGAAACTCTACGAACACGGCCACATCACCTATATGCGCACGGACAGCGTAAACCTAGCCCAGAGCGCGCTCGCTCAGGCCCGCGAAGTAATTAACCACGAGTTCGGTGCCTCCTACGCACTCGATGCTCCTCGCTCCTATCAAACCAAATCCAAAGGAGCACAGGAAGCGCATGAAGCGATCCGACCCACCAATCTCGGCGCCACACCAAAGCTCCGCGACAGCGGCGAAGCCCGTCTCTATGATCTTATCTGGAAGCGCACCATCGCCTGTCAGATGCAGCCGGCACTCATGGAGCAAACCGCGGTAGATATGACGGACGCCGAAAGCGCATACACCTTCCGCGCTAACGGCCAAGTCATAAAATTCGACGGCTTCATCCGCGCCTATACCGAAGGCAAAGACGAAGATCTGGAAGACGAAGTCGAGGGTGTACTACCGCCACTCGCGAAAGGCGATGCAGTCGAGCTCAAAGAAGTAAAACCGTTACAGCACTTTACCGAACCGCCCGCGCGCTATACCGATGCAACGCTCGTAAAAACCCTTGAAGCGAGCGGTGTCGGCCGACCATCCACCTATGCGCCAACCCTTTCCACGATCCAGGAGCGCGGCTATGTGGAAAAAATCGAGAAACGCTACCACCCCACCGAAATTGGCACCCTTGTAAATGATATGCTTGTGGAACATTTTCCGGAAATCGTAGATATTAATTTCACTTCCCATATCGAAGAGGAATTTGATGACATTGCGGAAGGCAAAACGGAGTGGCCGAATGTCATCCGCGAATTCTACGAGCCGTTTAAAAAGCATCTTTCACAAAAAGAAGCAGAAGTGGAAAAACAAATAGAGATCTCCACCACACCCTGTCCGCATTGCGGTAAACCGATGCTTATTAAATTCGGACGCATGGGTAAATTCCTCGCCTGCCCCGAAGAAGGCAGTAAGGTAACCCTGCCGATGCCCGAAGAACAGGCTCAGATTGATGCCCTCAAGGAAAAAACGAAAGACGAGCGCTGCCCTATCTGCGGCTCGCCCATGGAAGTAAAGCGCGGACGCTTCGGTTTCTTTTTAGGGTGCAGCCGCTACCCGGAGTGCAAGGGCATCTCTAAGATTTGGAACAAGACCGGCTTCAAATGCCCGCATTGCACCGTGCGCCACGAAAGCGGCGAAGAAGGCTTTAAGGAAGAACGGCAAATCGGCGACATCGTCGAGAAAAAAGGCCGCGGCCGCGGCAAACCGTTTTATGCCTGTACCCGCTGGCCGGATTGCACCTTCGTGACCAACAAAAAACCCGAAAGTGAGGAAGAACTCCAGGAACTCTACAAACACTGGAAAGAAAACCCGCCAAAAGCCAAGGGCGAACGCAAAACCCGAAAGAAGTAAATATCGGCCATACTTGACTTTTATAGATAGAGTTGTATAATTTAAAAAGTAAATTTAGAAAGGAGGTAACCCCGCATGGTTACCAGAGAGATCATTTTCTTGGCATTCCAAGTCTTCTCGCTCCAATTTCCCTTCTCCGCATCAGACTTAAAAGCAGCATTTCGGCGTGAAGCTAAAAGACTGCACACTGACGTGAGCGGAGATGAGAATACCAAAGAAGCGTTTATTCAGATGAAGAACGCTTATGATATCCTGACCGATTACACATCAGAAAACGGAGGCGAGCTCAAAATTCGCGAGACCACGGATGGTACTTCGGTATCTGAACTTGGACTGGGACTAGGCCCGCTGAAAAATGGAAGAGACTGTCCGCGCTGCGATCACAAAGGATACACTGAACGCCGTGGAACACGCTTTTCTGTCTGTACCGCATGTGACGATAATGGCGACATCGCTGCAGTTCTAACCTGCAATGCCTGCCATGGAACAAAAAGGTTCACCCAACGTACTGGCCGAGTGGTTGATTGTCGCAAATGCAATGGCACCGGCAAATTCACTCATCCGCGCAAGAAGTGGCTCTGCCTCAAGTGCGGCGGGTCGAAAACCATCTATCATTACAACGAAGGTGATGTTCTCTACTTTGTTAAGTGCAACGAATGCAAAGGCACTGGCGAGATCGAACTTTTCAATCCCGTTCTACCCAAAGGCTTACTTGCAGGAATGCTTCGCACATAACTTATTCCGAACGTCCGGCTCCCGCCGGACGTTTTCATCTTAATGGGCTAATTCGTAAGAATTAGCCCATTATTATTTCTTACTTGCATCTTGGAACTTGCATCTGTAATCTACTTTCATGTCCGTCAAGGAAATTGCCGAAAAGCATCCAGAAAGCCTAATTGGCCGTGCCTATGCTTTTGCGAAAAAAGCCCACGCGGGGCAGAAGCGTGAAAGCGGCGACCCGTATTTCACCCACGTACTCGCCACCGCGGAAACACTCCAATCCTGGGGCATGGATGAGGCTTCAATCGCTGCCGGGCTCCTTCATGACACCGTGGAAGACACCACGATCTCGCTCGAAGCCATTAAAAAAGAATTCGGCGAGGAAGTAGCATTTATTGTGGACGGCGTAACCAAACTCGATAAACTGCGCTACCAAGGCAGCCAGAAGCAGATGGAAAACTTGCGCAAGATGATCCTCGCGCTCTCCGAAGATCTGCGGGTTATTTTCGTAAAGCTCGCGGACCGCAGGCATAACATGCAAACGCTCACTTCGGTCCCTAAAGAAAAGCAGAAGCGCGTCGCGCTTGAAACTGAGGAGATCTACGCACCGCTCGCTTTTCGACTGGGCATGCAGTCCATCGCTGGCGAACTGCGCGATCTTGCCTTCCCCTATCTCCACCCTGAGGAATACTCCTGGCTCGAACATAACGTGCGCCATGCCTACGGCGAACGGCTCGCTTATCTCACCGAAATCAAACCTAGTGTTTTGAAAATTCTTGAAGGCGCCGGGATTCATCACGCCAAGGTTGATTTCCGCGCGAAACGCATGAGCTCGCTCTATCAGAAGCTCCTCAAAAACGGCATGGATATCGACCGCATCTTCGACCTCGTAGCTCTGCGCATCGTCGTCCGCTCCGTCGAGGAGTGCTATTCGGCGCTCGGCGCCATTCACCAGGAGTGGCCGCCGCTCCCCGGCCGCATCAAAGATTACATTGCCCTCCCCAAAGCCAACGGCTACCAGTCGCTCCATACAACGGTCATCGGACCAAAACAAATCCCGGTTGAATTCCAGATTCGCACCGAAGAAATGCACGAGCATGCCGAACGCGGTATTGCGGCACATTGGATTTACAAGAATGCGAAAGGCAAAGATCGCAAAAAAACTCAGCGCGAAGTAACCGAAGAAATGGAATGGCTCCGGGAGCTTAAGGATTGGCAACAGGCGTTCCAAGATCCTACCGCTACGCCGGAAGAATTTCTGGAGACAATGAAAGTGAACTTTTTCCGAAATCGAATTTTCCCTATCACACCGCAGGGCGAAGTCATAGACTTGCCCGCGGGCGCCACACCGGTGGATTTTGCCTATCGCATCCATACCGATGTCGGCAATGGTACGACCGGCGCCAAAGTAAACGGCAAGATCGTACCGCTCGATTATGAACTCCAAACCGGCGACCTTGTTGAAATCATTACCCAAAAAAATAAAAAGCCTTCCGAAGACTGGCTGCGCTTTGTGAAGACTGACAGCGCCAAGGGGCATATCCGCAATGCCTTGCAAAAGAAGATCAGCACGCTGATTCAAAAACGCCCGGCAACTACCGAGTTTCGCATTGTGGTTTTGGATCGTCAGGGACTCATCAAAGATATTTCCGCTACCATTGCGAGGAATCACGCGAATATTGTCTCGCTCCATGCCGACGTTTCTCCCGGCAGCCGTTACCCGATCGATAAGCTCAAGGTAGACACCATAGACGCTCAGAAAATAGAAAAGCTTGCCCTAAAACTCCGCGCGATTAAAGGAGTAAAAGAGGTTTCCTACAAGACAATATAAATACTTGTCATCCCGAGCTTGCGAGAACATCTCAAATTCAAGGCAAACTACCCCTTGAGAGATTTGACTTAAGTAATTTTAAGTATTATAATTTAAAAGTACCTTAAAAACGGGCGAATCCATAAGCTCCGCGCGTAGCGGCAAGCTGGGATAACCCACCAGATACGGAGGAAGGGCCATGAAAAAAATCTGGGCCAATGAACAAGGAGAGTCGGGAGCTCTGGATGAAATCACGAACTTCGTCTCTCGCAACCTCGATCAATCAGATGATGAGTGGTCGAAAACCATCAGCGACACATGGAAACACACCCCTCGGCTACTCAAGATTGCAATACTGAACGCCCTTCACCCACTTCACGCAGAAAAGAGTGATATTCCCGATGTTAAGGCAATACGCCTTGAGATGGGTCGGAACAGAAAAAGCGTAAGCTTCTTCCTTGTGAGATTCGGACGCAACCGGAGTCGGCAAGCACAGAAGAGACTTGCGGATCTGAATCTCAAACCCCTGACGCGCGAAGAAATGGACTTGATCTACAAGTTTGGACCGCAAGATCCCTCCATGTTCATTGCCACCCCCTATCACCTAGGAGCTTACATCATCCACACAGACGAAGTTCGTGGACGGATGATAGGACTGGAGATGCACGACAGAAATTATACTGGTCGCACCTGGTGGATTGGTAAGCCCGCCGACTGATAGTGAGGCGAGAGCAATTGCTCTCGCCTCTTTTGTTCTTAAAACCGCGACAAGAAAAAGATAATAAGCCCAATCGCGCTCGTAACGGCGGAGAGAATCCAGAAACGCATCGTGACTTGGGATTCCGGCCAGCCAATCGCTTCCAAATGATGGTGAAGCGGCGCGGAAAGAAAAACTTTCTTCTTACGGATTTTTTTGGAAGCAATCTGGATGATTACCGAAAGCGATTCCAAAACCAAGACGAAACCGAAAAACGGCAGAAGGAGCGCCGTATTCGTAAGCATTGCGATCACGCCAAGAGTGATACCTAAAGACATCGAGCCCGTATCTCCCATGAAAAACCGCGCGGGGTAAATATTGAACCACAAAAATGCAAGGAGTGCCCCAATCACAACCCCATCGAAAACGGCAAGATCATAGCGCCCTAAAGCAAACGCCACGACCGCCAAAGCGATAAAGGCGAAAAGCGAGACACCACCTAAAAGTCCGTCCAAGCCATCGGTTTCATTCGCAGAAAACGCGGAGGCGAAGATAATAAACATGAAAATGGGAATATACCAAGCGCCAATCGAGTAGTTACCCATAAACGGCACCGAGAGAATATCCCAGCTTAAACGGTGATAGAACCACCACGCCCCCACGCCTGCGAGGATGAGGTACATAATCGCTTTGTGTCGGACTTTAAGACCGCCGCCTTTTTCGCCGATGCGCATGGCGCCCAGCCAGTCATCCCAGAAACCGGCGAGAGCAGCGATGAAAAGCGCCGCAAGCGGCAGATAGGTTTCCGCGCGATTTACGAAATTGAAATACCGCCAAACACCGCCCAAAAATTGAGCAAAAATAGAAAAGAGAATCGCGAGGAGAATGACTGTCCCCCAGATGATGACTCCCGCGCCGGTTGGCGTACCCATTTTCTTTTGATGGAGCGATGCAAAAACAGGCGCGTCTTCGGCAGGGCGAATTTGCTTCCCGAAATTATTGCGGGTGATAAAACGCAGCCAAAAGGGAGCCGCAATAAAAGCGGTAATAAAGCCGATGGTCGTGAGGACGATAACTCTAATTGCTTGGGCTAAAATCATGCGTAAACCAGGAGTAGAGCTGCTCAGTGTCTTCAAAGCGGTTTTCGGAACCGAACACCAGAATCATAACCGGATGCGAGCGATAGGAAAAGAGGGTAAGTAAATTCTCCCCCGCTTCCGGCGTCGTACCGGTCTTCCCACCCAGAAAATCCGCCCGCGTCACAAAGTGATTGGTATTTTCAAACGTCTTGCTGCCACCGCTTCGCCACTCGGTTACCGTAACCGCGCTCATGCGCGTAATCGCGAAAAGTTCCGGATGCAAACGCCACACTCGGATCGCAAGCTCTTTGAATTCCAAAGGAGTCGATTGATTACCGATCGAGATGCCGGACGGATCCGCAAAATGCGTATTGCTCAATCCCCAGGCCACAGCTTCCGCATTCATAGCTTCCAAAAACCGATCCCGTCCGTAGGTTCGCGCAAATGCTTCCGCGGCTTCGTTCGAAGAAGACACCAGCATGATCTTTAGAAGTTCATCCGCCCGATAGGTATCGCCCGGAACAAGCGCGGCAGTAAGCGAGTTGCCTCCGCCCTCGAAATCACTCTCCTCAAGCGTGATAAACGAACTCATACTCATGTTTTCTTTGATAATCGTCGCCGTCATGAGCTTGGTTAGCGACGCAATCGGCCAGCGCGTATTCGGATTCAGATTAAAAAGCACCTCGCCATTTATCGGATCTGCGATCAACGCGGCATGGACCTTCACCTCCGGCACAGGCGTCGAAGCAACCCGCCGATACGCTCCGCTCTGAGAAACAGTTTCATTTTTTTGATTGCCACCGAGCGCGCCGGAAGCAGTAAGCACCGGTTCGTCGTTCGAACTTGCTACGGCATTCCCGGAATTATTTACAAAAATACCGACGATCCGGACGGTAAGAAAAAGCGCGAGAAGTATGCCGGCCGCAGTAAAAATTGCGTGTGAATATCTCTTCATAAAAACAATGATTACTCTGAAATTCGCAAAGCGTCTTCCGTCTTCTCTTCCCCCATCTTCGTCATCTCCCTGAATTTTTCGTATTCCGGAAGTTCCGTCTGAGATGAAACACCGAGATGTCGCAAAGCATCCATCGTAGCACGGTATAAGAATATCGATGGACGCGCCGGATCCGGATATCGCTCCACGAGACCACGAAGCATGAGGTTACGCATGATGAAACTCGAATTTACACCGCGCAGGTAATCAATCTGACTGCGATGAATCGGCCCAAGATAGAGAATCAAGGAGAGCGTTTCGAGCGCCGCCGGGGTGAGATCTTCAGTAAGCTCATCCTTAATGAACTCCGCCATCAAGTTACCAAATTCCGCCTTGGTAGCGAGTTGGACCTCATCGCCATTTTGCATGAGCGTGAGACCGCGTTCTTCACGTTCCAGATCACTTTTGAGCGCGCTGAGTGCCGCATCCAAATCTTCCGCGCTCATATCGAGCACGCTCATAATTTTCTTTTTGATAAGCGCCTCTCCGTGAATAAAGAGCAAAGCCTCCAACGCCGCAGTTTTATTGTGAAAGCTGGTCATTTGGATTGTGTCATGCTGAGCTTGTCGAAGCATCTCTTTCCGAAGATTCTTCGCGGCGCTCAGAATGACTATATTTTACAGCATTTTCCGAGCTATTGACATGCACCTTGACTTTATAGCATGTAAGGTATATAATATAAGGTAGTCAAACTTGCCAATTTAACGAATCGCAGCTTCGCCGCAGAAGGAGTTAGTAATGTACCTGCAAAAATTGCGTGACTGGGCCGATAGCAAAAGTGACGAAAACTTTCTCCACCTGGAGCTCTGGCTCGCCTTCATCCTCGGGAATATTCTGTTGTGGACAGAGCTTCATCAAACCATTTTCGGTTTTGGAATGGATCTCTTAGTGCTAGCTCTTGTTGCGACCGTCCTTACGTCACTCGCATGGCCGCTCCTTTCAATCTTCAAGAAAGCGCTCACGATGATTTTCCCTCGAGGCCACCGCACACTCACCCGCTACGGCCAACCTCGTTGGTACTGGCTCACTATTTTCACCCTCCTACTCGTTCCTCATGTCTGGATGTCGGCAAAACTTACACCACTTCGAGAAGAATTCGCCGGCATTAGTCGTAAAGGAGAAGCAAGGATCTCCTTCACAGGTGAGTATTCCGATGGTCGACCAATCAACGAAATGAACTTTGGGGGCCAGCTCGATTCTGTCGTGGAAATGCGCCAGATGGTGCTCCTCAAATATCAGTTCATTCCTTTACCCATCGGACGCTGGGGAACATCTACGAGTGATGTATTTGGACCTCAGATGTACATGGCCTACGTGTACACATTTCTTCCTCGATCCACCTATCGGAATCTGCTTGCGAACATCAGCACGTATCTCTCAAATCGCGAGAATCCAGATCAACCGACAAAAGCGGAGATTGTTCGCAAGGATATCGACCGCGTTCTCGAGAACGTAAATCTATAGCGTCTCCAATCAGTCATAAAAACCGCCGAGTCTAACTCGGCGGTTTTTTGCTGCCCCCTGCTTACTGTTCACCGCCCACTTTCCGTATCGTAATCTCCGCGAACTGTTCCGCTTGCTCCAGCATCACCAATTGCTCACGCGCCAAGTGAAGCACCGCGAGAAATGCCACCACTAAATCACCTTTGGAGCCGCCGCCAGCAAGCGCGCGAAGCGAAGTGTGCATGGCACCCTCCATCCGTTTCACAATATCCTGCATTTTTTCTTCCAAAGATACGATCACCTCTTTGATGGTCTCCGTTTCCATCGCAAACTTCTGAAGACTCTCATAAACACGCGTAAGCGCCGCGAAGATTTCTTCTTGAGTCACATTGTTGCCTGGGTAGAAAACGCTGGCGGTAATGCCAAGCTGGAGGAAATACGGCCGCACTGCGGAAAAGTTCGTATTATTCCAACGCTCATCCACATGCTTCAAAGAAGCTTTCAATTTCTGATAGAGGGCGAGGCGAAGTTCCAGGTCTTTAATATCCCGTTCCTCTTCTTCGGTAAGCGAGAGATCTGGCAACAATGACTTCGATTTGATGAGGAGCAAACGCGAAGCCACCACGATAAAGTCCGCGAGAAGCCGCATATCCTCCTCTTTCTTTTCAATCGAGGCACCTTCCCCCTCCGCTCCCGCAATAACTGCCCGAAGGGACTCTAGATATTTCAAAAAGTCATCCGTTACCGCCGCGAGCGATACATCCGTAATGTTCATCTTGCGCTCCTCAATGAGCATCAAGAGCTTCTCGAGCGGACCCTCGTAATTCTGAAGTTTGAGTTCGTAGGACATGGATAAGAATTTAGAATCGAGGATTTAGAATTTAGGTTCCTATATTCTACATTCTATATACTAGCCTGCGACGAAGTCGCAACAGGCGTGGCACCGTAAGCGTTTAGAATAGCATTTTTAAGATTGCGCACATCGTCGGCCTTATTGCCTGATCCTAAGACGATTATTGCAATCGGCCGCTCGGTACCTTCAAAATTCTCATTGAAAATCGCGAGCATAGTCTCCCCTGCTTCGTTGGTTTTCCCCACCTTGCCGCCCACAAAATCAGCCTCGCCGGTAAACACATTGAAATTCTTGAGATCTTTAAACTCGGTAGGACCATAGACGTTACCGCCCAAAGTGCCAGAGGTAATCTTCAGAATAAAACTGCGGTTGTTCAAGAGATATTTAGCGAGGAGAAAAAGATCCTCGGTAGTAGAGATATTGCCCGCATCCATACCGGCAGGATCAGTGAAATGCGTGTGCGACATGCCGAGCGAAGCCGCTTTTTTATTCATGAGCTCCACAAATCGATCACGGCCAAGATAATCCGCATACGCAAGCGCGGCCTGATTTGAGGATTCCTCAAGGAGCGGGTACAAAAGCTGATAGGCCGAGCGGCTTTCGCCCGCCTTGAGACGCGGCAAGGAAGTGTACACACTCGCTGCGTTCGCGGAAATCGTAATCGGCTTGTCGAGATTAATATATTCCGCCGCAACAAGCGCCGTCATGAGCTTGGTAAGTGAAGCGATCGGCACTGGCAGAGCCCGATCTTTGTCGGTAAACACAAAGTTATTTTGAAGATCAGCGGCGAGATAATTGCGCGCGCTCATGGACGCTTCAATCGTATGCCGCTCGTAATCAAAATCATCCCTCGCGAAGTCTTTCTCAAAAACAATGACCGGCGTACCCACCTGCACCAGATCAAATACCGCCTTCGCGTCATCGCTTGAGAGGCGGATGCAACCGCCGGAATATTCCGATGACACATCCTCTCCATTTGGATAGTAGGGCCAGCCGTGAATAAAGAAATTGCCCTGAAACGCCATACTCCATGGCTGGTAGACGTGACCGAACGAAGAGAAGTGATTGCGCTCCTTGCTCTGAATGGTGTAAACGCCCGCCGGAGTCTCCCACCAGGAACCCTCACGCCCCTTGGTGAGGATCGGCGCTTCTTTAATCACCTGACCATGCTGCCAGACACTAAGCTTCATGGCAGAGAGATCCGCTTCTATAAAGAGGTCGCCAATCGCGATAAGCTCCTTCTTTTTAGCACCCAAAAAATCCGCATCAAGCGCGGGAATAGTTTTGCTTGGAATGGGCAACGGCAGGATTTCCGCAACTCCCCGTAACCGCTCACTGCTCGATGCGTGGAGCAGCCAAAAGCCGCCTACGACGAGGAAAAAAATGCCCGCAAAAACGAAAAAGGCTTTAAAGGAGTGCGGCATCTGCGCAAATTCTATCAAGAACAATCTAAAGGCACAATTAATGTCTCGAACACGTCATTGCGCGGTACCCGCCGCGCAATCTCATGAGATCCCGCGGTGCCTACCGCGGGATGACGATAGAAGACTCTCGTCAGTAAATCTGATCGTAACTCGCATAGGTGTTATTCGGATCCCAGAGGAGCCAGCCAGCATAAGCGCTCGAGGTGGCAAAAACATCATCAACGGCTCTGATTTCATCCTGCACCATCGCGGGAGTATAGGTAGCGCCCAAATCAAACACCTGGATCCAGGGCCGGAATTTGGCGAGTGGCGCAGTAGATGAAGCCGCAAGCGCTGTGCGGCGAGCGAGACCCTGGGCAAGCGACTGCTGCATCACCTCATACGGGTGCTCGGCTGGTTTTTTGAAGCCGAAGGTGCCCGGAGCGAAGTGGGATGGATACACCATTGGCGCAATGTAGTCGAAATACGGCAAGGCGTCTTCGAGCTCCTGGCCAATACCCATGTCGCCGCGATCTACCACAACCAGGCCGAAGAGATCCGCGGAAATTTTCTTATTCGGAAACCGCTGACGCAGATACGCGAAAAATTGTCGCAACACTTCGTGGCGCGGCGTAGTCTCATTCCAGAAGGGGTAGCTCGCGTTGTCCAAATTGCCATCGGAGGGAAACCGCACGTAATCGAAGTTGGCTTCATCAATACCGTGCGAGAAAGCATCGTCCGCAAGCCCCGCCACATACTCCCAAGTCGGCTTACCAGCCGCATCGAGCCAGGCGAGTCCTTTCTTATCGTGCCACAGCCCACCGGTCGTCTTATCCTTGAGCGCCAGTTCGGGATGCGCTTTGGCAAATATCGGATCCTGAAACACTGTAATGCGCGCAATAATATAGATATGCTTGGCGTGGAGCTCTTTAACTAACGCATCAATATCGGCAATGCGAATTTGGCCCTCCGCGCCCGAAGCTTTGGCGGCAGGGTCCGCCATCGCGTAGGAAACATATCCGGAATAATCTTTAATATCGATCACGACCGCGTTAATATGCTTCGCTTCCGCCGTAGCCAAAAACTGTTCCATGCGCCGATTCGAACCTGAAACCCATGCGCTAAAATATTTCGCCCGCACGACCTCCGGCGGATTCTCTAAGCCTGCGGCAACCGTTGTCGTCGCCACCGTGTCCTCCGCTTTCGCTTGTGGAAGTTCTGCCGCGGCCTGCGGCGCATTCGTAATACTCATCACGGCAGGCTGATGCGCGAAAGAAAAAGCCACACCGCCAAACACAATGAGAGCTCCGGCAAGAAGCGCGATTTTAACTCCGGGTGTGCCTTCTCGAACGGGATCCATGCGTATAATCCTATCCGAACACGCTGCACCCCACAATTGGAAAACTCGGAAGAATTACAAATCTCCTTCGGACAGATTTTGTACAGCTGTACAAAATCTGTCCGACCAGTTCCGACCAGTTTTGCTGATGTACTACATCCCGCTGACAATATCTACTTCTTTAACTTCAAAAAACTTGAGATATCCCAGAATATTCTTCCCTCCCAAAAATTCAATAAAATAAGGAGGGAGCGGTGGACCAAGCCACATGCTTTGATGAAGCATACGAAATCCGAGCAAGCGTAAATTTGTCGAGAGGATCCGTCGCTCCTTATTGCATGATTGCGGAATATCGTACGAGATTATTACTCTCTTATCGGTTTTCAGGTATTTGCTATTTTTTCTTGCAATGTGAAATATCCCCTTTTTGGTAATTACCCACTGCGTTTTTTTCTTAGCCACCAACCCTCTCTCGACCAAACGGAGGATAGTTCTCTACACATGTTCCTTGGTATGATCCGGAAATCTGCGGAGAAGAAGATTTAAATTCCCATAAACACTCATATGCCTGAGTCGCTGATATGACGTAGCCCTGTCACAAAGAAAAACGAGGATCATATCCGGCAATCCCTTATACAATTCACTCACTTGTTCGGACAATTTTTGCATAGCTGTACATTTATTGTCCGACAGGTTATTCAAATTTCCATAAAGAAATTTTAAAGAGGTTCTAAAATTGCGGGCGGGGCAGGAGGCGGGTATACTCTAGGCATGGCAATCGCCCTCTACCGCACCTATCGGCCAAAATCGTTTGAAGATCTCGTAGGACAGGAAGCAAACGTGGAGCTCCTCAAGAACGCGGCCAAAAATGACCAGCTTGGCCAAGCTTATCTTTTCTACGGCCCGCGCGGTACCGGCAAAACCACTTCCGCACGCCTCATCGCGAAACTCCTAAACTGCGAAAAACGCGCAACCGACGCAAAGTTTCGGGCGAAAGGCGAGCCCTGCAACGCGTGCGTGGCGTGCACGGAAATCGACTCCGGCACCTCCTTTGACGTAATTGAAATTGACGCTGCCTCAAACCGCGGCATCGACGAGATCCGCAACCTTAAAGAAAATATCAAAGCCTCCCCCACCGGCGGACGGTATAAGGTCTACATCATTGATGAAGCGCACATGTTGACCGGACCGGCCTTCAACGCGCTTCTGAAGACGCTTGAGGAACCGCCGCGCCACGCGGTGTTTGTCCTCGCCACGACCGAAATGGAAAAACTTCCCGCCACGATCACTTCCCGCACCCAGCGATTCCTCTTTAAAAAATTGCCGAAGGCACTCATCAACGAGCGACTGATCGAAATCGCGAAGAAAGAAAAAATGACGATCGAGCCGGCTGCAGTGGAGCTACTCGCGGCGGCAGCGGAAGGCAGTTTGCGCGATGGCATCTCGCTCCTTGATCAAGTAAGCTCATTTGCAGAAAAAATTACGCTCGAAGGCGTGGAACGTCTGATCGGCCGGGTAGGGCTCGCGCGCGTAGAGAAGCTCGCGGAACTTGTTACAGAAAAAGACGTGAAAGCCGCGCTCGCCTATCTTGAAGAAGTTCACGAAGAGGGTCAGAATCTGGTTCAACTCACCAAAGATCTCATTCACTATCTTCGCAAAATGCTTACGCTGAGGCTTAACCCCGCGCTTCAAGAAAGCATTGGTCTGGAGCTCACTAAAGACGAACTCGCCCGGATGGAAAAAATTGCGAAAGGTGCCGATCCGGAGTTTCTGACTATTGCTATCCGTACGTTTATCCGCGCTTATGGCGAAATGCGCTATAGCCCCTTCGCGATTGTACCGCTCGAAATAGCCATTGTAGAAACCGCGGCATAGCCTTCCGCCTCCTGTTGCGCAAACGCAAGTTTTGTCGTAGGGTAAGCGAAGCATTGTACTGATGCGGAGGTGCTTTCGTGGAGATCCTGCCGCTCCTGCTTCTTAGTCTCACCTGCGCCCTGCCCATCTTCTATTACACCAAAGGAGGACCACTCAGTTTCAAACGATCCGACTACGCCGCTGTTCTCTTCGAACTCCCCTTCCTCGCGCGCTTCGGCGTCACAAAGCGCTGGACGAAAGTGAATGCGGGAACATTCGTGTTTCTGATGGGCACCGTCACGAGCTACTGGATCATCTTCTGCGTGCTGCCCAGGGAATATCGCCTACCCGCGTTCGCTGTAAAAGAAATCGCTTTGCCGCTTATTCTCGGCATCGTCACCCTGCCTGCGCTCTTCCGTAAAATCCTGAAATAAAAATTCCCCGCCATGGCGGGGAATTTTCTTAAGACTGTTGGTAGTAATACTGATACCAGGACTGATACTCAGCGTAGGTCGTATACGGCGGGGGCGTCGGATGAGAAGAACCGAACGATGGCCCGTAGTTTACCGGATTGGTGGAGCCATAGCCGTAGGTTTGCGGATACATCTGCGGGTAGCTTTGGGAGTAGCTCGGCGCGGTATCGTACCCATGGGTAGCATAATAGCGCGCTTCGTAATCCGCATAGGTCGGATACGGCGAGCCGCTTAGAGAAGCCGGTGCGGGATTATACGCTTGGTAGTTATAGTTTTGAGGAGCAGTGCGCGTCGAAGTCTTCGCGTTCGAAGAGCCGTTCGAGGAGCCGTCGTCCAAGGTGCCGATAATAACCGGCGCGGGCACCGTGACGTATTCCACCCGGGTTTGCGGCGGGGCATATTGCGCTTGCTGGCCTACAACATAGTAGGCTTGCGGCGCGCCCTGCACGGCACCATTTGCACCGTACCACGTACCGGAAGTTGCATCGATCGAAGCGACGCCCGGATTCGAAGCCGTGCGCGAGGCACTCCACATGCTCATAGCTGCACCAAACACAACAAGAAGGATCACGCCGGCAATACCGATCATAATTATTTTACGTCCAGTCATAAAAGTAGATGTTAAGTTTTAGATTGAAGATTGTAGCGCGGGTTTAGTAATACGAATACTGAGACGGGTACGAGTAACCATAATTCTGACCGTAATTCTGATTGCAGGTGCAGTAGAGATTGCCGTACGAGCAAAGCATCTGCGAAACCGCACAGGTAAGGATACTTTTTACCGGATCCCGGGAATTATTGTAGTAAGAGTTATAGTTTTGGTAGCCATACATGTTGCCGTAATTCGTATTGCCGTAATTGGCATTGTACATGTAGTAGCCATCGTAGTAATTCGAGGAATACGGGTACGTATAATTCGAATACGACGGGTACGTGTAATTATTGGAATAGTTCGAGTAGTTCGAATACAACGGATACGTTACTTGGCTGTGGGTAGAGGTGTACCAATTTTCATAATCCTGATAGGTAGGATACGAGTACAAATTAGAGTAGTTCTGATACTGGTAATTTTGGTATTGATACGGGGTATAGCTGTAATTTGAGTAGCTATTGTAGGTGGGATACGGCGCATAGCTCGAAGCTTCCGCATGGGAAACGCCAAAGAAAACCAGCGCGAACGAGGTCAAAATCAAGCTGAAAATAAAGAGTTTTTTAGTCATAGTAGGCAGAGTATACGCCGGTACTTTGAAGTTTCTATGATAGCACTAGATAGTCTATCTGTCAAGTACCAGTGTCAAGCCTATACTTTATCCCAATATTGACATCTGTAAGTATATAGGCTATAATTCGCAGTAGAAAATGTTGAAAACTGAAAGGAGCCTGTGAATGAAAACTACCTTCTCCCGCCTGTGGGACGTGTACCGTCCCTTCTCCCGAGCGATCCTCGGGATGCTTGGCTTTCTCCTTCTTCAGGAGCTCATCGTGCTCGTGGACCCCATGATCTATGGACGCTTCATCGACGCGCTGATTGCAAAGCATGGCTTCAGTACGCTCGTGAAACTAACACTCCTGTGGTTCTGCCTCGGCTCGACGGAAAGCGTAGTCGGGTACCTGAAGTATGTCTACGAGCTGAAGGAATTCGATTACGAATTTCCCCGTTCGCTCGCCGGCAAAACCCTCGCGAAGTTTCTCAAGTTCTCGGTTGGCCAACATACCAACCAGCATTCCGGCGTTCAACAGAATGTCATCAATGAAGGCGAAGGGGCGCTCAGTAGACTCAGCATGACCATGCTCTACGCTACCTTACCTCCCCTCTTTAAAGCAGTCATCGTTTCCGCGTACCTATTTTACGTGAATCTCACCCTCGGCGTCATCACAACGATCGGTATGATCTTGTACGTCGCGGTGTCGGTCCACGTAAACAAGGAAACGGCCGATGAGCTGAAGGAGGTGCAGGATCTCTGGAATGACAAACACAAAGCGCATTCCGAGATTATTAGGAATCCCGATCTCATCGAGCTCAATGCGAAGGAAGAATATTCCATCACACGCTACGATGAGAAGGTTCGCGTGTATGGCGACAAGGGAATCGCGTTGTGGAGAAGATACGTGCGCTGGATGTTTTTCGCGCAGAGTGCCGTGCCGGATGTCACAAATTATGTGATCATCCTGACCGGCGCATTCTTCGTCTACCAGGGCACGCTCACTCTCGGCAAGCTCGTCACAATCATGGCCATGTCTTCCATGTCCATGCGCGGACTCTCCTCACTCGCCCAAATGCAACGGCAACTGAGCGAGGAGTGGCAGAAGATCGCGAAGTATTTCACGCTCATGGAAGTAGAACCTGATGTGAAAGTCGTCGCAAATCCCATCGAGCCAAAAGCTTATCAGGGCACGATTGAGTTCAGGGACGTAACGTTTGCCTACCCGGTGCGAAGCTACATCAAAGACGATGAAGAGACTGCTCCGGAAGGCAAATCCGACGAACCAGTGCTCGAGCACCTATCACTCACGATCCGGCAAGGCGAAAGTATCGCCTTGGTCGGTAAAAACGGTGCCGGCAAATCTACGTTCTTCCATCTCCTCATGCGCTCCTTTGACCCCGACAAGGGTCAGGTGCTGATTGACGGCAACGACTTGCGGTTACTCGATCTTGCAAATTACCGCAAGCATGGTGTCGGATTCGTGGAACAAGATGTGCGACTCTTCGACGCCACGCTCCGTGAGAATATCTTCTTCGGCTTGAATGGCCAGCGCGCAACGCTCACCGAAGCAGATATCACGAAGACCCTCTCGATTTCACGCATGGCAAGCTTCCTTCCGAAGATGGAGCAGGGGCTCGACACGCTGATTGGCGAGAAAGGCATCAAGCTTTCCGGCGGTCAGCGCAAGATGGTCGGCATCGCCCGAGCCATTATCAAAAACCCGGCAGTCTTCCTCTTCGATGAGGCAACTGCGGGTCTGGATCAGGAAGAAGAAGCACTGCTCTATGAATCGCTGCATGTAGCGGCGGCAGGACGCACGACGCTCATCATCACCCACCGCCTTTCAACCGTCGAAAACGTGGATCGCATCCTCGTGCTTGAGAAAGGAAAGATTGTAGGCGACGGACCCCATAAAGAGCTCATTCACTCCTGCTCCGCCTACCAGGATCTCCTGAACCACCAAATCGCTTCGTTCTAATAGCAACGCGCCAAGCTTAGCTTGGCGCGTTTTTGTTTGCCACATTCGGACCGCCTAAAACCACATCGCGTAAATTGCGGCGGCACCGGCAATGAGCATGAGTCCGGTAACAATCCAACCAAGCCAGGTAAGCGCAGGGTGATTCACATTCTCTTCCATAATCTTTTTACTGCTGCTCATGCGCACGATGAGGATAAGGATAATCGGGGCTACAATACCGTTAGCCACTGCCGCGTAAAGCAATCCTTTGATCGGATCCAGTCCTGCGAAATTCAAAATAAGTCCGAGTACCATCGAGACGATAATCACCCCATAGAACGCGTAGGCTTCCTTCAGTTTGCGATACAAGCCATATTTCCAACCGAAGCTTTCCGAAAGCGCGTACGCTGTTGAACCGGCCAAAACCGGAATCGCGAGCATGCCGGTACCGATGATACCGAGCGCGAAGAGAAAGTAAGCCGCCTCCCCTGCTATCGGCCGCAGCGCTCGTGCCGCATCCGCCGCAGTCGTAATACTCGTAACACCATTTGCGTAGAGCGTGCCCGCGCAAGCGGCGATAATAAAGAACATCACGAGATTAGAGAAGAACATTCCCGACCACACATCCACTCGTAGGTGTTTCACTTCACGCGGCGGCACATCCTGGTGCCAGCCCATCATTTTTCTCTTCTGACGCAAATTTTCTTCCTCAATCTCTTGGGAGGTCTGCCAGAAGAAAAGGTAGGGCGAGATCGTCGTGCCAAGAATCCCGGTGATAAGGAGAATCTGATCTTTACTCCATGTAATCTGCGGCAGGATGGAGTGAACCGCGACTTGATGCCAATCGAGATGACTCACGATTGCCGAAGCAACGTAGGCGAAAAGCACTAAGGCCAGATATTTCAAATATTTCGAATAACGCGCGTAGGTCGTAAAAATCTGGAAAAGCAGACTCACTCCGGCGAAAAGAATAAGGAGCCCCGTAAAGCTAACTTTCGGGAAAATAAGCTGGGTCCCCTGTGCCATGGCGCCAAGGTCTGCGCCGATATTAAAGGTGTTCGCGGCAAAAAGAAGAAGGGTTGCAAGGTAGAGCACCCAGCGAGGATAGTGATGGCGGATATTCGCCGCTAAACCGCGACCGGTCACGAGCCCGATGCGCGCGCACATTTCCTGCACTGCGGCCATCAGAGGAAACGTAAACGCCGCGAGCCACAGGAGCTGGAAGCCGTGCTGCGCCCCAGCCTGGGAGTAAGTCGCGATACCGGAAGGGTCATCATCCGCGGCGCCGGTTGTGAGCCCCGGACCGAGGGTGTTCCAATATTCTTCCGCAAGACGGAATGGTTTTTTGCTTATAACGCTCCTCTCGGCCTTCTCTACTTCTTCTACGCCAAACTCCAGCGCCTCCGCAGGCACTTCAAAAAGCTTCTCGATAAAATCCTTTTCCTCGTGCGGCATACTCTATATTGAATTAATTTTCTCACTTCCGTCGCAGTGAGACAAGTTCATATCTTTGGTATCATTAATAAAAAGTCGAAATCAAACATTCATTATTATGCCTGTTATTCCGATAAATTACTGGGCGGTACTCGTTGCCGCCGCCGCACAATTCGTGCTGGGCGCACTCTGGTACGGACCCTTATTCGGCAGATCCTGGACGGCGATGCTTGGCTGGACGAAGGAGTCCATGGACGCCATGATGCGCGAGCCGGGAGCTAAGCGAATGATGGCGCGAAGCTACGTGATCACAGCGATCGGCGCGCTCCTCATGTCCTACGTCCTCGCCCATGCCTTAATCTTCGCGGGAACATACCTCGACACGTTTGGCGTCAGCGCCGGACTTATGGCGGGCTTCTGGAACTGGCTCGGCTTCGTTGCACCGGCCACCATTGGCGCCGTGCTCTGGGAGCAAAAACCGTGGAAGTGGTGGTTCCTAAACGCGGGTTACTACCTGGTGGGTTTACTCATGATGGGAGTGATCCTCGCGATGTGGATATAGACGGAGCGAGAAGCTTGAAACGTGAAAGCCCCGATTTTTACTCGGGGCTTTTGCATGTCAGGCAACGGAACGATCAACAACCGGCAAGCAGTGTTTCATGCGCAACCAATTCTCAAACGTGATCCAGTTTCCCTCGAATTTGGCGAATGTCTCGCGCTTGAGCTCGAAGTCGGTCGTAGTCCTGCCTTCTCGGTCATAGACACCAAGAGCGGCGAGAGTTGCACGGGCTACTTCAATGGCAATATCGCAGAACTGTTCCCCGTTCTCGAGACCGAAACGCACAATGAAAATCGTGTCCGACCAACTGTTCCCTTCGGGAACTATCACCACAGGCGCATATCGGAACGTATGATTTTGGAATCCACGTTCAAATTCCGCCACAAGAAGACTCTTGATTGCATCCTTTTTTGGCGCAACAGTTCTAGTCTTATGCCGGACATCCAGGCGCACCTCTCCTATCCGAGAACCAGAATCCTCATACAAAGAGTAAATTTCCATCCCAAACAGTCCGTGCATTTTCTTGTGCGCTTCACTGCTATAGACTCTCGGATTGTAGAGATTGGGCTCGAAATGACCTTCTTCATGAACACTTGTTTCTCTACCAGTCCGAAAATCCCACTTTAGCGTGACTTTATCCCAGAAACCGCGCATAGGAGTACTCCTTAGCCGCCCATTGTACCTGCAAATGTCAGGCGCCTGGTATTAGACCAGATCATTTTTTGGCGAGCTAAAGCCAGCCTAGTGGAGAGCGGAAAAACAGTCAAGAGAATCTACTTCGCTTCGCTGTCTACCTGGAAGAGCCCGAATGTATTACCCTCGGTGTCCAAAAAGTATCCTTGCCAGCACACTCCCGGTACGGAGAATTTCGGAAGCGCGATCATACCGCCGAGATCAATAATTTTCTTTTCCGTATCGTCAAAATCCGCGACTTCCATCGAACACACATAGGCATTAGTACCGGATTGCATCGGCGGGGTTGGCGCCGGACGTTTCAAGAGACCGCCACGCTGGCCGCTCGCGTCAATCCGCCAGTATTCCACCGGCAAACCTTCCGCTTTGTTAAATTTCCAGCCAAAAACGCCTTCGTAAAAAGTCTTGGCGCGCGAAACATCATCCGCCTGAATCTCAAAATAGGATGGTCCGTTCATGCCTTAATTATTTCCAGAGTTGTACGGAAAGAATAATGAAGACGATAACCGCAAGCCAGGCCAAAGTAGAGCCGAAGAATTTTAAACCCTCTTTCTTCTTGCCCTCCATATAGAGCAGAATGGGGCGACCCAAAACCAAAGTACCGGTGATGGATGCCGAAATCACGAAAACGAGGAGTATCGTAACCGGAATCCAAACACTTTTATCATCTCCAAAAATCTGCTGCCCATGCGACATGAAAAACGCCACACCCCACACATAGAGAACTACCAAAACCGCATGCCCCAAGCTATGCCAAAACGTATTGAGTTTCATAATCTCATTATACCACTCACTCAGGCTTCCCGAGTATAGATGGTTTTTCCTAGAATCCGTGAAAGAGTTTTCGTAAGCTCCCGGCCCTCGGGGGAATAAATCCAGATTCATAAATCTCTGTGAGTATTGCGCTGGCTCTGCTCCAAAACATATTTTTCTGCAAACAATTCTTTTTCATATTTGCTCTTCTTGGGAAAATTCGACGGATCCTTTTTGTAATCTACATGATGCCCAACCTCATGCAGAAACGATCTCTTAAGTTGCGTCTTACGTGTAGATTCTATATCTAAAGAGATTTCAATATGTTTCTTTAGAACGGTAATTTCGTGTCCTTCAGCCTTCAGATCTTCCAATTCTCTTTCCGCGGCCGGATGCAAAGAAATGTCCCATTTCATGGCTTTGCCTGGATTGATGGCTTCGAGAAAAACAGCCGAGCCCGTTATCTCTCTCCAAGCAAATTCTGAATAATAGGCGGCCCACCTTGGCTTGGCAACTTCTTCTTTACGAGTTGGTTGATGGAACACGATGAATTTTATTCCATCAATATCTTTTGAAGGAATCCGATGGATTAGTGTTTCAACGTCCTCCACAGGGCAAGGATGGACATACCCAGGAGTCAACTTATCGATTATGAATAAAATCTGATCGGACCCAAAATTCTTTCGCAACACTTCGGCATCTTTAGATATAAGCGGTTTACTCATATTTTGCTCGCTTGCTTCCCTTGATAAGAGCGATCTTTTTGTCTCGCCGCCAGGACTTAATCTCGGCTTCTCGTTTTAATGCCGCACTGCGATTAGGAAGAGTTTCGGTATAGATAACTTCTTGAACTGCATGGCTCGAGGTATAGGCTCCCCCTTTCTTACCTTTGTGCTGCCGAATGCGCCGCTCGAGATCGTTCGTGATGCCAGTATACAAACTACCGTCTTCGCATCTCAATATATAAACGATATAAGCCATGTCCTTCGGAGCACATTACCTCTGAATCATTTTAGCAATATATAACGAAACTGGAAAAAATCCGGGTTTTGGGCTAAAATTGGTTCGTTATTGGGGGATCGTCTAATGGTAGGACAGCGCCCTCTGAAGGCGTTTATCTTGGTTCGAATCCAGGTCCCCCAGCCAAGTTGAGATAGGTTATCGCGCTCGAGGAGCCTAGTTGCGCAATACATGAAGAAACTATCAATAAAACTTGAACATTGTTACGGTATTAAAAAGCTCGAAAAAGAGCTTGATTTCGGTAGTAGAACTTTCGCCATATACGCCCCAAACGGGTCGATGAAAACCTCTCTCGCAAAGACATTTACTGACTTGATGAATGGTAATGAGACAAAGGATTTGGTCTATCCCGAAAGAACTACAGTTAGAGAAATAAAGGATGAGAATGGACAAGACTTAAAACCAGAAGACATTCTTGTTGTCGAGCCTTATAACGAATCATTTTCATCTGATAAAGAGGCTACGCTCGTAGTAGAAAAACAACTACGTGAAGAATATGAGAAGATCTATAACGATGTCGAGAAGGAGAAAGAAGGTTTCATTAAGAAGTTAAAATCTGTCTCTCAAAGCTCAGACTGCGAAGAAGAAATATTAGCTACTTTTTCTGAGAATGAGAAAGATACCATATACGATATCTTAGAAAAGCTAGCGCCCTCGATCAATGACGAAAACACTCAGTACTCTTTTAGATACAATGACATTTTCGACAAGAAAGGTAACATAAAGAAATTTTTAGATAAGCACAGTAAGTCGCTCGATGAATATGTTAAGCAGTATGAGTCGCTGATCTCGCAATCAGGCTTTTTCAAAAAATCGGCAAATACTTTTGGAACATACCAAGCAAAAGAATTGCTAGGATCGGTGGCAGATAACTCATTCTTTGATGCCGGACATTCTATAAACCTGTCCGATAGCACAACAATCAAATCCGCTTCTGATTTTGAGACGTTACTAGAAGCAGAGATAAAGAAAATTCTCAGTGACGAAAACCTTAAGAAGACATTTGATGCAATCGACAAGGCAATTGGGTCAAATCTCGAGTTAAGAGCCTTTAAAAAAGTCATCGAAAGCGACAACACTCTACTTATTCAACTTCAAGATTACGATCAGTTCAAGAAGAATGTTTGGCTCGGCTATTTTTCCAAGATGGAGACTGAGGTAAAAACACTTCTTGAATTTTACACGTCTAAGAAAACGAAACTTGCTGAAATAGTTAGGAAAGCTGGAGATGCTGCTACTGAATGGGAATCATCTGCAGAAGAATTCAACAATAGATTCACGAGTCTGCCCTTCAAAATAGTTATTAAGAACAAGGAAGATGTGATATTGAAAACAAAAGCCCCAGTTTCCGAATTCGTCTTTACTGATACAGACAAGAAGAATCTTAAAAGAGAAGAATTATTGAGAGTATTAAGTCAGGGCGAACGGAGAGCTCTGTATATCTTAAATATTATCTTTGAAATAAGAGCTAGAAAAAATGCGGGCCAGAAAACACTGCTAATTATTGATGACATTGCCGACTCTTTTGATTATAAGAACAAATACGCCATTGTTGAGTATTTAAAAGATATATCGGAGGATGATAATTTCTTTCAGATAGTCCTTACCCATAACTTTGATTTCTTTAGAACGATAGAAAGTCGTCACGTTGTTTCTTACGGTCAGTGTTTGATTAGCACAAAGAGTGACATGGGTATCAACTTGGAAAAAGCTGATTATATAAGAAACCCTTTCATTAATAATTGGAAAAATAATTTGACTGACAATAAAAAGTTAATTGCCTCAATACCATTTATTAGAAATATTATTGAGTACACACAGGGAGATGGTGATGCGGATTATCTACTACTTACGTCCGTATTGCATCAAAAGAGCGACTCAGGATCAATTACAGTAAATGATTTCAAGTTAATTTTTGAGAAAAACATAAAAAACGTCACCTTCCCAGCAACTATCGATACTACTAAAAATATCTCCGATGCAATATTTGAGGCAGCAGATGAATGTTTGACTGCGACTCACGGTATAAATCTTGAGCATAAAATTGTTATGTCCATTGCCATACGCCTGAAAGCGGAGCAATTTATGAAGTCTAAAATAACAGATCAAACTTTTTTGACTGGTCTTGGTGGCATGTCGAATCAGACATGGAACCTATTTAAGAAGTATGAGGAGGAATTTAATAATGAAAAAGAATTTATTGCTATATTAAAGAAAGTAAATTTAATTACTCCCGAGAACATACATGTGAATTCATTTATGTATGAACCTATACTTGATATGGGTGATTCTGAACTTAGAGACTTATATCAAACCGTCAAAGTTAGATTGGTCTAGGGATTGACTAGGAATATATAGGGGTGTACGCACGAGACCCGTCGCCTTGGTAAGACAAAAGGAAGTCAATCGGACCAAGCAGGGCTTGAATCCACTACGGTTCCAGCTCAAGATGGCCAGCTATCTTGAGATAAGTTCAACTGAGGACACTAGAAATCAATCGGATCCCATACCAGCTTCGCAGGAGGAAGTTCTTAGAGCTTAGATTGCTTTTTAAAAGCTAGTGTCTATACTCTCCTTCATGAAGGATGAAATCGAAAAACGACTTCAGCTACTCATTACTATTTCGTTGTTTTTTCCAGTTCTCTTATCCAATCTGAAGAGAATTACTGGAAGTAGTGATACAAACTCAATTCTGTTTTCAGTGCAAGCCAGTGGGTTAGTGGGGCTTTATATATTAAATTACATTCTTTTCCAGATTCGGAAATATACTCTGACCAAGGAATCGTTAAATAGGATCGGAGAATGGCTCTTGTTGGCTATTGGGGTGTTTATTATTCCTATTATCGGAATCTCCCTGAGCGCTATTGGGGTATCCGGCCAGCTGGGTGCTGTCGTTGCATTTATTTCGGGTACTTTCGTGTTGCTGGTTCTTACTCTACCGCCCATTATTGAATTGATTATTCTTTTCTCTGCAGATAGACAAGGTAGTATGCGTGAGACTTGGAGGAATCTTTCTAAATGGTTAAAAACATTCTAATAACAGGTTTGCCTCATAGTGGTAAATCAACCTTGCTCCGTCGAGTTGTTGAGAAGATTCCTGGGTTATAATCAAGATATGAAAAAATTATTGATGATATTAGGAGCAGTAATAATTATCGGCACAGTGGGATATGTACGCATAAAACAGAATACGGCTGCATTTGATCCTCGAAACGCTTCTTTTTTAGTAGATGGGAATGAAGTGCAACTTATGAATGGTAAAGCCGAAGCGCCTCTTGCCCCCGGCTCGGCTTCAAAACTCATAACCACGTATTTTGGAAATGAAGCCAAGGGAGATTTGAATGGCGATGGCCTGGAAGATACAGCATTTCTTGTTACCCAAAGCGGCGGAGGCAGCGGCACCTTCTACTATGCGGTTGTTGCTCTAAACGGGGCGAATGGATATACAACCACACCTGCAGTTTTAATTGGCGATCGGATCGCACCACAATCCACCGTCATCTCGAAAAATCCTCCGGAACTCCAAGTGAATTATGCGGATCGTAAACCCGGCGAACCCATGACTGCAACTCCATCCCTCGGCGTAACGAAATATCTCAAGATCGGCGCAGATGAAACGCTTGAAGCAGTAGAGCCCACGAAAGCGAATCAGTAGCTATCCTTTCTGATCCGCTAATCCCCAGCGGATCAGAAGATTCTCTTCCACGCGACGGAATACCAGCTCCTCTACAAGGAGTCCGATGAGACCAATCATGATGATGCCCGAAAAAACATCATCAAACGCAAACAGCCATTGCGCGTTCCAGATAAATCTGCCGAGACCATTTACACCCGCGACCAGCATTTCCGCACCGACTACGGAACGCCAAGCGCTCCCAAAACCCAAACGCAAACCGGTTACGATCTGCGGCATAGCGGCAGGCAAAATAATCTTCCAAATAACCTCGACAGTGCTAAGACCGATATTCCGCCCCGCGAGAATCCAGTTTAAGGGCACATTGCGAACACCGCTCACCGTGCTATAGACGAGCTTTTTGAAACTTGAAAGGAAAATAATCGCGATAATGGCACTCGTCGTAAATCCCAAAAGAATCACAATGATGGGAAGCCAGGCGAGAGACGGCACCGCCGAAATAGTCGCCAAAAACGGAAAAAAAACTTTTCTCAAAACCGGGTACATGCCAATCAGGATACCGAGAGAAATTGCCGCGAGAGCCGCAAAAACAAAACCAATCAGGACATTTTGGAGGCTTACCCAGGCAAGGGTGAATAACTTACCGCTCACGACCAGAGCCCACAAGGCTTTGCCGGTATAAAGCGGTGATGGCAAGACCCAACGCGGCACCAGCGCAAAATGGCTCACCGTAAACCATACGCCAAGTATGGCAAGAAACGGCAACGCTCCCAAAAGAAAACTCTTAGCGTGTTCGCGCATAGACCTTGGCTTGAGCTTCTTGTAATGTATCCTGAAAACGAAGATCGAAAACGGTATCCAGACTCAGCTTATTCTTAATCTGCTTTGTCTCATAGAGAAAATCAACAATGGCAGCAAGCTCTCCGGGGTCAGACCACAAAACCGGCTGAATACTCTCCCTCCAGCCTCTCAAGACATCATCACTCGTATATGTTGCATCGCCGGTAATGAGCGCGATGTGGCGCTGAACTAACTCTGCGGCGTCTTGAGGCTTTGACTGAATCATTTGGTCAGCGGCGATGAGGGCGTGAAGAACGGATTCCACTCCCTGGGGGTGACTCGCCAAATAAGCGGTATTCGCCACGAGGTACGTATGGGGATTAAACGTCTTTCCATACTTCTCATCCCACTGAGGTAACGGTATTGCTCCGGCTTTGATAAAACTCGCGTCCTTATAACGACTCGTAGGCACTGCATCAACGGTTTTCTTCTGGAGAAGAGCGATCTCAGCGTAATCACTATCAATATCAAGAAAATCAAAATCCCCTTCCTTCAAGCCTTCTTCGGCAGCACCATGAAGAAATTCGAAGCGAGAGGTGCCATTCGCGCCCAGAATCTTTTTGCCCGTGAGATCCTGAATCGTAGTGAAACTTCCCGGCCGTACAAAAACCACAGTTGAAGCACGGGTTACTGGTGCGACAAACACGAACGGCGCTCCGGAACTTATCGCGACAACAGTATCGGCAAAACTCAAAAATGCTACGTCAATTTTCCCAGTTGCGAGTGCGAGACGGGTTTCACTACTCGACTTAAAAGGCGTGAGAGCAATGTTTTGTTCCTTGAAATATCCTGCCTCCTCAGCAACCATTGCCGGGCTATAGTTCAAACTATGTCCGACATAACCGACTCTGACCGGTTGTAATGAATCGCCGAGGGGTTCAGATTTCTTATGGAAAAGATACATCACTCCAAAAGCGATCACGACTACAATCAGAGCCAGAAAAATATAATTCTTTTTCATCGTAATTCAGCAGCAAGAGCAGCCTCGACTTCAGGTGCATCGGTTGCATCCCTCACATACGACTCTTCGGAAAGGTCCTTCAGGATCTTCTCGCGGAGAGCAAGATAATCAGGGTGCGACTGCATGCGCGGGTGTGGCAAACCTATCCTATACTCGTTGGTAATCACTGATGGGCGGCCACTCATAACGTAAATCTTATCGGCAAGGAAAACGGCCTCACTTACGCTGTGAGTAACGAAAAGCACGGTAGTCCCGGTCTTCTGCCAAATATCCACGAGATTGGCGCGCAGAAATTTGCGACGCTGGGAATCAAGCGCCGAAAATGGCTCGTCCATAAGGAGCAACTTCGATTGAGGAACTAAAGCCCGGGCAATCGCCACCCGCTGTTTCATGCCGCCGGAGAGCTTATAGATAGGCCAGTCCTTAAATTCACTGAGCCCCATAAACGCGATCTGATCCTCAACCCGTTTCTTTTTTTCAGAAATAGAAAAATTGCTTTTTTCGAGTGCAAAGAGAATGTTCTCATAGACGCTCTTCCAGGGTAGAAGCACATAATCCTGAAATACCATCATGCGATCAGTTCCCGGTCGCACGATCGGAACACCGTTTAAAAGCAAATCGCCGGATGTCTTTTTCAAGAAACCGGCGATGAGGTACAAGAGTACCGATTTGCCGCAGCCGCTCGGCCCCACAATTGCCGTAAAGGCCCCCTCCTCAAGGGTAAGGGAAATATCCCGCAGCACTTCAAACGGCTGCTCCGCATCCTCAAACGTCTTACTGACGTGGTTTAAGCTGAGAAGGGGTTGCATAAAGGGTTATGACAAGTCCTCATCATGACCCTTCTTATTTCACCCTGTCAAGGGGAAAGCAGAGGCGCCCAGAGCGGGTATCTCCGTCCCGTTACAGCATACGGCTGAGCGCCGTATCCAGAGAAGGAAAACCGTCGAGCAATCGGCGGTTTTCCTTTTGGAGGAGTATCAGAGATTTGCTTTTCTTAAGAGCACCGCATTCGCTGCGACAATAACAGTAGAAAGGGACATGAGTCCGGCGGCAAATGCGGGCTGCAGCATGATTCCCCAATAGGCTAGAACTCCGGCCGCAAGAGGTATCGCCGCGATGTTATACCCCGCCGCCCACCAAAGATTCTGAATCATCTTGCGGTAGGTTAAACGGGAAAGTTTTATCACTTTGGCAATATCCCGCGGATCATTTTTGACCAAAATAATACCGGCGGATTCTATGGCAACATTTGTGCCCGCGCCGATGGCGATGCCCAAGTCGGCTTGAGTAAGCGCCGGCGCGTCATTTACGCCATCTCCTACCATGGCAATTTTTTTGCCTTCAGACTGAAATAATTTAACTTTATCGGCTTTTTGGCCAGGCAAAACGCCAGCGAAATAGTGATCGATATTTAATTCTTTGGCGACCCATTCAGCTACATCTTCTGTGTCGCCGGTAAGCATCGCGGTTTCAATGCCCATGTTCTTGAGGGTCGCTATAGCAGCGCGGGATTCTTCGCGAATAACGTCCGCTAAAGCAATCACGCCAATCGGATTATTGTTCTTTAAAAGATAAATCAAAGTTTGGCCGCGCTTCTTAGCTTCTGCGGATTCCGGCGGCAAATGTATTTCCTTACCAGCCAAGAACACTTCGCCACCGACAGAAATTTTTTCTCCATTCACTTCCGCTTCCGAACCATGTCCGGGCACGCGGACAAAATTCTTTATCTCCGGAATTCTTAAATTTGCATTCCGAGCTTTTTCGACAATCGCGCGCGCGGCCGGATGCTCGGAGCGGGAATCCACCGCCGCGGCCAGCGCAAGAATAGTGTCCGCAGAAATATTGTTACCTAAACTCCAAAAGCCACTTACGCCATACTCTCCCTTAGTGAGAGTCCCTGTTTTGTCGAAAAGAACTATATCTATATTCCGGGCGGCTTCCAATGCCAAGCGCTGCTTGATTAAAAATCCATTTTTAGCGGCTTTCGTGGTGGAAATGGAAGCCACTAAAGGGATGGCTAAACCGAGCGCGTGCGGGCAGGCAATTACTAAAACCGCGACTAAACGTTCGACGGCAAAACCGGCTTCCGCGCCAGCTGCAAGCCAGCCAGCTAGAGCACTGAAACCACCCACTATAGCTACGCCAGTTAAATAAAGCGCGGCGCGGTCGGAAAGCATCTGAAGACGAGATTTCGAAGTCTGCGCTTCGGCGACAAGCCGCATGACCCCGGCAAGAAACGTATGCTCGCCGATCTTCGTGACTTTCACGGTGAGCGAACCGTCGCCGTTCGTAGTGCCCGCGATAACCTCGCTATCCTCCTTCTTGGATACCGGCTTGGATTCACCGGTCGCTATGGATTCGTTCACGTCAGACATTCCTTCTATAACCACGCCGTCGGCGGCGATCTTCCCACCTGGCTTCACGAGAATTAAGTCTCCTTCCTTGAGCTCGGCGAGCGGAATGATCTCGGTTCTTCCGTTGCGAACTACTTCGGCCGTATCCGGCAATAATTTGGAAAGCTCTTGCAAAGCGCCTTTCGCGCCTTGGACCGCGCGCATTTCAAGCCAATGCCCGAAGAGCATAATAGTGATCAAAGTCGCAAGCTCCCAGAAAAGAGTTTCGCCTTTGGTGGAAAAGACTACATACACGCTCCAAACGTAAGCGGCAGTGATGGCCAAGCTGATGAGAGTCATCATGCCTGGCAATCTGCCCAGGATTTCCCGCCAAGCGGAGGCAAGAAAAATCCAACCGCCGTAGAAAAAGATTATGGAAGCTAAAACGAAAGCCAAATACTCCGAACCCGGAAACTGTGGCGCCTGCCAATTGAGCAACACCTGGGTAATGTGCGAATACAGCACTACCGGGATGGACAGCACAAGGCTCACCCAGAATTTGGTTTTAAAGATATTCGTGCTGTGCCCGGCGTGTTTATCATGGCCGGAATGACCAGCTTCCGCCGAAGCGGAAGCTGGTTTAGTTTTGACCGGTACAAGATTCATGCCGCAATCCGGACACATCCCGGAATGATCCGAAACAACTTCCGGATGCATCGGGCAGGTGTATTTTATTTCGTTATTTTCCATTGATTTAGTTCGTGATGCTGTTCCAGAACGTGCCAAAAAGCCAAGCGCCGATCAGAGCTGCGATATTCCAGATAATCAATCCGGAAATAAAGGTGCCGACGGTAGTTACATTCATGAATCCACCGTTCGCGAAACTGCCCATCATATTCATGTGCAACGCGTAACGCATGAAGCCCGGGCGAATGCCCGGAATAAACGCGACGCCGGCGAAACAAATCACGTACACGGCACTTATCCAAGCGATGGTTACTTTTAAGAGACGGTTGATGTTGATCATTTGTATTTATTCTATCAATTCGATTTATTGTTCGACCTTTAGACTCCGCAGCTTCCTGACTGTTTTTGCTCGATGGGTTGGGTTTCCGTGAGGATGCGCTGGTACCCTTGAACGCTTGAGAAATCCGCACCGAGAACATCTTTCGGATCAAGCGCGCCCCATGCCACGCCTTTGTTTTCCAAATAATGCGCAATGGTCAGATAGGTATCCGGAAACCAGTACGAATTTACTACCAAGGCGGCTTTGTACATCTCTTGCTCCGAAGCTCCCTGGAAGGCCATAAGCTCCATGAGACCCAACATAGCCATGCCATGATTGCAGTCCGGGAAATGGGTGGAGTTGCCGCAGCAAGGACGATAGATGTTTCGAGTCACCCGATCCACTTTTCCCATCGCCTCCGCATCGAGCGTCATGAACTGATGCATGCTGTAATGATCCATTGGACCTCCCTTGGCTAACGTCCAGCCTCCGGTCGAAGCAAATTTTTCCGCGCCGCCGTAGCGCGAATCCACCATCTCTCCTTTCTCGAGAATAGGACTCTTATTGCTAAGGCCAAGCGCCCACAAGAGATTAAGGATACCTCCAGCGTTCTCTGGAGTTATCCGAATCTTGCCGTTGTCGGAAGCTTGGAGCATCGACTGCACATCTTTACCCATGCCTCCGCGCGAAGCGTACAAAGCGGCAAACTTCGTCTGATCAATTACTCCAGCATCTGCCATACGTTTACCGAGATCGCCCCAGGTGACCGGCAGTTCCAGGCCATTCTCCGGAACGACCTTAGCGGCAAGCGCATCCACCACTGACGCCGTCTGACTGGGCGCCGCTCCTTTCTCGCTTCTAGTCTTCGCAAGATAAACTTGCGCGGCGGTAAAGATAAGGATGGCGATCGCAATAGCAAAACATCCTCGCATCACGCCGCTGCCGTCATATTTTGGCGACTTTTCCGCGTATTCGATTTCAGGTTTGGAATTGTAGTTGTCCATCTTATTCATTGCAACAGTCGGCAAGCTTAGTCACGAGATCCTCCAAGCTTGAGCTGTCTTTTGCGGTATCAACGACCGTTTTTCCTTCGATGAGTTTCAACTTGAGCGCCCAAAAGATGGAATACACCTTGTAAGCTCGTTCGAACATTTGCTTCGCGCTTTCTTTTCCGCCTTCCGACTGGAGCTTGTTGCCAACTTCGATGAGTCGCATCGTCGTCGAAAGCAGATGCTTCGCGATGCACCATGTCTCGCCTTCATTCTCGGGCATAAGCTCGGCCAGAAGGTTTTTTCGAAGTTCGCGAACCTCCTGTACGCTATCGAAGTATTCGTCCTTGCGGGTTTTAACGCCCGTAAAAAAGAAGTGCTCTTCGAGGCTGATAAGGTTCATGACTGCGACCGAGAGATCTTCCGACGTGGTAAGATCCACACCCGAGCGCTCTTTAAACGATTCTACTTTCGCCAGAAATTCTTCAAGTGTTGGTTTGTTCATAGGATTAGAGCCAGAAGATAAAGAATCCAAGGAGGATCATTATGATTCCAGCAAAGAGACGAACGCCCTTTGTTTTTTCTTTCTTCCACTGCTGCGCCTTTTCCACAATAACCTTATCCGCCGCAATCCAGAGCACGACCGCAAGCGGCAAAACAAGGATTAGGTTATAGAGGGTGAGGTAACCAAAACCCGAGAAGTAGGTTGCATGATCATGCAAGAGGCCAATGACCATGAGGTAAGGACCGCCCATGCAGGGAAACTGACAGATACCAACGAGTGCTCCGAGGCCAAACGCGGCCGGAATGGACGCTTTGTCCATAAGCGCCGCCATTTTGGCATGCGCGACCGCCGGCAATTTGAGCTTGATTGGAAAGCTCGGGAAAAACTCGTTCAAGATGTTAATGATTCCGAAACTCACGAGAAGTGCCGCTCCTACCTTGCCCATGAAGTGCGGCGTGTTGAAGAAGTTCAGCGTTTTCAAGATTCCCAAGCCGATGAGAAGGTAGGCCGTAAATATTCCCGCGATATACGTGCCGCCGATCTGGAGAATCTTTTTTCTCGTCATCTGCATTCCGAAAAGAAACGCGATGGTAATGAGAAGAATCGAGAAAGAACAGGGATGCACGCTGTCGAGAAGAGACGCTACCAAGACGAGGGGCAGGAGCCAGGAACCGCTACCGGAAAGCTTCCAAAGGAAGGAGCCTATAAAAGCGCTGTGCTGCAAGTACGCGATGCCAAGGACCGCAAGGGCTATGACGCTGAGCGTAATCAGAAATCGTTTCATGCCCGAAGGCGGCGTGGAGTTGGGAGGCTCGCCTCCGCAATGAGAATGATCCATATCTTTACGGAGTTACTACTGCTTTTATTTCTAACTTAAGAGCGCTCCCGTTCGCTTCCGTGAGCGTGATAATACGGTCGATGGTGCCGACTCCGGCGGGACCATGAGCATTCGGGTCGAAGATCGCTTCGATGTTCGCTGTAGCACCCGCCTTAATAACATAGTCCGTAGAGGTCATGCCACCCATTCCGGCCATGCCGAAAGGTCCAATTCTCGAATTGCCATCAACGATAAACGCGGTGGTACACATGCAAGAAGTGCTGAGGTCTCGAAGCGTAATATCCTTATCAGTCGGATTCGTCACTTGGAAGGCATGGCTCACCTTGCCGTTTTTCATGGAGATCGTGCCGAAATTGAAGAGCTTTTCCATCGCCGTTAAAGAGGTGGCGCCGCCGGTTTGCACCTGAGTCGGCCCTGCCGAACCGCTGTTGTAGCCCCAAGCCATAAGGCCCACGATAGCCGCTACAACGAGGACTATCGTAATAATTACTGTTTTATTCATGTGAGAGATTGATTAATTAATGCGCGAACAAAAAGAACCGCGATAACGGTTCTGGCTGCAGCAAAGCAAGGTGATTACACCTTATCTTGCTACAGCGAAAGCGAAGCTCGGATCACGCTTTTCGTGATGAGCAATCCAACGAGAGAACTTGATACGGTATGGATATCCTAAAACTTCTGAATAATGTAGTGCATAGAAGATTCTTTTCTCATCCTCATCGTGAGTAAGCGAAATCGTTACGCCATAGGCAAACGCAATGAGAAGAACGATGATTCCCAAAACAGCCGTAGAAAGGCTCTGAAAAGCGTTCATGTGAGCAAAGACGTGCGTGAAGATCATCGCCGGGCAATCTCCGGAAGTCGGACCGGAGCAGTTACCGATCGTTCCGTCGGAGTGACCCATCATCGAGAACCCAAAGACGGCTATGGTAGCAATAGCCATAAACGCGAGGAGCGCAATGATGAATTGGGTATTTCGCATGGTTACTTATTAGAAAGTGTAAAGATTTTGAGCAATTCCGCAACCGCTCGATCTTCTTCTTTCGGCTTCTTCAGCTGGTGCTTTAGATGGGTGCGGACATGATTCTCGAGAAGGAGTCCACTGAGACTTTTCAGAGATTGCTGTACGGAAAGCGACTGATGGAGTAGGTCCACGCAGTATTCTTCTTCATCGATAGCCTTAGCCAGCCCTTTGACCTGGCCCTCAATTATTTTGGCCCGATGCAAGGCGCGTTTCTTGAGTGCGGCGTCCATATATATAGGATATACCCCTACCCCCTATTTGTCAAGTTTACAAATTGATATAGTCCTAGCATACACCTCCTCGTAAGCCATTGTCAAATTATAAATTATATGTTAATATATAGTCAGTTCAAAAAGGAGGCTATGTGAATATCGAGGCATTCCGAAAAGAGAGGCAAATCCTCAAGGAGAAAGGACCGTTTGAAGCAGCTGCGTGGAACCGGCTCTTTGCCGCCCTAAACGGCGCGGCGGGACCGGAACATGTGTCAAGCAACCTCGGCGAAGGCATGCTGGACGAGCTCCAATGTACCTGTGGGTGGAAGAGCAAGCCCTATTGGGATGGAGCTGATATCGCCTGGGATGAATGGATCGAACACGTCGCCGATAGCTGCGGGCTTCTGCCAAAGAAATGCCCTTGCGGCAAGAAGTACATCCCTGCCGATGGCGAATCCGCTTGCCACACGCTTACCTGCGTCACTGATTAAGACCCCGCAAGGGGTCTTTTTTTATTAGAAAATTTGGAGGTTAGCAAGAACGGTGTGATTCAAGGAAATGATCGCGACGAGCACGAGTACAACCATGAGGCCATTTACCACGAGATGCGGATACGTGAAGCCGATATTGAACACTTTGAACGCAAGCGCGATAAATACGATAAGGAGCAGAAGAAGCGCAAATACATCTACAGCGCGGCGCGGATTCGCAGCGAGATCAAATGCGCTCTTGGAGCGGCTCGGAATCTCGGGCTGAGCCTCCCCTACTACAGTCGTGGTAGCCGGCGTAGTGGAAGCAGCGGTAGCAACAAACGTGCTTTCGCCTAAGACCGGTGTCGAGGTAGCGATGGAAGATGATGGGATTTGAATAGGGTTCGCCTTCGCGATCGGTTTTGTGGATGGTGTGGCTGCCGTAGTAATCGCAGGCGAGCCGAAAAGCTGCACCACAAACACTGCCTCGTGGCCTTGGAACACCCCGCGCGCGGAAGCAATACCAATCTCAGTGAAATGATTGTTCAAAATATTAGCCCGATGAAGCGGTGAGCGCATCCAAGCATCAGTAACATCTTTGGAGTCGGTAAAGTCCACCGCAAGATTCTCACCGGCATATACATAGTTGTAGCCGTAGAAATCAAACCAATACCAGGGCGAGAAGCCTTCGGGGGTCACGTGTGCGAAATAACCCTTGGTTGCCATATCGTTCGCCTTTGCCTGAGCGGCGGCCTGGAGCACAGGGTTCACATGCAGCGTATTCAAATCTGCTTCGGAACGGTTCTCATTGGTCTCATCCACGAGAACCGAATTAATGATTACGCCGAGCACTTTGGAGCGCGGCAAAATGACTGTCTTTTCTTTCCAATACCCGGCTTCAACCACAAGCGCGAGAACGATGAAGAAAATCGCCGTGCCGGTGCGCAAAACGTGCGGTTTATGATCATTGCCCGGGTGCGGAATAAACCAATGCTTGAGGCGCCGGAGCACTCGTTTCATAAAATTAGTTATATCATCATTTACGAATCCAAGCAAAGGGAATACGAGTGCCATACCCTACCCTAGCGCCCGTCGATCAATAAAAATCAAAGAAAAAATAAAGAGCGGATAAAAAACACGCTCTCATGTTCGTACGAGCATGAGAGCGTGTTCTGGTTCAACCCTACCCTACAAAGTAGGAAGGAGTGCGTTCAGAGATGCGCGGGTAAGCGGTCCGAAGAAACCACTCACGGGCAGAATGCCGTGTGAACGCTGATAAGCCTTAACTGCCGCAAGTGTGAGCGGACCGAAGTAACCGGTCGGCTCCGCATTAAAGAGGCCGAGTTTCTTCAAGACTTTCTGGAGCTCCGTCACATCGCTGTCGCGCATACCGTAGCGTAAGTTCTTCGTGAACTGGAAGATCGAAGCACCGAGCACTTTTCCACCGCCAGTCGAAGCGCTGCCCGTGCCGTTTTCAGTGGGACCGGTCGAAACACCCAAGACCTGTCCACCACCAGTCGCAGGACCGCCGGTCGAACCAACACCCGTTGAGGAACCACCCGTGCCAGTCGCTACCGGACCGTTCACGTAACCATAGACGAAGTTCTGGACATCAGACTGCACTGCCGGAACGCCATCGTAGCAGGAAATAACTTTCAAGTTGAGGTTCACCTTGAGCTCAATCGTGGTGTACGGATTGCTCGTCGAGCAGTTCGGCGTCGTGCCGTCATCCGTGTAGCGGATGCTTGTCGCTCCCGCTGCGGTTAAGTGGATGAACTGGCTGCCCACATAATCACCCGGCGGTAAATCAGTGTGCGGCGGATCAATCACCACCATCGAAACGGTCGCAACGTTGCTCAAGGCATCTGGGTTCGCGGAGGTGTTGTCATTGATGCGGAACTGGAATGAATCTCTGCCGCCAAAGCCCGGATTAGGGGTGTAGGTAACCTGATTACCAATTACTTCGCCGAGCACGCCATGCGCCGGAGCAACATAGATCTGATACGTTAAGGTGTTCGGCGGTAAATCATCGTCATGTCCACCGAGCGTAATGAGGAGGGCGTTATTAGTGGTCGTCGTCGCGAACTGATCATCCGCTACCGGCGAGATATTCACTTCGTTCACCGTCGTGGTTACGGTTTCACTATCACTGCCACCCGCACCATCCGAGACTATCACATCAAAGCCATAGATACCTGGTCCCTGTGCCTCCGTAGGCGTCCAGGTAAACTGACCGGTCGAACTATCAATAGAAGCACCGGCAGGGGCTCCAGAGAGGCTGTAGACCGGCGTACCGCCATCCACATCAGTCGAAGTCGCGGTGAAACTCAACGTCGTGAGCTCATCCACTACCTGGCTACCGATCGCGCCCAACACCGGATCGTCATTTACCGGATTTATGGTAATCGAGACATCCGCAGAAGCCGCGCTCCAGGCACCGGCATTATCGCGTACGCGGAAGGTAATCGTATCCGAGCCATTGTAGTTAAGGTTCGGGGTGTAGGTACCCGCACCGGTCGTCGTGCTGTAGGTAAAGACACCATTGGCCGGTCCGGAGAGTACTTCGTATTCCACCACGGTACCGTCCGTATCCGTACCACTCAGATTAATCGGGAGAGCGTTGTCTTCATCTACCACGAGCGAATCAGCATTCGCAGTCGGCGGCGTGTTCGTAATCGTAAAGAGCGCGCCGGTGAATACGAGATTGTAGTTTGAACTCAAGGCCAGCGTGCCCTGGGTGATGTTATACGTGCCTACCGCCTCACCCGGATCGCGCGTGAGCGCGCCGGTGAAGCTATCACTGAAAGAAAGTGGATCATTCGTGTATGTCAGCGCGGGATCAGAGGTGCCGAAGACTTTGGTTCCCGCATCGGCGGCAACGTTAATCGTCTTCGCGGTGATCGTGAACGTACCCGGCGTGAAGGTTGCTGTGTAATTACTCCCTGCCGAGAGAGCTACGTTTTCGCTAATCGCGTACGTATTAACGCTTTCCCCTGCTGCACGCGTGAGACTGCCCGTAATGCTATCACCGCCAACAAGGTCACCCGGATTGGGGGTATAGGTTAAAGCTGGATCAGCATCGCCATAGACCTTAGAGGCATTATCCGCCGTAATGGAGAGGGAGCGAACAGTAATATCAGCAGTTGTATTTGCCGTCGTGCTCAACAGATTGTAGTTACCCGCATCCGCGCCGGAAATAGAGATACCGCTTACGCTGACCGTTTTTCCGGTACCCACGTTCTTATCCGCAAACGTTCCGGAAGTAGAAGTTGCGGTTACCGTGTCGCCGCCCAACGCGTCCGTCGTGAGGGTTACAGTCGCAGCAGTTGTACCGTCATAGATTTTGTTCTGGCCGGTAGCAGATACGGTGAGATCCTTTGCTGTAATCGTGCCGTTCGTGCTCGGAGTAAAAGTTATCGCATAGTTGTTGCCACCATTGCCGTCGCTCACGGTGCCCGAAGGGGTGAGAGTTTTACCGGTACCTGCATTTTTATCTGCATACACTTCGCTGAAGGAACCGCTATCGGTGCCGTAGAGCGTACCTGAAGTGACAGTCGGCGTCGCACTGGCCGAAGTAGTGCCATCATAGGTCTTGCTATCCGCCGCGGCAGTTACCGTAATCGGCTCAGCAGTAATATCGCCAGTCGCGGAAGCCGTAGCAATATATTTACCCGCGTCCGCGCCGCCAAGAAGGCCGGAGAGTGTTACGGTTTTGCTCGTCCCCGCATTTGCGTCCGTGAAAGAGCCCGTTGCAGTGGAGGTGCTTACGAACACAGTATCACCGCCCACGACACCGCCACCGAGCGAGGCAGCCGAGGCATCAATCGTAGCGACAGTCGTACCATCAAATACTTTGCTAGTTACGAGAATACCGGTGATCGTGAGTGTTTTCTGCGCAATCGCAAACGTCTGTTGCACATCCGGCGCAGGATTGTAAGTCGCATCGCCCGCCTGGGATGCAGTAATCGTGCAGCTGCCGTTGCTTATAAGGTGGATCACATTACCACCGGTTACACTGCAAGCAGAAGAAAGCGTGCTGAAACTTACCGGTAAGCCGGAAGTAGAAGTTGCATTCACGCTGAAATCCGCATCGCCATAAACTTTATCCGCCAACGGACCGAAAGAAATTGTCTGATCAATCGGATCAACCGCAAAGGACGCGGAGATCGTGTGATCCGCAGTCACATTGTTAAAGGTATAGATAGTGCTGGTTCCTACCGGAAGACTGTCTACCAAGACGCTCGCAATGTGGTAGCCCGGATCGGCAGTAATCGTGAATCCCTGACTACCTGCGTCGGGAACGGAAACACCAGGACCAGCGGGAGAAATCGAGCCATTGGCTCCAGTCGAGACCGTAATCGTATGGGTGGCAGGCGGAGCCGGACTTACCGTCACCGTACGCGTCACTTCGAGAGCGGCATTTCCCGCCGCATCGGAAACATTGTAATGAACCGTAAATGTGTTGGGCGCGGATGTATCTACCGGACCAGGGGTCACTGTCGTAACAATACTCCCGGTAATAGTACCATCTACAATATCAGACGCGGTCGCACCAGCATCAGTGTAGGAATCACCTACCGTGAGAGGCACTGTACCGCTCCCCAAAAGCGTAATCACGGGCGCAGTGGTATCTCCTACATGAATAGAGAAAGTCGTTGGAGTTGCGACGTTGCTGTGCGCATCCGTTTTAGTACAGGTAACAGTCGTCGTGCCAAGCGCAAACGTGCTTCCCGAAGCGGGCAAACAGCTTGCAGCCAAGGTGCCGTCTACTGCATCAGTCGAATTTGGAGCTGTATAGGAAACCGCCGCACCGGAAGGCGAAGTTGCCTCCGAATTTATGTCTGCGTGTCCAGCAATAACCGGCGCGGTAGTATCCACGAAAGAAATTGACGTATCGCCTGACATCGTCGAAGTGCCGATGGTAAGAGATGCCGTACCAACCGCGCTTGCGCTCACGTTGCGACTGATAACACCACTCACGCTCGTTCCCGATCCGCTCGGCGTACCAAACGTACTATTTAAAGTAGCGGATGTACCATCCGGAACCAGGTGATTAAACGTATCTCGAAGCGTAATCGTGAGAATGGCAATACCCGGAGCCTCAACCGTGGTCGAATTGGCCACAATACTGGCTTTGGCAACTCCGCCCGCAGCCTGCGACAATGCGCCGAAATTAGTGGAGTCATTCGTGATACCCGCAATCGTCGCAGTGCCGGGATTACCGGAAGTTCTTAAAATGTTTCCGGATTGCGGCAACGAAGTTCCGTCCGTAGAACGAACTTTGATACCGCTCACCGTTACCGTATCAGTCCTAGTCGTATTATTTTTTACTTTGAACGTAAGGGTAATCGCTGAAGTAGAAACGCTAATGCTTTCATTCGAAACATTGCCGGGATTTGCGGCAACCACTGATCCCGTAGCTGCTTGGAATTCCCAACCGCTCGGGGCAGTTAAGATTAACGTTTCAAAAGCACCGGCAGTATCTGCAAAATCAGTCTGAGCACCTTCGGTAATAACAATATTACCTATCGAAGTGTACGCAGGCGAAGAACCATTCGCCGCTTTATCAACTGAGATATTTCCGCCACTCGGAGCGGCCGTTACGCTAACCGCGGCAAACGCATGACCGGCAAACAAAAAACCGCCCAACAAAACTATGGCGGCGGCGCTTAAAACTACTTTATGTAAAACATCTCCCTTCCCGCGAAAACGAGCACCCACCCACTTCGGCGACAAGATCTTCTTCATTTGTATAATATTTTTTAATTTTTCGAAAACCTACAAGTATGTCAATCTAACTCTTTGGTAAGGACTTTGTCAAGCTTTTATGAAGTTATTCTGAAGAAAGAAAACTTATCGATGGAAACGCCGAGAACTGGCTGAACGATTGCCGCCATAGCCACCCTGACGGCGCGGCGGAAATGGACGGCGTGGACGATCTTCACGTTCCGGAATAGAAGAAGTACGCGCGGGTGGCAAGTCCGAAGGAAGCTGCGACAACGGCAAAACGGATTTCAGAATCCGTTCGATATCACGCACATCGCGGCGCTGATCCGGAGTCGCAAAGGAAATCGCGTGACCCGCTCCCCCAGCTCGTCCAGTGCGGCCGATGCGATGCACGTAGTCAGACGAGTCATCCGGCAAATCATAATTCAAAACGAGTTCGATTCCCTTCACATCAATGCCGCGCGAAGCAATATCTGTCGCAACCAAGATTCGATACTTGCCATTGCGAAAACCTTCGAGCGCCTCCCGGCGCTGATTTAAGGATTTATTGGAGTGGATTTCCGCGGCGGTATGGCCGGCATCACGCAGCTGTTTTGCAATGCGTTTCGCGCCATGCTTGGTACGCGAAAAAACAAGCACTGAGCCCCGATATTCGGCAAGTAGTTTCTCGAGAAGGCGGGGCTTATCGGGCTTCGGTACAAAGAAAAGCTCCTGGGTAACCTTCGTGGCGGCAGTACCCGGCGGCGCGATCTCCACCCGGGTAGGCACCTGCATCTCAACCTGGGCTATTTTCATGATTTCCGGGGGCATCGTAGCCGAAAAGAGCATGGTTTGGCGCTCCTTCGGTATCGCGGCAAGAATCTTCGCAAGTTGCGGCTTGAAGCCCATATCTAGCATCCGATCCGCTTCATCAAGAACTAAAAGCCCCACACCGCTAAGTTTCACGGTCTTTTGATCCAAGTGATCAATAATGCGTCCGGGCGTACCAATCACAATGTCGGGATTTCGGCGAAGCATTTGGAGCTGGCGCGGCATGGGTTCACCGCCGATGAGAACCGCTGTTTTTAAACCCAGGGCACCGCCTACTTTCTGAAACGTTTCCGCTACCTGAAGTGCAAGCTCACGCGTCGGCAAAACAACTAACCCCAATGTACCGCTCAAGGCCGCCTGAATCATGGGAATGCCAAAGGCAAGCGTTTTACCCGTACCGGTTTGAGCAATGCCTACCAAATCTTTGCCTTCAATCAATTGCGGAATGGATTTTTCCTGAATCGGCGTGGGAACCGTAAAACCGTGCTTATCAAGCACGGCTAGAATATTCGGCGCGATGCCCAGACCGTAAAAACCGGATTCGGAACTCATAGGCTCCCATTATGGCACATTAATTGCGTTATGGCACCTTTATTCCGAATGCTATAATAGAGGCATGAACAAAACCTGGTGGATCATTATCGCGGTAATTGTGTTTGCTGCAGGAGGATATGGCGTCTGGGCTAAAACGCATCCGGCTGGCCCCGGACCGCTTGATGAATTTGCGAAGTGCCTCACTCAAAAAGGCGCCCAATTTTATGGCGCATATTGGTGCCCGCACTGCAATAACCAGAAAAAAATGTTTGGCAGCTCGGCGCAGTATTTGCCGTATGTGGAATGCTCTTCGCCCGATGGCCAATCACAACTCCCCGTGTGCACTCAGAAAGGCGTGACTGGCTACCCCACCTGGTTTTTTGCTGACGGTTCGAAACTCGAGGGCGAAGTCGCGCTTGCTACCTTAGCCCAAAAAACCAGCTGTCCACTGCCCCAGTAAACCCTATACCGTAAAAATGTCCGCTCAAGAATTTTCCTACGCATTGGCACTCGCGACCGTGCTCGGCGATATTCTCGCAGTAATTCTCCTCGTACTCCTCTTTACCAATCACCCGCTTCGCCGGTCACTATCGCGTCTTTCTCTTCACGCGATGTGGTTAATCGCCATCTCCGGCACCGTAACCAGTCTCATCTATTCGGATTTTTTCCACTACGCGGCTTGTAACTTGTGCTGGTATCAGCGCACCATGCTCTACCCGCAGGTTATCATCCTCGGCCTCGCCGTACGCATGCGCGATAAGCGAGTCGCCCACTCGATTGCCTGGCTCTCGGGCATCGGAGCAGTACTCGCCTTCTATAATCACGGACTCCAAATGGGCTGGTTTGCAGAAAGGGGCATCTGCGGCACGGGACCGACGGCAATTTCCTGCGCGAAGATTTACGTATTGCAATTCGGCTTCGTGACGATCCCCTGGATGGCATTCACTGGCTTCGTACTCTCCTTCCTCCTCGCACTCCATATGGAGTCAACGGAAGCGAATTAAGCGTATGGATTGCCCTTTTTGCATTCCCGAACACGACAAAGATCGCATCCTCGAAAATCGCGAGACCTGCTACGCGATTCTTTCAAATCCCCGGCTCATGCCCGGGCATACCCTGATCGTTCCCAGGCGGCACATTGAGAAACCCTCTGAACTTACAGAAGCTGAACGCAAGGAGATATTCGATACTATTATTGAATACCAGGAACGGATCCTTACGCGCTATGCGAGCGGCTGCGATATTACGGAGCACTTCCGGCCATTTATTCCGCAAAGCCAAGTAAAAGTGAATCACCTGCATTTTCACATTCGGCCGCGCGAGTTTAAGGATGGGCTCTATGAAACTTCCCAGAAATTCGAAGTATTTGAACCACTGATGGACGAGGAGCGGGCGAAATTTACCGAGCTTCTTAAGTAGCTTGCAGAGATTTTGACCCTGTGTTTAAATGCACCTCAGCCAAGGAGGGCTGCATGGAACAAGAGCCATACAAAAGTCCGGTCCCTATCATTGAGCATGAGACGCGGCTGGTAAGTAAGTTTCGTCCCCACGACGTAAACTTATCTTCGCTTGATTCCCTCGCATGTACATTTGGAAAATCTGAGGTTGAATCAACAGCCGAAAACCTGATCAAGTTCTTCCAGAAGCGCGATGTCTGGCACCTGTTTCGCCTCGAAGACTATGTCGCTTTCTGTAAGGAAGAAGGTTTCCGGGGTGGACTCTTCGGTCTCATGGGCGCCTGGTTCGACGATGGAGGAATGGGCGAGTTCTCAGGGTACTACGAAGATTTTCTCATCTCCTTCCCCGATGGAACGATCTGCATCACTGAGGCTTTCCTCAATCGCATTCAAAAACTGCATCTCAAAGCCGCGTCGTAAGACGCGGCTTTATCTGTATAATAGATACATGCCTTTTCTCCTTCGCAACACGCTCACGAAATGGCGCAAAGACAATGCCTCCGGCATGGCCGCCGCGCTCGCCTACTATACCCTGTTTTCCATTGTACCCCTCACGATTATCGTAATCGCAATCTTGAGTTCTATTTTCGGACGCAGTGCCGCAGAAGTTCAAATTAGCCGCGCAGTAAGCATCGTGATCGGCCCGGATGTGGCACGCTTCACGCTCGCGCTCGCAGATGCCAATCACGCGAGCAATAATGTGTTTATAGGAGTCATTTCTCTACTCATTACCCTCTTTGCGGCGCTCGGCGCATTCCGGGAGCTCCAAGTCTCTCTAAACCGCATCTGGCAGACACCGTTGCCTATCGCCCGCTCCTTTTGGCGGCGCGTACTCCCTAACACTGCGCTTTTTATACTCCTTCTCGCGACGGGACTCCTCTTTTTCGGCGCTGCGGTATTAACCCTCGTTTGGGGTACGCTCCTTCGCCATCTCCCGGAAGCCGCTGGAGGAAATCTCGACATCCTCGGCAACACGCTTTTTATTTTCTTCTTGAGCACCATGCTTTTTGGAAGCATCTATCGCTTCATCCCCCGGGTATCGCTTAAAGCCCATGATGTAATGTCGGCAGCACTCACCACCGCGTTTCTCTTCACTCTGGGAGACTTTGCAATTGGCACATATTTCCGACTATCGAACCCCGCCTCGCTCTACGGCACCGCTTCTACGGTCATCGTGCTCCTCTTATGGGTGTACTATTCCGCGATGATCTTCTATTTCGGCGCCGAGCTCTCCTATGTTAATTTGAAGGCACGCGAAAACTCAAAACCCTAAATTCTCATTCTATGATGGATGCCGCTTTTGCCGCTGGTTGTTTCTGGGGTGTGGAAGATGCTTTTGATAAACTTCCGGGAGTTTTAACTACCGAAGTTGGCTACGCAGGCGGACACACCGAAAACCCCACCTATGAGAACGTGTGCACGGATACCACCGGCCATGCGGAGGCTTTGCACCTCACCTACGATCCGGAAAAGATATCGTACGAGGCACTCCTGCGACGCTTCTGGCAGATTCACGACCCGACCACGCCAAACCGCCAAGGCCCGGATGTGGGTTCGCAGTATCGCTCGGTGATTTTCTACTATACGCCCGAGCAAAAGGAACTAGCCGAGAAGTCCAAAGCCGAACTTGCCGCGAGCGGTGCTTACATCGCTCCGATCGTCACCGAAATCGTGCCCATGGGAAAATTCTGGAGAGCAGAAGAATATCATCAACAGTACGTAAAAAGAACCGGCAGAGGCGCATGTCATATTTAGCGCAAGAAACAAAATGAAAAAAGTTGTTGTGGGAATTGGCATTCCAGGCTCAGGCAAGACGACGATCTTGAAGGCCTTTGCAAAACGCAATGGGTATGCGTATATCTCACCGGATGAGATTCGCAAAGCATTTAGCGGAGATGAAAAGGATCAGTCGCGCAATAAAGAGGTCTGGCAGGAAGCATATCGCAAACTCACGGTGCGTCTCGGTGAAAATAAATCGGTCGTCTTCGACGCCACCTTCGCAAACCCGGTAGACCGTAAAAAATTTCTCGATTTTGCGAAGAACTCCGGCGCGGAAAATATCGAGGGCGTGTTTTTCGACACACCGCTCGAGATAGCCAAGGAACGCAACGGGAAAAGAGAACGGGTGGTCCCCGCCGAAGCCCTGGAACAAATGCATGAATGGCTGAAGGACCATCCGCCAGAGGCAAGCGAGGGATTTGATGAGATTATAAGCTCTGAACAGTTCCTCGAATCCGAGCCCAAGGAAGAAAGCGAATTACAAAAGAGTTCCTTCAGGTAATTCCTTATTTCAGGTATTTCTTCCCTTTGAGTTTATCTGGCAATAAGTCTTTCTTGGTGTATTTCTCATAGCCCTTACCGTAGCCGATCTCCTTCATAAGCTTAGTCGGCGCGTTTAGGATTTCCTTCGGAATCGGCAAATTGCCGAATTTCTTCACATCATCCAACGCTTCAAAATAGGCATAATACGATGCCTTGCTTTTGGGCGCATTGCATAAATGCACCACCCCGTGAGCCAGATTGATCGCACATTCCGGCATGCCAATCGTCTCGCAGGCCCGAAAAACCTCGTTTGCCACCACGAGCGCCGTGGGCTGAGCCATACCGATATCTTCAGAAGCAAAGATAACCATCCGCCGGGCAATAAATTTCGGGTCCTCCCCCGCCTCAAGCATCCGTGCCAAATAATAAAGCGCCGCATCCGGCTGCGAAGCCCGCATGGATTTTATAAAAGCACTGATGGTGTTGTAGTGCTCGTCACCTTTTTTATCGTAACGGATAAAACGATTCTGGAGGGCGTTTTCCAGATTCGCTACAGTAATCTCCTTGTAAAGACTCACCGTCGCATCGAGTACTCCCAGAAGCTGGCGGGCGTCGCCATTCGCGAAGTTCACGAGCCACTCCCGCGCAGCTTTATCTACAGTGAACTGAGTGCGATCGATGATCGTATTAATATCCGCCGCTTCAAGCGCGTTCAGAATAAACACGCGGCAGCGGGAAAGGAGCGCCGGGATTACCTCGAAGCTTGGATTTTCAGTAGTCGCGCCGACGAGCGTAATATCCCCGCTTTCCACATAGGGCAAAAGGTAATCTTGCTGGGCTTTATTGAAGCGATGAATCTCATCGAGGAATAGCAGGGTTGGTTTATAAAGTGGCAGGCCCTGCTTTTTTGCGGTTGCTTTAAGCACAATCTGACGCACATCATCTTTGCCCGCCGATACCGCCGAGAGTTCATAGAAATCCGCGTCTAAGGCATCTGCATAAAGCTTCGCAAGCGTCGTCTTGCCGGTACCGGGCGGACCCCATAAAAGAAACGAAAAGAGATGCTTCTTTTTGATCGCTTCGTAGATTGGCTTGCCTTTGCCGACCAGGTGCTTTTGGCCCACAAATTCCGTGAGCTTTTTGGGACGGATTTTCGCGGCAAGAGGCTCCATGGCTCGAATACTACCACCCGAAGCCTCGGAATTCGAGTTGCAGGGAACTGCCTTTTATCCTATATTCAATACAGAAAAGGAGGCTTTGAGTGACGAAATTCAAAATCCAGATCTGTGGGAACTGTGAAATACCAGCGAACAAGCCGAACAAAAAGTGCCCCGATCATAGGATAAGCCATGTACTTTCCATGCAAGCGACTGCAAAAGAGTTGCGAACTCGAATTGCTACGCTGGTAACGGAACGGCGTCAAAAAGAAGGGCGAGCTCTCTAGCTCGCCCTTTTACACGTATATCTTTTTCTTGCTTGGCATAAGCACGCGATCAATCACGTGTACAATCCCATTCACGCAACGAATATCAGTCTCAAGAATCGCCGCGCCATTCACGAAAAACGAGTTATGGTAATAGCTGAACCATTTACCCGCCAGAATACCCTGGCCTTTCAAAAGACTTATGTCTTCAGATAGAAGTATCTCTGGCATAGCGTGGAATGCTTCAAGCTCCAAAAGCTCTTCGGGGTGGGAAAGAAGTGCGTCAAAGAGACAGGGCGATAGTCTCGCAAATGCCTCATCCGTAGGAACGAAGAGGGTGAGATGTCCTTCCTCTTCTAACACCCTATTGAATCCACAGATCTTCGCGCTCGCGAGAAACGCCTGAAAACCTCCATGCCGGGCGAGATATTCATAAATAGTAGGCACTCCTCTAGTCTACGCTCAGAAGATAAAATCCTGATAAAGAAAAATTCATTTTTCGATCAAGATATGCTTCGCGGAAAAAAGCGCTTCGAGCATGAAACGCAGTTCTTTTTCGCTTTGCGGCGACAAGGTATCATTTGCGCGAAGCTCCTCTAACCTCGTCATGAAGATGTTAAAGGAGTTAATGAAATACGCGCGCAGATCCTCTTCGCTCATCTCCTTATCACGCACGAGTTGCGCCTGTTTGGCGAAACCCGTGCTTAAAATCGCTACTGCATCTTTGAGGTTATACGTCATAGTCAGCAGGGATACTCGCGAATTTATTTTTGCTCACAACTACGTGGTCGAGAAGATGCACGCCCATGATCTTCCCTGCGGCAATAAGCTGCTGGGTAACTTCCCTGTCCGGCACGGAAGCAGCCACAACTCCCGAAGGATGGTTGTGCACCAAAATCACCGCGGAGGCGCCGTACTCAAGCGCCGGGCGGAAAACTTCCCGGGGATGCACGATATTCGCAGAAACACTACCAATCGAAATCGTTTCGTCATGAAGCACGTGATAATGCACATCAAGGTAGATACCGCGCAAGTGCTCTTTGGGCAACTCATACATATCTTTCACATAGGCATATACCTGGCGAGCGGTACGGAGCGTCGCCGGCCTGGGAGAAGTTTTAAAAAATCGCCGGCCGATTTCAAAAGCGGCAATAAGCTGGCAAGCTTTGCCGCGAGGCAATCCCAGAGCGGCTTCAAGTTTTTTCGGATCCTGCTCGCGCATGATAGCAGCCTCGCCATATTCTTTAATAAAGCGCTTCGCCATTTGGAAGACTTCTTCTTTGCGTGTTCCAACGCCCAAAATCACAGCCAATAGCTCTGGCGTGCTTAACACCCCGGGACCATACTTTACGAGCTTCTCGCGAGGTTTTTCCTCTTCCGGCAAATCCCGTATCTTCGGAAACACATAGGTGCGAGAATCCTCAGAGAGAATCTGCTCGTGAGCGCCCATAGCATACAGATGTTCCGGATATATGTTTGTAGTTCTGTTCATACTGGTATTGTAGCAGTGAATGTGCCGCGACTCCAAAACCGACCCTGTGCTTAACTTTTCTTACGGTAAGCACTCAGAAACTGGAACTATCCATAGTAGCCAGCAAATTCTATCGTGAATGTCGTCCCCTCACCCGGTTCGCTTTCCACAGTAAGCGTGCCACCGAGAATTTTTTCAACTACATGTTTTGCAGTAACCAATCCAAGCCCGGTGCCTTTACTCGCTTCTTTGGTAGTGAAAAAGGGATCGAAAATCTTATCTATTAGATTTTTCGGAATACCAATGCCGGTATCAGCAACCCTGAGACAAATAGTATCGTGAGAACGAGAAAGATCTATCAAAACGTCTCTCGGTGCGGCGTGAGCTGCAACACCTTCGTAGGCATCGATAGCATTCGATAAAAGATTCGAGACTAATTGATTGAATTTCACCGGATCACCAAATATCGAAATTTCACTTTTCGCATGGAATACAATATTCACGCGAGCTCTCTTGGCTTTGTAGCTCAAGAGGTATACTGCGTGTCCGATCTCGCGGTTCAACGAAAATTCGATCTCCACTTCCTTTTGACTGAGACGCTTACGGATAGCAGAAATAAGATCTTCCACCCGCCGCGCAGATGTAAGCGCCGCATCAAGGTGTTCATCCATGTCAGGTGAACCGCTACCGCGCTTCGCAAGCTCTTCGGCGGAAAGGGCAAGAGCAGTAAGCGGACTTAAGAGATCATGGATCATGCCACCAGCAAGGCGGCCCATCTCCGCGAAACGTGAAAGCTCGCTCATACGCTCCACATGCACTTCTTGCAATTCCCGGGTGCGTTTTTCTGCTTTCTTTTCCAAAAGATTTCGCTCTTCCCTAAGCTCCATCTCGCTGCGCCGCGCTCGGCGGAGCGATCGTTCGATTTCGCGATTCGAAAGCCAAGAAACCAAAGCAATAATCGCGAAGATAATTGCAAACTCAATAGCTTGCACGAAACGAACTTCGCCCTTCCAATACCACGCTGCAGGTATCTGCCCGCTCGTTTGGAAATACCAGATCGGAATAATAAATGCAGCAATAAGACCGGTCACAAGAAATGAAAACCGGGTGCCGACAAGGATGCTCGCAATGACAATGAGAAGCGCGTATGAGAGAAGCACCGGCGGCAAATCCACACCAAAGTGATAAGCGCCGTAACTGATGCTTAGGAAGTAAAGCGCAATGAGTGCGTATGCTGCTGGCTGAAAATTGCCATACCGAGAAAGCGCATACAACCCACAGAATCCAGCGAGAATCCCCGAGAATATGAAAAAAGATATGCCTCTATCGGCGCTCCCAAGTTTTATCCGATAATACAAGTCCACGGCATCAAGGATGAGAAGCATGCCGATCGAGCCCAAGAGAATCACATTTAAGATGAATTCCCGGCGCTCGCTATCTTCATCGTCTGAGCGCGGACGCAAGAAAATCCTATACAAAACACCGAATAGATAAGATAAAGATGAAGTAGAAATAAAATTTAGATGAAGCAGTAGTTTTAAGCTTCGATGCGATATCCTCTGCCCGGTACCGTTTGGATAAGCTTACGGACACCCTCGCTATCAATCTTGCGCCGGAGGTTCAGCACATGCGTCTCGATGGTATTTGAAAATGGATCGGCATTCACGTCCCAAACATGCTCTAAAATCTGACTACGAGAAACAACACTACCGGAATTGCGCATCAGAAACTCAAGGAGCTGGAATTCCTTACGGGTAAGATAAATCGCTTTACTGCAACGACTTACTTCTTGTTTCCCGATATCCATATGCAAATCGCCAAGCTCCAGTACTTCAGCTTTGATCTGTGGTGGACGGCGTAGGAGCGCCTGAACGCGCGCCAAAAGCTCGCCAGAGTAAAACGGCTTGGTCATATAATCATCCGCGCCAAGCTTCAGCATTTCAATTTTAATCGATATCTCGCTCTGAACGGTAAGCATAAGAATTGGCACACACTTTCCTGCCGCCCTAAGCTCCGCGCAGATTTCCCGGCCAAGCTTACCGGGCAAAATATTATCCAAAATCAGGAGGTCATAGGCATTGACCCGTGCCATCCAGGCACCACGCTCGCCATTTTCTTCCCAATCCACGGTATAGCAATTCTCCTCGAGCGTACTCTTCAAAAGTTTTCCGAGAGCTGGATCGTCTTCTATAAGAAGTATCCGCATAATGCCTTCACTATACCGATTACACCCCGCGAGGCAAGGCGGGGCATGGGTACTATTTCATGAAATCTTGATAAAAAATTTATCTCTTCATTTTGCCCTCGAGAACAAAAGTTATCTTTTAATGGATGGAATATATCGAATCCCCATCTGAGGAAGGCTACGTCATCTACAGACTACCGGAGCGGCGCCAATTTGACCCCCGCGTAGCAATTACGGCGTTTATGATTACCGTATTTGGAATGCTTCTGACTGCCGCAGTTATGCTTCTAGGCGGGCGTTAATTTCTTTGCGAATCTCTGCGAGGAGATCAAAAGTCTCTTTTTCAATTGCTTGCTTCGTTTCTTTATACCGAGCCTTATCGTCTGCGTCTTTCATAATACGGATATTAGTCTGAAGCATGGCAAGGGAGGCAACTAGACCACCAGAAATAAGCTCAGCGCCAGCAAGAACGTCCGAGAGAATATGTACCGGTATGATCAAAGCGAATTGTTTTGCCAAACGGAGCGCGGAAAGCGCCGCTTCTGCACTCTCCTTCGGAGCCTCGGTTGCCGCCTGGAGCGCCTCCACCAACGCTTTATCCCGCTCTGCCATCTCCGTCTGGGTATCTTTCGGCATTTTCCGTGCGGCAACGTATGCTTCATAAGCCGCGATGTCCCGATCCGCATGATAAGAAAGCGTTTCGAGAAGCGATTGCAGTTCTGGAAGAGCTTCGGTAATCGCCGGGTCTGTTCCTTTTTTCTTTCGTGAGATTTCCGCCGCCATAATGAGAAGCCCCACGCCTAAGGCGGCGGATACTGCGGCGGCGGAACCGCCGCCGGGAGCTGGTTCCGCGCTCGCCAAGCGAGCGCGGAACCCTTCGAGCGAGTTGTGCCAGAGAGATTTCATAATTTATTGAGGATATTGAAGTCGGATAGCCCGCATAAGGTTTTTGAAAAGATATGCCGTAGTAAGCGGGCCCACTCCCTGAGGCACGGGTGTAAGTGCGGCGACAATGCCTTTCACGTCCGGGGCGACATCGCCCACAAGCTTGCCATCACTATAGATCGTACCGGCATCAATCACGATCTGCCCCTCACGCAGATTTGACGCATTCAGAATCCCTGCCTTGCCTACTGCGGAGATAACAATAGCAGAGTCCTGGAGTGCGGACTTCAGATCTTGCGTGCGGGAGTGGCACACGGTAAGGGTTGCCCGGCGATTCAACAGCATAGGAATGAGCGGCCGCCCGACCGTGCGCCCCTTACCTACTAAACCAATATTCTTTCCTTCCAAAGGACCAAAGCTCTCGGCAAGTAGAACGCAGGCCTGTGCGGTAGCGCCAAGAATCGCCTCGTCCTCTCTCTTTAGCAATGCTTTGCCCATATTCCATGCCGTGAGCCCATCCACATCTTTTGCGGGATGAATTGCTTCGAGTGCACGGTCCGCATCAAAACCAACCGGTAACGGCAGCTCGAGAATAATTCCATGCACGGCAGGATCCGAGGAAAGCTTCGTAATGAGTCCAATAAGATCTACTTCGCTATCCCCTGCGCTCAATACCTCAAAAAGGATATCAAGCTTTTCCGCAGCGCGACGTTTTACTTCAAGATAGCCCAAAACCGCAGGATCATTACCTGCCGTTACCGCAACAAGCTTAGGCAAAATCCCCGCCGCGACATAACGATCCCGTTCGATCTCAATTGTTTCCCGGAGCGCTTGGGCAAGCTCACCGCCCCGAAGATCCTTCGTTTCCATGGGGCTTATGGTACGGGAAACGCGAGCGAAAATAAAGTTTTAATCAGAGATTCATGAACGATCAATACACTTGATACACATTGGTCGAAAAATTAAAACAACTTCTCTGCGTATGGCGGAAGAACGCAAAAGCGGTTTCGCCCGTCTCTCCGAGATAGAACAGGAAGAGACGGAGAATAAGACTGTGAAGAGTGAAGGCGACCAAGAAGATATTGAAGACTGAGCTGCTTAAAAACCCTCACCTCGTGAGGGTTTTTAAGTCATGAACCCGCGAGCTTAGGCAAAAACACAGTCAAAGCCTTGGGACGAATCTTGAAATTCAAAGGGGTCCGAAATACTTTGACTTCCCCATCCATCGCTACCGAGAGAAATCGGCGGCGGGAATCAATCCGTGCCTCTTCCACTTTGTATTCATCAAAATAAGCCTCATTACGCAAGCGCCCAAAGAGCGCCCGGAAAAAGACCCTGATGAGATGAGGACGTGATGATCGCTCCACTACTCCAATATCGAGATAGCCTTTTTTAAGACCCTCCCGCCGACCCATCCTCAGTCCTTCGAGAATATATTCATTATTGCCGATAAAAACGAACGAAGTTTTCTTGGTGACTTCCGTATCGCCCACTTTGAGTTTCAAGGTAAGCGACGGATATTTGCGCACGATCTTCCAGAATGCCTTGATGAATGCGCCCACCTTTTTTCCTCCGTTTTTCCGCTCTTCTTCCTCCCGCTCGTGCACCAGGCGTGGGTAGATACCAATCGAAGAGTTGTTCAAAAATATCTTGCGGTTTACCTCCGCGACATCCACAGCTTCCGCTTCACCATTTCGAATTATCTCCAAAGCTTTTTCAGTATCAAGTGGTATGCCGACATCCGCCGCGAAGTGATTAAAGGTGCCAAGCGGCAGAACCCCGAGCGTTGCGGATGTTCCCATGAGTCCCTGGGCAACCGCGGAAAGCGTCCCATCGCCGCCAGCGGCAGCCACAACGCTTGCTCCGCGAAGCGCAGCCTCGTGAGCGCGTTCCTCCGCTTCCTCGCCATTTTTAACCAGAAGAAATTCGGGTTGAAATTCCTGTTTCTCTGCCGCACTCCGCAAAAGCGCAAGTTTTTCCGGAAGCGATGCCCGTCCGGAAGAGCCGTTCACGACAATAACAATTTTTCCCGCCATAGGATGGTTATCCCACAAGAGAGCGGAACATTCGATTAAGAAGGCTCCGAGCGAAAGCCGCCTTACAGTTTTTCTATTTCCCGAGCCACGTCGGATTCAAGCTTGGCTACTTTACGCCGCACACGCTCGCGAGTGCCTTGAGAAGTCTTTTTCGCTTCCTTTAAGGGCCCTAAATCATCTTCTAATTCAGCAAGATCTTTCTGAAGCTCAACCTTAAAGGCCTTGAGGTCACGTTTCAGCATCCAACGCCACAGGCGTATGCGGTGCATCATGTACATGGCGATTGCGACGAGTAAAGCCAGAGCGGCGAGAATAGCAAGAATCGTCCCGCCCCATTCAAAGATAAACGGCAGGATGTTCCCGAAAAGACTCGCTGACCTCACCTGAACGGACGGGGTAAGATTACTTTCCGCTCCGCGCGCATCGGTAGCTTTAGCTTGAAGCTTCCAGGTGCCCGCTCCGATATGCTCCCGGCTCGTGAGCGTCCAGTAGCCATTTTCATCCGCTGCAGTGGTAAGGGTAATAGTCTTATTATCACTCACGAGCATAAGTGTAATAATCACCTTCGGAAGCGAGGTGCCGCGAGCCGCGAATGCGTCACCGGGGGCAGCAATGGTCTTCGTGTAATCAGTTATAACCGGCATCGCGATCGGCGCGATAACGAAATTATTGTCGGCTTCGGTCGTATTACCAGCATGGTCATAGGCCTGGACGCTCAAGACATGGCCGCCCGGACCGGTGACGGGCAAATGATAGGTGCCATCACTTGCGGCAAGCGGAGCGGCATCCGCGAAAGCTCCACCATCTACTTTAAACTCATACCGATCAATGCCTGAGGCAGCATCATCTGCGGACCAAGTGAAAATCGGCTGCGGGTCAGTGGGGTCATCGCTCGTTTTGCGCACTACCGTAAAGTGACCGGGCGGAGTGCGATCAATATTGACCCGACGCTTCAACGTTCCACCCCAACCATTGGCATTCTGGAACTTTATGTAGAAATACCAAATCCCATCATCATACTTCGTTAAATCATAAGAGGTGCCGGATACGAGACCTCGATTTGACTCAGCCAGGCTGTGCTTTGTGGAATCGAATAAACCGTAACTCACACCCGTCACATCTTTCGGGAGTTCCCAGGAAAGCTCGAGTTTATTCGCGTTATACCAAGTATTCTCATCCGGATGAGTAGCGGAAGAAACATGAGGTTTGCCCGGAGTATCCGTGCTCCCTGAAGTTGCCGTCGGAGGAGGCGTAGTCTCTTCCGGCGAAGACTCTGATGGTGGAGGCGGAGCGGATCCATCCGTTATGGTATACGAACCATCCGCGCTCCCGGTAAGCACATTAGTTCCTAAACCGTCATTGGCAAGAATATCACCGCTCTCGAGATGCAGCGTGGCCGAACCTACACCGAGTGCCCGGAAGGTAATGGTAAGCACCTTAGCACTCGGCGAGGATACACCGGGCGAGGGCAATCCGCCACCAAAAGAAACATTGCCGGAAGTGTTTGAATAGGCGGGATCTTGGGACCAAAATTTAAAAACCGATCCGGCCGAAGACACCGATTCAACTTTTAACGAGCGAGTTGGAAATGAGAATGTTCCTTCTGCCGCATTCACCGCGTCCCCTTGCGTATCAATATAAAGAGTAACTGTAAAACGGTCGCCATTCGCGTAGGCACCCGAGCTCGGATCAACATAGTATCGCGCAGCAAACGCGTGATGCGGCAAAAAACCAAAAACAAACGCCAAGGCGCCTAATACAAAGAAACGTTTTACAAAGATCTTCGCCACCGTATATATACAGTATACCCTATTGCGAGGGCGACGATGAATACAAAGATGATAAGAGAAGGTCGCTGCCAGGAGTTTATGGAAAGGTCTTGAATGCGTTCATTGCCCGCATAGTCCAGGGCTTTGATCTCTACGCTACGAACATCCGAGTGAATGAGATACGGACTTTGTGCTGTATGCCAGCCTTCTACGCCGTGAGTGGTATGCTCGCGTATTTCATAACCTGCTATGCCGGACTGAGAATCGGTGGTCGAAAAAATTACCACCGGCTCACCTCCAAAAATATCTTTGCTTCTATAGAGTGTCGGCGAGAAAAATTCGGGCGGAGTCGTGTCGCTCGCCTGAAGCGCCTTGGCATCCTGAGCATCTACCGCAATCGTGCTCATCTCGGGAATAATCTCGGTTCCTTTGCCGTCACTCAAATACACCCGGGTGTCCGCTGCATAGGATGCATGAGTCGCTTCGGAAGATAGGAATGAGAAAAGGACAGTATCACCTTCCACCCCACCGGCTACACCACCTGAAAATGTAATTGCTTCTGCATCAAAATGCGGCGGTGCTTGCCAAATAATATTCTGCTGACCGGCACGTATCGCTACGGTTTGAGCGTGAGGAAGCAAAACCTTTCCCTGCCAGGCATTTATACGTTGATCCGTCTTCACGTGCGCCAGCGTTAGACCATGTTCATTTGTGAAATAAAGTTGAACCATAGTATTTATCCGGTCCAGTAATAGAGCAGGATACTGAGATCGGTAAGGTTAATTTTGCTATCGTGGTTCAAGTCCGCAACCGCAAGCGCGTCAGCACTGCTCTTGCCCCACCAGTAGAGCAAGATACTGAAATCCACAATATTCACTTTACCGCTCTTGTTCGCGTCCCCTACCAAAAATTTCTGAACCGAACGATCACTCACTTTAAAATTCACTGTCTGCGAAAAAGCCGACTCTGAGCCATCGGTAAATACAGATTGACTCTTGGTAGAGTGATCCCCGTATTCCAAAGGAGTCGTATTGAGCGCTAAGGTATAAACACCATCAGCACCGGCTTTGACTGCCTTGGTAAGCTCAGTTTCGGAATTCACGTAGATCGTGACGTCAGACGCCGGAGCAGTTTGCCCAATAATAGTAAGCGTATCACCTTTCTTTACTTCGCTTTTATCTACATCAATCGTCGGAGCTAAGAAAACGCCTGCTACGGCTGCAGGAGTATTCGCGGTAATCGTGAGCGTAAAGGTATACGTGAGAGATCGGCGGCCCTTCGCATCCGTCGAATAGAGGCTGAAACTGTGAACCCCAGCGGGGGCGTTAATAGAACTCGAGAAGGATGCATTTTGATCCGCAGTGGGCGTGGCCTTCACCGCACCGTCAATCAAGATCGTAATACTACTTTGCGGGTAGGCCCGACCGATAATAGTTACGGTTGCACTGCCACTGCCGGTGGGAAACCCACCGCCTCCGCCCCCTCCTCCACCACCTCCCCCGCCGCCGCCTCCGCTGGAAGAGTTACTGTTCGTAGTAGCACCTGCCTCAGTTGAGTAACCTGAGTAGCCATCAGTATTTAGAGCACGCACACGGTAGAAATAAGTCGTGCCTGCAGCTAAGCCAGTGTCACTATAGGAAGTGGTATTAGTAGAAAGCGAAGCAATCTCGGCATAAGAACCCCCGGAACCAGTTTTACGCTCCACCCGAAAACCGCTTTCATTCCAGGCATTATCGGACCAGGACAAATCAATCTCACTCGTTGAAATCGGGGTCGCCACTAGAGTAGACGGATCAGCCGGTAGACCCAGAAAAGTAAGAAACCCGGAATTCAGCTTAAATGTTGTGGCACTCGAACTCCCGATAGCAACCTGTCCAATCGAACTCTGCAGTCCATAATGCGAAGACGAAGAAAATCCGCCCCCGGGAACAACTACCGGATCTTCCACAGTAAAATTCGTAGAAGAGTAGCCGGTAGCGTTCACGATGAGCGGAACGCATACCAAGAAAACAAGCGTAACGAGGAGCGCCTGGCGCATCCTTTCATTATAGTCTATTTGTATTCCCTACCCGATCCCTACTGCGAGCTCGAAGAAGAAGTGTCTTCAGTCTTCGTCGTAGCCTTCGTGTTTCCGGAGCTTGAACCAAGGTTAATCGGTGCTACCTCGATGATTCTGTTCTGGGCCGGATCGTAGAGTACGGCTTTACGAGCGTTCGTGTAAATCAAGACCTTATCGCCTTTCGTGGCATTTACGAAGAACGGCTGACTCTTCAACTGCTCCGGATCGGTAACCGTTGCCACAGTCGGCAATTCATCCGTGGGCAAAACAATGAGTTTGGAGACCTGTGCGACGAGCTTCTGCACTTCTTCCTGACCGACTTTACCCGGATTATTCCGGATATCTTGGTACTGGGCGTAGAAGTAGACCGATCCCACAATACCCACGATCGCAAGAAGGGTTAATACAAGGACTATATTTTTTGATATTTGCATACCTCTATTATATAGAGCCTATAGCCAGGCGCAATCCTAGCTTGTGGATAGGACTACTCGCCGTATAGGATTGCGAGACAGTGCTCCCAAGGCTCCCTCTCGCAGCTAGCAAAGCAAGGCTAGGCCAAGTCCTACGAACGGGATCGAACATCTTTCACTCCGCAATTAGAAAACTCGGAAAAATCGCGAATCCCCTTCGGACAGATTTGGTACAGCTGTACCAAATCTGTCCGATCAGTTTTCTGATTAGTGCATCCCGCTACTACGACCTCGCATTTATAAAGACTTCGCACTGCTTGATTAAGGTGTAATTAGGGAAGAATCGGTGGCTGATGTATCGGCTGGAAGCGGAGTATCGGAGGTAGTACTCGAGGAGCTATCTGAGTTCGTGGTCGTAGTATCTGTGGGCACTCCCTCTGTAGTGGTAGTAGGCGTAGTCACAACTCCATCCGAACTTGTCGAATCTATAGTCGTCGTAGAAGCGTCAGTTTGAGCTGAGCTTCCGGAAGTATCCGAGTTGGTACCAGTATCCGTTGGTGCGGGTGTTCCGGAATTATCGTTCGAAACTACCGCTGAGAAGAACGTCTTCGCGCCTTTTACCGCGAAGACTGTCCAGCTGAAGCGAATATCTTGCGGAGCGGATTTATTGAGTACAATCGTGAAGCCGTGCGCAGTCTTATTCACAATCGCATATTGCACATTATTGCCAAAGATAGCATCCGCACTATCCCCAGCTTCCAAAGATATCGTAGCGTTCACGATTGGCTGCTCAAGATAATCATTCGAGAAGGTAACATCAACCGATTTCGCGCCGGATTTCACCACCGCGAATCCCGCCGTGTCGGTCGTGAAGTACGGTCGCCCGAAGAAGATTACGTCATTCTTGAATGTGGTCGCATCGTTCAAAGCAGAAATTGTATCAACGGTGAGTCCTTGAGTAATAACGCTCGGAGAAATCATTTCAATACCTGCCGCAAGCCGATCAACCAACATTTCCGAAGGCGTCGTCGAAGCTCCGAAAAGCGCGTCTTGACCCTGTTTCACAAGAAGCGCGGCAAGAACCTGCTTACCAAAACCTGACATATCTGAAGGTGCGATAGAGACTCCATCCAAAAGCGAGGTAAGGCTCGGGCCATTGTAAGAAAACGGGGCAATCTCCACGACCACCACCCCTACACCGCTACCAGCATAGCCATTCAGCGCCCTTCCGATAACGCGGCTCGCGCGGTCGGCTTTCATAGCTACACCCGGCGCATGCGAAGCGGCAAGATAATCACCCGCTTCAATAGATCCATTTTCCGCAGATGCATTCACGATCGCCCGGCCATGCGTCGCCACTCGTATAGAATCTGCTTCAGCAGAAAGACCGTTATCAATCGAAAGCCCCGCATCACCAACTACGACACCAAGAATATCCGGATCGTAGGCACTATCCGTGGGTTTAATTTTTCCCCCGCCATTCGGGTCCAACGCAACCAGTGTTCCATTCTGAATCGGAATATCTGATTTGAATATTTCAGTAAGTCCTGAAGCGGCGCTTAGATCAGGCGTAGTGGTAGCGAGAAGTTCAGGTGTCGAAGAAGAATACCACGCCATATTGGGCGTGCTGTCATTGTCGTCTTGCCACACACGGAAGTAATCGATATCCATTATTTGAGTGGCGTTAGCTTGTTGCGAGAAATTCATGGTCATCGTCAAACCTCCACTCGGGGCCGTACCAGTTACACCGGTACCGCATTCTGTTTCCACGCCACCACTTGCAGTATCGTTATTGATAAAGAAGTGCACATCATTAGTGGCACGAACTTCAATACGTAGCAAAGCCCACTTATTAGCAGTAAGCGCATTCGTACATGTGGTAGAAGAATATGTGGTACCGTTTTTCACTACGCCAACAAGGGTCGTACCGCATGTGCTTGGCGTCGTACAGTTCGTGAAGTAAATACCATTATTCGGCACAGTGGTCGTAGCGACAACCATATCGCTGATACCTAAAGCCACGCGACTCGTGTTAGCAAATGCAGAGACTTTCACCTTCATTTGGATTACAGGTAGGTTGGCAGCCGCAAACATACCAATAGCAGTAGTTGTTGTTTGGCCAATGAATTCATTCGCTTCTGCATCTGTATTACCGCCATTCAAAGAAAATTCTTCTACTCCGTTTACAGCAGTCGTAGAAGATAAGATGCCGTTAATTGCACCCGTACCAGCAATACGAGTAGTCAAGCTCAACTCACCCGAATACGCCGAGCATCCCGAAGCGCTCGGGGCGTTGCTTTGTCCATAGTCACCGCGACCAAGCGTGGAGCTCGCGGTACAAGTGCCTGGACGGAAGCGTTGGAATTCTTCGCCGAAGTAGGAATTACGGCTGATAAACGCGCCTGCGGTTACCGCCGCACCGAAGGGGTGATTGTTATTACCCATCGCCTTTATATCCACGAGCGTAGTCGAACCGTTCGTAAACTTGATGATGCTACCAGTCGAATTCGCGAATTGAATCGTTGTCGTCGTATCACTGAAGTTAAATGCCGTATCCCAACCAGTGCCAAAGAAAAGCGCATTTTCCGTACCGGCACCAGGCACAACCGTATCGAGTTTCAAACCATTCAAAACAACACCCGAAGCCGTAGTTGAAGCGACGATACGCAATCCATTCCAAGTACCACCTGACGTAGTCCCAGGCGTGAAATCAATACGCTGTGCGGAAGCCTCCACCGCCGCCGCGCCGCCGCGATAATTGAGTTGCAGAGCACTCACACCTGCGGAGGTTGTGCTTGAATTGATATCATTTCCAATTGTTACCATATCTACGGTGGGCGAAGAACTTGCAGTTACGAGAATTGCTTGAGTCGCACCGCCACCGTTAATAGAAAGTCCCTGGTCCCAACCACTTCCGATAAAGATGGCGCGATCAGTACCACTCGAAACACCGGATGGGAACGTATCAATCTTCAGTGCATTTTGGATCTCCGTAGTAGAAGCGGTCGTCGTACCTGTGAGACGGAGCCCATTCCACACTGATGAAGCGCCATTGCCCGGGGTGAGATCAATGCGTTGCGCCGAAGATTCAATAGAAGCTGTCGTGCCACCCACATAGGTAACCTGTATCGCACTTACGCCCGCAGTATTAACGCCCTGTCCAGCATTGCTGAAAAGCGCCATATCCACCTTTGGCGAGGAAGTGGCGATGAACTGAACCTGCGAGCTTGATCCAAGGTTGAAAAGAACTCCATTGGGCGCACCTGGATTGAAGGTGGTCGAACCATTCAAAACCGTGAAGCCGGAAGTAAGAGCTGTTGTCGTGGTATTTGCCACATTAATGACAGTGCCTGTCGCCGCCGTGAAATTCAAATTGGTAATCGTCGCCGTAGCAACCGACGCATTCCAGGAGATGGTTGGGGTACCGGTGGCGGAGCTTACATTGATATTGCCGCCAGCAGTAAGTGACAACACGCCATTATTCGTAACCGTCACCGCGCCGGTAGTCGCCGAACAAGTTAGTCCTGCGCCACAAGAGGTGGAAGAAACGTACTCATTGGACGCGGCAGCACCGATACTGCCGTTCGTGGCACGGAGAATGCCATTTACGGAGCCAAGAGTGAGAGAGGAAACTGTTGTCGTAGATAACGTAATGGCGCCACCGCGAGTCACGGTAATGAAGTCATTCGCGGTCGAGGAACCGATCGTAAAGAAGAAATTAGTAGTGGTAGTACCAATCGCGACATTGCCAGAAGAATCAATGCGCATACGCTCCCCGGCTGCGGTAGAAGTGCCCGTATGGAATTTTAAGATAGCATTCGCGGAGCTCGACGCAGTTCCGATCGCTAAACCTCCATCAGAGGTATAGAGATACCCATCATGAGCTCCCCCAATACTATATTGCGCTTGGTTATAGTTCGAACTATTAATACCCATATCAATATAGAACGTCGAATCGGTGCCATCGTTCGCAGTGGCAATGAAATCAGTCGAGGCGCTCGTGCTCGCGGAACGGTTCTGGATATTGAGCTGCAGATATTGTGTAGAGGAACCGCTGAAGCTCGCCACCGTACCCGGCAAAATACTGGTGGTGCCTCCCCCGCCCATATCGACATTCAGAAGTCCGTTCACCGTCGAAGTGCCATTTACCGTAAGAAGCTGAGTAGAGGATGTCCAGATGAAATTCGCGTCGCCACCAAAGGTATCGCCATTATTGAATTGGATATTTGTATCTGACCCACCCGGACTTGATCCCGGTCCCGCTCCGCAGCCGATACACGAACTCACTGTAAGAGAGCCGATCGTGGCGTTTGTCGCGTTCAAGTTTGTCGCGGTGGCGTTTACCACGTTAATAGTCGTACCCGTGGCATTCACAAAGTTCAGTCCCGCAATCGTAGACGAGCCACTCACGCTGATATTCGAACCTGTTGCCGTCGTGAAGTTGATACCGGTAAGATTCGCGAGCGTTGAGGTAACGGTGGTGATTGTGGACGTAGAGATCGCGGTATTAAGCCACAAAGTTACAGTACCGGTAGTGGAACTGACGTTGATGTTACCCGCGCCAGCGAGAGAAAGCACGCCATTGTTTGCAATTGTGATGGCACCGGTCGTTGCCGTGCACGTGAGTCCCGCACCGCAGGAAGTGGAAGACACGTATTCGTTCGATGCGGCAGCGCCAACTACACCATTGGTTGCACGAAGGATGCCATTAGTCGAACCGAGGGTGAAATTGGTGACCTTGAGGTTTGTTCCTGTCGCGGTAACCCAATTCAGGGTCGTACCTGTCGCATTCGTAAAGTTCAGGTTTGCCAGAGTGGATGAACCCGAGAGAGAGATGGAGGTACCGGTGGCATTCGTAAAGTTCAAATTGGTCGTGGTCGCAGTGGTAATGGTTGCGGTAGCAACCGAAGCATTCCAAGAAATCGTCGGCGTGCCCGTGGCAGAGCTCACAAGGATGTTCCCGCCAGCAGTCAAGGAGAGCACACCATTGTTCGTTACCGTTACGGCTCCAGTAGATTGGTTCACGGTAATGCCGGCGCCAGCAGCCGTGGAGGAAACATAATCAGTGCTCGCAGCAGTGCCAATGGTACCGTTAGTCCCTTTGAGAAGTCCGGTTAGGGATCCAATCACGGCATTTGAAGTATTAAGGTTCGTGCCGGTCGCATTCACAAAGTTCAATCCCGCAATCGTAGATGAGCCGCTAACGCTGATATTGGAACCCGTCGCTGTCGTAAAGTTGATACCCGTGAGATTCGCGAGGGTTGAGGTAACGGTCGTGATCGTGGACGTAGAAAGTGCAGTATTCAACCACAATGTTACCGTTCCTGTAGCGGAACTTACATTGATGTTCCCTGCTCCAGTTAAGGACAACACGCCATTGTTCGCTATGGTAATTGCACCGGTGGTTGCCGTACAGGTTAAGCCTGCGCCGCATGAAGTTGAGGAGACATACTCATTGGAAGCTGCAGCGCCTACAGAACCATTCGTAGCCCGAAGCAAACCGTTTACAGAGCCGAGGGTGAAGTTCGTAACCTTAAGGTTCGTGCCTGTTGCCGTAACCCAGTTCAACGTCGTACCCGTGGCGTTCGTGAAGTTCAAGTTTGCGAGTGTGGATGATCCCGAGAGAGAAATAGAGGTGCCGGTGGCGTTCGTGAAGTTTATATTTGTAAGCGTCGAGCTGGCAGCGATAGTTAGTCCTCCTCCCGTATCTACCTTAAAGAGGGACGAGGAATTTACCTGGAAGTTTATGAAATCTTGGCCAGTGCTCGTTATGTAATTAGCACCCAAAACCGTACCCGAGGCAGAACCGCCTACGATGTCATAAGGCCCGAAGCGCACGAGCGAAGTGGTCGCCCGCCACTGCGGAGTACCTGTTATATAGAGACCAGGGGTACCAGTCGCGGTAATCCACTCGAGAGTCGTGCTAGCAACGGACGTAGACGCATTAGTAGTGGTTAATGTCGTTCCCGTGGCGTTCGTGAAGTTCAAGGTTGTAACATTCGCCAAGGTGGAAGTGACGGTAGTTATGGTTGCGGTTGCCAAAGATGGATTAAACCACAACGTCACTGTACCGGTTGCGGAAGAAAGATTGATATTGCCACCGTTTGTGAGTGAAAGCACGCCGTTGTTGGTTATAGTAACCGCACCGGTAGTGCCAGAAACCGTGATGCCAGTGCCAGCGGCAGTAGAAGAAACGTAATCAGTCGAGAGCGCGGTGCCAACCGTGCCATTTGTGCCCTTCAGTAATCCGGAAAGCGATCCGATGATCGCAGTCCCAGTATTCAAGTTCGTCGAGGTTACGTTCGTTACATTGAGCGTTGTGCCCGTCGCCCCCGTAAAGTTGAGGTTGGTAATGGTTGCGGTAGCAACCGAAGCATTCCAGGAGATCGTCGGTGTACCGGTCGCAGAGCTCATGAGAATATTTCCGCCAGCAGTCAAGGAGAGCACACCATTGTTCGTTACCGTAGTATTCCCTACTCCACCATTGGACACCGTGATACCGGACCCAGCCGCTAAAGTAGTTGTCGTGTTGTAGATATTTAATCCGGAGATGGTGCCCGTCGCACCATTCAAGGAGAGCACGCCGTTATTCGTAATCGTTACCGTTCCTGTTGCAGACGATACCGTAATACCAGAACCAGCGACATTGGAAAGAACGCCATTGTTTACAAAGCCGTTCGTCGCATCGAAGATAAGTCC